>ERZ1673747.5-NODE-5-length-440411-cov-34.428060_pt1 | contig 440411 bp, 392 predicted proteins | sample MGYA00580220_ERZ1673747 | MGnify/ENA primary metagenome ERZ1673747 (study PRJEB41218, sample SAMN15661769) | gut metagenome | host: Homo sapiens | place: Canada: London | collected 2015-08-20/2019-03-30 | study: EMG produced TPA metagenomics assembly of...
AGGCCAACCATCTGAATCAGCGGTATGCGCTGGAGGAACTGGTGCTGCGGAAATACCCGGCGGAAATCAAGGGGCTTACCGAGCGTATTGCCGGATATGAAAAGGATATGGCGCTTCTGGCCCAGCACCCGAAGCGGCCGGGGGCGTTTCCGGCGATGGTAATTTTCGGCGTCACCTATACCGAGAAGGAAGATGCAGGACGTGCGATCATCGACGCCTGCACCCATATGACCGGTTCCGATGCTGTTCCGCTGGGACAGTACCGGGGCTTTTCTTTGACCCTTTTCTATGACGGTACGGCAAACGAATACCGCGTCACCATGCGGGGGGCGCTCTCTCATACGGCGGTGCTCGGTACGGATGTGTTCGGCAATATCACCCGTATCGACAACGTGCTGGAAGGCTTTGATGGGATGCTCCAAAATGTACGTGAGCAGTTAGCGGATATGGAACAGCAGCTGGAAAACGCCCGCGCTGAAATGGAGACCCCTTTTGCCAAAGAAGCCGAATTGCAGGAGAAAACAGCTCGGCTCAATGCACTCAACATCCAGCTTAACGTAAACAAAAAAGACCGCTGCGTAGTGGATACCGTCCCCGATGAGGCCGATGGAGCAAAAGCGAAAGTAAAGGCTTATGAACGGTAACGTACCGGCGGCATGGATTTCCGTGCCGCCGGTACATAAGAAAACCGATTCCAAAGAAAACAAAAATAATGTCATAAACTTTCGAAAACGAAAAGTTTATGACATTCATGCAACAAAAATTGATTTTTCATCTTGTTTGTGATATACTATGAAACGAAAGGTGGTGCCAAAAAATGCAGCGACATGAATTGCGGAAAAGAGATATTTACCTGGATCGTATGATTGCGTTCCAGGATACCGAAATGATAAAGGTTATGACAGGTATCCGGCGTTGCGGAAAGTCCAGTTTAATGAAACTCATGGCGAAGCATTTAAGGGAAACCGGAATAGCCGACGAGCAGATACTGGAAATGAATTTTGAGTCTATGAGCTTCCCGGATATGGACGCGCGGGAATTTTATGAATATGTAAAAGAGCGCGTCGTGCCGGACAAAAGAATGTATTTATTCTTTGATGAAATACAGCGTATCACCGGTTGGGAAAATGCCGTCAATTCTTTCCGCGTGGATTTTGACTGTGATATTTATATCACCGGTTCCAACGCTTACCTTTTGTCCTCGGAGCTGTCCACCTATTTGTCGGGACGGTATGTGGAAATCAAGGTGCTTCCTCTCTCCTTTAAGGAATTTTTAGACTTCCACGGCTACACTGTTGCAGAAAAGAAATCACCATCCGGCAGTATCCGAAAACGGATTACTGACGCAGACGGAGATGTCTATGATATACGGGAGCTTTTCAATGAATACGCTCGTTTCGGCGGTATGCCGATGCTTGCCGATGTGGGGCTTGAAACAGAGCGCGTGACCGCCACCCTGGACGGTGTGTACTCGGCATCCGTCGTAAACGACATTCTGGAGCGTGAAAAACGCAAGGGTCAGCGAACCATCACCGATCCGGTGCTGCTCCGAAAAATTATTATGTTCCTAGCTGATAATATCGGCAGTAATGTATCGGCCACCTCTATTGGCAACACACTGGTAAACGAGGGGCTTCTGGAGGATGGGAACCGAAAATCAAAGCCTGCTGTCAGAACGATACAGGCATATATTGAGGCGTTGATGGAAGCGTATATCTTCTATGAAATCAAACGCTTTGATATTAAGGGCAAAGAGTATCTGCGTACCCTCGGAAAATACTATATCGTGGATATTGGTCTGCGAAACTATCTGCTGGGTTACCGCGACGGCGACAGCGGACATATTCTGGAAAACATTATCTATTTTGAACTTTTGCGGCGCGGTTACGATGTGGCAATCGGGAAAATCGACAGCAAGGAAGTTGATTTTATCGCGACCAAGGCTGATGAAAAGAAATATATCCAGGTTACGGAAAGCATGAATGCGCCGGAAACAAGGGAACGCGAGCTTGCGCCGCTTCAAAAAATCCGTGACAATTACGAGAAAATTGTGATCGCTTTGGAATGTGATATACCACAGCCGCAGGATGGAATAAAAATTGTCAAGGCGTTGGATTTCCTTTTGGAGTAAGCGTATGACGAAGCAAGGCAAATTTATGGTGTTCTGTGCCGAGCAGTACAAACTGGCAAAAGGTTTAACCGGCAGGCAGCTTTCGGAGCTGTTCAGAAAGTACCGGGTATGGGAATATATCTATATCTGTTATGAGGCACTGCATACGACCGGCACGAACTATTTTATCAATGACATTGATCTGTGTATCGAAGCCAGACAGCCCGGCATTCAAATTTCATGTGCCGCTTTTTGGTATATAAACTGAAAAATTCATACGGAGTACTACATAGCCGAGAGGTTTTCTTTTTGAAAATCCCTCGGCTTTTTACTTTTCAGAGGAGAGGTGAAGAAAGATGCCCTATATCCCACCGGATGTGGTCGCCAAAGCGAAAGAAATGGATTTACTGACCTATCTCCAGAATTACGAGCCGCAGGAACTGGTGCGTCTCAGCAGCAACACCTACTGTACTCACGAACACGATTCTCTGAAAATCTCCAACGGCAAATGGTGCTGGTATTCCCGCGGAATCGGAGGCAGATCGGCGCTGGATTATCTCATTAAAGTCAAGGAAATCCCTTTTACCGAAGCGGTGGAAATCATTACAGGGCAGGTGGCCATACGGCCACCTGTTTTTGCGCCTACACCTAAAGAGGAAAAGCCGAAAGTCCTATTGCTTCCCCCAGCGTGCCGCAGCACCACCAACGTGGTGAACTATTTACAGCGGCGCGGTATCGACGAAGAATTGATCTGTTTCTGCCTATCCACCGGGCGGCTCTATGAAAGCATATCCCACCACAACGCCGTATTTGTAGGGATGGACAAGGAAAACAAACCCCGGTACGCCTGTCTGCGTGGTATCGGTACAGACTTTCTTGGCGACGCCAACGGCAGTGACAAACGATATTCCTTTCATATCCCTGCCAAGGACGATTGCACGACCGTCCATCTGTTTGAAAGTGCTATTGATTTACTATCCTATGCTACACTGCTGAAGCTCTACGGCAGAGAGTGGAACAGGGAGCATCTGCTGTCCCTGTCCGGCGTTTATCGTCCCAAAAAGGAAATTTCGGAGAGCAGCATCCCTCTGGCGCTCACGCAGTATTTGTCCGATCATCCACAAATCCGCCGAATCATCCTGCGGTTGGATAACGACTATACCGGGCGAATCGCAGCCAAAACCTTGATAACGCTGCTGTCGGAAAAGTATGTGGTGGCTTACAAGCCACCGCCGCAGGGCAAAGACTACAACGATTATCTTTGTATGCTCAAGCATATTCCCATTACCAAACGCAAGGAAAAGGAACGCTGATTTTCTTTCGGCCGGTATCCAAACACGGCCTGCGGCCGTGGAGAATGACATATACCAGCAAGCAACGCCTTTGGTCACCCAAAGGCCTCTTGTTAGGGGTAGCCCCTAAAACCCTTATGTTATGAAAGCGAGTTGATAAAAATGCGAAAGCGAAACTGCCGGGTGCAGGTGCGCCTTGACAGCAAAGAATATCAGATCTTTATGAAACAGGTAAAAAAGACCGGGCTTTCCCGCGAAGCATATCTGCGCCACATCATTGCCGGTGCCGTGCCGAGGGAAGCGCCGCCGCCCGATTATTTCCTCTTTATGCGTGAACTGCACAATGTGGGCAACAACTTAAACCAGATTGCCCAAAAAGCCCATGTGCTCAATGTGCTGGATGTGAAGCGGTACGATGATAGCTGCCAGCGGCTGGAAAAGCTCTGCCGGGATGTGACCGAAGCGGTCATCCTCCCGGCAAAGCGGTTTTGACGGTATGGCGGTCACATCCATCTGGAGTGTCAAAGGCTGGCTCGGCAAGGTGGTGGTATATATCGAAAACCCGAATAAAACAATGAACCCCGCTTACTTTCAAAAAGCGGATATGACCAAGGCGCAGGCACAGGGGCTTTCCGATGTGATCGAATATGCTGCTGATCCGGATAAAACCACCGCTGCCCTTCACGACGAACATCTGGAAATCATGCACCAGTTTGTCAGCGGTATCAACTGTATGCCTGCAACGGCCCGTGAGGAAATGCTGGCGGTTAAACGGCGCTTCGGGAAAGAGGAGGGCGTAGTGGCCTACCACGGGTATCAGTCCTTTGCCCCCGGTGAAGCCGACCCGCGAACGGCCCACGAAATCGGCATACGGCTGGCAAAAGAGCTATGGGGCGATAAATACCAGGTGATTGTCGCCACCCATCTGGACAAGGAGAATCATCTGCACAATCATTTTGTCCTCAACAATGTCTCTTTCCTGGATGGTATCCGTTACCACCGCACCGAAAAGGATTATTACGCTATGCGGACGGCTTCGGATAAATTGTGCCGGGAATACGGCCTGTCGGTCATCGAAAACCCGCAGCGCGGGAAGTCCAGACAGTACGGTGAATGGCGTGCCGAGCAGGAACAGCGCCCCACCTGGCGGGGACTGATCCGCGCGGAGATAGATGAAATCATCCGGCAATCCATGACCGAACGGCAGTTTTTTGAAAATCTGCGGAAAAAGGGCTATGAGATAAAGATCGGCAAGGACATTTCCGTGCGTCCTCCGGGCAAAGAGCGTTTTGTCCGTTTGATGCGGAATTTCGGCGAGGACTATTCGATGGAAGAAATCCGCCGGCGGATACTGCGGCAAACGTCGCCGGGACTGCCCTCGTCCTTTCCCCTGCCGGAAAAACCGGCTGTCCGCTGCCGCTTCAAAGGCGATTTCAACGCCACCCGGAAGATCACCGGCTTTCGTGCGCTGTACTTCTATTACTGCTATAAGCTGGGGATTTTCCCCAAAGAGCGCCCGCAGAGCCGGGCGCGGCTTCACTTCCTTTTGCGGGAGGACTTGCTGAAGCTCAACAATATATCCCAGGAAGTCAGGCTGCTTGTGCGGAATCGGATTGATACCGCCGGGCAGCTTTCTTCATATCAACAGGGACTGGAGGTGCAGATTGAGCGAATATCATCCCAACGCAAATCGCTGTATAAGGCGCAGCGTACCCAGGCGGTTAAGAAAAATCCCGAACAGGCGGCGGAAATCAGGGAAAGGATTGCCGCCTTTTCTAAACAGCTTCAGTCGCTGCGCCGGCAGGTGCATTTGTGTGAGGACATCGCCGCGCGTTCCGGCACAATCAGGGAAAAATTAAAGGCCGTCCGTGAGGATGGGCAGAAAGGAAAGGAGGATGGCAACCGCACAAGATCGCGGGAAGCCAAGTAAAATGAGAGATTCGCCACTCAAGTATATCAAGCATAAGGAGATGATGCGTCTATGACCACATCCGGCGATGCGGCTGAGCAGGTGGTCAGGCTCAGCCTTGAGGGGATGGAGGTTGCCGCCAAAATCACCGGCAGTGCGGCAAAGGAGGTCGCTGCGCTGCTGTATGCTGCTCTGAAAAACCGGGATAAAAACAAGATTAAGGGCAGGCAGCGATTGACCTCCATGCTCAAGAGCGGCAAGGAACTGACCATTTTCAGTGTAAAAAACAGCGACATGAAGCGTTTTGTGGCTGACGCCAAGCGCTATGGGGTGGTGTACTGCGCGCTCCGCAACCCAAAAGACAATCCGGGCGGCGAGTGCGAAATTATGGTACGGGCCGAAGATGCAGCAAAAATTAACCGCATTGTGGAGAATATCAAGATTGCCACGGTGGAAAACGCCGAGGCCATTCGCGACGAGGTAGAAAACGGGAAAGCGGTGGCTGCCGAACAGACAGCCCCGGAACGCGACCGCCCGCCTAAGAACGAGGACGATATTCTGCTGGACGATATGATGGCCAGGCCTGTACAGAAAACGGAGACGTCCCTGTCAAACCCTACCCCGGCAAAGATGGAGAAATCCCGTCCGTCCGAGCCTACCTCAAATCCCAAAGGCAGATCCGCGGAGGGTGCAGCTAAAACCGATCGTCCCTCAGTCCGTGAGGAGCTGCGGGATATCCGGGCACAGCAGCAGGAAGCGGAAAAGTACGGGCGTGTCGAGCGCGCCGAGTCCAAGGTCGACGTATACGCAAAAAAATACTCAAAACGAGCATGCGAAAAACAGCGGCCGCAAAAAAAGAAGAAAAAAGGCAAAGGAGAGATGAGCCGTGGCCAGTTATGATGATATTTTTGCTGCCTCTATGGAAGATACCACACCGAGACAGAGCTTGAGCAAGGAGGAATATGCCGCCAAAAAGAAAGCCGAACGCGACGCGGTGTATGCGCTTGCCGACAGTACCGCCGCTGAGGTGGTTTCAAACGGCGAACGATTCCAAGCCTATCTGAATATTCAAGCACATTTTTCGCGTTACTCCGCTACCAATGCCCTGCTCATTATGGCGCAGAACAGCGATGCCACCCAACTGCGTGATTATGACGGCTGGGCAGACAAAGGCGTGCAGGTGCAGAAGAAAGAACGCGGCCTTTCTCTTTTGGAGCCGGGTGACAGCTATACCACTGAGGATGGCAAAACCGGCACCTATTACGATGTGAAAAAGGTCTTTGATATTTCGCAGACCAACGCCAGACACCGGCAACAGCCTTCCGTCCATTATGATGAGCGTATTCTGCTTGCCGCGCTGATTGCCAAACGCCCCGTCCCGATTGAAATGGTGGACGAGCTGAACACCGGTGCGGTATACGACCACGATCAAGGGAAAATCTTTGTCCGGCGCGGTATGGAGGCCCCGGATATTTTCCGCAGCGTTTCTCTTGCCCTTGCCCGCGCGGAGCTGGCCGGGCAAGCCGAAACCTATCAGCCGGAAAAAGCGGCGTTTCAGTCTTACTGCGTTTCGTATATGCTGGGACGCAAGTATGGGATTGATGTCAGCGCTTATCGCTTCGAGCCGTTACCGGAGTTTCTCCGCGGGGCGGAGCCACAGGAGATTCGCAGGGAACTGACCGAAATCCGCGATACCATGAATACGATGTCCGGCAGAATGGCAAGGGCTATGGAGCAGGCCAAAAGCCAGAAAGAACGGGTGCGATGATGTATGGAAAAGACAGAAAAGCGGGTGCTGATGCTGGATTCGCATCAGCACGGTGTGGTCATCAATGCGCTCAACGATATGCGAAACGACCTCATCGAAGAAAACCGCCCTACGGATATTGTGGATGAGGTTTTAATCAAAGCAATTGATGCACCGAGCAAAAAGGTCAGGTGCAAGGATGACCGGTAAAAAATATCTGCCGTATTTGCTGGGGATTCTTCCCGCCGTGTGGCTGGCGCTGCTCATAGCGCCGTCCGTATCGGGAGGGCTGCCCGGTATTATTGCTGCGTTCCCGGTGGTCATGAATACCCCCTTTCATATTGTGTGGTGTGAGGACAGTCTGATGACTGTCCTCATTTTCGTTTCCGCCTATGGGTTGGGGATCGGTATCTATCTGTCCACAAAGCGCAGCTACCGGCGCGGAGAAGAACACGGCTCTGCCCAGTGGGGCGACGCCATGGCCGTAAACAGGAAATACCAAGCAAAGCCGCCGAAGCCCAACAAAATCTTCACACAGAACGTCCGTATGGGCTTAAACGGCAAAAAGCACCGCCGCAATCTGAACACGGTCATCGTGGGCGGCAGCGGCGCGGGAAAGACACGGTTTTATGCCAAAGCGAATCTATACGAAGCGGCCGAATCGTCGTATGTGTGCCTCGACCCGAAAGGGGAGCTTCTGCGCGACGCCGGCAACCTGCTTCTGGCCAAAGGCTATGAGGTGCGTGTTCTGGATCTGCTGAATATGCAAAAAAGCCATTGCTACAACCCCTTTGTGTATCTGCGGGACGACAACGACGTGCAGCGTCTGGTGACAAACCTGTTCAAGTCTACCACGCCCAAGGGCAGTCAGAGTAATGACCCCTTTTGGGATATGGCCGCCTCCATGCTGCTGATGGCTCTGGTGTTTTTTCTGCATTACGAAGCGCCGCCTGACGAGCAAAATTTCCCTATGGTTATGGAAATGCTGCGTGCCGGCGAAGTCCGGGAGGACGACGATTCCTATGAATCCCCGCTGGATATTCTCTTTGAGCGGCTGGAAATGCGCAGCCCGGAACACATCGCGGTCAAGTATTACCGGGACTACCATTCCGGCAGCGCCAAAACCTTGAAGAGTATCCAGATCACCCTTGCGGCAAGGCTGGAAAAATTCAACCTGTCCTCGCTGACCGCGCTGACCGCAACGGACGAGCTGGATTTGCCGTCCCTGGGTGAAAAGAAAGTGGCGCTGTTTGCGCTGATCCCCGACAACGACACCTCGTTTAATTTTCTGGTCAGTATCCTGTACACGCAGCTATTCCAACAGCTTTTTTATCTGGCCGATCACAAATACGGCGGAAGCCTGCCGGTGCCGGTGCATTTTCTGATGGATGAGTTTGCGAACGTCTCTCTGCCGGAGGATTTTGACAAGATATTATCCGTCATGCGTTCCCGCAATGTATTTGTGTCAATCATCCTGCAAAACATCGCGCAGCTTAAAGCCCTGTTCGAGAAGCAGTGGGAATCCATCATCGGCAACTGCGACGAGTTTTTGTATCTGGGCGGCAACGAGCAAAGCACCCACAAATATGTATCGGAGCTGCTGGGCAAGTCCACCATCGACACCAACACCTATGGCCGCAGCTTCGGGCATAACGGAAATTACAGCACCAACTATCAGATTTCCGGGCGCGAGCTGCTGACCGCTGACGAGGTGCGGATGCTGGACAACCGGCAGGCGCTGCTGTTTATCCGTGGGGAACGGCCGATTCGGGATGCAAAATATGATATTCTCCGTCATCCCAATGTGGCGCTGACCCCGGACGGCGGCGGAAAGCCCTATCTGCACGGCGGCACCGAAAACGCCGTGGCCACACTGGAGCTGCACCGTGTTCCCGTATCCGATATGCCGGAACCGGGGCAGACCGAAACCGTGTACGAGCTTCTTTCCAACGAGGAAATGGAAGCGATTTTTTTGAATGATTAGGAGGAAACCGCAATGAGAAGACGCCCCCAAAAGACCACCGTTCCCCTGCCTATGGGCAAAAAAAGCCGGCGTTTGATGGCCGTATATATCGCTGTCATTCTTTGCGTCTGCTGTATGCCGCTGGCCGCTTTGGCCGATACCACGACCTCTGCCCCGCCGGGCAGCGATCCGCTTTCGGTCATTAGCAACCTGTCCAGCTTTATTTTCGGGCTGGTGCGCGCGGTCGGGATGATTCTGCTGGGATTCGGTATTGTGCAGATCGGCCTTTCTCTGAAATCCCACGACCCCAGCCAGCGCGCCAACGGATTTCTGACCCTGGCCGGCGGCGTGGTTATCACCTTTGCCAAAGAAATTCTCGACTTGATTATCGGCTGAAAGCGGGACAAATTTCGATTCTGCTGAAAGGGGGTATGGGTATGAGTGATAACTGGGTCGTTCAGAACCTGGAAAATGCGCTGGAAACGTGGAATGAAAAGCTAGCCGAGATATGGCAGCTTATCACCCAGTCGCCTGAAGCGTTCAAAGGCGGCACGATATGGGCAGTGGTAAAAAATATCCACGGTGCGGTACAGGCCATCGGACTGGGACTGCTTGTTCTGTTTTTTGTGATCGGCGTGATGAGAACCTGCGGCAGCTTTGCCGAGGTGAAAAAGCCGGAGGTGGCGCTGAAGCTGTTTATCCGGTTTGCGATTGCCAAAGGGGTGGTGACCTATGGGCTGGAGCTGATGATGGCGCTATTCAATATTGTTCAAGGGCTTATCAGCACCATTATGACCACGGCGGGCCTGGGTACAGCAACACGGACGGAGCTGCCCTCCTCGATTGTCACGTCCATCGAAAGCTGCGGATTCTTTGAATCCATCCCGCTATGGGCAGTCACGCTGATCGGCGGCTTATTCATCACCATCCTGTCCTTTATTATGATTCTCACCGTATACGGGCGCTTTTTTAAGCTGTATAGTGCGCCCGGAAGGGCTGCGGCGTAAGCCAAAGCAGCCTGCGGGCAATTTGGGATTCTGCCAGTAGCGCGGCAGTAGGAAAAGGTATTCCGAAGGGAGGTGCAAAATACCCTATCACCAACCGATTTATCCGGCGGGGAAACCCAATGGGGAATGTAGCATATCGGCAACGTCGTAAGTTGGGAAACTATCGAACCACTACTGAACGGCAAGGTGAAACGTTGTGAATGAGGAATAAAGCTGGATTGCTTGAAGGGTAGTCCAAGGCGGCATACTTGAGCCGGCGGCGCAGGATAGTTGTATTCGCCGCATGCCGTGGCAATTTGTGACATATATACACTTATTGCGAAATACCCACGACAGCCAACCGCAGTAAGCGGATAACGGACGAAAACCCATTCCGACATCATAACACGCTGTCCCAAACTGCCTAACCGGGGATTGCCTAATCCGGAGCGCCCTTATAGGCTATGGCTTTCAGAGCCTGAAAATCCGGTATGGCAACGGAGCCGCCGTAGTAGTCCGAGCAAGGGAAAGCCTTGCACATGGCGAAGGGTGGCAGGATATCAACCAAACTTTCAATGGAAAGGTGCGTGAGGCACTATGAGAAGTCCAAAGAACGTTTTGGAAAGTCTGACATCAAAAGCAGCAAACAAAGATTACCACTATCAAAGGCTCTATCGAAACCTGTACAATCCTGCATTTTTTCTGCTGGCATATGAACGTATCCAAGCAAAACCTGGCAACATGACGGCCGGAAGTGATGGGAAAACAGTCGATGGCATGAGCATGAGGCAAATTGAAGCCCTCACTCAAAAACTGAAGGATTTCAGTTATCAGCCGAAACCGGCCAGAAGAACGTATATCCCAAAAGCAAACGGCAAAACACGCCCTCTTGGTATTCCATCCTTTGATGACAAGCTGGTACAAGAGGTGGTGCGCATGATACTGGAAAGTATTTATGAACCTACCTTTCATGTCACTTCCCATGGATTTCGCCCAAAGCGGAGCTGTCACACAGCCTTGCAATATATCAAGCGGAACTACACGGGGGTCAAATGGTTTGTCGAGGGTGATATCAAAGGATGCTTTGACCATGTTGACCATCATGTGCTGACGCAGATACTGCGCAGGCGCATTGCGGATGAGCACTTCATCGGCCTGATTTGGAAATTCCTAAAAGCGGGATATATGGAGAACTGGGTGTATTACAACACCTACTCCGGCACCCCGCAAGGGTCGCTGATTAGCCCAATTCTGGCGAATGTCTATCTCAATGAACTGGACGTATTTATGGCAGAGTATGCCAAATCCTTTAACTGCGGTACAAAACGGAAAATCAACCCGGCCTACAAAAAGCCGTTGGATGTCCGGCGCGGAAAACAGGAATGGCTGAAACGCAATGAAGCAAAAATCAGCGAGGAAAAACGCCGGGAGGTTATGGCACAGATACAGGAACTTAATATCCAACTGCGCTCTATCCCTTACAGCGACCCCATGGATACGGAATACAGGCGGGTTGTTTATGTCCGCTATGCCGACGACTTCTTAGTTGGCGTGATCGGAAGCAAAGAGGACGCAAGGCAAGTAAAGGCCGACGTAGGAGCGTTCATCAAGGAACATCTTCACTTGGAGATGTCCCCGGAAAAAACGCTCATTACCCACGGAAGTGACTTCGCCCACTTCCTCGGATATCTGATTACAGTCAGCCGGGAACAAAACAGTACCCGGACAAAGACGGGTTTTACACGCCGAACCTATGTAGGGAAAGTCAAGCTGTATGTGCCGAAAGAGAAATGGCTGAACCGCCTGCTCTCCTATGGCGCGCTGAAAATCAGCTATGATAAAACCCATGGGAACAAAGAGGTATGGGAACCGGTACGGCGTTCGGGACTGATACGCCTGGATGATATTGAGATTCTGAACCAGTACAATGCAGAAGTGCGGGGCATGTACAACTATTACCGGCTGGCAAACAATGCAACGGTGCTGAACTCCTTCCTCTATGTGATGAAGTTCAGCATGTACAAGACTTTCGCCGGAAAGTATCGGACGAGCATGCGGAAAATTATTCGCAAATATTGCCGCAACGGGGATTTTACCGTATCGTACTCAACGAAAAACGGGACAAAATCCGTGGTGTTTTACAATCAGGGGATGCGTCATAACGACGAAGTTATTATGACAGAAAACCCGGACATCGTTGGCAGGACTAACGAGAATCGCCGCTATACCCGGCTAACAGACCGGTTGCAGGGCCATGTATGCGAGTTCTGCGGAGCCGAAACAGAGGATATTGAAATTCACCATGTCCGAAAACTGAAAGATTTAAGTGGTAAGGCAGAATGGGAACGCCAAATGATTGCGCGTAAACGTAAGACAATGGCTCTGTGCCATTCCTGCCATGTAAAGCTGCACAATGGAAAGCTAGACTGATATCTGGAAAGCCGGATACATCGAGAGGTGTACGTCCGGTTTGGAGGGGAGCGTTTGGAAACCTACCGCAGAAATGCGGCAAAGCGCTGGGCGCTTACCCTACTCTACACGGCGATTGCGCCGGTGCCGCTTGCCACCTTTGCCGGGGAACCGAGCCAGCAGGTCGGCAAGAGCTTTGTCAAATCCTATGCCGCCGTTTGCCTGGAGGGGGCAATCATTGTTCTGGCCTGCATCATTTTCTCCCTGTTTGCCGCCTCGCCGCCGGCCGTTGATACCTCTGCGGCTGCGGTGACACAGGTATGGTCGTATGTGGGAGAGCTGATCTTCAACCTGCTGATTCTGGTTGGTACGGTAAAAATGTCTGATCGTATCGTCCGCGAGATGATGGGGTTATAACCCCATGAAAGGAGTTAATGAATCATGTATAACAATAAACCAATTTCAAGCGATGATCCCAAAGCCGTAGAAAAGCTGCAGGAGAAGTTGGGTGCGCTGGAAAAGTCACAGGAATATATGAAACGGGTGAACGCCTACTTCCGCAAGCACGACACTACCCTCGGCTGTCCGGGGGTATCGGATGAGCAGGCTGCCAAAATGGACGCAGCGGTATTGAACGGCTGTTCCTGGGAGAAAATGCCGTTTGCCTCTTACCTGCTGTCAAACAACAATGCAGAGATTCGCCGTGTAAAAAAGCGCATTGAGCAGCTAACCCAAGCCCGTGATGTGGGTTTTGTGGGCTGGACGTTTCCGGGCGGCGAGGCGGTCATCAACAACAACATTAACCGGCTCCAGCTTGTGTTTGATGAAAGACCCAACAAAGATCAGTGCACCCATTTAAAACAACACGGCTTTCACTGGTCGCCAGCCGAACAGGCCTGGCAGCGTCAGCTCAACGCCAACGCGATTTATGCTGCCAGCCGGATGCCGTTTGTGTGTCCCGAAAGCGGGGAAAAGCCCTATGCTTTCCAGCCCAAAGCGCCGAAAAAAGACGCGCTGCAACGCTGAGGAGGTGAGATTGTGGAAGTAAAAATCAATAAAGAAATCCGAAACTATACGGAAAACATGTTTTTCGGCTTATCCCTGCGGCAATTTATCTTTTCGGTGCTGGCCTGCGGCGTTGCCGTGGGCCTTTATTTTGGGCTGCATGAGCACCTCGGCACCGAAACGGTGTCCTGGCTGTGTATGATGGGTGCTGCACCCTTTGCCGTGCTAGGCTTTGTCAAATACCACGGTATGACGGCGGAGGAGTTTATCGTGGTGTGGATAAAGGCGGAAATCCTCTATCCGAAGCACCTCACCTTTCAGCCCGTCAATCTCTATTACGAGGTGGTGAAAGAGCAGATCGCACAGAATGAAAAGGATGCCTGCGGCAAGGGGAAACGCCGTCTGAGGAGGTTGAGGGCGAAATGATAAAAACCCTGCGCAATTTGCGCCGGCAGGACAAGTACAAATTTCGCATCCCACGCAGCGTACAGGATGCCATCCCCGTACAGAGCCTTTGGAAAAACGGCGTTTTCCTCGTCGGTCAAAACAGGTTCAGCAAGTCGTGGCAGTTCACCGACATTAACTATGGCACAGCGGATGACGAGGACAAGAAATCCATGTTCCTGGCTTACAGCGAGCTGCTTAATTCCTTTGACAGCAACGCCTATACCAAAATCAGCATCATCACCCGCAAGCTCAACCGGCGCGATTTTGAGAAGAATATCCTCATACCGATGAAGCATGACGAATTTGACCGTCTGCGCAAAGAATACAACGCCATGCTGATGGAAAAAGCGGCGAATGGCAGCGGCATGATTCGGGATATGTATATCACGATTACTGTCGTGCGGAAGAATTACGAGGAGGCGAAAAACTTCTTTACCCGCGTCGGCGCGGAGCTGAATATGCACCTGTCCCGGCTGGGTTCCCGCTGTACCGAACTGTCCGCCGAAGACCGCCTGCGGATTCTGCACGGTTTTTATCGTCACGGCGAGGAGGCGGATTTTCATTTCGATCTTGCCGAAACCGCCAGAAAAGGGCACAGCTTCAAAGACTATATCTGTCCCGACAGCATGGAGCTGAACAAGGATTTCTTTATGCTGGGCGGACGCTATGGGCGTGTGCTGTTTCTGAAAGAATACGCCTCCTATATCAAGGACGATATTCTGTCCGAACTGTGCAGCCTTGAACGTCCGGCGGTTCTCACGCTGGACATTATCCCCGTCCCCACCGATGAAGCGGTGCGCGAGGCGGAAAGCCGCCTTTTGGGTGTGGAGCGCAATATCGTGGATTTTCTGCGCAAGCAGCAGAACAACCGGAACTATTCCGGCAATGTGTCCTATGAGCTGGAAAAACAGCGGTCGGAAATGAAAGAATTTCTCGACGATCTTACTAGCCGCGACCAGCGGATGATGTTTGCGAATCTCACCTTTGTCCACACAGCGGATACCAAAGAGCAGCTTGACCAGGATACCCAATATATCCAGACCGCCGCTAGACAGCGGATGTGCCAGATGGCGGTGATGCGATTCCAGCAGCTTGACGGCATGAACACGGCGCTGCCTATCGGGGTACGCAAAGTTCATGCCCTGCGCACCTTGACCACCGAGAGTTTAGCCGTACTGATGCCGTTCCGTGTGCAGGAGATTATGGACACGGGCGGCATTTATTATGGAGAAAACGCCATTTCCGGCAATCTGATTCTCTGCAACCTGGCCAACCTCTTGAATCAGTCGGCGATTGTTCTTGGTGTTCCCGGTTCCGGCAAGTCCTTTTCGGCCAAGGAGCTGATTGTGTTTCTGGCGCTGGCGACCGACGACGACATTTTAATCTGCGACCCGGAACGGGAATATGTACCGCTCGGCAAAGCGTTGGGAGCAGAAACCATACGAATCGCTGCCGGCAGCGCCGATCATATCAATGCGCTGGATATGGTGGAGGGTTACGGCGACGGCGGCAATCCCATCATTGACAAATCGGAGTTTGTGCTGTCGCTGTTCGAGCAGCTTGACCCGAATGGGATCAACCCCAAGCAAAAATCCATCATCGACCGCTGTGTGGAGGCGGTGTATGCCGACTATACGCACGGCGGTGCAGTGCCGACCCTATGTGTCCTGCGGGAGAAGCTGCTTTCACAGCCGGAGGAAGAAGCAAAGGAGCTGGCGCTGTCTCTGGAGCTGTTTACCTCCGGCAGCTTAAACGCCTTTGCCCACGAAACGAATGTCAATGTGCACAGCCGCATGGTGATCTATGACATCATGGACTTAGGCCGTCAGTTGAAGACAATGGGCCTGCTGGTCATCACCGACGCCATGCTCAACCGCGTCACCGAAAACTGGCGTAAAGGCAAGCGCACACACCTGTTCATCGACGAGTTCCATGTGGTCTTTGAAAATGAGCATTCCGCCGAATTTTTCAACTCTGCCTGGCGCAGATTCCGCAAACGAAACGCCTACCCCTGTGCGCTCACACAGAATGTGGAGTATCTTCTGGATTCCGTACAGGCCAGCACCATGCTGTCCAACTCGGAATTTCTGATTATACTCAACCAGGCGGCGAGCGACCGGGAGAAGCTGGCGCAGCTTCTGAACATTTCCCCGGAACAGCTCAGCTATATCACCAACGCACCGGCGGGCTGCGGGCTTATCCGCTATGGCGGCGCACTGGTGCCGTTCAAAAATCAGTTCCCCAAGGACACGGAATTGTATCGCTTAATGACAACCAAGCCCGGCGAGGGCGGAGACTTTGGAGGTGACGACGGATGGAATCCGTAAAATTATCTGCGTGCTCCGAAATCACAGAGCTGTTCGCGGTTTTAGAGCAAAACGGACTTCATCAGGAAAAAGACAAGGTGAAGTCCCTGGTAGACTATATCGAAGATATGGAAACCCGCCTGTCGGACATGACAGCCGAGCTTTCCGAAATACGCCAGGCGGTCGGACAAATCCACGACAGCACCCTCCGCGCCAAGTGCGACCGGCTTTACACCAAAGCAGAGGAAAAGCTGAAGCAGGCAAAGACCGTTGTGGTAACGGTGAAAAACAATCTTATGCAGTCTGCCGGGCATGCGGTCAAAACATTTCGGGATAAAGGCCGCGATGCACTGATGCAAGCGGTAACGGCTATGCGGATTCCCGCTGCCTTGGAGCATCTGAAAAGCGGTATGCACCGCAGTGCTGAAGCCATGCGGGACAGCGCCGGCAGGATTGACGCCATGCGGGAAGAACTGCACGAGGTTGGCCAGCACCTCAAAAACGCCGGCCGCACCTTGTTCGGAAAACCCGCCAGGGAAGCGGAAAAGCTCGATGCCGATAAAGGGGCGCTTGCCATGCTGCGCCGCTTTATGGAGGGGGCGGGCAGCAAATTTGCCGATATGGAGCAGAGAGCCGGCAAACTGATTTCCAAAATTCAGGGGCGTGAATCGGTCAAATCCGAATTGCAGGCATTAACGTCTGAACGGCGCAAAGCGGCAAAAGCGCCAACTGTTCAAGAGCAGGCACGATAGCAGGAGGGGTGTGCCATGCCGGATATAAAAACAAAGGAAGTGGTCAAAGGCACGGTCAAGACGCTTGACCGTGCCTCAACTGTCGCCCAGCATGTGAAGTCGGCCTATGTTCGTACCAGGGAGGATGCGGAAAGCACGGTTTCGGCTGATGAGCATTCGGCCGCGGATTACGGCGCGGCTCGCGTACAGAATGCGGCGGCGCGTACCGGTAAGGAGACCGCTCATCAGCTTAAAAAGCATGGGAATGGCGGTATTCGTAACGCAAAGCGTAATTGGCAGGAGACAAAGAATACCTTTCAGAAACTGAAAGACTTCGACAAGAAAAACCAGCCGAAAAAAACAATACGGCAGACGGTGCAGAACCCGGCCCGTTCTGCGTCCCGTTCGGTACAGGCCACTGGCAGGGGTACGATCAAAACGGCCGGGTCTGCGGGTAAAGGCACCGTAAAGACAGCGCAAAAAGGCGTGAAAACGGCGCAAAACTCTGGAAAACTGGCGGTCAAGACAGCAAAACAGACGGTCAAGACGGCGCAGGCGGCGGCAAAAGCCTCTGCCAGAGCCGCCCGCGTCGCAGCCCAGACAGCCAAAGCGGTGGCCAAAGCCACCGCTGCCGGTATCAAGCTGGCGGTAAAGGCCACCATCGCGGCGACGAAAGCCATCATAGCGGCCGCTAAGGCTTTGTGGGGCGTTATTGCTGCCGGCGGATGGGTTGCCGTTGTCATCATCTTGATCGTTTGTGTGGTCGCGCTTATTGTCGGCTCGTGCTTCGGTATCTTCTTCAGCAATGAGAGCAGTGCAGCGGGACAGACCATGCAGTCGGCCATGCAGGAAATCAACGCCGGCTATCAGGCGCAGGTGGATACCATAAAAGCGAATACGGCTCACGATGTGCTGGAAATATCCGGCGGCGCTGCTTGGAAAGAGACGCTGGCGGTCTATGCTGTAAAAACAAGCATGGATCCGAACAATCCCCAGGAGGTTGCGACAATGGACGATACGAAAAAGGCTGTCCTCAAAGAAATATTCTGGCAGATGCACACCTTGTCGTCCCGCACAGAGACGAAAACCGAAACCGTAGTAACGGAAATCGACGATGGACACGGAAATATTGAGCGAAAGGAAACCACCGTTACCCGCACGTTTCTGTATATTACGGTCAGCCATAGGACTGTTGAGGAAATGGCGGATCAATATGGTTTTACCGCTGACCAGCGCACACAGTTGGCCGCTCTTTTGTCTGCTGAATATGATTCTTTGTGGGATACGGTTATTCCAACCGACTGATAGTCAGACACCACTCTGTAAAAAGGATGGTTCTCACAAGTCTTAAAAGTGCTTGTGAGGACCATTGCCCAAACGTTGAAAAAATTTCTGACACTGACCTCCTTATTCCGCGTGGCATAATTTTCTGGCTATGTTTTTTCCTCCTTAATAACATAGTAAAGATGATAGACACTTCAGCGTCTATCATCTTTACTATCGCTTCAATTCAGTATTAGCAACGGCATTCTCTCAATTTTTGCTTATGTTGCATCTTCGCGAGGAATCATAGTATTTTACCATTTTTTAAATACTATCTGGACTCCACCAAATATAAAGATAAGCACCAACTTTATAGAATTCAAAAGTTAAACATGCGTAATCGTATTCTCTTTCTTTCACCAAGTTAGGAAAATAGCCTGATCTTCCCATCAAAAGAGATCTGGGGCTACCATACGTACAATCATAAACCACATCCTGTAAAGTGGGGCCTTCAGAACCTCCCACCTTCACCTTATCAATATCGGTGTTGGACTTCATATTATACGCATATGATGATGTATAATCCCATTTTTCTCGAAGAGGGGTGGTTACTTGTGTGAAAGTTGCCCCGCCTTCTATATACTCATATAAGGTATCGTGATAGTTCCCTGCGGCACTAACGGAGTTTGTTGCGACAACAGAAATTATAAGTAGAACAAATATAACCAAACCAAGATATCGAATAACATTAGATACTTTTTTTGTCTGCAACATGGAAAACCCTCCTTATACTTTAATTTCAGTTACTATTATATAATATAAAAATAAAATGTAAATATATTTAAGAAAAATTATTTAACTATTGCAAATAAAACCCATAATATGGTATACTACCGATAATACCGGAAAAGAGTAAGGGATGAGATCAAAAATTGAAAAATAAAACAAAAAACAGCGTTGTTTTAGGTCTGATCTTTTGTATGAGCATAGTGATTATATTAAGTATTATTGAACATTTTCAATTAACTCCCATTGATAATAATTTATGGAGTAATAATTCATCATTTGATTCACCGCCATCGGTTATGACTGATAATAGTGAAGCAAATAGTAATGATAATAAATTGAGTATATGCAATTTAACTTACACTATTTTAGATGCTGATTTTTCAAAAGGACTTCAAGGCTTACCCAAACCGATTACGTATCCACCAGATGTAATCTTTGATTCTAATGATAAGATTGTAAGCGACCACTCTTTTGTTTTTATAAAAATGTCTATACGTAATGAATTAAATAAGGATATAGTGATTTCGATAAATAATGCGATGCTTTATACTTATGAACAGAACAAGCATACACGTTCACTCGAAATGCTCACAATGGATGCTAACCAAGGGCAAATATCAAATAGGGATTATTTTCATTTTAATCTCTTAGCAAATTCAGAATATACATTCACTTGTGGATTTATAATTGATGATCGTTTGCTAAATGAGGCAGAATTGGTACTATGTGTTGCTCCTCGTGGTGCTGGTCCTCAAACACCACAAGAAGATATAGGATATATAGATTTAAACGAATTTTTAGAAAATTTAAAGGAGAATGAATAAATGTCAATATTGAGAATTGAATTAAAGCGCGCATTTAGCAGCTATGGTTTTTATTTTTCTTTGATTATAGGGGCCCTCATTTCTTTGTTTCATATAATTTTTGTAATTATACCACTTAATCGAGATTTGGATTCTTTTATTTTGCAAAACTCTCCTATGTCCTATCCAGGATGGTTATTTAGCGATTGGTTAGGCGGTCGATTATATTCAGTATTTTCTTATTTATATTTTATGATTCTGCCTCTTTTAGCTTCTTTGCCACATGGAGATTCATTTTTTACTGATGTTAAAAAAGGCGTAATTAGCAATATTTGTATTAGAACAGGGAAAAAAGATTATTATTTTGCAAAATACTTATCCACTTTTCTTTCGGGTGGAATTGTAGTTATTATTCCTCTGCTATTAAACTTTTTATTATCAGCACTTTTATTACCTTCAATGAAACCGGAAGTGGCTTTTTGGAACACTACAGTAAATGAAAAAAGTGCATTTCCAAATATCTATTTTACTCATCCTTTAATTTATATTTTAATCTATATTTTTATTATTTTTATATTTAGTGGATTTTTTGGAACTTTATCTTTGGTCTGCAGTTATTATGTTAATTATCATTTTTTAGTAATTATAAGTCCGTTTATTTGTTATATATTTTTGATAGCATTCTTTGGACTTATTGGAATAGAAACTTTTCAGCCAAACAACTTTCTGCATCCTGCGTATGGTGAAAATGGACTTCCAGGATTAGTAATTGAAACATTTTTGTTGTTTTTGATTACTTGGTTTGGTTTTGCCCATAAAGGAGGAAAAGAAGATATTTACTAGGTCTAAAATATTAACAAAGCAAAATTATTTTGGTTTATTAATATCCTTTATCTCAATTTTTGTATTTAGTTATTTGAACTGTGCATTTTATGCTAAAAATATCGCAAGGGTAGGGCTTGAATTATGTTTGGCAGATTTTCTTGTACGGGGTAAGGAATCTTTATTTTTTTATTTATTTTTAATTCCATGTTTTCTAATTTTATTACAAAAAAAATTGGGTTATATGGATAACATTCAGTATATTCTCAGATGCTTTAGCCGAAGGATTTACTTATTTAAACAATTATTTTTTCTTATAATTTTGTCTTTAATTATAAGCTTGTACTATTTAATATGCACAATATTAACGGGATCCTTTTTTTCTTCTTCATTATTAAATTGGAATTTAGCAAGTTCGATTTTTTATATGCAAACAGAAAACGTTTATAATACATCTTTTTTTAATGTCATTGCACTCTTTTTTTTGATCGTTTTTTTTGTATTATTATCTGTCGGAATATTTTATATTCTGCTTAAACTTTTACTGCATAATACAATCATATGTTGGACTGTTTTATTTTGTATCCTATTTTTAGATTATACATTTTTCAGAAATTATATTTCGAACATAAGTATGGATTATTTGAATTGGTTAGAAAAGGATTTATTGATTAATCTCTTAATAGTAGGTGTTGAAAATATTTTATTTATCATTTTATGTTTTAAATTAATATATAAAAAAGATTTTAGGGAGTAATTATGACTCGCAAATTTTTTTGGTTAGTTAGATACGACCTTAGATTTGGCGTTTTTGCTGAATGGAGATACTTACTTTTTATTGCGTTGATTTTTATGTTTCCTTGTTTAGAACTTTTTTATAATTATAGTGAAATTATGAAAATGCCAGAAATTCTTGAAATTTATCCTTTGGAAAATAAACTGACATTTGGCGATTATATCTTATATGCTTTTAAAGGTACTGAAAATTTTATACCTGGCGATAATAATTTTCGAGTAAACGTATTTTGGATATTAAATAATACTTATTTAAGTTTTTTTATAGGCTTTTATCCATTCAAAGATTTATCGGAAGTAGGTCAATTGGTATTATTAAAATCAGAAAAACGTTATTTCTGGTGGTTAAGTAAATGCATATGGATCACATTGAGTGTATTCTTTTATTATTTAATTGCTTTTATAGTTATTCTATCTTTTGCCTTTATAACTGGAAGTTTAAACATAATGCCGCAAGAGAATATCCAAATATACTTTAGCCAAGTAGATATATCAAATCTGAATATGATAAGTTTTCTGAAAATAATTTTTCAACTTTTATTTGCAAGCATTGCTTTATCATTATTTCAAATGTTATTAGCTCTAATTTTAAAACCAATAATCAGCTTTATATTAATATTTTCTTGTTTAATTATATCGATATTTTATACTTCATTTTTTTTGCCAGGTAATTCTTCAATGATGATACGAAGTGAATATTTGTGTTTGACGGAAAATATAAAGTTTACAGATTGTTTTATTTTATCTTTATTTTTTATTTGCTTTAGTATTATTTTAGGAAGTGTTATATTCACAAAATATAACATAATATCAAACCGTAGTTAAGGAGGTCACCGTATGTTTTTAAAAATAAGTAATTTAACAAAATTTATTGGTAAGAATCTTATTCTTGACGATATAACTATTGATATGGATCGCGGGAGTATATATGGATTAAGAGGAAAAAACGGCTCAGGTAAAACCATGTTAATGAGAGCGATATGTGGTTTGATTATTCCAACCAAAGGATCTATAACAATAAATGGTGAACTTTTGAATAAAGACATTTCTTTTCCAAGAAGTATTGGGGCACTGATTGAATCTCCAGGATTTATAGCAAGTTATAGTGGCCTTAAGAACTTGGAAATGTTAGCTTCTATTCAGAAAAAAATTAGAACTAATGAAATTATGTCAGTAATGTCAGAACTAGGGCTAGATCCTTTGGATAAAAAAATATATAAGAAGTATTCACTTGGCATGAAGCAGAAACTAGGTATAGCAGCGGCATTAATGGAAAATCCAGATATAATTATCTTAGATGAACCTACAAATGCCCTAGATGAAAAAGGTGTCGAAGTTTTACGCGTATTATTAACCAAACACAAAAATAATGGTGCTTTGATAATTATTTCGTGTCACGATAAAGAAGAGTTGGAATTTTTGTCAGATGAAATTTTTTGTATTGAAAATGGTAAAATAACAAACTCTTATATTGTGCCCAAAAAGGAAGGCGAGACAATTGAAGAAAATTAAATTATTAGCCACAATGATTGTTGTTGGAGTGTTTTTATGCCTTTATTCTTTACGTTATGTAAATTTAAATAATAAATATCCTCCTCCTCATGTTCAACAATATGAAGAACGTCAAAGTGTCCCCTATGATTCCTTTGAACTAACAGTCTTGGAAACAACATTTATGAATCAAGAAACTTTGGATGCAACTTTTCAGGATGAGCATAGTGCCGGAGTATATCCTAAATGTATAGTTATCGACCTTAAAATATATAATAATAGTCAAAGTGAAAAACAAATTGAAATATATCCCTTTGTATTGGAATCGGGTGCTTGGTCAAATGGAATTCATTTAGCCGCTTTTTTAGCACTGAATGCAGATGTGGATCAAGCGACACTTACTCCAACATTACAACCGGGTGAAAGCTGTATGTTGAAGTTGCCATTTACTTTAACGCAAGAACAATTTAAGCCGTCACAGTGGAAGAATATTGAAAATCGGGATTTTCAATTAACTTTTTCTCTATATCCAGAGAAAAAGACGATTTTATTATAAAGTCTGACTCATAGTAAATATCTTGATATTTCTAAGAGGATTACAAATTTCAGCTTAATAAAGGTTAGCTGGTAATAAAAGAGTTCTCCGGTGGCCTTCAGTGGGTACCGGAGTTTTGCCATGGCGTAGCTGGGAGCGGGCTGCAAGAGCGTACTGTTCTGAGAAAGTACTCACCGCCGATGTCCTGTGGTGGTTCTCCCGATTGAGCTACTCAATGAAAAGAGCGGTTGCGAACTTGTCAATATAGACATAGTTTTTTTATTCAGTTCACTAATGGTTGTCGGAGATACCTTGCTACTCTGCGAGTTTCCGAGTATGTCGCAACTTCATTCTGCCAGAGTTCTGCTTACCATGTCTTTTTATTTTTGCGAAACTTATTGTACCTTATCTCGTAAAGACATTTCTTCTTGCGGAATCGAACTCAGCGGTTATAACTCTGATAATATATTGCCCCCTGCCTGCTCAGTATACCTGTGCAGGCAGGGGGTAATATTATTATAATTTATAATTTTTACGGTGCTTATTATGGGTCGTCAACGATCCTGTCCGGGTCGTCATCCCATGACGGATTATAAACTCCCGCACAGCTATATGAAATGCCAACGACGTTGTCAGGCTTTTCACGATATTCTGTTATCTTAATCAGATCTACCCCCTCCCTATCTTGAGTAATTTCATTTTCAATCCAGAATTCAAAGTGCAGAGTAAGTCGCTTTCCATCAGTGGTTGTAAGCACAAAATTTCCCTCTAACATTTTTGTATTTCCACTCTTAGAAAGCGTTTCATGTACAGGACAGCCTTTCTTTTCTATATCTTCTATTTTGCCATCGAAAAGACTAAAAACGTAGTCAAATCCTTCATCCAAATCCGTAGTTTTTAGTGCTCTTGGGGAAAGATACTGTTTTATTACGTCTTTATCCCGCTTGTTAAGCGCATCTACAATTATTTTTTGCACCTCAATAACTTTATCCTGTTCAGTGGAAACTGTATGATTAAGTTCAGATAGCCTATCACTTACAGATAAGCCGGGATTATTACACCCCAAAAGACTTAATAACAATATTATCCCTCCCATAAAAAGCCATACTTTTTTCATTTTGTCTCCTTTCTACCACCTTAATGTTGCGGATTTCCCGCTAAATCTCCATTTGCTCCCATCATAGTTATAGGTATTTTTAAACCCTTCGTACAGTTCTAGGTTGTCAGAGAAATCGATAGTTACTGTCGCCTGCAAATCTTCAGCCTGAACATTTTGTCTTGAAGGATCAAATCCCGTAATCCACCACGTATCTTCGGTTGGCAGATAACCATATAAATGCCTATGTTCTTTTTTATCGTACAAATACAACTCCATTTTAAGATTTTCATCCGTAGCTGTCAGCCAGTGTTCCATGCCACCGATACTTGTTCCATATTTATATATTCCCGCTTCTGCACCGGCACCAAGGTTAACATAGTCTCCTTTCCACACCCAAATTATATAGCGTGTTCCATCGCTGGCAGAAAACTCAAACTTATCTTTTGCCATGGAAGTGCCGGTAAATTGTGTTCCTAGCCTAAACGCATCATCATACAAATCATTATATCCAACAAAAGACCAGCTCTGCCACCAATCCTGTCTAATATGATAGATGCCATCCTCATCTGGAGTTGCCCCCAGAGTTAGACTTAGGAAATCATCCAGCTTTCCATCCTGCGTGGCTTTTTTAAAAGCATCAACAAAAGGCTTGCTTAGATTCTGGGCACCTTCATATATATTTTCTCCCACCCCTTTAACAAAGTCAAATGCTTTTTCCCACCAAGGTTTATCCGTCCGATCCGCAGACAAGCCGAAGGGATCCACATAGGATATTGGGTTGCCATTAACATAGGCATAACGATTCAGTGTCTGGGAATTATCAATGCTACCTACTATTATATCCGCATTAATAAATCTTTTCAACTCTGGACTATAATACCGGGCTCTCATATACAGAAGTCCGTTTTCATCTGTAATGACGCCATCACGTCCATTGTACATAAACGGAGTGTCTGTATCGCCTGTATGACTCAATAGCTGCCCATATGTGTCATAAGAAAAAGTATCAGTTATAACTCCGTCTTCATCAGTAATAGCTGTTGTACTACCTCGATAGTCATAGTGGTAGGTGTAGAAACCCTCTGTGTTTTCATGACCGATTAGACCCACGCCATATACGAATTTAGTAACAGTTCCGCCTTGAGACTCAATAACAAGTAACTGACTGAGTTCGCCGTTCGTATTATACGTATATGTCTTCTGGTTGTCGCCACAGATACTCATGATGCGATTTCCGTATACATCGTATTGATAAGTAATCCCACCAGCAGTTATTAGTCTATTGGCAGAATCATACGTCATGGAAATCTCTGCTCCATTAATAAACCCAGAAATCATATTTCCATCGCTATCATAGGCAATGGGATTTCCATTGTACGATATTAAACGGTTATTAACATCATACTCATAATGATTATTTTCGTCGTCCACTTTAAAAGTAGTGATATTGCCTGCTGCATCATAAGAGTACGTCTCTGTAGTAATCTCACCGGTACTTAGATTTGTTTCTTTCCGCTCGATTACTCTGGAAAGTGTATCATAAGTCATATCGTATTGCTTGTTTTCTGCTAAGAATTTTTCGCTTATGATTCTTCCAAGAGCATCATAGCTATATTCATAACCAACAATGACTACACCACTTGCAGTTTTTTCAACCGTGGACGTTATGCGCTGTGCTGCATCATATACCGTAGTAGTCACACTACCGTCTGGTTTGACGACTTCAATTAGCTGATCGTTTTCGTCATAAGTATACGTAGTTGTTCTACCAGCCCAATCGGTAACTTTTATTAGGTTGTTGTTTGCATCATAGGTGTAAATCACCATCGAGCTATCTGGGTATATGATTTTGGCCAAATTACCTGCAGCATCATATTCGTATTGAATGGTCTTGCCTTTTGTATCAGTGTATTTTGTAACACGGTTGAGCGCATCAAACTCCCTAGTAATGGTGCCGTTTTGATCTGTCGCCGTCAATACATTGCCGTTCTGATCATAGGTAAATGAGGCACTACCCTCGGCATTGGTATAACCGATTAACCTTCCCAATTGATCATAGAAATACTGTGTTTCTTGACCTCTGGCATTTGTCAGCTCCGATATAAGGTTAAGCGCGTTATATCCATACTCAATGCTTCCTTCCGAGGGGGTTGTTTGTGCAATCAGCCGACCAGCCTCATCGTAAGCATACTGAATGCCGCCCTCTAATGGACCGGTTATTGACAAAATGTTACCTTGGTTGTCATAAACAGAAACACTACTTGACCCTTGATTATCGATTGATTCAATTAAGTTGCCCGCTTCATCATATCTGTATTCCTGTTTGTTAGACAATGGATCGATCTTTGTAATCAAATTGCCCACCGGATCATATGTGTTAATTGTTTCATTGCCCAATGAATCTTTGGTAGAAACAGGCAAATTGTTGCTATTGTAAACAACTGTAGACTGAACCACTCCTTTAGCGTCCGTAATTGTAAGTATATTTCCATTAGGATCGTACTGTGTGCTTGTGGTATGACCATTAGGATCGGTCTGCGAAACTTTTCTACCTAGTGCATCATATGTAAATGTAGTTTCATGACCGTTTGGATTCGTAGTGCTGATTAGACGACCAGTAGCATCATACTGATTTGTCACCACGTTTCCAAGTGCATCCGTAGTAATGAGCAGATTATTATTGGCATCATAGTTATATGTGGTTACATTTCCGTTAGGATCCTCCCTACTCACCATATTACCATATTCGTCATATTGACAGTTAATTACTCCGCCCATCGCATTTGTGATCGTTAGTTCGTCACCAGCCAAATTGTAGGTGTGAATTGTTTCACCACTAACTGGGCTAATCTCTTTGATAAGTTGAGACATCACATCATATTCATAGGTGGTGGTATTTCCTGCTGGATCCGTTTGAGTTAAGACGTTACCGCAGGCGTCATACGTTCTTGTCAAGAAGCTTCCATTGGAGTTTATCTGTTTGATAATACGATTAGCTGCATCATATTCATATATAGTTTCACTTTTCACGCTGTCATGTTCTTCAATTACACGACCGCCAGCATCATATACGGTTGCTTTTACATTTCCATTTTGATCGGTGATTTTTATCACCTGATCTTCGCCATCGTATTCATAAGTAATATTTCCTCCGTCAGGAAGGGTTACAGATGCTAACTTCATATTCCCCGTATAAGAGTACCAAGTTGTGTTTCCATTTGCATCTGTAGAACTTGACAATAATCCATTTCCGTCATATGTGTTAGTAATCGAATTTCCAAGAGGATCAATGGTCTGCAAGACATGTCCTTTGTTATCATAAATGTATGATGTGGTATTATTATTTGCATCGGTTATAGAGGACACCTGCCCCAGTACATTATAAGTATATGTAGTCGTGTTGCCTTCTGGGTCAGTAGAAGAAACCATCATTCCATTCTCGTAGGCGTATGTGGTCGTCCGATTACCAATCACCTTTTTGATAAGCTGTCCGTCATCATTGTAAAAATATGATGTAGCCGTTCCTCGCAGATCGGTCTGTTCAACCACTAAATTTCTATCATTGTAGGAATATTCGACACTCGCTCCGTTCTGAAAAGTCATACCGGTAAGATTTCCACGAGTGTCATACGCATATGTTGTGACATTTCCATTCCGATCAGTCTTCTGAACAGGCAGATTTAGTTCATTGTAAACAGTGGTAACGGAATGACCAAGTGCATCTGTCTCAGATATAAGGTTCAATCGACTGTCATAGCTATAGGTCGTGGTATTTCCGTTCTCATCAGTATACGAAATCAGTTGATGATTAGCGTCGAAAACTCGTGTGCTTTGGAACCCATTCCGATTAGTCACTGTTACTACACCATTATCGCCATAAGAAAACAGCGTCGGTCGGCTACCCGCTACTCCATCATATTGACAAATAACCCTAGCCATATCATCATAAGTATTCTTAAAGAAACCTACATTGTTGGAGTCATATCCAGATTCTATACGTCCTTCATCATTGTAGGTGTAGATTAGAGTAGTTCCATTCACATCCTGAATTGTGGTTAAATAATCGTTCGTATAGCCCAAGATGACTTCTCTTCCAGCATCATCAGATACTTTTGTTACCTTTTTCTCATCATCCAGTGTAAGATATATGTGTTGATTGGTCAGCATATCAGTTATAGTAATTGTTGTGTCCGTATAAGAAATTGTCGTCACCATTTTAGTCCGACTTTCAATTTTGACAAGTCTACCTGCGAGATCATATGTCTCTGTTTGATTATAACCACAATTTAATATGTAAGAGCCGTCCGTTTGTTTCGTCAATACATAATGGTTCTTACCAGGAGACTGACAGATAAACTCGTCACTACTCTCATCTCTTACATATACACTGTAGACGGAGGGACCATCAAATACCCAAATCACATTTTCCGATTTAACTTGCAAGGATTTTTCAAAGTTATGATACCAGCCAACGCCTAACGAACCCTTAACCAGACGCGAAGAATTATATTTTGCAGTAAGATTCAAATCAACGCCTTCTGCGAAATCAAACAAACTGTTTTCAATGATATGGCTGCCAGTGCTTAAGTCCACGGGATCTGCAACAACGCCATTATTATGGGTCTCTTTTATTTCCTCTATTGGTGTAGCGGAAGGATTGTTAACCGGCGCAGATGGATTATCGATGGGAACACCAGAAGTATTTCCCTTTAATAAAACAATTGCCTGACTGTGCATACCCTCGTAGGCGGTTTCTACTGCATCCTTGCTATAATACATTTGTGCCTGTTTTTGCCGCGGGTCGTTGAAGATATAGTTGTTGTCATCATACCCAACCAGCAAGAGACAATGCTCTGGACGGATCCAATCTATTGTCTTGCCGTTATATTGCCAAGAATATCCTCCATATGGGGTTTTCATTTCCATCGTCGCCCACATTATAACGGGAATACCTTTATCAATATACTGAGAGCACAAGTTTTCAAGAGATGTTCCACTTACTGTTTGCGCGCGATACCCTTTTCCAACCAAAGCTTTATCCAATGCCGTTTTTATAACCGGTGCATAACAGCCAAAACCAGAACTGCTTCTGGGATTGCCGCCAAAAGTCGTATTAGGATCAAACGGAACACCCGAAGACATGGGGAGGAATCTGTCAATAAAGGTATCCACAGAGATATTAATTCCCACATGATTTAAAGCCATGACAGCACTAACACTTTCACAGCCAGTCGGATATTTATCTCTCTGATAGATATGCGGAGCTTGAATAATTTTATAGTTACCTGTAGGAGTAAACTTAATTTCCGAGCTATTTTCTTCAAAGACTCTTATTTCCACACCATTTATATTTTTCCCAGATATGCCAGCATAGGCCGATGCGGTATCCAATGTTCCATCTAGACCGTACTTAACTTGTACACTTTGCATCCATTCTGGATTAGCATTGCTCACCCATGGCAACCATCTGTTTTCTATATGAACACGATACATTACAATTACATTAGAAACTAGATTTGTACCATCATTTGCATGTGCAGTTATATTTAATAATTGTATCGGTCTTCCTGGCGAACCCGCATAATCATTTTCAGTGCTTTTAACTGCAGGATAATAGGCTGACATTCCTTCATTCCATGTTTTATATTTTAGGTAATATGATTTGTTTGTATCTGTTTGAATCTTTATGCCATCAATTGTAGACGCAAGAACACTTTTGTCAAATGTGTTCCAATTTGACATACTATTACTCATATAACTTAGCGCAGGAGTCTGCTCGCTATCAGACATATTTCCCACTGCTGATGCGCTTATATCACCCTCAAACACACGAATTTCGATACCGCTAATATCCTTACCAACAATTCCTGCATATGCAGAACCAGTATCCAATGTGCCACCTAAATTAAATTGCGTCTGCACACTCCGCATATATTGTGGATCTGCATTGCTCACCCATGGCAACCACCGACCCTCTACATAAGCGCGGTACATAACCACTATGCCAGATGTCAGTCTACTGCCATCATTACGATAGGCGTGAATACTTAATAACTGTACACCACTGCCAGGTAGGCCAGCGTAATCATTCTCAGTGCTTTTTACATCAGGATAGTATGTAGTGCGGCCGGCATTCCAAGTCTTATAGGTAAGATAATAGGGTTTGTCTGCACCCGTTTGAATCTTAATACCATCCATGGAAGCCAAAGCACTCTGGTTGAAATTCACCCAACTCGAAGTATTGGAATCCAGATAACTAAGAGATGGTGTGGATTCAACTCCAACAAAACTATCTGCATAATTGATGCTAGAATCAAGGCCTGCATCACTATCCTCGAATACACGAACCTCTATACCGCTTATATTTTTTCCTGGAATACCAGCAAAACCTGCAGTAGTATCGAGCGTTCCATCCAAAGCATATTTGCGCTGAATGTTTTGCATACTTGCCCGATCGGCATTACTTACCCATGGCAACCACCTTCCGTCTACAAAGACGCGATACATTACAATTACACCAGAAGTTAAATTCGTTCCATCATTTCTAATCGCTTGTATTTGCAAGCGTTGTATCGGCTCTCCAGGAGCCCCTGCATAATCATTTACTGTACTTTTTACAAAGGGATAATAAGCAGCATGTCCTTCATTCAATGTACGATACTGTAAATAATAAGGCTTGCCTGAAGGAGTTTGAATTTTTATACCATCAATATGAGCGGCAATTGTACTTTTGTTAAACGAATTCCAAGTGGTATCAGTCAAATAGGTTAGTGTTGTTGATACTTCTCCGCCTTCAAATTGAACTCCGGAGGCAGTAGACCTTGTTTCATCAAAAACTCTAATATCAACGCCGGTAATATTTTTCCCAGGAATGCCTGCAAATCCACCGCTTGTATCTAATGTTCCATCCAAACCGTATATTGCATGGACACGTTGCATACTACTTGGATCTGCATTGCTCACCCAAGGAAGCCAAACATTATCAACGCTAACTCTATACATTACTACAATGCCTTCACTGAGCTGTACACCATTTCTATCATAAGCAAATATTTGAAGTCGCTGTATTGACTCTCCAGGAGCTCCTGCATAATCATTAACTGTACTTTTTACAAAGGGGTAATAAACCGAATGGCCTTCATTCAAAGTGCGATATTCTAAATAATAGGAAGCATTGGGATTAGTCTGAATTTTTATGCCATCCATAGGAGAATTAACCGCATAATCAAAATTGGTCCATTTGCCCTCATTCAAATATGACAATGTAATATTTGACAAAACCTCCGCGCTTGCTCTGAAAACTCCTCCTATACCAAGCATTTGAATCATAAAGCATGCTGATAAGAAATATGCAAGGATTTTAGTAAAATGCCTTCTCATTTTTCTCCCCCTCATTCTTTTTAGGTCGTTAACTGAAAATCGTTCTTTCCTGAGTTTTAAAACCACATTGGACTCACCTCTGTAAATAAATCATAGTAATATCTACATTTATAAGGCGAAAAATGGAATGATTTTGATATTTTTTTCTGTACTAATCGAAAATTATCTAAATAAAATTAGGACATAGATTTAGTATTAACAAGTAAATTTACAGATCAAAAATCATAATTTAATATTATTCCAAGAATATACGATTATTATCAATAAAACACGTTAAAAATAAGACACCATGCCTTTAGAATATTTTGAGGAAGGAATGGTGTGGGCTATGGTTAGTGAAATTGGCTTTAATATTCGCAATCTGCGCCAAAAACATAATATGTCTCAAGACCAGCTGGCCAAAAAGCTCAATGTCTCCAAGTCTATGATTTCTTGCTATGAACGGGGAAAAAACGTTCCGGCGGCAGAATGCCTTTTTCAGCTTGCCATGATTTTTGGCATATCGGTGGATAGTATACTAGGCTTGGACAACCGACGCTTTTTGAATGTGGATGGATTAACCGAAGGACAGGAACGTCTTATACTTGCCATGATTGAGATCTGCCGTAAAAGTAATCAGAAGGCATAGGGGGCGGGGGAGCAATAATGACGGAAGCGTTGTTTAACCAAATATATGCTGAATTCCATGAACGAATATTCCGATATTGTTATTATAAACTGGGCAATCTAAAGGATACTGAAGACTGTGTCCAAGACACTTTCTATGCGCTGTATATTTCAACCTCCATTACGGATTATAGCAACTTACAATGGTGGCTTTACACGGTGGCAGACCGCTATATTTATCGGATCTGGAACGCACGAAAAAGAGTCGCCCCCGATGAGCTGGCGGAAGCACACCAAAACAAAAAATTTTTTGAAGACGGATTCGACTCTTTACAACTGAAATTATTGTTGGCAGACATTCAAACGTATTTATGTGCTGAGGAGAAACAACTATTTCTCCTTTTATATCACAAAGATAAAAGTATATCTGAAATAGCAAAATTTATGAAAGTCAGCGATTCTGCTGTTTATAAGCGAAAAAATAAATTGGATAAGAAACTGCGTATCATTCTTGCCAATCTGGATAGCGATAAAAAATAATTATTTTTTCGTCCAATTTTCACTCTATAAATGTAGTTTATATAGTAGGGTACTGGGCGAAAGGAGGGCTGAGTACTTGAATAAGGATAAAATAAACATAGATGATCTGAAAAAGTATCTGCAATCAGCTTCAGAAATTGTTATTTCATCCGCTGACTTGGATGAATTAATAATAGAAGAGGAACAAAAGGCACCGAAAGACAGGAATTATGATCTGATTGATCTATGCATCCAGTTGAAATTTAAGATGCAGGGGATTGAAGTGCCATATACCAAGTTGGACACCTCTTCTTTTCCCAAAGAGGTTCTGAATACTGAAGAAAAAACAGTACCCAAATTTAAGAAAAGAAAAGTTGCAAGAGCACTCGTTGTGCTTGCCGCCTGTTTAGGGGTTTTGATTGGAGGTGCGTTAACTACCTTTGCCGTGGGGGATTTCCAACTGAAGGATGGATGCATCGTCAGGCGATCAGACGGTTCGGTTGTTTTAGATTTATCCGCTTTATTCGGAAAATCAAATTCTGCTGATCCTTCGGAGGTGGTAACTCTGTCCGAAGTGGAAAGCGTCGCCGCTGCCGCTGGAATTGATCCGCTTTATCTTCCGGAATACTGTAAGGACAAACAGAATATTTCCGGCTTGAATTCCTTTTCCACCGACTTTTCAACGGAAGTATATTTTCAGATTGATTTCGGTGATGGGCAGTATTTTAACTACAATATTACGCGGTATCATGATGCCTCAATGTTTTCTGAGTTTCAGCTTTTAGGGGAATACCGTAGCGGAAAACAGATCATCTGCGACGATAAGACATTTTATATGATACAGCCTGACGAGGTCGTATCTATTCTTTTTATGGATGGCACCACGGTCTATAAGATTCAGTCTACATATGACGAAGCCATGACGGAACAAATCATTCAGACAATTCAATGAAATGAGGGTGTTTATGAAAAAGGTGCTGTGTGCCTGGTTGACGGCATTAACCATGTTCGTTTTTTGTTCGGTTCCTTTGGCGGCCTCTGCCCAAACCGACGCAGGGACAGATATACCCTATGATCCCATTGCCGCCTCACAAATAAATGAAAATACTGCCCACGGCCTTTATGATTTTGATAACAGCGAAATATCCACACGCGCATCGAATATTATCCGCGCGGTAACGCTGACTTTGGTCAAAGACGGTCATACTCTTAAATTGTATGCACAAACCGAGTCAGTCGGTATAGTGCTGAAAGTCGGATTTACTGAAGTGGTAGTTCAGCGGCTTGTCAACGGCGAGTGGACCACCTATACACAATGGACGGATTACTATTTTGAAAACACGGGAGTCTGTTCTTTGGGAAAAGCGATAACTAATGTTCCCAGCGGTACCTACCGTGCTTATTGTTATCATTATGCAGAGAAAGACGGCTTCCTTTTCTGGAATGACAAACAGGAATACTATAATGAAACCTCTACCGTGGTAATATCATAAAAAAATAAGCAAGATTGAAGAGAACCCCCACCTTTCGTGGGGGTTCTCTTTTTTATCCTGATTTTTTGCAATAGGGGTAAAAAGTCAAGGAAGATGACAGTTCTATTAAGAAATGCTTTTGAGTGAAAGGAAATCTTCGATAAAAATTAAAGCAGCTCTTCCACTCATGCAGTTTGGAACTGATCTCCTAGAATAGCCAAAAATCTTTGATCCTTTTTATCAATGTATACATAGCTTGTTTTAGAAAGATAGAAAAAGACATCACATTTCGCCGCTCTGGAGAAAATGGATGGCGCTATAGTTCACACGAGGGAGGGCACTATGTCGAACATGTTGCCATGAGGTTGGAGTGAGGTCGTTGCACTTCACGAAAATATCCATTCGGTCATGCAAGAAGTCTGCTGGATACTCTGGTCAATACCTTTTCGGCTATATCGCCAAATTCACTCTTGTGAAATCAGGGGGTGAGTTTGGCCTTTTTTATTATGTTAGCCTCAGCGTAGGCTGCCGATCACCACCCCTCCAATCTGTTTCCCCAAAAAACAGATTGGAGGATACGCGGTGTGAAAAATTATCGTGAAAGCGATTATGCTCTGAATAAATACCGCAAGGGAATTGTCTATAAATTTGCGGATGGCATTGTTGAGGTGACACTGGAAGACTATCTGCGGGAAAACCCGGATAAAACCGAAGCGGATTTTCAAGCCCTCAAACGCTTGTCAGATGAATGGTATCTGGAACAGGTACGGTTGGAAACGGCGCAGGGTAACAAACGGGTTTTCCTCAACGGCCTCGAAGAAACTGAATCCTGCGCAACCCGTCCGCTCGATGACGAATACATAGAGAGCGAAGAAAAGAAGCGCGTTATGGTTGCGGTAGACAAGCTGTTTCGTGAGGGGCGTATGACCGAAAAGCAAAAGCGGCGGTTTATCCAGCACTATATCTATGGTTTGTCTTTGCGGCAAATCGCCGCAGCGGAAGCGGTACACTTCACCTCTGTTGAGGAAAGTCTGAAAAACGTATCGGACAAGCTCAGACGTTTTTTTGAAAATCTCTAACCCCTTAGCGCAAAGCAGGCCGTCCAAAAAGGACGGCCTGCAAAAAAATTTTGAAAATTTTTATAATCGCACCCCTACACCCCCCTGGAAAAAATGCAATAGGTGAAAGGGTTCATAACAACCTTTTCTGAGGCTCTTTGAAAACTAAATATATCCATTCATCAAGTACATTCCTATTGCTGTTGCGGTAAGGCATAAGAACCCCACCCATTATGCAAATCAAAGATTTGCTATGGGTGCCCGGAAACCTTTTTGCTTTGCAATAAGCCACGATAGCGGCTGCGCCATGATTTTGCCGGATTTTCTTTTTACGGCAAAGAGCGATAAACGTCGGCTATAAATGTCGGATGGCTTCCGACATGGCGATGACAGGCAATGGGGACAATGATACACATGTTCCGTCACAGTCCGAGCGAGCAGCGCTATTTGAGCGTGAGCCGTCACAGGCAATGAGAGCATCCGGCAGAGATCCTGCCGGGGGTGAAATTCCCGTGGAGCTGGCAGCCACCAGCCGCTTGATGACTTCCCTTAGTAGATCGGGGTGTCGGGGACAAATAGGTCTACCTTATCATACGGTCAGACGGCAAAACAGACCTTTTGAAAATATCTTTTATGTTTTTCGAACTTAAGCCTGTTTTGCCGCCTAACCCCTACATAGGCGAACTATACCGCCTAAATTTGTCGGGGAGGTCAATCCATGAACAGAACATATCAGCGCGGGGACATATATTACGCTGACTTGGGAGAGGGGATCGGTTCAGAGCAGGCGGGTTATCGCCCGGTTGTCATCATCCAGAACAACACAGGCAACAAGTTTAGTCCCACCGTTATTGTGGCGTCCATGACAAGCCGCACGGCCACCAAAGCAAAATTACCCACGCATGTATTTATCGACAAGACATCGGGGCTTGAACAGCCATCTATCGTCCTTTTGGAGCAGCTCCGCACCATTGATAAAAGACGACTGGAACGTTATGTCGGCAAGCTGGCTGATACAACCATGCCGGCTCTGAATCGTGCACTGGCAATCAGTGTGGCCATTAGGTGATGGTCTATGAAAACAAATGAAGCCTATAGGCTATTCTTTCCGGAATACCCCGACGTAGTTACAGTTGAACAGATGTGTGAAATGCTTGGTGGTATTTGCGTGAAAACGGCCTATCGTTTACTGAAATCCGGACGTATTAAAGGCATAATTATAGGAAAGCGATATTGTATTCCCAAAATAAATATTTTGGCATATCTGGAAATCGTAGAAAAATCCCATACGTGAAATGTTGTGCACACATTTGTCATTTGAAATATCCTTTGCTATACTCTTAACTGTCAATGGCAGGTGAATACGCACTGCACCAATCAAAGGAGGTTTTATTATGGTAGCAGGACATCTGCGAGAAAAAAGAGGCTATTATCATATTGTATTGAGCTATACAGACGAACGTGGGAAACGGCAAACTCCGTCGAAATCAACAGGACTTCCTGTAAAGGGAAATAAGAAACGTGCTGAGAAGATGCTTATAGAGGCACGCGAAGCCAAAGAGGCGGAACTGGCAGCAAAATCACTAACCGGAGAAACAGACCCTGATCCTTGCGGCGAAATTGCCTTTACAGCGTTTCTTCTGGATTGGCTGGAAATGACGAAAAAGAATGTGGAGGTAAGCACATATGGCGCATACTCTTTTGCCATTAAAAACAAAATTATACCGTACTTCGATGAACATCATCCCGGATTAGCGCTCGTCGAAGTCACACCAAAACACATCCAGGACTATTACGCCTATGAAATGAATGAAAATGACGTGTCCGCCAACACGGTTATTCATCGGCATGCCAATATCCGCAAAGCCTTGCAGCATGCGTTTAAGCTCGGCTTGATTGATACAAATCCTGCTGACAGAATTGAACGCCCGAAGAAAGAAAAATTCGTCGGAAGTATTTACAATGAGGAAGAACTGAACAGGTTGTTTGAACTCACAAAAGGAGACCCGATTGAGTTTGGGGTTATTTTGGGTGCGTTTTATGGTTTACGCCGCAGCGAAGTTGTGGGACTAAAATGGAGCGCTATTGATTTTAAGAAAAAGACCATCACGATCAGCCATACAGTCACACAGGTGTGCATAGACGGCAAAAGCAGGATAATTGAAAAGGACAGAACAAAAACCAAATCCAGCCATCGCACCTTGCCGCTTGTCCCGCCGTTTGAAGAACTCCTACTTCGGATGAAAGCGCAGCAGGAAATGAATCGAAAGCTCTGCGGACGTTCTTACTGCCAGAAATACCGTGACTATATCTATGTGAATGAGATGGGCGACCGGATTAAGCCGGGTTACATCACACAACATTTTCCGATTTTTCTTGAAAAGCATGGGCTGCGGAAAATACGCTTTCATGATCTGCGGCATAGTTGCGCAAGTCTTTTATATGCGAATGGAGTCAGTCTGAAAGAAATTCAAGAGTGGTTGGGCCATAGTGATATTTCAACCACGAGCAATATTTACACCCACTTGGATTTCACTTCAAAGGTTGCTTCTGCAAACGCAATTATGGGGGTGTATCCCTCAGCCTGAATGCTAATGTCCCTCCGATGTCCCTCCTGTTTTTCCAGAAAAATGGTGAATTTGCTGTTGCGCAATTCATGTGAGAAATGGACAGGACAAAAAAGAACAGCCCGAAAACCCTTGCAATACAAGGACTTTTCGAGCTGCCGAGTTTGGTGCCGGTGGTGGGACTCGAACCCACACGGGTGATTAGCCCAACGGATTTTGAATCCGTCACGTCTGCCAATTCCATCACACCGGCGTTTGTATTTTTACATCTTACTCCCGATGAACTTTCTGAGAAATCGGAGGGACATCAAGGAGGGACATAAAGACCATATACTGTATTCAGTTGTCAAAAGCCTTGATACGTCAAGGGTTTACGCTGCTGCGGCGTGAAACGGCGTTGCAGATTTTGAGTCCACTACGTCTGCCAATTCCATCACACCGGCATGTACCCTCTATTATATAGTGTCTGGCGAAGAATTGCAACCTTCTTTTACAAAAAACACACCCACTATTGTACGCCTACACTTTTGAAGAGATACACTTTATCGCCCCTCTTGCAATATTTCCGGCGGGATGGTATAATCAAAACATTGGAGATTTTGCCGGCAAACCGGCTTATATTATGCGATAGTGAGGGTACAGACCATGTCCGGACATTCAAAGTGGAACAATATTAAACGCAAGAAGGAAAAAACCGACGGGCAGAAGGCCAAGATTTTTACCAAAATGGGCCGTGAGATTGCGGTGGCGGTCAAAGAGGGCGGCAGCGCTGACCCGGCGTCGAACTCCAAGCTGAAGGACGCCATCGCCAAGGCAAAGGCTAACAACGTGCCCAACGACAACATCGAGCGCATCATCAAAAAGGCCGCCGGCGACGGCAATGCCGACAACTACGAAGCGCTGCAGTACGAGGGCTATGGTCCCAACGGCATCGCCGTAATCGTCGAGACGCTCACCGACAACCGCAACCGCACGGCGGCAGATATGCGGCATTATTTTGATAAATACGGCGGGAATCTCGGCCAGACCGGTTGCGTGGGCTTCATGTTCCATCAGAAAGGCATCCTGGCGATCGAGGCGGAAGGCCTTGATGAGGACAAGGTGATGGAGGATGCGCTCGAAGCGGGTGCGGCGGATTTCTCCACCGACGGCGACGTATTCGAGATCACCACCGAACCGGATGATTTTTCCGGCGTGCGCGATGATCTGGAGGCCAAGGGCTATTCGTTCGTTTCGGCGGAAATCGAGCAGGTGCCGGATGTTTATACTGCGATCGACGATCCCGACCAGGTGGCGAAAATGGAGAAGCTGCTGGAAATGCTCGAGGATAACGACGACGTCCAGAACGTCTGGCACAACTGGGAGCGCCCCGACGACGAGGACGAAGACTGAAGAAAATAAAAAGCGGACCGAAAGCTCAAGCTTTCGGTCCGCTTTTTGCTGTCAGATGTGTTTACCGCAGACGCAGCCCCTTGGGATAACGGTTTTTGAGTACCCCGCCGGAGGCCTTACCGAAACCCATAACCACCCCGCCGACTGCAGCGGCGGTCCACCCGAAGGCGTTGGGAGCGCTGAGGGTTTCGCCGCGCAGAAACCGCTCAGTCGCGGGATCCTCCGGCGGCAGTGAAAGCAAGCTGCGGCAGTGTTCCGGCCGATGCGCCATAAACACGGCGTGGCAGGGTTCCACCCGATTCCGGCACACCTCCGCCGCTGTGGTGCCGGCCGCGAGCACGCCGAGTCCCTGCAGCCGCGGCAGTCCCTCCGGCAGCAGGCGCACCTGCTCACGGTTAAGGACAAGCCGCCCTTGCGGGATATCGGTAAAGCACTGTGCGTATAATTCTTCTGTCATTTTACAATAAGTATCCGGTTTGGGATATACATAATCCGCAGCGGCTCCCGGATATCCGTCGTCTGCGCGGCGCAGGCGGGCGATGAAGTGTCCTTCCCCACCGTCATCCGGCAGGATACGCCGGCAGAGGGTGAGATCGGCATGGCATGAAATCTCTTTCGCAAAAGCCGATACCCGATCAAAGGCAAAGGCCGGCCGTCCGAACGGTGCGGCGCAGTCCTCAAGCGTGAACGCGGGATGATCCATCAGAAAAGCGGCGATCCGGCATTCGTTTTCCTCCGGAGCAAAGGTGCAGGTGGAATATACCAGCCGCCCGCCGGGACGCACCAGCTCGGCGGCCGCATCGAGAATATCCTGCTGCCGCGCGGCACACAGCCGGATATTGTCCTCACTCCACTGCGCGAGCGCCGCCGGTTCCTTGCGGAACATGCCTTCCCCAGAACACGGCGCGTCCACCAGTACCGCGTCGAACCAGCCGGGCAGCCCTTCGGCGAGGGTATGCGCATCGGTGCTGGAGACCACCGCATTGGTCACGCCGCAGCGCTCGAGGTTCTGCAGCAGAACCTGTGCGCGGGAGCGGACGTACTCGTTGCTCCACAGTAGGCCGCGCCCACCGAGCGCTGCTGCTATCTGGGTGGACTTGCCGCCGGGAGCAGCACAGAGGTCGAGCACCCGTTCCCCCGGCTGCGGCGAAAGCACCGTTACCGCCGACATGGCGGACGGTTCCTGCATATAATACGCGCCGGCGTGGTGCAGCGGATCCGTGCCAGCCTTAAAATCCGGCGGCACCGCGAAGCCGTCCGGCGAAAATGGTACCGGTGTCAGCGGCAGTGGGAAAAGCGTGCGGAACCGCTCGACAGAGATTTTCAGGGTGTTGACCCGCAGCCCGCGGGACAGCGGCCGGTCGTAGCCGGCCACAAACGCTTCATAATCCGTGCCCAGCAGCGAGCGCATCCGCCTGCGGAAACCTTCGGGCAGGCGGGAAGAAAAGTCGTCGGCCATCACATTGCCTCCTGTGGATTGAAAAGGGCTTCGCTGTTCAGAAGAACAGTCCACCGAAATAAGTCACGGTATCGGGACCGTTGATATACTGGATGCCGGCACGTGCCGCCAGAAGATTGACCAGGATGCCATGACCCTCAATGGCGGGGTACAGCTGATCGGGGAAGCGGCAGGGCGCATCGGGATAGGTGCATTTTTCGCATCGGCCGCAGCTCTCGTTGCTCAGCAGCATAAACCGGGAAAGATGCTTTTGTGCGGTTTCGTCCAGACGGGTACAGACGGTCTTGAACGCTCGCATACCCGCCTGCATCCCCTCAAAATCAAAGCTGTCCTCCAGGTCGTATTTGGCGCTGAATACCAGAATGTTCGGATAAGCAAGGCATTTGGCCCGGCATTCCTCCACCGTACCCACCGCCGGCGGACAGGCCCACGAGGTGCCGTAGCGTCCGCAGACATTATCCCGGCAGAGCGCGCGAACCTCTTCCGAAAATGGGATTTTTTCGGTCGGCAGCAGACCATATTCCCAAATGCCGATTTCCTGTACCTTCCGAGCAGACAGCCACTCGGGCAGCTGTGTGATGTCCTGCATGGCCGTTTTCTCCTCTCCGGAGACAGTCTTTCCTTAATCCTATCACATCCGGCGGGCGGTGTACAGAGGGGTGAGGCGGTTTTATGGTTGCCCGGTCGGACAAAGCATGGTATAATAAGTCTAACTTTGCCCGCACTGCACGCGGGCGCCGGCGGCCGCGGCAGGAACTGACCGTATCCGATCCCCCAAAAATAAGTTGCGGGGGTGTGGGTTAAGCCGTTTGCAGGACTTTGCCGGTTATATGGCACATTACCGCATCCACTTGCTCTTTATCCTTAGGTTCTCCTGAATTTTTCCGTCTTCCCCGGGAGTCGACTCGTGCCGAGCCGGTGTGCAGACGGATCCGGTTTCCCCCAAGATCTCCCGGCGAATGCGAAAGAAATAGGGGTTGTTGCTATTGGAAAACAAACGGATTGACGCTGTGCGCATCGTGCTGATGGCGCTGGTTTTTGTGCTGGGTGTACTGCTGCTCACGCCGCTGTTTTACGTGAGCAAGTGGATCAGCATCACCAATGTGCTCCAGCGCTGGGTCTATATTCTCAGCCTTGCGGGCCTGCTGTCGGCGCTGTTCACCGGCTGGTTGTTTGAGACGCTCAAAGGACGTCATCCCGCGCAGCGCACCCGCCGCGGCGTGTGGTATTATCCGGTGACGGCCGGCGTCCTGACGCTGATCGGTTTGGTGATCGGCTACACCTATCTGGGGATGTGGCCGGTCGGCGGCGCGGATGGCAAGACCGGGATGATCGTGGACATGCACCACCAGTACGCGCCGCTGCTCGCGCAGCTGCGGGAGACACTGCTCGGCGGCGGTGATCCGCTGTACAATTTCCATATCGGTATCGGCACAAGCATGCTGCCGATCTTCGGCTATTATCTGGCCAGTCCGCTGAACCTGCTGCTGCTTATTTTCCCGGAAAGCCTGCTGCCGGAGGGCATCCTTGTCATCACGCTGATCAAAAACGCCCTGACAGCGGCGCTGTTTGCCGCGTGTGTGCAGTATATTTACCGGGTGCGCAATGCGGCGGTGGCCGCGGCGGCGGTGATGTACGGCATGATGATGTATGTGCTCGCCTATTCCTGGAATGTGATGTGGCTTGACGGCGTGATGATGCTGCCGCTGGTGGTGCTCGGCTTCGAGCGGCTGATGCGTACCGGGAAATACGGTGTCTATGTGTTGTCGCTGGCCTACACGCTGTATGCCAACTACTACATCGGATTCATGGTCTGCCTGTTTCTGGTGCTGTACTATCTGGTGTACTTTTTCCGGCAGCGCCGCAGTGCAGGCCGGCGCGCGCGCAGCTTTGGACGGTTTGCGGCGGGGTCGCTGATGGGCGGCGGTTTGGCGATGTTCCTGCTGGTGCCGGTATATCTCGCGCTTGGGCAGACCTCCGCGGCGGGGGAAAAGCTGCCGCAGCTCGACAACCTGTTTAATATGTTTGGCCTGCTCGGCCAGCAGCTTTACGGCGTCGCGCCCACCATCCGTTCCGGCAACCTGCCGAACCTTTACTGCGGTCTGCTGCCGGTGCTGCTGCTGCCGGTATTCCTCACTATGCGGGAAATCCCGCTTCGCCGCCGGCTCGCTTACGGCGGCCTGCTCGGCGTGCTGGGGATGAGCATGGTGCTCAATTTGCCCAACCTTATGTGGCACGGCATGCACTCGCCCAACGACCTGCCCTACCGCTTCTCTTTTGTGTTCTGCTTTGCGCTGCTGCTGGTCGCATTTGAGACTTTGCGGCACATCCGGCAGATCCGGGCGCGGCAAATCGGCGGCGCACTGGCCTGTGTGGCCGCGTATCTCGTTATTGCGGAGCAGGTTGGGGAAGAGCTGTCCTTCAAGAGCATTTATGTCAGTCTGCTGCTGGTGGTCATTTATGCGCTGGTGTGCCTGCTGGCCGCCCACCGCAAGCTGGCGGTGCGCGCGGCGAGCTGCCTGCTGTTGCTGGTGGTGACGGCGGAGATGACCTTCGGGGCGGGCGCCACCTTCCGCAAACTCGATTCGCAGGAGCATTATACGCTGCACAAAAACTACGTAGACAACGAGACGGTCGAGGCGATCCGCGCTGCGATCGGACGGGCCAAAGAAATCGATGAGCAGGAAAACGGCAGCGCGTTCTACCGTATGGAGCTGCTGCCGCGGCGCACCTGCGTGGATACCGCGTTGTTTGATTATCCGGGAATCACCACCTTCGCTTCGAGTAATAATTACAGCACCACCAAATTTATGGGGGATCTCGGGTACGCGATCAACGGCGTCAACAGCTATCTGTACCACAGCTTTGTGCCGGCGACCGATTCGCTGCTGGGCATCCGGTATCTGGTGTTCAATCAGGTGCTGAACAACCATCCGCAGCTGAATCTGGTGGACAGCGTCACCACCGGGGATACCACCTATCATATCTATGAAAACCCCTACGCGCTGCCGCTCGGGTATTTCACTTCTTCGGCGGTGCGTGACTGGACTTACGCCTACTACAACCCGATTCAGTCGGTCAACACGCTGTTCGGCACGATGACCGGCATCGACGCGGCTTCACGGCCAGTCTACCGGTTCCAGAAGGTGGAGATCGACCCCGACAGCCAGTCGATCGCCTTTGCCGGCAGCACCGATACCGCCTTTACCATCAATCCGGGCGGCGAAACCAAAACGGCGAATTTTACCGTGCGCATCCGTGAGCCGGGTCAGGTGTACATCTATGTGGACTGCCGGGCGGCAAAGAGCATCCGGGTCAGCTACGGCAAGCAGTCGTTCAGCGTGACGCCGTATGAGCCCTATGTCATCGACGCAGGCACCCTCGGCGAGGGGGATGCGGTCAGCGCACAGATCACCGTCGAAGGCGGCAGCTCCGGCAACATTTACGTCGTGACGATGGACGACGAGGTGTTCACCGAGGGGATCGGTAAGCTTGCCCAAAACGGTCTGGAGATTACCTCTATGACCGATTCGCATATCCTCGGCACCGTCCATGCGCCCGAAGACGGCCTGTTGTTTACCACCATCCCGTATGACGCGGGTTGGCAGGTCAAGGTGGACGGCGAACGGGTTCAGACCGAGGCGGTCGCCCGTGAAGGTATGCTCGCGCTGGCGCTGCCGGCGGGCGATCACGAGGTGGAATTTACCTATCGTCCGCGCGGGCTGCTGCTCGGCGCGGTGCTCAGTGTGATCAGCCTGGCCGCCTTTATCCTGGTGCTGGTGCACGGCCGGCGCCGGCGCGCCGAAAAACGGCTTTTTGCGGCGGAAACGGCCGGTGAAGCACTCTGGATCCCGACCGCCGCGCCAGAAGAAATCCCGGCGAGCTGGGCGGAATTTCCGCTGGATGAACCGCCTGCTGGGCAGGCACCGCCGGAGCCGCCAGGAGAACCGCCTGCGGATCCGCCCGTAACAGGAGAAGACGGCCATGCGGGACCCTGACCGACAGGACCGGCCGTCAGCGGCCGGTGAAATGCTCGTGCGGATTACCCGGCGGGCCTATGCCAGCGGCCGGATCGGCTGGGCCGGACGCTGCCGGGATGATTTTGCGCCGGGCTGTCGCTGGACGCTCTGCTGCGGCAGCGAGAGTCCGCGGTATATGGCGGATCCGGAGCATTTCCGGTTTATTCACATGCAGGAGGCCCTGCGGATGGAGCCGCAGCTGGCAGAGGTTTTTGCCGGATGGGCGGACGGCTACGAATACAGTGAAGCAGAGGCGGCGTTTCGTCCCTTTCTGTATATCGAGCTGCTGGAGGATTATTTATCGGCGGATGTCGCACTTGCCGCCGTGCGCCGGCTGGAGGAATTGGGATGGTCACAATCGTAATGCCCGTATACAATGAAGGGCAGTATATCTACCAAAACGTCATGACCGTGAGAGGCATCCTCGCCGACGCGGGCATCGAGCATGAGTTTTTGCTGGTGGACGACGGCTCGAGGGATCAGAGCTGGCAGGAGCTGTCCCGGCTGGCTGCCGACTGCGGCAATGTGACGGCGCTGCGGCTGTCCCGGAATTTTGGCAAGGAAGCGGCGCTGTGCGCAGGACTGGAGAATGCGGGCGGCGATGCTGTGGTGGTGATGGATGCCGACCTGCAGCATCCTCCCGAATACATCCCCGAAATGGTCCGCCTGTGGCAGGAAGAGGGCTACGATGTGGTGGAAGGGGTTAAGGAGGACCGCGGCAAGGAGTCGTTTGGCGCCAAGCTGTCCGCGCTGCTGTTTTACCGCACCTTCCGCAAAACCACCGGCATCGACATCAGCCGTGCGTCGGATTTCAAGCTGCTGGACCGCAAAACGGTGGAAGCCTGGAAAACCCTGCCCGAAAAAAGTACCTTCTTTCGCGGCCTGTCCGCGTGGGTGGGGTTCAGGCGCTATGCCCTGCCGTTTAAGGTCGCTCCCCGCGCCGGCGGCGAAACCAAGTGGACCTTCCGCTCGCTGCTGCGCCTGGCGGTAAACTCGATCACCGCGTATACCGCCGCACCGCTGCTGGTGGTGTTCTGGCTGGGCGTGCTGATGGGGATCGGCGCCGTGGTGATGACCGTTCAGACGTTATATATGTATTTCAGCCACAACGCCGAAACCGGCTTTTCCACCGTCATTCTGCTTCTGCTGTTCATCGGCAGCGGCATCATGATCAGCCTTAGCGTCATCGGGCTGTATATTTCTAAAATCTACGATGAGGTCAAAGGACGCCCGCGTTTTTTGATCATGGAGCGCCAGGACGGCAGGCAGGGTGAAAACCGGAACTGAAATTTTCCGCATACCGCACCGGGGCGGCCGCCGACAGATCGGCAGCCGCCCCGGTTTTGGGAAACAAAAGGTATTTTAGATGATTGATATACTAACAGTATATCAATCCAAGCGGAATACACAGGCCATTTTGGGTTGCGCACCGGTAACCGGATCCATTTCCATGACCATGACGTCCTGCATATAGGCGTTCCAGCGGTCCACGACCTCACTTTCGGCTTGTACACGGGCGGCGTAATCCGCGCCCTTCTCACATTCGTAATAGCCGAAAAGTTCGTTGCCGGTGTTCCAGATGGTGTAGTTGGCGATGCCGGCCTGCTTAAGCACGGCGACCAGATCCGGCCAGATTTCGTTATGGCGGCGGGTGTATTCCTCCAGCATTCCCTCTTTTACAGTGGCTTTCCAGGCGTAGCGTTCCACGGAATGGTCACTCCTTTGTTTTTGTTTTCAGTATACCGCGGCGGTCACGATTCGTCAAACCGTACCGCGGCGGTTGGGAAAGGAAGGTGACGGCCTTGTTTATTGGCAGACAGGAGATCCGCGGCTTTGCCGCCCTTGCGCCTATGGCGGGGGTGGCCGACCGCGCGTTCCGCCGGCTGTGCGTGGATTACGGCGCGGCGTACGTGGTTTCGGAGATGGTCAGCTGCAAGGGGCTGTGTTTTGGGGATCGTAAAAGCGAGGAACTGCTTATGCTGGACGAGGATGAGCATCCGGCGGCGGTTCAGCTGTTCGGCGACGATCCGGATATCATGGCGCGGGCGGCGGAAAAGGCGATGGCCGCCGGACCGGAGATCATCGACATCAATATGGGCTGCCCGGCGCCCAAAATTGCCGGCAACCACTGCGGGAGCGCGCTGATGCGGGAGCCGGAGCTGTGCCGGCGGATCGTCGCTGCGGTGGCCGGCGCGGTGGATGTGCCGGTCACCGTCAAAATCCGCAAGGGGTATTCCCGTCAGGAGGTCAACGCCGTCGAGGTTGCGCTCGCCTGTGAGGCGGGCGGTGCGGCGGCGATCACGGTGCACGGCCGCACCCGCGACCAGATGTACGCGCCGCCGGTGGACTGGAACATCATCCGTGAGGTCAAGCGTGCGGTAAAGGTGCCGGTCATCGGCAATGGTGACGTCACCGATGCGGTTTCGGCGGCGGCACTTTACGAGCACACCGGTTGTGATCTGGTGATGGTCGGGCGCGGTGCACTCGGCGCACCGTGGGTGTTCGCGCAGATTCAGGCGTATCTCGGAAGCGGGATGCGGCTGCCCGACCCGCCGGTAGAGAAGCGCATGGCGGTGCTGCTCCGGCAGGCACGGCTGACGGCGGAGCTCAAGGGGGAGCGCATTGCACTGCGGGAGATCCGCAAGCACGCGGCGTGGTATATGCGCGGTCTGCGGGGTGCGGCCGGCTTCCGCGCAAAGGCGGGCGAGGTGGAGACGCTGGCCGATCTTGCTGTGCTGTGTGTGCAGGCGACTGAAGCCAATACGCCGGACTGAAGCCTGGCTGTACCATGTATGGTGGATGCCGCGCATGGATTCCCGCTGTCAAACCGGGAACGGCGGGCGCCAACCCCCCCGTCCGGGCGAACTTCGTGAATATGCCGAAAAAAGGAGAAAAAAGTGCCCGGTAATTCGGCTTAATTAGGGGTATCTTTTTTTGCAAGGATCGGTATAATTAGGCGTGTAAGAGGGCGTTTCGCAGGGCCGGTGACGGTCAAAGGAGAAACAAGAGGATAAGTTTCCGCGTCTGACTCGTAAAACAACACATGTTTTCGAACAGATGGGGCCTTATCCTCTTTTTTGCGTCCGAAAAAGCAGTTTCAAGGGGTGTGACAGAGATGGAAGGAATGCACGGCAAACCGCAATTTGTGCCGCGGCCGCACAGCCGGCGGCGTGTATGCAGCGGTACGGTTCCCCGACGAGGAGAGAGGTGTGACAGGTTATGATGTTTCAGATTCGCTGGCTCTGGCGCAATATTGATTCCCAATATCGCTGGAGGTTTATCGTGGGGCTGGTTCTGTCGGCGATCACCAGCGGCATGCTGCTGATCAACCCGTTCCTGACCTCGATGCTCATCGACGAGGTTATCGTTGGGCAGCAGGTGGATCCGCTGATCCCGCTGCTGCTGTCGATGCTGGGGGTGCAGGTACTGCGCCTGGTGCTGCGGTACATGATGATCGTCTGTCTGGAAACATCGTCGCAGCATCTGGTGTATAACCTGCGCACCTACCTGTTCAAGGTGCTGCAGTACCAGGAAATGCGGTTCTTCGATCGCAACCGCACCGGCGATCTGATGACCCGTCTGTCGGCGGATCTCGACTGGTGCCGGCACTGGACATCCTACCTGAGCTATCAGGTGGTGGACTGCGTGATCATGTTCACTTCCACCCTGATCATGTTTTTCTGCATCAACTGGAAGCTGACGCTGGCCCTGCTTGCAGTGACGCCGCTGCTGATGGTGGTCACTAAGCTGTATTCCAGCAAGGTGCGTCCGCTGTTCGTCGGCATGCGTGACCGGCTCAGCGAAATGAACACCGCTGCGCAGGAAAACATTGCTGGCAACCGGGTGGTCAAGGCCTTTGCCCGGGAGGATTATGAGCGGGAGCGCTTCCACAAATGCAACGAGGCCTTCAAGGACGCCAACCTGGATATCAACAAAATGTGGCTGTCCTTTTTTCCGGTCATCGAGCTGCTTGCCAACGTCATGACCCTTATCACTATTTTTCTCGGCGGCTTTTTCGTGATGATCGATCCAGGCTTCACTTTCGGTGAACTTTCCATCTTCACCGCGCTTGCCTGGGCGCTGTCCAACCCGATGCGTGCGCTCGGCAACCTGATCAACGACCTGCAGCGTTTTTCCGCCTCCGCGGCGAAAATCATTGAGGTGTACTATTCCCGCCCGCTGATTATGGACCGGCCGGACGCCGAGGACCATCCCAAAATGCAGGGCAAGATCGAGTTTGATGACGTGAGTTTTTCGTTCGGCAAGGTCAAAGTGCTCGACCACATCAGCTTTACGGTACAGCCCGGCCAGACGCTTGCGGTTATGGGGCCGACCGGTTCGGGAAAAACCACACTGCTCAACCTGCTGGACCGGTTTTATGACGTGGACAGCGGATGCATCCGGGTGGATGACTGCGACGTGCGCTTCTGGAAGCTTCAGCAGCTGCGCGGCGGCATCGGCGCGGCCACCCAGGAGGTCTTCCTGTTTTCGGATACGGTGGAGGGAAATATCGCTTTCGGCAACCAGTCGCTGACCGAAAAGGCCGCCCGGGAGTTTGCGCGGCGTGCAGCAGCCGACGATTTTGTGTCCAAAATGCCGGAGGGCTATGACACCATTGTCGGCGAACGCGGTGTCGGCCTGTCCGGCGGACAGAAACAGCGTATCGCGCTCGCCCGTGCGATGGCGGTCGAGCCGGCGGTGCTGGTGCTCGACGACACCACCTCGGCGGTGGATATGGAAACCGAGAAATACATACAGAAGCAGCTGCGCGAGCTGCCGTATCCCTGTACCAAAATCATCATCGCCCAGCGCATTTCGTCGGTCAAGGATGCTGACCAGATCATCGTGCTGCAGGACGGAAAAATCGCCGAACGCGGCACCCACGAGGAGCTGCTCAAAAACCGCGGGTATTACTGGGAGACCTACGCCCTGCAGAACGACATCCAGGAAACAGCGGCGGTGCCCGCCGCCGCTGTGCAGGGAGGTGAAGGCTGATGGCGCGCAATAAATTCGACGTGGACGAAACCCTCGAATCCCCGTTTAGTTTTAAACACCTGAAACGGGCGATGAAATATGTGCGGCGGCACAGCTTTCAGATGCTTCTGGCGCTTGTGCTCAGCGGCATCGCGAGCGTGGTGGCGCTGTTCGGCCCGAAGATCATGCAGTACACCCTCGACGACGTGGTGCCGAACAAGGATTTTAAAATGCTCGGCATTATGGCGGCTGTGTATACGGTGATTGTGCTGATCGGTATTGTGTTCACCACCATCCGTGCACGCATCATGGCCTTCGTTAGCCAGGAAATCGTCTACGATATCCGTGAAGATCTGTTTGCTCATCTGCAGAAGCTGCCGTTCAGTTATTACGACTCCCGGCCGGCCGGCAAGATTCTGGTCCGGGTCATCAACTATGTCAACTCGGTGTCGGATATGCTGTCCAACGGCATCATCAACAGCATCCTGGAAATCATCAACATCATCTTCATTGTGGTGTTCATGTACACCACAAATGCGGTGCTCGCCACCGTGATCGTCGCCGGTCTGCCGCTGTTTGTGACCGCAGTGATGCTCATCAAGCCGCGTCAGCGCAAATCCTGGCAGCAGCAGTCCAACAAAAACTCCAACTACAATGCCTATCTGGCGGAGAGCATCGACGGCGTGCGGGTCAGCCAGCTGTTTGCCCGGCAGGAGGAGAACATCAGCATCATGAGCCGGCTCGCTGAGGCCTGCCGTTCAGCTTGGCTCAAGGCGGTGTATATCTCCAACACCGTGTGGTTCAGTTCGGAACTGATCACCCAAATCGTCTTTACCGTCATGTATATCGCTGGCGTCTACTGGATGGGCGGCGCCATTGTCTCGTTCGGTGTGATCCTTGCGATGGGGCAGTACGTCAGCCGCTTCTGGCAGCCGATTACCAACCTGGCGAACATCTACAATATGTTCGTCAACAATATCGCTTATTTGGAACGCATTTTTGAGACGATGGATGAACCGGTGGTGGTGGATGACGTGCCGGGTGCTGCCGAGCTGCCGCCGATCCGCGGGGATGTGGAATTCCGCAACGTCACCTTTGCTTATGAGGAAGGGGTCAACATCCTCGAGAATCTGAATTTCACCGTAAAGGCCGGGCAGAGCGTCGCGCTGGTCGGGCCGACCGGTGCCGGCAAGACCACTGTGGTCAATCTCATCAGCCGGTTCTATAATCTCAACGGCGGGGAACTGCTGGTGGACGGACAGTATGATATTGCCAAGGTGACCCTGCACTCGTTGCGCACCCAGATGGGCATTATGCTGCAGGACAGCTTCATCTTCAGCGGCACCATCATGGACAACATCCGCTACGGCCGGCTGGACGCCACCGATGAGGAGGTTGAGGCCGCAGCGCGGGCGGTGCGGGCCCACGATTTCATCATGGAGATGGAAAAAGGGTATTACACAGAGGTTAATGAACGCGGCAGCCGGCTGTCTCAGGGGCAGAAACAGCTTATTGCGTTTGCACGTACGCTGCTGTCCGATCCGAAAATCCTGATTCTCGATGAGGCCACATCCTCAATCGACACCAAGACCGAACGGCTGCTGCAGGAGGGGATTCAGGCGCTTCTTAAGGGGCGCACCTCCTTCATCATCGCCCATCGTCTGTCCACGATCAAGACCTGTGACCGTATCATGTATGTCGGCGACAAGCAGATTCTGGAATCCGGCAGCCACGAGGAGCTGCTCGCAAAAAAAGGTTTGTACTATCATTTGTATACCGCACAGGCCAGGGAACAGGGTGTGGCACAGGTTTAATACGCTGGTTCCGTTTTGGGGTTTGCGGGAGGCGGAAAACGCAATGGGACAGATGTCCTGCCGCGGCCTGCGCCGCGTCTCATGGCTGGGCCGCGGCGGTTGTCCGGATGGTTTTATCCGTTAGCAAAGAAAAAGCAGCCCTACGGACGCGGGCATATGGCACAGCCGTTGTGCATATACTGTTGCGGTTAAGGCGCGGGAAAGGAATGGATTATGGCAATGAAGGAAAGACAGCATGGACAGCGCGCATTTTGGGTGCTGGCGGTGGTATACAGTGTGATTTGCATTGCGGCAGGGGTGTTTGCTCTGAAAACCGGCAGCATCACCCGCGCGGCTGGCGGATTTGTCGCACCAGCCATCCTGCTGCTTTTTCCGATTTTTCGGAAGCTTTGCCGAATGCAGCCGGTTTATGCGCTGCAGAGCATGCTTATTGGTTTTATCGCGCTTGCATTCCCGCTTGGGGTGGTGATGTCGCTGTATTCGTACATCAGCTGGTACGATATCGCTGTGCACGCGCTGAGTGGTGCGGTGACCGCAGTAATTGGGATGTGCGCCTATATCTGGCTGCTGCCGGATGGCCGTGTGTGGAAGGCGCAGCCCGCGGCCTCGCTCTTTGCTGCTTTTGGCTTTGTGCAGCTGGTCGCGGCAGTGTGGGAATTGTTGGAATACGCCGGCTTCCTGCTCACCGGTCACGACTCCCAGTGGGTCGCGCAGACCGGGGTGGGTGATACGATGGAGGATATGTTTGCGGCCTTCGTCGGCGGTGCGGTCATTGTGGCGCTTCTGTGGCGGCATACCAGAAAACCGCTGCGGATGTTTGCTCCGCTGGATGAATTCTGCCGCCTGAACACACGCGCAAAAAGTAGGGATAGGGCGGAATAGTGCGAACATAAAGGAAAGCGGCTGTGCATGCACAGCCGCTTCCTTTTGGGCTATATTCCCCTGATAGACCGCAGGTTGATAAAACCCACATATTATCTCCCGTGTGGATATGTGGTGGAAAGTCATGGCACCTGTTTTTATGTAGACAGGCACGGGACGGGCACCGGCTGCATATGGTAAAAGGGTAGAAATGGAGGGATACCATGCTGCTGGAAATACTGCAAACGCTGTCCCGCGTGTTTTATATGGCGCTGCATGTGGTCAATTCGGGATCATTTCCCCGTCCACTCAGCGCCGAGCAGGAACGCGCCTGCCTGAAGGCATACCGGGAGAATGGCGACATGGAGGCGCGAAATCAGCTTGTTGAGCACAATCTCCGGCTGGTGGCACACATCATCAAAAAATATTACAGCTCGGTGCGCGACCAGGACGACCTGATTTCCATCGGCACCATCGGGCTGATTAAGGCGGTAAGCACCTTTGACTATACAAAGGGTATCCGTCTAGCTACCTATGCATCGCGGTGTATTGAAAATGAAATTCTGATGCATTTCCGGGCCAGCAAAAAGACCGCGCAGGATGTGTCCATCTCCGATCCGATTGATACCGATAAGGACGGCCATCCGCTGACCCTGATTGATGTCATTGCCGAGGATGATACCATACTTGACGATCTTGACTTGAAGATCAACGCTGAAAAGCTGTATCGGTACATGCAGGAATGCCTCGACGACCGGGAGAAGGAGATCATCGAGTGGCGCTACGGCCTGGTCGGCAAGGACCTGACTCAGCGTGAGGTGGCCAAAAAACTGAACATATCCCGATCCTATGTCAGCCGGATCGAGAAAAAGGCGCTTGAAAAGCTAAAAAGGCGCTTTGATGCCGGTGACGTTCCGTTGGCCGCTAAACGGAAACGGCCTTGAGAGTCGCTTTAAATGTGCAGGAGGAGAACGGAATTCCTGCACATTTTTTAAAAAAAGGCGCAAAAAAGGGAAAGGTACAAAGCTTGTATGATAAATAATTTGAAAAATCCTGCAATTTTGTGAAAAATCAGTTGACAAAGCCGTAGGGCGTGCCGTATAATACAGAAAGCAGAGCAAAAGAGGCTCGGATATGCCGGAAGCTGCATTGGCGGCCCGCCGGCGGGGTAAAGAGACAAAAGCTGTTTAAGGAGAGATGAAAGATGTCCTACATCGACGAAGTCCTGGACATGGTTGCCAAGAAGAATCCGGCGGAACCGGAGTTTCTGCAGGCGGTCAAGGAAGTGCTGGAAAGCCTGCGGGTGGTTGTGGAAGCCAACGAGGAAAAGTATCGCCGCGAGGCACTGCTTGAGCGCCTTGTCGAGCCGGATCGGCAGATCAAATTCCGCGTGCAGTGGGTGGACGATAAGGGCCAGATGCAGGTCAATACCGGCTACCGTGTGCAGTTCAACAACGCCATCGGTCCGTACAAGGGCGGCCTGCGCCTGCATCCGTCGGTGTATATCGGCATCATCAAATTCCTGGCATTTGAGCAGGTGTTCAAAAACTCCCTGACCGGCCTGCCGATCGGCGGCGGCAAAGGCGGTTCCGACTTCGATCCGAAAGGCAAGTCCGACCGCGAGATCATGGCTTTCTGTCAGAGCTTCATGACCGAGCTGTACAAGTATGTCGGCGCCGATCGTGACGTGCCGGCCGGAGATATCGGTGTGGGCGCACGGGAGATCGGTTATCTCTTCGGCCAGTATAAGCGTATTGTGGGCGACTACGAGGGCGTGCTGACCGGCAAGGGGCTCAGCTATGGCGGCTCGCTCGCCCGTAAGGAGGCGACCGGCTTCGGCCTGCTGTACTTCACCCGGGAGATGCTCAAGACCAACGGTATCGATATGGCCGGCAAGACGGTGTGCATTTCCGGCGCCGGCAACGTGGCGATTTATGCCGCGCAGAAGGCGATGGAATTCGGTGCGAAGGTGGTCACTCTGAGCGATTCCACCGGTTGGGTCTACGATCCGGATGGCATTGACTTGGATCTGGTTAAGGATATCAAGGAGGTTCGCCGTGCCCGCATCAGCGAGTACGTCAAGGGCCGCCCGAACGCGCAGTATCATGAGGGCCGCGGCGTGTGGTCGGTCAAGTGCGATGTTGCGCTGCCCTGCGCCACCCAGAATGAGCTGCTGCTCGAGGATGCCGAGCTGCTGGTGAAAAACGGCTGCGTAGCGGTGGCCGAGGGCGCTAACATGCCCACCACTCTTGAGGCGACCAAGTATCTGCAGAGCCACGGCGTGCTGTTTGCGCCGGGCAAGGCGTCCAACGCCGGCGGGGTGGCAACCTCCGCGCTGGAGATGAGCCAGAACAGCGAGCGTCTGTCCTGGAGCTTTGAAGAGGTCGATCAGAAACTGTGCGGCATCATGGTGGATATTTTCCACAAGGCCGACGAAGCGGCGAAGAAGTACGGTATGGCAGGCGACTATGTTGCCGGTGCGAACATCGCCGGTTTCGAAAAGGTTGTCGACGCGATGCTTGCTCAGGGCGTGTAATCTCTCTGTCAGTAGACAGTAAATAGAAAAAACTCCCGGCGCGGTGGTCACCGCGCCGGGAGTTTTCTTATGTAGTCCGGGATCACCATTTCGGTGCGACGATCTGGTAACGTTCGCTGAGGGAATAAAAATAGGTCAGGATTTGCTGGTAGGTCCAGCCCTCATTTTTGGCGAAATAGTAGGCGCCGTTCTGGCTCATCCCTACCCCGTGGCCGTAGCCGCGTACCTTGAAGGTGACGCTCGTGCCGTCGAAGGAGGTGATTTCCCAAGCGGGCGAACGCAGCCCCAGCGCCAGACGCACATGCTGACCGGTAAGATAGGTTTTTTTGCCGTTTTTGACGTAGTAGGCGCTGCTCTGGTACACGTAATTGCCTTCGCCCCCGGAATAGGAAAGCGCAAACAGGGGCATATCGCCATCCTCATACTGCACGTCAGCGCCCCATCGATTTTTCACATACGTGCTCAGCTTCGACTGCATTTCCGAGAGTGTCATGGTGACGGTGGTTTCGAAGTCCTTGATCGCCGCGGTTTCATAGGGGCTTTTTACGCTCACGAGATATGGCAGCGACGCCCAGTTGACCTTGTCGTTGTCGGCAGTTACGCCGCAGGACATGGCAAAGTAGGTGGTGTAGCATACCACACGGGTCAGCGCGCCGCTGTCCTGCTGCTCGGTGTCGATGACTTTGACACCCAGCACCTCGCCGACAGCCTCGTAAACCGCCAGCTCTGCGTCATGGCCGGGGCTGAAGGGGGCGAAGGCCGGCAACCTGGGTTTGGACTGTTCATATATTTCGCAGGTATAAGCGGCCACCGCCTGTGCCTTAATGGCCTCCGGTTCACTGTAAAAACCGTCCATCTCTCCCCAGACTTTCGCCGCGAGAAACAACTGCAGCTCGTTTTTGGTTTTCGGCGTACGCTGCACGCCGTTGCTGTCGACGACGGTAAACAGGCTCATGTATTCCGCTTCATCGATCTTGCCTACCGGCAGGTCGCCGGTATCCGGCGGATCCACCGGGTCCACAGGATCGACCGGCACATCCGGTTCTTCCGGCTCGGTTGGTTTGGTCGTTTCAGAGGGCTCCGTTGGGGGCGGATCTGTCTCGGTAGGCGGCGGGTCGGTTTCGGTAGGTTTGCTTTCGGTTGAGGTGGTGGTGTCCGGCGCGGGGAGGGTAGTGTCCTCGGGAGTGCTCGAATCACCCGGTGCGCCGGTGGTGGTCGTCTGTGGAGTGTCGACCCCGCCGGGCAGGATGACATCCGCGTTATGGGTCACACCGGAATAGTCTGCGGCGGAGGATTCACCCGGACGTACCTGCCGCGCGGCCACCACAAAATGGCAGCCCGGATAGGCATTCCCCGCGCTGGTGGACAGCATCAGCAGCGAGTCGCCGATCTGCACATCTGCTGCTTCATCCGGGATCACAAACAGGGAATGCGCCTGAACTTCCGCCACGTATTTCAAAAATTCCACTTCGTCTGCGAAAGCGGTGCGGGTGTAGTCGAACGCATCCTCACCGGCAGCGCTCACCAGCATCACCGCGAAAACTTTCCAGCGGGCATTCTGATAGATGGTGTTCATCTCCACCAGCGGATGCTCCTGCAAAAAGCCGATATCCTGATAATTCAGCAGTTCACTGAACATCGGGATACGGGAATTGCCGGTGTTGTTGCCATATATGGTCAGGCTGCGGTTGATCGACTGAGCGGAATAAAAGGCCGCAGAGGTGCTGAAATATGGTGTGCCGGACAGCGAGAGCTGCCGGTCGAAGGAGTGCTGTGCATAGTAGTGCGGGTCGGTGCGCGGATTGGGGGACTGCATGACCGGATAATCGATCGAAGTCCCCTCGATGTGCAGCCAGCCGCGCACGTCCTCATTAGCGCTGTACAGGGTATAAAACTGGGCGAGCATCCCCTCCGGGGCATCCTCCGGCGCGGTGCCGACCACAACATCATCGCGGTACATATTCTGCAGACGGCCATAGATTTCGCTTTCGCGGTTTGGGCCGATCACGTAAAAATAACCCAGCAGACAGCCGGCGGCAGCGAGCAGCACCACCAGCAGGAGCAGTATGGATTTCAGGAAAAGCTTTGCCCGCCCGTCACCTTTCCACGGCAGAATGGCGGCGAGGAACGGCCGCTTTTTCGGCGGCGCAGGAGGGGTGGATGGAATTTCCACCGGTGCGGGTTTGGCCGGTTCCTCCCGCAGTACGCCGCCGGCCATTACGGTGGGCATGGCCTCCAGATAGCGGCGGGCTAGATCCAGCGCATGCGAGGTGGCGAGCAGGCGGATATGCTCCCGTCCGGCGTCGGTGCCACCGTCCAGACCGGCCGCCACAATCTTTTTCACCCAGACGCGCTTTTCGTCGGCCAAAGCAATATATACTGTGCCCACCGGCTTGCCCTCGCTTGGATCCGGGCCGGCTACGCCGGTGATGCCGATGCCCAGCGAGGCGTTTCCCGCCTTAAGGGCACCCACTGCCATCGCGGAAGCAACCTCCGGACTGACGGTGCCGTGTGCGGCGATCATTTCTTCCGGTACGCCGAGCAGGTTATGCTTGATTTCGGCAGAATACGCTGCGATGCCGCACTCAAACACCGACGATGCACCGGGCACCTCGGTAAGCCTTCCGGACAGCAGCCCTGCTGTGCAGGATTCCGCCGTCGCGATTTTCATTTTCTTTTCCAGCAGCAGCTGGACAACCGCTTTCTGCAGGGAACCGCTGTCCACACCGTAGACGTTGATGCCGAGGCGCTGGCGAATTTCTGTGACCACCGGCTCGCACATGGCCCGGGCGGCTTCCTCGTCAGCGGCGCGCGCAGTCACCCGCAGCACCACTTCGCCTTCCTTGGCATAGGGGGCTACCGTTGGGTTAGCACCTGCGAGCAGGTCGGCAAGCCGTTCGGCCACCGCCGATTCCGGCACGCCGAAAACCCCGATGGTATGGGAAAAGATGGTGCCGCCGGACAGATTCGACAGATAGGGCGCCACATAGTCGCTAAACATCGGAATCAGCTCGCGCGGCGGTCCGGGCAGCAAAATGATGTGCTGGCCGTACCGTTCCACCGCGCAGCCCGGTGCGGTACCGTGGTCATTCGGGAAAACGGTACAGCCCGCCGGCAGCATCGCCTGTTTCCGGTTGTTCTCGGTCATCTCCTTGCCGGTTGTGTGGAAATACTCCACGATCCGGGCATAGCTCTCCTCGTGCAGCGTGAGCGGCAGGCCGAGCGCTTCGCTCACCGTTTCCCGCGTCAGATCGTCCGGCGTGGGACCGAGCCCGCCGGTCAGCACGATCAGGTCGCTGCGCTTCATCGCCTGCTCCAGCTCCTGGCGCAGGCGGTCGTTGTTGTCGCCAACCGTCGACTGATGCAGCACCGGGATGCCGAATACCGCCAGCTGCTGCGACAAAAACTGGCTGTTGGAGTTGAGTATGTCCCCGAGCAGCAGTTCGGTGCCCACGGTGATGATTTCTGCGTTCATGTGCTCACTTCCTGTCTGTCAAAGCGGCTCTTGCCGGAAAAGCGGGCGTTCAGCCGACCGTCCGTATGCGGATGCCATCCAGTGCCTCGTTCACCAAAGCGTCAATATCCAGCGCCGTTTCCGCCTCCTCGAGCTGTTCGGGCCGCGGGCGGGTGCGCGGATGCCGCGGAGTAAAGACGGTGCAGCAGTCCTCATACGGCTGGATGGAGATATCAAAGGTATCAATGCGGCGGGCGATTTCGATGATTTCGTCTTTATCCATGCCGATCACCGGCCGGAATACCGGCAGCGACGCCAACGCATCGGTGCAGGCGATCGCCGGAATAGTTTGACTCGCCACCTGGCCGACGCTTTCGCCGGTGACCAGCGCGCCGCAATTTTCCCGCAGCGCGACCGCTGAGGCGATGCGCATCATAAACCGCCGCATCACCAGCGTAAACAGCTCCTCCGGACAGTTTTTGCGGATTTCTTCCTGAATATGGGTAAACGGCACGATATGCAGCCGCATCCGGCCGGCATACAGCGCCACCTGCTCAAGCAGCGAAACCACTTTTTCCTCCGCGCGTTCACTGGTGTACGGCGGGGAGGCGAAATGCACCGGCGTCAGCTCGATGCCGCGCTTGGCCATCATATAGCCGGCTACCGGCGAATCGATGCCTCCCGAAATCAGCAGCGCCGCCCGGCCGCCGGTGCCTACCGGCATGCCGCCCGCACCGGGCAGCTGCGCGGCGTGGATATAGGCGCCGAAATCGCGGATTTCCACCATCACCGTAAGCTGAGGATGATGGACATCCACCGTCAAATGGGGGAACCGCTTCAGCAGGTATTCCCCCGTACGTGCGCAGATTTCCGGCGATCCCATCGGGAACGCCTTGTCGCTGCGTTTGGCCTCTACTTTGAAGGTACGGGCGGCTTGCAGCTGCGGTCCGAGATACTCGGCCGCCGCTGCGAAAATCGCCTCCGGCTCTTTTTCCACCACCCGTGCACGGGAAAACGCAGAGATGCCGAATACACGGGAAACCTGACGGCAGGCCTCCTCAAAGTCACAGCCTTCCTCCATCGGTTCAATAACAATGGTGGACTGCGCCTTGCGCAGACGGAATTTGCCGGCGCGGCTGAGTCGCCGCCGCAGATTTTTCATCAGCACTGCTTCAAAGGTGCCGCGGTTGAGCCCCTTGAGCGTAAGCTCGCCGTTTTTGATCAGCAGGATTTCACTTATGTTCTCCATCGTTGGTTTATCCTTTCGCCGCAGCGTTTGGCGCGGCTGTTTCGTCATTCTGCCGGCGTCTCTGGTTCCGATTGATCGGTAGGATCCGTTTCAGTTGGATTAGTCGGGGCGGTCGGCTCGGTCGGGTCAGTTGGCTCGGTTGGGTCGGTCGGGTCAGTTGGCTCGGTTGGATCAGTTGGCTCGGTCGGGTCAGTTGGCTCGGTCGGGTCAGTTGGCTCGGTTGGGTCGGTTGGCTCGGTCGGGCCGGTTGGCTCGGTCGGGCCGGTTGGCTCGGTCGGGCCGGTTGGCTCAGTTGGGCCGGTTGGCTCAGTTGGGCCGGTTGGCTCAGTTGGGCCGGTTGGCTCGGTCGGACCGGTTGGATCAGTCGGACCGGTTGGCCCGGTGGGATTAGTCGGATCAGTGGTACCGGGATCGGTAACACCCGGATTCGTAGTATTCGGGATTTCGCCGGTGTCGTAGTATTCATGCGGAGCAAGACTCTGGTTGAGATACCAGGCCAGCGGCATGATGACGTCTTCGTTGTCCACAATGGAGCTGGTACTCACCGAAGAGGATTCACCCGGACGCACCTTACGCGCAATGACGGCGAGCCGTCCGTCTTCAAAGTGCGCTCCGCTGGGTGCGGTGCAGGTGGAAAGCACCAGCAGCTCATCGTCCGCCTGCACGTCTACAGGATAATCGTACAGCGAGCGGGCACGGATTTCGTCGATGTAGCCGAGAAAATCGGTATCGGAGTAGAAAGTGGTGCGCAGATAGTTGAAACGCGGCCCGTCAGCGGGGTCGTTGTTGACCAGCACAACCGCGAACACCTTATATTCATAGGTGTCAAACAGTGTTTCCATTGTCATGGTCGCCGCTTGGCGGGCGTAATTGCGGTTGACCAGAAATTTGTTCAGATTGGAGAACATCGAATAGTCGTACATGTTGTGGCCGTAAATGATCGCCACTTTATTGGTGGATTCAGCGGTTTCAAAATCGTTGCGTTCGTCAAAAAAGAGCGCACCGTGCTTGTTGTCGGTTTTATGGAAGTCATGGTTGAGATAATAATCGTTGTCCCCGGAATACATGATGGGGTAGTCGATGCGCAGGAAGTCGCTGTAGCTTGCCTTATAGGTCAGCCAGCCGCGCAGATCCTGATTCTGGGTGTACAGGTACTGCAGCGAGGGCTGAATGCCGTCTTTATCCAGCTTATCTTTCAGCTCGTCCGGCACCGGGATCGGGTTATCGGAATTGTGGATGCTGCTCAGCTGGTCATATTCCGCCTGGGTAACGTTCGGGTTGATCACCAGCTCGTTGACGATATAGCCGAGCGAACCGACAAGCACCACCAGCGCCAGCGTGAACACGCATTTGCGCGCGATTTCCATCGCACCGTCTCCGCGGCGGGGAATGACGTTGCTGATCAGGCGCAGCAGCACCTCTTTAAGCGGACGCTTCTGCACAGGTTCTTCCGGCGCAGGGGGCTGCGGCGTTTCGGCGGCAGGTTCCTCCGCGGCAGCCGATGCAGGCTGCACCGTGGCGCCAGGAGCAGAGGACGCCAGCTGTGCAGGAGCAACCGCACGGCGAGGTGCGGCCTGCTGCCCTGGGACGACAACTGCCGGATGCGCCGTGTCTCCGGGATGCACACCGGCGGCATTTTGGCGGCCGGAGCGGTATTCTTCCATGATCCGCAGCGCTTCCTGCTCGCTGTTGTCCGGCTGCTCGCCGGGGATGTTTTTTTTCTCGTCCCAGTTTATCATACCGTTAATCCTTCCTTTCACACAGCGTGGGCAGAATACCCGTTTCAGCAGGCGGTCCGCCGTTCACAGACGGGGCCGCCGGCTGATGAACCGGCCCGCGTGCTTACCGCACGTGGGCAAGGGTATGCCATGCTTCCTGTAAACCCGCCAGCAGGCGGTCGATATCGTCTTCGGTGTTGTCGCGGCAGAAACTGATCCGCAGGGCGGAATCGATTTCCCGTACAGGCAGTCCGAGTGCGGTCAGCACGGGGCTTTTCGCGCCCTTTGCGCAGGCCGAGCCGCTCGACACCATCACGCCGCGCTCCGACAGAAAATGCAGCAGCGTTTCGCTGCGCAGGCCCGGCACCGACAGGCTCACGATATACGGTACCGCCGCAGCCGGACGGTGAAGGATCACCTCATCCCGTCCTTTCAGGCCGTCCAGCAGCCGGCCGAGCAGCCGGCGGAAATGTGCGTCCTGTTCCCGCAGGTCCGGCAGCGCCTGTACGGCCGCCCCGAATGCGGCGATGAGCGGCACGGCTTCGGTTCCGGCGCGGCGCTTTTTCTCCTGTTCGCCGCCCAGCGCGCGCGGCAGCAGCCGGATGCCCTTTTTGATGTATAAGGCGCCGCACCCCTTCGGTGCATGCAGCTTATGCCCGCTGATGGTCAGCAGATCCACGTCCAGGCTTTCCACCCGGATGGGCAGCTTGCCGGCCGCCTGCACGGCGTCGCAGTGAATGAGCGCCTGTGGTGCGGCACGGCGTACCGCAGGGATGATCTCCTCGAGGGGAAAACGGGCGCCGGTTTCGTTGTTGACCAGCATGATGCTGACCAGCACCGTATCCTCCCGGCAGGCGGCGGTGACCTGCGCGGCGGTTATGCCGCCGTCCGCGCCCGGCACCAGCCGTTCACAGGCAAAACCCTGCCGCTCCAGCTCACTGAAAGCCGCCGCAACGGAGGCATGCTCCACCGCGGTGGTGACCGTGTGCCGGCCGCTGCGCTGCCGGGTGAGTGCGCCGCCGAGGATGGCCAGGTTGTTCGCCTCGGTACCGCCGGAGGTGAAAACGATGGTATCCGGTCGGGCGCCGAGGAGCGCAGCGATCTGCCGGCGCGCTTCCTCCAGTTCCCGCTCGGCGGCAAAGCCGACGGCGTGCAGCGAAGAGGGGTTGCCGAAGCACTCCCGCATCATATAAGTTGCTTTATCGATCGCCTGCGGGCAGACCGCAGTGGTCGCACTGTTGTCGAGGTAAGCCAGTTTCAAATGGGGTGCCTCCCCTTCCCATACGGCAGATGATACAAGTGTTCAGCTTTACATTATACCGTATATTTCCCGCCGTTACAACCGCCTGAATGGGGTAGTTTTGCAAAAGAAACCGATTTTTCCGCCCAGTTCTGCCAAATTATCCGCCTTTCGGCAAAAACTCCCGCTGATTCCGCAGAACGATAACAAATTTGTAACGTTTTGATCGGTTCGTTGCAATTCTGTAATCAAGCTGTAACCAAAACAGGGTGGTTTGCTGCGCGGACAAGCGGTACAATAAAAACACAGAGAGAAAAGGTGCTCTCACAGGAAAGGATGTGACCGTTTTATGAAAAAGAAAATGCTGATGATGCTGGCCGGTTTGTTCCTGATTGCCGGAGTGGCGGCGGTCACCGCCTCCGCAGAAGAGAACGGTTACTGGACCCAGAAGCCCGATGAATCCGGGAACCTCGTGTGGATCTTCACATATACTGAGCCTGTGGAAATCGAAATTCTGCCGGATGCCGAAAGCGGCTGCCTGCAGGAGGATGCCGTGCCGATCAGCGGTACCGCCTCAGCGGACACACGTCTTGCGGCGCCTGCTGAAGTTGCGGCACCCGTGGTGGAGACGACCGCTCAGCCCGCCGCGGTTCCCGGCAATTCCGCGGCTTCGCTGATCACCTTCGGGGTGCTGTTCCTGGCGGCGACCGGATTTGCCCTGTACAAGGCAATCTGATCCGGCCGGCGGCAATTCTATGAACATATCGGAAAGGATGGAAACGGTTATGAAACCTCTGTCGTTTATTCTGCTTGTCGCCTCGGCGTGCGGTGCATTGTGGCTTGTTCTGCGCAGCGGCGCGGTGCATTTTCGCCGGCATCCGATGAAAGAGGAATTTATTCAGAAGTAATCCCATAGGTTCGCGGCCCGTATTGACGCGGTCCGTGTTTCTCCCGTCACGGCGGCATGTCAGCCCACATGCCGCCGTGCTTTTTTTCTGCCTTTTTACATAAAATGGGAGCGGACAGCGCCGTGCCGGCGGAATTTGGCGCCGGCGGATAATCCATGCGCCGTGCGGTAAAAATAACGGCAGACCGCGGCGGTGCTTTCCGCCGCAGAAAGGGCGGGAAATTTTATGACCAGATCAAAAAGACGGCTGAGCCGGCGTGGCTGGGTGCGGATTATCAGCTATACGGCGGCGCTGATTGTGGCACTGTCGGCATCCACAGCCATCGGTTATACCCTGGCTTACCGCAACCGTACGACCATTGAATACGGTTATCAGCGCGCGCTCGGCGAACTGACCGAGTATATCGGCAATATCGATATCACACTGGAAAAAGGGCAGTATGCCACCTCGCCGAACCAACTGGAGGGGCTGTCCGCGAAGCTGCGGCAGGATGCCGAACTGGCGAAAATGGCGCTCGCTCAGCTGCCGAGCGGCGGGAACGAGCTGTCGGGAACCTATAAATTTTTGTCACAGGTGGGCAGCTTCTGCACCGCGCTGGTGAACCGGGTCGCGGAGGGCGGCCGCATTACCGACGAGGAATTGGCGGCGTTGGAGCAGCTTTCGGGTTATGCTTCCTCCCTGGCGGACGCCCTCGCACAGATGGAAAGTGATCTGGAAGGCGGGCAGATGGTGTTCGGTGAGGTGGCCAGGGTGGCGAACCTTTATGAAGACGGCACGGCCGCCCTGCCGGAAATTTCGTCCGGCTTCCGTGGTATGGAGGAGGGGTTCGAGGATTATCCCACCCTGATTTACGACGGGCCGTTCTCCGACCATCTGCTCGAGCAGGAACCGAAGCTGCTGGACGGACGGGAGGAGGTCAGCGTCGAACAAGCACTGGATACAGCGGTACGCCTGACCGGACAAAGCGGTCTCGAGGCGGATGGTGAAGCAGCCGGTCAGCTGCCCTGCTACGTTTTTGCCGGCGGGACCGCGCGTGCCACTGTGACCAAACAGGGCGGCATCCTCTCTGCCTATGCTGACTACCGTACCATTCAGGAGGCGGCGCTGAGCACCGAGCAGGCGCTGCAGCGGGGCAGAGAAGCGCTCGCAGCCTTTGGCTATGAGGGATTCACCTACACCTATTTTGCCCTGAATAATGGTGTGATGACGATCAATTTTGCCTGCGAAGAAGACGGTGTGGTTTATTATCCCGATCTCATCAAACTGGGCGTGGCGATGGATAACGGAGATGTGGTACTGTTTGAGGCAACCGGGTATATCGTCAACCACTCTGCCCGCAGCCTGCCCGCGCCGCAGTTCTCCGCTGCCGACGCTCAGGCGAAGCTGAGCCGCAACCTCACTCCGAAAGGAGATGGGCGGCTGGTGCTGATTCCGGCGGAGAATACTCGGGAGGTGCTCTGTTACGAATTCGCGTGTACCGGCAAGAAAGGGGAAACGGTGCTGGTTTATGTAAACGTGGAAACCGGACTGGAGGAACAGATTCTGATTCTGCTGGAGGATGAAACCGGCACACTGGCCTTTTAAATCAAAGGGGTTTCCCGTTTTGGCGGGGAGCCCCTTTTTTGGTGCTGGGGAAAAACCGGTTGGCTGATACGGACGATGTGCCGGGCGCTTTCTCCCTTTTTCGCTTGCCGCTCTCTGGCATACGTGCTATACTGAAAAGAATTCCGCACAAGGGGGGAATGCATCGTGTCATTCGGCGGCAGAATGCGCGTCGGCCTGTCGGCGCTGTTATTGGCGGCGACGCTGTCACTGTCCAGCTGTTTTTCGGTGATGATTCCTATCGATGGCTTTTTCGGTGCACAGAGCGAAACGGCATCGTCACAGGCCGCGTCCAGAGCGGTTGCCCCGCCCGAGGATCCGCCGGCGGTTGAAGGTCTGACGCCGCTTGCGCGCGCCGACTACGGCGGGCTCGTGTATCTGCGCAGTCAGCCCGGTGCGGATCGTCTGGTGGATGCCTATTACCGTCTGGCGGCCGGGGTGGAAAAATGTGAAGAGAGCATCCAGCTGTACGATGGGGAAAACTCGGTTACGGTGGATGAACTGCCGATGGTGTATGCCTGCTACCGCAGCGATTTTCCGCAGCACTTCTGGCTGGGCGGATACAGCTACTATCACGAGGGGGAGTGGGTCAGCAAGCTCGAACCCAGCTATAGTATGCGTCATGGCGAGGCGCTGCTGCAAAAGCAGCAGGCTATGGAGGACGCCGCTGTGCAGCTGTTGGCCGGCGTGGGAGATTCCCTTAGCGAATACGAGCGTGTGCTGCGGATCCATGATGCACTGTGCGGGTGGATGACCTACGGTGATGAGGCCACCGGCGGGACATATATCCACACCGCTTATGGTGCGCTGTTCAACCGGATTGCAGTGTGCGACGGTTATGCGCGGGCGTTCCAGTACCTGCTGCACAGGGCCGGTATCCGTACGCTGATGGTGTACGGGGAAAGCGAGAATCCCGCCAGCGGTGAATCGGAGGGCCACGCTTGGACCATCGCTTATATCGACGGACAGCCGTATCATTTCGATATCACCTGGGATGATCAGGATTACCTGAGCTATGCATATTTCGGCCTGACCACCGCACGGGTGGAGGAGGATCACAGCATTACCGGCAATGATTACACGGTGCCGGTGTGCACGGCGGACGAAGCGAATTATTTTGTGCGCAGCGGAGGCCTGCTGGCCGGCTGTGACCTCTCCGCAGTGGCGGCACTCCTGCAACAGGGCGACGGCACCGCGCGGGTATACCTTGCGCAGGGGGACATGGATGCTTTTCTGGACTGGTTTATTTCCGATGAAACCGGCCTTCATCTGGCACGGAAGCTGGGGATTTACGGATACTTTACCCTTTCCTACAGCGTCAGCGGCCGGGAAGCGCTGCTGAGCCTTACTGCGGAATAGAAAAAAGCCCGACGCAAAAGCAGCGCGCCATTAGCGGAGAATCCAAGCCGGGTTTCGCCGCTTTAGAAGAAACAGCTCAGCGGAACGAGTTCCGCTGAGCTGTTTCTTCTAAAAAGGTGCGCACCTAAAAACGCCGGACTTTTTTATTTATTGTCTTCGCCGGATTCTTTGTGAGACTTTTCCGGTTTGTCCTTATCCGCCTTTTTGTCTGGCTTATCCTTGTCTTCTTCCGGATCTTCGGGCAGCGGAGTAACCTCTGCATGTACCCGGTCGATGCGGCGGTCCTCCACCTGCATAACCCGGAAAGTGACGTTTTCATAGGTGATCTCCGGCTGCTCCCCGTCGGCTGGGATGCGGCCGAGCTGATCCATGATAAAGCCGGCAATAGTATCGTATTCGCCTTCCGGCAGCTTGACGCCGAGCAGCTCACTGAGGTCCTCGATGCTCATCGAGCCATCCACGTCGAACGCGGTTTCGCTCAGCTTCATGACCTCTTCTTCCTCGTGGTCAAATTCGTCCTGGATGTTGCCGACAATGGATTCCAGCAGATCTTCCATGCTCACGATGCCGGCGACGCCGCCGTATTCGTCCACCACGATGGCCATCTGGATGTGCTTTTCGGTCATTTCGGAGAACAGCTCCCCGCACTTTTTGGTGCCGGGGATGAAAAACGCTTCCCGCAGCAGATGGCGGATGGAAACATCCTTCGGGATTTCCTGTCCCACATAGGGCAGCAGATCCTTGATATACAGCAGGCCGATGATGTTGTCGATATCGTCTTCGTATACCGGCAGGCGGGAATAGCCTTCCTCCACCCCGATGCGCAGGGCTTCGGCAATGCCGTCCTCGATGTCGAGCGCCGCCACGTCGGTGCGGGGGGTCATGATATCTTCCGCGGTAATGTCGTCGAACTCGAAGATGTTGTTAATCATTTCTTTCTGGACGCCTTCAATGACGCCCTTTTCCTCGCCGACATCCACCATCATGCGGATTTCCTCTTCGGTGACGTTTTCCTCGTCCGCGTGCGGGTCGATGCCGAACAGACGCACGACCAGGTTGGTAGACAGCGACAGGAATTTGACGAACGGGCGGGTGACGATCGCCACGCCGCGCAGCACGCCGATAAAGGCAAAGGAAAGCGCTTCCGCCTTCTGCATAGCGATGCGCTTGGGCACCAGCTCGCCGAACACCAGCGAAAAATACGACATCAGAATGGTCACCACGACCACGCTGACATTCTGGATGACCGCAACGTGCGGTTCGAGCGCAGGCACCAGGCCGACAAACCAGTTGGCGAGCGGGCCGGCGAGCGACTGTGCCGCCGTCGCGGAGGTCAGGAACCCGGCCAGGGTGACACCGATCTGGATGGTGGCCAGGAAGTTGGAGGAGTCCGCGGTGAGCCTCAGCACCTGTTTGGCTTTTTTGTGTCCGTCCTCCGCCATCTTGCGGATTTTGGCGTCGTTGAGCGAAATGATCGCAATTTCGGACGCCGCAAAAAAAGCGTTGCAGAGGATCAGGACGATCAGCAGCAGGATTTCCAGCAGTAAATTACCGTCGGGCGCAGGGTCAGGCATTGGGATGAGTTCCCCTTTCATTTTTCGGGCGGCAGGCCGGCCCTTTTTTGGCAAGCAGACATATATGGCCGCGGCGGGTTCTCTGCGCGGTTTTTAAATCCGTCTGCTTTGGGGGCGTAAAAACGCCCAAAAAGTATAATACTAATAATATCGGCAATACGGCCGCTTGTCAAATCTTTTTGCAGCCGAATTCCCGGCGCAGGGGGTGAAAAAACCAAGAAGCGGTGCGATTTGGCGTGCTGCCGGGACCCACGTCGGAAATGCCCCCGTTTTTGCCGGTTTTCGCAGCTTTTTGAAAATGTCCATGAAATTCCATCGCAATTAAAGGTGAAAATGAGACGATTTTTTCCTTTACAACAATGGGCGGAAAGTGGTAGTATAATAAAAGCGCGGAATATGTCTCTTGGGATGAGCAGGATCGAATACGGCCCGGCTCCGGACAGCCGGATCCCGCGCTGTTTTCTGCGCTTTGCCGGACCGCTTTCGATTCTGTTCATCCTACCATTCTAATCCTTAAAGGAGGACAATATCCAATGGCCAGAAAGTTTAAAACCATGGATGGCAACAACGCGGCCGCACACGTATCGTATGCGTTCACCGACGTTGCCGCCATCTACCCCATCACCCCGTCTTCGGTGATGGCGGAGGAGACCGACAAATGGGCCGCCGCCGGACAGAATAACGTGTTCGGCCGTCCGGTCAAGGTCGCGGAAATGCAGTCCGAGGCGGGTGCTGCCGGCGCGGTGCACGGCTCCCTTGCCGCCGGTGCGCTGACCACCACCTATACCGCTTCGCAGGGTCTGCTGCTCATGATTCCGAACATGTACAAGATTGCGGGCGAGCTGCTGCCCAATGTCATCCATGTGTCGGCCCGTGCGCTGGCCAGCCATGCACTGTCGATCTTCGGCGACCACTCCGATATCTATGCCTGCCGCCAGACCGGCTATGCGATGCTGTGCTCCTCGAGCGTGCAGGAGGTCATGGATCTCGGCGCCGTCGCGCACCTGTCCACCATCAAGGGCCGTGTGCCGTTCCTGCACTTCTTCGACGGCTTCCGCACCTCCCATGAAATTCAGAAGATTCAGGTGTGGGACTACAAGGATCTCGCCGACATGCTCGACTGGGATGCGGTGGAACGCTTCCGCAAGCATGCGCTCAATCCGGATCATCCGGTGCAGCGCGGTACGGCGCAGAACCCCGACATCTTCTTCCAGGCGCGCGAGGCCTGCAACACGTATTATGAAGCGATTCCGGACGTTGTGGAATCCTACATGAATCAGGTCAACGAGAAGATCGGCACCAACTATAAGCTGTTCAACTACTATGGCCCCCGCGATGCCAAGCGCGTGATCATCGCGATGGGTTCGGTCTGCGAGACCATTGAGGAGACGGTGGATCACCTCAACGCTGCCGGCGACAAGGTCGGCCTGATCAAGGTCCGGCTGTATCGTCCGTTCTCGGTCAAGCACCTGCTGGCCGTGATGCCGAAGACGGTGGAATCCATCACCGTTCTCGACCGCACGAAGGAGCCGGGCTCCATCGGCGAACCGCTGTTCCTGGATGTGTGCGCGGCGCTCAAGGGCTCCAAGTTTGAGACTGTCCCGGTGTACACCGGCCGCTATGGCCTGGGTTCCAAGGACACCACGCCGGGCCAGATCGTCGCGGTGTACCGCAACATGGAGACCTCGCGTCCGAAGAAGCGCTTCACCATCGGCATCGAGGACGACGTGACCAAGCTGTCGCTGAAGGTCAAGGAAAACCTCGACACCACCCCGAAGGGCACCCGCTCCTGCAAGTTCTGGGGCCTGGGCTCCGACGGCACGGTCGGCGCGAACAAGAACTCCATCAAGATTATCGGCGATCATACCGATATGTATGCGCAGGGCTATTTCGCCTATGACTCCAAGAAGTCCGGCGGCGTGACCATTTCTCACCTGCGCTTTGGCAAAAAGCCGATCAAATCCACCTATTTTGTCAGCAAGGCGGATTTCGTGGCCTGCCATAACCCGTCCTATGTCGATAAATACGATATGGTCAGCGATGTGAAGCCGGGCGGCGTGTTCCTGCTCAACTGCTCCTGGAATGCCGAGGAACTCGAGCAGCATCTGCCGGCGGCCACCAAGCGCTATATCGCGAAGAACGACATCAAATTCTATACCATCGACGCGACCCATCTGGCCAAGGGCCTGGGCCTGGGCAACCGCACCAACACCATCCTGCAGGCGGCCTTCTTCAAGCTCGCCAAGGTTATCCCGATCGATGACGCGGTCAAGTTCATGAAGGATGCGGCCACCAAGTCCTATTCCAAGAAGGGCGAGGCCATCGTCAAGATGAACCACGACGCGATCGAGTGCGGCGTTAAAGAGGTCAAGAAGGTTCATGTGCCGAAGGAATGGGCAAAGGCGGAAGACGTTGCGGTGGAAACCGCTGCGCTCGAGGGCCGTAAGGAGCTGACCGACTATATTGAGAACGTCCTCAAGCCGGTCAATGCGCAGCAGGGCGACAAGCTGCCGGTTTCCACCTTTGTGAAGGATGCAGACGGCACCGTGCCGCTGGGTTCCGCGGCGTATGAGAAGCGCGGCATCGCGGTCGATGTCCCGTGCTGGCTGCCGGAAAACTGCATCCAGTGCAACTTCTGCTCCTATGTCTGCCCGCACGCGGTTATCCGCCCGGTGATCCTCAGCGATGAAGAAGCAAAGAACGCGCCGGAGGGCATGAAGATGAAGCCGGCCACCGGCCTGCCGGGCTTCCAGTTCGCGATGACCGTGTCGGCGCTTGACTGCACCGGCTGCGGCTCCTGTGCGACCGTCTGCCCGGGCATGAAGGGCAATAAGGCGCTTGTCATGAAGCCGCTGGAGACCCAGCTCGGTGAGGAAGATAAGTTCCTGTATGGCCATAAGCTGCCGAAGAAGACCGAGGTGGCCGAGAAGTTCAAGACCTCCACCGTCAAGGGCAGCCAGTTCCTGCAGCCGCTGCTGGAGTTCTCCGGCGCCTGCGCAGGCTGCGGCGAGACCCCGTATGCCAAGCTGATCACCCAGCTGTTCGGCGACCGGATGTATATCGCCAACGCCACCGGCTGCTCCTCCATCTGGGGCGGCTCCTCCCCCTCCACCCCGTACACCACCAACGCCGAAGGCAAGGGCCCGGCGTGGGCAAACTCGCTGTTTGAGGACAACGCGGAGTATGGCTACGGCATGTTCCTGGGCGTGACCGCCCGCCGCAACCGTCTGGCCGACATCATGCAGAAGTTTGCGGATGCCGATCTGCCGGCCGAGTGGGGCCTGAAGGAAGCGGCCAAGGAATGGCTCGAGGGCAAGGACAACGCAGAAGCCTCCAAGGCGGCCGCTGCGAAGCTGGTGCCGGCGCTCGAAAAGGCTGTTGCGGCCTGCGGCACCTGCGGCTGCGAATTCGATGCGCTGTATAAGGAAGCGCTCGCCAACCAGGATATGATGGTCAAGAAGTCCTTCTGGATGTTCGGCGGTGACGGCTGGGCGTACGATATCGGTTTCGGCGGCGTGGATCATGTGCTCGCTTCCGGCGAGGATGTCAACGTCATGGTGTTCGATACCGAGGTGTATTCCAACACCGGCGGCCAGGCTTCCAAGGCGACCCCGACCGGCTCGGTTGCGCAGTTCGCGGCAGCCGGCAAGGTTACCAAGAAGAAGGATCTCGGCGCGATTGCGATGAGCTACGGCTATGTCTACGTCGCGCAGGTCGCGATGGGCGCCGACATGAATCAGTGCCTCAAGGCGATCCAGGAAGCGGAAGCGTATCCGGGCCCGTCCCTGATCATCGCTTACGCGCCCTGCATCAATCACGGCATCAAGGGCGGCATGGGCATTTCCCAGCTCGAAGAGAAGCGCGCGGTGGAGGCCGGCTACTGGCACACCTACCGTTTCGACCCGCGCAAGGAAGAGTCCTTCACCCTCGACAGCAAGGCGCCGACCGCCTCGTATCGTGACTTCATCATGAACGAGGTGCGTTACAGCTCGCTGACCCGTTCCTTCCCGGACCGCGCGGAAGTGCTGTTCGACAAGGCGGAGCAGAACGCTGTTGCGCGTTACAACCACCTGCTGCGGCTGGGTGAGCTGTACGGCAAGAAATAAGCCTTTGCCCTAATCAAAAGCCCCGGATCAGGAAAACCTGATCCGGGGCTTTTTGCCGGTTCATGCCGTTGTCTGCAACATCTCTTTTTGCAGCGCCGCGCACCATTCGCCAATGGGGTGATCTTGGAACTGTTCCAGAAGCAGCCCGATGAACAGTTTCTCCAGCCGGTTTTCCGTTGCCCGGTCTATGTATGGCGGCCTGAGCAGGAAGGGAAGCAGAAAATAAAACTGCCGGTTCCGGACGATTCCCAGCGCCTGTGCCAAATCCGCTTCCACACAATCCTCCTGAAGGATTTTTTGGATAAGCTCCCGTTCGTCGGGATGATGCGACCACCATCGGCAAAAGCGCAGCGCTTCCTGCTGCCGGATCTGTTCCTGCTTGTTCATTTTTATTCCTCCTGTTGATGGATGGGTTATGCCCCAGTGACATAAATATACCACAAATATTTTTTCGTAAAGGGTTTTGACATCAAAGTGACAACACCTTTTTTAGAAAATTTTTATTGCCGAATTCAACGCCCGGTCCGCCAACCGAGAGATGGAGACGCTGATGCGCAAATCTATCGAGGCGTTTGAAAAGGCGCATGGGGAAATTCGGCTGGACACCATGTCTAGAGCCGGGAGGAGTACACGACCGGGCAGGAAATAAATGCGGCATATTTCTGAAAAACCCCGCGGCCGGGACTTTCGTCCCGGCCGCGGGGTTTTCTTCAAAATTTCGTCCACCTTTTTAAAGGTGGCGGGGTGGAGGGGCGGCGCCCCTCCTCAGGCTTCGTTGTAAAATTCCTCGACCGCTTCAAAGAACGCGTCGATGTTTTCCCAGGGACTGGCCGGCGGGATGTCGCAGCCGGACGAAATCACGAAATTCGGGAATTCCGCGCAGCATTCACCCATAATCCGCTTGGTCTCCGCCTTGATGGATTCCGGCGTGCCGCCGCGGAACTGACCGGCGGGATCCACATTGCCCATCACCACGATATCTTTGGGCACCTTCACAAGCATGTCGTGGATGTCGATCGAATTGCCGAAATGATATGCTGCACAGCCGGTGCGCAGGATGGAATCGCTCATCAGCACGGTGTTGTTGCCGCAGTTGTGATAGATGATGATGAACTCGTCATCCTGCACCGCGTCAACGATGCGCTTGACATACGGCTCGGAAAATTCCGCCGCCATATCCGGCGAAAGCAGGCCGGTCAGCGGTTCTGCCATCACGATGCCGCCCGCACCGGTAGCCTTGTACGCCAGGCAGTACTGAATCAGGAATTCGGTCGCCTTTTCCATCGTCTTATGCACCATATCCGGCTCGGTATAACAGTTGACCAGCGCCTCGGTCACGTCCATCAGACGGCCGGCCAGTGAAAACGGCCCGATCACGCCGGCAAAGACCGGTCGGTCGGTGATCAGCTTGCAGGCCTTGGCAATCGCTTCGACGTATAACCCGGTACGCGCCGTGCCGACTTCCGGCACCTTGAGCGCATCGGCCTCCTCTTCGCTGGTGATCAGCGCACCGATGACCGTCGGCACCTCATCGTCTGAAACGCGGATGGTGGAGCCGAACGCTTCCGCTTCCACCGAAAGGTCCATCAGGCTTACCGAGGCGGCCGACGGCACCCGGTCGGCGACCATCTTCATGCCCCTGGCCTGCATGTCGCTGTCGCTGATCAGCTCGCGCACCGTGATGCCGAGCAGATGGACCGACGGGAAGGAGAGGACCGGCATCGCTTTTTTGCGGGGGGCGTTTTTCAGCTTTTCGAGCCAGACTCTGGCGTTCATGGTCAACACGCTCCTGTTGCTTAAATTTATAGACAGATGCATTCTATCCAACAGCATACGGGATCGCGGCGGATATTTCTAGCAAACTTTTATCGCTTTTGGTAATCTGTTCCGGTCATGCGGCGGGTTCCAAACGGATCACCGCGATTTCCGGCCGGTTGCAGATCCGCAGCGGAATCGGAAAATTGCCCAGCCCGCTGGAGATGAACAGGCGGAAATCCCCCTCGGTGAACAGGCCTTTGTCATCGAGCGGCGCACCGTCGGACAGCAGTCTGGGGAACCAAGCGCCCTGATGATATACCGGGCCGATAAAGGGCAGCCGCACCTGCCCGCCGTGGGTGTCGCCGCACAGCGCCAGATCGGTGCCGAAAGCCGCAAATTTCTCCCGGTTGGGGATATGGGCGAGAAGAATGGTGTAGTGTTCCTCGTCCAGCGTGAATTCGTTGGTCAGATCGTAGGTCGGTGAGTAATACAGGCTGGTCGCACCGTACAGCCGCAGAGTGGTGTCTCCGACGGTGACCGTTTCGGTGGTGTAGTCCAGCACATGCACCCCCGCCTCGCGCAGACTGTCCAGAAATGCCGGCGTGTGATCGTGCTCCCCATTGACAAAGTATACCGGATAGTCTTCCGCCAGACGGGAAAGCAGCGAAAGAGCAGTCTGCCGCCCTTTTTCGTCGCCGGCCGACGCCATGTCTCCGGTACAGGCGATCAGATCCGGTTCCTGCTTTTCGATGAGCCGGATCAGCGCTGCGTTGTCCCGCCCAAAGCGCGCGCCGTGCAGGTCGGTCAGCTGGACAATGGTGATGTCGTTTTTCACCTTGCCGCTGGTCAGCGTCACTTTGGTGGTGGTCAGCGTAAAGGTGCCGAACCACCATAAAAACAGCAGCAGTGCAAGAATCAGCAGCACCCAAGTGCGCTTTTTCCGGAAAAGCTTTTTCAAGCGGTGCCCTCCTTTGGCAGAATGGTCTGTACTCTATCTTACCGGCCAATGCGGAATTCCAGCGGCAGAAATTCTTAAGATCTGCAAAATGCGGCCGATCAAAGACCGAGCACCTCGCGGTTAGTGCCGTAGAAAATGTCGTCGTGTCCGGCGATTAGCCGGCAAAACGCCTCGAATTTTCCCCAGGCATCGTGGCGGTCAAGCTCGAAGCTGTGCCCCCAGATGTAAAACAGCTGTGGGGTGTCGGACTGCATCTCCACAAACTGTTCCCCCAAAGCGAATAACTGCTCCCACTCGAGGTGAAATACCGTAGGGTTGAGCCGCAGCAGATCTTCCTTCTGCGGCGTGAAGCAGTGGGTGCATTCCACCGTGCGGGAATAGCGCACACCGGTGCGCCGCAGGATATCCACCACCCGGCTGTCACTGGTACCGTAGGGGTAAGCCATGCCGATAACGGTATAGCCCGCCAGCTCGCTGAGCCGCAGACGATCCTCTTCCACCTCGCGGAAAACCGCCTCGTCGCCGAGCTTCAGCAGGTCGGGATGGGTCAGCGTGTGTGCCGCGATCTCATGCCCGGCATAGAGCGCCGCGACATCCTGCTGCGGTACACGGTTATAGCCGCCGAGCAGCCCGGAGTTGAGGTTGAAGGTGGCCTTCAGGCCATAACGGTTAAGCAGTTCGATCAGTCGAATGTCTTGTACCGCCCCGTCGTCGTAGCTGAAGGTAATCGCTTTGTTCTTCCCCTGAAACATGCTGTTTTTGCCTCCTAAATGCCGAGCACTTCGCGGTTGGTGCCATAGAAAATGTCGTCGTGTCCGGCGATCAGCCGGCAGAATTCTTCAAATTTTCCCCAGGTATCGTGAGCATCGAATTCATAGCTGTGTCCCCAGACGTAAAACAGTTGCGGGGTGTCGGGCTGCATCGCCACAAACTGTTCCCCCAGAGCGAATAACTGCTCCCACTCGAGATGGTAAACGGTCGGGTTAAAGCGGTAGAGATTGTCCTGCGGGGCAAACGAATGGGTGGAAGTAATGGTGCGGGAATATTTGACTCCGGTGCGCTCGCGGATCACCTGCGCTGCGTGATCGTTGTTGTTGACCCCGCCGCAGGGATAGGCCATGCCGAACACTTCATAGCCCGCTAGTTCGCTCAGCCGCAGACGGTCTTCCTCGACCTGCCGGACGATTTCTTCGTCTGTCTGCTCGGTCAGGTTCGGATGGGTAAGCGTATGTACCGCGATCTCGTGCCCCGTATATAGACTGCGCACTTCCTCCGGCTGCACCTTATTGTGCTGTGCTGTTGTTCCGCAGCAGGGCACTTCGCCCTGCAAGCCGAACAGCCCGGAATTGAGGTTGAAAGTGGCCTTCAGGCCGTAACGGCCGAACAGCTCGATAAGCCGGCGGTCCTGCGTCACGCCGTCGTCGTAGCTGAAGGTGATGGCTTTGTTTTTTCCCTGAAACATATTAGATACCGCCTTTATATGAATTTTATAAAAAGTATACCACGCTAAAGGCAAGCGGACAACCTTGGAAGAAAAGTCTTAAAAGAATAGGTTTTAAGATGACAAAAAACACGGAACAAGCCACATAAATATTTGAAAAAAGCGAGGATGATTTTCTGACTTAATGGAGAAAAGCGTATAATTTTACTTGACGGATAGGAAATGAAAACCTATAATTAAACAGATGTTTATTTGTTTCAGAAGGGAAAGGTGACGGTTATGATCGCAATTGCCAAGCCGTTTGTGGGGACGGAGGAGAAGGAAGCCGTCTGCAAAGTGATTGACAGCGGTATGATCGCCTGCGGTGCGGTCGTTGAACAATTCGAAAAGGAGTTTGCTGCTTATGCAGGGACAGAATATGGTATAGCCACGACCTCGGGAACCACTGCGCTGGAGGTGGCTATTCGCTCGCTGGGCATCGGTCCCGGGGATAAGGTTCTGACTACGCCGTTTTCGTTTATTGCCTCCACCAACGCTATCCTTTATGCGGGCGCTACGCCAGTGTTTGCGGACATTGACGAAAAACGTTTAATATTTCGGTTGACGAAATGGAAAAGCAGCTGGCCCGGGATCCACAGATCAAAGCGGTTTTGATTGTGCATCTGTTTGGACAAGCCTGCGATATGGATACGATTCTGGCGTTTGTCCGGAAGCACAACCTTTTGCTGATCGAGGACTGTGCGCAGGCGCACGGCGCCATGTACAGGGGGCAGCGTGTCGGCACCTTTGGCGACGCGGCGGCCTTCAGCTTTTATCCGACGAAAAACATGACGACCGGTGAGGGCGGTATGGTGCTGACGCCGCATAAAGAGGTGGCTGAAAAGGCAAAGCTTCTGATCAATCACGGCATGAAGGTCCGCTATCACCACGATATCATCGGCTACAACTATCGCATGACGAATATGGCGGCGTCGATCGGGCTGTGCCAGCTGGCCAAGCTGGATCGTTTCAACGAGCTGCGCAACCGCAATGCGGATTATTATGCTGCGCATATTCATCACAGCGATATTGACACACCGGTGTGTGCTCAGGATCGTTATCACTGCTACCATCAGTATACCCTGCGCATCAAAAACGGCCGCAGGGATGCCTTCACCCAGTATCTTGCGGACAACGGAATCGGTTTCGGCGTATTTTATCCGCTGTCTATTCCGGAACAGCTGTGCTATAAGGAGATGTCCTTCCCGACACAGTATCCGGTGACCGATGTGATCAAAAATGAAGTGGTTTCGATCCCGGTGCATCCGCAGCTGACCACGGAAGAAGTGGAGACGGTGGCCCGGGTCATCAATGCATTTTGATCTTGAGAAAGGACGGGGCACCAATGTCTTCAAACGTATTTATCCATCCTTCCGCGCATGTATCGGAGCAGGCTTCCATTGGAGCTGGAAGCAAGGTGTGGATTAACGCGCAGATACGCGAAAATGTTATGGTGGGCGAAAACTGCATCATCAGCAAAGACACCTACCTGGATTTTGACGTAAAAGTAGGAAATAACTGCAAAATCCAGAACGGCGTGTCGGTGTATCACGGCGTTACCATCGGCGACAATGTGTTCGTCGGGCCGAATGTGGCGTTTACCAACGATTACTATCCCCGTGCCTGCAATCCGGACTGGGAGGTTCGGGAAACGGTGCTGCGCGAGGGATGTTCGGTTGGTGCCAATGCGACTATCGTATGCGGGCATACGCTGGGTGAATACTGCATGGTGGGTGCGGGCAGCGTGGTAACTCACGATGTGCCGCCATACGCACTGGTGGTGGGAAATCCGGCCAGAATCATAGGGTATGTATGCCGCTGCGGGCAAAAGCTGGAAAACGGCGAATGCCCGAAGTGCCATACGCGCCCGCCGATCGAAAAGTGATGGATATGCAGAAAAAAGGAAATAAAACGATGATGATCTATATCCTGTTTGTGCTGTATATTGCCTGCTCGGCCGTGGGGCTTCTTCTGATCAAGGCGGGCGGAAATGATCTCGCCCTCGGTGTTCAGCAGGGCGTATTTCATCTGAATATAAGCTTGAAAATGCTTCTGGGCATGCTGTTTTATGTGTGCAGCTTTCTGCTGTTCACCTTCATTGTGCCCAAGTTCAACCTGACATATATTTATCCCGTTGCGGCAGGCATATTGTACGTGGTCATAACGGTGGTCGGGGTGCTTTTCCTCAAGGAAAAGCTGACCGTTTGGCAGGTGGCGGGACTGATTCTGATCCTGCTGGGCGTTGTGGCGATCAATATTAAAAAGTAATGGGGAATTGGCTTGAAAACAGATATATCGGTTATCGTTCCCTTTCTGAATGAAGAAGAGAACATTTTCAGCCTGTGCGAAACGCTGGACGGCTATGCTGCCGGAAAGCCCTACCGGCTGGAGGTGCTCTTTGTTGATGACGGCTCCACCGATCGGTCGGTGGAGCGTCTGCGCGAATATGCGTTTCAGCATATTCAGGCGAGGATTCTCCGCCTGTCCCAGAATTATGGGTCGCATGCGGCGTTGCGTGCGGGGGTGGCACGGGCGCAGTCGGAATACTGCATGTTCTTTTCTGCAGACCTGCAGGAGCCGGTGGAGCTCATCGGGATGCTGTACGACAAGATTCGGGAAGGCTATGATCTCGTCGGCGTGCAGAAAGGCGAGGTGCAGATCGGCACTTTTGAAAAGCTGTTTTCGCGCATGTATGCCCGCCTGATCCAAAAGCATGCGGTGGCAAAGTTCCCCAAAGGCGGCATCAACAACGTTATGTTCAATGCCAAAATCCGCGACAATCTGAATCGCCATGTGGAAGCAAATTCCTCGATTTTTCTGCAGATTCTCAGCATGGGGTACCGTTTCACTATGATTACCTGCAATTACAGGGAGAGGGAACGCGGCAAGTCGAAGTGGACGCTGAGCAAAAAGATCAAGCTGTTCATCGACTCCTTTGTGGCCTTTTCGTTTGCGCCGATACGCTTCATCAGCGTACTTGGCATGGTGCTGGCCTTTTTTGGCTTCCTGTTTGGCCTGGCGGTGGTTCTTATCCGGGTATTTCATCTGTATCCGCTTTCGCTGGGCTGGCCCACCCTGATTTCGGTGCTCACCATCGGATTCGGGATCACCAATATATCCCTTGGCATTATTGCGGAATATCTTTGGCGGACGCTGGATGCCGCCCGCGGGCGTCCGGTGTTTCTCCTGGATGAGGAGATTGTCCTGAACGGCGGTACAGCGGATCAAGTGAAAGGGGCGGACGAAAATGATTAATGTGGTTCAGGTCGGTTACGGGTATTGGGGCACTAATGTGGCGCGCAATCTGATGGCGGCCAAAAATGCAAATCTGTATGCCATCTGCGATTCACGGCAGGAGTGTCTGGACAAAGCCCGTAAGGTTTATCTGGATATGACCGAGTATGCTTTGGATTATAAGAAATATCTGGATGATCCGAAAGTAGATGCTTTTGCCGTGGTTATCCAGACGGAACCGAGCTATCAGGTCGCCTTGGATGTGCTGCGGTCGGGCAAGCATCTGTTTATCGAAAAGCCTATGGCTTCCAATGCCCAGCGCGCGGAGGATATCTGCCGTGCAGCGGAGGAAAATCGGCGGATCGTCCACTGTGACCATATTATGGTCTATCATCCGATCATCCGCTATATCAAAAAGATGGTGGACTCGGGTGAACTGGGAGATATGATCTATTTCGACGTGAGCAGGATCAATCTGGGGCCGATTCGCATGGATGTCAACTCCATGCTGGATCTGGCTGTGCACGATCTGGCGGTCATCGACTATCTGTCCGGAGGGAAAGAGCCGTATCATGTGGAGGCGATCGGCGAAAAATGTTACGGAGAACAGGAAACGCTGACTTACCTGACGATGAAATATCCCGGCTTTCTGGCGCACGTGAAATCCAGCTGGATTTCTCCGCTGAAGGAGCGGCGGGTTATGATCGGCGGAACCAAAAAGATGCTGATTTTTGATGACATGCGTCTGGTGGACAAGCTCACCATCTACGATCAGGGCATCGTGAAAAAGGATAAGGGTGATGAATACGGTGCCTATGAATTCAAGGTGCGCACCGGGGACATCCTGGTGCCGTATATTCCGCACGAAGACGCCCTGCGCAACAGTGTGGAGCATTTTGCCGACTGCGTGGAGAACGGCCGTCCGTCCCTTTCCGGCCCGGAACAGGCGCTGCGCGTAACCAAAATTCTCGATGCGGCGATGGCGAGACTGTAAATGCCTCCGGATTCTGAGAAATAAGCAGGAAGGACATGAAAATTATGCGGAATATTCCGGTTATCATTCCGTACTTCACACAGGAAGAGAGCCTGAAAATAGCGGAGTGCCTTAAAAGCGGATGGGTAGCCCAGGGGCCGCGGGTGGCCGAATTTGAAAAGGCGGTTGCCGCATACGAAGGCACGGGCTATGGGGTGGCCACGACCTCATGCACGACTGCGCTGCATTTGCTGATGGCAGCGCTCGGCCTTCACGAGGGACAGGATGTGCTGGTGCCTTCCTTCACGTTCGTGGCAACGGCGAATGCGGTGGAATACACAGGGGCGACGGCCGTCCTGGTGGATGTGATGACCGATACGTATTGTCTGGATGTCGGCTTTTTGGAAAGGTTTATTGAGGAAAACTACTGCCGCAGGGACGGCGGGATGTTCAATAAATGCACCGGCAACCACCTTTTCGGCGTGGTTGCGGTCAACCTGTTCGGCATGTGCGCGGATATTCCGGCGGTCAACGCCTTGGCGCAGGCGTATTCGATGCAGGTAATCGAGGACAGCGCCTGCGCGCTCGGCGCGTCAATCGACGGGGTGCATGAAGGCACTTTTGGCAACCCCTCCTGCCTGAGCTTTCACGCCCGCAAATCGATCACAACGGGCGAAGGCGGTATGGTGCTTACAGCGGATGCCGGCCTGGCGGAAAAGCTGCGCCGGCTGCGCAGCCACGGTGCCGCGGTTTCGGAGATCATGCGGCATCAGAATCATGGGTTCCTGATGCCGGAGTATAATGAGCTGGGCTTTAACTACCGTATGACCGATATTCAGGGTGCGGTTGGCCTGGCGCAGATCGAGAAGTTTGATTATATTCTGGAAAAACGGCGTGAGAAGGCGGCGCGGTACGACGAAATGCTTTCGCGGCGCTGTCCTTTCCTGAAAACGCCGCATGTGCCGGCCGGATATTATCACACATATCAGTCGTATGTGACGATGGTGGATTATGCGGCGCTGGGTTTGCCCGGCGTTCCGGAGGGCAACGCTTTCCGCAACCGGCTGATGGGATATCTGGAAGAGCATGGGGTGAGCACCCGGCAGGGCACGCATGCTGTGCATATGCTGGGCTATTATCGGGATAAATACGGATATCGCCCGGAGTCGCTGCCAGGAGCTTATGCCTGCGATCTGCTGTCCCTGACGCTGCCGCTGTATGTGGAGTTGTCTGCGGACGACCAGGAATATGTTGTGGAGCAGCTGGAAAAGGGCATGCAGGCGGTCCGGTAACAGCTTCCGGCGGATGCTGAAAAAGAAAGGGTGTTTTTACACGTGCCGAGAATCAAGGGGAAAAATGTTTGTGTTACCGGCGGAGCGGGATTTATAGGCAGTCATCTGACCGACCGGCTGCTGGCGGCCGGTGCGGCCAAGGTCGTGATCGTGGACAACTTTTTTCTGGGGAAGATGGAAAATATCCAGCCGGCGCTGGATCATTATGACAATGTGGTGGTTTATCGGGATGACGCCAGAAATTTCGGCGTGATGCAGGCGGTGATGGAGAAAGAGAACATCCAGGTGGTGTTCAATTTGGCGACTATCGCACTGAACTATTCCTTTTTCAACCCCTTTGATGCCTATATGGTCAATGTGGAGATCATGAATACACTGCTGGAGCTGCTTAAGCTGGGCGCATACGATACGCTGATCCATTCGTCGTCATCGGAGGCGTATGGTACTGCACAGTACTCTCCCATGGACGAAAATCACCCTATGCATCCCACTACGCCCTATGCGGCGGGGAAGGCCGCCGCGGATTTGATGGCACTGTCGTTTTACAATGTGCTGAATCTCGATATAGCGATCATTCGGCCCTTCAACAACTATGGTCCCCGTCAGAACGATCAGCAGCTGGCAGCGATTATTCCGTTGACGGCACGGCGGATTTTTCATGGCGAAAAGCCGGTTATCGAGGGGACCGGCGAACAGACGCGGGATTTTATCTATGTTGAGGATACGGCGCGGGCGTTTATTATGGCGTATGAAAATGAAAAAACGCGCGGCCGTGTAATCAATCTGGGCTCCGGGACGGAGATTTCCATGAACCGGCTGGTACAGGTCATCAGCGAGTACTATCACTATACCGGCGGCATTGACTACCGCGAGGCGCGCAAGGCGGATGTGCAGCGGCTGTGTGCCAGCGCCAAGCTTGCCCGGGAGCTGATCGGATTTGAGCCGGAGTTCACACTGGAATCCGGCCTCAAACGCACGCTTGACTGGTATCAGGAGAAAAACAGACATGACGGATAAGCCGCTTGAACAGGAATTCCTGGCCTTTCTGGAAAAACGGCGTCAGGAAATGAAGGAAAAATATGATCGCGTGCTGCCGACGGGAGAACTGCTGTTTAACCGGTATGACAAGGCGGAATATCTTGGCGCCGGAGACGGTACTTCGGTTTACGATACGAGCGTGATCATGGGGGACGTCCGGTTAGGCAGACATGTATGGGTAGGGCCATATACGCTTTTGGAAGGCGTACATGCGCCGGTGACAATCGGCGACTTTGTGAGCGTGAATTCCGGTGTACAGATCTACTCACACGATTCGACCAAATACTATGTTTCCGGCGGCAGGGTTCCTTTTAAGGAAGGTCCGGTGACGGTGGGCGATTATACGGTCATCGGCAGCATGTCGATGATTTCCTGTGGGGTGACGATCGGCTCGCACTGCGTTATCGGTGCGAACAGCCTGGTTACCCGGGATATCCCTGACGGTCATATTGCCGGCGGAACGCCCGCACGGCTGATCGGCAGGGTGGAATGGCAGGACGGCGATGTCCGATTCCGTTATTTTTAGGAGGGGTTTGTTTGCAGAAAATCAAAGGCAGATTGAAGGATAACTGGCTGTTTGCGCTGTTGGTGGGACTTTTTATTCTTTTCCTGGTGCCGATGGTGGCCATGTGCTTTTTGGCCGTTCCCGCATCGGATGATTTTGTGAACGCCAGCATAATGCGGGATCTTATGGAAAATGACTCGTCCCTGCTTACCTATTTTAAAAATGTGTTTTTACAGGCAAAGGATCTTTACGATACGATCCAGGGCGCGTTTACGATTGACGTGCTTATTTTTCTGAATCCTATTGCATATAATATTGGGCTGTATCCGGTGACATGCCTGCTTAACTTCATTGTGACGCTGGTTTGTGTTCTGGTATTGTCCCGCAGCATCATGAAACATGTGCTGCATTCCACGTGGAAAAACACCATTCTGCTATGGATGCTGTTTGTCTTTATGGTCACGCAGTTCGTGCGGGTTGAGGAGACGTACTACTGGTATGCGGGGTTTGTGGCCTACAATTTCCCGTTCTGCCTGTTCATGCTGTTTTGCGCGGCGCTGATCCGTATACAGTTTCAGAAAGAGAAACGTTTGCTTTTTGCCGTGCTTGCCTGCGTGCTGGGCTTTTTGGTCGGCGGTACGAATTATCCGTTGTCGCTGTTTGGCTGCTGCGCCGCGGCGTTGTTGCTTTTTGTCAATCTGATCAGCCGCAAGCGGCGTGAAGCCCTGTGGCAGCTACCGCCCGTTGTTTTTCTTGTGGTTGGTTTTCTGATCAACGTCTTCGCGCCGGGAAACAGCATCCGAATGGGACGGTATGAGCAGCTTCACCCTGTCAAGGCGGTTTTTGAGTCTTTCTATTCCGCACTCGATTATCTTGCAGATTGGCTGACCGAAACCCCTATCCTCTTTTTGCTTGTGCTGTGCATTCCCTTTATGGCGGCCGCAGCCGGCCGGATGAAATTCCGCTTTCGGCTGCCGGGACTGCTTACGGTGGTGCTGTTTTGCCTGTATGCAGCTCTTTTCACCCCCGGCCTTTTCGGCATGGGTTCGGATTATATGCCGGAACGCTATCTGAATATGGTGTATGGGCTGCTGACCTGGATGCTTCTGGGACTATGTTTCTACTGGATGGGATGGCTGGTTAAAAGATTCGCCGTTGTTTCTTTGGATAAACCCATACGGTTCGGTGTCGCGCTGCTGGCGGCGGCCGTTTTACTGGTGCCGTTATCGACCCGCATGGTCGAGGATACGGTGACGGATATGGGCTCCCTGCTGGCGGCGGAGGAGATTGTCATGGGTCCCGCGCGCGCTTATCACAAGGAAGCGATGAAAGTGCTGGACACACTGGAGAACTCCCCGGAGGATACGGTGGTGATTCCCGGTTCCCTGCCGGCAACGGACTGCCTGCATGAGCTGGTGCTGATTAACGGACGCTGGGAAGTGAATGGGCTTAAGATGTTTTACCATAAAGAGATCATATGCGAGGAATAAGGAAAATCGGATTTTGTGCATTGCAAAAGGCGGAGCCGGGGACATGTCCCCGGCTCCGCCTTTTAAAGTTTACAGATCGTCGGCATCCTGGACGGGCACGCCGCCGTCCTCCGGTGTGCCCGTCCAGCTGCCCTGTACATCCGAACGGATTTCGCCGCGGCCCTGTCGGCGCAGGGTGTCAGCGCTCGCCTCCGCCGGGGATTTTTTTCCGCCGCAGTGCGTTCCTTTTTTCTTTTCCGTCATGACTGTGCCTGCCCCTTTCGCTTAATAGTCTTCCACCTGCAGCTTGAACCAGGCCTGCGGTTTTTTGCAGACCGGGCACAGCGCCGGCGGGGTTGCGCCGCGGTAAATATGACCGCAGTTCAGGCAGACCCAGACCGTCTCGGCGTCGCGCTGGAACACCTTTCCGGTGTTCAGGTTGTCCAGCAGCTTACGGAACCGCTGCTCATGGCTGTTTTCGATCTTCGCCACCAGGTCGAACAGTGCCGCGATATCGTTGAAGCCTTCTTCCTTGGCGACCTGAGCAAAGCTCGCGTACATGTCGCTCCATTCGTAATGCTCGCCGGCAGCGGCATCCAGCAGGTTTTCTGCCGTCCCGCGCAGCGCGCCGCCCTGCAGGCGCTTGAACCAGATTTCGGCGTGTTCCTTTTCGTTGTTGGCGGTTTCCAGAAAAATGTTGCCGATCTGCTCATAGCCTTCTTGCTTAGCCTGCGCGGCATAGAAGGTGTATTTGTTGCGTGCCTGGCTTTCGCCGGCAAATGCGGCCATCAGGTTGGCTTCGGTACGGCTTCCCTTGAGTTCCATTCTCGGACCATTCCTTTCGGTTGGATTTTCAGGCATAGTATGCGCTGTTTTCCCAGAATTACCCGGAACAGGCGGCGTTTTTCTTCGTCAAAAGCCCGTTTTTTTCGCCCGGAATCCCGTTTTTCGTCGCCTTGACACCGCCCCGGCGGTAGTCTATAATCAAAAGAAGATGTTCCGATGCCGAGGCACCGGAGGCCGCCGCAGGACGGCGTTTTTATGGAATGGGGGCTGCCGGCATGGCGGGATTTCTCAGGCGCTGTTGGGCGCAGATCGACGTGGAGGCGTTGCGGCATAATATGGCTGCGGTGCGTGCGGCGCTGCGGCCGGATTGCCGGATTATGGCGGTGGTTAAGGCCAACGCCTACGGACACGGCGATGCGGTGCTCGCGCCGTATATGCAGCGGTGCGGCGCGGACTGGTTTGCTGTCTCAAATATTGAAGAGGCCGCCATACTGCGGCGCCACGGCATTGCACAGCCGATTCTGATCCTTGGCATGACGCCGTGTGAATATGCGGGGCAGCTCGCGGAGCAGCGTCTGACCCAGACGGTATATTCCGCGGAATATGGTCATGCGTTGGCACAGAGCGCTGCGCAGGCCGGCGTGACGGTGGAGGTGCATGTCAAGGTGGACACCGGCATGAATCGCATCGGGTTTACCGCTGATGAGCCGGCCGCTGTCGCGGCGGTATACCGCGCTGAAAATCTGCGCGCCACCGGGATTTTTACACACTTTTCCTGTGCCGATGAGATCGGTGCAGATGCCCGCGCGTACACACAGGCGCAGTATGCCCGTTTCTGTGAGGTGTGGGAGGCACTGCGGGCGGAGGGGATCGATCCCGGACTGCGGCACTGCTGCAACAGCGGCGCGGTGCTGCAGTATCCGGAGATGCAGCTGGATATGGTGCGCCCCGGCATCATCCTGTACGGCCTGTGGCCGTCGGACGACCTGCAGGGCGCTGCGGATCTGCGGCCGGTGATGACGCTGTACAGCCGGGTGGCGCTGGTCAAGCGGGTGCCGGCGGGCGCATGCATCAGTTATGGGCGGAAATATACCGCCCTGGACGAGCGGGTAATCGCCACCGTAACCTGCGGCTACGCCGACGGGTATTCCCGCGCGTTTTCCGGTCGGGCGTCGATGCTCGTGCGCGGACAGGCGGCGCCGGTGGTCGGGCGGGTGTGCATGGACCAGCTGATGCTGGACGTGACCGGAATCCCCGACGTGCAGGCGGGGGACGAGGTGATTGCGGCCGGCGGTGCGCTGCCGTTCGACGATCTCGCCCGTATCGGCGGCACCATCGGGTACGAGCTGGTATGTGGGGTGTCCCGCCGGGTGCCGCGGGTATACGTCAGCGGGGACGAGGTGCTCGCTGTGGCCGATTATCTGGAATGAGGCAGCGTTTGGTCATCAACCAGCCTGCCGGCCTGATCATTCAGGCCGGCAGGCTGGTTTTTATATATTAGCAAAATTTTATTCACATTAGTTGTAAAAAGTTGTTTAAAAGCATTGACAATTTTTATAAATTCGCATATTATAATGATAAGAATATGACTTTTGCGGTGCGCCAAAAATTTAAAGCGTTTTAATTCTGCGGAGAGGAGGGGAGTTCCATGCACAGAGTGAACGTCATTTTTGTTCGGGACGGTCAAGATGTGTTTTGAGAAAGGATGGTTTACGTGAAAAGAAACAAAATCGCTCTATCCATTTTTTGTCCGCAGTGCTGTTTTGTCTGCCGATGACTTCGGCCGGTACACTGGGCACCGCACTTTCCTGTCCGGAGCAGGGCAGACTGGCGGTATCCGGGGGACGCTTGGCGGCACAGGCACCGCTGCAGTCACTGGTAGAGGAATATTTTGATCTGCGGGAAATGGCTTTTTCCGAAACAACGATCTCAGCAGATGCTGTACAGGCGACAGCCAGTTGCCTTTCTGCTGCTGTACAGGCAAACGAGCAGGCGCGCCGTCCGATGATCGCGTCGATGGAGGCCCGTGGGAATTTGCAGTGCCACGGCGCAGAAAGTGTCCCACTTGTCGAGAATGCCCAGATACTCGGCAACGGCGATGTGCAGCTTTCGGTGTACGAATGGATATGGGTCGATTATACGATGGAGGGCTTTGATACGATCGACCGGATGGGCTATGGCGTGGAACATGAAATAATTGCCCGTCCCGCCGGCGGCAGTTATTTGATCGTGTCGGACGAGTACGACGAGGGAACCGTCACCGGGATGACCACCGACGCACGGCTGCGCAGCGAACGGCTTGCAAAAGCTGAGACAAGTATCTCACGGGAGAGTGTGCGGCTGACAGCGGAAGAACAGTCGCCGGGGATACCGACAATGGATGTCTCTCCGGAGGGGACGGCTGCCGCTTCGGCAGGCATATCTAGTTATTTTCCGGCGAGAGCGATTGAATATGCGGACAGATATGTGACACGGGTGATTGATTATAGCAATGGAACTACAGATTATGGAAACTATAATTTGACATTTGGATATACGGCTGGCAACGACTGCTGTAACTATGTATCGCAGTGCCTTTATACCGGCGGTGTGGCGATGGATCGTGGCGGAACCCCGTGTACTGCAACTTGAACAATCCCCCGTCTACGAATCTTTCCTGTTCCAACTCGTGGAGCAGTATATATTATTTCCGCAAATATTTTCGTGATTATCGTGGTTGTGAGGAAGTAAATGTAACCAATAGTTATAACCACATTTATCCTGGGAATCCCGTTTATTCCACTGGCCATGCCGGAATCTGCGTGGGATATAATTCTGCCGGTGTGCCTATCGTCAACACACACACGAATGATGTCTATCATTGCCCTTATACAATGGCTTTTAATTCTGGGAGCACACTTTATACCATGAAGATTACCACGGACAATACGATGGAGCACAGCCCGGCCAATCCTGTCGCGGCACTGACCTTGACGGACAACCATATGGCAAACGGTTCTCTGACGTTCGGCAACGGACAGGTGGATTTTATAAAAATTACACTCAATACAACGGCAACCTATACGATGTATACGCTTGGTAGTTGGGATACAAAAGCGTATTTGTATAAAAACATCGTGTATGACACGACAAACAATCAGCCTATGTATCTGTATGAGCTTGCACAGGATGACGACAGCGGAGACGGCAACAACTTTACGATTACCTATACGTTTTCGCCCGGCACATATTATTTGTCTGTGCGATTCTTCTCTCAATCAACTGTAGGTGGCTACATCGTGTATTTTGTCCGAGAATAGTGATTGGATCCCATAAGGAGGGATAGTCATGTTATTTAGAAAAGGCTTACGGCTCCTGACGCTTTTAGCTCTTGTTGCATCGCTTCTGGCTTCGTGCGCCCCCTCTGAACCGGCTGGTTCGGAGGGGCAATCCGGCAGCGGCGATTTAATCACCACAACGGCTCCGCCGACCACTTCGCCGGGGTTCAGGCAGGAAGATTATGCGACAACCCACCCACACCATCCCGAACGCATTTATGCGTACACGGATGAGACGGAGAAGATGCCAATCGAGGAGATTGCAAAAATTCTGGTGAACGAATATCTCGACGATATGATGACCAAACGAGAGGATAAGTCGTTTGAGATAACCGAATACCGCAATCTGCGGATCGATGTCATGGACAAGGAGACATATAACAACGAATACCTATTCAAGGATGGAGAACGTCAGGGGGCTGGCAATCCGATCGAAAAGGATAACCAATGGTATTGCTATATTGCTTATGAGTATCATTTTCAGGGGCTTATCGGCGGTGAGGGGGAAGGCAGCGATCGAGAAGATATTTGGCTTCCGTGTGCGTGGTATCTCGGTTACACGATCCAGCGGGACGGCAACCTGTACCGCTTGGGCAATGTCAACAACCGGGAATTTCCGCCGGTATAAGGAGATACATCTGCCGGAGTCGCTTGGACGTAAAGGAGGAGACAGGAATGAGTCTGCGCAAAACGGCGGCATGGCTGGCCGCGGCGGGGATTGCGCTGCTGACGGCGGGCTGTCAGCCCAGCGCAGCGCCGGCGTCGAACGGTGTTGACACGGAGAGCCAGGAAACCACGAGCGGGACGGTTTCCGCCCCTGAAAGTGAACCCGGCTCCCTGCTGGAGCCGGTGGGCTACGACATCACCCATCCGAATGCCCCTACCCGCATCTATGCCTACCGCGACCGTGGTGGGGAGCTGACGATTGAAGAAATCGCCGATATCCTGATAGATCAATACATCGGGGACATGATGATTAAACAGGATAACAAATCGTTCGAGATCCTGGAGACGCACAATCTGCGCTATACGCTGGAGAAGGCGCCGGCCGATACCGCCCAATGGAGCTGCCGGGTGGAGTATCAGTTCCGGTTTGCCGGTGCGGTCTATCACGAGGAAGGCGACGGCTGGATTTTTTGCCGCACCACCTTTACCCTCCAGCGCGACGGGGAGCTTTATCGGATGACAAATGGGGAAACCTTTCCGGATGTTTCGGAAATGCCGTCACGCCGGAAAGAGGATATCAACGGCTACGCCGTGACCACGCCCATCCAGCCAAACCGTGTGTATTCCTATCGTGACCGAAACGGCAAGCTGACTATAGAGAAAATTGCGGATATCCTGACGAAACAGTATATCGGGGATATGATGATCAAGCAGGACGACAAGTCGTTTGAAATCAGCGAGATTTACGGCCTCGATATCGAGATCGAGGATGCCAAGACCTACAACGAAAAGCGGATCGATAAAGAAAGCGGAGCGTGGAATTTTGCCGGGAATCCCCTTGGAGACAATCAATGGTACTGCTTTATCGGATATCAATATCTTTACGAGGGACGTGTGGACGCGGAGGGGAACAACGATGTGCCGACTGGTGACTGGTGTCCGGGCGGTTGGCATCTCGGTTATATCATCGAACGCGACGGTGATCTGTATACCATGACCCGCAACGAAGGCTAGCGTTGCAGACTGGCGGGCAGGTATACCGAAAGATGGGGTGAGCGTCCTTCTGTCAGGGAGTTTCCGAAAAAAGCTTGCATTTTTCGGAAAACTGTGGTAAACTAATCAGGATGAATATAACGTATGGTGAAAGAGTGGGGTGACCCGCTCTTTTATCTTTGTCGGAGGGTTCCGGCAGGGAAGGGGGCGGCGTATGCCGAAAAACGGAAAGCCGGCCGGAGGCGTGGCGGCGGTTTGCTATGCGCTGGCGCAGCCGGTGGCAGAAGAACTCGGCCTGATGCTGTGGGACGTGCGCTTCGTCAAAGAGGGGGCAACCTGGTATCTGCGGTTTATCATCGATAAGGAGGAAGGCGTTGGTATCGACGACTGCGTGGCGATGTCCCGCCGGATGGATAAGCTGCTTGACGAGGCGGATCCGGTGCCGCAGTCGTATGTCATGGAGGTCGAATCCCCCGGCATCGAGCGGGAGCTGACCCGGCCGGAGCATTTTGCGGTGATGATGGGCTGGCCGGTGACGGTGAAGCTGTACCGTCCGATGGACGGCGTGCGGGAGTTTGCCGGTGAGCTGACGGACTACCAGAACGGCGATGTCACGATCGGCACGGCCGACGGACAGACGCTGACCTTTGCGAAAAAAGACATTTCCGCCGTCCGTATCCGCGAGGACGACCTGGACGAGGAATAAATGCGGCAGGTTCCGGACGTATAGCAGCCGGGATCCACGTAAGAAAGGATTGGTCATCAAAATGAATAACACGGAGTTCTTTGAGGCACTCAAGCTGCTGGAGAAGGAGAAGGGAATCGCGGAAGACTATCTGCTTGAAAAGATCCGCGCTGCGATCGTCATCGCGGTCAAGCGGGATTTCGGCGGCAACGACAATGTGTCGGTGGTGATGGAACCGTCGACCGGCGAATTCAGCGTCGCGCTGCTCAAGACGGTGGTCGAAGAGGTGGAGGATCCCGAGACCGAGATGCTGCCCGAGGAGGCGGTTAAGTATTCCAAGAAGGCCGTCGTCGGGGACACGGTGCAGATTCCGCTGGAGACCAAGCAGTTTGGCCGTATCGCCGCCCAGACCGCCAAGCATGTGATCCGGCAGGGTATCCGCGAGGCGGAGCGCGGCCAGCAGATGCAGGAATTCCAGCGCCGCAATCAGGAACTGATCACCGCCCTGGTGACCCGGGTGGATCCGGTCACCGGTGCCGTTACGGTGGAAATCGGCAAGGCGGAGGCGGTGCTGCCCAAGAGCGAGCAGATCGGTGACGAGGTGATCCGCGAGGGGCAGCGCATCAAGGTGTATGTCGTGGATGTGCGTGAGGGCGACAAGGGGCCGCGCGTGCTGATCTCCCGTTCGCACCCGGGGCTGGTCAAGCGGCTGTTTGAAATGGAGGTCCCGGAGATCTTCAATGGCGTGGTGGAAATCAAGGCGGTTTCCCGTGAAGCCGGTTCCCGCACCAAGCTTGCGGTGCTCGCGCACGACGAAAACGTGGATGCGGTCGGTGCCTGCATCGGTCCGCGCAGCGCGCGGGTGGGCGGCATCGTCGAGGAGCTCGGCGGCGAGAAGATCGATATCGTGGAATACAGCGAGGATCCCGAGAAGTTCATCGCCGCGGCGCTGTCGCCCGCAAAGGTGCTGAAGGTCGAGGTCGATCCGGAAGGGGCCAAATCCTGCCGCGTAACCGTGCCGGACGGCCAGCTTTCACTGGCGATCGGCAACAAGGGACAGAATGCCCGGCTGGCTGCCAAGCTGACCGGCTGGAAAATCGATATCCGCCCCGAAAGCGGATTTTATGGAGAAGAAGAGGCCTGAGTAAGCTTTCCGGCCGCGGATGCCGTTCGGCGCGCCGGTCATGCAGAATGGCTGTATAAACCGGTTTCGGCCGGCATAAGGAGTGAGAGAAATGCGGACAAAAAAGGTGCCGCTGCGCAAATGCGTGGGCTGCAGCGAAATGAAGGAAAAAAAGCAGCTGGTGCGGGTGGTCAGAAGCCCGGAAGGGGACATCTCGCTGGATCTGACCGGCCGGAAGCCGGGGCGTGGCGCCTATGTCTGCGCGTCTCTGCCCTGCCTGCAGGCTGCCCGCAAAGCCAAAAGGCTCGAACGCGCATTTTCCTGCGCGATTCCAGCCGAGGTGTACGACCGTATGGAGGAGGAATTGCAGAACAGTGGAGGATAAGGCCATAAACGCCGTTGCCGGCCTGCTGGGTATCGCCCGGCGCGCCGGGCGCCTAAGCACCGGTTTTGATGCGGTGTGCGCGCAGATCGGCGAAGGGAAAGCAGAGCTGGTGCTGCTGGCCTGCGATCTGTCCGAAAAAACCGGCAAGGAGCTGCGGTATGCAGCCCGGGACCGGAAACTGTCCGCCATACGGCTGCCTTTGGATAAGGAGACGATCAGCCGTGCGCTCGGCCTGAAAAAGCCGGTGGGCGTGCTGGCGCTGACCGATAAGGGATTTGCGGATGCCGTCCGCAGACAATGCCGCGATGAGATTGAGGAGGTAACTGCCCTATGATGATGAAATACCGCGTAAGCGAGGTAGCCAAGGATTTTGAAGTGCCCAGCAAGGAGATTATTGCCGTGCTGGCCGAATATACCGACACACCGAAAAAGAGCATGACGGCGCTTGAGGAAGAAGAGCTCGACTGGGTATTTGAGACGATGACCCAGAAGCATCAGGTGGAGAGCTTTGATGCCTATTTTGCTGCCGGAGAGAAAAAGCGGGAGGAAGCGGCGGCCAAATCGGCCGCAAAGGCTGCAGAGGCGGCGCAGATGCCGGCCGCAAAAGCCGCAGCTCCGGCAGCATCCGCGGGCAAACCCGTTCAGGGTCAGCCGGCGCGTCCGGCAGGAAAGCAGCCGTCCGGTCAGCAGCCGGTGCAGCCGCAGAAACCGAAGGGGCCGCAGACGCCTAAGGCGCCGGTGGAGCGCCGTACGGTCGATACCCGTACCCCGCAGGTCAACGTCGGTAAATACGATGAGAAGTTCGATGTCCTTGCCCAGACCTCCAACCGGGTTCAGGGTGACGGCGGTGCAATCAAGAAGCAGAAACTCAACCAGCGCTCCCAGCAGTACCGTAAGCCGCAGCGCCGCCGGGAAACCGAGGCCGAGCGGATGCGCCGCATCCAGCTTGAACGGCAGAAAAAGCCGATCACCATCACCGTCGGCGACACGATCACCGTCGGCGAGCTGGCGATGCGCCTGAAGGCGACCGCTGGTGAGGTCATCAAAAAGCTGATGGTCATGGGCGTGATGGCGTCGGTCAACGAGGAAATTGACTTCGACACCGCGTTCCTGGTCGCGGAAGAGATGCACGCCAAGGTGGAGCGCGAGGTGGTGGTCACCATCGAGGAGCGCATCATCGATGACAGTGAGGATACCGATACCGACCTGATGCCCCGCGATCCGGTCGTGGTGGTTATGGGTCACGTCGACCACGGCAAGACCTCCATCCTCGACTACATCCGCAAAACCAAGGTGACCGCCGGTGAAGCGGGCGGCATCACCCAGCATATCGGCGCCTACCGTGTGGACGTTGACGGCCAGAAGATCACCTTCCTGGACACCCCGGGCCATGCGGCGTTCACCTCGATGCGCGCCCGCGGCGCCCAGATCACTGATATTGCTATCCTGGTTGTGGCGGCAGACGATGGCATCATGCCGCAGACGGTGGAAGCGATCAACCACGCCAAGGCCGCCGGTGTTTCGATTATCGTCGCGATCAACAAAATGGATAAGCCCGCCGCCAACCCTGACCGCGTGCTGCAGCAGCTCACGGAATACGAACTGGTGCCGGAAGAATGGGGCGGTGATGTGATATGCGTGCCGGTGTCGGCGCATACCGGCATGGGCATGGACCGGCTGCTTGAGTCGATCCTGCTGGTCGCGGAAATGAAGGAGCTCAAGGCGAATCCGGACCGCGCCGCGAAGGGCACGGTTGTGGAAGCGCGGCTGGATAAGGGCCGCGGCCCGATCGCCACCGTGCTTGTGCAGAATGGAACGCTGCATTCTGGGGATATTATAGTGGCGGGCACGGCGGTCGGCCGTGTGCGCGCGATGACCGATGACCGCGGACGCAGGGCCGAAATCGCCGGCCCGTCGGTGCCGGTAGAGATCATGGGTCTCGACGAGGTGCCGACCGCGGGCGATATTTTCAACGCTGTCACCGACGAACGGCTCGCGCGCGAGCTGGTTGAGCAGCGCAAGACCTCCGCGAAGGAAGAGCAGTTCAGTCAGTACCAGAAAGTCACCCTCGACAACCTGTTTGACCAGATGCAGCTCGGTGAAATGAAGGAGCTCAACATCATCGTCAAGGCGGATGTGCAGGGTTCGGTGGAAGCGGTGCGGCAGTCGCTCGAAAAGCTGTCCAACGATGAAGTGCGGGTGCGGGTCATCCACGGTGCGGTCGGCGCAGTCAGCGAAAGCGACGTTATGCTGGCAAGTGCGTCGAACGCGATCATCGTCGGTTTCAACGTGAGGCCGGAGCCGCTCGCGCAGGATGCCGCCGAGCGCAGCAGCGTGGAGGTGCGGCTGTACCGCATCATCTATGACTGCATCGAGGAAATCGAAGCGGCCATGAAAGGCATGCTCGCGCCGAAGACCCGCGAGGTTATGCACGGCCGCGTTGAAGTGCGCGAGGTGTACCGTATCACCAATGTCGGCACGGTGGCCGGCTGCTATGTCCTCGAGGGCAAGGTGCTGCGCAACGATCTGCTGCGGGTGGTCCGGGACGGCATCATTGTTGCGGACGACAAAATGGCCTCCCTCAAGCGCTTTAAGGACGACGTCAAGGAGGTCGCACAGGGCTACGAATGCGGTATCGGTCTGGAGAAGTTCAACGACATCAAGGTCGGCGATATCTACGAAACCTATATCGTGGAGGAATACCGCGACTGACCGGGTGCCGGCAGGATAACGGGGCGGAAGCCTTCGGGCTCCTCCCTTTCCGGCATGTCCGCAGGCATGCGGCCCGCTGACAGAAAGGAACCATATGGCAAGCTATAAAATGAGCCGCACGAGCGAGGACATCCTCCGGGAGCTGACCGCGATTCTGCGTACGGTCAAGGATCCGCGGGTCAACGGCCCACAGGGGGCGGGCATGCTCAGCATCGTGCGGGTGGAAGTCACCAACGACATGTCCTATGCGACGGTGTATATCAGCTCGATGGATGGTCTGGAGGCTGCAAAAGAAGCGGTCCGGGGATTGAAATCCGCGGCGGGCTATATGCGCCGGGAGCTGGGACAGGCGCTGCATCTGCGGCATGTGCCGGAGCTGCGCTTTGTGGCGGACAGCTCGATCGAATACAGCGTAAATATCTATAAAAAGCTCGAGGAGCTTGAAAAGCAGGAAAAGGAAGGCGGCGGGCACGAAGCCTGAACCTTCCCGGGCCGTGCGCGCCGGCCGGTGTGGCTTCGGCGGCATGCGGCGGGCCGACGCCCGATTCCTGCGAGAAAGGAACGGTCAATCACCATGAGTAAGGCTGTCACGGCCGCCCAGGCGGCAAGGCTGCTGCTTGAGGCAAATGACATTCTGATCCTGACCCATCAGTATCCCGACGGTGATACGCTCGGTTCGGGCTACGCGCTGTGCCGCGCGCTGCTGAAGGCCGGGCGCCGGACACGGGTGGTGTGTTCGGATCCGATTCCGGAAAAATACGATTATCTGCTGGACGGGCTGGAGGAGCCGGATTTTGAACCGGCATTCATCTGTGCGGTGGATGTGGCCGACACCAAGCTGCTCGGTTCTCTCAGGCGGTATGAAGGCAATATCCGGCTGTGCATCGACCATCACGGCTCGAACGTGCAGTATGCGGAATATCTGCTGCTCGACGCACAGAGCACCGCGACGGCGATGCTGGTGGCGGACGTTATCCGGGAGCTTGGTGTGCCGGTGGACAAGCCGATCGCCGACTGCCTGTATACTGGCATTGCCACCGACAGCGGCTGTTTCAAATATTCCAACACCACAGCCGCCACCCATCGGCTGGCGGCTGAACTGATGGATATCGGGGCGGATTACGCAGCAATCAATCGGGCGATGTTCGATATCAAGAGCCGCGCCCGGGTGGAACTGGAGCGGCTTGCGCTCGAAAGCATGAAGTTTTATCTTGGTGGCCGCTGTGCCGTGATGATCATCACCAATGAAATGGTGGAAGCAAGCGGTGCAAAAGAAAACGATATGGAAGGCCTCGCGCCGCTGCCGCGGCAGATCGAAGGGGTATGGGTCGGGGTGACCCTGCGGCAGAAGGCGGATGGCGCCTTCAAAGTGAGCGTGCGCACCGGCACCCATGCCGATGCGTCCGCCATCTGTGTGAAGCTCGGCGGCGGCGGACATGTCTGCGCCGCAGGATGTGCAATGGCCGGTCCGGCGGAGGACGCCGTTGCGCGGATACTGTCTGTTGTGGCGGAGACAGTGGAGGGGATCCGCTGAGGCATAGGAGGGGTTGCATGGATGGAATTATTTGCCTGGACAAGCCGCAGAACATGACCTCGTTTTCCTGCTGCGCAGCGGTACGACGGCTGCTGGGCGGAGCGAAAATCGGCCATGCCGGTACGCTGGATCCAATGGCTACCGGAGTGCTGCCGCTGCTGGTCGGCCGTGCGACGCGCGCGCTTGATCTGTTGCCGGTGCACGATAAGCGCTATACAGCGGTGATGCGGTTCGGGATGGTCAGCGATACTCAGGACATTTGGGGCAGTGTCACCCGGACCCAAAAGGCGCCGCCTTCGCTGGGGGCGATTGAAGCGGCGCTGCCCGCCTTCCGCGGGGAGATCCGGCAGGTGCCGCCGATGATGTCGGCGCTCAAGAAGGACGGCGTACGGCTGTACGAGCTGGCGCGGCAGGGCATCGAGGTGGAACGGCAGGCGCGCGGTGCCACCATCTATTCGCTGGATATCGTGGATTACAATCCCGAAAAGGGCGAACTGACCATCGACTGTCTGTGCTCGCGCGGCACCTACATACGCACCCTGTGCCACGATCTCGGCCAGATGCTTGACGGGGTCGGCGGCGTGATGACCGCGCTGCGGCGTACGATGGCCGCGGGCTATACGCTCGACCGCTGCATCACACTCGACGAGGCGCGGGAGCTGACCGAAAAGGGCCGGCTTGCCGAAAAGGTGCTGCCGGTGGAGAGCGCGTTTGAGGCGTGTTCGTCGGTGCAGGTTTCCGCGGCGCAGGCGGTGCGGTTTGCCAATGGCGGTGCGCTGTCGCTTGAACGTCTGCACCAGCCGGTGTCCGGGACGGTACGGGTATACGCGCCGGACGGCCGTTTCCTGGGGCTGGGCCGCCCGATGGACGGCGAGTTGAAAATCGTCAGGCTGTTTTGACGCGATCCGTCGGAAGACGGCGCGCGGAAACGCGTTGCTGCGCTGCGGGTAAAACAAAGCCTGTCTAGGACAAATTGGCGCCGGCTGGCCGTCATGGCCGGCCGGCGCTTTTCAAAGGACTGACACAAGGATGAAAATGCTGCCGAAAACCTATTCGCTTACGGCTCTTGCCGAATTGCCCCGCGTCCCGCGCGCCGTGGCGCTGGGCATATTCGACGGGGTGCATCTCGGCCATCGGGCGGTCATTTCCCGCGCGGTTGGGTACGAGGACACCCGTGCGGCCGTCTTCACCTTTTCCCAGCCGTCCTGGTCGCTGCCGAAAAACAACGCCTGGGAGCTGCTTTCTGCGGACGGACGCGCAGCGGCGTTTGCCTCGCTGGGCGTGGAAGAGGTTATTGAGGCGGATTTTGACGCGATTCGGGATATGCCGCCGGCGGCGTTTGTGCGGGAGATCCTGCATGAGCAGTTGGACGCCCGCCGGGTGTGCTGCGGGTTCAATTTCCATTTTGGGCGGGACGGTGCCGGTGATGCCGCACAGCTGGCTCAGCTGTGCGCGGCCTACGGGATCGAGACCAGCGTCGTCGAGGCGGTGATGATCGACGGCGAGCCGGTCAGCGCCTCCCGTATCCGCCGCCTGATTGAACAGGGTGAAGTCCAGCAGGCGGCGCGGCTGCTTGGCCGGCCGTTTACCATCGATTTTTCGGTGGTCGGCGGGCAGCATCTCGGCCGGCTGCTCGGCACGCCGACCATCAACCAGCCGCTGCCGGCGCATTTTGTGCGTCCGCGTTTCGGGGTTTACGCCTCGAGCGTGGAGGTGGACGGAAAGGTCCGGCATGGGGTGACCAACATCGGCGTGCGGCCGACGGTGGGGGCGGAAGGCCCCCTTGCCGAGACCTGGATTCCGGAATACAGCGGCGATCTTTACGGCTGCCGGGTACCGGTTTCGCTGGTCAGCTTCCTGCGTGCAGAGACAAAATTCGATTCGGTGGAGGCGCTGCAAAAGCAGATCGTGAAGGACGAAAAGATCGCACGCCGCGCGGTATACGGCGACAGCAGCGAGGGCATCCGTGCGGTGCTGTTTGATTTTGACGATACCCTTCAGGACCGTCCGAAGGCGTTTCTCGCCTACTGCGGCATGTTTTTGGACAAATATTTTCCTGACCTTTCCCCGAACGAGCGGCAGGCGCGTGCGCAGGAGATGCTGCGGCGCAATAATGGCGGCTATGTCAATTATATCGACTACTTCCTATCGCTGTTTGAGGACTGGGGCTGGAAGGACGCGCCGCCGGTGGGTGATATTTACCGGGAATTCCAGTTCCGCTTCCCGGATTATTCCCATCTGTTCCCTGACGCGCTTACCGTGCTGCAAACACTGCGCCGGCGGGGATACCTCGTCGGAATTATTACCAACGGCCCGTCGGTGCTGCAGAACCGGAAACTCGATGTCTGCGGCCTGCGCCCGTATGTCGATCTGGCGGTGGTATCGGGGGACGAAAAGGTGCACAAGCCGGATGCGGAAATCTTCCGGCGTGCAGCAGCCCGACTCGGCGTCGCCTGCGGCAGCTGCCTGTATGTCGGCGACCATCCGGTCAACGATGTGCAGGGGGCACAGGCTGCCGGGATGCATCCGGTGTTTATCAATGCTTATGGCAGAAGTGAACCGGTGCCGAACGTGCCGGAAATCCGCAGCCTCACCGAACTGCTGGATCTGGTGGAATAAAATAACCTCTATAATCATCAGAAAAAATACGTCGACTTATCGTCCGTAAAATAGGGGAGGTATATCGGTTGAAATGTCAAGTTTGTGGCGCGGAAAGCGGCAAATACCCTCTTTGCCGCATGTGTAATGCCAAAAGAGAAACAGGTGAGATCATCAAATGTCAAAAATGCGGTTATTGGCATCATGTAGGGCAGCCTTGTGCAATTGTTGAAACAGGGAATAGTGAAGGCCATTATCGCTATGAACCGAAAGCGTCTCTAATTAGTAAAAATGAAGCCGCTTTTTTTAAGGCAATAAAAAGTGTTTTAGCGGATGATTACCGGATCTTTCCTCAGATCAATCTGGCGTCTTTTATTAACCGTGTCGATAATGTACGCTTTCAGAATGAACTATTTCGCAATGTTGACTTTTTGATAACAGATACCCAGTACTGTCCTAAAATGGTTATTGAGATAAATGATCGTTCACATTTGACACAGGAACGACGGGAACGGGATGAAAAGGTCAAGAAAATATGTGAAGAAGCCGGAATCCCCATTATAAATTTGTGGACTTCATACGGGGTAAATATCGAGTATATACAAAATAAAATCAATGAAACACTACAGAGCCTGCCAGTGAAAAGAATACATCATTTCGATGCTGCAAATGATAATTCAGCAGTTGAAAACAGATTCCGACCAGAGAGCACTCCTTCCACTGGACAACAGGTTAAAGCGAAAAAGCAGGGGTGTTATATCGCTACCTGCGTGTATGGAGCCTATGATTGTCCGGAGGTTTGGACGCTCCGGCGCTACAGGGATGCCGTGCTTGCTAAGACCTGGTATGGGCGGCGCTTTATTTCTGCGTATTATGCAGTAAGCCCTAAGGTGGTTGATTGCTTTGGAGACGAGAAATGGTTTCATAAACTGTGGAGGAGTATACTGGATCGAAAAGTAAAGAAACTTCGGGCAAAAGGATTTAATAGTGCTCCTTATGATGATCTGTCGCAGTAAATTTTTTGCTGCTGGATCTGGTGGAATAAAGAAGAGGGACCAGCTTAAGCCGGTCCCTCTTCTTTACTATTCGCTGTTTTTTCTGCCGATTTGCCGGTTTCCTGCGCCGCCTCGGCACGGTGTTTTGCCTCCAGCTGTTCCCGCCGCCGCTGCGCCGCGCGGCCGAGGCTCAGCTGCACGACCACGACGACCGCAGCGATCAGCACCAATATCCCGCCGATTCCGATCAGGACGTATACCCAAAGAGGTTCGCGCAGGTCGTCCATCCCGCTGTCCGGCAGGCCGTCGGGCTGGTTGTCCGGCTGTCCGGCGAGCGGGTGCCGTGCCAGATAGGTTTCCAGCGAAAGCGGCTGGCCATCGGGCAGAGTGGCGTCGTCATAGGGCAGCACCGCTGCACGGCTGCCGTCGGACAGATACACAAAGGAGTAGTCGCCCAGATACAGGCAGATTTTGGATGCCTCGGCAAAACCGGTGGTTTTCAGTGCTTCGAGCAGTGCGGCCGGACTCTGCAGCACTGCGAACATGCCGGGGGAGTCGGCCGGAGCGCATTCGGCACCGAGAATTTCCGCGCCATAGGGACTGCGGGGACGCACGAAATACACCCCGAGCATCGCCTGTCCTGCGGAATCGGCCTCGAACGGCACCGCCCACATGGCCTTTCCGCTGACCGGATAAGTGTCGTAAATGGTGCCGCTGAGATTATAAAAGGCCTGCAGCGTATCCTCGTCAGCATAGAAAAAGCGCAGGCTGTGTTCCGGATAAACGGCGGTGACATGCAGTTCCGGCCACGGCGTATCCGGCTGCGGTGCTCCGTCGGCAAAAAGCGGTGCGATGCGCTCCTCGACCGTTTCGGCGCTTTGCAGCTGGGCGGATATCCATTCTTCGGTCAGCGGAGCGGTATCGTCCGCGGAGGCAGGCAGCATGCCGCACAGAAGTGTGGACAGGAGTACAAGTGCGCACAGCATGCCGGCCGGCCGTTTTTTCTTCTGCATACGATAATTCCTTCTCCCACAGGCTTGATTCCCATAGCATAACAGAATTTCTGTCCGCATGCAACCGGCCCGGCAGCTTATCCGACCGGAAAAACCTGCCGTTCGGGCAGAATACGGCGGCGGACCGGATATTTCCGGCCGCCGCTGTCGGAAAGAGAGAAAGAAACGCTATTGCCGGCCAAAGCCGCCGCCCATACCGCCGGGCGGTGTTCCGCCGCCTCCGGGGTTCATGCCTCCCCCGCCGGGATTCATGCCGCCGGCACTGCCCACCGTCGTGGAAACGGAAGAAAGGGTAAAGCTCTGCGCCGCAGTGCCGCCGGTGAGGGTGCCGTCTTCCGCAAAACCGTCGTCATTGGCCGCGGACAGGCCGCCGCCGGTATACAAGGTGTAGGTTTCTCCGACGGTCATGCCCGGTGCGCTTATGACCGCCGTCTGCCAGGCGCGCACCGGTGTAAAGGCGGCAAGAACATTGCCGTCGGCATCGGTGAGCGCAACCGTTTCCCCGGCCGCGCTGCGGGTGCTCAGGGTTACCATCGCCGAAGGCTGGGCAGAGATGTCTGAAAAGCCCTGCGCCATTCCGCTCGAGCCGACGCACACCACCACACCGCCGCTGACGACCGCGCTGCCGTCGTAATCGAATGCCCCGTTGCCGTCGTTATCCGGCCCGGTTACCAGAACGGTGCCGCCCTCAATGGAAAGGCTGCCGTTGACGTCGATGCCGTCGCCCGAAGCGTCCACGACGATATAGCCGCCGGCGATCCGCAGTGAGGCAGTGCCGCTGCCGAAGCTGTTCTGGCCGGGACGGCCGCCGAGTGAGGAAGCGTCAGCGCCACCGGCGCCGTTAATGCCGTCATCCGAGGCGGTGATGTGCAGGGTACCGCCGGTGATCTCCAGCGAGAGTGCCTCGACTCCCTCATAACTGCGGGAGATGCTGATTTCCCCGCCGCTGATCGCCAGGGCATTGTCGGCATGGATGCCGTCGTCGCCGGAGGAGATGGCAAATACGCCGCCGCTGACCGACAGATCCCCGTTGGTGTGTATGGCGTCGTCGGAGGTGTCGAGGGTAAACTGACCGCCGGTGATCTGCAATCCGCTGCCGGCCTTCAGCCCTTTGGCACTCGGCGTGTCCTCGGCGGTCTGGATCTGCTGTCCGCCCCATGCGCCCCAGCCCGGCCGTATTTCCCCGCTGCGGTCGGTGCTGGCGTTGGCACTGCCGCCGCCGGTTTTTAATGTGATGTTCCCGTCAGTGATGCGCAGCACGGTTTCCGCCTGGATGCCGTCCTGTCCAGCGGTAATGGCGATGGTGCCGCCGTCGATCGCTGCGAAGCCGCGGGCGGCATCTTCGGTGTTGTTGGATTTGATGCCGTCGTCGCCGGCGGTGACGGTGAGGGCGCCGGCGCGGATTTTGACGCTGTCCTTGCCCTGAATGCCGTCGGCCGCCGCATCGACGGTGAGCGTCCCGTCGGCGATCACGAATTCATCCTTGCAGACGATACCGTGTGCGGCACCGGTTACGGTCAATGCTCCGGTGCCGTTGATCGTCAGGTCGGCTTTACTGAACAGCGCCGCATCCACATGGGATTCCTCGGCGGCCAGGTCATCGCCTGTGCTGTCCGCAAGGGTATTCTGACTGCCGGGCGCGAGCAGGAGAAACACCTTGTCGGCGCTGCGGATATACAGCGCCCCCGGCCCGCTTTGGCAGCGGATGGCTGCGCCGTCGAGCACCAGCCACAGCTTTTCTCCGTCGGCATCCACAATCACCCGGCCGTCGTCCAGCGTGCCAGAGAGCAGGTAGGTGCCTCCGCCGGTGATGGTGACGACGGTGCCGGAAACGGCGGCGCCGGTGCCGTCCACCGCGATGGTGTCCCCGGAAAAGGTGATACGGGTTGCGTTTGCCTCGTCATAGGAGGCGCGCAGATCGTTATCCGTGTAGCTGAAATCCATATTTTCAGTGGATGCGCTGATGCTGCCGTCTGCATCGCCGACCGATACGGTGCCGTCTGATGCGGTGCTCTGCCGTTTGCAGCCGGTGGAAAGCAGCAGCGCGGCGATACAGCCGAGTGCCGCCAGGGTGAGCGCGGTACGGCCGCGCCGGATAATGGTCATTGTCGTCACATCCCTTCTGTGTTTACAGCACCATGCCGGTGTCCTCGTCCATCGCGTCCGCGCGGGCGAGCAGAATATCCAGATTGCCGTTGCGGCAGCGCAGCTCGTCAAGAAAAGCTTTTTCTTTTGCCGGATCCCGCAGGATAAGCCGGTAATGCAGCTGGAACAGGCTGCCGAGATTGGTGGTCTTTACCCGCAGCAGCTGTGCACCAGTGGTATAGGCGGTAAACAGGTCGTCGAATACACCGGTGTAGTCGAGGTTTTCCGGAATGGTGATCTTGAGCAGCTTTTCCTCTCTGCGGTTTTCGCCGAACCGCAGCAGGGTATACAGCAGCTGGAGGCCGCACAGCAGTACAGTCAGCACCGCTGCAATGCCGATATAGCCCATGCCGGTGGCCAGACCCACCGCCATCGCTAGAAACAGGTTGGTAATCTCCTTGGCGCTGCCGGGAACCGAGCGGAAACGGACCAGACTGAATGCCCCCATTACCGCGACGCCGGTGCCGACGTTGCCGTTGACCAGCATGATGACGACCTGCACAATCGCGGGCAGGGTGGCAAGCGTGATGAGGAAGCTTTTGGAATACCGGCTGCGGATCATGCTCATACCGGCGATGACGGCGCCGAGGATGAGCGAGGCAAGGGTGCAGGCGAAAAAGCCTGCCGCGGTGATCGGTGTGGTGAGAACGCTTTCCAGCAGAAGATTAAGCACAGTCGATTCCTCCCAGCGCCTGCGCGGCATCCGCCGTCAGCAGGCTTTCTTTATAAGCATTGCCGTATTTGGAGAAGGTGGACGGCCAGATGGCCAGATCACTGAGCGCTTCAGCCAGCCACAGCGGCATCGCGCCGACGCATTTGATCTCCATGAGCCGCTCATCCGGTGCGAGCAGCGGGCTGCCGCCGGAGCCGGCAGTCAGGTCGAGCGTATCCCGCCGCCACAGGATGCGGCGGTCAAACGTGATCCGCAGCCCGTTATCGTCCCGCCCGCAGAATGCGCTGCGTTCATAGGACAGATACATCGCCGGCGCAAGTCCGGGATACCGGGAACGAAACCAGTCGATTTCCCGGGTGATCTGCCCGGGATCGGGCGGCGGGCAGCGGCCGGCCAGATACGCCGCGGCGATGTTGAGCGGCATGCGCACCCGGCGTTTATAAACAACGCCCTTGTATTTCTTTTTCAACTCTGCGAATACCGGCGTATCATCCGCCGGCACACCGTAGCAGCGCAGCCGCAGTTTTTCCTTGTAGACCGGTTTTTCCAGCGAGGTGCGGATCAGCCGGCTGTCCGGTGTGTCGTAATAGATGTTGCCGATCAGACTTTCGGCAAACCGGTCGGGCTGCACGAATTCACCGATGCGGGCGAGCAGGCGGCGGTATTGTCCGGCATCGAGCCGGTATTTTTTCTCCACCCGTTTGAAAATTCCCTGATAAGCGGCCATGCGGTCTTCCCCCTTTTCCGCCTTCAGTGTAGCGCCTTAACCTGAAAAAAGCCTGAAATGAAATTTTACGGAATTGTAAATACGGTACGCACATAAATTTCAGTCTTTTTTCAGCCTTTTGCGGTAGGCTGTTTGCAGGATGCGGGAATTCCGGTATAATACAAGCAGAGAGACTCGGCAGGGAAAGGCGGGGAAGGCGATGCAGGTGCTGGTGGTGGAAGACGAAAAACGCCTCGCACAGGCGCTCGCACAGATATTAAAGGAAGAAAAGTATCTCGTCGATGTTGCGTATACCGGCAGCGACGGGCTGGATTACGGCCTGAGCGGGATTTACGATGTGATCGTGCTCGATGTGATGCTGCCCGGCCTGAGCGGCTTTGAAATTGCCGCGCAGCTGCGCCGGGAGAAAATCAACAGCGCCATTCTCATGCTCACTGCAAGGGATGCTGTGCCCGATCGTGTGGCCGGGCTGGACAGCGGTGCGGACGACTACATGACCAAACCTTTTGCGCCGGAGGAGCTGCTTGCGCGGGTGCGGGCGCTGACCCGGCGGCATGGGGAGGTGGTGCTTCGGGAGATGACCTATGCGGATCTGACACTGGATCTGTCTACCGGTGACCTCACGTGCGGGGGGAAGGCAGTGCGGCTGAATTTCAAGGAATTCGCAGTGATGCAGCTGCTGCTCGCCGCACCCGGCACGGTGGTGCCCAAGGAGACGCTGCTGGTTAAGGTGTGGGGCTACGAATCCGGGGCGGAGGACAACAACGTGGAGGCCTATATCTCCTTTCTGCGCAAAAAGCTGGCGTTTCTCGGTTCGCGGGTAAACATTACTGCACTGCGCCGGCTGGGCTATCAGATCACCGAAAGGCGGGAATGAAGAATGGGGATGCGCGGGAAACGCCGCGGGCGGCCGGAGGGGGTGGACATGCTGCTCCGGCTGCGTCGGAAATTCGTGCTGATCAATATGGTGTTCGCGGCCTCGGTGCTGCTGTGTGTGTTTGCCGCGGTGTGCGTGAGCACCTACCGTTCCGCCCGATCGGATGTGGAGCGTACGCTGGAACAGGCGCTCGCTGACCGCCGCGGGGAGCAGGTGCCGCCGTCCGTCCAGCTGCCCGAGGGCAGCCGGCCGGAGGATACGCCGCCCAAAAACTGGATGCTGTATTATACGGTGATGGTGAATACCGAAAACGATACGGTTACCGTACTGCAATCGGGCGCCGGCTTCTCGGATGAGGAGTTGGCCGCCGCGGCGCAGAAGGTGATTGCCGGCGGGGAGACCACAGGCCGGCTGCGGGAGGAAGCGCTGTATTATGCACGGCGGGACGTGCGCGGCGGCACCCGGGTGGCGTTTGTGGAGGCCTCCTATCTCACCGAATCCATACGCCGGCTGCTGTGGCAGTCGGCGGGCATTGGTGCGATCAGCCTGCTGGCCTTTTTTGGCATCAGCGTGTTCCTCGCGCGCTGGGCGCTGCGGCCGGTGGAACGCGCGTGGCTTCAGCAGCGGCGTTTTGTGGCGGACGCATCACACGAGCTGAAGACGCCGCTGACGGTCATCCTGGCCAACAACAACATTTTGCTCAGCCATCCGGAGGAACGGGTGGGCAGTCAAAAGCAGTGGCTGGAGAGCACCGGTGAAGAGGCGCAGCACATGCGCCGGCTGGTGGACGACCTGCTGTTCCTGGCCAAATCCGACGCCGGGGAGCGTCCGCCGGCGCGGGAGACGGTGGATCTGAGCGATCTGACGACCAGCGTGCTGCTGTCGTTTGAGCCGGTCGCCTATGAAAAGCAGGTGGCGCTTGAGGCGCAGGTGGAACCGGATATCACAGTTGCCGGCGATCCCACCGCGCTGCGTCAGCTGGTGCATATCCTGCTGGATAATGCCTGCAAATATGCCGGAGCGGGCGGCCGCGCCGCGCTTTCGCTGGACCGGCAGGGCGGAACTGCTGTGATTCGGGTGAGCAATACAGGTGTGCCGATCCCGCCGGAGGATCTGCCGCACGTGTTCGAGCGGTTTTATCGCGCGGACAAAGCGCGTACCCGGGAGGGCGGCTATGGCCTCGGCCTCGCGATCGCCAAAAGCATTATGGATCGGCAGGACGGTGCCCTAACCGTTTCCAGCGACGCGGAAAATGGTACCGTGTTCACCGCCGTGATCCCGGTTGCCCGGCACTGAGTGGACAGAATAAAAAGCGGGGGCTGCAAATTTTTTGCAGCCCCCGCCCTTATTTTGTTTTCCGCAGCCGGTGATATCGCTTCTAGCGCCACTGCATCGAGAGATACCAGACACCGACGAGAATCAGGCATACTGTCAGCATAAACAGCAGATACAGCAGCCGAATTCCCCGTGTTTCCATACGGCGGGCCTGAAACAGGGAAAATCCCAAAACCACCGCCGCCACACAGAGCCAGAACACCAGTGTAAAGCCATTGGCGTTGAAAGCATTTTCGGAACAGCCGCAGCCCAGCCAATTGACGATAACCCTTGTATTGAGCAGAGAATACGGTAGATACAGCACCGGAAACAGCAGCAGCGGCCCAAACAGGGACAATGCCTTCTTGGCGCCCGCTCTCATGGCCGATCGCCTCCTTGATTCGTGTCATATTCCGCAGGAAACCGCCCTGCGGCCCCCCAGAAAACCCGCGGCAGGCCGGCTTGGTCAGCCGCCGGCCACCCGCTTATACGTGTTGAGCAGCGCCAAAAACTCCTGCCGGTAGCCGCCCGGGTCGCGGCCGAGATTTTGCTCCGCCAGCTGCATCACCGACTCAAGTGTCGCCTCTCCGGTGTATTCGGAGCTGCGCAGCAGGTGCCCGAACGCCGCAACCGCACATGCAAATCGGAAATCGCTGGTATTTTCACCGTATACGGCGTTCAGCGTCTCTTTGGTGAACAGCTGGCTCTCGCTCCCGTCCGGATCCTTATAACGGATGTGCACAGCAAAGGGATTATCCGCCGTCTGGCCCTGCTCGGTGAGTTCAATTTCAAACAGCGCAACCACATCGGTGCCCGCGCCGATTTCTCCGGCGTCCTTGGTATCGTCCGCAAAATCCTCGTTGTTCAGCATACGGTTTTCATACCCGATCAGCCGATAGCTCTTCACCAGCTGCGGATCAAACACCACCTGTGCTTTGACGTCCTTAGCCACGGTGAAAAGGTTGCTGCCCAGTTCCTCGACGAGCACCTTCTTGGCGGTCTGCACCGAATCAATATAGGCATGGTTGCCGTTTCCGTTTTTCGCGAGCGTTTCCATCACGTCGTCGCGCAGATTACCGGTGCCGAAGCCGAGCACACTCAGATATATCCCGCTGTCACGCTTTTCGGCGATGAAATCCTCAAGCTGTGCGGTGCTGGAAAGACCAACGTTGAAATCACCGTCGGTCGCGAGAATCACCCGGTTGTTGCCGCTCTCCCGAAAATTCTTCTGCGCGAGCGCGTAGGCGGTCTGGATGCCGTCCGCACCGGCGGTGGAGCCGCTGGCGGTCAGGCTGTGGATGGCGTCGAGGATCCGCTCCTTGTCCGCACCGCTGCAGCTGTCGAGCACCACTGCTGAGCTGCCCGCATAGGTGACGATGGACACCCGGTCGTCCTCGTCCAGCGTTTCCACCAACAGGCTGAACGCGCTCTTAAGCAGCGGCAGCTTGTCGAACGAATCCATCGACCCTGAGGTATCGAGCAGAAAGGTCAGATTGCTGGGACCGAGCTCGTCTTTATCGATTTCCGGCGTCTTTACCCGGATGAACGCCATCTGTTTGCCGCTGCGGAAGGGAGAGGGGCCTACCTCGGTGTATACCGCAAAGGGGGCATCCTCCGGCTCCAGCGGGGTTTCATAGCGGAAATAGTTGATCAGCTCTTCGGTGCGCACCGCATCCTTCGGCGGCAGGCTGCCGGTGTTCAGGTAGCGGGTCACGTTGCTGTACGACGCGGTGTCCACCTTCAGGGAAAAGGTGACGGTGGATTCCTCCTCCGCCGTGACTTCCGGGTTTTCGATGATCTCCTGATAGGTTTCCCCGCCGTTCTCCAGCATGCCATAGGAAGGATACATGTTGCTGTCCATGTTCATGGCATCGCCCGGAGCCAGGTCCCCGCCGCTTTTTGCCATGGAGCACCCGCTGAGCAGCAATGCCCCCGCCAGCAGCAGGCCGATTGTTTTCCGTTTCATGTGTCAAACCTCCTCCGTCTGCATTTGCTTTTCTATAATGGATAACCGCGCAGCAGGCAGGAATGTTACAGCCCGGCGAAAAATTTTTTACAGAATCTGCCGGCTGAGAGCAATCAGTGTATCCAGCTCGTACCGGCAGGAGAGGGTATAGGTGATCCCGCCGGCCGAAAAGGTCAGCAGGTTGTAGTCCCGGGTGCGGCGCGCATAGGCGGTGCTGCCGTCGATGGACAGCGGTGAAAAGCCATCCGGCGCGGCAAAAGTGCTGCCCGGCTCCATCACCAGCACCACATCATCCCGCGCAGTATCCCGCAGCGTATAAATGCTCTGGCCGTTATCCCATTCCGACGAGGCCACCCGCAGATTGTCCGGCAGGGTAAAATTCAGCGGCAGCAGAGTATCGGCAGCGGATGCCGGCGAAGAGGCACTGTCTGCCGGCGGCGGGTTATCGAATCCCCGCAGCAGCCGGGGCAGAAGCCCAACCACAAGAAGCAGCGCCGCCGCAGCGGCCGCGGCACCGGAAACCCAGCGCACGGTGCTTTTTCTGTGCAGCTGCGTGCGCATGCGGCTGTCCAGCCGTGGTGTCAGGATGGCGGGCTGCTGCATCAGCTCCCGCCGGTACTGTTCGCCCTCCCGCTCCATGTAGTGTTCGGCGAGCTCTTTGTAAAAGCGTTCGGCGTCATTCGGCTTCAACGGCATATCCCCCCTCCGCCAGCAGTGCGGCGATTTTTTTCTTCGCCCGGTGCAGCCGGACGTTGACATTATTTTCACTGATTCCGAGCAGCCGCCCGATGGTTTTGTGCGGCAGATCATAGGCGTATTTGAGCAGAAAAACGCTGCGCAGCTCCTCACTCAGACCGTCCACAAGCGCGAGCATCTGCTCGGCGGATACCGCCGCGAGTACGTGTTCCTCCAGGTTGAAGCCGTCCGGCTGCTCCTCGTCCGGCATCTCAGCAGGCTGCCGGCGCTCCTTGTGCAGCATTGTCAGCGCCGTGTTGCGGGTGATGGTTGCCACGAACGCCAGACAGCGGTTGGATGCCGGATCCTCGATTTTGCGCATGTTTTTAAAAATACGGATAAACGCCTCGCTGACCGCGTCCTCCGCGAGCATGGGATCCCGCAGAATCCCGTAGGCCTTCTGCAGCATCAGCCCTTTATAATGGGTGTAGATGTACTCGAACGCTTCCCCCTCCGCCGGGGAAGCCAGCGCAAAAAGCCACCACACCGTACGTCACCCCCAAACCATCCCGTAAAGTATAACCCGCAAAGCGGTCTCTTTCTTACCATCATGGCATACGAAAAATAAAAATGCAAGAAAAACCGCAGTGTTTGGCAGTGGTTTTCCTGTATGCCGTTCCTTTTGCGTGACATACTATTATCGGACAAAAAGCACATGGATCCGGAAAGGAAGGAGCGCGCAATGGACAATATACACGGCCGTCCGGTTGGTCCCGACGGCGAGGAGCTGTTTGACGAAATGTATCCGGTGGCGTCGTCGATGGAGTGCACCGGGCTGATTCCGGCCGCACCGGCCGCACCGGCGGAGGTGGATTCGTACAGCGATATCTACGACATCCCGCTCGCCAAAAATGCAAAGGACGCCAACCATCATCTGCAGAATGTTACCGCGGCGGACACGCCCACCCCGAAGCAGAAGCACAAAACCAAAAAGGGGCGATAATTTCCGTCACCCGGCGCAAAGACGGTATAGCGGGAGGCGTATCCACGGATACGCCTCCCGCTATTTTTCCGCTGCGGCGGATAGGCGGGGGCGCTGTGCGAAAATGTTTTCGGGGAGAAAAGCGAAAAATCTCTTTACAACCCGGCGGCACCATGCTATAATACATATCCGTATGTGGGATGCCCCACATTGTGTCCATCACCCGGACGGCGGAGTATGCCTCGACTGAGGAAGCACCGTTTCCCCGCGCTGGGTTTTCGGATAATTTTTGCAATGAGGTGAAAGAACATGCTGGCTGAAGAAAAAACCGCAATCATGAAAGAGTATGCCACTCACGAAGGGGACACCGGTTCTCCTGAAGTGCAGATCGCTGTGCTGACCAAGCGCATCAACGATCTCACCGAGCACCTGAAGGTGCACAAGAAGGATCATCACTCCCGCCGTGGGCTGCTGAAGATGGTCGGTCATCGGCGCAACCTTCTCAACTACCTGATGAAGAAGGATGTTATGCGCTATCGTGCGATTATCGAGAAGCTCGGTATCCGCAAGTAATGGAGCAAATAAGGCAGGCGGGCGAGCGCCCGCCTGCCTTTTGCGCATTAAACCGCATTGGCTGATATCGGGGCGGTTGGGTTTTAGCAGTGAAACGAACGCTTACCCGTGGTAAACGCTGGTTTTATTGCTAAAAGTCCGGCTGTGCCCCGAATCAAATAAACGGGAAGCGCTGCTTCCCCGAAAAAACGGAGGTACTGTCCATGTTTGAAAGCTACCGGAAGTTTGAGACGACTCTGGCCGGACGCCCGCTGGTCGTGGAAACCGGCAAGATGGCACAGCTGTCGAGCGGCTCCTGCCTCGTGCGCTACGGCGACACGGTGGTGCTGTGCAACGTCACCATGTCGGACAAGCCGCGCGACGGCGTGGATTTTTTCCCGCTGTCGGTAGATTATGAGGAAAAGCTGTACGCGGTCGGCAAGATTCCCGGCTCGTTCCAGCGCCGTGAGGGCCGTCCGAGCGAAAAGGCCATTCTGACCTCACGGGTCATCGACCGCCCGATCCGTCCGCTGTTTCCGAAGGATATGCGCAACGACGTGTCGCTGGTGTGCACCGTGATGTCGGTGGATCCCGACTGTGCGCCGGAAATCACCGCGATGATTGGCGCGTCCATCGCCATTTCGATCTCCCAGATTCCGTGGGACGGCCCGATTTCCGGCGTCGTTGTGGGTCTGGTGGACGGCGAATATGTCATCAACCCGACCGCCGAGCAGGAAAAGCGCTCGGATATGCATGTCACCGTGGCGTCGACCGCGGATCTCGTGGCGATGATCGAAGCGGGCGCCAACGAGGTGGACAACGACACGATGTTCAACGGTATCATGGCCGGCCATGCCGCCAACCAGCAGGTCGTGGAGTTCATCCGCGGCATTCAGGCGGAAATCGGTAAGGAAAAGGTGCCGTTTACCTCGAATGATCCCGATCCGGCGATGTTCGAGGCGGTGAAGGATTTCGCGATCGAGAAGGTGCGCGCGGCGCTGGATACCGACGACAAGCGTATCCGCGACGAACGGCTGCGCCCGGTGTACGAAGAGGTGCATGCGCGCTTCGACGAAGAGTATCCGGAAGAAATCGCGAAACTCGACGACTGCCTGTATAAGCTGCAGAAATACGTGGTGCGGCGCTGGCTGCTCGATGACGGCAAGCGCGTGGATGGCCGCGCAATCGATGAGATCCGTCCCCTTGCGGCGGAGGTGGGACTGCTGCCCCGCGTGCATGGCTCCGGTATGTTCACCCGCGGCCAGACCCAGGTGCTGACCATCGCCACCCTCGGTTCCTCCGGGGATGCACAGATGCTCGACGGCATTGACGACGAAACCGAAAAGCGCTATATGCACCAGTACAACTTCCCGTCCTATTCGGTCGGGGAGACCAAGCCTTCGCGCGGCCCCGGCCGCCGCGAAATCGGCCACGGTGCGCTCGCAGAGCGTGCGCTGGTGCCGGTGCTGCCCTCGATTGAGGAGTTCCCATACACCATGCGGCTGGTCAGCGAGGTGCTGTCCTCCAACGGTTCCACCTCGCAGGCTTCGATCTGCGGCTCCACCCTCGCGCTGATGGATGCGGGCGTGCCGATCAAGGCGCCGGTTGCGGGTATCTCCTGCGGCTTGGTCACCGAGGGCGACCGTTTCATGACGATGGTGGATATTCAGGGCCTCGAAGACTTCTTCGGCGACATGGACTTCAAGGTCGGCGGTACCCATAAGGGCATCACCGCGATCCAGATGGATCTGAAGGTGCATGGCCTGACCCCGGCGATCATCAAGGAAGCGCTGGAGAAGACCTACAAGGCGCGTCTGTATATTCTGGACGAGATCATGCTCAAAGTGATCGACAAGCCGCGTGAGGAGCTTTCGCCGTATGCGCCGAAGATGCTCAGTACCAAGATCGACGTGGACAAGATCCGCGAGGTCATCGGCAAGGGCGGCTCGGTGATTCAGAAGATCCAGGCGGAATGCAACTGCAAGATTGACATCGAAGAAGACGGCAGCGTGTTTATCTCCGCGCTCAACACCGAGGACGCCAAGCGCGCGCTGTCGGTAGTGGAGACCATCGCGAAGGATCCGGAAATCGGTGCAATTTACAAGGGCAAGGTTACCCGCCTGATGACCTTCGGCGCGTTTGTGGAGATTGCGCCGGGCAAGGAAGGGCTTGTGCACATCAGCCGCCTCGACGTCAAGCGCGTGGAGAAGGTCGAGGATGTCGTATCGGTGGGTGATGAGGTACTCGTCAAGGTCACCGAGATTGATGAGCAGGGCCGTCTGAACCTGTCGCGCCGCGATGCGCTCATCGAAGTGGAAGGGCTGACCCCGGAAAACACGGTGTCCGATTCGCCGCGTCCGCCGCGTCGCGAAGGCGGCTTCCGCCGTGAGGGCGGCAACCGCCCGCCCCGCCGGTGATTTGACGAAAGCGTCCGCCATCCCGCTGCCTTTTGAAAAAGGCAATCCAAAAGTATAATCATTACAGCAACAGCGCCGCCGCGGAGAAAATTCCGCGGCGGCGCTGTTATTCGTATATACGGACTGTTCAGCCTTTTCGCCTCTCCTTAACCAAAGTGTTTCCCCTGTTGACATATACAATCCAGGGGTTTCCCTGACCGGCAACACCGGTTTTGCATTTTCACTCACACCCGTCCCAAAGCCAGTCGACCGGCACTTTCAGCACCCGAGAAAAGGCGGCCAGTTCGATATCCGTAATATAACGATCGCCTGTTTCGATCCGGGATAACATATTTTTGGACAGTACGATATTCGCCTGCGTATGCATACGGGCAATCAGCATGTCCTGCGTCAGCGGAGGTTCTTGCAGGGCGCGGGCTTTCCGGATGCGGCGGCCGGCCAGATTTTTCTTCATGTGTTCCGCCTCCATTCAACCACCAGTATACATGGAACCTCCCGCGGGATGGTTCGCTATCCGGAACAATTCTCCCTTTTTCGGTAAATCAGCTCGGTGATGCCGTTATACACCTGCGTGCCGGTCAGGGTCAGCGGGATTTTCCGGCCGTCGCTGCCAAACAGGCGTATGCCGCTGCCCAGCAGGATCGGCAGCACCGCGATATGGAACCGGTCGATTTTGTCTTCGCGCAGCAGCTGATTGACCAGCTCGGCCCCGCCGCAGATCCAGATGTCCCGGCCGGGCTGCACTTTCAGCCGGTCGACCAGAGCACCGGGTGACTCGTTCGTGAAGATAATGCCATCGGCGTCCGGCTGCGGCCGGTGGGTGATCACATAGCTGCGCAGCCCCGCGTATACCCATTCCTCCGGCGACAGCTCGGTGACAATCTGGTGATAGGTGTTCCGGCCCATCATCACCGTGTCCACCGTATGCAGGAATTCCGGATAACTGCCGGCGGACTCGTCCGTCGGATCCTGCCCGCCCATCCAGCCAACCCCACCGTCGCAGTCGGCAATATAGCCGTCCAGACTCATCCCGATGTACAGCACCGTTTCACGCATAAAACCACTCCGTTTCTTTCCTTTAATTATAGCCTATCCACCCACACCCATAAAGAAAAGAAGAAAAAACAAATTTTCCTCTTGACTTTGACGCTGCGTTATGGTTTATGCTGGAGATACCACGGAAGGGAGTGAGCCTATGAAAACGGTCAATGAGGTGAGCCGGCAAACCGGCGTGAGTATACGCACGCTGCATTATTATGATGCCATCGGCCTACTGCGGCCGACGCAGATCACCGAGGCGGGATACCGGCTGTATGACGATACGGCTTTGGAACGGCTGCAGAACATCCTGCTGTTCCGTGAGCTGCAATTCCCGCTCAGGGAGATCCGGGAAATCCTCGACAGCCCGGATTTTGACCGAAAAAGGGCGCTGGATCAGCAGATTGCACTTCTGCAGATGAAGAAGGAGCATATCGGGAATCTGATAGACCTCGCCCGTGGAATCCGTATGATAGGAGTGAAAAATTTGGATTTTTCCGCTTTTGATACCCGGCAGATCGACGAATACGCCCGTCAGGCGAAGGCGTCCTGGGGCAAGACTGCGGCCTACCGGGAATTTGAAGAGAAAAACCGCGGCCGCACCGCGGCGGAACAGAAAAAGCTCAGCGAAGGGCTGATGGCGCTGTTTGCGGAATTCGGAAAGCTGCGTGGTCTGCCGCCGGCGGATGCAGCGGTGCAGGCGCAGGTGGAAAAGCTGTGCGGTTATATCACCGAAAACTTTTACACCTGTACCCCCGAAATCCTGCGCGGTCTTGCAGACATGTACGCGGGCGGCGGCAGCATGACCGAAAACATCGATAAAGCATCCGGCGACGGCACGGCGGTGTTTGTTGCCGACGCTGTCCGGGTGTATACCGCCTGAAGGGGGTGCGCTGTGGAAATTCATGAAGTGCGGGAGAACCGGAAACGGTATCTGCCGCTGCTGCTGCTCGCCGACGAACAGGAGGACATGATCGACCGCTACCTGCCGCGCGGCTGGATGTTCGTGCTTGACGACGGCGGGGTGAAGGCGGAATGTGTGGTCACCAAAGAGGCGGATGGGGTGTATGAGCTAAAAAATCTCGCCGTTGAGCCGGCCTTTCAGGGTAGGGGATACGGTCGCGCACTTATCGAATATGTCTTTGTCCGCTTCCCGGACTGCCGCACGCTGCTTGCCGGCACCGGGGACAGCCCGCTGACCCTGCCGTTTTACGAAAAATGCGGGTTCCGGGAGTTTCGCCGGATCCGGAATTTTTTTACCGACAACTACGATCATCCGATCATCGAGGCCGGCGTGCCGCTGCGGGATATGGTGGTTTTGAAGCGGGACCGGTAAACGAAAGCCCGCAGCAGCAGGAAGCTTCCTGCTGCTGCGGGCTTTTTGTGACGCGAATTACTTTTTCAGATCCGCTCCGTATTGTGTGCTGTATTCCCTGAGCAGCCGCATAAAGATCCGGTAATTCTCCACCGACACATCCGGCGGGGTCTGGTGATCGACGCTCGGAATATACCCGCCCGCCCGTATGGCCGGCAGAATCCGCTCAAACTCCGTGCGCATCGCGGCCTCACCGTTGTGCATCACGGTCTTGTCAAAGCCGCCGATCATCAGGAAATCCGGATAGGTTTCCCGGATGCGGCACACATCCACCCCCGCCATCCGTTCAAGCGGCAGCACCCCTTCAATGCCCGCTTCCCGGAACCATGGAATCAGCGGTTCCACAAAGCCGTCGGTGTCGATGAACACCCGGGTGCCCTGCGCCTGGATCAGCGGCACAAGCTCCCGGTAAAACGGCAGCAGAAAGGTGTCGAACTGTTCCTTCGACAGCATCGGGCCGTGGTTGTAAGACATGTCCTCCGCAAAAGTCATGTAGGCTGGCCGCAGATGTCGGAATACCGCCGGCAGCAGCCTTTTGTAATACGCGCACAGATCCCGGTTGATCTCCAGCAGCAGGTCGGGATAATCGTAGAAGGCGTAAAAATGGTTTTCAATGCCGAACAGCGTGCGGGGGAACCAGAAAAACCCCTCTATGGAAAACCATACGGCGGTGTCACGCTGAGCGTCGTCCGCCGCAAACGCCGCGAGCATGGCGTCGGTTTCCCCGATCAGCTGATCGCCGTACAGATACGCCTTCAACTTTTCATAGTCCTCCGGCGTTTCCATAATACCCATACCCTCACCGGGCGCCGCCGGACATCCCGGCAGCCGGATCGGCAGATGGAACTGACGCACCGCATCCTGTCCGAAAAAGGCATTGATGTCAATCCCGTCCGGAATCCCTTCACCGCGCCAGCGTTCCACCGTCTTATCCCACCACGCCGCCCATTCATAGACCGGGCAGCGGTCCGCCGCACGGAAATGCAGCGCTGCGTCAAAACGTTCACGATTGGTCATTACCGAACCCTCTTTTCCCCGTAAAATACTCGGCCAACCGGCCGATAAAATCCCTGTTCTTGTATACTGCATTCAGTATATCATACCAGATAGGGGATAGCCAGGGGGAAAAGTGTATTTTCCGGGGGGGTTCCGCAGCCGTGGCCCGAAAGGAGGGCAGCTTTTTTGGGTCGCTGTCAGGGCTGCGGCTGTTTGCAGGGCTTTCAAAAAAATCCGTAAAACAGGCCGATTTTTTCGAAAAAACACTTGCAATTGTCCGGCGGATAGTGTATGATAATCGGGCGCGATTGTTTTGATTGGGGTTTTTGCGCCCATTTTCGGGATAATCCGCAGACTGCACGATATGCGATGAAGCGGGAGGTTGCGGCCTTTTGCGGCCGGTTTTTCCGCTGAGTATGTCCGATTTCAAACCGGGCGACAAGGAATACTGTGTGCAGGACGAAACGCTGGCGGACACGCCGGAAAAGGGGACTTGCGTCCCTTTGCCGACGGCCTCTGCTGTGAGTTGCAATGCGCTTCGTCTGTGCCGCAGGACGCCGTACCGTACCCGGACACTTGATTACCCAGCAAGTATCCGGTTTTTTCTCCGGGCGAATAGAAACACCCGGCAGAGTGTATAGTTTCGGCGCCGCCCGCCAACTCAATTTTTAAGGAGGCGTTTTTCAGTGGCAGTCAAAGAAAAAATCCGCATTCGCATCAAGGGGTACGATCATCAGCTGGTGGATCAGTCGGCTGAGAAAATCGTGGAGACCGCCCGCCGCACCGGCGCCCGCGTGTCCGGCCCCATCCCGCTCCCGACCGAGAAGGAAGTCGTAACCATCCTGCGCGCTGTGCACAAGTACAAGGACTCCCGTGAGCAGTTCGAATCCCGTACGCACAAGCGCCTGATCGACATCCTGCGCCCCTCGAACAAGACGGTTGAGGCCCTGATGGGTCTTGAGCTCCCCGCCGGCGTGGAAATCGAAATCAAACTGTAAGCGCGGTTTGAGGGAAGCGATTCCCGTTTTCATCCGGGCGAGGTCATGTTCCCGGCTGCGGCATCCTGCGGCAGCGGGGAACCAATAACCAAGGAGGTATAGTTATGCAGAAAGGCATCATCGGCAAGAAGATCGGCATGACGCAGATCTTCGACGAAAAGGGCAACGTCATTCCGGTAACGGTCATTGAGGCCGGCCCGTGTGTGGTTGTCCAGCAGAAGACCGAAGAAAACGACGGCTATTGCGCCGTGCAGATGGGCTTCGGCGACATTGCGGTCAAGAAGGTGACCAAGCCCCTCAAAGGGCATTTCGACAAGGCGGACGTGGCGCCCAAGCGCACCCTGCGTGAGTTCCGTTTCGACGATTGTGGCGCTTACCACGTCGGCGACATCATCAAGGCGGACGCCTTCCAGAACGGCGACCGCGTGGACGTGACCGGCATCAGCAAGGGTAAGGGCTACGCCGGCGCGATCAAGCGCTGGAACTTCCAGCGGCTCAAGGAAACCCACGGTTCCGGCCCTGTGGCCCGTCATGCGGGCTCCCTGGGCGCCTGCTCCACCCCTTCGCGTGTCTACAAGGGCATGAAGGGCGCCGGTCATCTCGGCGCGGAGCGCGTGACCGTGCAGAATCTCGATGTCGTCAAGGTGGACGCGGAAAACAATCTGATCGCTGTGCGCGGCGCCATCCCCGGCCCGAAGAACGGCGTGGTAGTGCTCTCCGAATCCGTTAAGAAGGCGTAAGGGAAGGAGGAAATCTAAATGGCAAACGTATCGATTTATGACATGAACGGCAAGCAGACCGGCACCATGGAGCTGTCCGATGAGATTTTCGGCATCGTCCCGAACGCCCCGGTTATGCACAGCGCCGTTGTTACCTATCTGGCCAACCAGCGCCAGGGCACCCAGTCCACCCTCACCCGTTCTGAGGTGAGCGGCGGCGGGAAGAAGCCGTGGCGCCAGAAGGGCACCGGCCATGCCCGCCAGGGTTCCACCCGCGCGCCCCAGTGGACGCACGGCGGCATCGCGCTCGGCCCGAAGCCGCGCAGCTACCGTCGTGAGCTGCCCAAGAAGATGCGCCGCCTGGCGCTCAAATCCGCTTTCTCCTCCAAGGTGGCGGAAGGCAGCATGAAGGTTCTCGAGGCCGTTACCCTCGATACCATTAAGACCAAAGTCATGGCGCAGATGTTCGCCGCCCTCGAAGCCGGCCGCAAGGTTCTCTTCGTGCTTCCCGAGAAGAACGACATTGTTCTCCGCTCGGTGCGCAACATCCCCGGCGTCAAGACCGCTCTGGTCAACACGCTCAACACCTATGACGTCCTCAACGCCGATACTTTTATCGTGGTGAAGGACGCCGTTGCCCAGATTGAGGAGGTGTACAAATAATGGAGGCTCGCGACATCATTCTCGCGCCGGTCATCACCGAAAAGGCCGTGCAGGCTCTGACCGAGAAAAAGTACACCTTCCGCGTGGCCGACGGTGCGAACAAAATCGCGATCGCGAAGGCGGTGGAAGAGATCTTCGGGGTTAAGGTCAAGAAGGTCAACACCATCAGCATGAAGGGTCACAAGCGCCGTATGGGCCGCAACGAGGGCTACACTTCCGATTGGAAAAAAGCGGTCGTCACCCTGACGGAGGAATCCAAGACGATCGAGTTCTTCGACGGCATGTTCTAATTGCCGCGAAGCGCCTCCCCGTGCGGTACGGCCGGCGGGGATAACCGCGGGGTTGCGGCCCCGCGGCAGGATTTCAGGCGGGAATGCTCCCGCAGGCAAGGTATGGGGCTCCGGCAACGCCCCGCAAAGCCGAAATTTAGGAGAGTGAATCGGAATGGCAATGAAACTGTATAAGCCGACCACCCCTGGACGTCGCGGCATGTCGGTCATCGACTACACCGTGCTGTCCAAGGTGGATCCGGAAAAGAGCCTGCTGGCTCCGAAGAACAAAAAGGCCGGCCGCAACAGCTACGGCCGCATCACCGTCCGCCATCGCGGCGGCGGCAACCGGCAGAAGTACCGCATCATCGACTTCAAGCGCAACAAGGTCGATATGCCGGCGACGGTCAAGACCCTGGAGTACGACCCGAACCGCAGCGCCCACATTGCGCTGGTGGAATATGAGGACGGCGAGAAGCGCTACATCGTGGCGCCGGTCGGCCTGAAGGTCGGCGACGTCGTCACCTCGGGTACCGCCGTGGACATCAAGCCGGGCAATGCCCTGCCGCTGTCCAGCATCCCGGTGGGTACTTTTATCCACAACGTTGAGCTGTATCCGGGTAAGGGCGCGCAGCTCGCGCGCAGCGCCGGCACCATGGCTCAGCTGATGGGCAAGGAAAACAAGCTCGCCCTCGTGCGGCTGCCCTCCGGCGAGATGCGCTATGTGCCGCTGGGCTGTATGGCGACCATCGGCCAGGTCGGCAACGTCGAACACGAGAATGTCAAGCTCGGCAAGGCTGGCCGCAAGCGCCACATGGGCTGGCGTCCGACCGTGCGCGGCTCGGTTATGAACCCCTGCGATCACCCGCACGGCGGCGGCGAAGGCAAATCCCCGATCGGCCGCTCCGGCCCGGTTACCCCGTGGGGCAAGCCGGCTCTGGGTTACAAGACCCGGAAGAAGCACAACCGTTCGAGCCAGTTCATCGTCAAGCGCCGCAACGGCAAGTAAACGAAAGGAGATTCATCATTTATGGGTAGAAGCGTAAAGAAGGGTCCTTTCGTACAGCCCGTGCTGCTCAAAAGGATCCAGGAAATGAACAAGGCCGGCGAAAAACGCATCCTCAAGACCTGGAGCCGCGCCTCCACGATTTTCCCGGATTTTGTCGGTCACACGATTGCCGTGCACGACGGCCGCAAGCATGTTCCGGTGTATGTAACGGAGGACATGGTCGGCCATAAGCTGGGCGAGTTCGCCCCGACCCGTACCTTCCGGGGCCATCAGGGCTCGAAGAGTACGAAGTAAGCGGCTGAGAAAGGAGAGAAACGCCATGGAAGCAAGGGCGCAGGTAAATTACGTCCGTATTTCCCCCCGCAAAGTCAAAATCGTTCTCGACCTCATCCGCAACAAACCGGTTGATGTCGCGCTTGCGATTGCGCATAACACTTCGAAATCCGCCTGTGAGCCGATCGAAAAGCTGCTCAAGTCGGCGGTCGCGAATGCGGAGAACAACGCCAACATGGACCGCAACAGCCTCTATGTTGCCGAGTGCTTCGTTTGCCCCGGCCCCATCCTGAAGCGGGTTCGTCCGAGAGCGCAGGGTCGTGCCTTCCGCATCGAGAAGAGAACCTCACACATCACCCTTGTGCTCAAGGAAAAGGAATAAGCGAAGGAGGAAGCCAGAATATGGGACAGAAAGTCAATCCCCACGGCCTGAGAGTCGGCGTTATCAAAGACTGGGATTCGCGCTGGTTCGTCAAGGACGAAGTCTTCGGCGACACCCTCGTGTCCGACTTCAAGCTGCGGAAATACCTGAAAAAGACACTGTACGCCGCCGGCGTACCGAAAATTGAGATCGAGCGCGACGCCTCCCGCGTGCGCGTGCACATCCACTGCGCGAAGCCGGGCATCGTCATCGGCAAGGGCGGCGCGGAGATCGAAAAGCTCCGCCAGACCTGCGAGAAGATGCTGGGCAAGCCCACTGTCATCAACATCGTCGAGGTGCGCAGCCCCGACGTCAATGCACAGCTCGTGGCTGAGAACATCGCCCAGCAGCTGGAGAAGCGTATCTCCTTCCGCCGTGCGATGAAGCAGGCGATCGGCCGTGCAATGAAGCTTGGCGCGAAGGGTATCAAGACCCAGGTGTCCGGCCGTCTGGGCGGCGCGGAAATCGCGCGCACCGAGCAGTATCATGAAGGCACGATTCCGCTGCAGACCCTGCGTGCGGACATCGATTACGGATTCGCGGAGGCGCACACCACCTACGGCCGCATCGGCGTGAAGGTGTGGATCTATCGCGGCGAGGTTCTCGCCGGCGCTGCGAAGCCCCGCAGGGAAGGAGGCCGCAAGTAATGCTGTTGCCCAAGAGAGTCAAATACCGCCGCGTTCACAGAGGCCGCCTGACCGGCAAGGCCACCCGCGGCACCGAGGTCAACTACGGCCAGTTTGGCCTGGTGGCCCTCGAGCCCGCCTGGATTAAATCCAATCAGATCGAAGCCGCCCGTATCGCGATGACCCGTTATATCAAGCGTGGTGGTCAGGTCTGGATCAAAATTTTCCCCGACAAGCCCGTGACCGAAAAGCCGGCCGAAACCCGCATGGGTTCCGGTAAAGGTTCGCCGGAATACTGGGTGGCCGTGGTCAAACCCGGCCGGGTGATGTTTGAGATCGCCGGCGTGTCCGAAGAGGACGCCCGCGAGGCTATGCGACTCGCAGCGAACAAGCTGCCCATCAAATGCAAATTTGTGAGCAAGGAAACGGATGGTGAGCAGGTATGAAGGCTACTGAGATAGCAAAAATCCGTGAGCTGAACGATGTCGAGATGGAAAAGCGGCTCAAGGATCTGAAAACGGAGCTGTTCAATCTTCGGTTCCAGCATGCGATCAACCAGCTCGATAATCCGATGCGTCTGAAGGCCGTCAAGAAGGAAATCGCCATTATCAAAACGATCATGCGCGAAAAAGAGCTGAAAAGCGGCGCTGAGGCGTAACGGAAGGAGGAGTAGTTGTGAGCGAAAGGAATCTGCGGAAGACCCGTACCGGTATTGTGGTCAGCGACAAGATGGATAAAACCGTTGTGGTCGCCATCGAAGACAATGTCCGCCATCCGCTGTATAAAAAGATCATCAAGCGCACGGTGACCCTGAAGGCGCATGATGAGAACAACGAGTGCGGTGTCGGCGACCGCGTGTCCGTGATGGAAACCCGCCCGCTGTCCAAAGACAAGCGCTGGCGCGTGACCAACATCATCGAGAAAGCGAAATAAGCAGTTCGTACGGCCTGCGCCGCCTATTTCCGGCGGGGAAAACGCAGGCGGAACTGAAAGGAGGAACAATCTGTGGTACAGCAACAGACTTACCTCAAAGTTGCCGATAACACCGGCGCGAAGGAGCTTATGTGCATCCGCGTTCTCGGTGGTTCCGGCCGGAGGTATGCAAATATCGGCGACGTCGTGGTTGCTTCGGTCAAAAAAGCAGCACCCGGCGGCGTTGTGAAAAAAGGCGATGTCGTCAAGGCCGTTGTGGTTCGTTCCGTCAAGGGCATTCGCCGCGAGGATGGCACCTACATCCGCTTCGACGAGAACGCTGCGGTCATCATTCGTGATGACAAGAACCCCAGAGGCACCCGTATTTTTGGGCCGGTGGCGCGAGAGCTCAGAGAAAAGGATTATCTGAAGATCCTGAGCCTTGCCCCCGAAGTGCTGTGATGGGAGGTACCGGAATTGAATAACAAACTGCATGTGAAAAAGGGCGATACCGTCCGCATCATCAGCGGCGATGACCGCGGCAGCAAGGGCAAGGTCTTGGAAGTCAGCCCGAAAGAGGGCAAGGTCATCGTGGAAGGCAAGAACATCGTCAAGAAGCATGTCAAGCCCCGCAAGATGGGCGATCCCGGCGGCATTATCTCCGCTGAGGGTGCGATGTACGCTTCCAAGGTTATGGTCGTCTGCCCCCACTGCAACAAGGAAACCCGTGTCGGCCACAAGAAGTTTGCCGACGGGACCAAAGCGCGCATTTGCAAAAAATGCGGCGAAACGCTGTAAGGAGGTAGAAAGCGTAATGGCCAGACTTAAGGACTATTATGTCAAGGAAGCCGCTCCGGCGCTGATGAAAAAATTCGGCTACAAGAGCGTTATGCAGATCCCGAAGCTGGATAAGATCGTGATCAACGTCGGCTGCGGCGAAGCCCGCGACAATGCGAAGGTTATCGATGCGATCATGATCGACCTGGCGGCCATCACCGGCCAGAAGCCGGTGGTCTGCAAGGCCAAGAAATCCGTGGCGAACTTCAAGCTGCGTGAAGGCATGAACATCGGCGCGAAGGTTACCCTGCGCGGCGAGCGCATGTACGAATTTCTGGACCGTCTGTTCAACGTGGCGCTTCCGCGGGTGCGTGACTTCCGCGGAATCAACCCGAACTCGTTCGACGGCCGCGGCAATTACAACATGGGCCTCAAAGAGCAGCTGATTTTCCCGGAAATCGACTACGACAAGATCGACAAGGTGCGGGGCATGGATATCTGCTTCGTGACCACGGCCGGCACTGACGAAGAAGCGCGTGAGCTGCTCACCCTGATGGGCGCTCCGTTTGCACGATAAGGAGGAAAAGCACTGTGGCGAAAACATCCATGAAACTCAAGCAGGCTCGTGCGCCGAAGTACTCCACCCAGGCATATAACCGCTGCAAGCTGTGCGGCCGTCCTCACGCGTATCTGCGCAAGTACGGCATCTGCCGCATCTGCTTCCGGGAACTTGCCTATAAAGGTGAGATCCCCGGTGTTCGGAAGGCCAGCTGGTAAGCAATAGCTAAAAGGAGGTTGACGGAATGCAAATCACCGATACGATAGCCGATATGCTCACCCGGATTCGCAACGCGAATTCCGCGAAGCACGACTCGGTGGATATCCCCGCTTCCAACATGAAGAAGGCTATTGCCCAGATTCTTGTTGACGAGGGATATGTCAAGAATTATCAGGTCATTGAAGACGGCAAGCAGGGCGTGATCCGCATTGCGCTGAAGTACCAGGGACCGTCGAAGTCCCCGGTCCTGATGGGCCTGCGCCGCGTGTCGAAGCCCGGCCTGCGCATCTATTCGAGCAGCGAGGACATGCCGAAGGTACTCAAGGGCATCGGCACGGCCATCGTTTCCACATCTAAAGGCGTCATGACGGACAAGAAGGCCCGCAAGGAACATGTGGGCGGCGAAGTCCTGGCGTTTGTTTGGTAAGGGGGTTTTAGGAACATGTCAAGAATCGGACGTAAGCCCATTCCCGTACCGGCCGGTGTGGAATTCAAGCTCGACGATAACGTCGTCACGGTCAAGGGGCCGAAAGGCACCCTGACCCAGAAGGTACATCCGAATATGCACATCGCGCTGGAGAACGGCGAGATCCATGTCACCCGTCCGGATGACGAAAAAGAGAACCGTGCCCTGCACGGCCTGACCCGCACGCTGGTGGCCAACATGGTCGAGGGCGTGACCAAGGGCTTCTCGAAGGAGCTGGACGTTAACGGCGTCGGCTACCGTGTGCAGAAGCAGGGCAAGGAGCTGGTGATGACGCTGGGCTTCAGCCATCTGGTGAAGGTCAGTGAAATTCCGGGCATCACGATCGACGTTCCCAACCCGAACAAGATCGTCATTTCCGGCCCTGACAAGCAACTGGTCGGCCAGTTCGCGGCGGAAGTCCGCGAGAAGCGCCCGCCGGAGCCGTATAAGGGCAAGGGCATCAAGTATACCACCGAGGTCGTGCGCCGCAAGGAAGGCAAGACCGGCGGTAAGGGCAAGAAGTAAGGAGGAGTGAAGATCTATGGTGAGCAAAGCCGATAGCAATAAGGCGCGCCTGCACCGCCACACCCGTGTGCGCGGCAAGGTGTCCGGCACCGCCGAACGCCCGCGCCTGTGCGTGTATCGCTCCCTCAATCACATCTATGCCCAGGTGATCGATGATGTCAAGGGAGTAACCATTGCTGCAGCCGGCAGCAACGAAAAGGATTTCGGGATGACCGGCGGCAACAAGGAAGCCGCCAAGAAGGTTGGCGAACTGATCGCCAAACGCGCTGCCGATAAGGGCGTGTCCCTGGTCGTGTTCGACCGCGGCGGCTACATCTATCACGGCCGTGTCAAAGAACTGGCCGAAGGCGCCCGCGAGGGCGGCCTCAAGTTCTAAGAAAGGGAGGATATACTTTGGCTAGATTTGACGCAGCAGCTTCGGAATACAAAGAGAAGATCGTGGCGATCAACCGTGTCAGCAAGACCGTTAAGGGCGGCCGTATCTTCAAATTTGCGGCGCTGGTTGTGGTCGGCGACGGCAACGGGACCGTGGGCTTCGGCCTCGGTAAGGCCGGTGAAGTGCCGGACGCGATCCGTAAAGGCATTGAGGATGCGAAGAAGCATCTGATCAAGGTTTCGCTGCGCGGAACCACCATCCCGCACGAGGTTATCGGCAAGTTCGGCGCCGGACGTGTGCTCATGAAGCCCGCGGCTCCCGGTACCGGCGTTATCGCCGGCGGCGCGGTGCGTGCGGTGGTCGAAGCCGCCGGTATCAAGGATATCCGTACCAAGGCGCTTCGCTCGAATAACCCCTGCAACGTTGTCAGCGCGACGATGGATGGTCTGGCTCAGCTGCGCACGGCGGAACAGGCGGCGGCTGTCCGCGGCCGTACCGCGAAGGAAATCCTGGGCTGACGTCTGCAAAGACTTGTCTGTGCTGCCCGGCGGTGAGTGCCGGGCGCAGAGCAGCCGGCCGGATGAGTTTCCGCCGGTACGCTGGTTATTGAAATTATGTTCCATGTCCCGTGCGCGCGCCGGAAATCGGTGCGCGGCGGCAGACTGGAGCCAGGAAAGGCATGGTTATTACAATGGCTAAAAAGGCAAAAGCGAATGGCGTGCAGATCAAGCTGGTGCACAGCCTGATCGGCCGCAAAAAGGACCAGATCGCCACTGCCCAGTCTCTGGGTCTGCGCAAGATCGGGGACTGCGTCAGCCAGCCTGACAACGAAGCCACCAAAGGCAAAGTGGCGAAAATTATCCACCTCGTCGAGGTAACCGAGGCGTAAGCAATCGAGCAAGGAGGTGCGAACACTATGAAGTTACACGAGCTCGCTCCGGCTCCCGGTTCGGTCCGGGAAGTCAAGCGTATCGGCCGCGGACATGGCTCCGGCCAGGGAAAAACCGCGGGCAAGGGCCACAAGGGCCAGAAGGCGCGGGCCGGCCGCGGCATGCGTCCGGGCTTTGAAGGCGGCCAGATGCCGCTGCAGCGCCGTGTCCCGAAGAGAGGCTTTGTCAACATTTTCGCGACCCGGTATGCCGCCATCAACGTGTCGGCGCTGGAAGCGTTTGACAACGGCGCCGTTGTGGATCTCGAGGCCATGCAGGCCGCGGGTATCGTCAAAAAGGCTTATGACGGGGTCAAGGTGCTGGGCAACGGCAGCCTGACCAAGAATGTGACCGTGAAGGCGGCGTCCTTTTCCGAGTCTGCCAAAGCGAAGATCGAGGCGGCCGGCGGAAAGGCAGAGGTGATCTGAGATGTTTCAAACGTTGAGAAACGCGTGGAAGATTCCAGATCTCCGTAAAAAAATCCTGTTTTCGCTGTTTATCATTTTGATTTTCCGCATCGGCTCGGCGATTTCGGTGCCGTTTGTGGAAATGGAGACTATCCGCGATGCGGTATCCTCCAACACGGGCGGGTTTATGGATTATCTGACGCTGATGTCCGGCGGCGGTTTCTCCAACGCGAGCATCTTTGCGCTGTCCATTACCCCCTACATCAATGCGAGCATCATTATCCAGCTGCTGACAGTGGCAATCCCGCCGCTGGAGCGGATGGCGAAGGACGGCGAGGCCGGCCGCAAAAAGCTTGGCCAGATCACCCGGTATGTTACCGTGGCACTCGGCCTGATGCTCGGCGTTGCGTACTATTTCATGGTGCGCAACAAATATCATGCGCTGACCTATACCAAAGGCGGCTGGGCATGGTTTGCTGGCATCGTCATCGTGCTCTGCTTTACCGCGGGTTCCGCGCTGATGATGTGGCTGGGCGAGCAGATCAACGAAAAGGGTATCGGCAACGGTATCTCAATTCTGCTGTTCGCGGGCATCATTTCCCGCGGCCCGTCGGCGTTCACCTTCCTGTGGCAGCAGTTCTATGATATGGGCATCAAGCAGCTGAGCTCCGGTTCAGGTGCGATCAAGAATGTGATTATGGTGCCGATCATTCTGATTCTGTTCCTGGCGATCATCGGCTTCATCGTTTTCATGAATGACGCCGAGCGCCGCATCCCGGTGCAGTATGCCAAGCGGGTGGTCGGACGGAAGATGTATGGCGGTCAGAACACCTACATCCCGATCAAGGTCAATATGTCCGGTGTTATGCCAATCATTTTGGCCGTGTCGATCCTGTCCATCCCGTCGATCCTGGCCACCTTCTTCGGTTGGGACAACGCTTTTATCCGGGCGTTCGGCCAGTCGAGCTGGCTGTATCTGGTATTGTATTTCATCATGATCATTGGTTTTGCCTTCTTCTATGTCACGATCCAGTATAATCCGCTGGAGATGGCCAATAATCTCCGTAAAAACTCCGGTGCGATCCCTGGTTACCGTCCGGGTAAGCCCACGGTGGATTATATCAAGCGCGTGCTGAATAAGGTGACCCTGATCGGTTCTCTGTTCTTGGGCGTCATCGCGGTGTTCCCCGGCGTATTCGGAAGAATCGCCGGTCAGAGCTATACCGGCCTGACCCTCGGCGGTACGTCCATCATGATTATTGTGGGCGTCGCGCTCGAGACCACCCAGCAGATCGAGAGCCAGATGATGATGCGTCACTATAAGGGCTTCCTCGAATAATCTCCGGCCGTCTTGGGATCGTTTCACGACCGACAAGCGGCGGAATAGAAATTTGCCGATCCGGTCCGCCCGGAGGGATCCGGGCGGATCTTAAAGGCAGAACGGACGCTGCTGTGACAAAAGGAGGAGTATTCATGAAGCTGATTCTTCTCGGCGCCCCCGGCGCCGGCAAGGGTACCCAGGCTGAAATCATCAGTGAGACCCTGCACATTCCCACGATTTCCACGGGTAATATTATCCGTGAGGCGCTGAAAAGCGGCACAGAGATGGGGCTGAAGGCGAAAGAGTATATGGACACCGGCCGGTTGGTGCCGGATGACGTGGTCATCGGCATCATCCAGGAGCGTCTGGCAAAGCCGGACTGCGCGAACGGGTTCATCCTCGACGGCTTCCCGCGTACCATTCCTCAGGCCGAGGCGCTTGACCGCATGGGCATCGAAATCGACCGCGTCATCGACATCGAGGTTGCGGACGAAGAGATTGCCCGGCGTGTATCGGGCCGCCGTGTCTGCCCGGGCTGCGGCGCTTCCTACCATGTCGACTACAAAAAGCCGGCGGTAGAGAACGTCTGCGACCATTGCGGCGACACCCTTGTTCAGCGCAAGGATGACCATCCCGACACGGTTCGGGAGCGTCTGCGCGTGTATCACGAACAGACGGAGCCCCTGAAGGGTTACTACGCCGCCAGCGGAAAGCTCTTTATTGTGGAAGGCCAGGAGGAAGTCGCCGATACGACGAAGCTGACACTGGCCGCTCTCGAGGCGTGATATGATAGCGATCAAAAACAGCCGCGAGCTGCAGGCAATGCGTGAAGCCTGCGTCATTTCGGCACGGGCGCTCAAGCTGGCGGGGGAGGCAGTCGAGCCCGGTGTGACCACCGGAGAAATCGACGCCCTCGTGCGCCGGTATATCGAGAGCCAGGGCGCAAAGCCCTCGTTTCTCGGCTACGGCGGATTTCCCGGCAGCGCCTGCATCTCGGTCAATGAAGTGGTCATCCACGGCATACCCGGCAAACGCGTGATTCATGCAGGCGACATCGTCAGCGTGGACGTGGGCGCGTTTTTCAACGGCTATCACGGCGACAACGCCGCCACCTTTGCGGCGGGCGATGTGTCGGTTCAGGCACAGGCGCTGATGGACGCCACTAAAGCGTCCCTTCACGAAGGGATCCGCGCAGCGGTGGCGGGAAACCGCATAGGAGACATCGGCGCGGCCGTTCAGCGGTATGTCGAGGTTCGTGGCTACTCGGTTGTACGGCAGTTTGTCGGCCACGGAGTAGGCACAAACCTGCATGAAGATCCCAGCGTGCCGAACTACGGCACTCCCGGGCGCGGCCCCAGGCTGCTTCCGGGCATGACCTTGGCCATTGAACCCATGATCAACGCCGGCACCCACGAGGTGAAAATTCTCGAGGATGGCTGGACGACGGTGACAAAGGACGGCAAGCTCGCCGCGCATTTTGAACACACCGTGGCGATCACTCCCGACGGCCCCGTCATACTGACGCTGCCGTAATACGTATGCCGTAGCGGGAGAGCGCGGGGGAATGGCACCCCGGCGTGAATGGCAGAGCATTTCGGACAGTCCCTGAACGGGACGGAGGAATACATGCCGCCATCCGGCGGCAGCCGCATCACAAGAGGGAGGTTATTGGATGTCCAAGTCGGACGTGATCGAACTGGAAGGCACGGTCGTGGAGGCGCTCCCGAACGCGACGTTCCAGGTTGAACTGGCGAACGGCCATCAGATTCTGGCGCATATTTCCGGCAAGCTGCGGATGAATTTTATCCGCATTCTGCCCGGAGATAAGGTTACGGTGGAAATGTCCCCGTACGATCTGACCAAGGGCCGTATCACCTGGCGGACGAAATAAGCCGCCGCAAGCAAACGGCGGGGTCACCCGCGAACATCGTTTTGCGCGCAAAGCGCAGAGGGAGGTATCTTTAATGAAAGTCAGACCTTCTGTCAAGAAAATCTGCGAGAAGTGCAAGATCATCAAGCGCAAAGGGCGTGTGATGGTGATCTGCGAGAACCCGAAACACAAGCAGCGTCAGGGCTGAGCCCGGGTCGCTCATTCGAAAGGAAGGATACATTATGGCGCGTATAGCTGGTGTGGATCTGCCCAGAGATAAACGCATCGAAATCGGCTTGACCTACATCTACGGCCTGGGCCGTAAATCCGCCTGCGACATCCTCGCGGCGACCGGTGTCAATCCGGACACCCGCGTGCGGGACCTGTCCGAGGACGACGTGTCCAAGCTGCGTGAGTATATCGATCACAACTACACGGTGGAAGGCGATCTTCGCCGCGACGTGGCGTTTGACATCAAGCGGCTGATTGAAATCGGCAGCTACCGCGGTCTTCGCCACCGCAAGGGTCTTCCGGTGCGCGGCCAGCGCTCGAAGACGAATGCCCGCACCCGGAAGGGACCGAAGAAGACCATCGCCAACAAGAAGAAGTAAGCAGGAGGGATAAGAATGGCTGCTGCAAAGACCACGGCGCGCAAGGGCGCTGTTACCCGCCGCCGCAAGGAACGCAAAAATGTCGAACGCGGTGCCGCGCATATCCAGTCCACGTTCAACAATACCATTGTGACCATCACCGACACCCAGGGCAATGCACTTTCCTGGGCGAGCGCCGGTGAGCTTGGCTTCCGCGGCTCGCGGAAGTCGACCCCGTTCGCTGCGCAGACCGCTGCCGAGACCGCTGCGAAAGCGGCGATGGAGCATGGTCTGAAGAGCGTCGAAGTGTATGTTAAGGGTCCCGGCGCCGGCCGAGAGGCTGCGATCCGCGCCCTGCAGGCCGCCGGACTCGAGGTCAACATGATCAAAGACGTGACCCCGGTCCCCCACAACGGATGCCGTCCTCCCAAGAGAAGACGCGTTTAATCCAAATCAGGAGGTGCAACCAGAATGGCAAGATATACCGGTGCGGTGTGCAGACTTTGCCGCCGCGAGGGTCAGAAACTGTTTTTGAAGGGCGAACGCTGCTATACGGGCAAATGCGCCGTTGAGCGCCGCCAGTATGCCCCGGGCCAGCATGGTCAGGCGCGCAACCGCAAGGCGTCGGAATACGGCCTGCAGCTGCGCACCAAGCAGCATGCGAAGCGCTATTACGGTGTGCTGGAGGGTCAGTTCCGCCATTATTTCGAGATGGCTGAGAAAATGCAGGGCGTGACCGGTGAGAACCTGCTCCGTCTGCTGGAATCCCGTCTCGACAACGTGATCTACCGCCTCGGCTTTGCCAGCTCGCGTGCAGAAGCGCGCCAGCTGTGCCAGCACGGTCATTTCACCGTCAACGGCCGCAAGGTAAACATTCCGTCGTACCTGACCAAGCCGGGCCAGGTGATTGCCGTCAAGGATGGCAGCCGCCAGCTCGAGAAGGTTAAGGCGATCATCGAAGCCAACGCGGGCCGTCCGGTTCCGAAGTGGCTGGATCTCAATCGCGATGCGCTCGAGGCGAAGGTTGTTGCTCTTCCGGAACGTGCGGACATTGATCTGCCGATCGAAGAGACCCTGATCGTCGAGTTGTACTCCAAGTAAGGGTTGCCCGGCCGCTCCCGCGGCCTGACGACTGGAAGACCAACAACCGCGGGAATTGGACCCCGGCATGCACGGGGTCTTCCCTCCCGCTTTACAAGGAGGGTTTTGCATGATTGAGATCGAAAAGCCCAGAATCGAAGCATTGGATCTCGCCGCCGACGGCACCTACGGCAAATTCGTCGTGGAACCGCTGGAACGGGGCTACGGCACGACGCTCGGCAACAGCCTGCGGCGTGTGCTGCTTTCCTCCCTGCCCGGTGTGGCGGTGACCTCTGTCAAGATCGACGGCATCCTGCATGAATTTTCCACGATTGAGGGCGTCAAGGAAGACGTTACCGAAATCATCCTCAATATAAAGGGCCTGATCGTCAAGATCAACGGGGATGGCCCGAAAGTGGTCTATATCGAGGCGGAAGGTCCCGGCGAGGTAACGGCAGGCTCCATCAAGTGCGACAGCGAGGTGGAGGTGCTCGAGCCCGATATGCACATCGCGACCCTGGGTGAAGGCGCGAAACTGTATATGGAGATCACGCTGGATAAGGGCCGCGGCTATGTGCCGGCAGAGCGCAACAAACAGCAGATGGCGCCGGTGATCGGCGTAATTCCGGTGGATTCGATCTATACGCCGGTGCTCAAGGTGAACTACAACGTGGAGAATACCCGCGTGGGCCAGATCACCGACTATGACAAGCTGACGCTGGAGGTGTGGACCAACGGCACGATTTCCGCGAAGGAAGCGGTGTCGCTGGGCGCGAAGGTGCTCACCGAGCATCTGAACCTGTTTGTGGATCTGTCGGGCGAAGCGTATGTGGGCGATTCCATCATGGTGGAAAAGGACGACAAGGGCAAGGAAAAGGTGCTCGAGATGACCATCGAAGAGCTTGACCTTTCGGTCCGTTCGTTCAACTGCCTCAAGCGCGCCGGCATCAACACGGTGGAAGACCTCATCAGCAAGAGCGAGGAAGACATGATGAAGGTCCGCAACCTGGGCCGCAAATCCCTGGAAGAAGTCATCAACAAGCTCGCATCACTGGGCTTCAGCCTGTACAGCGACGAGGAATAAGGCGGCGCCTTGTTCCCTTTAGATCCGGTGGACCGGACAGCGCGCCGCAGGCGCGCGGCCGGTTCTTACCAAGAATCCGGTTTGAGGAAAAAGGAGTGAATTCAAATGCCCGGAACCAGAAAGCTCGGCAGACCGACTGCCTCCCGTATGGCGATGCTCCGCTGCATGGTCACCTTCCTGCTGGAAAAGGGTCGCATTGAGACCACCGTTACCCGCGCGAAGGAAGTGCGTTCCATGGCGGAGAAGATGATCACAATCGCGAAGGAGCCGACTCTGGCGAATAAGCGCCTGGTCTATTCTTTTGTGACCAAGGAGAGCGTCTCGAAGAAGCTGTTCGACGAGATCGCGCCGAAGTATGCGGACCGTAAGGGCGGCTATACCCGTATCATCAAGACGGGTGCCCGCCGCGGCGACGCTGCGGAGATGGCGATCATCGAGCTGGTGAAATAAGATTTTCCGTAGGATAAAAGCCGTCCGCATACGCGGGCGGCTTTTTTATGCGCCAGAAAAAGTGCGGAACCTTTCCCAGATGAGGCGAATACACTGTTAACGGAGGTTTACCAAGGACAACCTCCGTTGTGTGCCAAAATACACAAAGCCTTGTCTGCAAAAACAGACAGGCGGGGAAAGGAAATATTCATCTATGAATATTTATCATTGTTCAGAAAAGCCCATGCCGGATCCGTGCTGCAACTGCTGCCGGGTTTGCGTCATGGGGACAACCGGACCTACGGGACCTGCCGGTGCTACCGGAGCCACTGGCCCGACTGGGGCAACCGGTGGCACAGGTGCCACAGGAACCACAGGTGCGACCGGCCCGACTGGGGTTACCGGCCCGACTGGCCCGATCGGCGCCACCGGCGCAGCCGGTGTTGCAGGTCCAACCGGACCTACGGGATCCACCGGTGCGAGCGGCGCAACCGGTCCGCAGGGCGTGCAGGGACTTCAGGGCATACAGGGAGAGCCCGGCGCTACTGGAACAACGGGCGCTACCGGTGCAACCGGGCCCACCGGCCCGACTGGTCCGACCGGAGCCACGGGTGCCACAGGCGCCACCGGTACAGCGGGTGCTGTCGGCGCAACCGGGCCTACCGGCCCAACTGGCCCGACCGGAGCGACAGGCGCCACCGGTACAGCGGGTGCTGCCGGCGCAACCGGGCCCACCGGCCCCACAGGGCCGACCGGAGCGACAGGTGCCACAGGCGCCACCGGTACAGCGGGCGCTGTCGGCGCAACCGGGCTCACCGGCCCGACTGGCCCGACCGGACCAACCGGTGCTACGGGAGCGACTGGAGCCACTGGCGCGGACGGAGAAACCGGTGCTACCGGCACGGCGGATACCATTACGGTACGCAATACCACAACGGGTGAACCGGGAACCGACGCTTCCGTCACCGACGTCAGCGGTTCCCCTAATCACATTCTCGATTTTGTAATCCCACGCGGAGCGGACGGAGAACAGGGCGTCACCGGCCCCACCGGCCCGACTGGTGCTACCGGCCCGAGCGGTTCAACCGGAGCAACTGGTGCTACGGGCGCCACAGGGGCTACTGGTGCTACCGGAATAACGGGTGTCACCGGAGCAACGGGAATGACTGGGGCAACCGGCGCTACAGGCGCCACAGGAGCGACTGGGGCAACCGGCGCAACCGGTGCCACCGGGACCTGTACCTGCCCCTGCCGGTCGCAGGGGGAGATGGTCGTGAATGGCGGAATGGAAACCTTCACAAACAATATACCCCAGGGCTGGACGACCACAACTGCAACCAGTGTGTCCATGGGAACCCAGTTGGGTCGGGTGCATTCGGGGAGTGCGTCGGTCAATCTTGCCGGTGGAGGTACGCTCCGGCAGGATGTGCCGATCACCGGCGGATGCTACTATGACTTTTCCTTCTTCGCCCGCGGCGAAGGGGCACAGGTGGGCGTGGATGCGACGGTCACTTTTATCAACGACCAGGGGTTGAATGTAACCGGTCTGACCATTCACGTCAGGGATCAGGATATTCCCAACGACAACCGTGAATTTGCCTATTACCGCGGCATCACCACCCAGGCACCGAGCAACGCAACGGCTGCAAGGATACAGTTTGTTGTCACGGCCGGCGGCGGACAGTCCATGGATTTGGACGACGTATCGTTTTCGGTCGACTGATAACAACCTTCCGTATTATCAATAATCGGCGGCGCCTCTGCGGGGTATCCCCGCAGAGGCGTCTGTTTTGTAAGTGCACAAGGACAAAAAACAGCCGATTGGTACAGCGACATGAACGCTTTTTGGGTTTCATGCATGTATACTGGAGCTATAAAAGTCAATGGGGGAATACTATTTGAACAGGTACAATATAGCAGGTCATCGTATACGAATCGCCCGGTATATGCATAAGCCAAGACTGACGCAGAAGGATCTGGCCAGCCTTATGTATATACGTCACAACATTCTTTTAACCCCAAATGCTATTTCCCATATTGAAAATGGTCAGCGCTACATAACCGACCTGGAGCTGACCGCTTTTCCCCGGGTGCTGGAGGTATCTATTGCATGGCTGCTCGGCGAGACAAACGATCCCACTCCGAAAAAGAGGACCACCCAAAGAAGCATCACTTCCTCGGATGGTCCTGATGAGTAATCGCTTTGCGCATAAGCCAAATGGAGGATCAATCCCTTTCCTCATACAGAAACAGGAAATACCCATACTCCGTATTCACCGGGAACCCGAGCAGCTGCTCCTGTGTGGCGTGACAGCTGAACGTGTAGTGCTTATTTGCTCCGTCGTCATAGGTTTCAAACACCGTCGTATAGCCCAGCGCTGCCAGTCTCTCGATTTCGCTGCGCACCTCCGCACTGTCAGGCGCGAGCAGCTGCTGATCCCGGAAGATGTCGATGCGTACATTGTATCGGGCGCTGTCCCCGTAGGCTTTTATGGCGCCGTTCAGCGGAATCGAGCGGTGGACCTGGCCGTTTTCCGGCGTCGCATAGCTTGCGCTCGTTCCTTCATAGGCGGAAATCATCGGGGTATAGGAAACGGTGCTGTTGTCATCATCCGGACGCTGCATTATCCCGTTGCCGACCGAATCGGAGGCCCCCTGGCTATCCGATACCGCCGGTGATGTGTCCGGCACGCTTACATCGCCGGTGCTTTCACCAGCGGCCGGTATGGTTTCCGTGTTCTGCCGCAGGCCGAAACCGAGCAGTACGGCCAGTGCCACACAGCATAGGGCGGAAGCCGCGGCAAGCGCCATTTTCCGCTGCCTTGCGCGTCTGGCATAGTAAGCGTCCCGGCGATCAAACAGCTCGGCGGCAATCTCTTCATAGGTCTTCATCGTCAAAGCCCTCTTTCAATAATTCAGCTTTCAGCGATTTTTTGGCCCGGTACATCAGATTTTCCATCTGGGTTTTGCTCTTTTTCATCACGGCGCGCGCCTGTGCGTGGCTGAAGCCTTCAAAATAGGTGAGATACAAAACCTGACGATAGTCCGGATGAAGTTTGCCGAGCACCCGGTGCAGACGGATGCGCCGTTCTTCCCGCAGATAACCGGTTTCCAGTTCCTCGCCTCCCGCGTTCAGCCACTCCTCGCAGTCCTCGACCGGTCGATCGAGGATGCGTGCACGTTTTTTCAGGCAGGCCAGCGCTTCATTGCGGCCGATCGCGTAGAGCCAGGTTTTAAAGGTGCTTTTCTGCGAAAAATGCGGCTTTTTCACCAATAGCTTGAAAAATGTTCACTCATCAGGTCCTCGGCGAGAGGGAGGCTGCCGACGAAGCCGTAAAGATATAAGGTCAGACCGTCCTTGTAGGTCTTTATGATCTCCACAAAAGCCATATCGTCGCCGTCAAGGAAACGGCGGTAGCTGCAGGCACCGTTATCCATTGACTGCCCCCCTTCACCTATTAGATTATCCAAAACAGAAAAACTCGCACCATCAGAAAAAATTTTTCGATGGTACGGACGGCCGCGGTCGACAAACGGCGGCGGATACGGTATACTGGAAAAAACACCAGAAGGAGGAAGGCTGATGGATGCCGCGGCGGAAGCCATTCTGCGGGAGCAGGCGCTCGAGACGTTCGGCGTGTGTTCCTTTGCCTGCATACAGGCTCATCTGCATTCCTGCCGCGCAGCGGCCCGCCTGCCGGAGCACCCGCGAAGCGTGCTCGTCGTCCTCTTTCCGTACCGGTTTCCCGAAAACGGGCCGCGCAACCTCTGCCGCTACGCCTGTGTGCCGGATTACCACAAAACCGCCGGCGCGGTGCTGGAGAGGGCGGCCGCTGCCTTGCGGCAGAAGTATCCGGAGAACCATTTTGAGCCGTTCATCGACAATTCCCCGGTGCCGGAGGTGGAGGCAGCCGTGCGTGCCGGTCTGGGCTGCCGGGGCGATAACGGCCTGCTGCTCCATCCGCTGTATGGCTCTTATGTGTTTATCGGTACAATCGTCACCGATCGGTATTGGGAAGCTGCTGATGCGCCGCTTACCGGCTGTCGGCACTGCGGTGCCTGTAAAGCAGACTGCCCTGCCGGCTGCATCGGCCGCGGCGACCGCGACGGCTGCCTGTCGGCGGTGTCGCAGAAAAAAGGGGCACTGACCGCGGAAGAGCAGCAGATGCTCCGGGCGAACGGACTGGCCTGGGGCTGTGACCGCTGTCAGGAGGCCTGCCCGGCCAATCGCAGCGCGCTCATCCGTCCGCATCCCTGCTTTGACCGGTATATGCCGTGGCTTTCTGCCGCCGATCTCGACGATTTGGCGGATAAGGCCTACGGCTGGCGCGGCCGCGCCGTGCCGGAACGCAACCTGAAAATACTATACAATAGGTAGAATATGTCACAGATATAACAAAACAAAGCAAAAGCTTCCCTGTTACGGGAAGCTTTTTATACTGTGCAGGGCAATCTCACTCCGCAAAGAATCGTTTTTCCATCTACGCGCACAGGACGTGGTACAGCGGCAGGTGCTGCTACTGTACGATAGGCGGATAATATCTGCAGGAGCATAACGTCGGTCCACCTCTTCGCGTCCGATGGATACGGCGCATTTGGTACCGCCGATATCCAGTCCGATTAGCCATAGATATAGATACGGTTCCTTTCGGAAAAAGAGAAAATGTGCCGGTTTCGCGCAAGCCAAACCGGCACATGGATTTTTTAAAAGATTACAGCTTTTCGTCGATCGAGCAGGGCCGCATCTCCCGCTTGGCCATATCCACCCGGAAAGTACGAATCTCGAACGGCTTCATCTCCACCGTTTCCCGGATATCCAGGCTCGGCAGCGATACGGTGACCTGCCGTGCGCGCCCGGTCGGCTCGAACAGCCGGAAGGCATAGTCGCCGGAAGCCGTAGCGGATACCTGCTTGAATGCGGACATCACCACTGTGTCATCGCCGGACAGCTCGATGAGCGGCAGCGGTTTTTTCACCGTGGTGTCCCCGCAGGGGAACAGGTTGACGGCGTAGGGCCGCTCGTTGAGCAGCTGCGCCTCACGCTCAATATGATCAAAACGTTCCTCGCGTGCGCCGCCGGTCACCTCAAAGGTGAAGCAGCGTTCGCCGAGGTCGATATGCTCATAGCAGCGGTCATCCGGCCGCCATTCACGGTTGCCGATCGGGTGCATCGAATAACCAGGGGAGCGCAGCAGGGTGCAGCGCAGCTCGCCCTCAGCGAAATCAAACGCATGGGTGCCGTTGTTGGCGATGGTGAGCGCGTCGGTAGCGTTTGCGGCGGCAAACCATTTCTGCGCCACCTGCTCGCTGCCGTCCCCCTTGAGATGGTCGCGGCCGAACGGGGACTGGCCATAGGCCTCGGCGTCGCCGAAGGCTGTCGGGAAGGAGAGCTTGAGCATGTGCAGCGGCTCGTTCCAGACGGTGCGGATTTCCACCGAGAAGCCGGCGGTATGGCGCGGCAGGATGTAGCGCATCGTGAGGGTGGAATGACGATAGCCCATCACCGCCTCGATGATGGTGCGTACTTCGCCTTCCTCGATTACCCGCACTGCAGGCATGGTGCCGTCTTTAAGGAAGCCGGACTGATAGGCGGCTTCTTCCTCAGAAAGCAGTGAAAATTCGCCTTCCACCTCGCGGAAGCTGTTAACCGTCATACCCCACGGGTCGGCGTTGTCCTTGATTACCAGCGGTTTGCACGCGTCGGGTGCCAGCATCTCTCGGCCATTTACCTGATAAGAATCGATCAGGCCGGTGGCGGTGCTGATGGCGAGGCGCATTTTTCCGTTGTCGAAGACATACTGGCCGTTTTCCGGCTTGAGGGTTGGGACCGGCCGGGTTTCCATGCGGCGGAGCCGACAGTTGAAGCGGTTCATCGACGAGGGGGCGAGGGTGGCGAGGAAGCAGGGGTTCTTGCGCCAGTCGAGGTTCATGGTGCAGGCGGTCGCCTCCGCCTGGGAGGGGATCTTGTTGCCCGCCTCGTCGTAAATGTCCGGATAGGAGAAGCTGCCGTCCCAGTTCTGCCGCGCGGGCTGAAATTCGCAGCTGACCACCGTGGTCACCGGATACGGATGCGGGTTGTATACAAGCAGCGGCAGCTCGTCTTCGGCCGCCTTTTCCTGGCCGGCGGTCAGCGCGAAAAAGGCGCGCATCGCGAGCCTGGCGGCAATTTCCCGGCCATGGTGCAGGGTCACGAGGGAGTCCTCTTCCACCGGACGGATGCAGGAGCCGGGCAGGATGTCGTGGAACTCGCAGAACATGAGGTCGCGCTGGGCGTCGAGCAGCAGCGCCTTGTCATAGTCGGCCAGCCCCTGCACCGCGGCGGAGGACAGCATTTTTTCAGCCTTGTACAGATCGTTCTCCAGCGCGCGGTGCTGCTGCTTGATGCGGATGATGGAGGTATAGCAGCCAACCGCCCACGGGGTGAGCGGGAAATCCACCCGCGGCATATCGGCGCGTACACCCTTTTTCTCACAGAAGTACTGCTCGGGCGTGCTGTGGATGATTTCGATGTCCGGGTGATGGGTGAAGAACTGATCGAGCTTAGCGATGTCCTCGCGGGACGGCCCGCCGCCGTGATCGCCGACGCCCCAGAGCACCGCAATCGGGTTTTCGCCGGGGTGGAATTTTTCCAGACAATCGATCACCTTGTCGGCCGCCTGGCCCGGGTGGGAGTTGTAGCCCTCATCGCAGCGGCGCACCATCACCTCGGAGCCGTCGTAGCCGACCCACACGAAGTCCTCCGCCGGCAGCGTTACGTGGTGATGGCTCGGACGGGTGACGAGGTAGGAATCGTAGCCGCTTTTGCTGAGGATCTGGACCAGCCCGCGGCTGTGACCGAAGGCGTCGAAGCTGATAGCGGTGGTGGGGCGCTGGCCGAATTTTTCTTCAAAATAGGTGCGGCCGGCCATGATCTGCCGGATAAAGCTTTCCCCTGAAGGCATATTGCAGTCGGGTTGGAGATACCAGCCGCCCATGATGTGCCACTTGCCTTCTTTCACCAGCCGCTGGATGCGGGTGAACAATGCCGGCTCGAATTCTTCCACCCATTCGTACAGGAGAGCCTCGTTGTGGTTGAAGACAAAGCCGTCGAATTCCTCGCAGAAATCCGCGGCGATGCGGAAGGTGGAAACGGCGGTCGCGGCGCCCTCCGGTCGCTGCCAAAGCCAGACCGGGTCGATATGGGCATTGCAGATCAGATACGCGCGCTTGTTCATGCTGGGTCGTCCTTTCGTCGGCGGAGACCGCCGTTATTGTTGCGGTTTCAGCTAGAGTATAGCATCCCTTTTCGCGCTGCGCAAGAGGCTTTGCCGGGTTGGCAGAAAAGGTTTGCCAAATCCGAGGATTTTCCCCTTTTTCAGGTGTCCGGCCGCGCAGGATTTTCTCTAAAAATGCGCAAAAGACTGGCGGCAGAAACGGTTGGGAGTGATGCCGGTACGTTTTTGGAACACCCGAAAGAAATTATTGGGAGCTGCCGAAGCCGCAGGTAAGGACGATTTCCTCCGCCGGATCGCCCTGAAGCCGTTTTTCCTTCGGTCAGCCGGCGGGACGTGAGGAGGTGGTGCGGCGGATAAGCCGCGCACCGTGGGCGGGCACTGTAATGGTCAGCCGGCCGTTCTCCACCGGTATCCGCTCGTCGGTCCAGTAATCGCGCACAACGGGCCAGCCGCGCAGATTAAGGGTGCGTACGGCGGGCTGGTCGCCGGTGTTGAAAAGGATGCGGTAGTGGCGGCCCTTGAGGTCGCGCGCCTCGGCCGCAGAGAAATCCGCTTCGGTGAAGCGGACGTTCCGCAGCTCAATGTGCAGGAATTTGTGCAGCAGCTGCAGCTCGTCCGGCTCCAGCTCGGTCAGCGGGTCACCGAGAAATTTCGCGCTGCCGGCGGTCAGGGCGGCGGTGAGCAGGTAAATAAATTCGTCCCGGGTCACGTCTGTTCTCGCATTGGAGAGGTCGCCGCCGGCGTTGTACACGCTTAAGGGAATGTTGTGCACCAGCGCACAGTCGGGATCGCTGCGCCACAGCCGGTCGCGCATATAGGCGCGGTGGAAGCATTCACACGACACCTGCCGGATCTGCTTCCAGCTGCGGAAGATATCGCCGGACACGCGCATGGAGTGAACCAGACCGAGGGAGGGCCACAGCGGCGCATTGCAGCCGAGCAGGGTGCTGTCGGGGCCGATCGCGCTCAGAATGGTGAACATCCCCTGCCGGTAGGCTTCCACTGCGGTTGCACCCCGGCGGTGCCGCCGGCCGAACGGCAGCGCGCCCCAGTTGTTGGCGTCTAGCTTGAAATAGTCGCATTTCCACTTCTTTTTCATATGGCGGAATACCTTGTACAGGTAGTCGAGTGCCTGCGGATGGGTGGCGTCGAGTATGTACCATGGTCCGCGCCGCCAGCCGCCGAAGGTGACGTCTGCCGAACACAGCGGCCGGCCGTCATCCCCCTGTACAAACCAATCGGGATGCTCGGCGAGCAGTCGGGAATCCTTTTCCGCAATGAACGGCGCCACCCAGATGGCCGGCTTTTTGCCGTGCTCGCGGATGATGCGGCACAGCTCGCCGGTATCGCCGCAGTCCGGGTTGGGCTCCAGCCAGTCGCCGAGCTTGTTTTCGTAACCGTCGTCGATGAGGAAGTAGCGCACCTCCGGGAATTCCTGGCTGGCGAACGTCAGGTTGTCGAGCAGGTTTTCCCGGGTCAGATGTTCGCCGTAGGCATACCAGGAGCACCAGCCGGACAGACTGCGTTCGCGCGGGAGCAGCCGGGGGTGATTGCTCGCGATGCAGGCCGCCATCCGGTCGTAAAGCCCCTCAAGGTCCCGTCCCGCTTCGATGAACAGTTCCTCGAGCGCCAGTTTTTCACCGGGGCGCAGCAGATAATCCTCCAGATTCAGCACGATGGTTACCCGGCTGCCGGACAGGCGGAACTCGCCGCGGAACCGGTGGCAGGAGGCGAACGCCAGCAGATGGTGGATGCCGTCCGGCGTGGTCAGATGCAGGAAATTGTATACCGTGAAGGCATCCGGTGTGGTCGGCATGCGGTAGTGCGCGCGGTCGGAGTATTCGCCGATATCCTGCGGCGCTTCGACCGGGCCACCGTACTGGGAGAGCATGTTGAAGCCCTCGCCGTAGAAAGTGCAGCCGGGACAGTCCACGCAGCCGAGGGTGACTTCAGCCACACACAGATCCTGGCTGCTTTTATTTTCCAGCAGATAGTTCCAGCAGCTGCCGCTGCGGGTGGAATGGAGGGTATAGGGAGACTTTGTCGTTGTCTCCGGTTGGTTTATGACGGACGGTTTCATGAGAATGCTTCATCCTTTCGGACATCAGAGGTGAGTTGTTTCGGACGTTAGACGGGAATATATGCCGCGCATGCCGCATTAAGGCGGCGCTGCAGCCCGGAAGGCGGCCACAGGGCCGCAGTCGTGGGTGATAGGGACAAAAAATGTTTTAGCGCCGTAGGGCGTATCCGCCGGTGTGAAGCTGCCGCTGATCCCTTCTCCGGGTTGGCCGCACCGTCAAACCGCAATCCACCGCAAAAGTGGCGATATTTTCCCCGATATTATCCCGGACGCAGTGAGCGGTTACTTCTGAAGGCATTCGTGTCCCCTCCTGTTTGTTTGCGGAAATACCGAAAATAAACCGCATTATTAATTAAAGTATAGGAAATATCCCATACAGAATGCAATCTCTATTGTTGTGTTTGTTCTTGTAGAAGTTGACAAGATTAGTAATTTTCCGCCAAAGCCTTAGCTAGCAGAAAATCAGGCAATACTGGATAATACCGGAATAGAATCTAGCCAAAATTGCGAAAATCATGCGCATTTGTGCAATGTGGTCAAAAAGCCCTTTATCCGCATGGCGCTTTGTGCTACTATTTCGATGGATAGGGACGTTTGGACAAAACTGCCCTGTTTTCGATACGTTTTCGACAGTAAAGGCCCGAGACCGGAAGGCCCGAGCAAAAATGGACAGTCGGAGCGGGGCTTCGGCTGCATCGCCGCATCCTGTGGGATGCGGCCGCTTTTTCCCTGCGGAGCACGGCTTCGCCGCCCGATACCGCACAAGGACGCCGCTGCCCGGGGCTGGGCGACCGAATTCACAAGGATATGGGGGAAGACTTTCGATGAAATTCCGCAAATCGGCCAAAACGCTGCTTTCGCTGGTCAGCGCCGCCGCGATGCTGGCGTCGTTCCCGGCGCTGCCGTCGCTTGCGGTGGGCCAGACGCTGCATGAGCGCCTCGAGGAGGAGGGCGGCTCGGGCGCGGTGGTGGAAGCCGGCGATTACAGCCAGAAGAACTATGAGGCGATCCAGCGGGAATACGCCGAAAAAGGGTATACTGCCGGCAGCGGAATCATCCGGATTGATGCCGACAGTCTTACCGGCTATGAAAAGGCGGTCACACCGGAGAGCGCGGAAGGACGGGATAATGTCCTGCGCTGGGAAGAGGAGAACGGCTATCTGGAATTCACCTTCACGGTGGAGAAAGCGGGACTGTATGCGCTGCGGGCGAGCTATATGCCGGTGGGCACGACCACGACCGACATCATGCGTGCGCTCACTCTGGACGGGGAATCGCCGTTTGAGGAAGCGGGCAACCTGCAGTTCCAGCGGGAATGGCAGGACGTGGGCGAGCCGCTGACGAATAACTTCGGAGACGAGGTGAAACCCAATGTCGAGCAGGTGTACCGCTGGCGCACGGCGGACATCTATGATGCCGAGGGTATGTATCCGGACCCGCTGGAGTGGTATCTCCCGGCAGGCGAGCATACGCTGCGCCTGAGCATGGTGGATGACCCGATGCTGCTCGAGTATCTGGAATTTTATGTGCCGGAGGAGATCAAATCTTACGCCGAGGTGCTTGCGGAGTACGAGGCGGCGGGTTACACCACGGCGAATACGCCGATCCGTATTGAAGCGGAGAGCGATACCGTGTCCAAAAGCCACAGCGTGATCCGTCAGCTGGGCGATTCCGACCCGTCGTGCTGGCCGTCGGAGCTGGGCAAGGTGAAGATGAACACCATCGGCGGCAGCAACTGGCAGACCGACAACGCGTCGATCACCTGGAAATTCCACGCGGAGGAAAGCGGCCTGTATAAAGTGGTGCTGCGGATGCGGCAGAACTTCCGCTACGGCCTGCCGTCCTACCGGCGGCTGGAGATTGACGGCGAGGTGCCGTATGAGGAGTTCCGCAACCTGCGGTTTTCCTATAATAAGAACTGGCGCACCGAAACGCTGACGGCGGAGGACGGCCAGCCGTATTATGTGTACTTAGAGGCGGGGGATCACACCCTGACGATGACCGCCAAGCAGGGCGAGATGACCGGGATGCTCCATGCAATCGAGGACGATTCGCAGGTGCTGTCCGACCTGATTCTGAAAATTGTGATGATCACCGGGCAGACGCCGGACGCCAACTATGACTATCAGCTGGAAAAGCGGATTCCCGGGCTGACCGACACCATCCATCAGCTGATTGCCAACGTGCAGTCGTATATGGAAACCATCAACCGGATATCCGGCGGGACCAAGCCGAGCCTGTACAGCCAGTTCAACCAGCTGCGCGAGCAGATGCAGGAGCTGGTGGACGATGTGTATTATATCCCCACCCGTATCGATGACCTGAATAATGTGCTGTCGGTGTACGGCGACAACCTGAGCTCGCTCAAGGAACAGGCGCTGACGCTGGATTACATCGAGCTGCTGCCGACCGAAGCGGTGCCGAACGAGCCGAAATCCGGTTTCTGGCGCCGGGTGCGAGGTGGATTCGTGAATTTCTTCAACAGTTTTACCCGTGACTATAACCAGATCGGCGTCACTTCCGGGGAGATGGAGGTCACCAAAACGCTCGATGTGTGGATTGCGCGCGGCAAGGACTGGGGCACCCTGACCAAGCAGCTCGCCGACGAAGATTTTACTCCGCAGTACGGCATCGGCATCAACCTGCATGTGGTGCCGTCCGGCCAGCTCAACTCCGGCAGTGCGAACGCGCTGCTGCTCGCCGTGTCGTCCGGCCTTGCACCGGATATCGCAATGGCCACCCCGGGTGAGTCGATCGCGGAATTCGCCATCCGCAACGCGGTGGTGGACCTGCGGGAATTTGATGATTTCGAGGAAATCCGGAAGGACTACAACGAAAAGCTGTTTCTGCCGGTGACTTATGGGGAAGGCGTGTACGGCCTGCCGGAAACCATCAACTTTAAAGCGCTGTTTTATCGTACCGATATTTTTGCGAATCTCGGCCTGGCCGTGCCGCAGACGTGGGAGGACCTGTACAACCGCGTCATCCCGGTGCTGTTCCAGAACAACATGGAGTTTTACTATCCGAAGGATTTCGACCCGTTTATCTTCCAGAACGGGGCCTCGTATTATAATGAGGATATGACCGCCTCTGGAATGGATACACCGCAGGCCTATCAGGCGTTCAAGGAAATCTGCGAGCTGTTCACGGTGTACGGCGTGCCGCTGGAGGCAAACTTCTTCAACCGCTTCCGCACCGGCGAGATTCCGATCGGCGTGGCGGATTTTTCGATGTACATGCAGCTCAAGGCGGCCGCGCCGGAGATCAACGGACGCTGGTCGATCGCGGTGATGCCCGGGCATGTGCAGGAGGATGGCAGCATCAACCATTCACAGGGCGCGGCCCTGCAGACCGCGAACATGATCCTGTCGCAGACGGACGATAAGGACGCGTGCTGGACCTTCCTGAAGTGGTGGATGAGCGATACGGTGCAGGCGCAGTTCGGCAATGAGATCGAAGCGCAGCTGGGCGAGACCGCCCGCTGGAACAGCGCCAACCAGACGGTGTATGAGGCGATGGCCTGGCCGATGGACGATCTGGAAATCATCCGGGAATGTCTGGCGCAGATCGACCAGACGCCAGCGGTGCTCGGCGGCTACTTCACTTCGCGCCACCTGCTCAATGCGTTCAACCGGGTGTGTGTGTCCAACACGATGGATATCCGCGACTCACTCGAACAGGCGGTCAAGGACGTCAATAAGGAACTCAAACGCCGTCAGGAAAGCTATAACGTGAAATAGAAAGGGGTGTCTGTCCGGTGGCTGCTGCAAAACGCTTTCATATCAAACGCAAAACCTGGGTCGGCTACGCGTTCATGATGCCGTTTCTGATCCTTTTCGCGCTGTTTATCATCCTGCCGGTGCTGATTTCCTTTGGGATGAGCTTTACCAACTACAACATGATCGAATCCCCCGATTTTCTCGGGATCACCAACTATAAGCTGCTGATCCTGGATGACGCGGAATTTCTCATCGCGCTGAAAAACACGCTGGTGTTTGCGTTTATTTCCGGCCCGATCGGCTTCCTCGGCTCGTTTGTGATGGCCTGGCTGATCAATAACCTGAAGGCGCGCAACCTGTTTTCGCTGGCGTTTTATGCGCCGTCAATCACGAGCGGCGTGGCGCTGAGCGTGGTGTGGCTGTACTTTTTCTCCTCCGACCGCTACGGCCTAATCAACAACACGCTGATTAACCTCGGCGTCCTTTCGGAACCGATCCAGTGGACCCAGGACGTCAGCACCGTGCTGCCGGTGGTCATCCTGATTTCGATCTGGATGAGTATGGGCACCGGCTTCCTGACCTTTCTGGCGGGACTGCAGAACCTGCCGCACGAAATTTACGAGGCAGGTATGATTGACGGCATTCGCAACCGGTTCCAGGAGTTGATTTACATCACCCTGCCGCAAATGAAGCCGCAGCTGCTGTTCGGCGCGATCAACGCGGCGGTCGGCGCGTTCGGTGTGTTTGATATTGCGGTGTCGGTTGCCGGCCTGCCCAGCCCGAACTATGCGGCTCATACTATTGTTGCGCATCTGTATGACTATGCTTTTATCCGTTTTGAAATGGGCTATGCGTCGGCGGTGGCCATCATCCTGTTCCTGATCACCTTTGTGCTCGGCCGCATCTTTATGCGGGTGTTTTCGGAAAAAGACTAGTACGCCGTTCAAAGGGTGTACGCACGGTCCCGCCCGGCGGGGCCGGTGAACGGAAATTCTCTCAGGAAAGGATGAATCCGCCAATGGCTGCTGTAAAAGGCTTCAGCGTGCGCTTCCGGGGAAAGCACCTGTTTTTCATCAATATTCCGCAGATCCTGCTGTATGTGTTTCTGGGGCTGTTTGTGTGCTTTACCGCGCTGCCGCTGATTTACGTCATCTCCACGGCGTTCAAGCCGATGGATGAACTGTTTCTCTATCCGCCGCGCTTTTTTGTACGCAACCCCACGATGTCCAACTTCGGGGATCTGTTCGCCGCGCTGGACAACACCTCGGTGCCGTTCAGCCGCGCAATCTTCAACTCGCTGTTTACTTCGGCGGTGACAGTGGTGCTGACAGTCATCGTCTCGGCGATGGCGGCGTACGGCATGGTCAAACATCACCCGCGCGGCTCAAACCTGATTTTCAATCTGATTCTGGTTGCGCTGATGTTTTCCCCGCATGTCACCCAGATCCCAAACTACATGATCGTCAAGAATCTGGGTCTTATCAATACTTACTGGGCGCTGATCCTGCCGAAAATTGCGGTGGCGTTCAATATGTTCCTGGTCAAACAGTTCCTCGAACAGATGCCGGACGCCTATCTGGAGGCGGCGCGTCTGGACGGCGCAAACGAGTGGCAGCTGTTTTGGAAAATTGTTATGCCGTATGTCCGCCCGGCGTGGGCGACGCTGGTGGTGTTCTCGTTCGTAGGCAACTGGAACGACTATTTCTCTCCGCTGGTGTTCACCAACTCCGATGCGATGAAGACCCTCCCGCTGGCGATCCAGTCGATTGCGGGCGGCCCGGGTGCGGCATCGCTGGCGACCGCCGGTTCGATGGCGGCCTCGACCTTCATCATGACCCTGCCGACGGTGCTCATTTATACGCTCATGCAGTCGAAGGTGCTGTCCACCATGAGTTACTCCGGCATCAAAGCATAAGGGGGCTGTGTATATGAAAAAAATACTGCGCGGCCTCATTTCGGCCGGTGTGGCGGCGGCCCTCACCTGCGGCATGTTTGCCTCGGCGGCGGACACCGACTACATCATCGATTCCAAGGGCGATAAGCTGGCCACGCCGCTCGCCTATCAGGTCAGTGACGTGGTGACCTACCTCGGCGCAGAGGGAGGCTCCCTCAAAGAGCCGCAGGACATCTTCGTCGATAATCAGGACAATATCTATATTGCCGACTCGGGGAATAACCGCATCGTCAAGCTGGACGCGAACCATCAGTTTGTTGCGGAATTCACCGATGAAGGACGCCTGAATAACCCGCAGGGCGTATTCGTGGACGATTACGGCCATCTGTTCATTGCCGACACCGGCAACCAGCGGATCGTGCATACCGATGCGGCGGGAGCGTATATCGAGGAATTCGTCAAGCCGGAAACCGATATGATCGACGAATCGGCTGACTTTGCGGTGCGCAAGATTTTCCTGAGCGATCAGGGCTATCTGTATATGATCAAGGGTCAGCAGTTCATGATGGTCGATGCGTACAACGAGTTCAAGGGCTATGTCGGGGCGAACGAGGTGGGATTCAGTCTGATGCGCACCCTCATCCGCCTGTTTGCGTCGGAAGAGATGAAGCGCCGTATCGCGACGGTGGATCCGCCGCCCTACAATAATTTCGTCATCGCGGACGACGGCATGATTTACGCCGTGGCAGCGACCGATTCCGCCCAGATCCGCAAGATCAACTCCGCGGGCAAGAACCTGTATCCGACGGGCTATATTGCCGAAACCATTTATAATGAGAACGGTTTCAGCACCGCACCGAACTATGTGGATATTGCGGTCAATGACGAGGGCATCGTCAGCGTGCTCGAACAGAAGAGCGGCAAGGTCTATCAGTACGATCAGGAGGGCAATATGCTCGCCGCCTTCGGCGGCACCGGCAATAAGCAGGGCAAGTTCGTGTTGCCGGTGAGCCTTGCGCAGAACAGCGCGGGTGAGGTGTTTGTGCTCGACCAGAGCACCGGCTATGTGCATGTGTTCACGCCCACTCAGTTCTTCAAGCAGGTGGAAGCGGCGGTTTCGCTGTATGCGGGCGGTGACTATGACGCGGCCTATGAGCAGTGGAAGGCGGTTGCGGCGGTGGATGTGAACTATCCGCTGGCCAACCGCGGTTTAGCGCTGTCGCTGTATAAGCTTGGCGACCTCGAACAATCGATGGCCTATTTCAAACTGGCGAAGGATCAGGCAGGCTTCTCCAAGGCGTTTGACGATTACCGTTACGAGGTGCTCCGGGAGTATTTCTTTGTGGTGGTGCTCATTGCAGCGGTAATTGTCGGCGGGGCAATTTTCCTGTTCTTCTTCCTCAAGAAGCTCGCCCGCAAGGTCTTGAATCAGTATTATTATGGGGATGGGGGGAACAAAAAATGAATCCGTTTGCCTTGGCGCTGACCACCCTGTTCCACCCCATTGACTCGTTGGACATCATCAAGCGGGAGCGTGAGCGGAAAAGGGCGCTCATCCCGGCTGTGGTGCTTCTTCTTCTGGCGTTTTTCGTCAATTATTTGTATGTGTTCATCGTCAGCTTCCAGCTGCAGGAAAAGGAAGCGATCGATGCGAATCTCCTGCTGGAATGCGGCATCATCGGTGTGCCGCTGATCACCTGGGTGGTGGCCTCCTTCGGCATCACCTCGATTCTCAGCGGCGAAAGCAAACTGCCGGAGATTTTTATCGCCTCCTGTTACAGCCTTACCCCTTTTATTGTGTTCACACCGATCCTGGCGGCACTTTCCCATATCCTGAGCACCTCGGAGCAGGGCGTGTATACCTTCCTGCGCACCGGGTTGGTGGTCTGGGTGGTACTGCTGCTCTTCCTTTCGCTCAAAAAGCTCAATGACTACGGTTTTATGAAAACGGTGCTCGTGGCGATCATTGCGCTGGCGTTCATGGTGATCATCCTTGCGGTGGTCATCCTGCTGGTGAGCCTGACGGCGCAGCTGATCACCTTCTTCACCGGTCTGTGGGAAGAGATCGACCTCAAGTATATTCATTAAGGAAAGGGGGCAGGTGCAGCGATGAAAAAGAGCAAAACCTCCCGGGTGCGCTGCCTGCTGCTGGCACTGCTGGCCGGCGCGATGGTTCTGCATACGGCGGCAGCTCTGCCGACCGTCGCGGATCAGGTGACGATAACCGACACTGGCGAGACGGCCGGTGACGCACAGGTTTCGCAGGGGACGAAGCCCGCCGAGGGACTGACGGCGGTCGGGGAAAACGACAGCTTCCTCATGGAATACGATGAGGAAAACGCCGATGTGTACGTCACCGATAAGCGTTCCGGCAAAGTGTGGTCCAACGCGGTCAGCGCCTCGTATTACGGGGAAGGGGCCGAGAGCAAGAAAAATTTTCTGACCAACCTTATGACCGTGCGCGTGGCGTCGGAAAGCGGAAACCTGACCCAGTACAATATTACCGACGCGGGCGGCGGCACGGCGAAATATGCGGTGGTGCCGACCTATCAAAAGAACGAGAACAAGGTCACGCTGGAGATCACCATCGCCAAAACCGGCATCGCGGATCTGGTGTTCCGGTTTGAGATGTGGCTGGATGAGGAAGGGCTCAACTGCGCGGTGCCGGAAGCCGGCATCGATGAGCGTGGCGGCAATATGCTCGTCGCACTGACGGTGATGCCGGCTTTTGGGGCGGCTATGTCGACCGAGGATGGTTATATGCTGGTGCCGGACGGCTCGGGTACGCTGATCCACTTCAAGGGCTACGACCTGCCGAATACCACCCTGAAAACAATGCCGCTTTATGGCGCGAATACGCAGGATATCGAGCTAATCGATCAGAATAAGGAACAGAATATTTACAATGTGATGCTGCCGGTGTACGGCATCCGTCATCACGACGGCGCGATGCTCGCGGCGGTGACCGAAGGCGGCGGGGATATGAGCCTGAACGTCGCAATGGGCGGCTATCAGGTGGCGATGCTCAACCGGGCGTATTTCCAGATCGACTACCGCACCTATGCGACCCATACGGTGGACAATAAGCAGTACGTCACCATTGCGGAATACCGCAATCCCGGTGACCATGCGGTGAAATATTTCCTGCTCGACGACGAGCATAACGATTACAGCGGCATGGCGGTGAGCTACCGGGAATACCTGGTGGAAAACGGGCTGCTGAACAAAAACGTCGTTGCCGGGGAGGTCCCGGTGGCGGTGGATCTGTTCATGGGGGCAACCGAGCGGGGCTTTTTCTTCGATAAGTTCGTCGCCGCCACCAGCTACGGCGACGCGCAGAAGATTCTGGAAGAGCTCAAGGCCGGCGGGCTGAACACCCTGCAGGCGAAGCTGCTCGCATGGGGCAAGGGCGGGTACGATACCCTGCCTACCGCGCCGAAAGCGGAGGGCAAGCTCGGCGGGAAATCCGCGCTGGAAAACCTGATGGCCTACTGTAAGGGCGAGTCCATCGATATGTACCTGAATATGGATTTCCTTAACGCCAATAAGAATACCGGCAGCTTCAACTCCCGTAACGATGTCAACCGTTCCTCGACCGGCAAGGTCATCACGGTGGATAACCGGTTTATCCTCAACCCGGTGAAAACCTTTGTCGGCCAGACGCAGGCGGCGCTGGACGGGCTGCGGTTTGAAAAGGGCGGCTCGATCAGCTTCGATGCCGTCGGCAGCATCCTGATGTACGATTACAGCAAGGATATGCCGACCAGCCGGGAGCAGGCGCTGCAGAGCTATACCGAGGGCCTTGCGCTCGCGAGCGGGCAGCTCGGCAGAATCGCGGTCACCGGCGGCAATGCCTATGTGCTGCCGTATGTGTCGCGCCTGAGCGATATTCCGGATAAGGATTCGCGCTATTTTATCAACGATGAATCGGTGCCGTTTTACCAGATGGTGGTGCACGGCTATATTGATTACACCTCGGTGCCGGGCAATCAGGCGTATGACCTGACCTGGCAGAAGCTGCGCTGGATCGAATACGGCAGCGCGCCGTACTTCCTGCTGACCGAAGAAAACCCGATTGTGCTGAATAACTCGAGCTATAACGAGCTGTTCTCGTCGCAGTACGCGGTGTGGAAGGATACGGTGCTGGAGATCGGCAACGAGTTCAGCGAGCGGCTGTCCGCGGTGTGGTCGCAGCCGATGATCCGGCATGAAAAGCTGGCCGAAGACGTGGTGAAGGTCACCTATGAAAACGGCATGAGCGTGATCATCAACTATACCGAAGAAGCCTATACGGCCGACGGTGTAACGGTGCCGGCGCTTGATTACGCGGTGACGGGAGGTGGCCGGTGATGAAAACGGAAACTGCGGCCAAAGCCGCTCCCCGGGAAAAGAAGCCGCGGCGTACCCTGATGACCTTTGAGCGACGGCGCCGGCTGACCGGTTATGTGTTCCTGTCGCCGTGGCTGTTTGGCTCAATTTTCCTGCTGTTTTTCCCGCTGCTGTTTTCGCTGATCCTCAGTTTCACCGACGGGCAGAATATCCAGCAGCTGAAGATGGGCTTTGTGGGTATCGAGAACTATAAGAATGCGTTTTTGTCGGACATCAATTTTCTTTACTGCCTCCAGCAGGTGAGTAAAGAGACGTTTTACAACGGGCCGATGATCATCGTGTTTTCGCTGATCATCGCCATCATGCTCAGCCGGGACATCAAGGCGCGGGGATTTTTCCGCTCGGCGTTTTTTCTGCCGGTGCTGCTGGGTACCGGATATATCCTTGAGCAGATTCTCGGCCAGGGGGTTAGCGAGGACGCGATGAGCGCGGTGCGCGGCATTATCCTGACGCCGGAGATCGCCGCCTATTTAGGGGAAGATCTCTCCCAAACCGTGTCGGAATTCCTGTCGCGGATTACCACCGTGATGTGGCAGTCGGGCGTGCAGATTATCCTGTTTCTGGCGGGCATCCAGAAGATCCCGCAGTCGCTGTATGAGTCGGCGCGGGTGGACTCGGCGACCGAGTGGGAGATGCTGTGGAAAATTACGCTGCCGATGCTCTCGCCGATCATACTGCTGAACATCGTGTATACCGCGATTGCGCTTTTTGCGCAGGACAGCCCGATGATCGACTATATCACCACCACCGCCTTCAAGACGTCGTACGGCACCCTGTCGGGTTTCCAGTATGCGTCGGCGATGGGTTGGGTATTTTTCCTCTTTATATTCCTGGTGGTTGGTGTGGCCTTTCTGGCCATGCGGCCGCTTATCAAGCGTTCGGCGTCGTAAAAGGAGGGGTGTAGCATGAAAAACAACGAAAAGGCCGCAGCAAGGGCGCTGCCCGCGTCTGCTGCCAATACCCCTCTGGCACGTCTGCGGCGGTATGTGAACTTCCGCCGGCTGATGACCCTGTGCATGTACCTGCTGCTGCTTGACCTGGTGTTTGTCTTCCTGTATCCGTTTTTGTACATGCTGATTACCTCGTTCAAGAGCCGGCAGGACCTCGACGACGTCACGGTGACGTGGCTGCTCAATACGATCGACCTGTCGAACTATAAGCTGGCGTTCCAGGTGCTGGACTATCCGAAGCGTCTGCTGAATACGGTGATTGCGGTGACGCTGTGCACCGTGGGGCATGTGCTGGCGTGTGCGTTTATCGGCTACGGCTTTGCGCGCTATGACTTCCGGGGGAAGAACTTTTTCTTCGGCGCGCTGCTGCTGTCGATGATCGTACCGACCCAGACCATCATTGTGCCGCTGTACATTCTGTTTTCCAATTTGGGGTGGATCGGAACGCAGCTGCCGGTCATCCTGCCGACCTTTTTCGGTTTCGGCCTCAAAGGTGCGCTGTTCATATTCATTTTCCGGCAGTTTTTCCTGTCGCTGCCCAAATCGCTGGAAGAAGCCGCGTATATCGACGGATGCGGCGCCATCAAGGGCTATTTCCGCATCGCGTTCCCGACCTCGCGTTCGTCGGTGCTGGTGTGTATCGTGCTGAGCATGGTGTGGCACTGGAACGACTTCTTCGAGCCGACGCTGTATCTGCAGAAGCAGTCGAAGTACTACCTGTCGCTGGTTCTGCCGACGCTCAGCAACCTGATCAGCAACAGCAGTTCGGGAGATCTCACCTCGGCGGGTTCCGGGGCAGGGGTGGAGAATCTGTATACCGACGCGACCATGATGGCCGCCGTTACGCTGACGGTGCTGCCGATTTTCGTGATTTATATGTTCCTGCAGAAGCAGTTTATGCAGGGCATTGAAACGAGCGGCATCACCGGCGAATAATTTGGAAAAAACCGCGCAGCCACATGGCTGCGCGGTTTTTGATATTGCCGCCGGTTTACACCGAAAATCCGCTGTCGCTGGTGTCGGCGCAGAAAAGCAGCCTCCCGCACCCCGGCCGCATGAGGAGGGTGCTTTTGCTCAATCAATTCGGCACCGTCGGGGAACAGCGTGTTTTGCTACCTTTTTCACGCCGGAAAAAGGTAGTGGCCGCAGCCGCCTGCACAAAGGGGAGCTGGTTCTGGCCGCGCGGCCAAACGGCGTATAAAAAACGGGCCTTTTAACCGAAAGGCCCGTTTTACTTATTGACTTTCTTTACGTCGGTTCGTCCAACGAGATAATCCAGAGATACATCCAAACATACAGCAATTCTGAGCAGGATTTCCAGTTTGGGTTCCCGGCGCATCGATTCGTAATTTTGATAGGTGTTTTCAGTGATGTCACTGTATATGGCCACCTGCCACTGTGTCAGCCCCTTGTCTTTTCGGCATTGTTTTAAGCGCTCAGCCAAAATTTCTTTCATAATTCACACCCACAATTGTTATTGACAAGAATAGTATAAATGGTTAGTATATAAGATATCCATACAATTGTGTGGCTTCCGCGTGGATGGCATACATTTTGACGTATAAGGAGTGTAAACAGTGACCAAGGCGGACAGAGAACAGGAAGCGGCGAGGGTGATGCGCTGGATCGCGGAACATCGGGAATTGCTGGATACCATCGTGGTCACAAGCCGCCATGATGATATGGGAGCAAAAGATTTTGCCGGGATACTGGATCTACTGCAAGAAGAGCGCATGGAATACCTCATTCCAGTGTTTTTGTACTTGTCCAGTACGACATGTGTTATGGACTATTGCTTAAAACCGCTTTTCTTTCAGGGGGCGGCCGACAGAATGAATCGCTTCGGATTCGGAGAGGTCATAAAACAGTTGGAAAACACTCTTTGGCAGTACGAAAAGGAAGAAGAGCTATGTCATGATTGAACGGTTGCTTGTCTTGCGGAAGTCTGCCGGATTAAGCCAAAAAGAACTTGCCGAAAAAATAGGCCTGAATAAGACGACTTATGCGAGGTACGAAAACGGAGAGCGCCGGATTCCGTTAAAAACCGCAATCCGGCTTGCGGAGTTTTATCACATCAGTCTGGACTACATGGCGGGGCTTACAGACAGCACGGAATGCTATTAAGTCAAAAATTGTTTACAAATCCCGGACGGAAAACCGGGGATTTTGCCGGAATCCCGGCGGGCAATTCCTTGACTTATGCGGGGGAATGCGGTATGATAAACCTATCTTGTGGAAAGGCTAAGTCCGGACACATTACGGTTTGGCGGATGCATCGCCTGTTGGAAAAGGCGTTCCGGCGATTGCGGCCGGGGCTGCGCCATCCGGAAGAAAGGAAGGAACGTATAGATGAAAGAGCAAAAATCGTCCAAGCTGACCCTGGTAATCGTGCTGGCGGCTGTTGTAGCTGCACTGACCACGCTGGCGGTTCTGGTGCTGCGTGCGAAGGCGCGCCGTAAGGCTCTGAGCGCGTATAACGATGACTTTGACTGTGAGATGGATGACGGTTACTGCGGCGACTGCTGCTGCTGTGATGACGTCGATGAGGAGCTGCAGCCGGAGGCTGCGGAGGAGACCGAAGAGGCGAAACAGGAGTAATCCGGGATAAGTCAGCCAAAAGGCGTCCGCGATCAGCGGGCGCCTTTGTTTTATGTGTGCATTGACAATTTGCCGCCGCCGCAGTATTCTGAACACGGTAAAATTTCTCCGGGAAAATAAGCTTATTTTAGGGAAGGCGGAAAGCAATGGTACGGGATCTGACAAAAGGCAAACCGCTTCGGCTGCTTCTGGGATTCTGTGCGCCGCTGCTCATCGGCAACCTGTTCCAGCAGTTTTACAACATGGTCGACAGCATCATTGTCGGCAAATTCATCGGAAAGGATGCGCTGGCCGCCGTCGGCTCAACCGGCTCGCTGAATTTTCTTATCATCGGGTTTGTGCTCGGCATGTGCAGCGGCTTCTGTATCCCGGTTGCCCAGTATTTTGGTGAGGGGGACGAAGCCCGGGTTCGGGGCTGCGTGGCGAATGCTGTATATCTCTCAGCGGCGATCACGGTGATGCTGACCGCGGCGACTATGCTTGGCACCCGTCCCCTGCTGGAGCTCATGCAGACGCCGGAAAACATCATCGACGACGCCTATGCGTATATCGTGGTGATTTTTGCCGGGATTTTTGCCACCGTGCTGTATAACCTGCTCGCCGGCATCCTGCGTGCCCTCGGCGACAGCCGTACCCCACTGTATTTTCTCATTCTGTCGTCGGTGCTCAATGTCGGCATGGACCTGCTGTTTATTCTGTACTTTAATGCCGGCGTGGCCGGTGCGGCCTACGCAACGGTCATCGCGCAGCTGGTTTCCGGCGTGTGCTGTCTTGTGTATATGATTAAGCGGTATCCCATCCTCCGGATGAAAAAGGAGAATCTGCGTCCCAATCGTCACCTGACCGGCCGCCTGCTGTATATCGGCCTGCCGATGGCCGGACAGTTTTCGATCACCGCCGTCGGTTCTACCATTATCCAGAGCGCGGTCAATTCGCTCGGCTCCGGTGTGGTCGCTGCGGTCACGGCCGCCGGTAAGGTGCAGATTATGCTGTGTCAGCCGATGGAAACGATGGGGATTACCATGGCGACCTACTGCGGACAGAATTACGGTGCCGGCGAAGTTGGCCGCATCCGGGAGGGGATGCGCAAAAGCCTGCTGGTGGTGCTGCTCTATTCGGTGATCGGTTTTTTCATCGCGGCATTTGCCGGACAATATATTGCGCTGTTGTTTCTCGATGCCCGGGAAACCGAAATCCTCGGCTATGTGCAGCAGTTCCTGTTTGTGAACGGACTGTTTTATCCGGTGCTTGGAATACTATTTGTAATACGCAATTCTCTTCAGGGGCTGGGGTTCAGCGTGCCGGCGATGGCAGCAGGGCTGTGTGAGCTGGTGGCGCGCACAGTGGTGGCGTTCTGTTTCGTCACCGCGTTCGGGTATAACGCCGTATGTTTTGCGAACCCGGCGGCATGGAGCGCGGCGGTGATGCTGCTGATTCCGCTGTATTTCTGGGGCATGCGCCGGCTGCGGCGGGACAAGGCAGTGTATGACCGGCTCAAAGAGGATTTAGATGAGCGGCAAAGCTGAACGGGAAGTTCAGGCGGCGGAAGGAAATTTTCCTTCCGCCGTTTTTGCGAACAGGTTTGTTCAGCCGCCTTGACGGCGGCTCTTTTTTCCATATAGTAAAGCGCCCCGGTCAGTAAACGTCCGGATGCATATCCCGGAAGCGCGCGGCACTTTCCTGCAGTTCCGCAAAGGTACGGATTTCGTCCATCTCCAGCAGGGCGCGCCGGGCGGCATCGGGCAGTGCGTTGAAATATTCCTGACTGCTCATATCCCGGTCAAGCAGATCGGTAAGACATAAGTGGACATATTCGGACATGACTTCACCTCCTGTAAGGGGGGATTTTTTCGTTTCACCTGCAAAAAGCGGCGATTGTGTTTTTACTGCCTCGCAGGCAGAATTATTGTGACCAAATCCTGCACCGATACGGCGGAGGATACTGGAAAACGGATTTTTCGCTTGAATTTTGCACAAATCATCATATTTTGTCGGCATTGACCGGAAGGAAAGACAAACGCATGGGCTTAAGCACAGGTGTCCGCATCGCAGCGGCTGGTGCTGAAAAATTTATATTGACCGCTGCCCGCATCATGCTGAGGGGTTAATGGTACATTTTGGTGTGGAATATTCCGGGTGTATCGACGCAACATGGCGAAGTGCCTGAATTGAAATTCTCGACAAAATCCGACAGCTTGTTTAGGCAAAATGCTGTTTTTGAGAAAAGTTAGCCAAATGCTGTCATTTTTTCGGCTGTTTCCCGTCTTTTATATTGGAAGGCCATTAACGGCTGTGTCAGAAACGCCGGATACGATGCTGAAAAAGGAAGGGTAGCGAAATGACGATTAACGGGCTGCGGAAAAAGAGAAAAATCAAAAGCTGTGACATGGCGGAATATCTGGGACTGACGGCGCCGGCGTACAGCGATAAAGAGCGGGGACGCCGCCGTTTTACTGCGGTAGAGGCGGCTAAGCTCTGCCGGATTTTTGGGGTGCGCATCGAAGAGATTGACGATTTTGCCGATGAAGAGGAGACTGCCTGCAGCCGGATTGCTTCGCTGGAGGCTTTTCGCAAAAAGGCGTAATCAAATTTATCAGGGGTATTGAAAAGGCACCGGAATCCATCCGCGCGGATGGATTCCGGTGCCTTTTATGTTCAGCGCGTCAGCAATCCGCTTTATTCAGCGGGCGGCAGAACGACGGATATTTGATCGCGTCGGGTTTGCGGGGAACCTCGGCGGCATGGGCATCGTCGGCGGAAATTTTCCAGCCGGCGGCGGGGTTCTGTTCAGGATCGGTACAGTTGATTACCTTCATCTCCGGTTCAATGATCATTGGGCGCACCTCCTTTCTCCACAGTCCCAGTATATGCAGCAGGAAGAAAGGGTGTCCGGGAAAACCGGGCGTGCATGAGCGGCAAATATACGGTGGCGCAGAGTACAGGGGGGATGAAGCGGTACGGATAGAGGAGGAGAGTTCCGGCGGGCGGGTTCCGGAGGGATGGAAATATGGAGAAGGATACGGCCGGAAAGAGAAGACGAAGCGCGGAGGGTAAGGGCGGCATGAAGTGAGACGGCAGGAAAAACGGTCGGCAAGCAGGAGGACGCAGGTTCTGTTCCGGTAAAAGGCGGGGCCTTGAATCGGAAAAGGTGCTGGATGACAGGGACGTGGGATGGACGAAAAGCAGCAGAAACGGGTACATTTTTGGGCGCAGTATGCCAGCATGGAAAGCGGAAGGACACACAGGATAACCGGAAGCCGCTATACGGCGCAAAAAAACGCCCGGCTGCTGCCGGGCGTTTTATCCGTCTTAATTTTCGGCCTGCTCCTTAGCCTTGGCGGGGTTGCGCAGCACTTGGCGCGCCTGCCGGATTTCGGTAAGGTGGTGGGCAAGGGTTTCCTCGGTGCGCTTGAGCACGTCCTCGGCAAAATCGTTGGCACCGCGGCGCATCTCCCGGGTCTTCATCTGCACCTGACCGAGCATTTCGTCCGCCTTCTGCTGTGCCTGCTTGACCACCTCTTCCTGCGCGACCAGGCGGCGGGCGCGCTCCTCCGCGTTGCGGACAATCCCTTCCGCCTCCCGTTTGGCGGTGGCGATAATATCGGCACGGTCGGCCACGATTGCCTTGGCCTGGCGGATTTCCGACGGCATATTGCCGCGAATATCATCGACGATATTGCGCAGGCGCTCCGCCTCCACCATACATTTTCCGCCGGACAACGGGAAGCTCCACGCCTTATCCAGCATATCGTCAATCTGTTCGAGCAGTTCTTCGACCGTCATTATTGACCCTTCCTTTCCTCTGTAAGCCGCCGCATTTACAGCCGGGACAGCTTATTCCTTTTCCGGGCCGGCGCTCCCGATTTTCTGCCGGATATCCGCCACGATGCAGGCCGGTACGAAATCGCGGATTTCTCCGCCGAGTACCGCCACCTGTTTGACCAGGCTGGATGACAAATACATATTTTCGGCGGTGGTCGTCAAAAACACCGTTTCCGCCTCCGGGTTCAGCCGGCGGTTGGTCAGTGCCATCTGAAATTCATATTCAAAATCCGACATCGCACGCAGACCCTTGACGATCACCCGGGCGTCATGCTCCCGCGTGTAATCCGCGAGCAGGCCGCCGTAGGAATCGACCTCCACATTGTCCAGCCCGGACGTGGCGCGGCGGAGAAAATCCATCCGCTCCTCCTTAGTGAACATCGGCTGCTTGGCCAGGTTTGTGACTACCAGCACGATAACCCGGTCAAACATCGACGCCGCCCGGCGGATAATATCCAGATGGCCATAGGTGACCGGGTCAAAGCTGCCCGGACAGACCGCTGTTATCATACATCCATCCCTTTCTGAGCCAGTGGGGGCTTATTCCGCCGGGGCGCGATAGAGGTGCAGCAGCACCTTACCGTACCGGTATACGCGCATCAGCTCGAACGTGCCCGCCTGCTCCGGCAGCGTCTGGGCAGCATCGGTTTCGCAGACGATCACCCCGCCCGGATTCATGCACGCGGCGGTGGGTTCCAGCAGCGCTGCCGCCAGTCCGGAGGCGTACGGCGGGTCGAGCAGCGCGATATCGAACCGGTCGCCGCGCCGTGCAAGGTAGCCGGCCGCATCAGCGGCGAGCACCTGCGTGTGCTCATGCAGGCCGGCCGTCCGCAGGTTGCGGCGGATCACCTCCACCGCGGCGGGGTTTTTATCCACAAAAACACAGCCCGCGGCACCGCGGCTGAGCGCTTCGATGCCGAGCTGACCGGAACCGGCGAACAGATCCAGCACCCGTCGGCCTTCAATCTCAAACTGCAGAATGCTGAACAGTGCTTCCTTCACCCGCTCAGCGGTCGGCCGGGTTTCTTCCCCCGGCAGGGTCTCCAGCCGCCTTCCGCGGGCAAGCCCTGTAATCACGCGCATCGCTGTGTTCCCGCCTTTCCGGACACTGCGGCTCTCCCCGCTGTCGTGTTTATGCTGTCCTGCGGCAAAACGCGCATGAACAGAAAATTGCTATAATAAAATATTATCCCATGCTGGACGGGGGATGTCAAGGCGTTTGCGCATTTTCTCACCGGAAAAATATACAGGCAGCTGCCAGCGTGTATGCGGAACGCGCAGCCCCGCCTCCTTGGAAAAGGATGCGGGGCAGAGGACTTACAGCTTCTGATCCTTTTCCATTACAGCGTCGGCGGCCGCCATCACTGCGGCTTCCAGGCCGCCGCGCTGCAGCGCACACACGCCTTCAATGGTGGTGCCGCCGGGCGAGCATACCTGATCGATGAGCTGGCGCGGATGGTCGCCGGATTCCTGCAGCAGCCGCACAGTGCCGAGTACCGCCTGCGCAGCAATTTTGAGCGCCTGCGCCTTGGGAATGCCGTAGCGCACTCCTGCCTGGGCGAGTGCATCCACATACAGCAGCGTAAACGCCGGCGAGCAGCCCGCGAGCGCGGAAAAAATCGAAAATTTATCCTCCGGAAGCTCGATAACATCCCCGACCGCCTCGAAAATCCGCCGCGCCATACGGCGGTGCTGATCGGTGGTCAGCTCGTTGCCGCAGAAAGCGGACATTGCTTCGCCCACCTTGGCATTGATGTTCGGCATCACCCGGATAATCGGCAGGCCGGGGCCGGCCATGGCGGCGATGGCGTCGAGCGTTTTGCCGGCGGCAATCGAGATCACCAGCGGCATATGCCGGTGCAGCGCCGCAGACAGGGCCGGTAGCACCTCCGGGAACACCTGCGGTTTGACCGCTAATACCAGCGCATCCACTCCGGCAGTCGCTTCCGCTCCTGATGCAGCGATACAGATGCCGCATTCTTCAAACAGCGCGGTCAGCTTGGCACCATCGGTGTCGTACACCAGCATATCCTCCCCGCGGAATCCGTTTGCGGCCATGCCGCGGATAATGGCGCCAGCCATATTGCCTGCGCCGATAAACCCTACTTTCATGTTGCCTCCGGCCTTTCTGTATTATATCTAATTCCTATATTACCCGTGTTTTTCGGCGGTGTCAACAAATCCGCGGAAATCCCCCGGAGATTCCCTTTTACAGTGCCCGGCAGATGTGGTATACTGATTTCGAATTCCTTTTCAAGGAGGCGGCGGTATGGCTATGGTCAACTACAACTGTTTCAACTGCGGCGCCGAGCTGACGTTCAATCCGGAAACCCAGCGGTGGGACTGCGCCTACTGCGGGGAATCCTTTTCCCTGGAGGATTTTGAAAAACGGCAGTCGGCAAAGCCGGACGCCAAAAAAACCGATGAGGCGCACGAAACCTGGGCGCAGACCGAGGCCACCGACGATTCGTCCGGCGATATGGTAGCCTACCATTGCACGCACTGCGGCGCAGAAATCGTCACCAGCCGCGAGACGGTGGCCACCACCTGCGTCTACTGTCAGCGTCCGGTCGTGCTCGAGGCGCAGATGGCGGGCGTGTTCCGTCCGCAGTATGTGCTGCCTTTCGCCAAAACCAGGGAAGATGCCATCGCGGCTTTCCGGGAATACGTGAAAAAGAAGCCGCTGCTGCCGCGGGAGTTTACCGGCGAGCAGGCCATGCAGAAAATCACCGGCGTTTATGTGCCGTTTTGGCTGTTCAACTGTGGGGTGGACACCGACCTGACTGCCGACTGCCGCAATGTCACCTCCTGGAGCGACGGCGATTACCGCTACACCAAGACCGACTACTACCATGTGACCCGCAGCGGCCAGATCGCGTTCCGCAACATCCCGGTAGACGCTTCCTCCAAGATAGACAACGCGACGATGGATTCCATCGAGCCGTTCCCGTTTCAGGAGCTGGTGGATTTTGCTTCGCCGTACCTTTCCGGGTTTCTGGCCGAGCGCTATGACGAGGACACCTCGTCGGCCGCGCCGCGCGCCACCTCCCGTGCCGGTGCTACCGCGATGAACGAGCTGCGCTGCACCATCCGCGGATACGGTACCACCATCGTGACCAATTCCAATCAGCGGTTCAACGAGCTAAACGCCTGGTACACACTGCTGCCGGTATGGCTGCTTTCCTGTGAGTTTAAGGGGAAACCCTACCTCTTTGCGATGAACGGACGCACCGGCAAGTTCACCGGCAATCTGCCGATCGATGGCCGAAGGGCACTGCTGTATACGCTGCTGACCTTTCTGGTGTGCGCCGGCGCTGCGGCGGTGGTTCTGCTGCTGTTATGGCTGATCGGGTAAAGGAGGGGCGGAAAATGAAACGTTGGCTTGGCCTGACCGTCCTGCTCGTGCTGCTGTTTGTGCTCCCGGTTTCGGCACGGGTATCCTTCGATTACGACAGCATCGATCCGACGGTCAAGGTGCATGACCTGGCCGGACTGCTTTCCGGCGGCGAAGAGACAGAACTCGGGGATGCGATGCAGGCGCTCAGGAAGGAATACGAAACCGACGTGGCCGCGGTGACGGTGGACGAGAATCCCGGTACCGCTCAGCAGCTCGCGGATGACATTTTTGATTATTGTGGCTTCGGCTATGGGGCGAGTAAAGACGGGGTGCTGCTGCTGATTGATATGGATAACCGTGAAGTGGCGATTACCACCACCGGTGAGGCCCAATATTCGATACGGCAGAGCCAGATGGACGCGATTCTCGACGAAATTGCGCCAAAGCTCACGGCGGGCGATTATGCCGGAGCGGTGGAGGCATTTATTGAGTGCGTCCACTATGAGTTGGCTGTCTATGCGGCCGACGGGGATGGAGAGGCGCTTCCGCCGGGTTATGCCCCTCCCTACACACCTGCCGCTTCTTCCGACAGCACCGCCAACTGGCCGCTGCGCATCCTGATTGCGGCGGCTATCGCCGCGGCGGCGACCGGTGTGCGCATGTTTATTCTGTATCGCCGGCATCGTCCGGTGCAGCCGGCCTCTGAGGCCGCTTTGTATACAGTTCCAAACAGCTTTCGGGTTACCCGGCAGGAGGATGTGTTCCTGCGTTCGAGTGTGACCAAGACCCGTATCCCAAAGGACAATGTCGGCTCGTCGGGTGGTTCTTCCGGCGGTTTTCATACCGGCAGTAGCGGTACTTCCCATGGCGGCGGAAGCCGCGGTTTCTGACAACGGCAAATGGGCGTTTTTTGTCCGAAAGCAAAGAATTCGAAATTTTCTTCGCAGAAATTCATTGACAAACTGCAGCGGTTATATTATAATATCACCGTTGCGTTTTTCGGGGTGTAGCTCAGTTTGGTAGAGCGCTTGGTTCGGGACCAAGAGGCCATGGGTTCAAGTCCCGTCACTCCGACCAAATCAAAAAGCCCGGGAAGCCTGTGTTTATGCGGCTTACCGGGCTTTTTCACTTTTTACTCCAAAAGGGTGAAAATCTGTTTTTGTCTAAAAAAATCTAGTATTTTCTGCAAGATAGGCAACCGATTGGCAACTAAAATAAAAGGGCAGATTACAAAATGACAGGAGGCTGAAATGAAAACATTTCAGCCTCCTGCTTTATTAAGCAGGAGGAAGATGTACATGCCAGAATATCAATTGGAACTCAAGCAGCTGGTGGACTATCCACGTTGCCGGATTTACCGAAAATTCATCCAGTCCCTGATCGCAGACCGAAACTTCCATTCTCATGGAGGTTCCGGTCTTTTTTATTATATCGTACTCTGTTCCCTCGTTAATTTCCGTTTTTCGTACCGGCGCATTGAGCGCACATCCTACCTCGTCAGCCCCGGCGAATGGATCTGTACCTTGAACGACCTGACAGCCCAGCTGCGACTGAAGCGGCCCAGGCAGGCTCTGCAGATGTTAGAGCGCCTACAAAAGCAGCACTATATCACCTTCAGCCTGCTGGCCCGCGGGCGGGTCGTTAAGTTTAAAATCACCGCCTGGCAGAAAAGCAACACGGTACTTGACTATAATGCTCCCTGTCAAAAGGATGCCGGCTTTTTCTTCTTCCCTATTGCCATCCTGAACGAACTGATCGGCATGGGGAAATGCTCCGAACTGGACATTCTTCTCGACCTATGGCTGCATACGGTGTACCGGGACGAACGGGTACGGGGCTCGGATAAGGGGCCGGTGGTCTACTACCGCAGCTGCACCGGCGAGCCATTTGTCAGCTACACCGAACTGGCGGAACGCTGGGGTGTTTCCCGTTCCACGGTCAGCCGTACCCTCAACAAGCTGGCTGAAAATGGCCATTTGACCCTGATCGCCGGAACCGGCAAAAAGGGTAGCGTCATTTACCTGAACAATTACCTGTCCACCATGTTTCAAATCTCGGATGTTCTAATTGACAAGGAGGAAATCGCCATGTCCCTATGCTTTCATATCCAAGCTCCCAAAAATCCGGGCAACCAAAACCAACTCGTACAGGAAAATCAAATCTGCGTTTCAGGCACGATTCCCAGCGTTTCAAAATCGCACATTCCTCATATCCTGTCCAAAGTGGCATCCGTCCTGTATTCGCAAGGGATCCCGTGCTGTCGATGCCGGAATTCACGGTATAAGTTATATCGTTATCCGGACGACTGCAGGAATAAGAAGGCGTTGGAACTGACCATCCATTGTGGAAACGGTCCGGCCTTATACCGATTTGAGCTGAACCTGACTGTCCGGCAGGAAGGGGGTGTTCGCCGATGAAAGAGCCACACACCGACAGGAAATTCACCAACCGGGCAGAGAATCCGCTGCTGCATGATACCTGGAAACTGTTAAGCAGGTACAGAGATGTTACCTGGAGTCTGGAATTATCGGTACAGCAGATGAAAAAGAGCTTTGAGATTGAATACGGCACCAGTATCGATGAATTTCTCGACAGCGTCTATCTAGCCGGCGCTGAACTGACCGGGACAAACATCGAGTACCAGGCCAAGTGCATCGAGCGCTCCAACAAAATGCTCAAACTGGTGGATTCCTCGATTGATCTGCTCCGAAATAAACACAAGAATGGGGAAACCTTCTACTGGGTTCTGTACTACACCTATCTCTCCCCGCAAGAGGTAGGGAGCGTACTGGACATCATCGAAGCAATCCGGCCGCATGTGAAGTACATTTCCTACCGAACCTATTACCGGTATCGCCGGGAGGCCATCGAAGCCCTCAGTAACGTGTTGTGGGGCTATACGTCCAGGGATTGTATGGAATTGCTGGAAAAGTTTTTTCCGGATAAGCAAACCGCCAAATAGAATCTCCCTGTTCCAACTCCGTTTTCCAACAAGTACCAGAAATTTATAAGGTAATATCGAGTATAATGAAAATCAGAACGTTTGTTTTTGGAGAGGACATGGAACGGATTATTTTACATTCTGATATGAATAATTTTTACGCATCGGTCGAATGTCTATATCATCCGGAACTGAGGGGGAAACCGGTGGCCGTGGCCGGCGACCCGGAGGCCCGGCATGGTATTGTCCTGGCGAAAAACTACCCGGCCAAAGCCTGCGGCGTCCAGACGGGCGATCCTTTGTGGATGGCTCGGCAGAAATGCCCGGACATTGTGTTCACCCCGCCCCATTATGACCGCTATATGCAGTTTTCCACGGCGGCACGGGAAATCTACAGCGAATACACCGACCAGGTGGAACCCTACGGCCTGGACGAGTGTTGGCTCGATGTGACCGGCAGTATCGCCCTGTTCGGGGACGGCAGGGCGATTGCCGACGAGCTGCGGCGGCGCATCCGGCAGGAGCTGGGCGTCACCGCGTCGGTGGGTGTGAGCTACAACAAGATATTTGCCAAGCTCGGCAGCGATATGAAAAAGCCGGACGCCACTACTGTCATCACCAGCGAGCGGTTCAAAGAGATCGTCTGGCCGCTGCCGGTGAGCGACCTGCTGTATGTCGGCCGGGCGACCCATGCCAAGCTGAAACGGTACTGCATCAAGACCATCGGTGATCTTGCGGCCGCCGACCAGCGGTTTTTACAGCGTCTTCTCGGCCAAAACGGGATGATGCTCTGGTGCTTTGCCAACGGGCTGGATACCTCTCCGGTATCGAATATCGGCGCTAAGTCACTCATCCATTCCATCGGCAACAGTACCACCGCTCCACGGGATCTGGTAACCGACGAGGACATCAAAATCACCCTGTATGTGCTGTGCGAAAGCGTGTCTGCCCGGATGCGGGAGTATGGCTTTGTGTGCGATACTGTACAGCTCGGTGTGCGGGACAACGAACTGCAAAGCTATGAGCGCCAGGGTAAGTTTTCCTATCCCAACCGGACAGCGAAAGCTTTGTTTGAAAAGGCGTTTGAACTGTACAAGCGAAACCATTTGTCCGGCAAGCCGGTGCGTTCCCTGAGTGTGCGGGCCTGCCGGCTGTCAGTACGAGAAAATGAGCAGCTTTCCCTTATGCCAGACGTGGCCGCCATTCAAAAGCAGGAGGAACTCGAAAGCGCGGTGGACGCCCTGCGGAACCGGTTCGGTCATTTCTCTGTACAGCGGGGGCTTCTGTTGACAGATCTCCAACTTTCCAGCTTGAACCCCAAGGACGACCATGTGATCCACCCGGAATCTTTCTTCAAAAGCTGAAGGGCGCCGTTGGCACGACGCCCTTCAGCTTTGCTTACACCATATTGTTTTATCTTACAAGAACTGCCGCATATCCGTGGCCAACTGTTCCTCCGGTTTGATGAGGCGTTTGGCGATGTCCTTGGATACCTCATCCGGCGTCGCATATTGGTTAAGATACCGGGAGAGAGATTTGACCCCCATGTTGCAGCCGTCGGTCATCAGATCGGCGATGGTGTTGTCCGATTCGTCCATAACCAGTTTGACGTTGGTTTTCATCCAGGACATCCCTTTAGCCATGGCGTTGGGTTCCTTGCCGTCATCGTGATATTTGTCCAGGAGAATCTGGATTTCCTCTTTCAGCTTCTCGTGCTCGCTTTTGCATTCGGTCAGATATTTCTTTAATTCTTCGCTGTGCGCATAATCCAGCACCTCGTCAATGGAGGAGACACCCATTTTGATCCCGGCGTCGCATTCCCGCAGCAGTTTGATGGTATCCTGTTCAATCATGATAATCCTCTCCTTTGTTCATAAAGGTTGTGCATTCCTCCGGTCGCTTATCCTCCCGCAGCCCCTTGAATACCGGCTGGCGCATTCCGCCGCTTTGAGTTTTGTGCATATACTCCACCACGCAGATCAGCCGGGGCTCTACCCACCGGGCGTGCTCGTTGCCGTGGCCGGCCGAAACCGGTTCATCGAAAGGCGGGCGGAATGCCGGCGGCAGAGCTTGGATTTTGGCGAAGGCCGGGCCTCCCACTCCCAGGGTGACGTGTCCCTTATATTTCAGCTTTTCGTCGTCATACTGCCCCAGCACGATACTCGTCATGTGGTTATCCTTGGGTATCCACCCGCACACAACATAATCATCGTCCATGAGATTTTTCATCTTTAGCCAGCTTTTGGTGCGCTTGCCTTGGAAATATAAACTGTCTTGTTTTTTGGCGACAATGCCCTCCAGCCCCTGCTCCCTGGCAAGCTGGAACAGGGCCAGTGCCTGCCCGGCATCAAATACACGGGACACCGCCAACCGTTCCGATTCCGTCACCGCTTTTTGCAGGTACTCCTTGCGCTCGGTCAACGGCCGAAGGGTGAGGTCTTCTCCGTCATAATACAGGCAGTCGAACGCCACAAAGGTAGCCGGATATTTTTTTGCCTCCAGTTCGATTCGGTAGCGGTTGCTCATCAGGCTGCGGCGCTGGATGGTTTCAAAGCTGGGCTTGCCGTCCACCAGACAGAGCAGTTCCCCGTCCAGGACGCACCGCCTCTTTGCCTGCCGGTGGATCTTCGCCAGTTCCGGCACCTTGGGCAGCATCCGCACGTTTCGCTTGTTCCGAAGTTCTGTCCCGCCCTTCGGATCGAGGTAGGCTACACACCGTTCTCCGTCCCATTTCATCTCGTAGAGATACTGTTCATCCGCAAACGGCTCCACATTTTCCGCGATGAGCATGGGAGCAATATGCTTTTCTTCAAACAGATCGCTCATGACGCGCTGGCCTTTTTACGCGAGCGCGGCTTTTTCGGCGGGGTATCCTTGTCTTTTGTCTGCTCCACCATCTGCTGAAGGGCGTCCATCAGGTTAATGATGTTGGCGGACGGCTCCGCCGACGCGGCGGTGATCTCCTGATTATTCGCCTTGGCCTGGATAATCTCCCACAGCCGTTGCCGGTATTCGTCGTGGTATTTCGCCGGTTCAAAGGATTCTTTCATGCTGCTGATAACGGTTTTTCCCATAGTCAACTCCTGTTCCGACAGCTCCGGTTTGGCCGGTTCCTTGGGCATGGCTTTTACTTCGTCGCTATAAAACAGGGTTTCTACCAGAATACCGGTGTCAGTTGGAATCAGTACCATTAAATGCTCCGACTGGCCGATCACTCCCTTGGCGATGGCGACGGTATTTTCTTCTTTCATACACCGCCGCAGCAGCTCATAGGCTTTGTCGCCGCCTGCTTCCGGTATGACGTGGTAGGTCTTGTCGAAGTAAATCGGCCGGATATCGTGGATGTCCGCAAAGTGCAGAATGTGGATGGTCTTGTCTTTCTGCACCTTGGCCTTTTCAAAGTCCTCATCAGTGAGGGTCACATATTTGCCATCCTCAATTTCAAAGCCTTTGACAATATCCTGTGCAGATACCTCTTTTCCGCATTTGGAGCACACTTTCTTATATTTGACTCTTGAGCCGTCCTCCCGGCAAAGCTGGTTAAAATGGATGTCGTTATCCTGCGTCGCCGTATGCAGCGAGATCGGCACGTGAAGCAATCCGAAAGAGATTGCGCCTTTCATGGTTGCCGCCATTTTGTATGTCCTCCGTTCTGATGTACTGTATTTTCATCCAGCGGATACAGGGAAACCACCTGATCCCATTCCGGTGAGTATCCCATGTGCCATCGCCCGATGTATTGGCCCAGGACGTCATAAAGCTCCGTGTCGAATTCTTCAGTCCACATAATAAAGCCCCTTGGATATAGTCTGCCGAAACAGCAGCAAACTATACCCTGTTAAGTAGCTGGCACAATCATGGCATAAAAATGGCACAGAAAAATCCGAAATCGATACGGTTTTGCGCTTGCCTCGTACAAGACGCCGTGCTATACTGAATACGCTTCAAGGTATATCCAAAAACAAATACAAAACCTGAGACCGCCTTTTCATCAGGCGGTCTCTTTGTGTCGAACCGTCAAACAAGGCGCCCGCATTTTTTGCAGGCGCCTTGTTTTTGTGATATACCTTGTCGCCACATTTATATACAGGGAGGTTCCGTTTTGAAAGAGAAAATCCAAATTCACCAACAGCTGTATTCCTCTTTCCCCAGTCGCTCCAAAAGGAGAAAACACCTGCTCACAGCCGTCCTAATCCTTTGCATGGCCGTGCTGTTCTGTCTTCCAGCTTTAGCAGTCGGTGAAACTGCTACACCAACGCTATGGGACAAGGCCAAAACTATTATGCAGGACGTTTATAACAAAATCCTTGGCATTTCCACCATCGCCGGGATCGTCGCCGCTTCCATTGCTCTGCTGCTCATGAACTTCAGCAAAAACGACCGCACGGTGGGTGAAAGTCGAGCCTGGCTCAAGCGCATTATCGTCAGCTGGGCACTCTTGAACGGCTTGGGATTCATCATGAGTTATATTACGCCTTTCTTTGCCGACGGCAAATGGACACCGTAATTTTAGAGAAAGCAGGCGATCTATATGTTTACATCCATTGAAGAATGGATTCGGCAGGTTATCGATCAACTGGCAGTAGGGCAGGACGTGTACCTAGCACCCGCCAGCGCTCCTATTCTTCCAGCAAGGGAAATCCACTTAGAAAAGGCATTTATTTCTGAAATTCCCGCAACCGGCAATACCATTCATATAAAGAAGGCAGACGGAGAAGTGCAGATAGTAGACGTGGATGCAAGAAGCACGGCGTATCTGTATCTGGGCACAGTAGATATAGACGGAAAAATACAATCCTGGGTTTTTCTTTCCAAAGAAAAATTTTGGGCCTGGTGGGAATGGGTTATCCTGACGGACGAACTAAATCCCTATGTTAATTTTCGTCAAGGCTCCGTAGACGAAACGCCTACACTAAAGAATCTGCAAATAAGCCGGCTTATAGCAGACGCCCTTATCAACGACAACCTTCGTTATCAAAACATGGAATGTACAGGCTGTGAACGCAAAGATTCAGCGGACAAGTCTCTCTGTTCCACATGTATCCGAAGCGGCGCGCTGATGGATCACTGGCAAGGGGAAAAGCGCTGGTATGAACCATGAAAAAGTATCGCTGCTACAGAAGATGGGCGGCGTTCCCGATACGAATCAGGAGGATACACAATGGGGATTCTGGACGGCATTGTAGCCTGGGTTGCGGAAAAAGTCATGGCTTGTCTCGATTTAGTTACCACCTCTGTGCTGGGGGCACTAGGGTGCAACATGGATGTTTTCATTCAATATTTTCCGGCTGCGGAAACGCTTTACGACGTCTTTGTTGCTATCGCTATCGGCTTGGTTTTGCTGAATCTGATATGGCAGCTTTTTAAAAACTTCGCCGGCGGCCTCGGACTGGAAGTGGAAGATCCCGGAAAACTTGTACTCCGTTCAGCCCTGTTTATCCTGCTGATCTATTTTTCGGATGAGATCGTCGATCTAGTTCTTAAAATCGGCGGAACGCCATATTCGTCGATTCTTACATCGACCCTTCCTCCCATTAACTTCGCTTCGTTTAATGCTGTTATCACTATGATATTAGGGGTTGTTGCCAATAGTGTCGTGCTAATTGTTTCGCTTGTTCTGGTATTGATGCTCGCATGGAACTACATCAAACTGCTGTTTGAAGCGGCGGAACGCTATGTGCTGCTCGGCGTCTTGGTATATACTGCGCCGGTCGCATTCAGCATGGGAGCTTCCCAGTTGACGTCTGGAATTTTTAAAAGCTGGTGCCGCATGTTGGCAGGGCAGATGTTTCTGCTTTTGATGAACGCTTGGTGTCTGCGGCTGTTCACTTCTATGGTGGGCAGCTTCCTGGCAAATCCTTTGGGAATATAGGGGGAATTATGAAAAAGATAAAGCCGTTTATTTTTGCAACCGCCTTGTTTTTCATCCTGTCCTGTGTAGCGGTTGTTCCAGCCGCCGCCCTGACGGAAGAAGAAGTACAACAACAGGTTGCCACCGAGGGTAGTGCTGCTGTTACCGGGAATATTTTCATCTGGTTCCTCTGCGCCATTGCTTTCCTAAAGGTGTCCCAAAAGGTGGACAGCTTTATGAGCAGCCTTGGTATCAACGTCGGGCATACCGGCGGCAGCATGCTGGGCGAAGCCATGGTGGCAATGCGCGGCATAGGCTTAGCCGCCAAAGGGATAACCGGCAAAAGCTTCGGTTCGTCCGGCGGCGGGGGTGTGCCTGCTGACGATGGCGGGAGCGCTGCCTTTGCTGGCGGTCTGGCGGGAATTGTGAGTCGGAAAGTCACACAGGGAGCCGCAGCAAGTGTCACCGGGCATGGCGGTCATTTTGCCAGCCGAAAAGCCTTTGAGTCTTCTCTGGCTAAAGGAGGCACTTTTGCTAACGGGGTCATCGGTTCTGTAGCAAGGGGCAACATCGCAAAAACCGGTTCTATAACTGGAGATACCGCTGTAAAAGCGTTCCAGTCGTACATAGGGATGCCCGGACAGGACGCAGACACCCCTCCGCTGTACAGCAACATGGAAATCGGCGGCGGGCGGATCACCGGCACAGAAACCTCTGCAGCCGCTCCGGAAGGAATCCCATTTGCCATGTATAGTGCCGAACAGTATATGGAGCCGGCCGGGGATTTCCGCACGATATCTGCAGCTGACGGCTCAAGGTGGTATATGCAGTACGCTCAGGACACGGTAAAGCGGGAACCGTATGAGGCACCAGATGGAAAAATCACCTACCATGAAAGCATTGTCAAGCAGATGCCCACCATGCCCCGCCGAAAGGATAAGGTGTGAGCCATGCCGGAACAACCGGACAAGAAGGATTCCGGAGCTGTCCAAAAAAGCGCGCAGGCGGCTCACACCGTTCATGGCGCGGTAAAAACAGGCAAGGCCATTGCCGGGGCGGCAAAGGGTGCGGCTGTCGGCGGCCCCTATGGAGCGGCTGCAATAGCACTCTGGCAAAACCGAAAAACCATTGTAAAGATACTTGTAGCCGTTGGTTTTCTATTGTTCCTTCCGATTTTATTTCTCTTGATGCTTCCTTCCATGATTTTCGGCGGGCTGGATTCAGTTACAGGTAGCGTTCCCATTCTGAACGACAATTCGGCCATCAGGGAAAATATAGCGCAAGCCGACGCTGTTATTTCTGCAGTAATGACGGACAGTCATACCGCCGTATTATCGAAGATCCAGGAGGATATAGAGACTCTGGAGGCAGGGATAGAGCATCAGATAATTGATCCGTATGTAGAAACGCTCCCGTTCAACAGCTCGCTGATTATTTCTCAGTATTGCGTGGCGAACAGCAACTACAAAGCGGTTAATCTATCGGATTTCCAGTATAAGGTTGAGCAGGGAAAGGAACATCTATTTACATACGGCAAGGAAATACGAGTGGAATCCATCGTTCAGGACGGGGAGATTGTCGGGGAAAGAACTATCGCGGTATACACTGTGCAATACGCAGGTGAGGACTACTTTGGAGATACGGTTTTTGCCCTAAACGAAGAACAAAAAGCGTATGCCAGGGATTATGCGGAAAACCTGGAGTTATTTCTCCTTGATCCCTTGTTAAGCGTTACCTATGAGACAGGAGTAAACGATCATGCCGGATAATTATAAAGAAGAACTGGACACATATACGATTCCCCCGAACTTTATGGAAAGCGGAACATTGTTTGGAGGAGCCTTTAAGCTACGGAACGCACTAGAAGCCGGAACTCTCGTTCTTGCTATAGGGCTGCCCGTTTTTCGGCTGCCGATTTCTCTGACGATGCGCATCATCCTATTATGCCTTACAGCCCTGCCGTTGGGGCTCATCGCGCTTATCGGCGTATCGGGAGAAAGCCTTTCCTCCTTTATCTTCAGCTTTTTCCGCTTCCTCAAAAAGCGACGAATAGTATCCCAGCCGGCCGAAGAGGATAACCCGACGCAACCCAACGACCTCAAAGGCCATAGGGCTCGTGCCGCTCGGATACAGACGCCGATGGACTATTTTCCCATCCAGAAGATCGAACATGGGGTCATCTACACCCGTGACCACCGATATGTGAAGGTGCTGGAAGTGACGCCCATCAACTTTCTGCTCCGCAGCGCCCGGGAACAGCGCAGCATTCTGTATTCCTATGTCCACTATCTGAAAATCAGTCCGGTAAAGGTGCAGATGAAGGTGCTGACCAAAAAAGCGGACGTCAACCGGCACCTCGAATCCATCCGCCGGGAATTCCAAAACGAAACGGATGAGAAATGCCGGGAGTTGCAGAAAGATTACGAAAACCTGATCCGGCAAATCGGCTCTAAAGAGGCCATCACCCGGCGCTTTTTCCTAATCTTTGAGTATGAAGGCTTTGGACGTCATGAGTCCGAGGAAGAGATGCTATCCGCCCTGATGACAGCGGAACAGACCGCAAAGACATATCTGCTGCAGTGTGGGAACAAAATTGTTGAGCCGGAATCGGAAGATGAAGCGACCGTCGAACTGCTGTACGAACTGCTCAATCGGAAAACCAGTACGGAGACGTCGCTGTCTACCCGAAGTAACGAGGTGATTGCCCGACATCTGTTCAGGGACGGCACAGACGAACTCGGCGACATACCCGCGGCGGAATTTTTCGCCCCTCCGTCTATGGATTTTCGCCATGCCCATTATCTTCATATTGACGGCACCTACTACTCGTATCTGCTCATCCCCTCCTCTGGGTATAAGCCTCGTGTGGCTGCTGGCTGGCTGTCGATCCTGATAAACGCGGGAGAAGGGATCGATGTGGACATGTTCCTGTTCCGGCAGCCCAAGGAACAGGTGATTCATAAGCTGGGGCAGCAGCTGCGGATTAACCGCTCGAAAATCCGGGACGTCAGCGACACCAACACCGACTTTGATGACCTGGAAGGAGCCATCCGTTCGGGGTATTTCCTGAAAGACGGTCTCGCCGCCAACGAGGACTTCTACTATTTTTCCACCCTGATCACCGTCACAGCCGGTTCGGTCAAGGAACTGAACTGGCGGATTGCCGAACTGAAAAAGCTCCTGGTTTCCCAGGATCTGAATGCATCCCCCTGCACCTTTCGGCAGGAGGATGCATTTTTATCCTCGCTGCCCCTGGTATCGTTGGAAAAACATCTATACGCACGTTCTAGGCGGAACATGCTGACCCTGGGCGCCGCCAGCTGCTATCCCTTCACTTCCTACGAGCTCTGCGATGATACTGGTATCCTGCTGGGGATCAACAAGCATAACAATTCGTTGGTTATTGCCGATCTGTTCAACAGCCAGATTTACAAGAACGCGAATATGGCCATTCTGGGAACCAGCGGATCCGGCAAATCGTTCACCCTGCAGCTCTTCGCACTAAGACTTCGGCGTAAAAATATCCAGGTGTTTATTCTGGCGCCGCTGAAAGGGCATGAGTTTTACCGGGCGGCGCGGAACATCGGCGGAGAAATTATCCAGATATCCCCCTCATCTCCACACTGCATCAATGTCATGGAAATCCGCCCGGTAGATACAGCGGCAGCTGAACTGCTGGATGAAGCTGTGATTGAAAAATCCCTGTTAACCGCCAAAATACAGCGGCTGCATATTTTTTTCGCCCTGTTAATTCCTGATATGACTCACGAAGAACGGCAACTGCTGGATGAAGCTATGATTAAAACCTATGCGTCATTTGGCATTACGCATGAGAATACCAGCCTTGTGGACGAAGCCTGCCCGGAACGTTTCAGACCTATGCCCAAGCTTGGGGATCTGCACCAGGAACTTTTGAAAAGCCCGCAGACAAGGCGACTTGCCAATATCCTCAACCGACTGGTTCACGGTTCCGCCAGCACGTTCAACCAGGATACAAATGTCAACCTGGACAACAAATATACGGTCCTGGACATTTCCGAACTGACCGGCGATCTGCTGACGGTGGGCATGTTCGTTGCTCTGGATTTCGTATGGGACAAGGCCAAGCAGGATCGCACCAAAGAAAAGGCCATCTTTATTGACGAAACCTGGCAGCTCATCGGTGCGTCTTCCAACAAACTGGCTGCGGAATACGTGTTGGAGATATTTAAAATTGTTCGTGGTTACGGCGGAAGCGCCATTTGTGCCACACAGGATTTGGATGACTTTTTTGCCCTCGAAGGCGGCAAATATGGCCGCGGCATCGTCAACAATGCGAAAACCAAGATCATCCTCAATCTTGAAGACGAGGAAGCACAGAGGGTACAGGAGCTTCTGCATCTATCGGAAGCCGAAACGCTGGCTATCACTCATTTTGAACGCGGCAACGGTCTGATTTCCACAAACAACAACAATGTCACCGTAGAATTTAAGGCATCCGAACTGGAGAAAGAACTGATTACAACGGATCGGCGGGAGCTGCAGCAGCTTTTGGAGAAAAAGAAGCGGCAGAATGCTGTGCCGTCTTCTTAAAACGCAGGGATTGCGATAACAATGCGTATAACATTTCCTATCGCGGCCTTTATGCGACAATATTGCGTATAGAACCAGGAGGTGGTTTTGTGAATACACGGGCAAGCTTATACGCGAACGAGGCGTCGAAGCTGTTGGATACGGTTTCGGCCTATAAAACCCTGTACACAGAGCAGCTTTTAAGACTGTTTCCTCCCGGAAAGGCGGATACCGTCCGGATGCTGCTGAGACGGCTTGCCAAAGACCACCGGCTGTATCTGTCAAAGGATGAAACCGTCGCATCGGCCGATCCGATTTTTCCGCTGAACGATAGGCTCATCCGTGCTTTCTGGGTACTGCTCGATTTCATCGACAAGACAGAATTTCACGTTCCCGGTATATTTCCGGCACTCATCAGCTTTTTTGCTGGTGAGGAGCTATATGATATACTCCATATCCCGTGGAGGCAGGAAGGTATGATCCATGCCGCCATTCCTCGGCAGGAAAAGAACCCGCCCAAACGGATCTTGCTGCTTGATGATCTTTCGCAAATGCCGGCGCTGCATATTCCGAACACAGCCGGATTCTGTATGGTGGATCGGGACGGAAAAGCCGCCTATTACCAGTAAAAACGCTGTAAAAACAGTTGCAGAAAACAGGGCCGAGAGCAACCGTTCGCTTCCGGTCCTTCTGCTTTTTATCTCCCCATAAAGAAAGGACTCTTACTTTTATGAACGAACAGGAATTAAAAAAACGACTCCGTACCGCCCAGGATACAATCATTCGCCTGAATAACACGGTTATGGCGATGAGTGCCTGTAACGTCAGCCGGTATCCGGCCAATTTTCAGGAGTTGAGTCTGGATGCCGCAGCCCATGCTGAAAAGCTGGCCTGCAGGCTTCGGGATCTGGTAGGGCGCTATGGCACGATCCAGCTGGAACAGATACTGACGCGCTCTACCGATACACTGGGGATTACGGTTGCGGTCGATGAAGAAGGAATCGTACAGATCCGGCTCCCACGCCTCCTCCCGAAGTGGAAACAGCATAGCAGCGGTCAATTCTTAACCATGCCGCTGTTTATTGCTTTGGATACCTATTTGCGGAAGTATCCCCTCCCTCAATTTACCGAGTGTGCGGTCTGCTTCGTCCATGTATACGATGAAACGCTATCTCTTGGCCGCGTGCGGGATTATGACAATCTGGAGGTTAAACACATTCTCGACATGGCGGCCGTCTATCTGATGACCGACGACAGCGGAGCCCTATGCGATATATACCATACGACCTCCTATGGGAATCAGGACGCGACCCTCCTGTATTTTATGCGGCAGGATCAGCTTCCGGGCTTTATCCTACGGCAAAAAAACCTATCCAATTTTTCAGAAAACCAGCAGCCGGATTTGGATACCCACTGAATGTGGAAAAATCCAAAAATTTCAAGGGCTCCCGTCCCCTCTGCCGAGGAGCAATTTACCCAAGTACAGGGACCTATGGTAAAAAGCTGTGGAGGAAAACGCCATGATCCACCCTCATTCGCAGGCGTATCATCTGCTTGGACTTATCGCTGTATGCGGTGAACTCCCGGCAGATGCCATACACCGCCTTCCCATATCCGAGAGCTACCGGTATAAGGTGATCGCCAGCTTGAAAAGCCAAAAACTGATCCGCCTGTTTGGGCGGGATGGCATAAAAGGCTATCGCCTGACTCCGGTGGCTAAAAAACTGCGTGATGCCGTCCTTTATGGCGGCGGGTATGCCGCGCAGTTTATACGCAACTTCCGCTGTTTTATGATGAAAAGGCGCCTATATTTGAGCCGTCCCTTTCCGCAGCCGTCCCGAAACCATCCGGGGCGGTTTTCTACTGTCCCACCGAAGTCAAAGATATCGGGCTGGGCCCAGGAATCCGAGTGTTCCGGATCTACCAGATTGAAAACCCGGACGACGTACCCGCTGTCCCGAAGATACTCGCTCATGTCCTCATAGAGTTCGGCCTTGGGATCGGTACAGACGATGGAATCCCCGTTTGTTTCTGGGAAGGGCCAGAATCTTGCCGTCCCGTTCTCCAACAATGATGCCGTCTGTCTGGCGCACATCGGACACAACCTCCAGAAGCTCCCGCATTTTCTCTTCCGGCAGGAAGCCGGCCGTACCGTAGGTGCCTTTTTCGGAATAGACAAGATTCCGTTCCCGATCCAGTTTCCCGCTACCGCCAAACCCCATCCGCATGACCACAAGGATCAGAAGTCCAAAAAGCGCCAGGCATATTCCCAGGCCGTACAAGCCATACGGCATCTCGAAAACAGCCTGAAAGCATTCACGAATCCCGGCGTGCGGAAAAGCTGGCGACGTGCCGTTCCCCGGCATCCCGCCAGCTGTCTTCCATGCATTGCCTGCAGGAAATCGGCGGTGATGGAACGATGGCCCAAATTCTCACAGATATTATCATCAAAAACACCGGCTCCTTAAAAGGGGATCGCTTTTGGGACAATGCGGAAGCCAACCTTCTGAAAGCGATCATCTTATATGTCGAGTGCAGCTATCCACCTCCGAATCGCAACATCGGTGAAGCATATCAGCTGCTGATCTTCAAAAGCGCACAGGAGCTGGACGCCCTGTTTGATGTGCTGCCTCTTTCCCACCCGGCCAGGGCGCCTTACCAGATTTACCGGCAGGCGGCCGATTCGGTGCGCAGCAGCATCCTGATCGGGCTGGGCAGCCGCCTTCAGGTATTCCAGTCAGAACTCATCCGTCAGATTACAAGCTACGATGAGATCGATTTGACCCTGCCCGGCGTGGAAAAATGTGCGTATTTTTGTGTTTTTTCGGATCAGCAGTCCACCTTTGATTTTTTGTCATCGCTGTTCTTCAGCTTTTTGTTCATCAAACTGGTCGGGTATGCCGACAGCTGTACGGGCGGCCGTCTTCCGGTGGCTGTAAACATCATCGGTGACGAATGGCCCAATATCGGCACGGTCCCGGACTTTTATAAAAAAATTTCTACCATACGAAGCCGCAACATCCATATGATGGGGCTCTGCTTTCAATCGCTCGCTCAGCTTCAAACCCGATACCCGGATACGGAGTGGCAGATATTGCTGAGTGCCTGCGATACACAGCTGTTTTTCGGCGCAAACGATGAGTTTACTGCCAAACTGGTCAGCAACCGCACCGGGGAGATCAGCGTCGCAACTAACAGCCGCTCCAGGGTGCTGGGCACCTGGCGGATATCAAACTACACGCCGGAGTTCCGGGAGACGGAATCGACCGGCAAACGTAAACTGATGACTCCCGATGAAGTCCTTCGGCTGCCGGCACATCAGGCCCTGGTTATTCTTCACTCGCAAAACGTGCTGAAGGTAAACAAGTTTGACTATACCCGGCACCCGGAAGCAAAAAAACTGCGGCCGGTAAAAGCCGCCGACCACATTCCGGCCTGGCATAAGCTGCGTGCACAAGAGAGCAGCCGCTCCGCCAGCATGGAGCCGAAAGCCTCCCCTGGCTGCCCATCGAATACTGGAAGCGGCAGAGGGAAAACCGACGTCGTTCCTGTAGATAAGAACTCCATATTACTATGAAAGAGGGTAACCGTATGCCAAAGAAAAAGACTGATCCCGAAATGCAGGACAACGTCGCGCCGGAAGAGGTAACAACCGCTTTGCCGAAGCAAACGGACACCTTGGTTTCGGTCGAAACCGACTGTCAGGAACCGCTTCTGCTGGATGAGGCAGACGATGAGATGGTGGCGGCCGCTTCCGGACAAGATCCGCTCCTGATTGATGAGGTGGAAGAAACGGAGGACGAAGCGGAAGAAACGGCTTGTGAACCCATGCCAGACCCGGACTTCCAGGCGGTTTCGGAAGAACCGCGGAAGGATAAGCCGGCCAGACGTCGCCGCAAAGCCGCCGAACCGCCCGAGGGCACTCCCCTGCCGGAAGAAGGCGCTAAAAAGCCGGCCGGTGAGTCTCCTCCGCCCCGACGGACCGATCCGGTGCTGACCATCGTTGCCCATGAAGAAATCCAGACACCGGAAGAACTGGAGGAAACCGCCTGGCACGAAATCAAGAACGCCTACCTTTCCCGGCGGATTCTTTCGGGCATCCTGAGTGGTGTAGAAACCCTGGAAGGCGGCAGCTCGGTTGCAGTTGTGTTTTACAAGCAGTTCCGGGTGGTCATCCCTGTGTCGGAAATGCTGCTGAATCTATCCCAGACGCCTAACCATTACGGCGACATCCACAGCCGCGAACAAAAAATCCTGTCCGGCATGGTAGGCGCCGAAATCGATTTTATCATCAAGGGTATTGAAGACAGTACAAGATGCATCGTCGCTTCCCGGAAGGAGGCTATGCTGCGCAAGCGCCGGCTGTTCTATTTTGGCACAGATGATGAAGGAATGTACCGTATCTACGAGGGCCGGCTCGTCCAGGCCAGGGTGGTGTCCGTGGCGGATAAGGTTATTCGGGTGGAAGCGTTCGGCGTGGAAACCCGGATTGTCGCGCGGGCCATTACGCCGGACTGGCTGGGTAGTGCCCACGATCATTATCATGTAGGCGATAAAATATTGATCCGCATCCAGAAGATCGCTCGGGAGTCGCTGGAAGCTTTAAGCATTGAAGCGGATGTACGCAGCGTAACCGACAACGCACCGCGGGACGATTTAAAAAAAGTCCGCGTACAGGGAAAATATGCAGGCGTCATCACGGATATTTACCACGGCGTCGTGTTCATCCGGCTTCACATCGGCGTCAATGCGGTGGCACATTCCTGCTTCGATCCCCGGACGCCGGGGAAAAAGGACGATGTGGCAATGGTCATCACCCATCTGGATGAGGAGCGCAATGTGGCAGTTGGCATCATCACGCGGATTTTAAGGCGGAACCTCTGACATTTTTCAAAACTGAGTTTGTCAATATGAAATTTGACGAATTCCAAAAAGCGTATATATAATGGGGGTGAAATCATTATGTAAGGAAGGCGAATCCCCATGAAGACAAAAAGTTTGCTGTTCGGATGTCTCGCCGTTTTTGTCCTGTCTTTATCGGCCTGTTCCCAACCAGCACCGGTTTCGGATACGGCTTCAGCCATTTATTCTGAGACAGACAATTTGTTGTACGAAAGCGAAACGGAATCCGTTGCTTCTGTTTCAACCTATGTCTTTGCCGTTACGGATACATCGGGTCGAACTGTGACGGACAGTAAGGGGGGAATGGTTACTGCTGTCGAAACATTCCCACCAGCAGCAACAACCAGTACCAACCCGAGTGCCCTCAGCCGGCAGACGGTGGTTCACACGATGCCTGGCGCTCCCTCTACAGATGGTACAACGGCCAGGCAGCCGAACAGCACGACCGCTTCCTGTTCCAAAACAACCACGGCATCGGAGGCCACAACCACTTCCCGCGCCACAACGCAGCAGCCGTTGGAAACCCTTCCGCAGCCGAAACCTACCGGCTCCTGGTATTCGCCCTATGACCTTCCGCAGATTTACGCTGAATGCAAGCGTGAGATCGAACGGCTGGGATTGGTGTGGGAGGACGGGCTGCGGCCGGATTCTTTGGGGGTATCGTGGGCAAATCCGGACAATACGGTTGTGTATACCTATTTTCCCGAAGAATTCCACTTAAAAGAAGATGTATTCGAACTGATCCGATACTATAGAGATAAACCATATACTCGACAATCCTGTCGAATCTGGCTGGAACCCTATGAAAAAAGTCCTGGTGATTATCTGATTTACTTTTTGGAGCGCCGATAAAAGTATATATATCTGTGCTGAAGAGCCGTCCATTTGGGCGGCTCTTCTCTTTGTCCCAAAACAACTATAGGAGATGTTCTATGATGAAACAGAAACGCGTTTTTCTCTCGGCTGTTTTAACACTTGTTCTGCTTTGTTCGTTCATCCTGCCAGTATTTGCTGCCAGCTATCAAAACGGCGACACCGCCAAGGTCACAGTATCGAGCGTGTGGGCATTCCACGCCGGCCGGCAACCGGGGGAAAACAGTTCCACCAGCAACGGTGGCAACCGGGGCAACCATTACAACAACCGCCTGTATTGGTTCGAGGGCTATTCCGTCGACATCCTGCAAATGGACGGGAGCAAGTATGCCCCGCAGTACAACGGCAAAACGTACTTTTACTGCATACACAAATGGACAGACTACGGCACAAGCAACCGAAAATTCTATGTGGATCCTACCGGGCATGGGAACCTGATGACCAGCCCATATTGGAAGAACAAGCTGAGTCGAACCCAGCAAGACCTGCTCATGTTGATATCTATATACGGCTTTCCGGCCAGAACTCCCCAGCAGCTTGGCGTAGGTACAGTAGATGACGCCTATGCGGCCACTCAGGCGTTGATTTGGGAAGTTGTGACTGGACGACGAGATTTTAACGGGCTGGTGTCCAACTATAAATCCTCCTCCGAAGAACTGAACGGTGGCATTCCCGCCGCTAAGAACAATGTGCGGTATTTTCTGGACAAATACATGCACTATGCGTATACAGGCAATGGCCATACCGCCGGGGAGGCCACCCCTGCCCTGACCGCTTACAACAAAATTATAGCGGACATGGCGAAGCACGATACCCTTGCCAGCCTCGCAGGCCAGACCCTGACCCTGAAATGGGACGGGGCCAGCAAAACCTACAAGGGTAGCCTGACGGATAGCAATAGAATATTGAGCCATAGCTCCGTCACGTCCTCCCTGCCCTCCGGCCTGTCGGCGTCCATTAGCGGGAACACCATCACTTTTACCGCAACAAAACCGATGGATACTACCGCCGTCACCCTCAACAAGAACCTGCCGGAGCTATGGCGAACCAGCCCCTTGGCAGTATTGGAAGTAACCTCTGGCACTGGGCAAGAAATGCTTTGTGGGCAGATGAACGACCCGCGTTCCTATACTATGAAAGTCCGTACCGCACAGGGGACGGCGAAAATCATCAAGACCAGCGAGGACGGTGTAGTGTCCGGCCTGCAATTCCGGGTGACGGGTAACGGTATCGACAAGACCTATACCACCGACAGCAAGGGGCAGATCACCGATACCATCCCGGCAGGCACCTACACGGTGACGGAAATCAATACGCCGGGACGGTACAACACCCCCGCCAGTCAGTCACTCACCGTCCCCGACGGCGGCACCGGCACGGTGACATTTTCCAACACCCTCAAAAAGGGTTATGTGGAGCTCTACAAGGTCGACACCACCAGCGACAATCCGCTGGCCGGAGCTGTGTTCGGCATCTATAACAGCGCGAACATCCGGATCGGGGAACTCAAAACCAACGCAGACGGTTACGCCAAGAGCGGCCTGCTCCCTTATGGAGACGGGTACTACTTGTTAGAGGAAAAGGCGCCGGAAGGATATGTGCTGGATACCACAAAACACTACTTTAATATCCGCACGAATGGCCAGACCATTACCATCCGCACCAACAACCAGAGCCAGATGGGTCAAATCACCGTCCAGAAGAACGACGGGGAAACCGGCGAAGCGGTAACGTCCCCGGCGACCTTTGACATCCGGGCGGCGGAGAACATCCGGACGCCGGACGGCACGATCCGCCTGAAAACCGGGGAACTGGCCGATACCGTCACCACGAAAAACGGCGTCGGCTCGTCCAAACAGCTATATCTCGGTGAATATCTCGTGACAGAGCGAACAGCCCCGGAGGGTTATGTACAGGACGGCAAGCAGTACCCGGTATCCCTCGAATACGCCGGACAGACGGTCAAAATCGTGACAGAGAGCGTCACCGTCCCGAACGCCCCGCAGAAAGGGACGATCACCGTCCACAAGACCGACAGCGAAACCGGCAAGCCAACCATCCTTTCCCCGGCAACCTTTGAAATCCATGCTAAGAATGACATCATCACCGGCGACGGCACGGTACGCTATCAGGCTGGGGAACTGGTGGACACCCTCACCACAGCGGGCGGTTCCGCCACCAGCAAGCCCCTGTATCTCGGAAGCTACATTGTGACCGAAAAGACCGCCCCGGAGGGGTATGTCCTGAACACGGAGCCGCAGGAGGTCACGCTGCGCTACGGCGGCCAGACGGTGGAGCTTGTGACCGAGAGCGTGACCTTTGCCAATGCTCCGCAGAAAGGGCAGATCGTGGTACAGAAAAACGATGCGGACTCCGGCAAGCCCATCACCGCGTCCCCGGCGGTCTTTGAAATCCGAGCCAAAACAGACATTATGACAGCCGACGGCACCGTACGTTACAAGGCCGGGGAACTGGTGGATACGATTACCACGGCAAATGGTATAGCCAACAGCAAGCCCCTGTACCTCGGCGCCTACACGGTAACCGAGAAAACCGCCCCGGACGGCTATGTGCAGGATACCACCGTGTACGACGTGACCTTGTTCTACGGTGAGCAGACCGTCGAACTCGTTACCGAGGGCATCTCCATCGACAACGCCCCGCAAATGGGGACGATCACTATTGAAAAGCGGGACAAGGAAACCGGCAAGCCGATCATCCTGTCCGACGCGGTTTTCCTGCTTCATGCGAAAGAGGACATTATAACCGGCGACGGCGTGGTGCATTACCACGCGGGCGAACTGGTGGATACCCTCACCACCGTGCAGGGCATGATCGCGTCCAAGCCGCTGTATTTGGGCACCTATACCCTTACTGAGATTACTGCGCCTGATGGATACATTCTGGATTCCACTCCGCATGACGTAACCCTTTCCTATGGGGGTCAGGGTGTGGAACTGGTGAGCGAAAGCCTGTCGCTGGACAACGCTCCGCAGATGGGAACGATCACCATCACCAAGGTGGATGAGGAAACCGGAAAACCGATAGTGGGCGCTAATGCGGTGTTTGAACTGCGGGCGAAGGAGGACATTGTGACCGCCGACGGCACGATCCGACACAAGGCCGGGGAGTTGGTAGCCACCCTCACCTCCAAAGAGGGTGTGATAACGACTGGCCTGCTGTACCTCGGCACCTATACCATAACGGAAGTAAAAGCGCCGGAAGAGTATCTGCTTGACGATACGCCCCACGATGTGACGCTGGCCTACGGCGGGCAGGACGTGGAACTTGTCACCGAAAGTCTAACGATTGGAAATGCGCCGCAGATGGGGAGCATCACCATAACGAAAGTGGACGCCGAAACCGGCAAACCGATTATTCTTTCGCCCGCGACCTTTGAGATCTACGCGGCGGAGGACATCATCACCCCGGACGGCACGGTGCGGTACATCAAGGGTCAGCTTGTGGATACCCTCGTCACGGAGAACGGCGTAGCGACCTCCAAGCCGCTGTACCTGGGGGATTATATCGTCATCGAAACCATAGCACCGGAGGGATATATCCTCGACACGACTCCCTATGAAGCGGCGCTGCTCTACGATGGACAGGTGGCTGCCGTCAAGCGGATGGCCATGTCCGGGCCGGTGCTGGAGGTCGAACCAGGAGATATACAGGGTAATACCTCTGAGAAACCGGTAACCATCGTCCCTGACACAAACAACAATGCCAGCCTCACCATCTCCAACCAGCCGATACCGGAAATACCCAAAACCGGCGATGCGCTGCCGGTGACGGCTCTGTTCCTTCTAGGAGGCTCTCTAGGCTTTTGTGGTGTGTGTTTGGTGAGCAAACGTAAATCCTTCAAAAAATAAACCATTCATGCCGGGGACTGCCGCAGCTTCATGCGGCAGTCCCTTTTCTTTTTAGGAAAGGGTGTGTCTCACTTGAGTTACCCATGCCAAACGCCGATTCGCATTATACATCAGTTCTTGAATGTGACCGGCGGCAACTGGCGGAATGCCGCCTATATAGAATGCCGCTGCTGCCAATATGAAAAACCTGCCGTATGCGCAAACCAACCGGACTGGCTGTATGTCCCGGCCGTCGACGGTTCCCCTCTGCTCCTGCCGGTTTCGGATGCGGAAATCCTGTTCTCTCGTAGGATTGACAAATCTGAATGTCTGCTCGAAATCAGCAATGTGCGGTTTCAGGCACTATTCCGGAGGTACTTCATGCAGCACTACCCGGATATGGCGCCCTGCCCTTTGTTAATTTTTTGTAAACAATTCGAAAAAACGTAAAAAAACACGATATTGAGCGGAGTAAGAAGGGCGACCGAACAGATACCCTAAGAATTTTTCAGGAGGTGGAAACATGAAGACCAGAAAGAAACCCATCAAATGTCCCTATTGCGGCCATACGGCCGTGCTGCGGGATGCTTCCTATGTGTACGGCGAAAACGCTGTAGAGGAGCATCTGTATGTATGTTCACGCTATCCCGAATGCAATGCTTATGTCGGGGTACATAAAGGGACGTTCATCCCGAAAGGTACATTAGCCAACGGCGATCTGCGGCATAAGCGGATCGAGACGCACAAAGTCTTTTCCAAGCTGTGGGATACCGGAATCATGACGAAAAAACAGGCATACCGCTGGCTGCGCTATATTTTCGGCCTGTCTTCTGAGCAAGCACACATCGGCCAGTTTTCAGAATACCGGTGCGACGAACTGATCCGTATCTGCCGGAACGTCCTGCAGAACAACCGACTCGCCGGATGAGGAGGAGGATAGACATGAATAAGCTTAGCAATGAGCAAAAAAGACTGGTCCAGGAACACCTGCACGTGATCGACTGGGTACTCTATAAAAGCATCGCTGTCAACGAGACGGTGCAGGGGATGGGCCGAGAGGATTTGTATCAAACCGGCTGTTTGGCCCTCTGCGAGGCGGCTCTATCCTTCGACGGACGTGTACGGTTCCAGACCTATGCCCAAACATTCGTGAGGAATGCGCTGATTGACATCTGCCGAAAAGCCAAAACCCAGAGGAAGTACTGCTGCCATTATCTGGAAGATTCTGTCCCCGGCACGGATTTGCGCTACGGAGAGACGAAAGCCATGACTGCGGATGCACCGGAGCCAGACTGCGGGGTTTCCGAACAAATCGCTCTCCAGTTTGCTAAAGCCAAGCAGCATCATACCGGGATCGCGCTGAAAGGGATTGAAGCTCTGGAGTTGCGATACAAGGGATATACCGGCAAAGAGATCGCTGCTCTTTATCACACCTCACCGAAATCCGTCTTTTCATGGATCTCCCGCGCCAAACAGAAGCTCCGGCAGAACGGCGAGCTGGAGGCTCTGCTGGCCTGTTGTAAATAGGCGCCTTGTGACGTATATACAAGGCATCAACTTATGAGAGAGGGATGCGACATGATGAAATTCTATACGGCTGTTGGGCAATACAGGCTGCAACGGGATGAACGGGGCCATCCGTATCCAGCGGTGATAAAGGATCGGCAGGAATTCTGTCTCAGCATTGAGGAGATGATCCTCTGGGCCAGTTCTTTGTGGAGGATCCACACCTACGACGAACTGGAAAAGCTGTTTTATCACAAGGAGATGGAAGCGCACATTCTGGGGGACGCCGATTTTGATGCCTATTTGTCCCGTCTGGAAAACCGGGGGCTTATAGTTTCCGGCCGCGATATTACGGCGGAAGGCGCGCTTTACGATTTGCTGTCCCGGCTTAGTGTGGTGCCGCTGAAAGTTTCATTCACCAGCAGGATAGCGGCCTTTGTCCGGCTGTGCGCTGTTCGGAAGATGCCGCTTTCCATCGCCAAAAATATCTTCCGACGGATACCGATGACCGAACCGGAAAAACGGGTTTTAAAATTGACCGGGCAGTACCGGCTGTCGGCCGCCGAGTTGATAGCGTGCTTTGATAACGGCGTCTATGCCATCGCTACCGAGCAGCAATTGGTGAGCGCCGTTTACGGCGACCATCACCCCGCGGAAGTCAATCTGAAAGCGCAGGCGTACTGTTCGGATAACCGGCGGGCCGTGATAACCGCCATCGCCAACCTGTATCTCAAGCAGGCCATCCTGCTGCAATAGAAGGGGGACATCCATGAACCACTCCGCGCCGCCTGCCTTGTTAAAGGCCATATGGCTCACCGCCCTGATCGGGGCAGGCTGTTTAGGCCTTGGCATTCTGTATTTCTTGAAAACAAAGGATCGCGTTCTTCTGTTCCTCAGCCTGTTGGTGTTTCTCGGCTGTACAGCAAAAGCCCTGTCCCTTTACCGCACTGTCCGAAAACGGCGCTATGAGGTGGTGGAGGGAACCTGCATCCGTGCCGCGCAAAATCCCTTCGGGAAAATGGAAACGGTTGGGCTGCTGGATGCGGATGGCACAGAACACATATTGTATCTGCCCAAAAGCTGTAAAATGAGCGTCGGCCGACAATACCGCCTGTATTTCTCACAGAGGCGCCCGTCCTGCAGTGGAAACCGCCGCCTGGACGCCGCCTTACAAACCGAGGGCTTTTTAGGCTATGAAGGTATCGCCGGCGAAACGCCATCATCCTCTTGACACAAAGATGTTACCTGGTCAAATGGGGGAAATTTATGTACGCATTTAATCCCAAAAGGCTATCACAACCGGTTGATATCCAACTGCCCTTGATGCTCAAACTATTACGCCATCTCAACCATCTCACGCAGGCCGAATTGTCCAAGGCGCTGAGCCTTGACCGCTCTACCTACGCATATTATGAGCTTGGGCATACCCGCCCTCCTCTGGAAACCCTTGTACGCATTTCACGCGCCTATGGGGTAAGCCTCGAAGTCCTGCTGGGGGTTGATTCCATATGGCTCCTTTGAAAAACTACCAGTCTTTGCTTTGAATATGACTTTGATTGATGAAATGAGTGATGTATGATATAATAACTACCATATTCTAGTTGTGGGAGGTGCCATATGGAAAACAAAAAGCCGCCTTTTGTAATCACCAACAGGATAATCGATTATGTAGCGGAAATTGCTGAACTGGTTGGCAAACTGGATTCAGCCAACCCCTTTTCTGCAAATCCCACCTTGCGACGCAGCAACCGGATCCGGACAATTCATGGTTCTCTTGCCATCGAGCAAAACACGCTTTCGTTGGAGCAGGTGACAGCGGTATTGGGCGGCAAGCAGGTCTTAGCGCCTCCAAAGGATATTGCTGAAGTAAAAAATGCTTATGAGATCTATGAACGGCTGGATGAACTGGATCCGTATTCGGTGGATGATCTCCTGACGGCTCACGGCATTATGATGCGGGGGCTGGTAGAAGAATCCGGGATATTCCGTACCCGGCCTGTCGGCGTTGTGGATCAGTCGGGACATATCCTTCATTTTGGAACCCTCCCGCATTATGTTCCCGATTCCGTGATGAACTTACTGGACTGGATAAAAAGCAGCGATGTGCATATGCTGATCCGCAGCTGCGTATTCCACTATGAATTTGAGCTGATTCATCCTTTTGCTGATGGGAACGGGCGCATAGGCCGGTTATGGCATACATTGCTGCTTTCCAGATGGAACCCTGCCTTTGCCTGGCTGCCGGTAGAATCCATAGTCCATAATCGCCAACAGGAATACTATGAGGCCATCAACACCTCCAATGATGCGGGAGAATCCACCTCATTTATCGCATTCATGCTGTCAGCCATCCATGCATCGCTCATGGAAGTCATCACCACGAGCGATGAAATGAGCGATGAAAAGGTTGATAAGGCGGCGTTCCGCTGGAGCAAAATCCAGGCGTACCTGAAGACGCACGAGCATATCAGCAACGCCGATGTACGGAAGCTATGTGGGGTGTCGGCTGCAACGGCAAATCGGATCTTGGCAGGGTTGACAGCAGATCATCAGTTGGAGAAGTATCGTGTTGGAGGGCACTGGGCATATAAAAAGCTCATTTAAATACACAAGATAAGCTGTGGCGATATTGACAAACACCTATATATTGTGTTATCATATCTTTGTAATTGATTTTTGTGCGGTTTCTTTTGAAACTCCGGAAGTATCTTCCGTGAAGCACACGTTGTTCAGGATTGTATGTTATGCCGGTAGAAGTGCGCCTTTTTACAGGGCGCTTCCGCTGGCATTTTTATATATAAATATATTTTTAAGGAAAGGAGAGAAACATGTTTACAGGGATAGTGATCGGCCGAGTCACCCGTGATCTGGAGATTCAGTATAGTACGGAAAAGGTTCCGTACATACGATTTAATCTCGCGGTCAACAAAGGATATGGCGAAAACGGCCACACCATTTTCCCGCAGTGCTGGGTATTCGGCAGCGAAAATGTCAATCGCCTTATGAGGGCGAAGGTCGGGAAAGGCAGCCTGATCCAAATTGCCGGGGATATCGATCTGGTTGAGTACAGGAAAAAGCTCAACGGGCTGGAAACCGGCGAGACGGGAAGCGTCATCAAGATCGTGGTTTGGAGCTGGGACTATATTCCGACAGGAAAAAGGCCGGCCACCGAACCCGAGGCCCCCCCAATACCGGAAGCCTCCCTCGAGGATTTTGAGGTGGTCTCCGATGACAAACCGCCGTTTTGAAAACGGCGCATCAAGAAGAGGAATTGCAACATCATCACTCCGGTGATGGTGGCGGTATGGAAGAAATCCTTCCTTACCGTGCAATTCCTCTTTTTTGCGTTTACAGGACTTTTCAGAAGGAGTTGAAAGCATCATGAACGAAAAAATCCTTAACCGCAGTATATCTTGGATGTTTGCAGCCTTGCTGCTTATCTTGTCGTTTATCCGCGGCCCCATACAGGCCTGGATGTTAGCGGCTGTCTTTGCAGCATGGGTCATATACCTGGCGGCCCGTCTGCTGCTTCCAAGGGTCAAAGTATGGTTTGCCAAAAGGAAAGGAACCGATAAACGACCGAAAAAGCGGCGGGCTGTTAAAAAGCAGCGGGATATTCCCGTCCCGGAAGAAACGCCATCGGTTCTTGTGGAAGGCAGCGAGCTGGAACGTTTGCTGCTCGGCCATATCAGCTGCCGGATTTCCGAAAAGCTGAAATCTGCCTATCCGCAGGCCACCTGGCAATGGTGTTCGCCGCGGCCGGTAAGCATTATACGCGGCGGAACCGGCCGGATCCGCACCTTTAATACGGAGGATTATACCCATGCGGAGGTAACGGTCGGCGAATACTTCAAAATCGCCTTCAAAATGATGAAGATCGTGGATTTCTCCGCCGCAGCCAATTCCGGTCCGGAGGAGACCGCCGATACAAAATCGACGAACGAGGCAGAGCCACAAGTGGTGGATCCGGCAGTTTGGTACGATCTGGTCGGACGGGAAGTGCTGACCGGCCTCATACGCGACTGGTCTACCCGCGGGCATTCCATGCTCCATATCGCGGAAGACGGCAAAGTCTTTTTTGCGGAAGGCGCCGACGAGATTCAGGCGGAGGAGCTGAAGGAATTTCCCACGAAGCAATACTGGCCGGAACTGGCTAAGTGTCTGGAAAAGGACGATCTGAAGACGCAGCTCCAGGAAAACCGTATGGAGGTGCTCTGGAACTGAGTCCCATATTCTTACAGAAAGGATTTCGACATGGCTACCAACAAACTCTTTGGTTCATGGACATGGACGCGGAAGTTTCCTGAGCCGTTTAACGATCCGGCTATTGAAAAGGACAGCACCGATCATGTCTCCAGTTATAACCAGGTGTCGGCGAAAAAATCCACCCTGCACTGCGCAACGCTCTGCGGTATTCTGGCGTATATGGAACTTGAGGAAGCGACCGTAGCCGGCAGTACCGAAGTCGGCGCTATCGGGACGCAGGGGGACATGCTCATTGCCGAATATCCCAGCCGAACCGGGATGATCCAGGCGGTCGTCTTCAATAAGCTAACCGGCAGGTTCAGCGCAGGCAAGTTTACAGCGCCGGGGGACGCGCCCCAGCAATACATACTGAAGGGAGATAAGGACAGCGGATCCGCCCTCTTTTTTGCGCTGATGCCGCTGGCGCTGGAAGACGATGAATTCCAGACAGAGTACGGGAACCTGCTCGCTCAGAAAAAAACGGGCTATACCGATCTGGAAGAAACGGCGCGGTGCGGCTATATCCTGTGCGACAACCTGTACAGGCGGATCGAAAACGCCGGCAACCTCGGCGCGGCCGGCATCAAAGCTGCCGTCCCCACCACGGGGAATATTCCGCCGTTTACTGCGGTCAATCTTTCTAAAGGCGCCTACTCGCCCACCCAGGTTCTGTATGGTGACTTCCAAATCCTGACCCCCGGCGCTCCGGCGTCCGCTCCTGCTGTGGTCACGGAGCACACGGATTTCGTTGGCGAATATGCTTTTGCAGACAGCGCGTTCACAGCAGAGGAAAAGGCGATGATCCCTCAGCTTCCCGAATGGTATGTGATCCCGCAGGAGGTTGTCCGCATCTGCCAGCACATTCAAAAGACAACAGGAACCACACAGCCTATGCGTAACTTTCTGCTGCGCGGCCCCGCCGGGACCGGGAAAACTGAATCCGCCAAGGCGATCGCCGCGGGCCTGCAGCTCCCCTATACCCACATCACCTGCTCGGCCAACACGGAAATTTTCGATTTTCTCGGGCAGATTTTGCCGGATATAGAAGGGAGGCCTTCGCAGAAAAGCCATCCTCATTGCCAGCTGCCGACTCTGGAAGACATCCAGATGGATCCCGCTTCCGCCTACTACAGCTTAACCGGGGAATACCGGGATTCTGTTACCGAATCGGAAGTATACGACAAGCTGTTGGAAGCGATGGCGGAGAAAGTCAGGGAAAACAATGGCCGGCAGGAGGATTCAGCCCGGCAGAAATTCCGGTATGTGGACACCCCGCTGGTGAAGGCCATGCGATACGGGTATTTGTGCGAGATACAGGAACCGACCGTCATTGCCAATCCCGGCGTGCTAGTGGGCCTGAACTCCCTGCTCGACCGCTGCAGCACGATTGAACTGCCGACCGGGGAACGGATCCACCGTCATCCCAACACGGTGCTGGTGGTGACGACCAACCACGATTACGCCGGCTGCAAGGATATCAACCAGTCGGTCATCAGCCGGATGAACCTGGTGATGGACATCGAACAGCCGGAGATCGCAACCATGGTGGAGCGCGTCTGCGGTATTACCGGCTGCAAGGACATCACAGCCGTCCATCGGATGGCCGAGGCGGTGGATGAAATCGCCCTGCGCTGCAAGGAAACCATGATTACCGACGGCAGCTGCGGTATGCGGGAACTGATTGCGTGGGTGCAGTCCTACATGATCTGCGAAAACGAGCTGGAAGCGGCCAGATATACGGTGTTGTCCTCGGTGTCCGGCGATCCGGAAAACCGGGCGGAAATCTTCAACACCTGTCTGGCGCCCAAGTTCGACGCGGTATAAGCAAAGCGGAAGGAGTGAAGTCAAACGAATGCGGACATCGCATCTGACGCTCCGCCGGCGGATCGACAGCGAAAAGCTGAAGATCACCGATGAAGAGCTGTTTGCCGGCGGCGCCTTTTCCGGCTATCTGTCGGATATGGCGGAAGCGGCGACAAAGCGGTACAAACGGCATACAGCTGTACGGTGCTTCTGGGATGAGAATCCCGATGCACACGCTGCCTATACGGATAACCGGAAGATCTGTATCAATGCCGCCAATCCCATCACGCAGAGTTTCCCCACGCGGAAGCTTCGGGCTGACAGCCTGGTGGGCATGGCCGGCCATGAAATCGGCCATATCCTTTTTACGGATTTTCAAATGCGGGATTTATATGCCTCCTCCTTAAAGGCTGGACGTATGTATCCCGCAGAACCCTCCGGGTTGACAACCAAAGAACAAATCTATCTGTCCGAGCTGAAGCAGGTGTATGATGATGACGAAGTAGCAGTCATGGCGCTGATGAAAGCGGCGCTGTATGTCAATAACATCCTGGAGGATGTGTATATCGAAGCACGTATGACCGACGCGTTTCCCGGTGTCTATCGAACCGGTATCCTTCTGAACAGTCTTCGGCAGGTGGAATTAGTTCCCAGCATTAAGGCGCAGCAGGAGGCCGGCTATCATGAGTATGCGATCATCGTCAACCTGTTGCTCCAGTATTGCCGTTCGGGAGATATAAATAACCTGGGCGGGTATTCCGGCCCTTACCTGGATGCGCTGTACGACTGCATTCCGGTGATCGACGGCTCGCTCTATGAGGACGACGCCCGTGAACGGTTTTCCGCTACAAATATCCTGGTCATTAAGCTGTGGCCGTATATTAAGCAGCTGATCGAGAAGTTCAAGGACGACATCCGCAGCGGCAAAGAGATGGAAGAAGTGCTGGAGGAACTGGAAAAGCAGATGTCCAGCACCTCCGCTCCGTCCGGGAAAACCAAACCGGTGCGATGCAAAAAGTTGCACCATGATCCTAAAAAGAGCGCAGAGGAACAGGACGCGATTCAGCAGGTTGTGGAACACGAAACCGGCCGCCTAGCGTTGGAGAAAACCGATTCCCTTGAAGAGGGAGACGGCGGAAACATGACGCTCGACCGGGACTACGCCGGCACAGGCTACGCCTCCAGTGCCTCGGATATTGTGCGGATACTCAATCAGGCAGCGGAGGATAAGGCTTATCGGCTGCTGGACGAAGAACTCACCGATGAACTGCAGGCAGAGTCTGATAAAATCCGCTACGGCAACGCGCACAAAGGTGTCGATGTTACCATCCGCCGTATGAGCGTTGTTCCACAGGAATTGATTGCGCAATACCAACAGGTAGCCTCCCCTCTCCTGCTGCTCTCCAAAAGGCTGCAGAAAGAAGTCCTGGCAGTCCTGAAAGAGAAGCGCGAAGGCGGCAAGCAGACGGGACTTCTGATGGGACGTCACCTCGATGCGCGTGCGGTTATCCGCGACGATGGGCGGATGTTTTCCAAGAACCGGCTGCCGCAGGAAAAAGCGGATATTGCCGTCGCCTTGCTGGTGGATGAATCGGGAAGCATGGCAAGCAGCGACCGGATATCGACGGCGCGCGCGGCGGCTCTGGTTGTACACGATTTTTGCCGCTCACTCGGTTTGCCCGTCATTGTTTACGGCCACAGTACCGGCTATGACGATGTGGAGCTGTATGCCTATGCGGAATTCGACTCCATTGATGGACGGGATAAGTACCGCATCATGGATATGTCCGCCCGCTGGGGAAACCGGGACGGCGCGGCATTGCGTTACGTTGCAGAGCGTCTCAACCGGCGTGACGAGGAAACCCGGATCCTGATTTTGATTTCGGACGGCCAGCCCGCAGATACCGACTATTACGGGACAGAGGCCGAGGCGGATCTGCGCGGGATCAAAAGGGAATACACCAACAAAGGCATTTTGATGTTTGCGGCGGCGATAGGTGACGACAAGCCCAATATTCACCGGATCTATAAAGACGGGTTTCTCGACATTACGGATCTTCATAAGCTGCCGGCCAACCTGACCCGTTTAATTTCTCAATATATAAAATAAGGAAAGGATGTCTCATTATGTCATTGACAGCTACTGTAGGAAAAGAACGCGACCTGATCGAAGAGGGGATCTTCGATGGTGTCTGCAGTAAAATTATCGATCTGGGAACCCAGTACAGCGAAACCTTTAAGAACTCGGCCCATAAAATCCGCATCTTCTGGGAGATCATCGGGGAAACCATCGAGATCAATGGTGAACAGATGCCCCGCCTAGTCAGCAAAGAATTTACTCTTTCCCTGAACGAGAAGAGCAAGCTCCGCCAGGCGCTGCAGTCGTGGCGCGGCAAAGCGTTCACTGCGGAAGAACTGCAGGGGTTCGATTTAAGAAAGGTTCTGGGCATAGGCTGCCAGCTCCAAATCATCCACAAAGAAGGAAACAACGGAACCACCTATGCCAATGTGGAAACCATTCTGGCTCTTCCCCGCGGAAGGAGCGTCCCGGCGCCCCAGGAAACCACATGGTTTGATTTCGATGATCCGTCCTCTTATGGCGTATTTGAAAAGCTGCCCCGGTATGTACAGGAGAAGATAGCCGAGGCGGAAAACTTTGCGGATACCGGGCTGAAGCTGCCTGACGAAAAAGCGCCGGCCAACCCAGGAATTTCATCGCCCCAGGCGGACGCCGGTGGGATGGATTATGAGGAAATACCCGACAGCGATTTTGAACCGCTGTTTTAAGGGCTAGAGCTAAAACCATAGCAAAACGCGGAGAGATAGAGGCATCTGTCTCTCCGTGTTTTTGTCTCTACAAGTATCAGAAAGGAAGATGGACAAACCATGCACGAATTGACAGACTACGAGCGTCAGTATGCCGAAGAACACCATACCCTTGTCTACCGCTTTTTACATGACAAGGGGCTGGATATCAATGATTTCTACGATGTGGTGATTTTCCGTTACCTCGCGGCCGTCCAGCGGTATCTGTCCGAACCGCAGCTGAGGCAATACAGCTTTACTACAGTTGCTTATTCCGCCATGAATTCAGCGGTGAATCACCATTGGAAATCCGAAAAACGTTGGCGTGAACTCTGCCCCATTACCGATACGGATTATATCTCGCGTGTGATCGGAACCGATCCGAACCGCGACGAAAAGAATCATACGGCGGCGCTGCTTTGGGCCAGAGCGGCGGCCATGCTGACAGATGAAGAACGGGATATCGTTACCTTCAAAGCGAACGGTGTGTCTGAACGCGAAATCGGTAGCTTCTACGGACTGACCAGGGCCTCCGTATCCGGCCGGATGTGCAAAATCCGACGCAGGCTGCAGGCTTTGCTTGACGTATGAAGCCCAAGGGGCAGCAGGACAGCCTGCTGCCCCTGCTCCATAATATGAGACGGTAGTTTGGAAAGGAGAGTTCTCTATGAACATAAAAGAATCATTCTGTTCGATATACAACAACCACATTGTTCGGGAAGGAAGTCAGGCGCTTCTCAGCTGGCTGCTGGAAAGTGATTTTTTCACAGCGCCTGCCAGCACCAAATATCACGGTGCCCACGAGGGCGGGCTTGTGGAACACAGCCTGCATGTCTATAACCGTCTGAGAAGGTTATGCATCGCGGAATACGGCGAGGTTAAGGATATGGAGCCTATCGCCATATGCGGCCTGCTCCACGACCTTTGTAAAACGAGCTTTTATGCCGTCTCAACCCGGAATGTGAAAAACGAAAAAACCGGTCTGTGGGAAAAACAGCCCTATTATACGGTTACAGATAAATTTCCACTTGGGCATGGAGAGAAATCGGTGTTTCTGATCGAGCGGTTCCTTCGATTAACACCGAAGGAGGCGCTCGCCATCCGGTGGCATATGGGCGGGTTTGACGACGCTGCAAAAGGGTACGCCCTGACAGGCGCCTATGAGCAATGTCCGCTGGCTCTGCTCCTGCACATGGCCGATATGATGGCGACCTATCTCGATGAAGGCAAGACGGAAATGGACGGTGGGATATTGTGCTGGAAATAAAAGATTCAAAGCAGGTTGAGGAAAATGAACATATCCGGTTTCGCTGTATGCGATGCGCGGCATGCTGTCGACATGTCAGGGGAAGTGTTGTTATCGAGGGCTTAGACGCCTATCGGCTGGCGCAGCATCTTAAAATGGAAGTGGCGGATTTTATATCACAATATGCGGATCCGTTTCTTTTGGACGAACAGCTCTGGTATCCTATTTTTTCGCTCCGCGTCAAAGGAAACGATGATTCCTGCATTTTTCTCAAAGGCTCCCGCTGCACCGTTCAGGACGCCAAGCCTCGGACATGTCGGCTATACCCCTTTTGGGTAGAGCCAAACGAACCGGACGGCACGACCTTTTCTTACCATATCTGCTTCGAACACCGGCATCATCCAAAAGGCTCGCTTGTTCGGGTAAAGGACTGGATGGACGAAAATTTCGGAGCGGACGAGCGGAAAGCCCTGCAGGAAGACTTTCGGGCGATGCACATTCTGGCTCCCTTGCTGCACAGAACAAAAGCGTGTGGGGTGGATGATGAGTCCATTTTCAAAGAAGCTTTGCTTTATCGTTATTTATATTTTAGTATGGACGAACCCTTTCTGCCTCAGCAGCAGCGGAATAACCGTATCCTCATAGCGGATCTTAAAAGAATGATCGATTTTGCGGCCTTCATTTGAGGGCTTAGAAAGGACGAAGGACTCTGATCGACACTTTAATATTTAAGCAGCTTACTGCTTTGGCGGAAATCCTGACAGATTTTTCGTGTTCAGAGGAGATGTTTCAATGCCGGCTTAATGCACTCCGCACCTTAAACGGTCGGGTTGCACAGTATCGGAAGAAAGATATCCTTTCTTCCCTGATCGAGACGATTTGGGACAAGAAGTGGCATTTCATAAAGGAGGCCACTACAAGTGCCGAGATGACTGAGATTTTGAAACCAAGTCTTCCACGGTACAGTTACGGCAGGTGGCTCCTCAGTTCCCCGTATCATGTGGATGAAGAAGAACTCGTCTTTTGGGCTATTGTAACTCCATACATCAGAGTGACAAATGCGGCCGCAGAAAGATATAAGGCTCTATTTAAAAAGTGTCTGCCGGAGCTCTCCGGAGAACTGGATTTGTAAAGCATCTGAATTTTTATTGGGAGGATTTTCTATGTCATTATCGTATTGGATGATCGTTGGATTGGGGCTTTCCATGAAGGAACTCTTTCCCTATCTGCAGGCATCAAAAATCCGGCAGAGATTACGGGAGCAAAAGGGCAGCGATCTAAATATGGAGGATACTGCGCTTTGGGGAAAAATCAATGACACAGAACGGTTTAAACTGCTTCTGGAATACCTGACAGGCGACTTTCAATTTGCCGATTTGATCGCACAAAGCGATGGGCGGCATCTGCTCTCCTACGCAAACGACGGAGAGGACAACACATATCTATATTACGAACCGTCGTATCCCTGGGAGCGAGAAGAGAAGGAATTCCGGACAGAGGAAGAGGCCAAAGAATATATCTGCAGTATAGTGTTGCCCTTTGCAGGGGACCAGGTGAAGCGCAAGGATATTCTGGCTTTAATAGGTGAAATCTGCGAGGTCGGATGCGGATAATAGAAAGTGGCAAGACAAAACAAATGGCAGATTTGAATATGGTGCCCCTAGAGCTTCAGGAAGCTCTAGGGGCCGTCATTCCGGAGAAGGACAGGGAAACGCTGCAAAACATGATTGCAAAAGGGAAAAGCAACTGGAGGATCGCGGCATGGCTGTCTGCCCGGCGAGGCCAAATAGACACTTTCCAGACTGTAACTGGGGAATGGGTTGACTTCCGGATTTCACCGCAGGGAATAGAAGCGGAAAACCTGGATGATTGGAATTCCCGGTATGGTATTTCATGGGAACAGGCGGCCGCGATCCTGGGGGCTCAATTCAATCAGAAAGGGGGCCTATGCTGCGTTTATCCATAGTCTATCCGGATAAATCGGTAAATTTACGGAATGCAGAAAAGCTGGCTGTGTAGCGTATGCTATGCAGCCAGCTTTTTCTATTGCTATTATTAAATTGGTCTGGTTTTTGGCCTAACCATTACAAAGTGAACAAATCATCCAAATCGAACAATTTTAACCGTTCCTGCTTTTCGGCAAAAGATTTCACGGAATCCGTAAACCCAGCTTTTGAAAAACAATAATAATACCGATCCGTATACTCAGGCAAAAGATGTGTTTTCGACATCCAGCTTGCAATATCACTACTCCCGAGCGTATCCGCCGGCCGCCATTTGCATTCACCGATCAGAATCTGTTTCTGGTTTTTGTTTGCGGCGATCACGTCCAAATCCGTCTGCGCTTTAGCCTTCGGATCGTTGCCCCACCAGGAACCAAAGCTGGTTGCTGTAAAGGGCAGTTCTTTTTTGCGGTTCAGACGGTTCAGGTACTGTCTGCAAATATCTTCAAAAGCCGGTTTGCCGATATATCCGTTCAGCTGCTCCGGCGTCAGTTCGCTGTCTGCAATCAGATCGCCGTTGCCGCTTTCAATTTCCGGTCGGTTTGGAAAAACGAAGCGATACCAAAAATTATAACAATAGTCCGCCAGACGATAAATACCCCGCCGGCTGCCCGCCGGATCTTCGCCGAAAGGATAGACCTTCTGCACAATCTGAAGGTTGATAAGGGTTTGCAGATATTTATTGACCTTGGAGGATTCCTCTGAGATTCCCGTTGCGATTTCATTCAGCCGGGAGGCCCCTCTGGCGATAACCGAAATAATGGAATTGTACATCGCCGGTTCTCTCAGTTCCTGCTGCAGCAGCATCATCGGCTCGTTGTAGAGATAACCGGAAATATCAAAATAAAGCCGTTGGATGTTTTCTTCAAAAGATTCGTGCGGATTAACCTGCGCCAGATAGTGCGGCGTTCCTCCGATGCAGCTGTATAGCCGAACCTTATCCTCATCGCAAAAGCCTTCCAGCATTCTGGCAGCGTCATAGTAGTCGAATCCCTCCAGCTTAAACTGCGCCGTCCTCCGGCCGAACAAGGGGCTTTTATATCCAAGAACATCGTTTTCCATAAAGCTGACCTGGCTGCCGCATAGGATCAGGAACAGACGGCTGTTTTTCAGTAAATGGTCGATAGCGTTCTGAAAGATCGATTTGAGAGAACGGTTTTCTGTCGCCGCATAAGGGAATTCATCAAACGCCAGAACAAACTGCTGCTCCTTTGCCTTTTCGCCGATAAATTCCAGCGCGGCATTCCAGTCGGAAAAGGAACCGGTAGAATCAGGAATGCCGAAAAAGCGGTAAACCTTTCGGGAGAAGGCAGCCAGGTTGATAGCATCATTGGCTTCCTGCGCCGTAAAAAAGATAGCCGGCTTGTCCTCGATGAACTTTGAAATCAGCGTGGTCTTCCCGATCCGGCGCCGGCCATACAGAACCACCATCTGAAATTTATCTTCCCGGTACAGCTGCTGTAATTTATTCAACTCATGCTCTCGGCCTATAAACATAATGAGTCTCCTTTTTTGAAACGATAAATATTATACTCACGATTATAATACTTATATTTCCCTAATTTGTCAAGAGACGCTGCATAATATAGTGATGACATTTTAGTGCCATTCCGATTGTTGTAAAACAGCCACAGGAATCGTATATAACGGGTAACTCAAAAAGCATACTTTTTGAAGTCCCCAAAAGTACGCCGGTTTTCATTATCAAAAAGCCGGATTCCATATTTTTGAGTATTATCAAATCAGCTTGAGGGTTTTTGACAAAGAAAGGATGCAGAATATGGCCGTATATGGATATGACCGAACCAGCACAAAGGAGCAGCATTTAGATCGTGGACTTCTGGAAATAAAAAGGTTCTGCCATGAACGACGAATGGAACTCACTGACATATTTACCGATCAGCAGACCGGCCGGAACTTCGAGCGGCCGGAATACCTGTTCCTTCGGAAACGGATCCAGCCGGGCGACACCCTCATTCTCACCGAAATTGACCGGTTCGGCCGGAACAAGGCAGAAATCCTAAAAGAGCTGCAATACTTTGAGGAACGCCATGTCCGTGTCATGATTCTGGAGATTCCCACTACGCTGACCGACCTATCCGGGATCGACGATAAATTTGCCAAATATGTCGTTGAAATGATTAACCGGCTGCTCATCGAGTTGTATGCGATTGATGCGGAAAAAGAGGTGGAAACCAAAAAGAAACGGCAGGCCGAAGGCTACGCTGCAAAACGGCTGCGTGGCGAGTGGGATGACATAGGACGGCCTGCAGCCGTGGTTTTTGATAGATTTGTGGAAGTGTATCGGAAAGTAGAGGCAGGAGAAATGCGTCCCATCGAATGCCGCGCTTTGCTGCATATTTCTTCTGCCACCTATTATCGATACAGAGATAAATACTTAAAACAAGAACGGTAAGAAAAGAAAGTTAGTTGTTTTCAAATCTACAATATATGGATTTAAAATTGACAACATACAATATATTGTGGTATAATATGCTCGTAATTGATTTTTGTGCGTTCCTTTTGGAACTGCGGATATTCTTTCCGTATAGCACACGTTGTTCAGGATTGTATGTGGTTCGGTTGTATAGCTATGCCCTGAAGCGGGCAGGCGGCAGCCGAACCTTTTTATTTTTGTGGGATACCACACGTTAGCGGGAATGAACCTATAGCCACTCGGGTTTGAGAGGCACAGGGACATTCCCGCTTTTTTTATTGCCTATCAGCCGAAAAGCGGCTTAGGAAATATAACAGAAAGGCGGAACACGAATGACAAACCAAAGAACGTATGCGGATGCCTTTACCTCGGTGTTCACGGAAGAAAAAGCGTTCCTGGATTTTCTCCGGGAACGTGACGACCGGGGCGACTGGACAAAGAGGCACACCCGCGATCTGCGGATCCTCCCGTTGGAGAGGGAGAACACCCCGGAAGCGGAATCCCTGCCCGGATATACCCAAGATGACCTGCGGGCGATTCTGGCCGATACTATGGAGAATACACGGCTCCTGCTGAAGAGCAAGGATCTCGTTGTTCCCATCCGGAACTGCGCCATCAAGACCCTGCTGGAACGCGCCAAGATTTCCGGTCCGGCCCTGAACCGGCTGGAAAAACCGGTTTTGGCCCGCATCCTCAATCACTGCCTGCGCATCGCCAGCGGTGAGGCTCTTCTGCGCATCGCAGACGGCAAACTCTCGGCCGTTCACGGCGGGGACAGCTCCGATTATGCTGTCCTGGAGATGCCGGAACTATTCAACCGGACGATCCGGTATTTGAACGACCATTTCAGCGGCTGCTCCTTTGCGGGAGGTTTTTACGATCACAGCACGGCCACCGCCGTATGGGAACTGGCAGATGAGACGCTTGTTCAAAGCTATCAGAACGCACTAGAGCAACACGATGTCCCTTATGGGCCCCTGAAACCCGCCATCCGGCTATCCACTTCGGATGTCGGTGTCTCCGGCGCGAACCTGTATCCGACTCTATATACCGGCGGCCGGGAAGCTACCATTGTACTGGGCAGCCCATTAAAGCTGGAGCACCGGGGCGAAAAAACCATAAAGGATTTTGAGCGGCTGCTGGATATGCTGTATTCCCAATACCAGTTTGCCATCGGCAATCTCGCACGGCTGCTCGATATTGAGATCGGTAACCCGATCAACTGTATGCTCGGTATCTGTAAACGCATCGGCATCAGCAAAAAGCTGGCCTATGAAGCCACGGAACAATTTAAGGCGCAAAATGGCGACGAGCCCTGTACGGCTCACGATATTTACTACGGCATGTCGGAGATCGTATTCATGGTGGCCTGTGGCGGGGCCAGCGGCACAATAATTGTCCAAGCCGAAGAAACCATCGCCCGCGCCCTATCGGTACGCTGGCAGGAGTACGACATTCCCGGAAATTTTAAATGGTGAAGGAGGAGATACCATGCCACTTCCAGCAGCATTCAGCTACGCCATCGAAGTAGTGGATACCAGCGGTCTATCGGAAGAAGACTGGCTAGGATATCGGCGGCAAGGGATCGGCGGTAGTGATGTCGCTGCCATCATGGGGGTTTCCCCATTTGCCACCCTGCGGGATCTGTACAACGATAAATGCGGCAACCCGGATGTTATCCAGACGGAAGACAACTGGGTAGCTAAAGAAGTTGGTCATCGTCTGGAAGACCTGGTGGCCAAAATCTTTGCCTATAAAACCGGTTATAAGGTCTTTGCCGTCCGCAAGCTGTTCCGTCACCCATTTCACAGCTTTATGCAGGCAAATGTGGACTTTTTTGTAGAGCTGCCGGACGGAAGCATCGCCATCTTGGAATGCAAAACAACCAACTACAACAGCAAAGAGAAATGGAACGACGGCGCGGTGCCGGTGAACTACGAATGGCAATGCCGCCATTATATGGCGGTCATGAATCTAAGCTGCGCCTATATCGCCTGCCTGTACGGCAACAACGAAAACGAGTTTGTCTATCGGCGGATCGATCGAGACGAAGTCATCGAGGCGGATATGATCGAGATGGAAGCGCATTTCTGGAACGAATATGTCCTGGGGCGCATAGAACCACCATATACCGAGTCCGGCGATCTGGTGCTGGAAAGCATCCGTCGGCATTACGGCGAGCTGGATCCGACAGTCGATGCGGTCATACTGCCAACCAGCATGGCGGTGAAGTTGGAGCAATATTTGGATTTGGCCGCACAGAAAAGTCTTCTCTCCCAACAAATCAAGGAACTCGATGAGCAGATGAAGATCGCCTACGCCCCTATTGTTGACGTGATGAAAACAAGCTGTTCCGCCGTCTGTGTTTTCGGTTCCAACACGTATGAAGTACGTAACAAGCCGGTATTCCGGACGTCTATCAGCAAGGACAAGCTGCAGAAGCTGGAGGAGACTCATCCGGATCTGTACAGCGAATACACCGAAACCACCGAAGGACGACGGTTCTCGGTGAAACGGAAGGAGAACATCTAATGAAACCAATGAAAGCCTATATCTGTTCTCCCCTGTCTGCTCCGACTGCGGAAGGGATCCGCCGGAATATGGAGGCAGCCCGCTGGTATATGCAAACGGTATCCAAGTTATGGAATTGCCGCGCCGTTGCCCCACATGCGTATCTTCCAGTATTTCTGGACGACAAGGATGAACAGGAACGGGAACTGGCCCTATCATTCGGCCTTGCCTATCTGGACACATGTGACAGGTTGGTGATCTGCGGCAGTCGTATCACAAAAGGAATGCTGGGGGAGATTCATCACGCAGCCGCACAGGAAATCCCGATATTCTGGATCCGTGAGGACTATTCCCTGTGCCGCAGCATCGGCAAGATCGAATACGAAGAAATACAAGGATGGTGATATGATGCGCTGTACCTATGAAAAAACCATTTTTGAAAATGCGGAAAACGGATACGGCGTTTTGGTTTTTTCTACGCAGGATTCCTCTGTCCCCCAAGCTGCCAGAAGCCGATACGGAAGCGACAGCCTGATCCGTTTTACGGCGGTGGGGTATCATATTCCCGCCACGAAAGCCATCGACCTGGAGCTGCAGGGGGAATGGAAACCGACCAAGTATGGCCTTCAGCTTGAAGTGGAGTCCTATACCGAGATTATTCCCCAGACGAGGGAAGGTATTATCGGGTATCTCAGTTCCGGTCTGATCGCCGGGATCGGCCCCAAAACCGCTGAGTCGATCGTGAAAAAGTTCGGCCTGCAGACGCTGGACATTCTGGAACAGCAGCCGCAGCGGCTGCTGGAAGTGAAAAGCATCACCGAAAAAAGGCTGAACAAAATCATAAACTCCTACAACCAAAGCCGGGAATTGCGGGATATTCTCTCTTTTTTGTCCCCCTTCGGAATCACGGCCAAAAAAGCAGTAAAAATCTACAAGGCGTTCGGCGTGCGTTCTATGGACGTACTAAAAAAGACGCCGTTTGAACTCTGTACACTCTCCGGCTTTGGGTTCAAAACGGTTGACGCCATCGCCCGCAAAACAGCCTGCCGACCTAACGATCCCATGCGGATACGTGGTGCCCTATATTATATCATGGATGAGATAAGGGGGGCAGGGCATCTGTATCTTCCAAAGGAGGAACTGCGAACACAGGCGTATAACCTGCTCAACGAGGGATTCCCGCATGAGGCCGTCACCTTGCAGGCGATCAGCGCGGAATTGTACGTAATGGTGGTCACCAAGCACCTGCTTGCACAATCAGGGAACATTTATCGGCCCAAAAGCCTTCTGGCGGAGGAGTACACGGCCAGAAAGATTGCACAATTGCTGCTGCAGCCAGATGAAGAAGTCCACATCGAAAAAGAGCTGATGATCGCTCAAAAAGAGATGGGGTTTCCTTTGGCCTGTAACCAGCTCAATGCCGTGAAATCCAGCTATTCACATAAGCTGACGTTTGTAACCGGCGGGCCGGGAACCGGTAAAACCACCATCCTGAAGGCCGTCCTCAGCGTGAATCGGCAGTTGGGTGGCGGCAAGGTCTTGCTTATGGCTCCGACCGGACTGGCAGCAAGACGCATGGCAGAAAGTACCGGATACGAGGGAGCCTCCACTATACACAGTGCTCTGGGTTTGAATTTGGATTTGGAAGAAGCAGACGAAGTTCACCGCCCGCCGCTGGACGCAGACCTAATCATTGTTGACGAATTTACGATGGCGGATATGTATCTGGCGTTTGAGCTGTTCAGCCGGATTACGGAGGGCACCAGGGTGTTATTGCTGGGAGACGTTGAGCAACTTCCAAGTGTCGGGCCAGGCAATGTGTTCCGAGAGCTTCTGGAATGCGGCCGGATTCCGACGACCGTGCTGGATGTGATCTACCGGCAGGCCGATACGAGCCGCATTGTTGTCAACGCCGCCGCTATCCGCCAGGGAAGCACTAAGCTGCAGTATGGCGATGACTTTGTGTTTGAAGCCTGCGCAGATTCTGGAGAAACTGCCGAAGCGGTGGAACGCTTTTATCTCCAGGAGGTTCGGAAACGGGGTGTCGAAAACGTCCAGATTCTTTCCGCCTTCCGCACACGCGGGGCCTGCTCCGTAAAGGCGCTGAACGAGGAAATCCGCGAACTTGTCAATCCGGCTAAACCAACCCTCCCGGAGATAAAAGTCGGCAGCCGGCTGTATCGCTTGAATGACCGCGTGATGCAAACGAAAAACAAAGACGACATCAGCAACGGGGATGTGGGCTTCATTTCCCATATCTATGTGGGAGAAGACAATGATTCCGTTGTCACCATTACCTTTTCGGATGATCGTGTGGTGGAGTACGCGCCAGAAGATTTGGACATCATCGAACCGGCCTATGCTGTCACCGTACACAAGTCGCAGGGAAGCCAATACGAGACGGTGATCATCCCCCTTCCCGGAGAATTTTCCATTATGATGAGACGAAATCTCATCTATACGGCGATCACCAGAGCAAAGAAAAAAGTGATCCTCGTTGGGCAAAAAAAGATGCTGTTTATGGCGATCCATCGCGATGACACCAGCAAGCGCAACACCATGCTGGGTGCCAGGGTAAACGCCTGGATACACAGACTGGAAGAACGCAAGGCAGCGGAACAGTATGCTGAAGAATCGTCACCGGAACAACCGCTGCTGCAGGCTGATTAAGAAAACGTACGCTAATTTTCGCCGTGTGTATCTTTTTGAGATTTTTATGACTCTTTATTTAATAGAAAGAAGGAAAGACCATGAAAGAAACTTTGCTGTATGACTCTGTGCCGGCCATTGCCGGATTAAACCGGGTAGACGGCTTTGAACCCAGGACGATGATGCGGGAGCTCGGCGACAGCCAGAATAAGACACTATATCTGGACGTCCTCTTCCGTAAGCTTTGGTTTCGGCTCAAAAATCCTAACGGCCGGATCAGCAAGAGGATTATCAAGCTGACCGATCAGGTGGCGGTGGTGGAGGCCCGTATTTATCTGGATAAGGGCGACGGCGAGGAGAACTATCTTGCCAACGCCTTCAGCCTACGTTTTTTCAATGCAGACGGGGAATTTGGTTCCAAATATCTGGAGATGGCGGAAACCGCCGCGGCTGGCCGCGCCTTGTCGGACGCCGGCTACGGTTCTCAGTTTGCCGATGCCGGCGAGGAATATGACCCGGTGCAGGTAGACGCAGGGGTATCCCAGCCGGAAGGACATCCGGCTGGAAGCATGACCGAGGAAACGGAAAATACCGCGGCAGCGGTTTTCCCCGGAACAGTCCCGCCCCCAGCGCCAGCCGCTCCGCTCCCACCCAAGCCGTCTTATACGATGGATATGGATGTGGAGCAGATCAAGTCCATGATGACGCTGGAAGAAGCGATGAACCTGACGATTTCGGCCGGCTCGTTTAAAGGACGTCCCCTCGGGCAGACGGCAGCTGAAAAGCCCAGTTGTCTGAGCTGGTTTATGACCGGTTATAAAGGTCCGGACAATATCCTGCGGGCGGCCGCGTCTCTGCTGTACGATTCCGCTATGAATGCCGCCAGATGACGCTCTGCAAGCCGTCGAAATAAGGAGAAGAAAAACGATGGGGTATTCCGATTTTCCCTTCACCATTGAGCAGATTGCCCTTGACCTGCTAAACTTAAAGGAACGGCATCGGGGCGCTGTCAGTTTTGATGTGGACTGCCCTTTCTGCGGAAAGCGGGGCAAAATGAACATCAACACCCGGAAAAACACCTATCGGTGCAATATTTGCGATGATGGATCCAAAGGTTCAAAAAGCAGCGGCGGGATGCTCGATCTCTATGCCAATGTTATGGGCGGTATGAATCTCAGCGAAGCGTACCGGGAAATCTGCGAACAGCTCGGTATCTCAAGACATTCATCCGGCCTGCATCGAACACCGCGCGATCTTTGGATACGCGAGCCGCCGAAAAAGCCACCGGATATCCCTCAGTCGGATTTGGCTCCGATAGACGTGAGACATCAAACCTACACCTATCTGTTTTCCCTACTGACGCTGAATCCTCAGCATAAAGAAAGCTTGCTGCGCCGCGGGCTGACGCAGGAACAGATCCGGCGATACGGGTATAAAAGCACCCCTGTACTGGGGTTTACCCGGCTGGCGGCAGCGGTTATGGAACACGGCTGCACGGTTGCTGGCGTACCCGGCTTTTATGTTAACACCGACGGCGAGTGGACGGTGAACTTCCAGGCAAAATGCGCCGGATTTCTTATCCCGGTGCGGGATATGGAGGGCCGGATCCAGGCGGCACAAATCCGCTTGGATCGCCCCGCCGGCAAATGCAAATACATCTGGTTTTCCAGTAGCGAGCGCGTGCTGGGGACCAGTTCCGGCAGCCCGGTTCATTTTGTTGGGGATACGCACGCTAAGACGATCACCTTCACAGAAGGCGGCCTCAAGGGGGCGATCACCCATTGCTTGACAGGTGAAACGCTGATCTGCAATGCCGGGGCCAGCCAGTCGGAGAACATCATCCGGCTGCTCCCCGCGCTGAAAGCAAACGGCGTAGAGGAAATCCTGTCGGGGTACGACATGGATTTGGAAAGCAATGAGCATGTGCGGCGCGGCTGTCTGAAAATTCTCAGCGCAGCCAAGGAGTATGGCTTCCACGCCAAACGAAGGCGGTGGGATCCGGTAAATAAGGGGATTGATGACCATTTCTGGGCAGAGAAGCTACGGGAGGTCCTGCTGGGGAGACTGGAATCGGAATGGCCGGAGGATACGGCACCTGCGATACGGCAATGGGTGACGGCTAATCTCCGGACCTATCATTTTTGTTCCGATACCTTGGTTTATCTCCACTTTGATAAGCCGATGGCTTACCTTGCGGAAAAGGCCGTCCGCCTTCAGAACTGGCCGTTCCAGCAGCTCGTGGCAGAAATTGACCGGGATCGAAAAAAGGAAGGGAAGTAGCCGATGGACAGATGTGAAGCCTGCCCTTTGTTTGACACGGCTTCAGAAACCGGGGACAGTTGCGGGGGCGGACTGCCTGTATCCGTCTGTATTACCAAACTGCAATGCACCATATTCAAGCTGGAGAAAAAACGAAAATTATGGTTTGAAGGAGGAATTACCGATGAACTGGAACCATCAAAAAGTAGCGCAACTTAAACTTCCCGATCCAGCCGATGAGGATCCGCATCCCAGATTGATGCTCGGCGGAAATGGAATTCATGCTGAAAGCAGTTATACTGCCTTGTTCCCAAACGGATGACATGATATTACATTGGAAGTGAGTTGGAAAAGGAACGGTCCGGACTGTTGGTACATATCAACACCTGATTTTTCGGATATCTGTCCTGTAGGACTATTTGTAAAAATATGAAAAGAGGATTCCGATGCTTGAATGTCGAAAATGTCCACTATACATTGCCAACGGCGGGTATTATGGCTCTATCTGTTACGGAGAAGATGATATTGTCTCTTGTGTCCCCAAATATCCTTCCGCCGCAGAAAAAACTGCAACTGGAAAAACGGTGAAAGAAAACGGAGGAATGAAATGAATTGGATAATTGACGATCCAGAGTTTTCCTGTGGCTGGGTTTCCCCGGAGGGCCATACATTCAGCTGCGCGCGGAACGGGCATGAGAAGTTGGCAAGATATTTGTTACTTCATGTTGTAAACGGTGTTCATTCCCGCTGTGCCAAAAAGTATTTGCTGAAAGAAGGTTGGACGATGGTTCCTGCACGAGGCTAGTGCGCTTATTGCGTAGATGATGAAACCGGAACGAAGTTTCTGACTGCATAATTGAACTACCGATTAATGTTCTCAAAACTAAGATAAGACATGGTGAAAAGATAAGCAGTATGGTGAAAATACGCCATACTGCTTTTCAATTTAGGAGGAATATGTGTTATGAGTCATTTTGTTGTATGGGTGGATGCAGAGGATCCCTCTCAGGTCAAGGAGATTATGGAATTCGTTCCGATTGTGCTTGTGCTATAGCCGGTAAAAATCGTTGGTGCAACAAATATGCCATGGTTCGATATCAGCGCAAACGAGAAAGATGAAAAGGTATGGCGGGATACCGTTCAACACTATTTGGATGATTTCCCGAAAAACAGGTGGTTGGTATCTTTGAATTGCAAAGAGTAAATAGGAGGAAAAATAACATGGGTTATAGCATCTTTATGACTAACGTGCGCTTCTTTATAGCTGAAGATAATAAATACAACGCATACAGGGCTTTCAAAGCATCCCCGCTTGCTTCAGCTATTCGAGTGCCAATCCACAGCATCGAAGACACTCTGGACTATTTCGGATATACAGCGGAAAACGACCTGGAGGATAACATCATCGGTCTGGAGCATACCAAGGATAAATTGCATGATGAGGATGAGCTGTTTTTCGTTATTGCTCCCTATGTGCGAAGCGGCAGTTTTATTGAAATGTTGGGTGAAGACCATTATATGTGGCGCTGGGTCTTCAATGACGGAACGTTGGAGAAGATTACTCCGAAAATTGAATGGTGAATGATTGAACACAACATGCTGTGGGAGGGGCGGGCTCGGTCCGTCCTTCCCTTTTACTTAAAAGATTAACTATTAGAAGTCAACCCCAAAAAAGGATGGCAGTGGCGAAAAAGATGATTCAAAAAGGGTATAGCAAAGCAGAGGCCCCGGAAGGCCCCAGTTAGCTATCAAAAAGAAGTCAGGCGGCCAAATGGTACGGCATACCGGATTTTTCCATAGCAAATATCAGCCGAACCAATTTCTTGCAGCATGGGGAAGTGCGACATTGTAATGCTTGCCCTCAGCCCGTTTTTTGGCGAGATAAGTGGCAAAGGCCGGATCCCAGTGGCAGACATATTTGGTCGCGTTGTAAAGGGCATAGCGTAAGTATCGCGAGCCACGCTTTTCCATGTGAGAGTAACAGTTCTTGAGTTGCCCAGACTGGTAAGTGGATGGCGACATGCCGGCATAAGCCAACAGCTTGTCCGGGGAGTCAAACCGAGTGAAGTCGCCGACCTCGGCCAGGATCATGGCGGCCATGCGGAAACCCAATCCCGGGATCGTGGGAATGGGAGAATGGAGCTCATCCATAATAGATTGGATTTGTTCTTCGATTTCCGTGATTTCGGCATTCAGTTCACGGATGAGGCGGATGGTGTGCTGTAATTCAAGGGACTTGGCGGGCATTCTGGAGCCAACGGAATTTCTGGCGGCGTTACGGATTTCCAGAGCCATATCCCGTTTGTAGCGGCCTTTGGAGGCGGTTTCAAGAAGTGCTTTCAGCCTTGTCAAATGGGCTGCAGCGATCTGCTTGGCTCCGGGGAACTCCTCCAGCAGGGCGTAGACAGAGGCCATGTGAAGAGTGGGAACCAACTTTTCCAGCTCCGGGAACAGGATACAGACCAGTCGAGAGACAGAACTCTTCAACTTCGCCCGTTCTTTCACCTTGTCAAAACGGTATCTGGTCAGTGACTTTAGTTCTTCGTTGTGGTATGCTGTATCTGTGTAGGGTTTGAGGCCCGCATCGGACAACAGCATATGCGCAATCGTTCGTGCATCCACTCGGTCAGTTTTGGTCTTTCTAAGGCTGAGGCTTTTCCGATAAAGGTTTGTGCGCAGGGGATTCAAGACATAGGTGAGCAGACCATTGTCAAGAAGAAACCCCAGCAGGTTGTAGCTGTAATGTCCGGTCGCCTCAAGCCCTACCTTTATTTTGTCCTGTGGTGTGGTGCAATCCCGGATTCTCTGCAACAGGCAGTGGAATCCATCCATGGTGTTTGGAATGGTAAATACATCGGCCAGAACTTCACCCTCGGAGTTGACGATGAAGCAATCGTGCTTATCCTTTGAAACATCGATACCAACAGAAACTACCATAGCAAAAACCTCCAGGGTTAGATTTGTGATGCTGCATCCACAGGACACCTTACTTTTGTAGCCTTGTTCCACATCAACCGTCTGGCGGTATTTAACTGATTAACAAAAGTGTAAGGGGCTGTGGTTGGAACCTTTTAAGAACCATCTTGTGGTAGGAGACGTTCACCAATCCACAGCATCCCTTTCAGTGTAGCACAGCCCTTGAAGAGGGGCTCTAATAAACTACTACTCTATTATACAAGGAGAGTTATGAAAGCGGTTTATTTCTATATGGACACAGTTGTAGCGGTAAAATCCCTCTGGAATGGGAAACGGTTCGTTACGGCTAAATGGGATGGGAAACGCTGGCGCATCTTGACCTACAAAAGTATGCCGTCGGTCGCCAGCCGGGAAAAAGCAGAAGAAAACCTACAGAGATAGGCGGACAGAAAAGGACTTCCATATGCGGGCTGTCATGGCTGCGGCCATCTATCCGCCGGCGTATGTGATATGGGGAATGCGATAGAACGTCTGATTTGCGGGCCGTATGTATATTTTGTCCGTCCCCGATACTGCCATTTCCGAATGGAGATCGAGGATGAGCCCATCCGAAGCACTGAGAACCGGTAAGCCGTCTCCGAAATGTCGCAGACCAGCAGGACGGCCGGTTGTCTTTCGACAGCCGACCGTCCGTTTGCGCCTAAATAGTAAAAGTACGGATGCACCGCAGCAAAACCGTTACCAGCTCCTGATACAGATCTTCGTCGAATGCGCCGTCATAGATGGATTCTTTTATAAGGAGCGGCTTATACATCTCCAGTATCTGCTCTTGGCTGGTACTATTCGTTTTGGCATCGGTCAATAAATCCACAAAAGTCACTTCTTCAGCATCTCCTTCCTGATTTTTTCAAGAGCCCGTCTGTAAATTGCTTTGACTGTGACATACTTTAACCCCATATCCGCGGCTATCTTGATAAAGGATTCTTCCGATACGGCGCGGCGAAAGACAATCACCCTCTCATGATCTTTAAGTTTGTTCAACGCACGGCACAGAGATTCATCTTCAACTTCTTTGTTGAAATATGCACCCCCGCTGCTTGGTAGACTATTCAGTGTGTCCTCGTGTTCTTCAAAAGATAATTCCCATTTTCGTTGATCAAATAGCTTGTCCAGATATTTAACCTTCTGACGGCTGATAGAAATTTTCAGATAAGCAATAAATCTGTTTTGGACAATATTATCATCACTGGTTCCATTATTCCTTAACGTTTTCATAAGCCAACCATCTTTCCAATTTTTGGGGAAAGAGGTGACGCTATGGAGCCCGTATGTAATAAAAAGGCGTACCTGCCGCGACTAAAAAACAACCACAGCAGGTGCGCTCTGAAAAATAGTTAAAAAATCTAAGGGAGGCGCCAAAACCGGCTATTGTTCCTATTGTGAAAAGGAAGTCCCTATCCAGCGGCCTCTTTACAACAAGGAAGGACGCTGTCCCTTCTACCGCCATTAGATTACATTCAAAAGCATCGGGCGGGTAGAAAATTTCCATACATGGAAGGTTTACTTCTAACTGATGCAACGCTGTAAGGATGTCGTCATGGTCCGGGAATTTGAAGGTCATCGCACCTATCAAAAAGGGAAACATATGACGTGTCATAAGTCTGTCGATCCAGGAATACCTTATCGCCTATGAAAAGCGCCCTTATATTGAAAAGTTTGTTAAGGCAGGACTTTCCTGTCTGGCAAAGGAATATGTGAAAGGGCAACATAAATATGGCTATGGCGCTCCGCTGTCTATCCAGGAAAGCAGCCTGACAAAGCTGCTCGGCATCGACGGGCAGGGACTGAAGAGGCTGCGTCAAAACGATGGCGGCGGTGACTTTCTGAACTGGCTGCAATACGAAAAGACCTCCGGCCAGGAAATCCCCGACCATACAATTTCCTGGCTTTGCAAGGAAGGAATCACCCCCAGAGACTTAAAATTTACCTATGGGAAAATGAGCATTACCCAAATCCACCATTATATTGTCCAGCAGATGAAAGAAAGTCAAATGAGCAGCCACAGCGTCATTACCTGGACCGACTACCTTTCCATGGCAAAAGGGCTGCATATGGACACGGACAGTGAACTGATCTATCGTGTGCGGGATCTCAAGAGGCGGCACAATGAATTGGTCCAAAGCTGCCAGAAGTACGGGTCGAGCATGGCGATCCGTGTGGGCAAAATCCTGGAGGAGTATCCCCATGTTGATGAAATCTGCCAGTCGCTCAAGGAAAAGTACGAGTACAACGGTGAAGATACATGATTGTTGCACCTACCTGTGTAGAGGATATTATCCTGGAAGGGCGTGCTCTCACCCACTGTATTGCGGACAGTGCCCGTTACTGGAATCAAATTGAAAGCCGGGAGTCGTATATTAGCAGTTGTGGCAAAGCGCCAGACAGAAGAAGACCGTTCACTTGCCGGGCAGAGCCGGGTTCTGCGGACGGAAGAATTTGGACAGCTGCGCAAGGATCAGGTTACTGTACTCACGGGAACCCTGTCCGGGAAACTGCTTGGCGATGTCCTGATGGGCGACCTCATGGAAAACAGCAGCGTAATGAACGGTTGCCGGTGGCGTATATTCTGGCACCGCTTTCAGCGGGAAAAGGGGACGCCTTGCGGCGCCCCCTTTCTTTTTGCTTCTATATCCGGAAATTACGGACACAGCGCAGGAAAACAATACACAGCTCCTGAAACAGATCCTCGTCAAATGTACCATTGATAAGGTAGAATAAATAGCGTATAAGTGAACATTTTAAATGAAATGATTTCCAGAGAGATTGCCCGTATAAAAACAGCCTTTTTACCGTATTGCGGAGAGAATATTTCTCCGTTATAGCAACGGCAAAAAGGCTGTTTCCTGCTCTTTGTTTACAATGTCTCCATGGATATTTCAGCGCACCTTAATGTTCAATATTATCCTCACTTATCGGCTTTCTCCATAAGGTGGTAAACCGGAGCCAACGCATCGTGAATTTGCCGATACACAGGGTACAAGGATGCATACCGCTTGGTATTCTCCGGCTTTGGACGTGTTTCAGAACGGAGTCGTATACAGGTACGAGCGGCATCGGAAAAACCTGAAAACACTCCCTCCGCCACTCCTGCCAGCATGGCCGAGCCAAACGAAGAATCATTGTTTTCCATCAATTGTAGCGTTAGTCCCAAAGTGTCCGCCACAATTTGTCTCCATAACGCGCTAGATGATCCTCCTCCGATGATTACAGCTTTGCTTGCAAGAGGAATTTCCAGTTCCTCTAACGTACATCGGCAATCCATTAGTGAAAACGCCACGCCTTCCATCACCGCCCGGCTAAAATGGGCTTTGGTATGTCCTGCTTGGATTCCCGTAAAACTACCTCGCAGCATCGGATCGGCATATGGTGTTAGTTCTCCGTTAAGATACGGGTGGAATAACAACCCTCCGCATCCCGCCTCGATTTGTTCCGCCGCCATGTCCAATTCCCGGTAACTCTCTCCAAAAGTATCCCGATACCAACGATAGGATGCCGCTGCCGACTTAGTTGCTGTTCCTGGATACCAAAGCCCCGGTATTACGTGCGAATAGTTCACCAGATCCCGATGGGGATATGGCTTTTCAGTAATTACGCAAATCCGTCCCGCCGTAGCTAGCTTCACTGTCATCTGACCTGGCTCCACTGCACCAGCTGCGAATACTTCCATCACTGTATCTGTGGTACCGAAACACACCGGCGTACCTTGGCATAATCCTGTATCCACAGCCGCCGCGCTAGTGACACAACCCGCTAATTCGGTAGAACGATGGATAGGTGGGAGAACCTCTACTGGAATCCCCAACAAACTGCACAGTCCATCGCACCACCAGCCTGTCTCATAATCCAGGAGCATGCTTCCCTGTGCGTCAATTTCATCCGTCCCGTACTCCCCTGTTAGCCAATAACGCACCATATCCTTGGCAAACAAAATGTGTCGGGTCTTCTTCCATATCTCCGGCTCATTTTGTCTGACCCACAAAAGCTGAGGCAAGGTCCAAATAGTATCCGGACTATGCAACGTCTTCTGATAGATGAAATCTTCATATTCCTTTCTGAGTTCATTGACCTGAATCTTGCTACGGGTATCTGTCCAGTAGATAGCTGGGCGAAGCACCTGGAAATTTTCATCCAGTAACACTGCCGTATGGGTAGCAGCATCCAGAGCCACCATCAAAATGTCAGATGGATCTACTCTGGATTTTTCCAGAACAGACCGAATATTTCGACTGGCAGCGACATACCAGTCCTTTGGGTTCTGTTCCGCCCAGCCGGATTCGGGATAGCTCGTAGGATATTCCACCGAATGGGTGGCCACCACCCATCCGTCGGTTCTTAACAATGTGGCCTTAGATGCGCCTCCGCCGAAATCTACCCCTAACAGATACTTCACTTGCTACACCTCTTTCACACGGATGTTGCTTCCATATATGCCCGCTTGCACCCCTTCTTGTATCAACGCCTTGTTTTCCACATGAGCCAATAGCCACTTATTTTTCCGGAACAACAGTGGATCTCCGCTTGGCCGCTCCAAAGGCAAGTTGGTTCCACGCGGTAGACCTACAATACAACCAAATCCGTTCTTCCTTACCTGGCATGGCGTAAAATGCAAGGAGGTAGCATACACTTCAACCGCTTGTCCTGCCTCCAGCAGGAATCCTTTTATTAGCCCCGCATCATAGCCGCTATCCCAGATATCCTGCCTTTTTCCCAGCAGAAGGATCATAGGTGTCACCGCAATATTGATTTCTGAAGAAGTATGCCATTCCACAGCGTTCAACCAGTTATTATATCCCCGACAGTATCCCAATTGTATCGGCAATTCTCCAAAAACTTTATCTTGTATAGCGTTCATCTGCGGACAGGATTCCAATGTCGGTTCTATAGCCGTATATAGCACTCCGCTTTCCGGAGTAGAAAGCTTGCTTGCCGTTTCTTCAAGGGACACCGTATCAAAACTTAATACCTGTCCATAGTCCGAAAAAGCTGGATCTCCTACTGTATATAGAGCTATCTCCGGATTCTTTAATTTCAATTGTTCAATCAGGGATTGTTTCTCCATTTGCCTGCTTCTCCTTTTGTATATGCTCCAAAAGTATAGTCGCATAGGCCACATATGCGGCACAGACTCTTCGACTATGCCTCTGACACAATTCCCTGCAGCGCAGGGTACCATACCGCATCCGGAACCCATTACAAAAGCGCTCAGCCTTTTGATATCCCTCTTTTCGATCCTCTTTGTCGGCGCTACCATACCACATTCCCATTACAATTAGCGCACCAACCACGACACCACATATTTCCTGCTGGTGGGCAATCCCTCTCCCCAGAAAAGATAGTATCTTCATGAACTGTTCTTTTGAAACTTTGCAGGTATCTGCATATACCGCCGCTACACTTTGCGCACAATTACACCCGCTACGAAACAATGCGGCGGATTCCTTAGCACGCAACCTATCTGACTTTGACATCTCTGTATAGTCCCCGCATACTGATACTATTTCATCCTCCGCATGTTTTAGGCCTACTCTGTTATCTGTTCAGCCAGGCGTGATCTGGATCGCTGCTCATAAAGAAGCCTCGGTTTTTCCCCGCCATTATCCACAAATAGTAATTTTTATATCCGGGTGCGCAGCAGCAGGGATGGTAACCTTTAGGAATCTCCACAAAATCTCCGTTTTTCACTGTGTAGGTCTCATCAATATTTCCATCTGCTGTATATACCCGCTGTATCCCGAACCCAGTGGGCTTGTCGTATTCAAAATAATAAATTTCCTCCAGAATTCCTTCGGCGGGCATATTGTCCTCGTCGTGCTTATGCGGAGGATAGCTGGCCCACTGGCCTCCTTCTACAAATGCTTCTCCAATATAAAGGAGGTTGGCATCCAGCCGTTCGTCAATGATGAAGTGCGCCTGTCGTTCCCAGCCTGGCTTTCCCAAATCCTTGACAATAACATCTTCCGGCTTTACCAGCACCGGATCAAAATCTTTTACCGCTGGAGATTTGCACACCGCTATTGTCAGTTCCGTTTTTGCTGTAACGGTAAATGCTCGGTTGCGGGGAACGTATACAGCCGTCGCCGGTCCGCCAAAAACGTCCCCACGCTTACCGATCTCCTCGAAGGCAAAGCTGCTACCTGTCACTGAGCCTGTTCCACCCAGTAGAATCAGCGCGTATTCCTTATCCATTTCGTCATAGTCAAAGCTTTGTCCCACTGCCAGTTTCAGCATATCGATCTCGATCCATTGACAAGCCGCGTCCTCTCTACGATAAATTGGCGTATGCCCCATCTGTCCACCCCAATGCCGTTTAAATTGCATAGCCGTTCCTCCTTAAAAATTCCATAACTTTACTTCGCGTTGGCACACTTTCACGTGCCCCCATTCCCGTACATTTCAGCGCTGACACTGCGCTTGCAAAATGACAGCACTGTTCATAGCCGTATCCGGAGATCAGTCCTGCTGCAAAAGCGCCATGGAACACATCCCCCGCCCCATTGGAATCCACTACCCTTGCGGGATAAACAGGATACACCGTAAAGTCAGAACCATCATACAGCAACCCTCCCTGCTTCCCTCGGGTAATCACTACAACCTTCGGATGATAGAGGTTATACAACTTTTTTGCCGCTATGAATACGTTTTCTTCTTGGGTATGCGATATGGCGAATTCCTCTGAGGGAATCAAGATATCGGTATAGCGGAGCAACTGCTCTACTCCTTCATACAATCCGCCTGCATCATACAGCACAGACACCCCGTTTCCCCGAGCAAGTTTCGCCGCTTGCAGCGCCGCTTCTAACTCGTTCCCGTCCACCATCAGAATTTTCGCGCTCTTTATTGCTTCCTTGTGTTTGTCATTCAACTTAAGCGGCGGCAACGACCCCTTGTCAAACACACAGGTACGGCTGCCTTTTTGGGCGCTGAGCCATATAAAAGACGTGAACGTTCGGCAGTTTGTCTGCACCTGAACTAAGGATATATCCACTCCATATTTACGAAAATCTTCCAGCAAAAAGCGGCCGGGATCATCGTCTGATATCACGCCGATATAGGCACTGTCTGCTCCCAGTTTGGAGGCTGCGGTTAACCCAGTAGAGACAGGGCCACCGCCGCACTGCTTGACACTGAGTGCCCGCAGTTTGGTATCTTCTGTCGGAAATTCCGGAAGCAGTATCAGCGTATCTGCTACACAGGCACCAATTCCGACGATCTGGCTCATGACTGTCCCTCCGCGCCTAATAACCGTATTTTTTCTTTTGCAAACAATGCAACACTTTTCACAGCATCCTTCATAAACAAGTCAATGGCATATACATCCTTTGACGAGGCAAAGACGGCATCTAGGAAGGCATAACATACATCTGTTCCGAAATTCACCTTCCGAATACCGGCTCTGACGGCAGCCCGGATCTGGTCATCCGGAATTCCCGAACCGCCGTGGAGCACTAACGGAATCCCCACCTCTTCATTGATAGCGGCAATCCGTCCAATGTCCAGCTTCGGTGGCTTTTTATACCGGCCATGGGCTGTCCCTACCAGTACTGCCAAGGCCGCTACACCGGTAGCCTCCACAAAACATTTGGCTTCCACTGGCTCGGTAAACTCATCCATGCAGCCATCATTAACCGTACCCACATGGCCTAATTCTCCCTCTACCGTTACCTCCACATAATTAGCGGCCTCTACCACTTTGCGTGTCAGTTCTACATTTCTGTCAAAATCCATAGCAGAAGCATCGATCATCACGCCTGTGCAGCCATATCGCAGTGCGCGAGTGGTCTCCAATTCCGATGCGCCATGATCCAGATGAAAGCATACTGGCACCTTCGCCTTTTTTGCCGCTGCCAATACGGATGGAGCCAAATAGTATCCGCTTCCTTCTTTAAACAGGCGACTATACGTTTGCAGAATTACCGGCGCATGTAAATCTTCCGCTGCTGTTATACAACCTATCACGGTCTCCATATTGTAGACGTTAAAGGCAGGAATAGCATATCCTCCAGCTTGCGCCAAAGCCAAAATTTCCTTTAATCCGACGAGCATTCTTTCTTCCCCTTTACTTTGTCATCAACAGCAGTAGTTCTTCCAAACTCAACAACTCCATGTCCTCCGGTTTTGCTTTCTTTAGTATTGCATATTCTGACGGGCTGGCAGTCACTAGGGTGTCCGCACCGCTCGCCAATGCATTTCGCCACCGTTCCTCTGCCACTTTGAGCATGACCTCCGGCATCCAAGTATCCATCAGCAGATTGCCCGCCCACATGGTATCTTTCCGGTTTAGCAGCATCTCGCGGATATCGGCACAGGCTGATACCGCTACTCGTAAGGGATCCGACTCTTCCAAATCGCGTGCCAACAGAGCCGGGTCCTGGATGGTAACGGTTCCACTTTTCTTTTTGGGCTTCAACCGCCCGGCCGCTATCATATCGGTCACATACTCTGTGAATGTCTTTACCTGCGTCCTAATCGGAATGTCCCATTCCTTGTATTCCCTCTGGAACACTTTTGCATCCGCTGGGTCAAAGGCCACCACTGTTTTGTATCTTGACAAGATATCTGCCGCTTTTTTCATTGTTTCCCTGGTTTCCTCCGCCGCACCCACTAGCGTATCCAGCGTATATCCGCTGTCTGGTTCTTCCAAAAGCACCGTAAAGACAATCCCTGCTTTTTTCAGCAGCCTAATCGCATTCACCCCTGCCTGCGGCATCCTGTATCGGGTGTCCATCCCCAGAAAGAGCAAAATATCCGACGTATCCGGCAGAGATGCAATTTCTTTTACCAAATCTGTGTCCATTACGGTTGTACCGTAGGGATTGCCGGTGTGTTCTAAATTGTCCAATATATGATTAATGTACTCAGGCAGCATCCCGTCTAAAGCCATCTGCAGCCGAACGTCTTTTGTAAATGACACTGGATCCCAGCCTGTGGCACATTCCTTAGTGCAGGCTCCACACAGGGCACATTCATAGATGTTGTCCGCCACCCCTTCTGCCAGCGTCGCCGCCCCTCGATTCACTAAGGATAGGCTCAATGCGCGAGCACGCGCGTTATTACGCTCATGACCTGTTGCGTTCCCGATCGGGCAGATATGTCGGCACATCCAACAAAAACGGCAGGCATCGATAGTCTCCCGGCTTTTTTTTGTTAATGTCATTAGCTTCTCATCCTTTCGCAGCCTCTGTTTCTTACCCTTACAGCCCCAACTTGTACGGGTTCATAATACCATTGGGATCCAGCTGCTTTTTCAGTCCCTCAAACACCTGCATTGCTGAACCGTATTGCTCCTTCATCAGACGCCCCAGCTTGATACCTACTCCATGATGATCATTAACAACGCCTCCATTTGCCAGTGCTGTACGTACCCCGCAACTCCATACTGCATTATGTAGCCGTAGTGCTTCGTGCGGATCCTGCGGCGGATTGTCAATAATAAATCGGTCGTACACCATACAGCCCCATTCGTACCAGTGAGAGAAGTGGGCAATAAATTTCGCCTGGGGAAAGTTGGTTTCAATCGCTTTCTTCATAGCCCAATAGATATTTTCAATCTTGTCGTAGGGCGCGATGGTATCCATGGTGCCGAACATCTGAGGCAAATCCATCATATTGCCCGGGTAAAAGAAGGTTATCTTCTCCTTCCACCATTTTTCTCCATATTCGCTGCCCATGTCCTCCGCCCCGTACTTAGCAAAGGTGTCCAGCAGGATTTTTTCCTCCAGTTCCACCAGTTCGGATACTCCCTCTATGGCCACATTCATGAAGGCACCATCCCGCTCTACACCTACAATTTTTTTAATAAGAGTAGAGGTTTCCGCCGGATCATACAGCCGCATGACCGACGGCTTGAACTTTTGCAGCAATTCGCGGGCTGCCTGAAACGCCCCCGTCATATCCTTGAACAAAAAGCCCCGGAAGCGCCGCTCCTCTGGCTGCTCATAAATGCGCATTTGTGCTTTGGTCATGACTCCCAGCGTACCCTCTGAACCGATAAAAATCTGGTTTAAATCCGGGCCGGCGGCGTGCTTGGGCGAGGGAGAGGTTTCAATGATGTCGCCATTTGGAAGCACCACCTCCATCTGCAACACCATGTCATCAATCTTACCGTATTTAGTAGACACTACCCCGATGCCCCGGTGAGCCAAGAATCCTCCTACCGTCGAGCAGGTCAGGGAACTGGGATAATGCATGGTAGCATATCCCTGCTGGTTGGCCGCCCACTCCACATGCTTGTAAATAGCGCCGGTACCACATTCCACATACATAGACTGTGTGTTCAGCGGCGCAATGGTGTTCATCCGTTTCGTATCCAGCAGGATACCGCCTGCCACCGGCAGCGCCCCGCCCTGGGTGCCGCCCCCACCACCCCAAGTTGTCACCGGGATTTTGTAATAGTTGGCAATTTTCAGCACCGCAGAGGTTTCCTCTGCATCCTTCGGCGATACAATAACGTCCGCTTCCGGCATGCGTAGGCCGCGGTCTGCCCACATCCGGGACAACCAAAAATAGTCCACGCCATGAGTCATCCGATCGATTTCCCGCATGGAGCAATTTTCCCGCCCCACCGCATCCTCCAGTTCGGTTAGGATCATGTCCTGTAAAAATTCATTCATAACTGTCCTCCTACTTCACTTTATCCGCGGCCAGCGCCGGAATATATTTGCAGAATTCTTCCAGTTCGGCAGTATAGTCACCTTCAATCTCTGCCATATGGTGGATATATGGCCCTTCAACCAGCTTTTTTTCCCATGCTGTAAGATTGTCAAATTTTGCCCAAAGATAGGTGCCAAAAGTATAAGGACCAGTTCCAGTAGTGCAGATTCCGGAAAGGAGACTGTATGCCCCATTATCCTGATCCATGCGTGCTACTGTGTATGTCCCGTCCTTCACTTGGAACCACTGCCGCATATTCACCATTTTTGCCTTGCTGTTTTCCGCCTTCAGCGAATAGGCAAACGGACCACAGTGCCATAACAGTTCCATATCCTTTTCCTTCGGATGCCGAACGGTAAATTCCCCGAAAAATGGAACCTTGCGTCCCAGAGACGCACAAGACAAAAGTGCCATTGTGATAGTTCCCAGCATATCCGATTCGCAGCCGATTATGTATCCTTTATCCGCCAGCACACTGTATGCCGCACAAGGCATGGCACCGACCGCCAACTGCATAGCCGTCCAGCATTCCGCCGACACCGCATCTACGTTATACTCTGCGATTATCTCTTCATACAGCAACACAAAGGCATACACCTTTTTGAGCAGTGGCTTTGATAAGGCATCGATCTCGTAACGGCTTTCTAAAAGCCGGGCGCCCTCTTCCAGTTCTTCATCCCGTTCCCCGAGAATCCGATTATATTTGTCAATAACTACCGCTAGGTTGACCGGCACAGTCTGGATCCCAAATTTTTGTAGCAGTTCACCCTCATTAAAGATAACCGAACAGAACGGCTTGGGACGAAGCCCCACCTGCGCCACACGCAGGTTTTGAAAGTTTTTAACCATGCAACACACCGACATGAATTTTTGAAGGCCACGGGCAAATATCCTGTCCTCAATTCGGCAACTTTCTATGTACGAAAACGGAATCCCGCATCTCTGCAACTGACGTGACAGGCCAAATAACCCGCATTGGCTATCGGTATAACGTGTTCCATCCTCTTCAAATTCGTCATCCAGCGGGGCAAAGATAAGTACTGGCTTACCCAGTTCCCGCGCCAGCAGAGCTCCCGCTTCCTCGTTGCCAAAGTTGCTGTTGAGTAGAATGACCCCATCCACTCCCTCGACCCGGAACCGTTCTGCTGCTGCCCGCGCGTCATCTTCCGTAATTAACACGTCCACCGGTGTGATGCCTTTCGTATCCACAAAACTCACACGGTCATCCGTAAATTGCTCCTCGATGTATTTCACCATTCGGCGCCCGCGTATTTCTGCCTTTTCCCAGTTAAAGATTCCGGGTCGCGGTGTTACATCACGCCGAATCGGTGCCAGACCAATTTTTATTTGATATTTCATCGCTCAACCTCTCCTCCCGATGATATTATCTAACAAAAGTCTCTAAAGCGACATATCATATAGTGCCTATATTTCATGGACAATACTATACTAATAACATCGTACAGACAGAGCATTGTGTAAGTAGTATGCGCATTTCTTATACAAACGAAGCGTTATAAAACGAAGCCAAACGGGAGGCTTCCCACTCTTCTCCAATGACAGATATCAGGCCTTTAGGACACGCATGCAGACATCGGCCATACGGCAGGCATTCCGGATGTCCACACGGCTTTAGACAGCGGCCGCAATTGGTGCACTGCGCTTTTTTAATCATCAGCTGAGGCTTTGGAGACAGGCCTTCCGGATTATGACACCACTGGCAATGTAAAGGGCAGCCCTTCAGGAACACCGTTACCCTTGTCCCTGGCCCGTCATGGACCGTAAACTCCTTGATATCAAATACTGTTCCAGTCATACTGTATATTCCTGGCGTGCTATGACATGATCTTGATACTCTCGATCCAACTCCACAAAATAGGCGCTCCAGCCCCAAATACGTACGATTAACTGCTGGTGGTTTTCCGGATGCAGCTGGGCATCCTTCATCTGTTCCGCGTTAACCTCACCGCCATCGGCGTCTATGCCGCCTAGCATCATGCTCTGCCCATTATTCCCCTGTTGAACACCGGGATAGAGATCGCTGTCTTTATTAAAAGACAGGAAAAAATCCTTCACCAGTTCCAAAGCCGATTCTTCTGAATATAATCCCTGTTCCATATCCGCCTTCAGATAAGGATACATTATTTTGTCAAAGCGGCCGATAGTATTGTGATAATCCCCCTCCAGCCATAAACCGAAGTGGAGAATTCGAAAACTTTGAAGGGCCTCCCTAAAATGGACAGCGCCATAACGCGGTACATGTTCCAAAATGGCGGCCAAATCTGTTTTTCCCTGCCGCAATGCCTCAGCACGATAACGATCCGTCAAGCCAAGCAACGCATCAATAATCCGTTGCCCATAAGCATCTACTGACTCACGCCGGGCCAGCAGTCCCTCTCGAATCACACCTTCATAATCTGATGAAAGATTAGACATGTAGCCTGACTCATGCACATAGTGCTAGGAGCGGATTTTCTCCCCTTTCTTCTTTGTAAAGACATCCGGTATGTTGCAAATAGTTCGGATATAACATATTTGCTCATCCGGCAGCAACACCGGTGTTTCAGCAGAAAACAGCCGTTCAGAACCTCAGGTCATACGTTCCCTCGGTGTCAACTTTTCTTTGGAAAACTCCGTCCCGAGGTCCCAGTCTACCGTGCGGCGAAAAGCATGATGCTGTTTACTCAGAAGATATTCATAAATCAGTTCTCCCTTCAATCGCTACAGGCTACTGGCCATCTTACGTGTCCCGGATCACCAGTGTTAGCATGCTTTCTCCCTGGATCGGCACTGTCGCAGTCTTTGCAGCAATTCGGATATGCAGTTCCAGATCCTGAACGGACGTATTCGCGAGAACCAGTTTTATGGAACCCTTCGCATCTTTTGATGCCACACAGTAAACATTCTCGCTAAAACTGCTTGAGCCGATTATATGATCGCCCCGATTAAAGAAGCGGCTATAATGCCCGATGGTATGGAATATCGGTGTATAACATATTGTTTTTGCCTGGGTGTTGTATATGACTGGAGCTGCGCAACCACCACGTTCCCTCCAATGGTAGGGCCCCCCTTTTTCATCGAGCAGAATGTTCCAGTCCACGCAAGCACACGCCCCATGATTCAGATCACCGGATATTTCTTGGGCATAGCGGAACCCCATCGCGGACGTAACATTTTGCTCAGGCTCCTTTTTAAGGCAAAACTCAGTAGCAATTAGTTTCTTTTCCGGAAACATCTCCGCCGTCATGGAAAGCTGTGGAAAATGGGTTCCAGAATACCAATGAAAGCCAATACCCCAGATTGTTTCTCGCGCCTTGCTATTTGAGAAAATTTGTACGGCACGGGAAAACACTCGTTCCTTATTATGATCCCAGACAATAATTTGCACATCATCCAGGCCTCGGGCCCTGAATTCCGGCTTAAGATAACGCACGGCCATTTCGGCCTCTTCTTCAGCCGTATATTGACAACTTTCCCAAGTCTGAACGGCATGAGATTCATTCTGAACCGTCACAGCGGATATTCGAATGCCTTTTTTGCGATAGGCTAGTAAATAATTCCCCACATATGCTGCCCAAGCGGCATAGTATTCCGGAAGCAACCTTCCACCTCGTTCAATGCGACCGGTATCCTTCATCCAAGCTGGCGGACTCCACGGAGAAGAAAAAAGAGTGAGCCGTTCGCCGACTGTCGTTACAGCAGCCCTAACTAGTGGCAGGATATACCGTTCATCTCGTTCCACAGAAAATGTACGCATCTGCACATCGTTTTCTTCCACATAGGTATATGGTTCTAGGCTGAAATCACAGGAGTGAATATGCAACCGACAAAAATTGTATCCGAGTCCTTCATTTGGATCGAAATATGCCTGAATAAACGTACGCTTAGTCTCCTCATCCAAGAGACTGTACACATACGCTGCTGATTCGGTCATCGCTCCGCCAAAGCCCAAAATCTCCTGCCTTTCCACCGCAGGCTCAATGGATATTACATTCCACTCCACCTGGTCGTTTTCTTCAAACGCCACGTTTCCGACAAAAGTTGCCGTTCGCTCCATACCCTTTCCGCTACTGAAAATATCTGCTGTTAACATGTCACTTCTCCTTTTTTGACCGAAAATGTGTCCAGTACTGTTGCAAGCTTTAGTTCCCGTGTGGACGGCAACGACAGATCCGGAGCAAGACTGGTTACCTGCACACCAATCCCCACCGAAAACATGCCGGCTGCATGGATCGCCTGGATCCCTGCCTGAGCATCCTCAATGCCGATACATCGTTCAGGTCGCACACGCAACGCATGGGCGCAATCCAGAAAAACTTCGGGATCCGGTTTAGCGCACTTTATTTGTGCCGCGTCCGCCACATAGTCAAACGCGTCAGATAACCCGATCCGTTCCAACACACGTTGCGCGTTCTTTGACGCCGATGCCACCGCCAAATTCAGCCGTGCATGACGGCACGCATACAAAAATTGCTGTACACCAGGGAGAATATTCGCTGGAGCCATCTGCTCAATCAAGTCCTTATAGTAGGCGTTTTTTCTGTTGGCAAGGCGATTCTTTTCATTTTCTGAATACGCCGCCTGTCGACCGTTGATCTCCAGAATGATCTCAAATGAACGGAGCCGCGATACGCCCTTAAGTCGCTCATTGTCCATTCGAATAAAGCGAAGTCCCAACTCGTCAGCCAGTCGTTTCCATGCCAAAAAATGATATTCGGAGGTGTCACATAGCACCCCATCCAGATCGAACAAAACCGCTTCTGGCTTGATCATATATCCTCCTCTTCACTATTAATCGATATAGAGAATTCACGTTCTACCGCTGTATGCATTTTATTATTCATTAAAAAACAAACCGGCCGAGTCCCCGTCAACCTAGTGATTTTCAAAGATTTCTGTTCGGCAGAGATCTTAAGTTTTTGCCCACGCCACCAAAGTTCCACTTCAATACCACTCCACGACCGGGGTAGATGCGGCTGTATACGCAGTTGTTCGGCGTATAGACGGAGACCCAGGAAACCCATTACCACACATTGCCACAATCCACCTAATGACGCGATATGGATCCCGTTGTCACTGAAATGCGGATCGGAGCCCAAATCCTGCCTGGCAACCTGTTCATACATGCAGAAAGCCTGTTCCATTTCCCCCACATCGGCCGCAAGGATACAATAGCTTGGTTTACTTAACGAGGAATGATGAAAACAGCGAGACTCATAGAAATAATAGTTTTTACGTTTGACCTCACTGCTAAACAGATCCTCCAAAAGCAAAAACAGCACCATCACATCTGCCTGTTTAGACACTTGGAAGCGGGAGAGGGTGTCGAGATCCGGAAAATCCTTCCGATAATCTTTTCCTCCGTTTCGATATGGCTTCAGATCCACATAAGGTAGGGATAAAAACGTATCGTCCTGCGGAACTATACCGTCAGAATTTGCCTTCGGAAGATACAGCTTTTTCATTTTTTCAACCCAGTCAGGATAGCACCTGTTAAGGTCTAATTTTTTATTTAATTGCCGTAATAAATCCGAATGAGTTTCACGCAACCGGTCATAGTACCGCACAGCCAACTGCAGGTTCCAGTGTGCCATATAGTTGGTAAAAGCATTGTTGTCACATTCTTCTGTATATTCATCCGGCCCGATCACATTTAGAATTTCGTACCGGTTTTTTACCTGATTATAAGTAACGCGGCTTGCCCAAAAAGAGGCAGTTTCAAATAACAATTCATAGCCGTATTGCTCCATAAATAAGATATCGCCCGTCACACAATAGTAATATTCGACAGCATAGGCTATATCTGCTGTAATATGGTGCTCCAGAAGTCCGGTCTTTGCATGACTTGCCTCTCCATAATCAATCCATGCGCTTTGCCAAGGGAACATCGCCCCTTTATAGCCACGTTTTTTCGCATTATCACGAGCCGCCGGTAAAGATAGATAGCGATACTCCAACAGCGATCGGGCAGCGGGAGGATCAGTAAAGACAAAAAATGGGAGCATATAGATTTCTGTATCCCAAAATGTGTGATTACGGTAGGTGCGTCCGGTCAGACCTTTGGCTCCGATATTCATCCGGTTGTCATGCACGGGTGCTGAAATGGTCAGGTGATATACAGCAAACCGAATAGCCATTTGATCGAACACATCGCCTGATTTAATAGTGACGTCCTTGCTTTCCCAAATCCTTTTTTCCCAACAGTCGGCGCTATCCTCATACAATAGTTCAAAACCGCGTTCGTTCCAAGAAAGACTATTTCTCCGTGCTATTTCCTGCAATTGCGCCTCACTCATGTTTTCGCATTCCCGGTCACGCGAAGTATACAAGGCAATAATTTTTTCCAGCTGTAAACTTTCTCCACATTTTACTTCGCCTGTATAAGTGTGGAAGATACATTCGTCGTGTTCACCAACCCGCCCCGGAAGTTCTTTACCGGCGACAAAGACGTGGGTAATTGACACCGTTGTGAAAAGGAGGTGCGATTGATCGGTCTCCTCTGTATATTGCAGCAATGGTCCGTCCGCATACTTGGTATGTAAGGTGAAATGGGGAACAGCAAACCGATTCTTTCCATTCAACCCCGTCATCACCTGAATCGTACAATCAGTTAGCGGGGTTATGATAACCTTTGTGCCGGCCTGATGTCGCTGACATAAAGATACGAAACGCTGGAACACAAAACGAGCCTCTACGCCGCCGGGCGAAGTCCATATAAACTGTCGGGTCAGCAGTCCGGTCTTCAAGTCCAGTCGACGCCGATATTCCCGGTACGTCCCCGTGTTCAAATTCAATGGCTCTCCGTTGAGTCGGATGTCCATGGCGAAAAAATCCACTGCATTCGGAAGTTCCGTAGATTGATTGGGCTCTGGATTTTGATCAAATGTACCAGACACGATGGTATATCGGAATACGCTGGTGTTCCCGGGCGGTTGGGGATACTCTTCCTCGACTGCGCTGCGAACCCCCATATATCCGTTTCCTAATGCAAACAAAGCCTGCTCCTTACCCAGAATATCCGCATCGAAAAAAGAACACTCAATTCCCCAGGCATCCCATTTCACATTGGTATTTTCCATATAATAAACGACTTCCTTATACATAATACATAGAAACAGCGGCGCTGCGGCAAACCGACAACGCCGCTGTTTTCTACTTTTAAATTGGCATCACTGCCGTCAGCCGATCATATGGCGCCGACGCAAACCGAATGCCACAATAACCGACAGCAACGCCACAATAACAGATATCACCGGTAAAGATTCCCCCGTGTCTGGAACATTAGGGGTCTCTGAAGATCCGAAATTTTCTCCACTAGAACTGCTCTTAAGTATCCGGCTTATTTCAACAGTAAAGCTCTTTCCATAAGCTGTCACCCTAAGAACACCCGTCGCCGCGCCGTCCGTCGTCTCAGTGGGGGCAACTACCGTGTACGCGGTATCCCACGTGATTATCGCATCTTCATAACTCATTGCGTCAGCAACTGCTTTTTCAATATCCGCCGCTGTGGTAGAGGCCGTAATCTCCAGGTTTTCTACCGCCTCTTTCGCCAACGATTCCAGAGACTGGATAGCCTCATCTGCAGTAATGCTCACAATCCACATATAGTTAGCAACAGGGACTTCAAAGGTCTTGTCTTGAATAATCATTCTGTTTTCCGTCACATTTTCTACGTTATACGTTAACTGGAGTATACTGTCCTTTTCTGTATCAATACTTAAAACCACTTTGCCGTCTGATACGGAGGAAGCCGCTGTTCCATCACCTTTAAAGGAAACCGAAGCCAGATCGATAAACCGATCTTCGGCATTCTTAGCTAACACCGTATCACCCCAGGTCACGATTTTAGCTGTCGTAACCATTTCTAATTTTGAAAATTCAAATTTATCGACTCCCAATATTACCATGTTTTCCAGATTTTTTAACTCTCCAAATACCCAAACCGAGGAAAGCGTCTCCACATTCGTCGGCAGGATAATGTCGTGCAGGGAGGAACCCCGAAAAGCTGAACCCTTGATTGCTGTAACGGATGCTGGAATGATAATATCTTCTAGAGAAGTACAATCCCGGAAACTGTTTTCACCAATCTGAGCCAAATTTTTTGGGAGCCTCACATATTGCAGGGATGTACACCTCTGGAAGTTCTGGCCACCCATCGTGGTAATGCCATCGCCGAAGATAACCACCTTAAGATTGGGGCAATCCTCACACTGGGTCCAATCAAACTTAGTGACAGAATCCGGTACGATCAGCACTTCCAAGGTATTCAAGCCCTTAAAGGTTACATTGGCGACAGTTGTCACATCGTCTGGAACGATGACTACCTTGGCCGTAAAACCATCCGGCTGATAAGTATTGCCGTTGAAGGTATAGTCAAGCGGATCCGCCACATCGTCGGCTGTGTAGGAGAATGTTTCATACCCCGCTTTAATCGGCAATTCAAATGCGATATCCACGGCTTTAGCAATGCCGGAAATCGTGAGGGTCCCGACAATGTATCCATCCCGTACATCCGTACGGCCTTTTTCCTCCCCGTCTATCTCAACAATTGCTCCATTCACTGCACGGAGTTTGAAGAAATCCCGTTTCCAGGACAGGAAAAAAATCGAATCGCCAATAGCTGACTTTGCCGCAGTTTCGATAGCTTCAGCGGTAGTATCATTGGTAACCGTCAAAGTGTCCAGAGCGGCACGTACAGCATCGGCCACAGTTTCAAGCTCATCGTCTACTCCGGCGATGCTTATTCTACCGATAAAGCCCGCCGTCGGGAGCGTAAATGACTTGTTCACTGTATCTACCGACAACTTATCCGCCAAACCGGATATATAGGGAACCGTGAACTCGCTGTCTATCGCAGGAATAGAAGTCAGAGTGACGGCGTTTTCAGATGCATTTGATTGCAGGGTGGTTATATCGCTCGAAAAAGTTACAGAGGCCAGATCGACAAACCTATCCCCGGCATCCTCGGCCATCTGTGTTCCGCCCCACGTTGCAATTTGGGCGTTCGATGCCTGGCTAAACCATGTAAATGCGAATTTGTCAATACCTAACACTATAATCTTGTTCAAATTTGGCATTTCAGCAAATGTCCAAACGGACGAAGACACGGAACTGGTTACTTCGGTAGGCAGAACCAGTTCATGTAAGCCGGTGGCTCGGAACGCCGATCCCCCGAATCCAGCAACGGTAGAGGGCAGAATCAAGTCCTCCAAAGCTGTACATCTGTTGAAAGTTTTTTCACCGACTTTTGTCAATCCTTTTGGTAATTTGACATACTTCAAAGACGTACAATTCAAAAAATTATTTCCTTCAAGTTTTGTAATGCCATCGCCGAGAATAGCGACTTTCAGGTTGGAACATCCTTCACATTGCGTCCATTCGAATTTGGTAACAGAGTCCGGTACAATAAGGACTTCCAAGGAGGACAGATTTTTAAAGGTCGAATTAGCGATCGTTGTTACGTCATCCGGAACAATGACCACCTTAGCGCTAAAGTTAGCAGGAGCAAATGTGGTGCCATCAGCACAGTAGCTATCCGGATCCGCAATGTCTGTTGCCACATAGGAAAAGGTTTCATATGCTGCCAAAATAGAGCGATCGATCACAACATCTGCCTTATCCTCTCCGCTGGTCACAGTAATCATACCTGTGATAAAACCATCTCTGACCTCTGTACGGCCTTTTTCAACACCATCCACTTGAACAATAGCTCCATTCACCGCGCGCAGCATAAAAAAATCGCTAGACCATGATGCGGTGGCCTCACCAATCACATCATTGACCGCAGACAGAATATCATCAGCCGTTGTCTCATTCGACACCGCCATGGTATTAACGGTTGCTTGTGCTGCGGCTGCAGCCTTTTCAGCTTCGGTCTCCCCTTCCGCCTGGACAGGGAACAGGGATGTCAGGCAGGTCACAAGAATCGCCAAGACTAATAGAATGGCCAGGGGCTGCTTGCTTACTCTTTGCATCTTATTCTCTCCTTCATAGTTTTTAATCAAATCCAGCAGCATGTCCAAGCTGACTGGATAGATTCAAAATTAGAATGTGTTGACCTATGCCGTTGTTATCACTATCGCGTTCGGATCAAACGCGCAAATGGAGTTAACAATATTTTCGGCAAAAACCAACTCAGTTGTACTGCCGATCACGCCATAATACCCCAGCTTTTTCCCCGACTGTTGAATATATGTGTTACCGCTCAAGACCGGTAGGCTGGAAGAGTCTCCAGCGGAGATCTTAATCAGGCCAAACCAGGCCGTATCAAAGGTGTTTCCGCTGATGGTAAAGCTTTTCGCCGGATCCGGTGAGGAATCCCAAGATTTGATATGAGCCGCAGCATTTATATCCGGTCGCTGGTTCCCCCAACCATATCCCGAGAAACGCATAATATTATTTGTTACCGATATATCTTCCATATAGAAGGTGGGCGGCGTAATCACATTGCCGGAAGAATCAACACATTTCCAGAAATACTCAAACGAGAAAGTACAGTATTCGATTAGGTTATTACTGTACGTCATTCCCTTGGCGACCACATTCTGGTCTGTGTTCCTATACTGATGGGTTATTGCGGTGTCATACACTTGATAGATCCAGTTATGATCAATGACACTATCGGAGCACGTACCCCAAAATTGAATGGCATTCCCATACCTTGTGTCGGTTGTACCGGCCAGGATAGAACCGCCGATCCAGCCAAATTCACAATACTGCACACATATGTTGTACACACCGATGCCAGTGGAGATCCCGTGTGCTCCGGTATACTTAAAACTGATATTCTCAATCGTCACATCATGGACATCTTTTCGGATGGTCACAAGGTCTTGATTAAATCCCATTTCGATGTCGGTGTAGAGGTCAGCAGGGTTTCCTTTGTCCAGATACAGATACAGGATATGATTTGCTCGATCGTGATAAAAATCAAAGTTCTTCTTCAGTTCACTAACACCTTGCAACTTTTTAAACCCCACCGCTTCCCCGTGATTGAAAACAATGATTCCAATGTCGTTAGTGTAGACGCCATAAGAATAAACGTTTGCCGTACCGGATTCTTTCCAACTGCCTTTTGCGGCATTCTCACGTGAGCCATATACGCAGGGCTTCGGCCCGGAACCATAAGCCCCATAGGTGACGCCGGAGACTGCGTTAAGCGTTCCCCGATACACACCGCCCCGTTCGAGAAGTACTACATCCCCCGAACCGATCAGATAGTTGTATGCGGACAGAGCATCCAAGGTCTTCCACGCTTGGGAGGGCGATAATCCATCATTGGAGTCGTTGCCGTTGTGAGCCGAGATATAGAAGGTTTTTCTGCCAGTTTTAGTCAAGTTTTCTTTACCAATTATCGTGTTGCGCAGCGAAGCTGCCGCACTATCACTCTTGCTGCTCATGTTGCCGTATAGTTTTAAGGTCTGTTCCATTGAAACCGGTGTCTCCGCATCCGGATTCACACTTGGCGTCGTGGGAGTGGTACTCGTTGGATCAGTGGTGGATGGGAGCGAGTTAGAACTTGGCGTTTCCGTACTTGTTCCCTCTGTTTCTGTGGAAGATACGCTCGGGTTCTCAGACACATCAGACACATCTGAAGAAATAGCCGATGAATTGATCTCGGACAGAGATTCCTGTCCTGCACAGCCAAAGCTGAACAACAACATTGTCATCAACAGAACAATAGAGAGTACACGAAAGATTCTATCCTTCTTGCTCATATGGCTTCCTCCTCCCAAATCACGATCGGATCAACGTCGATTCCTCTATCACGCATTTCATGCGCTGTGTCCTCGCACTGACAAACAGACTCCTTATTCCATACGCCAAATGGCCGACCTTTTACCTGTATATATGTGTTGTGGCGCAACTCTGGATAATACTGTGGCTCAATTGCGTCAATTTGGAATAAATTCACCCGGCTTTGATAAAAAATATTATCTCGAATGATATAGTTCTTTGCGAAATTCTCGCTTTCCCATGTCTTTATGTGTGCCGGCGTATTTTTGTCTGGACGCTGTTCTCCAAGCCCAAAGCCTGCATATAAGGTCAGGTTGTTTTCGATAAGGATATCCTCCATATAACATTCTGGATCGATTAAGATTTTCCCATCCTTATTCCGTCTGCGGACGTAGCATTCAAAACTAAACGTGCAATACTCCACTAGGTTGTAACGATAGGTAATATGGCGCATTTGAACCTGCTTTGCTCCGCCGGCCTGATGAGTGATCCCCGCGTCATACACTTGAGAAACATAACAATGCTCAACCAGCACTGTGTCTGAGGAAGCCCAAAACTCAACTGCATTGCCATACCGTACGGTCCCGGCTTGAATGGAACCGCCAATCCAGTGGAATTCGCAAAAACGAATGACAATATTTTTGCAATAACCTCCTGCAATCCCATGAGCGCCGGTGTAGCAGACATTCAGATTTTCTATGGTAATATTCTCCTGACCATTGAGCAGCTGGACTGTATGCAAATTAATACCAATCTCGATTTCTTTAAAGCACTCAGCCGGATTTCCTTGGCTCCACCGCATATAGACATGCCGGTCGGGCGCATGGAAGAAATCACCGTCGTTTTGAAGTTCTTCTATACCTCCGAGTTTTTTGATGCCAACCAGCTTACCATCGTCCCCTATCAGGAGCCCCGCATCCCGGTCATAGATACCCTCACAACGATAGACGTGAAGAATATCCGTGGTTTCCCAATGCAGTTCAGCAGCATTCCATAGCGATCCACAAATGCGTGGCTTCGGGCCGGAGCCATAGGCTCCGTACCCAACGCCACTTTTTGTTTGCAAAATGCCTCGGAACAAATCCCCGCGTCGAAACAGCACCACATCTCCTGTTCTCAAGTGATTAGCCCGATTAACATGTTCCAAAGTCGCCCATGCGGATTCGGGGGATAATCCGTCATTTGTGTCGTTGCCGGTTTCAGAGACATAGTACCGTTTCCCCGAGCCAACAAGCAAATCTGGCGCCCCAAGTATTTCTTGCTTTCTGTGCGCGACGACTACCGGAATATTGAATCCTACATTCTTCATATATTTATCACTTCATTAGCAAAATTTGTTTATTGCCCTTATCCACAGCATCCTGCACATTCGGCGCATAGGTCTGCAGAATCGTGGTGATCTGATTGGCTTCGTGAGTATACAGCTGATAACGAATATCCATCTCCCGAACCCCATTGTCCTCTAAAGTCAGCATGTTTTTTGTGGTATTGGTAATCCTATTAGGATTACTGCGCGCAGCCTTAAGCACCTCAAGAAACTGACTGTTGACAGCCGTATCGTTAGAGAACATTTTCGACGTATCATAGCTTCCCATATCCAACATATAGCGCAACAGATAGGGGACGGCTTCGGGATTGGAGGCTCCCTTGGGAATGCCCCAAGCGGAATACTCACCCAGCATTTGATAATCCTTTCCGCCGGCGGCGCCTGATGGCAGCGGAACCGCCCTCAGATAGGATTTCGCCTTCAATTTGGCAAAATATTCAGATGTGGAAAAGCCCCCCGTTATGCTAGAACAGAAGAAAAGCGAATCGCCGTTGACAAAAGCATTCATCTGCCACGTGTCCTTGGTCAGTAGCCCTTTGTTTATCTTATCCAGGGTGGTATACCAAGTAGATACCAGCAGTTCGTTATTCATATTGCTCACATATTTTGTCCCATCATAGGCGATCATGGACATACCACTACACAGAGGCAGGAGATTCAACGGCTCAAAGCATACGCCATAGGCTCCATCGCATTCCTTAACAAATTCTTCACACATATCCCAAAAAGCATCCCAGGTCCATTTTCCATTCTTCCAGAGTGAGTAGGGATCCTCTAGTCCACACTGTTTAACTAACAGGTTATAGTTATAAAAACAGACAGTAGAATCATAAAATGCCGTATCCAACAGATTGGTGGCATATGCCTTGCCGTTAAACGTATAATCTGCCATCGTTTGATGATCCCATGCCGTGTCGTTAAAACTGAAGTTTAGATCATCCAACGGCTGCAGGGCCTTCACGTTATTGATACCGTTCTCCTTGCAGCGAACCAAATCGGGGGCCCGGCCGGAGGCCACCAAAGCTGTTAATTCACTCGCAAAGTTCTCATAGGAGCCAACATTGTTTTTAACGGTACAGCCGGTGAGCTTTTCGAAATTCTCAATTGCACTGCCTTCCATGGCCGTGCGTGCATCATACCAGGTAAAATAGGTGATCGTAGTTCCCTTCAGGTTGGATGGCATATTTTGCATAACCTGGTCTCTCGTCAAAGCGGTCATTGGCTCTACCGGTGAAGAGGCATCGGACTGCTCATTACTTCCAGAGGGGTTCGTACCTGATGAGTTTGATACGTCAGAGGTCCCCGTACCCGTGGAACTTACGTCAGAAGATTCCGTGCCCGTGGAACTTACGTCAGAAGATTCCGGCACTACAGGGGTACCATTACAACCTGTAAACAATACCAACGTCAGGATTAATGCTGCAAACATACCTGTTACCCGCGATAATTTTTCTTTCATGATCTTTCCTCCTTAAAATTGACCTCATGTCCAGGTGTGAAAATTAACCTACAATCCCAACCCGATCGATACTTTGGATAAACTTTCTTTGCAGGATAATATATATCAGAAGCGGCACAGCTATAAATATCAGGCAGGCCGCTAATACGGCAGAAACCGCTTGGTAGGTCCACTGTCCATAACCCAAGATTGATAATGCGGAAAAAATATTATATAGCTGTACCGCCAAAGGACGGTTTTCTAACGTATATATCAGCGCTAAATAATAATCATTCCAATGCCATATAAAGGAAAATAAAAACACAGTAACTAGAACCACACCAGATGACGGAACAATGATTTTTATAAAGGTACGAATAGGACCCGCACCATCAATCCAAGCTGCCTCTTCCAATTCTTTAGGCAATCCTTTAAAAAATTGCATATATATGAAGATAAGTAAACCGCCTCGCAGACCTACGGCAAACAAAGAAGGCAAATAGAAAGTCAGCGGGGTGTCCAATATGTTAGGCCGCAACTCTGTACCAAGAGCCATACCAATCAGCCTTAGAATGCCCAGAAAATCCAATTGTCTAAAATTAAGAAGGGTTGGTATCGCAGTCAACTGCTCTGGTACCAGAATGGTGAGAATCATGGAGAACATTAGAAGCTTTTTCCCTCGGAACTCAAATCGAGCCATACCATAGGCAGCTATGGAACAGGTCACGATTTCAATAAGAGCGCTGACAATTTCCAAAACCAACGTGTTTTTTAATGATGGCCACAAATTCAAGGCTTCCGCTGCCCTTGCAAAGCTGTCCAAAGAGTAGTTCTTGGGAATCCAAGTTACCGTAGGGTCGCTGAAGTCCGAAATGGCCTTGACTGAGCCGCTGATCATATAAAGCAGCGGATACAGAAGGATGAAACTGAGTGCCAGAAGAAAAATCCACCTTACGATAACCGTAAAACCGTGAGCCGTCCGCTTACGAAGAAGCATTTTTTGTGCTGCCGATATGTTCATCCGATCTCCCCCCTAGTCCCAACGCTTCAGGCAGAAGCGGTTATACAACAGCATGACTCCTCCCATAAACAGTCCAGCCAAAACAAAATACAACCACATCATGGCGGAACTCCGATCATACACCTGCGAAGTATTCATTAGGGTATACGCTTGGCTCATCACTGCATTATCCACCGACGTGAAAAGCTCTATCATAGTATAAATGATTACCAGTACCACCACATGCCGCAACATAGGAAAAGTGATATACCAAAACTCCTCCCACTTACTGGCGCCTTCTACCTTGGACACCTCATATAACGGTGCCGGAATGGTCTGCAACCCGGAAATAAACAGGACTGTCTGCACCCCACAGGACCAGATCAATCCGAACACATTATTGAGCGTCGTTGAAAAGAATCCAACCAGCTCGGCCGACAAATTCAGTCGCCCTAAAATCTCCTCAAAATCGATCATGCTGCTATAGGATAAAGCAGCACTGCTGGTTGAATCAAAAAATAATGGTACCCGAACATATTCAGATTTCAGCAGACTCATCACTACTCCCGATGCAATGATGACTGGCAGAAAGAAGATAGCTCTGGCTACTACCCGACCTACAAATTTTTGATTAAGGACAACGGCGAGGATCAGGCTCAACGACAGTATGATGGGGAGGGAATATAAAATGCTGAGCAGACTATCGCGCAAATGGTTTAGATACTGGGCATCTTCCTCAAACAGGTTGCGATAATGCTCCAGCCCTGCAAAGGTTGCTTTTACACCCTCACCCGTAATGGAAATATTACAGAACGAGTAGTACAAGGAACTTATCAACGGTATAAAGAAGAAAACCAACAGCCCAAAGACCCAAGGCGCCACAAACATGTAACCGTACCTCTGTTTTAGAAATTCAATGCTATGGGATCGCTTTCGAGCCTTCACTGTTGATCACCACCCGTCGTAAACATAAATTGCATAGGCTCCAGTGGGCCATCAGGTGTTTCCACAACCATGTCTGTAGGATTTGTATAAACGATCACGCCATTGTCGAACCGAGTTTCTGAATAACCCGAAGTATCCATTCTCCATTCTGTCAAGGTCGCACCCTTAATAGCGTTGTAATAGTCCTGGCACCAAACAACAGTATCCACGATGAGATCCCGGTTTTCAGCATAAACGGAAGCATACAGCCCTTCCGCCCCGGACTCGACCAAATCCAAGTCGTATTCATACAAAAGGGAAAAACACGGCCCCACTCCATAAGCAATCGACTGAAGCAGGCTTTTTTGCGGATTAGATGCTGTATTGATGGATGGGCCGTACAAAGGACGCAGCCCGGAAAAAACCATCTCATAAAAGGGGATCGACTCGTCTAGGACGGTATAGGAACCGTTAGAAACTGGAGTAAAAGCTAAATAATCCGCTGAAACCGCAGCATAATCATTAGCCTGACTGGTTAATAACTCGCGGCCATTGGAAAGTTTGGAAAAAATACTCTGTGCATCCGCCGCCATGCTACCTTTGACATAGTAAGCAGGATCTGAATAATCAGAATACGCTGTACTACCCAATGTCGACAATCCTACACCTGAAATGCCCTGCTTCGTAAGAAAGTCTTCCAAACATTCAGAAGCCTGCGTTAATTTCTTGCGACTAAGAAGAAAATAAGGAGGGGCCTCTGTATCTTCTTTATGAAGGGCTTTTGTTAATTTGTAAAAGGTGGCTCGTTGTCCCATGGCAGACTTGGCGGTGTCGAAAAGAGTTCCAAACCCGTTTCCCCCTTGGTTAAAGTACAACAAATCAAAGTCAACAAAAAGTGGGATTCCCAACGTCTCGCACTGGGTCTTCAAATTTTCATATCCTTTTATTCCCCCTAACTCTCCACTGAAGGAAAATCCACCGGCAAGCTTTCCTATGTCCAGTCCACTGGATCCAAATCCCTTTAGAAGTACAATAGGGGACGAGCCGGTTTTATCATGCAGGTCGTTTAGTATTTCACCTGCCTGCGCAAAGCTGGTGGCCGCGGTAAGGGATTCATATGGAATTCCCAGAAAAAACTGCCGCGTTTCAGCTCCTCCAAGTATATTAAGTAAATAGAAGGCATCAGAGGTTTTTGCCTCAACGTCGTATAAGTTGTCTAGATACCCCCGGTAAAGCCTTGCCATACCGGCGTAATCAGCCTCCCCACCGCGAAGTGGATAATATGCCACAGTATACCGACAATTGACCGTTAGATCTTCCGAATAGCGCGTTACATCGCTACGGGTGGCATTGATCACCATTTCAACAACATCATATCCCCTTGTCCAGAAGGTGGCCCAAGCATGTGTATACTGCGTCTGCCTCCGCCCGGCCTCTGCCTCAATATAGGCGGCATGAGCCCCCTCCTCGATAATTGCACATAGACCATTTGCCCCATCCTTCACGCCAAAAACCGGAAGTCTTACCGTTGGCGTCTCTTTCCAGTACTCCGTACGAAGTTGCGCGGCATCCGCACCATAAACCGCTCCGGAAAAAGAGGAATATCCTTCTTTACGCTGCTCTGCATACATGAGAGCTCCACTCTCAACAGGCAGCATCAAATACGAGTCTTCATTACCATTTGGAGTTGAGCAGAAAAAGGGAGCAACGGAAATAGCTACCACTTTATAGGAATGCTCTTCAATCGTCTGTGGGTCCACCGTAACCCGTAAACAATCATCGGAGAGCGTATATGATACCGGAATGGCAATCTCTATCGCGTCGAAATAATAGGTAATCTTTAAACCGTTTTCAATAGATTCACAGGACACTCGTCCCTCACTTATTGCGCCGTCGTATGCATAAGAGATGTTGGTAGTTCCGTCTCCAGGATTATAGTATTGCAGATATAAAGGGGAATTGACCATCCTATTGGCCCCGTCATCCATGAGATATTCATAAGGCGTGGTTCCCCAAAATTTATCGGATAATTTATCATATAGCAGGACACATTTTGCCTCATTATTCCAAGACAGTTCAAGATCGCCGACCTGTACGAAAGTCCCAGTCTGCATTGTAGGAACCTCGGCAGCCGTATTAAAGGGCTGTTCCGCCGGCGCCTCACAACTTGCAAGTAAAAGTATCTGTACAGTCACGGCTACAAAAGCGATAAAAGAATGCCGTTTTTTCACTGTTGTTTCCCCCTAAAACGGACTAACGGTAGGCTAATTCCACATAAACGGATACTAGAAAATCCCAGAATTGCTGCAGCAAAATGCCAAGCATAAAAACAATAAATACAATTAAAATAATTCCAAGAAGCGTGATGAGCGACGTCAACAGAAATTTGCCGAAACCATATTCATGGATCGTCATGGCACCCACGCACAATAGAAACAGACTATAAATAAGTGCTACTGTGTGGAGCGTTGTCAAGAACGGCGCCATCGACAGGGGCAGTACCTGAGATAAGATTAAAAACAGCAGTCTTTCCACAAGCATCGGTAACAACGCATATGCCGTGGAGATAAAGATATCCTTGAGGCGCCCTTTCCCCTGCATGGGGGTTGTCACCAGCCAGTTAGCTACACACCAGAGAGTCACCAACCCTACTGTTTGCAGAAATACAAAAACCATATTAAAGGTGGTTTTATCAAAATTGCTAAACAGGAAACCTCCGTGTGTCTGGCAGAGCATAGCCAAAGCAAAATAGACTACCATTAGTATTGCTGCAATCAAAACAGAACCCTGGTTTTTATACCTAACTGCATTAAAGGAGTCGAAAGGATGAATCATAACCGACGATACTGTCCGGCATTTTTCATTTCGGATTAGATGAACGGCATGCCGATTGGTATAAACCATAAAAACCGCAATACCGCCAACTGCTGCCAGCAATAGGAGAAAAAGCCACCAGAAATTATTTTCTATGAACTGTTTGGCCAAAACCTCATATGCTTGGCCGTATGTGGTGTAGTCCGCTGCCAGCCGTGCATAATCCCGGGCCTGCACATAGTCACCGCTTTGATAATACGCCCTAGCTAGCCCCCGATACGCTAGCCTGCTGTTGGCATCCATAGATAATACTTGTTCCCAATAAGGAGCAGCCGCCTGGTAATCGCCCGTCAATGATATTCCCTGTGCAGCAAGCACCAAAAGTCCGTATGTGGTGGGTTTAAAAACCGTCACGCTTTCCGTACCTGCATCCGCTATGAGCAGCCGTTCTCCCTGCACCCCAATCGCGGAGGGGGATGTAAAGGTTCCCAGCGTATCCCCTGCACCAAATCCGCCTCCAAAAGCAGACAGTTGATTACAATCATGGTCGTATATATATATTTTCCCGTAGGTTCTATCAACAGAATAGATAAACCCCTTTTCGTCCACCGTTAGGTCAACAAAACTTTGCAGCTTATTTTCTTTTAGCCGGGTAATATACTCATCTTCTGCAAAATTGAAATCGCTAGCGTTGATGGATGAACCGGTGATTTCCCTTTTGTATAAAACATTCGTACCACTAGGACTGAGCATTTGGATTTGGCCGCTGCCGTTGCTGGAGGTTGAAGTTGCTCCTGTACAGGTATAAACGAAATCATCGCTGCTTGTAAACAGATTGGAAAATTGGTAGGGCAGCGTTCTGGCTGTCTTAGACTGCTTGATATTATTGCTCGTCAGCAAATCCCATACATAAGACAACGCTTGTAGAGGCGTGGAAGAAACCGTGTTCGCGCCATAAAATCCAATAAATTGATCATCAGGAGAATACATCAGCGCCCCATAATACGATCCTTCACTGAGAACATAAGTATAGCCCTTGCTGTCCTTGGTCAACTTTAAGGGACGATATACAAAGGAAGCCGGAATCAAGTCAGAATCCGGTAATTCCAAAGTCTTGTGAACCACACCGTCTCTGTCCAGTATAAGAATCCTTCCCCGTTCGGTATCCGCAATATAAATAAGTCCATCCGTATCCACATAAATGCCACGGGCATCCGAAAAATCCTCTGTTTCGCAGGTGACAACCGATTCTAAATTTAAATCGCTATCCAGTATTACAACTGCCGCTTCACTTCCCGCTAGCAGGTATACCTTATCGTCGTTGGCACAAAATATATCTTCCAGTCCTTTTAGGCTGAAATCCAATCCGAGGGAGGTACCAGAGATCCTCCGTGACGCCTCAAACATATGCCGGCCGTATACTGATACCTTCCCATTTAGGGTATCCCATGACGTATAAGCCTCTTCTGCATTTACACCGAGCATTAAAGTCCATAACAACAGCATAACCACTGCGACAGATCTTAGGCATACGATAGGTTTTCGCCTCATTCTCTCACCTCCGCTCAGTCTTTGATTCCGGCGCTACTCATCGTCTCCATAACATTGCGCTGAGAAATAATGTACACAATAATGGGAGGGATCATCATGATTACCGTGGTTGCCATAGCACTCCCCGCCCGTGCCAGTCCGCCGGAATTGATTTGGGACATAACATAAGGCAAGGTTTTCAACTCTTCGCTGAAAATAGTACCGTTTGGCATAATCGACCACATGTCTTTAAAAGAAAACAGCAGCAAGGTCATCCAGGCCGGACGTACAATTGGCATAACAATACTCCAGTACATTCGGAAAACACTGGCCCCATCGATCCTTGCCGCCTCAAGCAATGCATCCGGAATGCTGGAGTCTATATACTGCTTCATCAGAAAAGCACCCATAGCGGAAGGAATATAGGGAAGAATATACACCAGATATGTATCAATAATTCTCATATTGCTCATCAGAATATACTGGGGAATCCCCAACGTATAGCTATTGTATAATAGCGCAAACTGTACTACCAGGAATAGTGCGGTGCGTCCTTTGATTTTGGATTTAGAAAAGGTAAACGCCGCCATAGATGCCGCTACAATGTGCAAAGCCGTTGTTACAATACTAACAAAGAGACTATTGAAAACATATCGGGAAAGTGGCACCATCAGGTTCGCAATCAGATTTGGTAGGACGACATAATTATCTAATGTGGGCCGAGAAACAAAAAAACGAGGCGGAAACACCAGCAGCTCTTCCATCGGTTTAAAAGAGGTGCAAACACAGTAAACCAAGGGTAATACCGAAAACAAACCGCAGAGCAAGAGAAACAAACCGTAAAACACATTGCCAGCTTTATTCCGCGTATATCGACGGTACTGAGAACGGGGATGACGCTTTGCAAGAATTACACGTGCCATTCTTCAATCATCCCCCTTTTCAACGTCCAACTAAATGTAAAAGCTTGCCGACAACAATTCGTGTAATAGCCATTAGCGCAAAAAGAAATACGGAAATTGCCGAAGCATACCCCATTTCATACCGAACGGTTCCTACATCCACCAAATGGGACACAATGGTATCCACTGTATTGTTGACACTGGGATATCCAGCCAAAGTAGTGCAAATAGAACTAATAGAAAAAGTCGCTTGTATCTGCATAACCGCGCCGAACAAAAGGATACTCTTCATACTGGGAAGCGTAATATACCATAACTCATGCCATCTGGTACGAATTCCATCTATCGCCCCAGCTTCATACAATTCGGTATTGACATTCTGTAAGCCGGCTAAGTCAGACAGAAACGACACCCCCATGCTCTGCCACAGTTGTACTACAATGACGATCGCCATACAATATTCTGTGCTTTTGAACCATTGCATTGGTTCGGTGATAAGTCCCACAGACAATAATAGGCTGTTAACATACCCATAGCTATCACCACTGAAGGCGATTTGCCAGATGAAATAAGCGTTTCCCGCTAGAGCAGGAGCGTAAAATAAAAATGCCAGAAATCCACGTACGATGCCGTTAAATTCGTTTATTAACCAAGCCAAAAGAAATGCCAACAAAAAACTGAACGGCCCGGTAATTATTGACAACACGAGAGTATTACTGACGGTTTTTAAAAACATTTCATCCCCGACAAACATGCGGATATAATTAGTCAGTCCGGAAAAAATGGGCATGGATACTAAATCGTAGTTAAAAAAACTAAGCACCACTGAAGAGGCCACTGGCAAAACAGTAAATAGAAAAAAAAGAATGAAAAACGGTAACAGCAGGATGATGAATGAGGCGTTCTCTCCCAACTTACGCCTTGTCCCAAAATGCAAAACATGTCCCATGGCTTGTCGGTTTTCTTTATTCCAAGCCATACTCCACCCGCTTTCTCGTGATCTCATCGTCGACAATAGTTCCCCATTTCATCAGCATATCCATGGGATTCTCATTTGCGTTAACGACATTCCAAAAGCACTGATCAACGCCACGCGCGACATAATAACTCCCTGGTGTTTCGGGAATTTCTTCAACAGCTTTCCATTGTTCCAGCAAACCGTCCAGCATATCCCCGTCCCAAGCCATCTTCTTTACTGCCTCAACATTGGAGGAAGCGTTTCGTCCCAATGTCCCCAATATAGCCTCCAATTCGGCGGAATACTGATATTGAGTTTCCGATGATGTCCACCACTTCAAAAATTCCCATGCATTATCGGGATTCTCGGACATCTTCAAAATTGCACAACCTGTTCCTGACCCGGCTGACGTATGTTTGATCGAACCATCTGATTGCGCATGTCCCGGTATGGGCACCATAGTCCACCGGCCGTCTATCTCTGTTGCTGCCTCTTTAATGGTAGCGTACATTGTATACGGCTGGATACCAAGGGGCATGGTACCGACGCGGAAACGATTATAAAAATCATAAGTAACCGGACATTTATACTTTGTATACAAATCGCTCCATTGGCAGAATATATCAATAGCTGCCGCATCCGTCAGATTAGTGGAATCCAATTCAGGGGAATACATGTCTACTCCATTCTGCAATAGCAGTGAAGGATATAAGGACAGACCACCGACTCCCACATTGACCGTTCCAGTGGACACGATCTGGGTATAGGGCAGTCCTATTTGTAGATTACTGCGGGCGAGTACTGTCAAGACGTTTAAAAACTCTGTCCATGTTGTAGGTATATCGATGCCAAGATCTTCAAACACATCTGTCCGGCAGAACATCATATAAAAATTCTGGGTATCCGGGAGAGCATAACAGCCTCCCTGATACTCATAAGGTACCGTAGCACCAGGCATAAAGCGATCGCAGACCGCAGGAAAATCCTCAAAGCGGGAGAGATCGACCAAAATGCCGCGCATAGCGAGATTCACCGGTTCGGTTCGACTTTGCTGAAGAATACAGTCAGGACCATTCCCCGAAACCACGGCCTGCACAACAGTGGTATTGACAACCTTCAGATTAACTCCAATGTTATATTTGGGAACAAACTGACTCTGAATCAGCGAGTTAAGCACCTGTGCTTGATCACGTCCCCAATTTACCCAGATCGTTATTGATTCACCACTATCTGATGAACCAGACACGTTGTTGTAATCCTGTGTAAAGGAGGCTACAAACCGCTGTATACTAAATGCCATTTTTTGAAAGATGTTTTTGGTGATGACACAAAAGTCTTCTTCTGGATTTGCTAGATATAGCCGGTCAATCCCCAAAGGCATGCTGCGCATATCATTAACACAGGCTGACAAACTGCCATAATTAGTATAATAGTTATCTTTATATCGATGGGCTATATATGGGTTCTGAATCATCTTATCAAGGACTTGAACCATACTGCGGATTACCGATACGTAGCTGCCCCCTAAACGCCCGGTGATTTGCTCAATATTATCTGCCTCATGAATCAACCGATTCCGGCAGTCAGATAAACGGCTATTCAGATCAGGAATTTGTTCAAAAAGATCATAGCTACGATATGTGTCCACTGTTTCACCGGTCACGATGGTGATATCCATATACACATCACCGAGAACACGGATAATGTCCTCAAGATTACTACATATCTCCGCCATATCACCCTGCGTAACCGTCAGACTAATTTCATGTTCCCCCTGAGTAAAATACAATGGCAGTTCGTTCCCATTGCTGTCCTGCAGGCTCTGAAATGCCCAGCCGTCAGCATAGTCAAACGGAATAGCCTGAGCCTCAGAAAAGGGTGTCTTTCCGTCTATTTTAAGACAACGATAAGATGTTCCGTTGAGTACATAGTCCTGCCGATATGTAAAGCCGAGTTTATAATAGCCATCTTCTAAAACGTGAACTTTCCAAACAATTGTATCTCCAACTGTCGACCAGTTATTTCCCCCAATATAATTGATACGGCTTTTTACTGGATCGCTTGGGTAAGGTATAGAAGATGTGCTATCGGACTGACTAATCAAAGAATATTTATTCTTAATAGCCGCCGCTTCACCCTCCAACGTGATTTGCTCGCCATCATACGCCTCTCCTGGGTGACTTTCCCGGTATTCCTCGTAACCGGGAATTGTTTCCGGCACATTTAACTGCAAGGAATTCAGTAAAAAATCGCCCTTTACCGCTGATAAGGTAATTTGGTGTGCTCCGGCCTCCAAATGGATCAAATACGGTTCCTCACTCCAACCAGAGTTGCTTACCACCGTATATGCGTGCGGAGAATCATACGGCACCTGGTTTGAGGAAAATTCATTTCCATTACCATCAACACGTGCTTCATCCCCATCCATCCAAAAGCGGGGCAAAGTAAAACCGCCTGCCTCTGTGAATGGCAGACGGCCATCCACTTCAAACGAAACCTCCAATTCAGCAGTCAGCGTATCCCCTGTCATATAGCACAATGCCAGTGTATAAACAGCGGTTTCCGGAATATCAACCAAAAATGCGACCGATGATCTTCCGGCTTCCATTCTGACACATCCCAGTTCATCCGTTGCTAACCCGGCTGAATTGACAGTCAATTCTATCCCTTGCTTCGCACTTGGGGCAGAAGGCATATCGTGCAGATATGTGGTATAGTCTGTATTCATCCCATCGGTGTCTGCGTATACCGTTTGCTGAATTTCATTCCCGTAAACCTGCCCATTTTCTCCCGTAGTCTCCGCTATCAGAGATTCTCCGGCAACCGACAAAACTGTAGTTACCAGCAACGCCGCAATCGAGAATATGCTGACTCGCTTTCTCATAATCCGTTCCTTTCCATCCTTAGCCGGAAAACTTTTTCGGTATTAGATATAATCTCCCAAAAACGCGTTATTGGCCTCAAATAATTCGTCTACCATATTTCGAATCTCTTCCAGACTACATACTGCTGAACACAACGGATCCATACTAACGGCCTGAAATACCTTGTCACGGCTCTTCTCCATAGCTGCTTCAACCACGAGGTTCTCTATCTGAGCAGTTTGTCCGATTAGAATGGCCAGATGATCCGGCAGCTTCCCTACGACCATCTGCTGTAATCCAAAACGAGTTGCTAATACCGGAACCTCGACACAGGCGTCATAAGGCAAATTCTCAATACTGCCATGATTGAGGACATTGCCGTTGAAACGATAGGGTGTATGATCCCCAATCAGTGCGTTAAATACATAGCTTGCGAATTCATCACCACGCTTCGCCTCCACTGGTTCATTTTGAATCCAGTCTTCGATCTCCTCCCGCCAGTGGATATCCTTTTCTAAATGATAATTAAGCGAGCAAGCATGCAACCCTGGATTCCAGTTCGTACTATGCGTGCAATATTTTTCTATCAGATCAGGGCGCTTGCGGAACCATGCGCAGTATTCAGAATTGTGGCCACTAGATTCCGTCACATAATATCCCAAATATTTATATAGTTCATTGCGCACCTGCTCTTTATTATAGTACTCTGGATCTTGGAGTTTTTCCTTGAGCAACGGATAAGCATCTTTACCGTTCCAGAGAAATTTCAGATAAAAAGCTTGATGGTTGACCCCGGCACAAAGATAATCAATCTCCTCACTGGGCGCGCCGATCCATCCCGCCAGCATCTCTGCAGTTTTCTGCACACTATGACACAATCCGGTTACTTTTACTTTGGTACAGGTCTGCATGGCCTTGCACAACATAGCCATGGGGTTAGTGTAGTTCAGAAACCATGCATCCGGGCAATATGTTTCGATGTCCCGGCAGATTTCCAACATTAAGGGAATATTCCGAAGCGCTCGGAAGATACCCGATACGCTGCGAGTATCACCGATGTTGATATCCACTCCGTATTTTTGGGGAATCTCAATATCGTAACGCCATATCTCAGTACCCCCGTTGAATACTGTACACAATACTCCGTCAGCTCCCGTCAGTGCTTCGGCACGGCTCTGCGTGGTCGTAATAGTCGCTGGTACGGATAGAGCTTTAACAATTTTATCGCAAGCACGCCGGATCATCTCTAAACGCTCCGGATTGATATCCATTAGACAAATTTCGCAATCTTTAAAAGCGTCAAATGTCAGCAAATCCTTAACGAGATTTCTCGTAAAAATAAAGCTTCCTGCACCAATAAAGGCAAATTTTTTCATATCTATACAACTCCTTATCGTAATGATACTTTCCCCGTTAACGAAAAAAGCACTTGTCATGCGTCAATTTGTAATATGTATTAGCCAACGTCTTCGACGCTACCAGTGATGAAGATGTCAGCATGGTAGTCCCCTCCGTAATTGTTACTCGGGTGGTAGCCATGATTGGTGTCTCGGATGATTCCTGCGAGACTGTGCACTCTGTATTCAGTTGTGTTTTTGTTGAATTCGAGTCAGTTGTTTCGAAATGATTATCTGCTGAACTTATCGGCCACGACGCTTCCTTTGAACCGTCAGCGCACCCGATTAGCCCACAGAGCAAAAAGCACAAGACAAATTAGATATATTTATTCCTCATTGAAAGAGACACCTATTAAACCTCCTCTTGCCGATGACAGATCCGTAATGATCTACTTGTTTCTATAACAGCTTTCATATACAAATACACACCAGCGCTCCAGCCCATCATAGGCGGCATTTCCGAAGCTAGCCGTTCTTGCGAAACCAACACACTGCCATCAACCACATTGTATTTCTCCCATAGATAGCCAGTTGTTTCGTAATTGCTTTCCACCAGAGCAACATATTTTTTGGCTATTCGAAGGGCATCTTCATCAAACCCATATCGAAGCAGACCTTCCACAGCGATGGCGTGTAGTGGCGCCCAGCCATTGGGGTATCCCCACTGAAACGCAAAGGGGGTATCCCATTTTTCACAAGCCGTCAGCCCAAAACTTGTTTCCAGGCGAGGCAACTGCCTCCGCAGCGACGCAGCTTGTTCCTGCGTTGCCATACCCACCATGAGCGGATAAAAAGATGCGCAGGAGAAAATTTGACTTTTCTCGTTCTTTACAAAGTTATAGTCAAAGAATACGCCATCTTTAAGCATAACGCGGTTCATCGTTTCTTGGCGATCGGCCGCTTTTTTTCGCCAGTTTTCGCTATCTCCAACTTGTGTGTACTCTGTTAGGTCGGCAATAGTATTTTCCAGCATATAGAGCAACGCGTTCAAACATACCGGCACATACTGTTCGATCATAAAGCCAAAACGAGGGCTTATATCCCATCCGCTCTCACAGGCTCCGATATACTGAACGGAAAGGCTTTTGTCATCGATATCCTCCGGACGACGACCGATTCGCTTTATGTAGTCTTGGTATATTTTTTCCTGTATGGCTCTCTCACGGTCACCGGCATATTGATTCAAGCCGCAGGAAGTCATTCGTTTTTTCATCCAGAAAGCGTGTTCACGAATCAGATACTTGACCGCCCGTTTCATCCAATTGGCATCCTTCGTCACAGCCGCAACATCTGCTACCATTCGGGACAAAAAAGGCGGTTGCGAATTTTTGAGATAATACGTTCGGTTTCCATTAGGAACAAAACCGTAGCGATCGAGCAGGAAAAACAAGTTCTCCACGTTATTGACGGCCTGTTGTATCCGTCCAGAGAGAATCAACCCTCGATTGATAAAACTGGTATCCCAGTAATACATTTCTTGAAAGCGGTTACCAATACATGGAACCGTATAGGGATGCGGCAAACCGATCAAGGTGCCATCATCTTTACACCCGTTATGTATACAGTGATCCCACTCTCTTTTTATTGTTTCAACAAGATTCATAAGGACTCCAAACCATGAAGATTTCTCCACTTATCAGCGTTTATTTTTTGCATTGCATGAGAGTTTTAGTTTTAACTGAAATAAGGGTAATTTTTCCAAAACACATAATAACAACAAAATTAAACCCAAATATCTAAAATATCTAACTATATCTTCTAATAGAATTATAAACGAATTTACTTTGCAAAATAATAGCATATGCTACACAAATAATATGGATAAAACTGCCCTTGCTTCTTTCAAGATGTTCCTTTATACTAAGAGTGAAAATGCAGCTTTAGCCCTAACAGTGAAAGGGGGATCCTCTGGTTGTTTCAGTTTTATCAAGGCCGGATTTCCAGCGAATATCCCTATCCTACCGATTCTACTCATGTTTTTGTAAATAACTGTGGTATGTCCCTTGTACAGAAAGATTATTACGAGGAGAACCGAAACAATGGCCGAGGCGATTTTCAACTTTTGTACGTAGTAGAGGGCGAACCTGTTTATACTATCAACGGTCAAAGTCTCCAGGCAACTGCTGGCACTTTAATTTTATATAAGCCCTATGAATCTCAGAAATATATTTATTCCACAGAAAAAAGCATTCGGATCTACTGGATCCACTTTTTTGGAACAGAATTTGAACAAGTTCTGACAAAACTTCCCTTGTTCCAGACCGGAACCATGTATATCGGAGTTTCAAATGAAATTATTAAAACCTTTGAAAAAATTATCAGATATATGCAAAGCAATATTAGTTATTACAATTTAATGTGTTGTGGCTTTTTCTTTCAAATTTTGGCACAGATAGAGAATTTAATTCGTATTAATGATATTCAAAATCCAGTTATCTGTAAAAGTGTCGAAAAGGTTATATCCCTAATCAACACCAATTGTGCCGTAGAATATTCAGTCAGCGAATTAGCCTCAATATGCAATCTAAGTGATTCATATTTTTTTCGCAGTTTTAAAAAATTTACAGGTAAATCGCCCCGCAATTACCGACTTGCCGTTCAAATATCCCAAGCCAAGCACTATCTATCGTCTACCAATCTGCCCATTAACACTATTGCGCAAAACATTGGGTTTCCCGACCCTCTGTATTTCAGTCGCATTTTTAAAAAGCACACCGGTTTATCGCCGCGAAATTATCGTCAACAAAAGCATGATTAAATAAGTTACTTTTGCTGCATATCCGCATCAGTAAGTGATCAAACCCTTTGGCAATTCATATCTAAATATAACAAAGCACTAGCAAATAAGGATCCGGATATCGCCCCGCATTAGAAAGGAGATAAAGATAAAGAATGCGAATCATCGTGTGTGTTAAACTGGTGAATAAGGAATTGAGTCCTTTTGATGCCTGCGCTTTAGAATACGCTCTCCGGTTCAAGGATTCTGATCCGGATACAGATTTAACGATAATATGCATGGGACGTCCCGATTGCCTATCCACCCTTCAAGCTCTCACAAGACTGGGGGTACCGCGCGCAGTACTATTGTCAGATAATATCTTTGCCGGTGCGGATACTCTAGCCACCGCCTATACGCTATCCCTCGCGATAAAAAAACTGATGCCAGATCTCATCTTATGCGGGAGGCAGAGTATTGATGGCGACACGGCACAAACCGGGCCTGCGCTGGCAGCTCTGTTGGAAATCCCGGTAATTACCAATGTATTGGAGATGTTCATAGAAGTAGGAAAGGGGATGCGTTGCATAACCCGATTCGGGGAGGAAAAAGCATCTTTCCCCATGGTACTTACTATGGAACGGACTGTAGAATTGCGCTTTCCCCGAATTAACAGCAAGTTGGGAATAGCAGAGCTCTGGGATGCCGCTAAACTAGAAGCTGACCCGGAACGATGCGGCTTGAAAGGATCACCGACCCGCGTGCTGAAAACCTATGAGTGCCATACCGATCGGCGCCATTGCCGGTTTATCCAGCTTGAACAGCTGGATGAAGTTATAGAATCCGTCATTAAAAAGCCTCAGGAAATACGCAAGGAAAAGGCATACATAAGAATTAAATTGCCGGAGATCTGGTGTGTGGGCACGGAACCACTGGAATGGGCTCATAGGATAGCGGAGCGGGTTCACGTTCTGGAGAAGGATACTCCCAACTGTCTCGCGGCACGGATCCGTCAGAAAAATCCCAGCGTAGTCTTGTGGGATGGAGGACTTTGGGGGCGGCGTACAGCTCCCCAAGTCGCGGCGCTTCTGCACACTGGACTATGTGCAGACTGTACAACTCTCGAGACTGATGGGGATACCCTATATATGACTCGCCCAGCTTTTGGTGGAAATCTGCTAGCTACTATTTCCTGCCGGACACGACCACAGATGGCTACGATGCGTCCTTCCTATCCTATCGGCGATCAGGTAATTGTCGGCGTGGGAGTGGGCGTTGCCACCCAATTTGTGCAAATTCAAAAATGGGCAAATCAAAAGGGATATGGGCTGGCAGTCTCCCGCCCTTTGGTAGACCGGGGCTTGGCCCCTTATGAGTTGCAGGTTGGACTTACTGGCCGTACTGTCCGACCAGCCGTATATATCGCCATTGGCATTTCTGGTGCTGTTCAGCACACGTGTGCCATTGAGCAAGCGGGAACAATTATTGCTATCAACCCAGATAAAAATGCTCGCATTTTTGATTGCGCCAATTTGGGGATTTGTGATACTTTTCGGTCTGTGCTTTAAAACAATTTGCCAACGGCTCTTCCTATTTATGAGCCATTTGCTTCCATATCCGTTCTATTTTTTGATCTGCATTTCCTGTATTCCCTTTTTTGCCGTAATAGATTCTTAGAGTAAGAGGTTCAAGGAGGTTTACAATGAACCGCCCCTCAGTCCACCGAACAGGCGCACTTCCTTCCTGGCAGTGGAGGGCGTTCAATGTCCAATGAAAAAACCTCTCGATTGAAGAAATCGAGAGGTTTTTTGCGTTCTTGTATCTATCGGAGAATTTATCTGCTCTTTATATAAATGAACGACCAATTTGAGGCAGCTGCACCTTGAAAAACAAATCCCAATACCGGAGGTTATACAGGCTTCTGCGGATAGTGTGCGGGGATAGGAGCACGCCCACAGGATGAGGCGGTGCATAGCACCGGTCTGCCAATACGCGGCTGGAATGGGCGCAGGAAATGGGCTGGTAAAGGGATATAAATTTGCTGGGGATATGTATATGGATAGGGATGCAATTTTAAATATTCTTAACCGTTACCAAGGGAGCTTTGGACAGAAAAACTTGGATATCGATATACCGATTATAATTGTGTTGGAAGCTCAACGCTTGTCAGAAAAGTATGGTAAAGATGTTTTGGGGAGTGATGACTTACAGAAAATATTGATGATTGGTAGGTGTAAGGCTTTAGAACTTCTAAATGATAATTCCTTTCCCACATTAGAAGGATTAAATAAGGTTTCCATGTTAGGATTTGTAATTTGGATGGTTAAGAAGTTTTATTGGCAACTATAAAGTAGGAAAATAAGAGGATTGATAATTTATGATGTGGGTGTATAATGAGTTTGTAATCTGCCCTGTCGTCAGGGGGCAATAGTTATGACTAAGAAAGTTGATTCTACAAAAAAAGCAAGAGGGGAGGGAACGCGGAGACACAAAGGAGAAGGGACAATTTATCAAAGATCGGATGGAAAATGGTGCGCCCAGGTGAGTTCTGGCCGGGATGAACATGGAAAAAGATTACGGCGTAGTGTTATTGGTGATACACCAGAAGATGTGATCAAAAAGAAGCAGGAGTTGGAACATGCAATTAATGTTGATGAGTATGTGGAGAGAAACCATATTGGTATTCACGATTTGACACAAGTGTACTTGTGTGATTTTAAGCTAAACTCGGTTTCTTCAAGGACGTATAAATGGTACTGTGATCTGGCTAAAAACATTTACTGGCGCTTACCTAATAAGAGTATACAGGATTTGTCTTTTCGAGATGTTCAATCTTTTTTAAATTGTTTAGCAAGGCCGGGGAATTTGAGACGACCAGATGGGGAGAAGCTAAAGCCGCTCTCACAAAAAACGATTAAGGAGGTTTACCGTCTTTTTAAACAGGTAACGGCTTTTGCTACTGAAAACAAGTTGATCTCAAAGGATCCGTGTAAGAATAAGACCATCACAATGCCGGATGTTTCAAAGCTACGTTTAAAAGCGCCAAAAGCCATTCCTCTTGATGTATGTCAGCAATTATTGGAAAAGATAAATGCAAGTCCAACATATAAGCCTATTATTAACACGCTGTTCCATACCGGACTGCGAATAGGCGAAGTAATTGCCTTGGACTGGAGCGATCTGCGTTTCAATGACACTCATCCGATAATCAACATTGATAAAGCCGTGACGCTGGAATATGAAGTGGATGAGTCTGGAAAACCTGGTGCCGCAAAGACTGTACGAGCTCTTCCAAAATCAGAAACCAGTATCCGTTTTGTCCCTATGGATAATGAATTGGTGAACATTCTTCTGGAATGGCGAGAACTGTATTGCAAGAAATTTAACAGCAAATCAAATGAGCGAGATTTTGGGGAAAAGTTGGTATTCCCTAATCGATATGGCGTGCTAAGATCATATTCCTCTTTTCGCAGACAGTTTATACGTTTTTTAGAGGAACATTGCTTAACCACATATCATGTAACATTCCATAGGTTTCGGCATACGTTTGCTACGTTATTGATTCAAAAAGGAGTAGACGCTCGAACTGTTCAGGAGTTATTAGGTCATGCGGATGTTGAAACTACCCTGAAAGAATATAGAGATGTGACGGATAGCGATAAACGTCGGGCATCTGATATTGTAGAAGGAGTTTTTTCAACGCTTGGAGTAATAGTGGCAGACGAAAATCCGGTTCGGGCAGGGTAAGAATTGGCAACCGGATTGGCAACCGAGTATTATCCTGTATATTGAAAGTATGCGAAATTTAAAGAAAAACCGAGATAAACGGAAATTCCGGGTAAAATGCAGGTCTATCCCCTGATTTGTTCGGGACCAAGAGGCCATGGGTTCAAGTCCCGTCACTCCGACCAGAGAGTGTTCTTAGGAACACTCTCTTTTTTTGACTTTGTGATAGATTTATGCTGCGTTTTTCTGCTTATATTTGATGCAGGCGTACGACCGGTCATTCCTCAGGGAATGACCGGCCGTTTTTTACTTATCTACGGTTTAAAAACCTGGAATTTTTTGGGAAATTTGATTTTAACCTGTGTGGTGTGCGGAATTCGAAGGAGCAAGGTGTTTTCTCACATCGTTCAGGTTAATGTGCAGCAAAGGCGGTGCTTGCCGGCGGCACGCAGGTTTACAGCACAGTATACAGAGCGGGAACACAAAGGCTGTCGACGGAAAACATTTTTTGGATATTTCTCGTCAAAACGCAAAGTGGCACCGGTCTTACTATATAGAGAAGCAAAAAGCGGGCTGAGACAAGAGGGAATAAAGCGGAAAATCGGCTGCATCTGGCGCAGCGGAGATGACAGCCGTAATAAAGCAATCCCCTGCGGCGAAAACCACAGGGGATTGCTGTCATGGAGTGATTAACTGGTATAATGAAAAATAAATTGTAGCGCCGTCTCGACGGGCTGGTGTGCATATGCTATAATAATGCCCGGTTTATCCAATCTCCTGCTGCGCGGGCATCCGAAAGATATGAAAGCAAGAAGATTGCTGCAGCGACATTCGGTGAAAAGGGAGTCACGGATATGAATAATGGAGAGAACCGGCACCGTCTATGGTATGAGCAGGCGGCATCAGCATGGCCGGAGGCGCTTCCGTTGGGTAATGGCCGCATCGGGGTTATGGTCTATGGCGGCGCGCATACCGAACGGCTTTGTCTGAATGAGGATACACTGTGGGGTGGCTATCCGCAGTGTTCTCAGCGGGAGGGAATGGCGGAAGTATACCATCGGGCGAGAAGTCTGGTGCTGGAAGGAAAAAAACGTGAAGCGCAGCGGCTTCTGGAAGCAGAGTTCGGTGATTTCCTGATTCAGCCTTATTTGCCGCTGGGCGACGTGGTGCTGGAATTTTCGCACGGGGAGGAAACCGTCGGTTATCGCCGGGAGCTGTCACTGAAGGAAGCCTGCCATACGGTGTCGTACCGTGTGGGGGATACAGCGTTCCGCCGGGAGATGTTTGTTTCGGCGCCGGCCCAGGTGATGGCCCTGCGGCTGACGGCTTCGCAAACGGGTTTGCTGGAGTTTGCGGTGCGTCTGGAAAGTCCGCTGAAAAACCGGATTTCCTGCCGAGAAAACGAGATCACGATAGAGGGAAACTGCCCAGTGTGCCTTGCGCCGTACGGCACTACCCATGCGGCGCCGGAAAAACGCTTTTATTTTGACGACGACGCCCGCAAGGGTGTGGGTTATCGCGGGATTCTACATATCGAGACCGACGGCACCCTGCAGACCCGGGAGGATTGCCTGATGGTCAGTGATGCCGGTGAGGCGGTGCTGTATTTTGCGGTGCGCACCAGTTTTGCCGGCTTCGACCGCCATCCGGTGCTGGAGGGCAGGGAATACCGCGAAGCGGTACGCCGGGACATGGATGCGGCGGTGCGTGCCGGCTTTGCACAGCTTCGGACAAATCACATCGCAGATCATGCCGCTCTCTATGACCGGACGGAATTGGTTCTGGCGGACAGTCGGATCAGCCCGCTTGCGACTGATGAACGGCTGAGACGGCACGCTGCCGGAGAAGAAGATAATGCGCTGTATGCGCTGCTGTTTCATTTCGGGAGATATTTGCTGATCGCGTCATCGCGGCCGGGTACTCAGGCGGCGAATCTGCAGGGAATCTGGAATGATCAGCTGGTGCCGCCGTGGTCATCCAACTATACTCTGAATATCAATACCGAGATGAATTACTGGATGGCGCTTAAGGGCAACCTGGCCGAATGCCAGCAGCCTCTGGACGCCCTTGTTCAGGAACTCGCCCGTCAGGGCAGGGATACGGCAAAGCGTTATTACGGTGCAGAAGGCTTCGTCAGCCATCATGCAACCGACCTGTGGAGAACCACCCATCCGTCCACCAACCTGCTGCCGGGCAGCGCACAATGGGGATTCTGGCCGATGTCTGGCGGCTGGCTGTGCCGTCATCTGTTTGAACGGTACCGCTACACAGGTGATAAGGCATTCCTGCGGAATACAGCCTGGCCGGTAATGAAGCAGGCGGCGCGGTTTTATGTGTCTCTTCTTCAGGAAGACGCGGATGGCACGGTATATCTGACGCCGTCCACCTCTCCCGAGAACGGCTATCTTCTCGAGGGGGAGAGATGTACGGTGGATAAAACGGCAACGATGACCACCGCAATTCTGCGGGAGCTGTTTGAAAACCTGCTGACGTGCGGGGAAAGGCTCGGGATCCGGGACGAGCTGCTGGATATGGTGCGCGGACTGCTTGTGCGGCTGAAACCGTATAAGATTTCAGAAACGGGTGCGCTGATGGAATGGAATCAGGACTACCCGGAGGCAGAGGTCACCCACCGGCATCTGTCGCATCTGTATGGGCTGTATCCGGGCAACGACACTGCCCTGCACACACCGGCGCTCCGGGAAGCCTGCCGGCAGACGCTGCTTCGCCGTTCGGACGAGGGTACGGGCTGGAGCATGGCCTGGAAAGTGTGCCTCTGGGCGCGTCTGGGCGATGGAGAACACGCCAAGCAGCTGATTGACCGTCAGCTGCGTCCGGTATCAGGCGGGGAAACCGGGCATGATGCAGGCGGCGGATCGTATAGCAGCCTTTTATGTGCACACCCGCCGTTTCAGATCGACGGAAACTTCGGCGTATGCGCCGGAATTACGGAGATGCTGTGCGACGATACGGATGACCAGCCGCGTCTGCTGCCGGCTCTGCCGGCGGCCTGGACGGAAGGCGCGGTACGGGGAATGCGTATACGCGGCGGCGCCGTGGTAGACTTTTCCTGGAAAAACGGCCAGGTTACCGCATGCCATATGGCGGGTGCCGCGGCAGAGGATGCGGATTAAAGGAAGGGAGAGGGTGTTCAAATGTATCTCACCGAAATGCTGCCGCGGGATCTTGACTGTGCGGTAAGGGAAAAATGGCCGCTGCTGGTACCGATGGGATCGGTGGAATTTCATGGTTTTCACCTGCCGCTGGGCACCGATTCCTACATAACGGAGATGGTGGCCTCCGGCATTGAAAAACGACTCAATGCAGTGGTTGCACCGACTGTTCATCTGTGCCCCACCGGCTTTGCTGTGTCGGGACCGGAACAGGGGACAACCGATATCGATGTTGAGCTGTTTGTCCGCTGGTGCCGGACGCTGGTCAGCAATTACTGCCGTATGGGCTTTGCACGGATTATTTTTCTGGTACATCACCAGAGCGCCGCTATTACAGCGCTGCTGCGTACAGCGGTGAACGACGAACAGCTGTATCGTGCTCATAAGGAGCGAGGCTGCGGCTGGTGGAGCGATCCGGAGAGAAAGGACAGCGTTGCGCAAAGTGCGGTCGAGATTTGTCCGGCGATGCTGGATACCCGTTTCTTCGGTGGGCATGCCGGAAAAGGAGAAACGGAGGCTATGCTTGCGGCGCGGCCGGAGCTGGTGCATTCGGAACTGAGCAGGGAGGGCGGCTTCTGGTGGAATGCGGATGCTGATGAGGCGGATGCTTCCCTTGCCCGGAAACAGTTGCAGACGGTGCTGGACTGCTGGACAGAAAAACTAACAGGGAAATAACAAAAAGGAACCGCTTCGCTATGGCGAGGCGGTTCCTTTTTTATACGGGAACACAACATTGCCGCCCGAAGCGCTGGCAGCCAAAACAACGCAAAAGAGGAAACCTATCGCAAAAAAGTGGCACATAGTCATCCGAAGAAACTATGGTATACTTAGGCCAAACAGGGTACAAAAGGGGAGGACGGTCGTGTCTTTAACGGTTGACTATGGGTTTTCTACTATTACGGCAACCCGTCTGCGCCGGCGTCTGTCGTTAGAAGGGCTGTGGCGGTGCCGGACCGATCCGGAGAATATCGGGGCAGCGGAGGGATGGAATGCTTCACCGATACAGGAAGAGTTCCGTTTGCCGGTGCCCGGCTATATCCAGCAGCTCGAAACACTTGCGGCGAACTATCCGTCGGCAGAGATGAGCAACGGGTATTTGGGGAGTTTCTGGCTGGAAACCAGTCTGGACATTGGGGAAAAAACACAGGAACAGTATCGGTTGATTTTGGGAGGAGTGGCTCCATTTGCCCATATCTGGGTTAACGGCCAATATGCAGCAGCTGTGCGGTATGGGCTGACTGCGGCCGGGGTGGATATTACTGCGCTTGTGCAAAGCGGAGTCAACCGGCTGACGCTGCAGATAACGGAGCAGCATACCGGTCAGATGGCCGGTATGCGTTTTCGCGGCCTGAACTGGAGCGGCCTGTTCCGCAGCGCTTTTTTGGAGATCGGTGCGGCGGCATATATTCGCGATTTTGGGCCGCTGGTACGCAGCGGCGTGCCGGCGGTCGAAGGGTGTACTGTGGGAGGTGCCGGCGGAAAAGTGCTCGTACAGCTGCATGGCGATGATGGCGGGGAAGTGCGGGTGCAGACTGTAGTGGAGGCGGACGGCAGGTTCCGGGCGGTTTTTCCGGAAGAGACACTCACCCTGTGGTCGCCGGATGCACCGGTACTGTATCAGGCGGAAGCCGTTTTTTATGATGCACACGGCAATGCCCTGGATGACCTGGAGAAAAAGATCGGGTTCCGGGAATTGACGGCGAGCGGCCGCCGCTTTCTGCTCAATGGACAGCCGCTGTATCTGACCGGCGCGGGGCAGGAATATCACTCACCGATGGCCGCGCCGCTTATCGACCGGGGACTGATCCTCCGCCGCTGGCAGGCGCTGCGGGAGGCGGGATTTAATTTTTTCCGTTTTCATACCTCCATGCCTACGGAAGAGGAACTTGCAGCAGCTGACGAGGCGGGCATCCTGCTGTGCAGTGAGGTGGGGCTGATTTCCAATTTCAACAAAATCACCCCATTTGAGGAGGGGCTGGAACTGCTTGCCCGGCATATCCTCCAGACAAGAGGCTATGCTTCCATGATGGTATACGGGCTGGGCAATGAGGGTTCCCAGTTGCTGTTGTATGATGAAAAAGAGCGCGTTCACGCAGCAGAGGGCTATCGGGTTATCCGTGAAAATGCGGCCGGCCAGTTGGGAATTGCTGCTTTCGGAATGCAGGGAGAGGTACCGTCGCTCAGCAATGATTTTGAAACACCTCATCTTTGGGATTACGATTTTACCAAGTCGTACGATTATCTCACCAATATTGCCTGGGAGGCGCTGCCTTCTTCAGACAGCAAGCCATCCCTGATTCATGAATTCGGTAAATTTGGAGTGTGGCCGGATCCGGAGGAGGAGGCTTTGTATCCGCTCAACGGCTGCCGCCGGGAATTTGCCAGCCAGGGGCGGGAAACGCTTGAACGGCTGGGGCTGGCCCATCTGGAAAGCCGGCTGATCGAACGCTCGCGCTATATGGCGCAGGTGTTCTGGCGGGTGATTATGGAGGAGGCACGCCGGCAGCCGGACAACAGCGGTGTATGTATGTGGAACTTTTTCCGGTGTACCCTAAACAACTCCGGCTTGATCGATGATTTTGCCCGGTCTTTCGACATGGACCCCGCGGCGCTCCGGCGTGGACCGGCATCGCCTGTAGCTGTGCTTATCGATTGTGGGTTTGGCGGAAGGAATTTGCTTGCCGGCAGCACGGTGGGATTTGCGGTGACGGTCTCCAATTTCGGCGGCGCTCCGGTTCGGGATGCGGTGCTGGAATGGCGGTTCGGCGAGCTTACCGGTAAGCTGGGCGGAATTGCGGTACACAACGGCGGTTGTGATGAAGTCGGCCGTATCGTGTTTACGGTGCCGGTACTGCCGAATCCCCGAAAACAGCTGCTGCAGCTGATCTTAAAATCCGAAGGGACCGTCCTGTCAGAGAATTCTTTTGCTTTCTGGGTGTTTCCGATGAGGGAAGAACGGCTGCGGGGGGAAGTGTGCCTGCATATGCAGGACCGGCAGGCTGCAGAGCATCTTAAGCATCTGCTGCCGGGTGCCTATCCGTTGCTGGCGGTGGACTCTATGGTACGGGGATGCCGTAGCTGGAAAGGCCCGGATTTCCCGCAGACAACCGCACAGTACCGCCCCTCGCTGGTGATTGCCGACCGGATGGATGATGTTGTGCGTCTGTGCATGGAACGCCGGATACCGGTGTTGCTGCTGGATGATGGAAAACTTCCGGAGGAATGGTATTGTCCGCTGCTTGAACCGGGAATGGGGCTGGATGATCCGTCCTGCGCCTATACAAGTTTTCGGGCCGGGTGGGATCGCGGGGCACTGGCTACTTTGGTGGAAGAGGACGGACTGCTCGGTGACTTTCCGCATGAAGGTACCGGCGATTTACAATTCTATCCGCTTTTGGAGGGGGCGCGCGGCGTAGACCGCCGGGCGTTGGGAAAGGCGTTCCCCGGCTGGCGTTCGCACACGGTTATGCGGCGGATGACCAAGATCCGGGTGGATGAAAAAAGTGATGTGGTGCTGCAGGACGTGCAGGCGCTCCGTGCACGGCGTATTTTTACCAAACGCACCTTCGACGCCAGGGAGGAACTGCTGCTGGAACATATGGAGAACGACGGCGGCCATCTCGTTATCTGTATGCTACGGCTGCTGCATTCACCGGCTGGATGTTATTTGCTGAAAAATCTGATTGCATCTATGAAGACGGAACATGCTGAAAGAATGCAGGAAAGGAATGATTATTCACATGGCTACCCACATGGAAATGCCGACCTTTGATTTTGTCCCGGAGGGAACCCCCGGGGCACAGATGGTATCGGTGCTGGAAAAACCGTATTCCATCGGAATTCGCTGGGCACGTATTCCGGAGCCGGGGGATTATGAGGTACAGGTGAAAATCAAATGGGTAGGCATCTGCGGTTCCGATCTGGAGGCCTACCGCGGTACCCGTGCGCCGGAATTCATCCGTTTTCCGGCCCGGCTCGGGCATGAGGTTGGCGGTGTGATCTCCAAGGTGGGGCGCTGCGTACAGGGGCTGCGCGAAGGGGATCCGGTGTCCTGCAGGTACATATGGGGCGCTTACGCACAGTATATTGTATGCAAACCGTTCAATGTGAAGGTGCTTCCGAAGCACCTTCCTCTCGATGCCATCAGCCCGATTGAGGTACTTCCAGGCATTCTGCATGCTGCCGAACTGGCGCGCGCGGATGCGTCCAAGACGGTGCTGATTATGGGCCAGGGAGTCAGCGGCCTGATCATGACGCAGGTGATGGCGCTGTTTTCGCCAAAAGAGCTGGTGGTAACGGATTTGTATGAGAAAAACCTGGCGCTTGCCCGGCAGTACGGTGCGACCCGTACCTATAAAATTCCTTCGCCGGACACGCCGACGCGGGAGATCCTCGGCAAAGACTTCCCGGATGGTTTTTCGGTGGTTATTCCCTGTCTTCTGGAAGGCGATGGCGTGATCGACGCGATTGATATGTCGGCGGTCTGCGGACGCATCGTGCTATATGGGTGTATTGGGGTATGCCATAAGCCGCTGGATTTTTTCCGTGTGCATAAAAAGCGGCTGGAAATTGTCAGCACGGAGCCGCGACGCGATATCGATATGCGCCGTTTTTATCAGGAAGGGGTACAGATGGTCTGCGACGGCCTGATCAATACATCGGATATCGTAACCCATCGGTTCCCGCTGTCGAGGATTGATGAGGCGTTCGCGGTACGCAATGCCTGCGGCGAGGATACGATCCACGTACTCATTGACTGTGAGCACTGATGCACGATAAATCGTCATGTGTAAACGGAGGGAGGATTTCCAAATGCAGACCATAACCCTGAACCGGGCTGTCCCGGTGGCCGGCGAGTACGATGTGGTGGTTGTAGGCGGCGGCCCGGCCGGATGCACTGCCGCGGCGTCGGCGGCACGGGAGGGGCGGAAGACCCTGCTGATCGAGGCGGGCGGTTCGCTCGGCGGAATGGGAACGGGTGGACTGGTGCCGGCATGGTGCCCGTTTTCGGATCAGGAAAAGATCATCTACCGCGGCATGGCCGAAACCATCTTTTCTGCGGCCAAGGCGGCTTCCCCGCACATCCAGCCGGGGGATCTGGACTGGGTGCCGATCGATCCGGAGGCACTCAAACGCCTTTACGATGCGTTTGTCACCGGGTATGGGGCACAAGTGCTGTTCAATACGGTGTTCAGCGGTGTTGAAACCGACGGGACGGGCCGGGTTACGGCGGTTATTGTCAGCAATAAGCAGGGGCTGTCCGCCTACCGCGGAAAGGTGTTTATCGACTGTACCGGTGATGCGGACCTGGTCGTGGCGGCCGGCGGTGAATATGAGCAAGGGGACGATAACGGCGAGATGATGCCGGCGACCCTATGTTTTGTGCTGACAAATGTGGATGAATACGCCTACCAGTATGACCGGCGCAGCGGCCAGCACTACGGCGGTATCCATCCGAACAACAAAAACAGCATCATTTATGCGATCGCACGGGACGATCGTTATCCGCATATCGTTGACAGCCATTTGTGCAGCCAGGTGATCGGTCCGAAAACAATCGGCTTCAATGCCGGACATATTTGGAATGTGGACAATACCGACCCGGCTGCGGTATCCCGGGCATTGATGCAGGGACGCGTGTTGGCTGAAGAATTCCGGCAGGCGCTTGCCGATTACTATCCATCCGCTTTTGCATCGGCCTATTTGGTTTCCACGGCGCAGCTGATGGGCGTGCGGGAGGGGCGCCGGATCATCGGTGACTACACCATGACCATCCGGGATTATCTGGACCGGCGCACTTTTGCGGATGAAATATCCCGCAACAGCTACTATATCGATATCCATTTTACTCCTGAAGAGGCGGCCGCCGAACTGGAAAACGGCCTGGATATGGAGGCGCGCGGCATGTATTACGGAAAAGGGGAATCCCATGGCATCCCATACCGCAGTCTGGTGCCGCGCACGCTGCGCAATGTGCTGGTGGCTGGCCGTTCGATTTCGTGCGATCGCCGTCTTCTCGCAAGTTTGCGGGTAATGCCCAATTGCCTGTGTACGGGAGAAGCGGCAGGCCTGGCGGCGGCGCTTGCCGCCGGACAGGATGGAAATGTGCATGCGGTGGATACGGGGGTGCTGCGCCGCCGGCTGAAAGAGGAAGGCGCGTATTTTCTGTAAAGAGAGGGAGGCAGTAATATGCGGGTGTTGTTTCAGGGGGACAGCGTGACCGATGCCGGGCGTGACCGCACCGACCCCCATCATTTGGGGAACGGTTATGTCCGTTTTGCCGCAAGGATGCTGGAGGAGCGCCGTCCGGACATCGAATGGGAATTTCTGAATCTGGGGATGAGCTGCCATCGGTCAAAGGACCTGGTAGCCCGCTGGCAGGCGGATTGTCTTGATTTTAAACCGGATATCGTATCCATCCTGATCGGCATAAATGATGTATGGCGCGGTTTTGATGAAAACGATCCCACCACGCCGGAGCAGTATGAGCAGAATTACCGCTGTATGCTGGAAGGAATACGGCAGCAGACAAAGGCACAGATCGTTTTGCTTGAACCGTATGCGGCACTGGTGCCGGAACGGCAGTCGTGGCATATCGATATGGGGCCAAAAATCGCTGTGCTGCGCCGGCTGGCGCTGGAATATGCGGCGGCTTATGTGCCGCTGGACGGACTGCTTGCTGCGGCGAGCATCCGCCGGCCGCCGGCTTACTGGGCGTCCGACGGTGTGCATCCCACCGATGAAGGCGCATGGCTGATTGCCGGCTATGTCGCACGGGCGATTGAACAGCTGGTATAAGAAGGAGGGGTACCGATGATTGACGGTCTTGGTATGAACTTGTCCAATCTGTCCCGGTTGTCGTCCGCACAGACACGCTCGGTCAGTGCAGAGAATTTTACCGGCGAAAAGGGAAAGGGCGGCATGGCGCTTGAGGGCACCGGCAAGGATGCTGCCCGCAGCCTCGGGCAGGGATGGAAGATATCTCCCAGCATTCTGGTGTCTCCCGGTGAGTGCCGTGTTCTCGCAGATATCGAAGGTCCGGGGGCGATTCAGCATATATGGATGACACCTACCGGCGTCTGGCGGCACATTCTTCTGCGTATCTACTGGGAAGAGGAAACTACGCCGTCGGTCGAATGCCCGATTGGAGATTTTTTTGCCAATGCCTATGCAAAGCCGTTCACGACACTGACATCACTCGCGGTCTGTGTTAACCCTACCAATGGCTTTAACTGCTATTGGGAAATGCCCTTCCGCAGAAGGGCACGCATCACGCTGGAAAACATCGGCACCGAAGCGATTTATCTGTTTTATCAGGTGGATTATGTACTTACACCGGTGCCGGAGGACTGTGCGTATTTTCATGCCCAGTTCCGCCGGACGAATCCGGTTCCCTATGGTGAGGTACATACGATCCTCGACGGGGTTCGGGGAAAAGGACAGTATGTGGGCACCTATATGGCATGGGGATCGAATAACAATGGCTGGTGGGGCGAGGGGGAAATCAAATTCTATCTCGATGGGGACGGCGAATTTCCGACTGTCTGCGGCACCGGCACGGAGGATTATTTTGGTGGTGCTTTCTGCTTTATTACGGAAGGGCAGTACCAAGAGTACAGCGGACCTTATTGCGGGATGCCAAAAGTCGTCCGTCCCGACGGGCTGTATCAGTCACAGATGCGATTTTCGCTTTATCGCTGGCATATTCCGGATCCGATTCGTTTTGAACAGGATCTGCGGGTAACCATACAGGCGCTTGGCTGGCGGAAGGATGGGAGGTATCTGCCGCTGCAGGATGACCTTTCCTCGGTCGCCTACTGGTATCAGACGCTGCCGGCCGCGCCGTTTAAACCGCTGCCTGATGCCGATCAGCTGGAGATTGTTTAGTCTAAAGGCGCTGCCGAAAGGCAGCGCCTTTTTCGCGATTTATTCACGGGTTCCGGCATAGCTGTTCAAAAACTGCGGAGGGATCGTCCCCGCTGCCCAGGGGGTGCAGCATAAACCCGTAAGTGTATCTGCCGCCGCGGACCTGAAAGGCCTCGTGAATCGTCTTGTCCCAGCCCTTGTCGCCGCCCAGACCGGAATGGATGCAGTCCAGATGCAGATATATCTCCGGACGTGGTTCCAGTTCCCAGTCGTGCCGGGCGGCGGCATAATCTTCCACCGTATTGTGATGCACATCAAAATGCAGCGGCTGTTCTGCGGCAACCAGCAGTCCTGCACCGTCGCTGTCGGTCAGGGCCAGCCAGCGGACATCTTCCTTGCCGCCGCACTCCACCGGAAGCAGATAAGGAAAATGCTGGTTGTCTACGGTGGCGTGATGGAGCAGAAGCGGTGCGGATGCCTTGCGGTCGGAATAGTTTTCATGCGGACCTCTGCCGTACCATGTCAGATTTTCCAATCCAGCCGGCAGTATAGCTGCTGTGCCGATGCGGGGAAGTACAGAGAGAAAGTCCGGCGCTTGGGTTTCCACATGCACAAGCAGCGTTTCCCCCTGCATGCGGTAGCTGGTGACGGTAACGAACCGCACCCCCTCCGCTCCGGTCATGGTACTGGTTACGGTGATGCTGTCTGTATCGAAGGTGACGCCGGAAAGGGAGCGTTCCAGGCGGTCCAGTCCAAGCTTCCGCCATTCCAGCCCGACCGATCTGCCCTCGTTCATACAGGCATCGTCTATCCCGGTGGGTGCACGGTAAAAGCACTCGGTGAATCCATCAAGCAGGCGGACAGCATCGTCCGCCGAAAACTGCAGCCGTCCGCTATTCTGGTCCACTACGGCCCGGCTTCTGCCGCAGGATAGTGCCAGATGCCCTTTCCTCGGAGCGGGAGCCGAAATACTCCCTCGGGCTTTCGGACACAGCGGCTGCGCGGGATAAACAAACTGATACCGGGCGATGGGATGCCCCTGCGGTGCCCATAGTGTAGGGGCCGAAAGCGCAGCAGTGAACACAATGGTATATTCGGCAAAGGGATCTGGGGTACAGTGCGGGGCCAGCGAGAAATATTCGGTTTCGCCGGCCGGCGTATACAGGGGCGGCAGGTTTCCCGCCTCGATCTCAAGGCCGTTGCGGGTTATAATCCAGGAAATCCGCAGATGCGCGAGCGTGGAGGAGTGATAATAATTGCTGACCGCAAAACGGCACGATGCCAGGTCGATGCAGAGGATGGACAGCGGCGCCTGTACCTGTTTGATTTCCAGTGCGCCGGGGTGGGGTGCCAGATCGGGCTGCACCACGCCGTTTAAACACATGTCCGGCACCGGATCCACTACCGGTTCGCCGAAATCGCCGCCGTAGCCCCAGTTCCGTTTGCCGGTCGAGGTAACCACGGTAAGCGCCTTGTCCTGAAAGTCCCAGACAAAACCGCCCTGGAGCCGTTCGAAACGATGAACCAATGTCCAAAAGGGCAGCAGATCCCCATTGCTGTTGCTTTTGGAGTAGGCGTATTCACACAGGACAAACGGCCTTTGATCCTTGGATTCCCTGAGTTCGGAGACGAGCCACTCCAGTGAGGGATACATGGGAGCCCGTACATCACTGACAGCCTCCGGCGGATCCCAGGCCTCGTATTGAACGGGCCGGGTTTCATCGTAGGCGCGTGCCCACGCGGCCATTGCCGCATGATGCATGCCGCAGACCGATTCATTCCCGAGGCTCCAGATCAGGATGCAGGGGAAATTCTTATCCCGGAGCACCATCCGGCGCATACGGTCAAGATAAGCACCGGCCCAGGAGGGATCTGCCGTCAGCTGGTCCGCGAGATCGTGGGTTTCCAGATTCGCCTCGTCCACCACCAGCATGCCGTACCGACTGCATAGCTGATAGAAAGCGGGATCGTTGGGGTAATGGGAAGTGCGCACGGCATTGAAGTTCAGCTGTTTCATGGTGCGGATTTCTTTTTCCATCCACTCAATAGGCACGGCACGGCCATAATCCGGATGATGCTCGTGCCGGTTGACGCCACGTATGATCAGCCGCCTGCCGTTTAAGGTCAGGACCCGGCGGCTGTCGATTTCCACCTGCCGCACGCCTACGGCACAGCGCTCCACCTCCTGCACCCGACCTTGCGCATCCCGCAGCGTCAGCAGGGCTGTGTACAGATAGGGATCATCGCAGTCCCATTTGTGCGGGCGGTGCAGCATGATGCGCAGTAAGGCGTGGGCGGATTTCTGACGGACGGCTTCCTGGCTGTACTGATCGATCTGGCTGGAAACTGGTGCAGCCTCACAGCAGACGGTATGCCCCTGCGCATCCAGCAGCTCCAGCTCTACCGAATAGGAAGCATAGCCCTCCGCACGGTTTACACGGCAGTAAACTAGAAGCTCACCATCCAGACAGTCTGCATCCAGCCTTGTCTGAATCTGGTAATCGGTTATATGCACACGGGGCTTGCTCAGCAGGGTGACCGAACGGAAAATGCCCGACAAATACCAGTAATCCTGATCCTCAAGCCAGGTGCCGTCGCAGAACCGCATTACCTGTACGGCCAGACGATTAAGTCCATCGCACAGCCATTCGGTGACATCGAATTCACAGGGCAGCTTGCTGTCCTGTGAATAGCCTACCGCCCGTCCGTTCAGCCAGACGTAGCAGGCGGATTCCACACCGCCGAAATGCAGGAGATACACCCGGTCTTTCCGCAGGGAAAGATCAAATTCACAAACATAGCAGCCGGTGGGGTTGTCCTCTGGAAGACCGGGCGGATTCCATTCGCGGATACCAGGCGCGGCTGTCATACGGTGATCGCCCTTCCCGCGGCAGTCGAAGGGATACAAGAAGTTGGTATAGATGGGTTTGCCGTACCCCTGCGTTTCCCAGTTCCCCGGCACGGCAATACTGTCCCACTTCTGTGTATCCTCCTCAAAAAATCGGCCGGGGACGGCATCCGGAGCGGGATACAGACGGAAGCGCCAGGTGCCGTCCAGACACAACGAATTTCCGGAGACGCATGCACCGGACAGGGCTTCTTCCCGGTTCGAAAAGCCATACAGCGGTGTGTGCATATCCTGACGGTTGATCTGCAAAACGGAGGGGTCCCGCCATTCACGTCCGGTGAAACGGATATCCTGCATTTTTGTACGCCCCTTTCCAACGATTGGTATAAGTATACGGGATACCCGTCCTGCTGCGCAAGCAAATGAACAAATGCGGCAATAAAACGAACAAATCACAAAAATCACTCACTGTTTTTCTGGTCAATATGAATGATATACTGAAAGAGGCCAAAGAACGGCCTTTCTTTTGGCGTGTATTTGATGAGGAAAGGACAGTTACGAATGAGAAAGAACAAGCAGCTCGGCAGGGTATCGGCGTCTCTGCTTATGGTCGTTTCTCTATTGACGGCGGTCGTTCCGCTGACGGCGGGGGCGGCGCCGGCGGGAAGCGGGACAGCGACAGACCCTTATCGGATTGCCACCGCGCAGGATTTCAACAATATCCGCAACGACCTGTCCGCTCATTACAAATTGGTGGATACCATTGACCTGTCCGGTCTGTCGAATTACCGGCCGATCGGGACTCTGGCCAAACCCTTCAGCGGCAGCCTGACCTGTGACCTGGATGCGAACGGCATGCCGCTGTATGCTATCAAGAATATCACTCTGCATGTGGAGAAAACCGAATATGCCGCACAGAACGTCAATCGTTGGGAGGCGGGACTGTTCGGCGCGACAAGGGATGCCGCCTTTACCGGCATTCTGGTGCTGGAGGCATCCGTATCCAGCGATGTCGTCGGCGGCAACTCGGGGTCCCCTGTGTATGGCAATTATAACCCGGGTATGGATGAGCAGGGTACGGGAATCCTGATTGGCATCGCTGAGAATACGACGATGAACAACTGCGGGGTTTCCGGCAGCGTCGTTTCCAAAAGCAACCATTCCGGCGGACTGGTCGGGCGTGCATTGTCCTCTTCCTTTAACCGCTGCTATGCCGATGTGGAGATCACCACCACCGGTTTTTGGTGTGAGGGCGGCTTTGTCGGCTCGGCACTTAACAGCGATATGACCGAATGCTATGCCACGGGGACAGCCAGCTTCCAAGCGTCTGCCGACAGTGATCATACCTCCGGCGGCGGCTTTGTCGGTTCTTTGGAGGGCGGCATGGTAAACAATTGTTTAACCGACATCGAACTGACGAAAAAGGGACGGAACTTTGTCGGGCGGCTCGAGTCGGCCGGTGTAATTACCAATTGCTTATCGCTCAGCAGCAGCAATCCTGTTGGCAGCACCGAATTTACCGGCGCTAGCGGTACAGTGTCCGACTGCTATCTCGCCGATACGGTGACCGATGCACAAAGTGGAGTCTTTGGAAAGAAAACCGCGGCGGAGTTGGTGTCCATTTTCAGCGCTGGCGGTGTATGGACGGAGAAAAATGGGTATCCGGCACTGTCGAATGTCCGTATCGCCGATGCTGCGGCTTATACGCCGGGAGCTTCGCATCCATCCGGTGAGGAGCCCGGTGACGAACCGAGCGAGCCGGATGCCTCCCAGCCGGAACCCGGACAGAGTGACGCTATCCGGAAGATTATTTCGCTGCTTGACAGGCTGCCCGATGACCCTGAACAGGTAACGCTGGAGAATAAGGAAGCCATTATGGCGGCCAAGGAAGCTTTTGATGGCCTGAACGATGCGGAGTATGCTGAAATCGATCCCAAGGCAATCGGAAAAATCACAGCGCTCCATGAAGCGATATCCATTCTTATGCAGGCAGATGTGGTGGCGCGCATTGAAGCGCTGCCGGAAGTCGATCAGCTGACATATGCCGATAAGGAAACGGTACTGGCGCTCCAAAAGGATATGGAATTCCTCAGCGATACTGCACGCGATACGATATCCTTTTCCCTGATTGACCGGTTGCAGGCGAGCGTGGATGCGGTCAACGCCCTGTCGCCGGGTGCCGTTCCGGTGCGGAGCACGGGTCTGAATACGGCGGAAATCGTGTGGGTTGTGGTGCTGTCGGTAGGGATTGTCGTGTGCCTGGGACTGAATGTCTGGATGTGTGTAACCATCATCAGCCGCAAAAGGCACGGGAAACAGTCAATGCCGTAAAAGGCTCATCTGTCCCGGAAACGATAAGAGCCAAGCTGCAAGGAAGGAATGGTTATAAAAGTGAGCGAAAAAGTCTTGAGGGGCGGCCCCCCGCGGCTGCGCCGCCGCAATAAGTACATAATGGGCCTGCCGCTGCTGCTGCTGACGCTTCCGGGTATTGTGTACCTGATTATGTTTCATTACATCCCGATGTTCGGAGTAGTGATCGCGTTCAAGGATACGGATTATACCCGCGGGATTTTGGGCGGTGACTGGATAGGGCTGGAGAATTTCAAATTCTTTTTCACCTCCCGGGATGCCGGACGTGTTATTTTCAGCACGGTCGCGTACAGCATCTGGTTTTATGTGGTGGCGACCTTTTTTGCCATCCTGATTGCCCTGCTGCTGTTTGAAGTAACGCATAAAAGATGGCTGAAGTATTTTCAGACCACGATGGCACTTCCCAGCATGATTTCGTGGATTATCATTGCCTACATTGTTTATGCACTGCTGAGCACCGATCACGGGGTGATCAATAACATCCTGGTCAAATTTGGTGCAGAGCCCATCAACTGGTATACTTCGCCCGGCAAGTGGCCGGCGATTTTGACCATTGTGCGTGTATGGCAGGGTGTTGGCATGAACTGTGTGGTATATTATGCCGCCCTGATGGGGCTGGATGAGTCCCTGTTTGAGGCGGCGCGGCTGGACGGCGCGAGCCGGATTAAGCAGATCTGGTATATTTCTCTGCCTTCCATCATGCCGGTGCTGAGCGTGATGACCATCCTGGAAATGGGCAGCGTCATGTCGGGCAACACCGGTATATTCTATCAGGTGACTATGAACTCTCCGGCTTTGTATCCCACGACTGACATCATCAACACCTACATCCTGCGCGGCATTCAGGACGGCATGACCGGCGTGACCGCTGCGGTCGGGCTTTTCCAGAACGTAGTGGGCTGCATTCTTCTGATCCTTACCAATACCATCATCCGCCGGGTAAGCCCGGAGAATGCAATGTTCTAGGATATGCCAGTACACAGAAAGGAAGACTGCGGCGTGAAACAGCGATACAAAATTTTCATTTATCTATTTTTCTTCTTGTTTTCCCTGGCGTTTATCCTGCCGTTCCTGCTGCTGATCGGTATTTCGTTCTCTACGGAGGAGGATGTCGCCCGTTTCGGCTTCTCCATCATCCCCCGTACTTTCTCCACCGAGGCGTATGAATACGTATTCGCTAACCCGGATAACCTGGTCAGCTCATATGTCGTCACCATCGGCTATGCATTTTTGGGAACGGCGCTGAGTGTGGCCATAATGGCAATGATGGGCTACGCACTGGCACGCGACGGTTTTGTTTATAAGAAGGCGATTACCTGGTTCCTGCTCATCACCATGTTTTTTCGCGGCGGTATTACGCCGGAATATGTCATTAACACACAGGTATATCATCTGCAGGATAACCTGCTGATCTATCTTGTTTCCGGCCTGGTGAGCGCGTATACAGTATTTGTATTTAAGACATTTTTTGGCCAGCTGCCGAAATCCCTGATTGAGTCGGCATGTCTGGATGGGGCCTCAGAATGGCAGATTCTCACCCGAGTCACGCTGCCATTGTCCAAACCGGTGCTCGCAACCTTTTTCCTATTTGGGCTGCTGTCCCGATGGAACAATTTTGAGGTCAGTCTGTATTACATTATGACGCCGAAATGGTATTCACTGCAATACCTGCTGCAGCAGGTGCTTAACGAAGCGAAGATGCTCGACCAGATGATGCAGAATATTCCCGGCGTTGTAGCCGGTGACGCTCCGCCGGCAGAAATCATCAAATTTGCCATCTGTATTTTGGCGGCGGTTCCCATGCTGGTCGTCTTCCCGTTTTTTCAGCGGTATTTTTCCAAAGGTATGGTTGTCGGGGCGGTAAAAGGCTGACCCCGTCTGCAGAATTTCATAAAGGGGGTTTTTACATTGAAAAAGGCAGTATCTCTTTTGCTCGTGATGGTTTTGGCTGTTCTGGCCTTTACCGGCTGCAGCAACGAAACCGGGAAGCCCGATTATTCGGATGACCCGGAGGAGCAGGTTACTCTGCGCTGGGTGATGCCATGGTACCAGCAGACCGATTTTGCCATGGTGCAGGAGGAAATCAATAAACTGATGGAAGAGCTTATGCCCAACACTAAGCTGCAGCTGGTGCTGGACAGCGCTATGGGCGATAAGTGGGCTCTGTGGATGTCGGGCAAGACTTCCTTTGACCTTGCTCATGCCGGCTATGCGAATGATCTTCAGGCGGAGATCATGAAGAATTCCTATCTGGACCTTACTGAGCTGGTTGATCAGTATGCGCCTACCATTAAGGCGGAGATGGATGAATATCCGGTCAGCTATCTCACCGGAACCTATAACGGCAAGCTGTATGCTGTGCCGAACATTCAGTATCACATCAAGGAGACGCCGCTGCTGCGGATCACCAAAAAGCTGGAGCCTTATGTGGATATCGATAAGATCTACAATGCGGCGTTTTCTTCGCCGAAAACCACCGAAGAGCTGTATATTGCGCTGGATGAGATGCTGTCCAAAGCGGATGCGGCCCGTGAAGAGGGCGTCGGTAAGGTCAATGTGGATATTGCCCGTCTTTACGGCATGCTGCCCAAGCGCGGCTACATATTCATCGGTGGTCAGAAGTCGAACATCTGCTATGATCCGTATGCCGAAACGCCGAAGGTTATCAACTTTTATGAAACCGACGAATTTAAGATGTTCATGAAGTACGCGAGCAAATGGTATAAAAGCGGGAATATTGCTCAGGACGTGCTTACCAGCGTGGATCCCGATATCTCCGGCGGTCAAATTATGATTGTGGACGGCGGCCGAAACGGTTTTGAACATGGCGAGAAATCTATTGTTGACGGCAATTCCATTGTTATTTCCCTTAACAATCCGGAGCATGATGTGCTTGGCAGCCATACGATCGGCAGCCTGTATACCTACACGACCATTCCCTTCACTGCGGAGCATCCGGCGCGTGCGATGCAGTTCATGGAACTGCTGCGCACCGAAAAGGGCGCTCCTCTGCTCAATATGATCTGCTATGGCATTGAGGGGGTTCATTATAAGAAGCTTTCGGATAAGCTGATTGATCCGTTTGACTATGACCAGCAGGGAACCAGCGGTTCCAAGTACGGTATCGCCAACTGGCTGACCGGCAACATGTTCAACCAGTATATTGTCAATCCCCCGTACGATGAAACCACGGTGGCATATGGACGCAACTACTATGACAACTACATCAAAAACGTCCGGAAGACGGCACTTTATGGTTTCAATTTTGATATACAGCCGGTGAAGAACCAGATGTCGCAGATTCTCAATATCAATACGGAATATGAGCCGCAGCTGGCTTACGGCGTGCTGCAGGATTATGAATCCACCTATACGCTCATGCTGGACCGGCTGAAGGCCGCCGGACTGGCTGACGTTATTGAAAGCTTCCAGAAACAGGCCGACGATTATATTGCGAAGAACCAGTAAAACAGGCCAACACATAAAAGCGTAAAAGCGCATCAACGAATTCGGTGAAAGAGTGGTGGATGTTTTGAAACTGCGCAGACTTTTGGGCGCGGTCCTGGCAGTGCCTGCACTGCTGCTGACGGCCATCCCGTTTGCGGCGCAGGCGGAGGGGGTTTCGCTGACGCTGCAGGTTGAAAAGTATTCTGACGGAACGTATACGCCGATAACCGAAACAGAGCCCGGCTCAGTGTTTCGTGTGGCGCTGGTGTCCAATGCGGCGCTCCCCGATATCGGGGGTATACGGGTGAAACTTGGCTTTAATCCCGATGCAGTGGAGCTTCGTGCCGGAAGCAGTGAATGCATGATTACCGACATCAATGGGGAATTTCAGTATAATGCTCTGTCCTCCTCCATAAACGCCCTGTGGGATACCACCAGCACCGGGGTGACGGCGTCTGCCGGAACGGTCATGGCTTTTTATTTCGTCTCCAAGGAGGTCGGAACGGCGATAGAGGCGGCGTTTACCCTGGAGGTGCCGGAACTGTTCAGCTCCAGCCATACGGTGGTGGAAAGAGAAACTGCGGGGACGCGCCTAACGGTTAAGCCGGTCACCATCTCTGAGGCGGATCTGGCCTTGTACCGTAAGCTCGAAACCATTGTCTATCCGGATTCAGGTGAGGACATCCGCCGTGCGGAGGAGGCGTTTGCCCAGTATTCCGCCGCACAGATCAATGCACTGTGCGGCGGCTATCCCACCGAGTACAGCTATTATGCCAACGCCCGCAATGAATACAATCGCCTTGCCGCACTGGCCGGTGAGGAGGCTGTCCGCCGGGAAGCGGAAAAATTCCTGGCTGATCACGCCGCGGTGCTGCGGATGGATCCGGAAACGGTGACGCTGACCGACAAGACGGCGGTGGACGCCGCCGCAGGTGACCTGGATAAGCTTTCCCCGCAGGCAAAAGCGCTGATTACTTCTGCGCAGCAGGAACTTATAAAGGTACTCAAGGAGCGGGTGGCTGCGCTTGCCGAAGCAGCTGATGCACAGGAAGCCGCGCGCCGGGAGGCGGAGGAATTCCGCAGCAATTATGCGCTGCTGTGGATGGTCGAGCCCGGGGATATCGAGGCGGATTTTGATACGCTGCCGACGCTGATCCTCGAAGCAGTCACCATTCACGACGAACTGCTCTCCCGTGAAGCACAGGCGCTTCTGGGGAAAGAACGGGGGCATCTGCAGGAGCTGTACGATGAGGTGGAGCGGCTGACCGCCAGCAATGCTGAGGAAAAGGCGGTTCTGGAAGCTGTCCAGGCGTTTCAGCAGCGATGGGTTACTATACTGGGACTGACGGTCAATACCGTCAAGGTCACCGATCAAACGGCGCTGGAGATGATGATTGCGGATATCGATGGTCAGACCGACGCGGTACAGCAGCGGCTGGCCTCCCGGCGGCGCAGCGCCGTGAACCTGCTGGAGGTTATCGAAAGCCTGCTGAAGGAAAGCGGCACCAAGCCCACCGAACCCACCGGCCCGACCACGCCGCCGACTACCGGCACTACCACGCCATCCACCACTCCGAGCGAAACGGATCCCCCTGTTCCGGTTGTGACCCAGCCGGATACACCTTCAGGCACCCCGCCAGCCGTGCGGGAGATGCCGCTTATTATCCCGATCCTGGCGGGTATTCTCGGCGGCACTGTACTGCTGCTGATCGCCCCGACCTGCATACTGGTCCAAATGACGCGCCGCGAGGGGAAAACGGCATAACACCGTAACCGGAAGCCTGTTTAGCGGTCGGAAAACGGTGCGGCCGACGGACAGGACCACCCAGTTAGTGTGAAAGGATGGGTCATACATATGAAACGACATGCAGCCCCGCCGCTTTGGCGGAAACTCCTGGCTGTTGCCGGGGTCACCGTACTGCTGATGGGTATGGCGAGCCTGATGTCTCTGGCAGAGAATGTAGTGATAACGGAGGAGACCAACCCGGAGCTGACCTTTTATAAAATCATCTCCGGTGAGCGCTATACCTCCAACGGCACCTACCGCAGTGAGGGAGACAAGCACATCATCACCACTAATGCCAATGTGTGCTGGGAAGGCAAGGACGATATTGACATAGCGTACAAGAACTATAAGTTCAATTATGGAAAGCAGGGTGTACTCACCATTGAGACAAAAGTGGAGTCCTGGTCGGGTGCACGCGATACCGCGTCCGCTGGCCTGATGATTCGTTCCAGTCTGGCGCCGGATGCAGCCAGCATCTTTTTTGGACCCCGTCCGCAGGGAATCTTTTTTCTCTATCGGTTTAAGGACGGCGTGAACTTCGCCAAAGGGCCGATTATCGCCACCAGCCCCGGGTATCCGATTTATCTCCGGCTGGTTCTGAGCAACTCCAAGGTGACAGCCTATTACCGGTATGCGGAAACCGAGAACTGGGTATCCATGAGCGGACAGGTGCCCTTCCAGTATACCACCGACAGTCTGGTGGTAGGGGTATGCGCGCATACCTCGGATGAGGATGATACCGCCACGGCTGTATTTGACGGCTTTAAGGCCAAAGTCGAAGCGCCGGAAGGCAGCGTCCCCGACGAGGGCGGTGATCCGCAGGAGCCGGAAGAGGAAGATAAACTGCCCGAGGATCTGCCGATCAGCGGGAACGATATTCTGCTGCGGGAAACCTTCACGGACAACAGCATGACCGACGGCGTGGAATCGGTTACCAATCCCGTCTGGGTGACCACTGTCCCCAGTCCGCCGATTGAAACCAATGCGGAGAAAACCAACCGTTCACTGCATCAATTCTATACGGATGACGGGCAGTATGGGGCGGGCAACCCGCTGTGGACCGATTATTCCACTACGGCGGATATCTGTTTCCCCAAGGAATATCTGGACGAAGAAACCAATACCCTGAGCTTCCTTGTCCGGCATCAGGCCATTGCGCAGTACGGCTACAACGATTATGCGGTGATTTTCACCACCAAGATCCAGGGGGAAAAGAAAACACAGTATCTACAGATCGGCAAACGGATCTTTGCCACCAAAACCACCAATCCCCACACTGTCCTTGCGCAAAAGGAACTGACCTTCAATCCCGATACCGGTGAGGACGACCGTTATCTGCGCACAGCGGTGGAGAGCTATGTGGACGAGGCCACCGGCAAGACCAGATACCGGGATACCGGCGAGCATATCGATAACCCCTTTGTGCTGCGGGTGGATACGGTGGACAATGTTATAACCGTGTACATCAACGGCGAAAAGGTTCTTTCGGCAGTGGATACGGAGATCGATCCAAGCCGCAAGCTTAATCAGTACAACACGACCGGCGGTATCGGCATCAACACGAGTCACTGCAATGTGTATATTGACAACATTGTCGTGCGCCGGCTGACAGACCCGATCGGCGGGGACTACGATAACCGGATCAGCGGAAACTTTGATCAGCCGATTCCTGATTATCTGAAGCCCTTCGTGGATAACAAATGGGTCTATTAAGTCAAACGGATTGGAGGAAAACCGATGAAATGCGGAATATTGCGCAGAACGCTTTCCCTTGCGCTTAGTACCGCCATTGTAGCATCAAGCATTCCCTATCTGGGCGGATTCAGCGTTTTTGCGGCGCAGGATGTGACCTTCACCGATACCTTCGCCAGCGACGCGTCGCTGGACAACTGGACCACCGATAAGCTGGGCGGCACCGAAACAGAGCAGAAACCGGCCACAGTGCAGGACGGCTGCCTGGTACCGCCGGTGTTTAACCAGCCTCGTGCCACGGTTACTTATGCCAGTGCACCGGAGGTTACCGATATGCGGATCTCCGGCTTTACGGCCGATATAAAGATTGCACCGGGCTCTACCAGTGCGGCTAATTCCCATATCGTGCTGTACTATGACCGCAGTGCCACGAAGGTGAACCAGGTGGTACTGGCGGTTCAGCCGGCCAAGGATAAGGATGGTACGGCAAACGGGGATGCGAGCCTGCAATTTCTGCTGTCCACCAATACGAAAGGGATCAGCATCAGTCAGACCGTCAATGCCGGCTATGTGCTGCGTGCCCCTTATGATTTTGTGGACATCGCGGAATGGATTACACTTCATGTGGAGTACGATTACAGCGGCTGGTCCAATCGGGAGCTGATCCTGAAGATTTCGGCAACCTATACTTACAACCAGCTTCATACGCAGAAGCCGGGCCAGAAGACGACCTCCGCCGTAAGGACCTTTAAGGTCAAGTTTGCCGATGATTATACCCCGGTGGAGACCTTTTCGGTCGGCTTCGGCGGCATGCAGGGCAACGCCGCTTTCACCGGTACAATATTCGATAACGTGACCATTACCGGCGAAAAGAACGACTCTGCGGCGGATCAGGCGGCAGCGGAACAATTCCGTGCGGATTACAGCGAGGTGCTGTCCAAAACGCCGGACACCGTGACGGCGGAAGACAAGGCACAGGTGGATGAAGCGCTGGCCGCGTACAATCTGCTGTACAGCTCGGTGCAGGAACTGCTCAGCAGTGAAAAGGAATTGTTGGATGCACTGGCAGCTGCCATCTATGATAACGAGGCGGAGGCCTTCAAAACCGCCCACGCCGGCATCCTGAGTAAAACTGTACAGACGCTTGTACTCGCAGACGCGGAGTCTCTGCAGGCGGCACTGACGGCTTACGCCGTACTTTCCGCTGAGGCACAAGGGCGGCTGACCGAACAGAAGGCACTTCTGGATGCGTTGCAGCAGCAGCTGTATGTCTTGGAAGCAGCTGAATTCAAAGCCGCCCATGCCGCCGCACTGGCGATGGATCCTGCGCAGGCGACGCCGGACGATGCGGACGTGGTCAATGCGGCACTGACGGCTTACGGCCTGTTGTCGAATGAGGCCCAGAAGCTTCTGACGGCTGAAAAGGCAAAGCTGGATGAGCTGGTTACTGCGCTTGCGGATTATTTTATCCGTAAGTTCCGTGACGAGCATGCGGATATTTTGGCTATGCAGGCGGACGATATCAAGGTTACGGAAAGTGCTGCGGTGAATGCGGCGCTCAAGGACTTTTATCTGCTGTCTGATTCGGCCAAAACGGATCTGGACGCCGAACGCATTTTGCTGTTTGCAATGAAGGAACGGCTGATCCGTTTGTCCGGACAGAAGGCGGACGGGGACGATTTTGAGGATGCCGCCTATACCGACATCGTTTGGGAAGACCAGCTTTACAAGGATACCGGCAAAGCCCCTGCTCCGCATCATACCGCGCAGGAAGAGGGCGCCGTCCCGCCGAACCGTGTGCTGTTCCCGGCAGGTATCGATGCCGGTTCGCTTACCAACAAGTACGTCACCGCGATCAAAATGGACTACTGGCCGGTGGGAAAAATCGCATCCACGGAATTCCGCTTCAAGCTGACGGCGGATGCCGTGCAGGGAAATGGACATTCCGGCGGTTTTGCTGCGTATATTGACCCGGTTACCGGGTTTTATGCGGGACTGCAGTTTACCTATTCCCCAAACAAAGATCTTCCAGGTTCTCCGAATGTTCTGAGTGTCAAAGTGCATTCGGAGGATATCAATAAAATCGCGATCCATCCTGGCGGGGGCAGCGCTAACTTTATCGGTGCTGCGAGCAACGATACTGCACATAAGGACAACAAAAATGTCTCCAAGGATATCTGGGTGAACGTCAAGGCAGAGTACAGCCACGGTACCCTGTGCACGCTGAAAGGAATGGAAGGGCTTCCGCAGCTCGTCGTGTATTACACCATTACGGCGGAGACGCTCAGCGGTGAAGCATACAGCTACCGTAAAGAGGTGCGCTACATATTCAAGGATGAAGAGATGGCTTCCCGCATCAGTAAGGGACGCAACGGCTTTATCCGCGGCATTGGCGACAGCTGCATGTATGACGACTACAAGCTGACTATGTCCGCTACGGCACAGGAATACGCCGACGCTTTCCGGGCAGAGCATCAGGAGATACTCGCAAAGGCGCCGGATGCAGTGCTCGGTGCGGCGGAAATGGAACTGCTGGAACTGGCGATCAATGGTTATTATGGCATTGGTGACGCCACGGTTAAGGCACTTTTGTCGGCGGAGGCGGAGACGCTGAAGGCGCTTGCTGTTGCTAATGGCGGCGACGATCCGGCAGTCACTGCTTTCCGGGATAAGTACAGCGAGCTGCTGGCTAAAAATGAGCTGACCGTTGTACCCGCGGATGAGGCAGTGGTAGATGAGGCTTTGGCAGAACTGGACAGCCTCGATGTGTTTATCAAGATGGTTCTCAGTGAAGAGAAGCTCAAGTTGGATCTGTTTAAAAAGACACTGCTTGTGTATGTACCGCCCCGTACGGATCCGGACGACATGAGCCCCTTTACAGAGGATTTTGAAGGCGATCTCCGGCAGTGGGACCGGGTGTATCAGGAATCGCCCCCCTTCCCGGTAAAAGATGAGATGGCGATTGTGGCGGATCCGGATAATCCGGATAATCAGGTGCTGTATATCAAGGCAAACGCCGCTGTGCTGGTTCCCCGGGATATTGTCTGGCCGCAGTACGGTGCGATGACCAGGGTCACTTATCGGATGCGGCTGGAGTCGCTGGAGGGCAACCCGAATAATAAAAACGGTACTTTTGTCTCTTTCGTGGACTTTGAAAACTATAACCGCATATCGCAGGGACTGAATCCCAATGCGCAGAACATGCCGCGTATGCAGGCGGACAGCGTGGTGGATGGCGAAAAATCCTCCTCCCGCTGGTATGATTCAGCTCCCTTTGATCCGAATGGCGGCTGGTTCGACGTGAGTATCGTTTTCAGCGGCCGGAATGCCATTGTTTCCTGGACAGACGTCGAAGGGCGCAGTGTTTCCTGCGCAGTGACCGCCAATGTGGCGTATGGTGTTCTGGCACTCGGACAGCCGGCGGGTTCGCAGGATATGAAAGCGGTATGGATCGACGACGTGAAGGTGGAATTCACCAAAGAGGATTGGGATGTCGATGATGACATCGAAGATATTGAGGTATATTATTCCGGCAACACCTTTGTGCGGCCTGGCGAGACAGTGCTGATATCCGGCGAGGCGCTGCACGAAACGGTCGCCAAGGTGGAGATCATGCCGCTGGGCGATGTACTTCATCCTGCGTCGATCGGTTATGTCAGTGAGCAGAACTTCCAGCATCTTGCGCAGGCGGGCGGAACGGCACCGACGTGGGATGCGGCGCTGGCCCGCGAGGTGGATGTGATACAGTGGACGGGGGATTCGCTGAAGTTTCTCGTGCCGGATGACTTTGCGCCGGGCGTGTATGCGGTAAAGCTGACGGCACGCAATGCCGGCAGTAAAGATGTAATCCTCTATATCAATAATCCGGATGTGGATTTTGTCATGGGGGATGAAGGTGAAATTGCCACGCCGGGCAGCTCGGTGCGCATTGTTGGACACCACCTGATCCCGCATGGTGAAGAAAGTCGGATAACGGTTGCGCTTAAGGCGGCGGATGGGACCGTCACTACATTGCAGGTGACGGCGCTGAAAAATGAAAATACCTATTCGCTTCAGGCAGAAATTCCTGCCGATCTTGCCAAAGGCGCTTATACGCTGTATGTCCATTCCGGCTATGGCGATGCAACAGCATGGTCGGTCGGCGAACCGCTGACTGTCGCGGATGCGCCGGACAGTGCCTGGCCGACCACGGTGTTTAACGTGCGGGATTTCGGTGCTGTGGGTGACGGCAAGATCAACGATACGCCAGCAATTGTCAATGCGCTGGATGCCGCGGCGAAAAACGGCGGCGGGGTGGTATTCCTGCCAAAGGGCGTTTATCGCGTGGTCAGCACCCTGGTTATCCCGGAAAACGTGGTGTTCAAAGGAGAGGATAAGGAGCTGTCCTCCATCGTCTGGTCGCCGGTGCGCTGGCCATATTCGCAGCTGCCGGAGTTCCTGATCTCCATCATGGAGAATGCAGAAATATGCGATCTTGGTCTGCACGGAACACGCTTTAAAGGCATATTCCGCGTTTACGGCGGCGTCAATGAGGATGGCAGCATGACGCGCAAAGCCAGCAACATCAAGATACACGACCTGCGCATCCAGTTTTATACCCGTGCGGGTTATATCACGGAGGGGGTGCAGGCCTCCACCGGAGAGCTGACAATGGCCGAGGTTAACATGCTGGTATCCAAGGAGCTTAATCAGGGATACTTCCTCCAACCGGAAAGCGGCGTTATGCTGTATAACTTCCATATGGAGGATGTGGCGGTGGATTCGGATGTGGCCGAAAGCGATTTTCATCGGGGCATCCATGCCAACTATTATTATTCGGTGATCCGCAATGTAAAGTTTGAACTCGGCTGGAGCTCGATGAACGGCTTTGGGCCGATCATTCTGGAAGAGTGTGAGTTTGAAAATGCGGCGCTGGTCCTGCAGGGTAACTTCTATTTGGGCAATAACTACCTGCACGACCTCAAGGGCAACAACCGTGAACTCTACACCTCGGACGGCACGCATCGGGTTGACGGCGCGGTGGTGAAGCTTATCAGCAATGAACCCGGAAATACTGTGGTAGAATATGCCGACGCCAATAAAGCGACCCCCGGCGGTATGGTGGGATGGGAATTATATGTTATTGCCGGCCAGGGTGTTGGCCAGGTGCGGCGCATCATTGCGAATACGGATAAGCAGATCACTCTGGATGAGCCTTTTGCGGTAGCGCCCAATCGCAATTCCCTGATCGCCATCCATACCCCGCGTACCGGCAGCTTCTTTGTGAATAATACCTTTGAAAACGGTGCGGCCTGTGGAACGTATGGAACGGTTATCAATGTGGTATACGACGGCAACCAATTCCTGCGTCACGGTGGTCAGGTGTTCAATGTTCATTCGGGCGTCACTTGGTATGTGTCTACGGTAAACGGACTGCTGGATGGCCCCTTCTACATGCATGGAGACGGCGACACCGCCACTTCGCCTTCCGGCGCCGGACGCTATCAGTTCCTGTTCCTGTATGGTATCCGCCCCTACTCTTCTCTGGGCTATACTTTCAAAAATAACCGCATGCTCAATGGCTGCTATGTCCTAATTAACTGGCTGTCACAGAGCAACGGCACCCGGGATTTTATCCTTGAAGGCAACCTGTTTGACGAAGGAAGCGTGGGGATACAGTCATCAAATCCGGCTGCCTATGGCGATGGGGTGCTTCTGCGGGACAATACCTTCAATACGGATATGCCGTATCCCAGCGAGTTTGCTGCGGCACTGAATTCCAACAGCCATACCAATAAGGTAAAGGATTATCGGTATATCAACCTTGACCTGTTGGGAGAGGATGTTCCGGTTAAAGGGGATGTTAATCTGGACGGCCGCGTAAGCCTGAAGGATGTCACCATGATCCGGTATTATCTGCTGGAGAGCGTTGTCCTGACGGATGCCCAGATCAAAAAAGGCGATATGGATGGGGATGGCGTTTTGACGCTGATGGATGCCAATACCATCCGTCGGACGCTGGTCACTTCCGCCTGACGTACGGAAAAAGCCGGTATCGTGGCAGGCACGATACCGGCTTTGCCGCTTAATCTTACGAGTGTAAATATTTTCCATAAATTAGAGTTGAAATAAACGTTATTTTAAGATATATTGTTATAAATGAGTGGCTGATTACCTGCCAGATATACGGGTATTATGGTCGTCTTGGTGAAAGAGGGTATTTTGTTGGAAGAGGGAGTGTCCAAACATGTATACATATAAAATTGTGATTGCCGATGACGAGGCGTTTATCCGTATGGGAATTGAAAAGCTGCTCAAACAAACCTTTTTCAATATCGCTGTAACCGGGACGTATACCACCGGCCAGGAGGTTCTGGATCATCTGGCGCGGGAGGAAGTGGATATTCTCATTTCGGATATCCGAATGCCGCAGGCGAGTGGCCTGGATGTGGCTAAGTACATAAGGGAAAAGGGATTGGTGACAAGGATTGTAATGATCACCGGTTTTCAGGATTTCAGCTATGCTCAGCGCGCGTTGGAATATCAGGTGGACCATCTGTTGCTCAAACCGATTGATTTTGAAAAGCTGCTGTCCTGCGTTGAACAACTGATGCAAAGCATCCAGCGTGAAGCACAGAAAATATACGATAAAACGCGCCATACGCTTATGCTTCATGACCTGCGCTGCTGGGATCTGGCGATGCTGGTGTCCGGAGAACTGCCAAGCCTGCCGGAAAAGCGCAGGCAGGATCTGTTTGGCGACGAGCGGCAACGGTATGCCGGCTGGTGCGCCCTCATTCGTTTCAGCCTGGAGAGTAAACCGGCGGGGCTAGATATAACCGGACAGTTCTGGCGGGACTGTGGTGAATTTCAGGACGATGCGATTGATGTATATTGTATTGCGGACAGTTGGCAGGGCGCTTCATTTCTTATGTTGTCCGGCGAAGATGAGAAGGGGGCAAAGAGCCGGGCGGAAACCTATGCATGCGGTGTTCTCCGCTACCTCAGCGAAGTATGCGGTGCGCAGGCATCTTTTGTTTGTGACTTGTATGAGAGCGTGGAGGGGATCCATCGTGACGACAGTGGCGATTTATCCGAACGTTATGTGGAATGCGTGCTGCATAAAGACGCGGCCGGACGCCGCGAATTATTGGATACTGCGGAGCGGGTATGTACGGTAAGGCAGCTGAGTAATATGGCGGTGCGCAGTATCCAGCGGCTTTCGGGGATGTACGATTTGGATTTTACGCCCTTCCTGCGGCAGCTGGAAAACAGCGTGCGCAAAGAAGAGGTGATGAAAATACTGCGCAGTCTGGATAGTGTTGTTGGCGAGCAGCTTGCACAGCCGGAGAATGTGGTAAATCGTATCATTGAATACATCCATCTCCACTTTGCCGAAGACATTACGCTGGATATCGTTGCAGACCGCTTCAATTTCAGCCGTTCTCACCTCAGCCGTATGTTTAAGAACAAAACTGGCGAAAGGTTTGTAGATTTTCTTGGGAACATCCGTCTGATGCATGCCAAAGAGATGCTTCTGACCGGAAAATATTCGGTCAAACAGATTGCTGAACGGGTGGGCTATCCCAATCCCCGGTATTTCAGCACCGTTTTCAAGGAAAAAACCGGAATGACGCCGCGGCAGTTCGTACTTGAGTCGGTACAGGAAGGAAAAAACAGGTCCTAGGGAGGTTCGGCTTATGAAAAAAGCAGCCTTTGAACGGGTGGGCAAGCGGTATCGCAAGCACCTGTTGTTTATTGTGTCGATGCTGGCTTCTCTGGCGATATTGATGCTTATCCTACTGACAACGGAGAACCGCAAGGCGGTGGAAAAGGAACTGTACCTTCTTGAACAGCAGAAACACAGCTATGGGGAAAGCACTCTTCTGGAGGCATTCAGCCAGATCACGTCGGTGAATAACTATTTTGCGTCCATGGTGCTGCAGGAAACGGAATTCCCGCTTCCGGCACATGACGCAGAATGGTATACCCGGCTCAATGACCGGGCCACCACCTGCATTACGCTTCTCAATTATATCAAGGGTATCGATGTGGCGAACGAGCGGGTGGAGTACCACAAGGGAGAGGAAAATGCAGAGTTTTCCGCCGATCCCGGGCAGGATCCGCGTTTCCTTGTCTTTGGCCGGATGAACGACATTACCATTGCGGCGCTGGATGGGGGGATACAGGATAAGATTTTCTTTTATAAGGTTCCCGGTGAAGCCGACTATGCAGAAAACCGGGTGGTGATTTCGGTGGATGCCCGGTATCTTGGCCAGATGGTCACCGGCACCACCACCGACAGCGAATACCGCTGTGTTATGGACGGTTCCGGCCGCATTGTGCTGTCCGACCGGCAGAGCGATATTCAGCAGAATTTTTTTCAGCGGGTCGGCCTGCCGGACCATCTGGTTGAAGAAGGCGGCAGTGATGTGCGCATCGGAGACGAAAGTTTTTTGCTGTCTGTCAGCCGAATTGACAGTCTGGAACTGTATTATGTCAGCCTGACGCGCAGAGAGATCTTTCAAAGCTATTATTCCTCGATGACCATGCGGATGGTACTCATCGGCCTGCTGTTTATGCTGGCAGCGATTGTGCTCGGGGTAATTATCACCAGCCGTACCTATCGGCCTATCCGCCAGTTGCTGCGAACACTCAATGCGTATTTCCCGCAGAGCTTCCTGGACCATTCCCTGGATGAAATCAACTATATGACCGAACGTTTCAAGCAGATTTATACCGACAACACCGAGTTGGTCAATGCGGTTGACCGGGACATCGTGCATCTGCGGGAGCAGCAGGCAGCGGCGCTCCAGGCGCAGATTTCGCCCCATTTTATCTATAATACGCTGGATGCGATCAACTGGATTTCCCTGGATAGCCTCGGTCGGCAGAACCCGATTTCCCTGTGTGTACTCAATACCGCCGAGGTGCTCAAATCCTGCATGGATCAAAGCACCATGTTTGATACGCTTGAACGGGAGATTGCGATTACCCGCAACTATATTGAAGTGCTGAAAATACGGTACAACAATACCTTTGCGGTGGACTGGCAGGTGGATGAAAGCCTGTTTGCCTGCAAAGTACTGAAAATCTGTATGCAGCCCATTGTGGAAAATATGGCTTTCCATGGCCTGGCCTGCAGCGGCGGTCAGGGAAAAATGCAGATTGTCATCGGCAGACAGGAGGACAACACACTGAAAATTTCGATAAGTGACAACGGGGTGGGCATCAGCGCTGTCCGGCTGGAGGAATTGCGCCAGAGCATCAATGATGCCAAGTCATCTCCTTCAAGCCATATCGGCATGCGCAACGTAAACCTGCGGCTGAAACTGATTTATGGTGAGCGTTACGGGGTTGAACTGTTCAGCCGCCAGGGAGAGGGAACTACCTGTATTTTGACCATGCCCATTGATTTTGAGAGGGGATAAATGATAATGGATGCTTTGGCCTCTTTTCCTGCGGGATTTCGGATTTGCTTTTTTGGGGACAGCATTACGGCCGGCGGTTTGTGGATTCGGGATATCACAGACTACTTTCTCGACGCCTGTCCCAAACGGCGGATTCTGCCTATCAACAGCGGTGTGCCGGGGGACAGTGCATCGGGCGCCCTGCGGCGTATTCATGCGGATTGCACTGTTTGGTTCCCCCAGGTGGTTGTGGTTATGTTCGGCATGAATGACGTGGGACGTGAGTTGTATGGCCGGACCGCGGACAGAGCGCTTCTTGAACAGCGGGAGCAGCGCCTGCGGGATTATGCGGCGGCCATGCGCCGGATTGTTCAGGAGCTTCAGGCTGCCGGGAGCATGGTGGTACTGTGCACACCAACGCCGTATGACGAGTGGGGAACGGCTCAGGCACCGGTTCTTACCGGCTGCGATGGCGCGTTGGAAAGCTGCGCGCAGACCGTGCGCGCCCTCGCTGAGGAACGCAACTGTATGCTGGTGGATTTTCACCAGGCATTTTTAACCCGCATGCAGGAGGAACAGGACTGGCCGGCAGTCGGGCCCGACCGGGTACACCCGACACCGGTTGGCCATCGTTTTATGGCAGAGGTGTTCCTGTGTCGGATGGGGCTGCTGACCGGGGAGGAGGCCTTTGATCCCAGGCAGCATAAGAAAAACCAGCAGCGGTTTGCCCTGGAGGAGACCCTGCGCAACCTTTCCTTTGCCGACTGGTGCCTTAACGGAGATGTGAGGGACAGCTGGGACGAGGCGGTCGGCCGTATCAATGAAAATCTGGCGGCGGCAGATGCCTGGAACGATGCGTATATCAGCCGGACAATACGGCTGTACCGGGAGAATAAGATCAATCTGGACATACTGCGCGGTGAGCTGGCACGCCTGACGCTGGCAATGTATACGGATGAAACGGAGGAGTCCGCATGAGGCGGGGAGCGGCTGTCTTTTTAGCGGTGGTGTTTCTGCTGTGTGCCGTACCCCGGGTCAGGGCGCAGGACGGGAGTATACAGCTGTATACGCTTGTTGAACAGCTGGCGGACGGCGAATATTCGGTAGAGGTTCGGATGCGGGCGGAGACGCCTGTTCGGATATCCGGTCTTCATATCGCGCTGCATTTTGACAACCAGGCTCTTCTATGTACAGAGCTGACGGCAGACGGTATTTTCCCGCGCGGCGATGCGCAGATCCATACGGAGCTTGGCCAGCTGAGTTTTTATTGGGAAGGCATACAGCCGGTGGAAGTGCAGGGCACGGTGATGAACGCACGATTTCGTTTGGCCGACAGTGCCGCGGACGGTGCATACACACTCAGGCTGGAGGTGAAGGAGGCCTACGAAACCGTTTTTGAGGATGGTATGCTGACCGGCTTCCGGGACATCCCGGCTTATGCCGAAGGGGGCGAGATTTGGGTGGGTGACCGCCTCTTCCTTTCGGAATCTGCCGTTTCGCTGTATCCGGGACAGGCGGTGTATATCGGTGCAAATAAGCCGGTTGCGCGCTGGATAACGGATGATCCTGCGATTGCGTCGGTAGATGGGGATGGTCGGATAGAAGCCGGAGCGCCAGGCAAGACGGCAGTATACGCCTTCACCGAACAGCAGGAAATGGCAAGGGTTGATGTGACGGTGCTGACGGATGCGATTGCTGGCATCGTCGTGGAAAGCCCGCCGCTCAAGCGCTGCTACCGGGTGGGCGAAGCTTTTGACGACACCGGCATGACCTTGTGCGTGCAGTATCGGAGCGGCAGGCGTGAAGTGATCAGCGGCGGCTGGAGCCTTGCGTATGATTTCGCCTCGCCGGGTGAGTGGGAAGTATCGGTTTCCTATGCCGGGTATACAGTCCAGCTGTCGGTCCAGGTCGAAAAAGGACTTCCGGTTTCCATTACCTCTTCCGTTTATACCATCGCGGAAGGCCGGCTATCCAAAATCCCGGCGGGCACGACAGCGGATGAGCTGCTCGGGGGACTCAATGAGCGTGATTTTATCCGGATTTATGCCGGTTCGGTTCAGCTGCCGGGTGATGCACTGGTCCCCTCCGGCGCAGCGGTACGGCTGATGCATGATGCGCAGGCTGTGCAGACGCTTCAGGTGGTCGTTACCGGAGATGTCAACGGTGACGGTCAGATAACCCTGACCGATTACGCCCGGATCAAATCACACCTGCTGGGTCGTCAGCGGCTGGAATCACCTTATCTCCTTGCAGCGGATCTCAACGGTGACAAAGATCTTACCCTGACCGATTATGCCAAGATGAAGGCAGTCCTGCTGAAGAAGGAAACGATAGTGCCCCGTTAAACGGCAGAAGCGGGCTGGAGGAAATGCAGGAAAGAATAAGGGGGATATCCGTATGAACAAAGGCAGAAAAAGAGCCATAATCCTGATCTGTGCGGCTGCTGCGGTGCTGGCGGCCGCGGGTATAACGGCAGCTGTTTGGCTGGCGGAGGATCCGTTGGAAAAGGCACTGAATCCCGCGGCATATGGCCGGGTGCAGGTGACCCTGACGCAAAAACAGGAGTTGGCCGAAGGGGCGGAGCCGGGCGGCGCGCAGGAGGGTTCTTACGACGAAAATGGTGAACCTGCGCAGCCGGACCAGACGCCCGCCCAGGCGCGCACTATCGCGGTTATGTGCAAGGATGGCGAACGCGTTTATGAAGAAGGTCTTGGCGGACGGTATTACTTCTATACCAGAGACGGTCAGGAATACGTGCTGGTATACGATGATATGAGCGGAGCACTTCGGGAAGGGGAATGGGTGGAAGCGCCTGCGGAGCAGTTCAGCCTGCGCCCGCTGTTTTCGGTGGACCGTCTTGCTGCTGTTGATGCGGATGGCTTTGAAAAGGTGGACGGTGTATATCGGCCGGATTACGTACATCTGGCGCCTGCTTTTTTCGGCCTACTGGGGATAGGAGAAGGGTCGATGGACAAATACGCGGATTATTCGCTGGAACTGCGGGTGGACCAAAATCGTCTGCAGTCCATCACCGCACATTACGTGTACGATAAGACTTATCAGGTGGAGGAAACCTACACATTCGCTTATGCGGATACGACGGTGACGCTTCCGCAGCCCACAGCTTAAAAATGGGGGGAGACACAATGCTGAAGAGACCATGGATGTCCTTTGCTGCTCTGGCTGCCGCCGCGGCGCTTACCCTGTCTGCCGCAGCGCAGGATAGGGCTTCGCTGTTTGCCCTTGAAGCAGAGGAGGCGGAGGGGATTACCACCGTATCGGTGGTTACCGACCAGGCGTTTGGTGTCGGCGGTCTGGATCTCACCCTCGAGTTTGACCCCAAGCTTTGGCAGGCTGTGGAGGATACGGTAATCCCGGGGATGACACATATGGATATCATCTGTGACAACGAAAAGGGAAACGTCCGGATTTTATGGGATACCACCGACCCGGGAGCCGGGGTGAACAGTACGCTGATGAAGATCGGCATGCAGCGGAAAACGGCTGATGCGCCGCTGTCCTCGATCTGGCTGACGGTGCAGGATTATTATGACAATACGACTTCCATGCTGGATCTGGAGTATTATATTCAGGGTTTTCCGCAGGAGGGGCCGGCAGAACAGACGGATGCATCGTCTGGTGGAATGGGGCTGTGGCTTGCTCTGGGGGGCGGTGCTGTTGTTATTTTTACGGCGGGAGTGGTTTTTATCCTGCTGTCCAGGCGGAAAACAGCCCGGAAGTTTTAACAGGGAGGGGAGACGGACAGACATGTCCGTCGGATACATATGAAAAGACGATCGGTTTGGCTGTGGGCGGGTATCCTGCTTTTACTCAGTATGCTCAGCCTGCCAGCCGGGGCTTCTGGAATGACAGCGGCGCTGTCCGGACCGGATACCGTACGTGCCGGAGACAGTATAGAGGTTTCGCTGCAGGTCAGCGGGAACGGCCTGATTGTGACGCAGGGGGAAATCCGCTATTCTGCGGGTTCGCTGTCTTATCAGGGTACCGACGGAATACTGTCCGGATGGAAAATCGATATCGACCATAGTGACGGCCGGCTGCAGTTTTTGGCGGAGGACGATAAACTGAGCGCGCCGATCAACGGTACGCAGACCCTATGTGTGCTGCGCTTTACTGTCCGGGCGGCGGAGGGGGCAGAATTGTCAGTGCTTGCCGGCGGTCTTACCGCTACCGACGGAAATCAGGATTTTCGAGCGTCCGACGCCGCTTATTCAGCACGGGTCGCGCCACCGCTTTCCGGTAATAATGCACTTAAAGAGCTGTACGCACAGAACGTGGAGTTTTCCCCGGCGTTCCGTCCGGAGGTTACTGCATATACAGCGCAGGTGCCGTTTTCGGTTTCCTCGCTGGACTTGACGGCAGTGGCGGCGGATTCACGGGCACAGGTTCAGATCAGCGGCAACACCCTGCGTGCGGGGGCGGTTACCGCGGTGACGGTCACCGTCACCGCAGAAAACGGCAGCAGACGCAGCTATGTCATTCAGGTGTCCCGTGAACAGGATCCCGACTATGAGCCGAGCGGGGAAAACCGCTTATCTTCCCTCACGGTGGACGGCTTTCTGCTTTCTCCGGGTTTTGCGGAGGATGTCCTGGAATATGTCGTCTGGCTGCCCTATGAGACCGAGAGCGTTTCTGTTTCGGGAGAAGCCAGGGACAGCCGTGCTTCAGTGGAGGTGACAGCAGGACAAACGCTTACCGCGGGTGCGGATAATCCGGTATTGGTGATTTGTACCGCGGAAAATGGCGATACGCGTACGTATACTGTTGTGGTCAAGCGTGCGGCCGCACATGGACAGACGACAACCACTGCGCCATCCGCTGCCGAAACCACAACGACGGCTGTGACGCAGGAGGATCATCCGGCACAGGTGCCGGCGGCCGGCGGGATTCCCTGGTGGAGCCTGCTGATTACCGGTCTTCTTGGCATCGGTGCAGGTGCCGGCGGCCTGTATCTGGTTTTGGCGCAGACCTCCCGCAGGCGGTCTGGAGGAGGAAAATAATGGAATATGGATATTTTGACCATGCCGCACGTGAGTATGTGATTACGCGGCCGGATACACCGACACCGTGGATCAACTACCTGGGCGGCAACGGGTTCGGCGGCATTATCTCGAATACCGGCGGCGGGCTTTGCTTTGACGGGGATCCTTCGAACCGCCGGGTAACACGGTATAAGTTCAATAACCAGCCCATCGATCGTCCGGGGCGGTATCTGTATATCCGCGATGAGGAAACAGGTGAGTACTGGTCGCCCACCTGGCAGCCGGTGATGCGTGAGATGCAACATTATGAGTGCCGTCACGGGCTCGGATATACCAGAATTACCGGTGTGTATGCGGACATAGAAACCGAAATCCTCTATTATGTGCCGCTGGGGAAACGCTATGAGCTCTGGCAGGTCACCATGCGCAACCTTTCGGACCGTCCGCGGCGCCTGCGGGTGTTTTCCTATGTGGAATTCAGCTGGAATGATGCCCGGTATGACATGCTCTGTCATTGGCCCTGCATGGCGCTTATGGCGGATTTTGACACCGATCGTATTGTGGTGGATACGGTTGCGGAGCAGCTGACGGGTGTGCCGATGTACGACTACATCGCCGCCGATCTGCCGGTGGACGGTTATGACTGCAGCCTGAAAAGCTTTATCGGCAGCTATCGGGATGAGAGCTGCCCACAGGTGCTGGAAGCCGGGCAATGCTCCAACAGCGCCATGCATTCCGATAATTGCGTAGGTGTGCTCTCGTCCCCGGTTCCGCTGTCCCCCGGCGAAAGCAGGAGGTTCCATTATACACTCGGAGCTGCTGAACGCCGGGAGGAAATCGCGGGACAAATTGCCGATGCCTTTTCCCCTGCGACGCAGAGAACGGGGCTGCAGACGCTTAGAGAATACTGGTCTGCTTATTGCAGCCGGCAGCAGGTGGAGACTCCCTGCGGGGACATGAATACGATGCTCAACCTGTGGCATGCCTATCAGGCCAAGACCACGTTTGACTGGTCGCGCTTTATCAGCTTATACGAACGCGGGGTGGATCGCGGTTTCGGTTTCCGCGACAGCATGCAGGATGTGCTCGGTATTCTGCATGCAGATGCCCCGGCGGCCGCACAACGGATTAAGCTATTGCTTTCGATCCAGAAAAACGATGGCAGCGCACACAGCGTGTATTATCCTGCCACCGGGGAAGCGGTCGGCGGAGGAAGAAGCGACGACCATCTGTGGTCGGTGTTTTCAGTGTGCAGCTATATCCGGGAAACCGGTGACGTCGGTTTTTTGGAGGAGAGGATCGCCTATGCCGACGGCGGTGACGGAACGGTATTGGAGCATCTGGAGAGAGGGATCGCCTTTACTATGGCGCATCTTGGCCGGCACGGCATTCCGGATATGCTGGCATCGGACTGGAACGACAGCCTTGCGCCGATGAACCGCGGCGGCACCGGCGGCGCGGAAAGCGTCTTTGTGTTTTTTCAGCTGGCTCATGCCGCCTATGAATTGTTGGAATTGTACCGACATACCAATAGGGAGGAACGCAGCGGGCCGATTCGGAAGGCGTATGAATACTGCCGGGGAAAACTGCCGACGGTATGGGATGGACAATGGTTTCTGCGGGCGTTTACCCCCGAAGGGGAAAAGTACGGCACACATGAGGACGAATGGAACCGGCTGTATCTTAATCCCCAGTCATGGAGCGTACTCTCCCGTCTGCCGGACGCAGGACAGGCCAATTTGGCGATGGATCAGGTGATGAAGTACCTGTATACCCCGCAGGGGCTTCTGACGCACACGCCGGCATCCAGCGGTTTTGACCGGCAAGAAAAAGGTTACTATCTCTTTACGGCGGGGGCGCGCGAAAACGGCGGGATATTTTTCCACTCCAATACCTGGGCAATTATCGCGCTGGCCTTGCTCGGACGGGCGGAGGAGGCTTTCCGCTGCTATGCGGGAAGTCTGCCTGTACGGCGGAACCGACAGGCTGAGCGCTGGATGACCGAACCGTATGTGTATGCGCAGACCATGCTTGCGCCGCCGCACGAACGCGCGGGAGCCTGCGTTAATTCCTGGTTGACTGGTACGGCCTCGTGGATGTATGTAGCTGCGACGCAGTATATTTTGGGGGTGCGCCCGGATTATGAGGGGCTGCGGATAGATCCGCAGGTGCCGGATGACTGGGCTGGCTTCCGGGTGGAACGGATGTGCCGCCAAACCCATTGCCGTATTGAAATGCGGCGGTCGTCCGGCGAAGACAAAGGGCTTTTTGTGCAGGGACAGAAATGTCCGGATGATTTGGTGCCGTGGTCGTGGCTGGACGGCCGTGAACAGTTGGATATCCTGCTGGTGCGCTGATATGCTGTAAAAAGAGGAAGAAGGGTGACTAAATGGAACTGAAAAACTGGTTTATGAATTATGAGGAACATCGGGATGTCCCCTGTGAAAGTCCCTGTTCGCTGTATAGTGTGCTGCTCCAAAATAACTGGATGGATGATCCGCATGTGGGGATGAATGAATATGCGGCAACCGAGCTGTCCGGAAAGGACTGCGAATTTTATACGCGCTTTGCCGTCGGTGAGGAACTGCTGCATCAAAACCATGTACAGCTGAAGTTTTACGGATTGGATACATTGTGTACGATTACACTCAACGGAAAAAAGCTGGCCAGTGTGGACAATATGCATCGCACGTTTGTCTTTGAGGTCGGTAGCCTTCTGCGGGCAGGAGAAAATTTTCTCTTGCTGCATTTTGCTTCTCCCACACGGTTTATTGAGGCGGCACACCAGCGCCGTAAGCTGTGGGCGGGTGGCGGGACCATGTATGGCGTCCCGCATATCCGCAAGGCTTCCTACATGTTTGGCTGGGATTGGGGTCCCCGTCTGCCGGATATGGGGATTTTCCGCCGGGTGGAGCTGGTGGCTTTTGCTGATGCGCTGCTGGAGAATGTGGATATTCATCAGCGGCACCGGGATGACGGCACGGTGGAGCTGGAAATGCTGCTGGAGGGACAGGGGGATCTGAACGGCATTCCGGCAGAAGCACGGCTGGAATTTTCCGGGGAAGTGGTTGCTCGTGCGGCTTTTGCACAGGGGGAGGCCGTACTCTCCATCGAGGCACCGCAGCTCTGGTGGCCAAACGGTTATGGCGGACAGCCCCTGTATACACTGGTGGTAGAAGCGGGTGCGTTCGGCAGGGTGGAGAAACGCATCGGTCTGCGCACAGTGACGGTGAGCACAAAAGAAGATCAATATGGTGAAGAATTCTGCTTTGTGGTCAACGGGTACAAGATTTTTTCCATGGGCGCTGACTATATTCCACAGGATAATGTCCTGTCCCGGATCAACCGGACGCGTACCGAAAAACTGATCCAAAACTGCGTTGCCGCAAACTACAATACTTTGCGGGTTTGGGGCGGCGGATACTATCCGGAGGATGACTTTTTCGATTTGTGTGACGAGTACGGTATTTTGGTATGGCAGGATTTTATGTTTGCCTGTGTGAATATCCATCTGACCGAACGCTTTGAACAGAACATCGAAGCGGAACTGCGGGACAATATGCGGCGGATCCGGCATCATGCGTCGCTTGGTCTGTTGTGCGGCAATAATGAAATGGAATGGGGCGTGAAGGAATGGGGGATTTGTACGAATGAGCTGATTCGTACCGATTATCTCCGCCTTTATGAGAAGCTGATTCCGGATGCCTGTGAAAAATATGCACCCGATGTGTTTTACTGGCCGTCGTCCCCTTCTTCGGGCGGCGGGCTGGATGACCCGAACAGCGAGAATCGGGGAGACAGCCATTTTTGGGATGTATGGCTTGGCGACAGGCCGTACACCGAATACCGAAAGCACTATTTCCGCTTCTGTTCGGAATTCGGATTTGAATCCTTCCCAAGCCGGAAAACCATCCGGACATTTGCTCGCGAGGATGAGCAGAATCCCTTTTCGCCGGTGATGGAAAGCCATCAGAAATGCAATTCCGGAAACACACGAATTCTGACCAACATGGCCGGCAATTATCTGTATGCTTCAAATATGGAAAGCCTGATCTATGCTTCTCAGGTTATTCAGGCGGATGCTATCCGCTATGGCGTGGAACATATGCGGCGTTTCCGCGGGAGATGCATGGGGGCGACCTACTGGCAGCTGAATGACTGCTGGCCGGTAGCTTCCTGGTCTTCGGTAGACTATTTTGGCCGCTGGAAAGCGCTGCATTATGCGGCAAAACGTTTCTTTGCCCCGATTCTCCTGTCCGCGCATGAGGATGGGTTCAACGTGGTGCTAAACGTTTCCAATGAAACGATGCGGGAATTTCATGGACGGATCGAATATGCCATAAAAGATAATTGGTTGCGGGAGCTGCACCGCGGAACGATTGACTGCACGGTCGATGCTCTGTCAGCCAGGGATATGCAAACGCTGGATTTGCGGACGTACCTCCAGGGGTATGAAGGGGAACGCTTCCTGTCTTATGCATTGTTTGACGCGCAGGGGAACCGCTTGTCCTCACAGGCGCTTTTGTTTGCGCTGCCCAAACGGTATCGTTTCCAGAATCCGGATTTTTCGGTGTCTTTGGAGAGAAAAGGAAACGAGATATTCATCCACATCTCTTCGGATGTGTTTGCGAGGGCGGTAGAGATAGATTTTGATCCGTACGATATCGTGCTCAGCGACAATTACATGGATATTACCACACCGGAAGGGATAACGGTTCATGGGGTCACAGACCTCGGCGCGGAGGAACTGCTCAAGGCGCTGCGCTTAAAAAGCGTGTACGATATTCGGTAAAACGGCAGGCTGCCTGACTGTACACACGGTGTCCTGATGTGGAAAGCCGGGTGGGCAGATGCTGATGCTGATGCCGCACCGCGGCGTTTGCCATAAAAGAAGATTAAGTAAGATTAACGTTCTGTGAAATAGTCTGCCCGCAGCATATTGCCCTCCGCGAGAATCTGGAGCAGGTTAAGGAAGTGCTGCTGTAAGCGGTGGCGAAAAACAGCCGGGGTAACGCCCCGGCGGAATAAGGATGTATAGTAGATTTAGGATGAAGGGCATATCTTTGGATATGCCCTTCATTCAATTATGCCAATGTAATTGAAATAGACGTTGATTTTCTGCGTGTAAAACTTTTTCTTGTAAGTGCCGTCACGCTCATGCACCGTAATGTGATGAACAAACTCCCGCAGGACCTCCGGCGTTAGTTCCGGAATTTCCAGATAGCGGTCAACAATGGCAAGGAAGTTTCCCACGTTGTCGAGCTCGTCCTGCGGCTTGGCCAGTTTCGCTTCTAAACAGAAACAGTGATTGTCATATGTCGGTTTCAAAATTATCCGTTAGTTTGTTATGAAGGACGACACCGGCTTTCATCCCCAGATTAAAATAGATTTCCTCAATTACGCATGAATACATGTTGATTTGGTCAATGATGCTATCTCTTTCTTCCCCACATTTTTCAGCAATCAATTTTTCCAGTTTTGAATAGGCTTCGCTTTCCCTCTGCTCAAAACTGTCGTTGTTAACAATCATTTTGGTGTCACCGGCCCGAATATACGCACCTATCATTTGTAGATTGAGCCGCCGTTTCATAGATGAAAAACAGCTTTCTGAATAGCCTAGCCGCAGTCGTTCTTTTTCCTCGTATTCTTCAAAGTCCGTCATGGTGCTGCTCCTTTCGTCAAGTTATTATCTCGTCCGGTCAAGTATCCCACCACCCTATTCCCCCTCAAAAGCCGCTTTTATGTTTTGGGCTGTTTGGGCGGAGAGTATTGCGCCGACTGGCAAGCCTATTTCCATGTAGACCTCTTCGATTGCAGTTGCATAGTCATAAATGGGCTCGGTGATTTCCTCAAAATCCTTTTCGTTGGGGCAGTCCCAATGCAGCCGGGCAGTAAAAGCCTTATGGGCGCTTTCTACCCGTTCTTTATATGGGCGCGGGTCTAAATGGTTTTCCTCTGCGCCATGCAATAGAAACTCCCGGATTTGCTGAATGTCCGCCCTTATGAATATCCCGTCAATGCAGTTCATAAAAAATTTACATCTCCTTCGCGTTTCCCTTTTATGGTGTGTAATTCCACTTATAAAAATAATATTACACGATAAAAGAGAATGAGTCAAGAGGATATTCACATTTTTATGTGTGATTTTATTTTTTTAATTTTGATTTCTCCACGAAAACGTGTATAATTCCAAAATAGAGGTGGTGAAAAATCGTGAGTATGACACTTAAAATTAAGATGATACTTCTTGAAAGGAATATGACAATCAAGCAGTTAAGCGAAAAATTAGGATACAAGGGAAATAATCTATACAATAAACTTGACCGTGATAATCTATCTGAAAGAGAATTGCGTGCAATAGCTGACGCACTAAATTGTGACTACGACGGCATTTTTACTTTTAGAGATACCGGGAAACAGATATAAACAGAATAAACCATCAAAAACGACCGTTCTAATCCGTTCACGGTCGTTTTTTCATTTATTCAGATTTCACCTCTCGAAAAAAAGGCACACTTCGCCCCTTGATTTTGTTGGGCACGTTGGCGAGATTTTTTAGACAGCTTCCCGGTGCTGCAGTCGACCTATGCGCAGATCAAAACCGGCGCACGGAATATTTTTATCAGTGATCTGCTTGCACTGCGGATCATCCTGCATACTTCTTTTGAGGAGATGTTTAAAGGACTTGAGCCGCTCAACCGGTATGAACAGGAGCAGAAAGAACGCTGATTTACAGATAAAATGTACCCGGCGGCGCAGCCATTTGGCTGCGCCGCCGGGTTTTAGTTTATTCGGTTCGCAGGGCGACCACCGGATCCTTTTTGGCGGCGCTGCGGGAGGGGATGATGCCGGCGATGAGGGTCAGCGCGATGCTGATGAGAATCAGCACCACCGCAGCCGGCAGCGGCAGAAAGGCGCGGATCGTAGAGATGCCGGTGAGCGCCTGAATGATCGCGTTAATCGGCAGACAGAGCAGACAGGTCACCAGCACGCCGAGCAGTCCGGAGGAAAAGCCGATGATCATGGTTTCGGCGTTAAACAGGCTCGACACATCCCGCTTGGACGCACCGATGGCCCGCAGGATGCCGATCTCCTTGGTGCGTTCCTGCACCGAAATGAGGGTGATCACCCCGATCATGATCGAGGACACTACCAGCGAAATCGCGACAAACGCGATCAGCACATAGGTGATGGCGTTGATGATCGACGTCACCGAAGACATCATAAGGCCGACATAGTCGGTGTAATGGATCTGCGAGAGCTCCTCGACCGACGCGTTGTAGTCGGCAATCGCGTCCTCGATCACATCCTTATTCTCAAAGCTCGAGGCGTACAGGTTGACCGAGGCGGGAGCGTCGAGATCCAGGCAGCCGAGCTCCACCAGGTTATCCGCATAGGACGATTCGGAGAACTCCAGCACCTCGTCATAGTAGGCCGCACACTGTTCAGCCGTATAGCCGGCCGCAGCGAGGTCCAGCGCACCAGCGAGCTGCGCCGGGGTCATCGGGGCCAGCTGTTCGGCTGCCGCGGCGGCATACTGCGCCTTGACCTGCTCCTCAAGCACCTGCCGGAAGATTTTTTCCAGATCCTCGTCGCTCATGGACGCGGTGTATTCCCGGATTTCCGCCTCGTTCATGCTCATCTGCTGCGCGAGTGCCTGCACCAGCATATTCTCCATGTCCGCGCGGGTCATGGAACCCATCATCTGGGATACAGTACTCTCGAGGTATTCCGCCGGGGGGATGCTCATGATTTTGACATATGCCTCGGCTTTGCCCTTCTCATCGAGGCCGGCGATGTAGCTGCGGAATTCGGCCTCCTTCTCCGCGTCGGTCAGGCTGCCGGTGTTCTCCTGGAAGGGCAGGCCGGTGAAAATATCGGTGGCCGGATTGTCCAGCTGTGCCTGTACGGCCGGCGATCCCTTCGCGTGCTCGATGACGTACTCGGTCAGCTTTTTGGTGTAGCCGATCGAACCGGTGAGCATTGACGAGGTGGCGTCCTCGCTCGGGCGGATGATCCCCGAAACCTTCAGCCGCAGCCCATTGTCATACAGGTAGCGCAGCCCCGCCTCGCTGTCCCGCAGGTCGGTGTACAACCCGGTTTTCTCGTCGTAGATGTAGCAGTCCGCGTTGAGGATGGTGCGGAATTCCATGTCGCAGATTTCCTCATACGACCATTCCTGCCGACCGGCGTCGATCTCCGTTTTATCCAGCACCGCTTCAAAGATCTGGTTGATCTCCTCCTCGGGCTTCAGACCAAGTGCATACAGCGTGAGGTCATCAAGCTCGTTGTTTTCGTTGAGGATCAGCACGATTTCGTCCGCCTGCGTCGGCCACGAGCCATACACCACATCATATTGGCTCTCCAGCACGGGGTTAATCAGTTTTCCGTTGTTTCCCGACAGCAGCTCGGTCCACAGGCGTGTTGAGCTGCCGCCGCCCATCATCGACATCATCGGCGAATCGGACGACATGCCCATCGTTTCACTCATATTCATCATGGCCGCCATATCCACGCCGAAATACTTATACAGCGCTTCGTACAGCAGCTCCTGTGTATCCGAACGCAGGATAGTGCCGTCCACGTTCTCGGTGTACACCAGCAGATCCAGGTCATAGGTGTACTGGATCCCGCTGAGCGCGTCATGCAGCGCGCTGTCCTCATCGGCGTATTCGCGGTCGATGAACGCCTTGAAGGATTTCAGGTCGTTTTCGGTGGTTTCCATGTTGTTGAGCGCGTTAACCATGTCGTACATGACCGACTGCGCATACACCGCGTCCTTATCGTGCTCGTTCTCCGAACTGGAGGCGGCGCCCATGAAGGTCATCATCAGCGTACCGATATCCACCTCGGTCGCCTGGATGCTCAACGGGTACGAGGACAGCGTATCCTCCTGCAGGATATTGATGTAGCTGGTCATCCCCTGCGACACCGAGAAAATCAGCGCGATGCCGATGATGCCGATGCTACCCGCAAAGGAGGTCAGGATGGTGCGCCCCTTCTTGGTGAACAGGTTTTTCAGCGACAGCCCGAACGCCGTCGCCAGTGACATGGACGGCTTTTTTTCTTTCTTTTCCTGCCCGGCGCGCTTCTCTTCGTCCTTCTTCTGTCCGGCCTCCGCTTCCTCCGCGGTCAGGGGGCGGGAGTCGCCGATGACCGCACCGTCGAGCATTCGGATGATGCGGGTCGAATATTTCTCCGCGAGCTCCGGGTTATGGGTCACCATGATAATCAGGCGTTCCTTCGCGATCTCCTTGAGGATTTCCATGACCTGAACGCTGGTTTCGGTGTCCAGCGCGCCAGTGGGTTCGTCAGCAAGGATAATGTCCGGGTTATTGACCAGCGCCCGCGCAATCGCCACGCGCTGCATCTGCCCGCCGGACATTTCGCTGGGCTTTTTGCGCAGCTGGTCGCCCAGCCCCACTTCCTCGAGCGCCTTTTTTGCCCGGGCTTTGCGCTCGGTCTTCGATACCCCCGACAGGGTCAGCGCCAGCTCTACGTTCTGCAGTACGGTTTGGTGGGGAATCAGGTTGTAGCTCTGGAACACAAAGCCGATCGAATGGTTCCGGTAGGCGTCCCAGTCCCGGTCCTTAAAATCCCGGGTGGATTTTCCGTCAATCACCAGGTCGCCCTGCGTATACTGATCCAGGCCGCCGATGATATTCAGCATGGTTGTTTTCCCGCAGCCCGACGGGCCGAGGATGGAGACGAATTCGTTCTCCCGAAACTGAAGGTCGATCCCCTTGAGCGCGTGGACGACACCGCTGCCGGCGGCATAGTCCTTCTGGATATTGATCAGCTGTAACATAGGCAAAATTCCTTTCCCGCTGTCTCGTATCCACCGCATAAAAAAGCCGCCGGGTATGTGCGGCCGGATACCCTATAATCTTCTATTATGTGGGCATTCCGCCGAAAAAGCAATAAACGGTTTGTGAATTTTTTTCGGCGGGGCACTTTCGGCGGAAAATGGCAGGCGGCAGAGAAAAATGCGTATAGTCGGCATAATGGGGGACAGGAGTTCCGTCCGAGAGTTCCGTCCGAGAGTTCCGCCGGCACGCCTACAGTGGAAAAACAGGTGCGGCCCCGGGGGTATCTTTTGTTCGTCCCGGCAGACTTTTTTCGTTCGTCTGCAGGGACCTCTTGCTTTCTTCCGCAAAGCCGTGTAGGATGAAAGAAGAATGCTGCCCGGCGGCGTCTATCCCGGTGGCACGGGTGCCGGCGGAAAAAACAATAAAGGAGAATGGGCATGGATATCTTGGAACAATGCCAGATCTGGAACGAGAACGACGAATACGCGAAGATCATTGAAGCGATCGAAGCGCTGCCCGATGAGGAGAGGACGCCGGAGACCGACAGTGAACTGGCCCGCGCCTACAATAATCTGGCCGGGCTGGAGGACCGGGAGCTTTACGAAAAGGCTCTGGAGCTGTTGCTGCCCCATGAAGACTATTTTCAGGGGGACCACTGCTGGAATTTCCGCACGGCCTATGCCTATTACTATCTGGATCAGGAGGGGCCGGCGCTGCGGTATTTCGAGCGGGCGCTTGAGGCCCGCCCCGGCGACAAAGATACCGAGGAGTTTATCGACGACTGCCGTCGTCGGCTGGCGCTGCCCCAGTTTGAAAAAACCTTCCGGGAGCGCACGGCGCAGGCCTGGGCGGCCTTTGCGAAGGAGGAAGAACAGCTGCGCCGCCTGATGGACAGCGAGGATCGTGAGGCGGTGAGCGATGAGCTGATCGGAACGTGCAGCCGATTGCTGCGGCCAGCGCTCGCGGATGCCGCCTTCGAGCTGGGATTCAACGGGGAAAAATACGAGCTGATCCTCACCCCGGAGGGAAACCATGCGCGGCTGTTCGCGATGGTCTATTTCCAGAGCCATGCGCCGGCGGAGATTCTGGAGCGGTGGAATATTCTGGTAGGCCGCCAGCCTTCCCGCGGCTTCGGCCTGCGTGCCTTCGGGCAGGAGATAACCGCCGGGGATGTGCAGGTCTGGCTGGAGAAGCAAGAGGATCGCACGGTTTCTCTGGTGTTGTACTGCGAAAAGCTGCTGCCCCTGCTGGCGGAGGATGCCGGCAAAGTGTGGTGGATGCTGTCCACCCTGACCGATCAGGTACTCGGCGAAATTCCGGCGATGGCGCTCATCGAGGATTTTGAGGCCGCGGACAAGCCGCAGGCCGGTCCTTCGGTTTTACTTGAAGCGCTGCCGCAGGCGCTGGAAGAACTGGGACTGACGCTCTCCCTGGATGCGCAGGCATATCTGGACAGCAGCTACACGGCCTATGAGTTGGAGCCGGAAAAGGATCCCGATGCCGCCTGGCGGATGGATGTGTTCGCCGGTGTTACTCGTTGCCCGGCGCTCGTCAGCGAATACCTTGCAGATGAAGGCGGCGTGATGGATGACTTTCACCGGGATGGTGCGGTGCCGGGCTTTTTCTGCTACCCGCTGGACGGCTTTGACGGCGAGGAGCGCGGAAAAAAGGTACTGGATTTTCGCGATGCGCTGGAGGCGGCCATACAGGAGGCGGCAGGCGTGGATGCGGTCACTTTCCTGGGCGGGGCCTCGGGGTTGTACTGCGGGTATCTGGATTTTATCGCGTGGGATCTGCCGGCTGTGTTGAAGGCGGCGGCTGCCGTCTTCGCGGACAGCCCGGCGGAATGGTCTGCTTTTCACACTTTTCGCCGCGACGTGAGCACTGTGCGGCTGACTGGCGGGGAGGATGACGAAGCGGATGACAGCGCGGACGAAGTATCGGAAGAGGCACCGGAGGAAGCCGGCCGGAGCGGTTCGTTTGTGGGGTTCGTACTGCTGAAAGAAAACCACTGGGACAGGGAAAAACTGCTGCGCGACCTTCGTGAAGAATGGGGGCTGGAGGCGGAAGGCGCCGAGGGCGACGGGGACAGCCTGCTGTTTTCGGTGGGCGATATGATGGCCGCTGTCAGCCGCATGCCTGCGCCCGTGCCGGGGCATGAGGCGGAGGACAACGCCGCAAACAATTATATGTGGCCGGAAGCCGTGGAGGCCGCCCGTACCCACAAAGCGCATATTCTGGTCGCGGTGCTGGGCAGTGAGACCGATCTGCTGGAGCGGGGAAGGCTGTTTGTCAAAATCATGGCCTGCTGCGCGGAGCAGGCGGATGCCGCAGGAGTATACACCAGCGGCACCGTGTTTGAACCCCGGCTCTACCGGGGATTTGCCGAGGTGATGAAGGACGGCGCGCTGCCGATCGACAACTGGATCTGGTTCGGCCTGTACCGCGGCGAGGCTGGCGTATGCGGTTATACCTACGGCATGAACGTGTTCGGCAGGGATGAGATGGAGGTGCTGGACGCCGACGCGCAGCCGGCCGAGGTACGCAGTTTCCTCGCGAGTCTGGCGGCGTATGTGCTGGAGTACGAGGTGACTCTGCAGGACGGGGAGACGATCGGGTTTTCGGCCGATGACAAGCACCCGATTAGCCGCAGTGCGGGGGTGTCACTGCCGGGAACTACCCTGAAAATCGGTTATGCGGCGCAGCAGGAGTAACGCATACACGAAAGAAAGCAGGAGGAGCGGCATGCGGTATTTTACGCCCGGGCTTTACCAGGAGATGCAGCAAAGCCCTCACACGCCGGAGTTTCAGCGCCGGTGGGAATCGGCCTGTCGCCGGGAAGAGAATGAAAGAGAGGAGGCAAGGCCGTTCCTCTCGGAAAATATGGCATATTATGTGAATATGAACTGGCACGACACTCTAATTGACGGAATACAGTCTGCCGGAGATACGGTGAAGTTGCGGATTGTGGAGGAGGGGGCCGATGTGTATCTGGTCTTTCGTGGGGTCCGGGCACTGACCAACCGGGTCGAAAGCCAGAAAAGCCGGTGGCTGTACGATGAATTCCGTCGCCTCGAGGACGGGAGTTTCGAGTGGGGAATACTGATGAACAACGGCGAAATCCTCGTCCGGTTTGAGCGGTTGGAGACACAGGTAAAGCGTCGGCCGTATCTTACTGGGCTGCTGGAAGAAATCACACTGGAAAATGCCTGCCGGAATCTGGAGAACACGGCTAAAGAATACGGTATAGAGGAAGACGCGTACGCACGGATACGCAGGCAGCTGATCGAAACCTATGATCGGGCGGATATTTTGAAGGGGCGGATCACGCAGGCGGTCCGGCAGATCGCGGGCTACGATCAGGGGGAAAGCCTCACGGAAACCGAAAAAAACATTGCCGCGCTGGACCAGGCGGTCATGCTGCTCAATCAAAAGGCGAATCTGGACAGGGGGTGGCGGCCGTACGGTCCGCTTGACCTTCCGGAGGAAGATATCCTTCGGCGGCTTGCCGCGCTCGCCGGGAAGGCCGGGTTGCCCCGGTTAGGGGATCTGGTACGGCATCTGCGGGTGCGCGGGATTGAAGAGACGGATGCTGCGGGGAGCGTTGGACGGTTCCTGCACAGCTGCGGAATGACATCGGAAGAGGCGGAGCGGGAGGCGGATGCCTGGCTGAGAGAATATGTCATGGCCCATCTGGATACACTCAGACGGGAGGATGACGCGCGGTGAAGCCGCTGCGAAAAAAGGACCGGCCCCCATTTTTGGGACCGGTCCTTTTAAAGGCTTTTATAGTGCTAATTCTCAGTTAACCGGTATTTTTTCGTTTCCGTGCGAAACAGTAATTTTCCGCAGTGCTGGCACACCTGAGAGGAGCCGTCAACGATGAATTCCGTATTACCGCAGGCATTTGAACAGACAGCATAGGTAATGCAGATTTCCTCGGGAAATTCTATGTTTTTATCCGTTGTGTCAATATAGTCTGCCAGTGGATAACTAGTAAACTCCACCCCGCAAAACCTCCTTTCCCCCAAATCGATTTGCTCATCTGCAGGCCGGCGGCGTAATAGGTATAGGATACGCCGAAATCGCCCTGCTGTAAAGAGGCGAGCTCGCGGCCGTTCTGCCAAGCGAACACCATGCCGTCGCGGTAGTTCAGCGGGTTGCCGATCGCATCGTAGGCGATGACTTGCCCGTTGTACGCCGTCAAAAGGTCTTTCTATCCGCTATCGCCGTAGGTGTACGATTTGATGACGGCGCCATTTTCCTTCACCGACAGGATATTCCCGCGGTTGTCATAGGTGTATTCGTACACATCGCCGCCGCGCGTGGCCTGCGTCAGCTGACTAAGCGCGTCGTGTTCGTAGGACAGAGTGCCGTCCGGCGACATGACTACGGTGATATTGCTCAGCTCGTCATACGCATAGCTGTATGTCATACCGCCGACGGTCATGGTTTTGACAAGCGTTGAGGTCCGGCTGCTGCCGATGTTTTCATAGCTGTAACTGATGGCCTCCGTGCCGTTCAGCGGTACGCCGTACAACTCGGCGTTGCCCTCGAGCGTCACCGGTTTGAGGGTCTGCGTCACGTTCAGCCGCCAGCCGCTGCCGTATTTTCCCATCCCGGTGTCGGATTCACACGCGTTGTAAACATGCGAAAGGGTAAACCTGTTGATGTTCGAGCGGTAAACCGCGACCTGTGAGGGGGTGAGCAGGTATTCCACATCCACATCCGGGTACGTGTCGGGATAGACCACCCGGCTTTTGGTGTGCTCCAAGGTGAGCCAGCGCGCATCGCCCTGTGCCGTCTCTTCCGGCGTATCCGCCGTCCCCCGCACCTTTGCAGCACCTTCCAGCCCCCAAGCCAGGGTATAATCCCTGGTCTTATAGGTAACTGTCTTTCCGGGCTTCAATTTGTTGGACTGGTTAACTTTAACCGGTCCGGCTGTGGTCTCCCATTCCGCGTCGTCCGCGGAGCGCGCTGTGGTGCTCTGCAGCAGGGTGTTGTCGATATCCTGCCAGCTGCCGGCGTCATCCTGATAATGAACCGGCTCATTATACATGGCGGCCATGTACCGGCCATCGCTCATGCGAAACACCTTGATGTTGGCGCCCGCCGGTCCTCGACCTCGCCGATGATTTGCGCTCCACTGCTGGTTTCTGCCTGAGCGGACGGGGCTGCTGGTATGCCCTGTGCCGCCAGAATCAGCGGTGCGGTCTCCAGCAGCAGTGCAGCTGCACACAGCAGACCCAGAATGCGTTTTCCGATACGTCGTTTTTTTCGTGCCTGCATTTTTCTTCCTCCTCTTTTTATCCCCATGCGGCGGGAAACGAGCCTTTTCTTCATGAAACGAGGATAAGTATTTTTTGTTACTCCCTGTTTCTTTCGATATTTAGACAAATAAGCAAAACAAATCGCGAAAATAGCACAAAACCGATATTCAATATGGGGAAACCTGCGTTGGAGGACAAAAAACAGCCGCTCCGGAGAATTTTTCCGGAGCGGCTGTGCCGTATGCAGAGGAAGCGGTCGGCCTATTCCTGCTCAGCGAGGAAGGCTTCGGCCTGATCAAGTGTTGGGATGGAGTTGGCGGCGCCCTTAACCGATACCGCCAGTGCTGAGGCCGCCGAGGCCAGGCGCAGGGCGGCCGCGGGACCGCAGCGGTCGAGCGAGGCGAAAAAATAGCCGAGGAAGGTATCGCCCGCGGCGGTGGTATCCTGCACGGGTACGCGGAAGCAGTCCGCACGGTATACCTGTGTGCCGTCGTCGTACACCGCACCACGGCTGCCGAGGGTCAGCAGGGTGCAGGACGACGGGTGGGCGGCGCGCATATGCGCGAGGATGGCGTCTGGCGCCGTCTCGCCGGTCAGCTCGGCGCCCTCAATTTCATTGAGCACAAAACAGGTCACCGTATCGAGCGGGTAACCGGTCAGCTCCGGTGCAAACGGGCTGGGGTTCCAGGCGATGCGCATGCCGCGCACCTTCGCTTGCCGCATGATATGGGGGATGGCGCTGATCTCGTTCTGGAGCACCAGCAGGTCACCCGCCCCGAAATCCGCGAGCACCTCATTGGCAAAGGCCGGTGTAATTTGCTGGTTTGCGCCGCCGTACAGCAGGATGCTGTTCTGGCCGGCGGAATCCACCTGAATCACGGCATGCCCGCTGCTGCCGTCCACTTCGCGGACATATCGGGTATCCACGCCGCTGTCCGCGAGCATTTTTCGCAGTTCACCGCCGTCCGCGCCGACGCAGCCCGCATGCCACACCTGCGCGCCTGCGCGAGCAAGCGCCAAGGACTGATTAAGCCCCTTGCCGCCGCAGAATGTCTCCAGCTTTGAGGAGGCGAGTGTCTCGCCCGGCCGTACCGCGTGGGCGACGCTGTATACCAGGTCCCGGTTGAGCGAGCCGAAATTCAGTACTCTCATCTTGTCCCGTCCTTTCGTGACGATTATATACGCAGTATAGCACATACGGCAGGGGGAAAACAACACAAAATGAGGGGGCTGACCGGCAAAGATGCCGGGCGGGAGGAAACCGGGGCGCAGGAGGCGCAAATGCAGGAAGGCTTAAGTGCGGAGTACATCGGAAAGCGAACGGCAAAAGGAAAGGCAGCGTCGGACAGACAGGGGGATTCAGCGGAAGATCCCTGCGAGCACCGCCCCGCGGACTGGTTAGCGGCGGCGCAGGAGAAGCAGAACCAGCGCCGCCGCCGCTCCCCCGGCGAGTCCCGCGCCCACGAGCAAAACCGCCAGCCAGCCGATCGGCAGGGTTACGCTGCCGGCTTTTTCCGGAGCGTCCGACAGGGAGGGAGCCGCGGTGGAGACGGTACTGGTATCCGGTGCCGCGGGTTCCGGCGGACGGGATGCTTCGGACGACTCCTGCGGGGGAGACTCTGTCGCGGCAGTACCGACCGTTGTGGTATCCGCAGCGGCTGTGGTCTCCTCAGGCGCTGCGCCGTCAGGGGTCAGGCGGATTCTGGCGGTGATTTTGCCGCCGCCATAGCGATAGGTGAGCAGCAGGGAATCCGCCGCCTCTTTGAGGCCGAAGCGGAATACCGCTTCGCTGCTGCCGTCATCCAGATGGATCAACTCCTCCTGCGGAAACGGCAGGTTGTATTTTGCCTCCGCCGGCAGTGCGGTATTTCCCCGGCCGTCGGTGAGCGAAAAATGCGCTGCCCGGGGTGCAGACGATGAGGAAGGGCCGGTGTAGCGGCAGGCGATTTCCATCACCTGCCGGATCGCCGTCTCCCGGCGCACTGTTTCGCCGGAGGATTCCGCGTATTCATATATCCAAGTCTGCGGCGTCTCATCCGTCACCCGCGCTCCGGTGACGGTGAGGGTCATCAGCACGCTGCCGTCGTCGATACTGTATACCTGAATTTCGTCCGAAACAGCGTATTCGTATTCACGGGGATGATCGGTGCGCACATCCGGCACGCAGCCGGACAGCAGCAAAAGCAGAACGGCCGGCAGCACGACGGCTAACGGACGGCGGCGTTTTTCCATAAGTCCTGCTCCTTTCGGATGGTTTTTCTTTTTCCAGTATAGGCACCGTACTCCGCACTGGCAAGCCACAAAGCTGTAATGTGCCGTTACAATTTTGTTTTTTGGCGTCTAAAAAAGCAACAAGCAAAACGAAACGACAGCACTTGACAATTAAAAACGAAATGATATAATACAAAATGAAAGCAAATGACAGGCGGTGAGTGAAATGACAGCAAAGGCAGTTCGCGGCGCGGCGCGGCTGACGGATATGGCGGCGCTGCCGGTACTCGATGATGGTGTACGCATCGGCTACGAGGGCAGCATTTCCAAGGCCGGCGACAATGCCGACTGGGACTGGGGGCTGTATCAGGACGAGCGGGGTGAATGGGTGCTGATGGAGGCGGACGGCCCCGGGTGCATCTTCAACTTCACCCAGCATCGCTACCCAACCAGCGAGACGCCGGTATTCCGGTTTTATTTTGATCACGCTGAGCAGCCGCAGTTTACGATAACGCCGGCGGAATTTGGGGAAAAGGCGCCGTTCCTGCGCCCGTTAGCTGACAAATACGTGGGACCGGACGACAACGGCCGCGGCCCGATCTGGGTGGTACGCAGCTTTGTGCCGATGGCGTTTGCCGCCCACTGTAAAATTACCTCTTCGGTCAAGCTGGAGGGTGCCGAAAAGGCCAAAGGCGAAGGCGGGTGGGGGCATGTGACCTACCAGCTGTACCCGGACGCGGCGGGGCTTGAGCCTTTTGATCCGACGATGGATATGGCGGCGCTGGCGCAGCGGTATGCCGAAGGGCTGCCGGCAGCGGGGCACGCCGCCGCACAGGGCGGCTTCCGCCTTCCGGCCGGCTTCCGCCTTCCGGCCGGCGGGGTCCGGACGGTGCTTGACGAAAACGGACGCGGCGCGGTGACCGCTGTCCGGACGGTGCTGAAAGATTTTAATCCGGCGCAGCTTGGCAGCCTGTGGATCCGGTTGTTTTACGACGGATACGAAGCGCCGTTCGTGCAGGCGCCGCTGGGCACCTTTTTCGGCTGTGAATACGGCATGACGCCGGCTGCTCTGCGCACGGCGCTGCTCACCTTCGACATCACAGGGCCGGACGCGGTGCTGGAAAACCGTTTCCCGCAGCCGTTTTTCCGCGGGGTGCGCGTCGAGCTGCAAAACCGTGGGGAACACGAGGCTGTGTTCGCCGACGTGACGGTGAACATTGACAGTGCGGCGGACTACGACCCGCAGAACACCGGGTATTTCACCGCCTCGCCGTATTACCCCAAAACCCCGAACCGGCCAGGCGAAAACAGTGTGATCGCCGACCTTGCCGGCAGCGGCCATATGGCCTACGGCGTGCTGACCGGGTACGGCATCGCCAGCGGCGGCTGCGAGGGGGACGTGCGGGTGTTCATTGACGACGGCCGCTCGCCTGTGGTCGAAAGCGACGGCAGTGAGAGCTGGGCCTCCTACGGCTGGGGGTTTGTTACCCCGCCGCAGGCGAACCCTTTCAGCGCCTACAACGGCGCGCCGGAGGTCAACAGCGACTGGTCGGAGGTGCGTCTGACCTTTACCGACAGCTACCCGTTCCGCCGCCGCCTGCGCTTCGAGCTGGAGCACGGCGACCGAAACGATGGCGGCGGCTGCCACTCCGGGCAGGTGTTCGCCTACATGCGGCCGGAAGGACGTATCGGGATGGTCCCGTGCGGCGAGTACGGGCCGGGGCTGCCGGGCTACCGCACCGACGGGACGGCCGCACCGGTGCACGACCGCTTTGAAAACGGCATTCATGAGCGGTATGCCGATTTCACCTGTGTGAGCGGGATGCGTGAGACTGTGCTGGCGGTGCCGCTGCCGGCGGACAACCGCGGTGTGTACCTGCAGCGGGTGTCGATGCAGGACCGCGGCCCGATGGAGGCGCTGGTGCTCGCAGACGGGCGGGAGGCGCCTGCGCACTGGCTGTATCCCGACGGCAACCCGCATTACCGGCTGCTCGAGGATGCGTATCTGCTGCCGCAGGCGCTCACCCGCGGCAAAACGCGTCTTGAGATCAGCATCCGGCCGCTGCGGGAGAGCTGGAACGAATGCCGCTATCGTGTATATGCCCTGACGCCGGAGGGGACGGACGACTGAGAGCGTCCGCCGCTTCCGGGCGGGTTTTGATTGCAGAAAGGAATGGTTGTCCCATGAAAAACGCAAAATTGTCCGTCGCGCTCATCGGCGCCGGTCGTGCCGGCATGATCCATGCGCGCAATTTTAAGGCGGGTGTGCCGCACGCGCGTATCGTCGCGGTCGCCGACCCGGTGGAGGAAGCGGCAAAGGCGGCGTGCAGCGAGCTGGAGATCGACCGCTATGAAACCGACTACCGCCGGCTGCTCGAGGATGACGCCGTGGACGCGGTGATCATCGTCACCCCGACAAAGTATCACTGCGAGATCGCGGTGGCCGCTGCCAAAGCGGGCAAGCACATTCTGTGCGAGAAGCCGATGGCGATGACCGTCGAGGAATGCAATGAGATGGACCGCGCCGCGAAGGAAAACGGCGTCAAGCTGCAGCTCGCGTTCATGCGGAGATTCGATGCCTCCTTCATGCAGGCGAAGAAGCTGGTGGACGAGGGTGCGATCGGCGACGTGGTGATGGTGCGCTCCAATACCCGCGGGCCGAGCATCCCCAAGCCGTGGATGTACGACATCAGCAAGAGCAACGGCCCGCTCGCCGAGGTCAACAGCCACGACATCGACACCCTGCGTTGGTTCACCGGCAGCGATTTCGCGTCGCTGTACGCTATCGGCGGCAACTACCGCTGTCCCGATGCAAAGGCCGATTTCCCCGATTTTTATGATAACGTGGTGCTCACCGGCTCCTTCCGCAACGGCTGTCAGGGCATCATCGACGGCGCGCAGGGGGTGCTGTACGGCTACGATGCCCGCGCCGAGATCCTCGGCACCAAGGGCTGCATCTATCTCGGCCAGACAAAGGAAAATACCGTCACCCTCTGTTCATCGAACATGCTGCGCACCGAGGAATACATGAACAGCTGGAAGTACCTTTTCCGGGAGGCGTATCTCGAGGAGGACAAGGCGTTCGCCGCCGCCGTACTCGAGGACAGCGAGCCGCTCATCACCGCCTATGACGGCAAGATGGCGGTACTCACCGTCAACGCCGGCAACCTGTCCATTCGTGAAAAACGCATTGTCCATATTGACGGCGACCGTCTCGTGTAATAAAGTAGGAGGAGAACATAACTATGCTGGCAGCAAGAATGTATGGAGCCGGGGATATCCGGCTGGAGGAGATGCCTGTCCCCGCCATCGGGGAGCAGGAGCTCCTGCTGAAGATAAAAGCGGCCGCTATCTGCGGTACCGACGTGCGTATGTTCACAAACGGCGCGGCGGGCATCGACCCGGAGCACCCCCGTGTGCTCGGCCACGAGATCGCCGGCGTGATCGAGGCGGTCGGCGCCGGAGTAACCGGGTATCATAAGGGACGGCGGGTCGCGGTGGCCCCGAATATGGGCTGCGGTATCTGCGACTGCTGCGTACGCGGCGACGGCCATCTGTGCCCGACCTACAAAGCGCTCGGCATCAACCTCGACGGCGGTTTCGCGGAATACTGCGTGATCCCCGAGGCGGCGGTGCGCGGCGGCAATGTCACGGTGCTCGACGACGAGGTGTCGTTTGAAGAGGCCGCCGTCAACGAGCCGCTGTCCTGCGTATGCAACGGCTTCGAGCGCGCCGCGATCCGGCCGGGCGATTTTGTGCTGGTGTTCGGCGCCGGTCCGATCGGCATCCTGCATCTCGCCCTCGCGCGCATGGCGGGCGCGGGCAAGGTAATGGTCAGCGATCCGATTGATGCGCGGCTGCAGGCGGTGAAAGCGCTGTATCCCGACGTCATCACGCTGCAGGGAGATGTCGCAGAGGAAATCCGCCGGATCACCGGCGGCCACGGCTGCGACGTAGTGATCACCGCCTGCCCGGTGCCGGCGGTACAGACGCAGGCGCTGGAGCTGGCCGCCCTCGAGGGCCGCGTCATCTTCTTCGGCGGCGTGCCGGCCTCCAAGCAGCCGGTGCCGCTCGATACCAACCTCATCCACTACAAGCAGCTGCTCGTCTCCGGCACCACCCGCGCGAGTCTCGCGCAGTACCGCAAGACCCTGGGCTTCATCGCCTCCGGCGTGCTGGACGTGAAGCCGCTGGTCACCGCGCGGCTGCCGCTGTCCGCGATCGCGGACGGGCTGGCGATGGCGCAGCGCGGTGAGGGCATCAAGACAGTTATCGTCATGGATTGAGTGCGGGGGTGCCGCTCCGCCGACAAAACAGATAGATTTTGACCGAAGAGAAGGGATGCGTATGACCAAGCCGCTGCTGATTGGTATCGATATCGGTACCCAGGGCACAAAAACGGTGCTGTGCGACCGCGCCGGCCGGGTGCTCGCCGACGCGTTTGAGCCTTCACAGCTCATCCGGCCGGGGGACGGCAGCGTTTATGAGGATCCGGAGCGCCTTTTCGGTTCTGTGGTGCGCACGGTGCGCGCCGTGACCGCACAGGCGGGGGAGGCGGCGCAGCATATCGCCGCGCTCGCGATGGACGCGCAGATGGCCGGCCTGCTCGGCATCGGGGCGGATTTTGAGGCGGTGACCCCGCTGGATTCCTGGCTCGACAGCCGCTGTGCACCCTACACCGAACGCATCCGCCGGGAGGCGGAAGAAGCGTGCATCCGCTCGAGCGGCGGGCCGGTGATCAACGCCCACGCCCCCAAAATCCTCTGGTGGAAGCACGAGCAGCCCGAGGCCTATGCCCGCATCCGCAAGTTTGTGATGCCCAACGGCTACATCGCCGGGCGGCTGTGCGGGCTGAAGGCGGAGGACGCCTTCATGGACTACACTTTCCTGCATTTCAACAGCTTTTCGGATAATCCGGGCGGCGGTTTCAACGAAGAACTGCTGCGGATGTTTAGCGTGGAGCCGGATAAGCTGCCGCGCGTGGTATCCCCGACGACCGTTGTCGGGCAGGTGACCGACAAATATGCCGCCGCCTGCGGCCTGCCCCGCGGGGTGAAGGTAGCGGCCGGCTGCGGCGATACCGCGGCTTCGAGCCTCGGTGCCGGTATCACCCGGCCGGGGATCGCCTACGACGTGGCGGGCACCGCTTCGGTGTTCGCCTGCGCAACCGACCGCTTCGCACCCGATACGGTGCACAAAACCATCCTCTTTGCACGCAGCGTCATCGAGGGGCTGTACATACCGCTCGCCTACATCAGCGGCGGCGGCATTTGCCTGAAATGGTTTGCCGGTCTGTGCGGCCGGGAGCTGCGGGAGCTGGACGCACTGGCGGAACAGGAGGCGCCCGGCTGCAGGGGTATCACCTTCATCCCGCATTTTTCCGGGCGCACCTGCCCGCTCGACAACGATGTGCGTGGGGCTTTCCTCGGCCTGCACGGCGCCCCCTCCGCCGGTTTGCTGTACCGCAGCATTCTGGAGGCGGTTGCCTACGAATACCGCAGTTATCTCGATATCCTGCGGCAAAACGGCTGTATCGATGCGCTCGAAACGGTCCGCGGTGCGGGCGGCGGTGCGAAAAGTGCGGTGTTCGCCCAGATCAAGGCGGACGTGCTCGGGGTGGATTACCAGGCGCTGCGCAACAGCGATACTGCCCCGCCGGCCTGCGCGCTGATCGCGGCGGACGCCGCGGGCTATGCCGACCGGCCGCTCGCCGAAGTCTGCGCGGCCTATCCCGAGGAGGGGGCATTATGCCGGGCGGACCGCGATAAAACCGGGCTGTACGCGGCACATGCCGCGCGATACCGCCGGATTCTCGACGGTATCGGCGCACTGTGCCGGGACGATATAACCATACCGGAAAAGGGAGGGTCATCCGATGGCGAATGAACCGCTGTTTGCCGAAGAACGGCACAACAGAATCCTGCAGATGCTCCGCAAGCAGAAAAAATTGCTGGTGACCGACCTGTGCGAGGTGTTCGGGGTGTCTCCGGCCACCATCCGCAACGATCTCAACGATCTTGAGAAGCGCGGGTTGCTCAAGCGCACCCACGGCGGCGCGATCGCCGGCACCAAGATCAATTTTGAGCCGACCTCCATCGAAAAGGACGTCGCCAACCGCGAGCGCAAAATTGCGATTGGCCAGGCGGCCGCCGATATGGTCGAGGACGGTGACACCATTGCGGTGGATACCGGTACCACCACCTATTATTTTGCCAAGGCGCTCGCGGATAAAAATAAGGTGACGGTGGTGACCTCCGACCTAACCATTGCCAAAACCCTTGAGGATTTTCCGGGGATAGCGGTGATCATTGCGGGCGGCCAGGTGCGCAAGGGCTTTTCCTGTACCGTTGGAGCGCTCGCCAACAGCATGCTCCAGGGGCTGGCGGTGGACAAGGCGTTTCTCGCCACCAACTCGATCAACGCCGCCGGCGAGCTGTGCACCCCGGACATTGAGCAGGCCGAGGTCAAGAAAAACCTGATGAAGATGGGCAACCAGTGCATACTGCTGTGCGACAGCTCCAAGTTCGGTGCGCAGAGTTTTGCGAAGTTTGCGGAACTTACGGATTTCGATGCGGTGGTGACCGACCGGCAGGCCGATCCGGAGCTGCTCGAGCGCATGCGCCAACAGGAGATCGCGGTGGAAGCCGTTTGAAAGGAGAGACAACGATGAACCGTGTGGGGATTTACTACGCCTTCTGGGAGAGGGAATGGGCGGCCGATTTCCGGCCGTATGTCAAGAAAGTCAAGGCGCTCGGCTTTGATACGCTGGAGATTGCGGCGGGGGCGCTGCCGGATATGACCGCGGCTGACCGCCGTGCGCTGCGTGACGAGGCGGAGGCCGAGGGGATCCAGCTGACCTGCTGCATGGGGCTCGACCCCGCGCACGATGTGTCCAGCGCCGACGAAGCGGTGCGCCGCGAGGGGATCCGGTATGTCGGCGAGGTGCTCGACTGCATCCACGAGATCGGCAGCCATGTCTTTTCTGGCATCAACTACGCCTACTGGCCGATGCAGGGGGCGCCCGATTACGACGGGAAAATGGCCGCGCGGGAGCGTTCTCTGCGCTCGCTGCGGGAGATTCTCGGCCGGGCGGAGCAGTACGGCATCGCCTATTGCCTCGAGATTGTCAACCGCTTCGAGCAGTGCATCCTTAACACCGCGGCCGAGGGAGTCGATTACCTGCGTGAGCTTGACCATCCGTCGGCCAAGCTGCTGCTCGACACCTTCCACATGAACATCGAGGAGGATTCCTTTGCCGACGCCATCCGCACGGCGAAGGGGCTGCTCGGGCATTTCCACATCGGTGAGTGCAACCGCAAAACCCCGGGCACCGGCCGGATGCCGTGGGACGAAATTTTTGCCGCGCTGCGGGAAACCGGCTACGACGGCACGGTGGTGATGGAGCCGTTCATCAAAATGGGCGGCCAGGTCGGCCGGGATATTCGCATGTACCGCGATGTGAGCGCGGGCGCCGACGCGGCCGAGATGGACCGGCTCGCCGCCGCTTCTGCCGCATTCGTCAAAAACGGCCTGCGCACGGCGGGCTGAGCCCCCGCGCCATACCGGTCAGGAAAGGATGAGAATCGAATGAAAAAAATCAAGGTCGGACTGCTGACCATGTCCGACGGACGTATTTACCTGCACGAGGAATACGAGCAGCTCAACTTTGAAAAGCAGCACGCCATCGCGGCGGCGCTCACCGCCACCGGCCTGTTCGAAGTGGTCGAGGGCACCCGCATCATCAATGCCAACAGCGTTGCGAAGGAGGAGGGCATCCGCCTGCGCGAGAGCGGGGTAGAGGCCACCATCTTCAACTACACCATCTGGTGCTATCCGCAGTATACGATGGTCGCCCAGAATTTCGCGCCCGGCCCGTACCTGCTGTTCTCTAATCTGCACCCATCCGAGTGCGGCATGGTGGGCATGCTCGCCGCCGCCGGATCGCTCGACCAGATCGGGGTCAAATACGCGCGGCTGTGGGGCGACGTTGCCGATGTCGAGGTGTTCGGCAAAATGGTGTCCTTCCTCAAGGCCGCGGCTGCGGTCTCCCGTCTGAAGGGGCTTACCTTCGGCAACTTCGGCGGCCGTCCGCTCGGCATGTACACGGCGGTGGCTAACCTCGAGCAGTGGCAGAAGCTGTTCGGTATTGATGTCGAAAACATCGAGCAGGACGACATCATCCGCGCCGGCGACACGGCTTCCGCCGAAGAGGTGGAGCGCGCCTTCGCGTGGCTGACCAAATACGTCGGCAATATCGCCTACGACGGCAAGGGGCTGACCCCCGAAAAGCTGAAAACCCAGATCCGTTCCTACCTCGGTCTGCGGAAGATCATTGCCGAGCGCAAGCTCGATTTTGTGGGCATCAAGGCGCACGGCGACCTGACCGACCGCTACTGCACGATGGATGTCGCCGAGGCGTTGCTCAACGATCCCTACGACTGGAACGGCCCGAAGGAGCCGGTGGTCGCCGCGACCGAGAGCGATATGGACGGTGCCCTGACGATGCAGATCTTCAAGCACCTCACCGGTTCGCCGGTACTCTTTGCGGACGTGCGCCATTACGATAAAGCGCGTGACGTGTGGTTCTTCTCGAATTCCGGCACCCACGCCACCTATTTCGCCGGCGGCTCGATGGATCCGGCGGAAAACCTCAAAAAGGTGTCCTTCCTGCCGGAGACCGATTACTACCCGGCCGGCGGTGCGTCGGTACATCATTTTGCCAAAGCTGGCCAGGTTACCCTTGCTCGGCTTGCACGAAAAAACGGTAGTTACTATTTAACCATTGTTCCTGGCGAATTTGTCGATTTTCCCGAGGAAGAGATGCGCGCTATGGGAGATACCACCACCCCTGCATGGCCGTGCGCGTTCACCCGCATCCGGGTGTCGGCGGACGAGTTCATCAGCCGTTTCCCCTGCAACCACATCCACGGAGTCTACGGCGACTGCGTGGACGACCTCGTGCAGGTCGCGAAGCTGCTGGATATCCCATATCAGATTTTTGAATAGGGGGAAACAAGTTTGAAGCTGCAGCTCTGTACCGAACGGCTCACCGCGGAGTTTTCCGCGGAAACCGGCGCCCTGTTGAGACTGGCTTCTGCGGATGGCTGGGAAATCCAGGGCGGGCGCGAGGCGACGCTGTTCCGGATGAACCTGCTGACAGAGGCTTCTTCTAAAAACGAGGTGTCTTCGGCGAGCCTTGCTTCTCCTTCCGTGCGTCAGGAGAATGGATCCCTTTCTTTCCGATGGGACACGATCACTTTGCAGACCGGCGAATGCCTCGATATAACTTTTACCGCTGTGATCACCGTCCGGGACGGGGGATTGTCTTTTGAAGGAGAGCTGGAGAACCATTCAAAGGCAACGGTGGAGCATATCGCTTACCCGGTCCTGTCCGACCTCTGCCCGCCTGCGGGCGCGCAGCACTTTTACCGTACCGCACCTGATCTCATGGACATTCCCAGCACCGAAATTTTCCCCTCTTTCCAGACCGAACGGGGGTATTGGGGAACAGAATTCCCGGTGAAAATTTCCGAAACGCCGGTTACCCCCTGCATCCTGCTGGAGGATGGAACCGCTGGGCTCTACATCGGCTGCCACGACCACACCCTTCCTTATCGGACAATGCTGTGGCTGGAGGCTTCGCCGGCTGTTGCGGATTCCGCGAGCGGTCTGCTTTTTACCCCGCAGGACGACGGCACATTCCGCCCCCGTGTGGAGTGCTCTGCCACCCATCTGGTTTTCTCTGTCCCGGAAAGCCGCATGCCACTTTCCGCGATCCATCTGGACGGCTATCGCGGCGGCTGGGAGGATGGGATGGAAATCTACCGCAGCTGGAGAAAAAGCTGGGCGGTTCCGGCACCCTGCCCGGCCTGGGCTAAAGGGCTGCATGCCTGGTATCAGGTACATATGGCCTCCTATGGCGGGGGGATTTATTACCGTTTCCGCGATCTGCCCGGTCTGGGGCGGAAGTGTGCAGAGCAGGGTATCGGTGTTATCCAGATTACCGGCTGGACTGTGGATGGGCAGGACGGCTGCCTGCCCTGTCACGATCCGGACCCCCGGCTGGGAACCTGGCAGGAATTCAAGGAGGCTATCGCGGAAATCGAGGCAATGGGTGTACGTGTGGTGCTGTATACCAAATATACTTTTGCCGACACGCGCACGGAACAGTTCCGCACAGAGCTGCATCGGTATGCTTCCAGGAATGTTTACGGCGATATTCAGGATTTTGCCGGATACCCTTACGAGCGTCCCGCTATACTGGAGTATGTCAACACCCACAAGCTGGCGGTTATGTGCATGTGCAGCGACGAATGGCGGCAGTGCTGCCTGCGGGAATTCCGCAAGTGCCTGGAGCTTGGAGCCTCGGGCATGCTTTATGATGAATGTATGCATCACAGCGGTTATTCCTACTGCTTCGCTCCCGATCACGGGCATCCTGTCCCCGCTTTTCTGTATGCGGGCGATATTGTGCTCGGGCGCGAGCTTGCCCGAGCCTGCGAGGAGGCCGGCAAACCGGATTTCCTTCTGGGTGCCGAAATTCTTTATGACGCGCAGACGCAGGTATATCCCTTATCCTATCTGCGGGGGACTCCCGGACACAAGTCCGTTCGCCGTTTCTGCGATCCCGACAGCGAGTTCGTTTCCGGCTTTTGGGGCTATAATGACCGGAACGGTGTGAATGTCTGCCTGTTAAACCGGTTCATCATGGAATATGAAACCAGGCATTTCCGGGGGGAGCCGGATGAATTCCCGCAGACCCTTAACTATGGGAAGCAGGTGGATGCCCTGCGCAGGCGGTATTATGACCTTTTATGGGATGCGGAATTTCTGGGAACCCGTCCTCTGCCGGTGGATACCTTATCCGGTGAACCGCTTACCTGGGGGGTATACCGTTCCCGGAAAACCGACGGCGCTGCGGCTGTAATCGTCAATTATTCTGACGAAACGGCGGTTTTCCGTACAGGTGCATCCGGCTTCCGCTGGGATCGTGTTGTCTCGCCGGAAGATCCGGATGGTGAAGTTTTTTCGGGCGAAGCCGTTGTGCCGCCCAGAAGCGCGGCGGTGCTTATCGGCACTGCCGGATGACCGTATTAACCACGATTTACAAAGAAAGGGCGTTTTATCATGAACAAAATTACCCCGGCACAGCTTGCCAAGTATTTCGACCAGACCCTGCTCAAGGCTTACGTCAGCGAGGCGGATTTTGAAGCGTTCTGCAAACAGAGCGATGCTTATGGCTTCGCGATGGTGGCGATCAATTCCGCTCCGGTGAAGTTCTGCAAGAATATCCTTAAGGACAGCTCCGTACATGTCGGCGCGGCCATCGGCTTCCCGCTCGGCCAGACCACCATCGAAGACAAGGTGTTTGAGACGAAGCAGGCCATCGCGGACGGCGCGGACGAGATCGATTATGTGGTCAACCTTGTCAAGCTCAAGAGCGGCGACCTCGCCTACGTAGAGGACGAGATGCGGCAGATCGTGGCGGTGTGCCGCGAGCACGGCAAGATTTCCAAGGTGATTTTTGAAAACTGCTATCTGACCGACGACGAGAAGCGCACGCTGTGCGAAATCGCGCTGAAGGTGAAGCCGGACTTCATCAAGACCAGCACCGGTTTCGGCACTCCGGCGCCCGGTGTGGCGGTCGGTGCGACGGTGGAGGACGTGCGGCTGATGAAGAGCATGGTCGGCGACGCGATCAAGGTCAAGGCGGCCGGCGGAGTGCGCACCCTCGAGGATGCGCTGGCCATGATCGAGGCGGGGGCTGAGCGTATCGGCACGAGTGCGGGCGTCACGATCGTGGAGGAGCTCAAGGCGCAGCAGGCCTGACGACGTGCTTCCCGTACGAAGTCTTCGGTTTCATCATCCGAAGGCGGGTTGCTGCAGAGCCGCTATACAGGTATAGGACGGTTCCGGCCGCCGGCATACAGGCGAAAGCCGGCCGGCGGCCGTTTGTTTTTCGGGAAACAGGGTGCGCCGGGACGGCACACAACCGAAACGGCGGCAGTTTCGTATAAAATTAGGGAAAGGGGGATTCCGGCCGGAGGGTGCGGCCGGATAACCGGTATGGGAACACGATCTCTCGACGAAAAGGAAAAGGCGCTGTGGGCGCCCGGCCCTGCGCCGTTTGAAGGACCAGTACAGCGGCTGGAGCCATGTGCGGCCGGTGAACTGCCGGGCGAAGGGCTGCGGCATCTCTCGCTCGACGGCGCCGGGTGGCAGATGATCGACGGCGGCACTGTCGCCGCACGCACCGACTTGTCGGTACCGTGGGAGGGCGCATACGCCGCCCGCATTCCCGCGACGGTGCACACCATCCTCTATGAAAACGGCGCGATCCCCGACCCACTTGTCGATCGCAACGACAAAATCGCACGGGAAAACAGCTACAAGACCTGGTGGTTTAAAAAGGAATTCGATTACGACGGTTCACTCCGGGAACCCCGGCTGTGCTTCGATGGGGTGTGCTACAATGCGGTGTTCTGGCTAAACGGCCGGTTCCTCGGCGGGCACATCGGCATGTTCGGCGGGCCGGAATTCCCGGTCGGGGACATCCTGCAGGAGCACAACGTGCTTATCGTCAAGGTCGAAAACGCGCCGGCCGACCCGCGGCCTTATTCGGAATGGGCCGACCACGACGAGGGCTGGAAATACGGTGTGGTGGTCAACTGCGTGTACGGCTGGCATTATGCGTGCATCCCGTCGCGCGGTATCTGGGCACCGGTCGCGCTGCGTGAAACCCCGCGGCTGACGGCCGAACGGCCGTTTCTTGTCACCAGCGACTACCGTACCGGCGAGCTGACCGTGTGCATAAAGCTGGCCGGGCAGGGGCGCGGCCGGGTACGTATTCGGGTAAGCCCGCACAATTTCGCAGGAGATGCCCAGTGGTTTACGGCGGATTTTGATGCGCAGGCGGAGGAAACCCGGCTGCGGTACACGCTGAAAGTGCAGAATCCCCGGCTGTGGTGGCCCAACGGCTACGGCGAGCAGGCGCTTTATGAGGTGCTGATCACCGTCGAGCCGGATGATGACCTGCCGCAGGTGTTCCGCGAGGTGACCGGCCTGCGGCAGATCGAAATGCGCCCGCTGCCGGACGGGCCGCGGGAGGATTTTTACAACTGGACCTTTACGGTCAACGGCCGGGAAATTTTTATCAAGGGCACCAACTGGTGCACCACCGACGCGCTGCTGCGCTTCCCCGACGAGCGGTACGACCGGTTCCTGTCGTTCGCCAAGGCACAGCATCTCCAGCTGCTGCGTGCTTGGGGCGGCGGTATACCGGAGAGCGATTATTTCTATCGGAAATGCGACGAGCTGGGGCTGATGGTCGCCCAGGAATGGCCCACCTGCTGGGACAGCCAGAAGGTGCAGCCGTTTGAGGCGCTCGAGGAGACCGCCCGGCTGCACACCGTGCGCCTGCGCAACCATCCGAGTCTTGTGCAGTGGGCGGGCGGCAACGAATCCGCCGCGGCCGACGGCGCCGCGATGGACATGTTCGGGCGCATCGCCTATGAACTCGACGGCACCCGGCCGTTTCACCGCACGTCGCCCTATGGCGGCTCGCTGCACAGTTACAATACCTACTGGGATATGGAGGAGATGGACGCCGCACTGAACCTGCGCGCGCCGTTTATCGGGGAGTTCGGCATGGCGTCATGCCCCAACCGGGAAAGCGTGTACCGCTATATCCCGGCCGAGGAGCGCGGAATGTGGGATCCGGCGGCGAAAAACGCCTTCAACTACCATACCCCGCGATTCAACGAGTTCCGCTGGCCGGAGGATTACAACGATATGGATCACCTGCTCAAGCGGGCGGAGGAATTTGGGCCGATCGACAGCCTTGACGACTTCATTTTCGGCACCCAAATGGCGCAGTCCACCGCCATCCGGCACACCCTCGAGGCGGCGCGGGCCGCCTGGCCGCAGGCGGCGGGCATCTGCTATTACAAGCTTACCGACGTGTATCCGGCGTGCTCATGGGCGACGGTCGATTATTACGGCGTGCCGAAGAGCAGCTATTATGTGCTCGCGCAGGCGTTCGCCCCGCTGCATGCGATGCTGCTGATCCGCTCCATCCATGCAGCGGAGCGCTATCCGCTGTATCTGCTCGATGATGCCGGAGAGGCGGCAGGCCGGCGCTGCGCGGTTACAGTGCAGTTTTTCGACGGTGGGTTGCGGCTCATCGGGAGCGAGACACGCGAGATTGTCCCCACAGCGGCGGTGAACCCGCTGGGCGACGTTGCGCTGCCGGCGGCGCTTGCCGGCGATGGGCCGGTGCTCATTCATGTGCGGCTGACGGTGGACGGCGTACAGGCCGATGACACCGTTTACTGGCAGAATTACAAGGAAAATCCCGGCTGCCTGAAGGCACTGCCGTCCGCGGCGCTGGAGGTGCGGGAGGCCGGCGCGGGGTATGCGCGGATCGTCAACACCGGCAGCGTGCCGGCAGCCGGTGTGCTGGTGGAGTGTCCGGCACACGACACCGAATTCACCTGCGACGCAGGGGTATTCTGGCTGGACGCGGGCGAAAGCCGCACGGTGGCGGTCAGTCATACCGATGGGCTGCGCCTGTCGGCGTTCAATGTGAAGGAAACCCAGTGCTGATAAACCCCCGGCGCGGCGCAGGTCGTGCCGGGGGTTTTGTGCGCGGTATTCGAACGGGATTCTGGCAGAAATGGTGCTGCCGGTAGCCGGCAGAAAGGCTTTTGCGCCGGTTTGGCCGCACGGCCAGAAACAGTACCAAATTATGCGGGTGCCCGCGGCCACTACCTTTTTTTCGGCGTGAAAAAGGTAGCAAAACACGCTGTTCCCCGGCACCAAACGAAAAACGCGGTCAGCGTTTTTCGACGACGCCGAACGGGTTGAGGGGAAATTCGTTTCTCCTCATACGGCTGGGGTGCGGGGGGATGGTTTCTACGCTGACACCAGCGGCAGCGGATTTCCGGCGCAGACCGGCCTATCTCCGGCAGATAGGGCATAGACAGAATGTTCCATAATTATCGCATTGCGACAGGACGGGAAAACCGGAGGCCGGCCAGCCGGGGAATATCGCTCAACCTGAGCCGCGGCGTCGAAATTATCGACAGATAATTTCGTTTGCTGCGAGGAAGCAGCAGGGAAAAGCAATTTTTGCCTACTTTTTCAAGCGTGAAAAAGTAGGTGGCCTGCCGGCGACAAGTCGCGGACCGGAAGAAATCCTCGCAGGTCAAACGCCGGCCTGCGTTTCGGAGAGCGTTGCGCTTCCGAAACCGGATTTTTCCTTGCCCAGCATCGGGAAAAACGAGGCTGCCGGTAATCGACAGACATACTTTGACAAATTTGGGGCGCGTTTTTGCGCTGACGATGATGGGCGGTCTGGGTTTGGTGGGAAACAATACATGCGATGTAGAATTTATGGCATGCCATGTGCTGGTATATGGGGCGCGGCTGCGGTAAAATGAGAGCATACGAAAGGAGTGGGGAATTTGCTGGAGGAACTGTTTTACCTCGTTTTTGACCGCATGACGACAAACGAGGAAAAGCGCAGGCTTGACGAGTTTGGTGCAAAATTCACCGAACCGCTTGAGGAACGCCTTGACCGCGCGACCTATCTGGCGCTGGAGGACAGGTGGAACGCCTTTGTCAGCGAGACGGAGATATACGCATTTAAAAAGGGGTTCCGGGCAGCGATTGGCCTGCTGATGGGACAATAGGCCGGGGCGCTGCCCCGAGACTCTGCGGCCTTTTGGAAAAGGCTGGCAAAAACATTTTCCACAGATGAAAAGTCTCCTGTGCGCCGCGGCGCACAGGAGACTTTTTACTTCCAGATGTGGATATTGCTGTAGGTGCTCCGGTATTTTGACGGCGATATGCCGTACTTTTCCTTGAAAATCGTGATGAAGTGGCTGAACGACGAAAAGCCCAGCTCCATCGAGATCGACAGAATATCCTTTGTCGTCGAGGTCAGCAGGTTCGCCGCGTATTGCAGACGCAGGTTGTTGACGTACTTTACCGGCGTCGTATCCAGCTCCTTTTTCATCAGCCGGCACAGATGACCGTGGCTGAACCCCGATATCCGCACCAGCGCCGGCACCCCTTCCTCGATATTCTCCGGCGTATTCATTTTTGCGAGCACCGACTGCAGGAAAGTCTCCGATGCGCTGCTTTGCTGTTCATGATCCATCAGGAAATACGCCATCACGTCGATGAGCAGCGTCTTGAGCAGCACAATCAGTCCACTTTTCGAAGGGCTCACGTTGAGCATCGCATGCTTTTTCTTCAGGCTCGAGATCTGCGACGCATTGAGCGTGATGGTTGGCGGTTCCCGTCTGGTCAGCAGCTCATTCAGTTCATCCATCGCAAAAAAACGCTGCACATCCTCAAAATACGACCGGCGGAAGCTCACATTGATCATCTCGCAATTCGCGCTTTCGGCGATCTGGTATTTGTGGCAGTCATCCGGCCGGATGAACACCGCGCTCCCCGTCGGCAGCAGCGTCGTCTTCCCATTCACGATATGGTATATCTCCCCCGACGTGATGAGAAAATATTCATAGTAGTTGTGGGTGTGCATCTCGGTCAGCACGCTTCGGTTATTCAGGAAACGGTACGCCATGCCCACCTCCATATCCATGTAGTCGCTGTCATGAATCATGGAATGCATGTTTTGCTCACCTCTTAATGAAATGTGTATTTTTGATGAAATTTTGACTTTTTGCGTTACTGCGCTAAAGTATATAAAACCAAACAACAGGAAAAAGCAGAAAAGAACATACTGTTTACTTTTGATAATAACCCGTCAAATGGCAAAAGTCAATAATTTATTTCTTCTAAGGGAGCTAAAATATCCCAAATTACCATTTCGGATGCCGGCAATCGGTTGACAGAAAGCCCAAATCTGGAAAATTCACCTAATAATTTCGTTTTTTTAACACATATTCGCACTTTGATCATGCCGATGTCAAAAAAAGAAAAGTCCTAGCGGGGATTGCGTGTTAGAATGTAGTCAGAATAGATCACAATATCGTGGCGAGCTATCCCAAGTTTTTGGGGAAAACTGAATCATGAAAGGCATGGGAGTGCAGGGGCATGTTTGAGGAAAACAAGGCACGGGTCCTGGAAGAATACGAGCAGCTGATCCGGAAAAAGAATGAAAAAAGCACCTTTTACAACGGGGTTATCGACCGTTATGTGCATCCGGTGCTCACCCGCGGACATGTGCCGCCCTTCTGGAAATACGATTTCGACAAAAACCGCAACCCGTATTTCATGGAGCGGCTGGGCATCAACGCGGTGTTCAACGCCGGCGCGTTTTACCGGAACGGGAAATACTACATCATCGCCCGGGTAGAAGGAAACGACCGCAAGTCCTTTTTTGCGGTGGCGGAAAGCGACAGCGGGGTGGACGGTTTCCGCTTCTGGGATCATCCGGTACAGCTGCCCGATATCTGCCCGGAGGAAACCAACGTCTACGACATGCGGATCACCCAGCATGAGGACGGCTGGCTGTACGGCGTGTTCTGCAGCGAGAGCAAGGATACCACTTCGGCGGATCTCTCCGCTGCGCGGGCGGACGCTGGCATCGTGCGCACCAAGGACCTGATCCACTGGGAACGGCTCGACAACCTGCGTACCGCGTCTTCGTCCCACCAGCGCAATTGCGTGCTGCATCCGGAGTTCATCGATGGCCAGTACGCCTTTTATACCCGGCCGCAGGATGATTTCATCGAGGCGGGCGCCGGCGGCGGCATCTGCCTGGGACTGTGCAGCGACATTGCACACGCGTACATAAAGGAAGAACGGCAGCTCAGCCGGCGGCGCTACCACACCATCTGCGAGGCGAAAAATGGCGCCGGTGCGGTGCCGATCAAAACCGACGCGGGCTGGATCCACATCGCGCACGGCGTGCGCAACACCGCGGCCGGCCTGCGGTACGTGCTGTATGCGTTCGCGACCGCGCTCGACGACCCGTTCCGGGTCATCGCGGAGCCGGGCGGCTATCTGCTTGCTCCGCTGGGCGAAGAACGTGTGGGCGACGTGTCCAACGTGCTGTTTACCAACGGCGCGGCAGTCAATGAAAAGGGCGAGGTCTTTATTTACTACGCTTCCTCCGATACCCGCCTGCATGTGGCCGCCACTACCACCGACCGGCTGATCGACTATGTGTTCAATACCCCGCCCGACGCGCTGCGCTCGTCCGACTGCGTCAAGCAGCGCTGCGAACTGATCGACAAAAATTTACAGAAATAACGAGGTGCCGCTATGTTTACTCTTTACCGGGAAGAAAACGCCGACATGGAGCTGCATGTCGAAGGCAACCTGCTGAAAAACCGGCGCGGCGAAAAGGTGATGCTCACCGGCGTCAACTGTGCGTCGCTCGAATGGCTGTGCAACCCTGAAAAGCTGGTGCGCACTGTACAGGTCGCGCTCGATGACTGGAATGCCAACACCATTCGCCTGCCGCTGTCGCAGGACAAGTGGTTCGGCTTCGGTGGCGACCAGCGCGGCGAGGATGAATCCGGCGAGCGCTACCGTGCGATCGTCGACCAGATAGTTGAAGAAATTGCCAAACGTCAAAAATACGTCATCCTCGACCTGCACCGCAGCAACTGCGGCTCCTGGGGCGAGTTCATCAGCGGCAATATGCCGGATATGAATTCACTGGTGTTCTGGAAGGACATCGCCCGTCAGTTCGGCAACCACCCCAACGTGCTGTTCGGCATATTCAACGAGCCGTTTAAGGTTTCCTGGGACTGCTGGCGCGACGGCGGCGAGGTCACGGTAGAATACGCCCCGCAGAACATCGGCAACCAGATCATGCGCGACGAGTCCGGCGAGCCGGTGCTCGAGCGGATCACCTACCATGTACCCGGTTTGCAGGAAATGGTGCGCACCGTGCGCGCCGTGGGTGCGAAAAACATCGCGATTGTCGCCGGCCTCGACTGGGGTTACGAGCTCGACGGGGTGGCAAAAGGCTACGTCATCGACGACTGCGGCGGAAACGGCCTGATGCTCGATTCCCACGAATACCCGTGGAAACGGCTGGACAACTGGGATGAGCTGGTCACGGTGGTGGCCGACCGCTATCCCATCCTCATCGGCGAATGCGGCCACTACGGCGAAAACGTCGAGGTCTATGAGGGTCCGCAGCGCGAGCCGAGCGCGGTCTGGGTACCGCGGCTGCTCGACTGGGTGGAAAAACACGGCTACCATATTACCGCCTGGGACTTCCACCACGAGGCCGGTCCCTCGCTGATCAAAAACCTCGAGGATTTTGAGCCGACCCCCTTCTGGGGCGTGTACTTCAAGGAATTCCTGAAGAAGCGCAACGGCTGATAAGGCATACATTTCGAGAACAATGAAATTTCCTGCACGGCGTTGTTTTTTTCGGCACAGCGGCCAAACCGGCCGCTGTGCTTTTTGTTTTGCCTGGAGAAATTGACCAGACCGCCGTCACCGCGGCCGCCCTCTGAAAACGTATACTTTTGCGTATGAATACCCATAAATGAATCCGGCTGTGATGCCGGGTTCTGCGGCAACAGGTTTTCCGCTTTGACCTTGCCACATCGACTTTCAAGGGAGATAACCGGTATGAGAAGACGACGGCTGACCCACAGGCTTGCAGCCGGATTCCTGGCTCTGGCCGTTTTCACAGCAGCCGCGGTTCCGGCCTATGCCGAGACCGGGACGCCGCAGGAGGCGCCCTCTGCGGACGCTGCTTCTGCGGAGGGAACCGCATCGGCGGGCGGAGGCTACAAGGCTTATCTTTCCGCCCACGCCGGCGATGCCCGGCCGCAGGCGGAAAAGACCGTTCAGGCGGCGGATTTTGATGCGCCCACCCTTCAGGACGAGGATGGGCGCACCGGTGCGGTGCTCGACGGAGATACGCGGAGCGTTTCCCTGACCTTCATGGTGCCCGAGGCGGGGGTTTACAACCTCGCGCTTGATTACTACGGCCTGACGGGCAAGGGGAAGGATATCGTTTTCGGCCTGCTCATCGACGGCAAGGCCCCCTTCGCGGAGGCGGAGACCGTCAGCCTGTCCCGTACCTTCGAGGATGCGGGAGAGATCGAGCAGGACACGCAGGGCAACGATCTGCGCCCGAGCCAGCAGGAGGTATTTGGCTGGAATTCCCGCCGGCTGATGAACACCGACGGCTATTTTGACGATCCGTACGGGTTCTATTTCACCGCCGGCGAGCACACGGTCACCTTCACCTATTTCCAGGAGTCCATGCTCATCGGCGCAGTGACCCTCGCGCCGGTGCAGACGCCGGAAAGCTATGCCGAATACAGTGACGGCGCCGAGGACGCGCCGGCCTACATTCGGGTGGTCGAAGCGGAGGATTCCTACCGCAAGTCCAGCTCCATGCTGTACCCCACCTATGACCGCTCCAGCGCGGCCACCAGCCCAAGCCACTATTCCAAGATCCGCTACAACACCATCGGCCAGTCCAACTGGGCGCTGCAAGGGCAGTGGATCAGCTGGGAAATCGAAGTGCCCGCCGACGGGTGGTACACCCTGTCCTTTAAGGCGCGCCAGAACGTTCAGCAGGGCATCAATTCCTACCGTACGCTGTATATTGACGGCGAGATGCCGTTTGCCGAGGTCAAGAACATCGCGTTCCCGTACCGGCTGGGCTGGTACATGCAGACCCTCGGCGACGGGGAAACACCCTATCGTTTTTATCTGACTGAGGGACGCCACGAACTGACTCTCGAGGTGTGCGCCGGCCCGATGGGCGAGGTGCTTAAGGATCTTAACGACGCGGTGCTGTCGCTCAACGGCATCTACCGCTCGATCATTATGATCACCGGTACCACCCCCGACCGCTACCGCACCTTCTACCTCATGGATGACATCCCCGGTCTCGAGGAGGAGCTGACCGCGGCAAAGGCACTGCTCGACAGCCTGTATGACCGCATCATCGAAATCACCGGCACCGGCGGGTCACAGGCATCCACCATCCGCGAGATGAGCGTGATGCTCAGCGATTTTCTGGATAAGCCGCTGGACATTCCGACCCGCATCTCCCAGTTCAAGACCAACCTCGAGTCGCTCGGCTCGTTGATTCTCACTTTCAGTTCCCAGCCTCTCGAGCTCGACTATATTGTCGTCTCCTCCCAGGAGGAGCTGCCCTCGGTCGGCGCCGGCTTCTGGGAAGAGCTTAAATACGGCGTGCAGGGCTTCTTCGCTTCCTTTGTGGAGGATTACAACTCGATCGGCGGCAGCGCCGACGGGCAGACCGAGATCCATTCCACGATCGATGTATGGATCTCCAGCGGCCGTGATCAGTCGCAGATCCTTAAGAGCCTGATCGATAACGATTTTACCCCGAATACCGGTATCGACGTGCGACTGAGCATCGTCTCCACCGCTGCGAACACTTCGGCCTCCACCCTCGTGCAGGCCACCCTCGCCGGCAAGGGGCCGGACGTCGCGCTGTTTACTCCGAAAGATACCCCGGTCAACCTTGCGATGCGCGGCGCGCTCGCGGAGCTGTCCTCGCTCGACGGGTTTGCCGATATCTACGGCAATTTCCACGAATCCGCGTGGATTCCCTATATCTATGAGGGCGGCGTCTATGCCGTGCCCGAGACTCAGAATTTCGACATGCTGTTTTATCGCACCGACGTGTTCGCCGAGCTGGGGCTGACCCCGCCCGAAACCTGGGAGGAGTTTTACGCCGCGGTCGAGGTGCTGCAGAAAAACAATCTCGGCGTCGGCGTGCTCGAAACCAGCACCGCCAATGCGGGCGTGTCCTCCGGTATCGGCTTTTTCGACAAGATGCTGCTGCAGCGGGGCGGCACCTATTACACCGAGGATCTCACGCAGACTGCATTCGATACGCAGGCCGCCTACGACGCATTTGAGGAATGGACCCAGCTGTACACCGAGTACGGCCTCGACCGCACCTTTGATTTCTATTCCCGCTTCCGCACTGGCGATATGCCGATGGGTATCATGACCTACACGATGTACAACCAGCTGTACGCTGCTGCGCCGGAAATCCGCGGGCTTTGGGCGATGACCCTCGTGCCCGGCACCCGACAGGAGGACGGCAGCATTCTGCGCACCGAAACCGCTGCCGGCACCGGCGCGGTCATGCTGCAGGGCGGTGACAGGGAAGCCGCATGGGAATTCCTGAAATGGTGGGCGGGCGACGATGTGCAGACCGCCTACGGTACCGAGCTGGAGGCCTCTCTGGGCGTGCTCGCCCGCTATGACGCCGCCAACATCACCGCATTCAACAATCTCGGTTGGGGCGACGAGGAGAAGGCGGCACTGTCCGCGCAGTGGGAAGAAGTTACCGATATCATGCAGATCCCCGGCAACTACTTCATCTCCCGCTGCCTGACCAACGCCTTCCGCGCCGTGGTGGATCAGGAATACAACCCGGTGCGCGCGCTCAACACCTATAATAAGGACATGAACGCGGAAATTGAACGCAAACGCCAGGAATTCCACCTGGACGGCTGAAAGGAGGAGGATCGTTTTGGCAGCAAAGCTTAAAAATCGCGAAAACGGCGGGGTACCGCTGCGGCGTCGGATATGGAATTGCCGCGCCAGCTATATCCTGCTTGCCCCCTTCCTGCTGCTGTTCCTAGTGTTCACCGTCATCCCGGTGCTTTCCTCGGTGGTGCTCAGCTTCACCTCCTTCAACATGCTCCAGATGCCGCAGTTCGTTGGGGTGGACAATTACATCCGCATGTTCCTTGAGGATGACGTGTTCGTCACCGCGCTCAAGAATACCCTGGTGTTCACCGTCATCACCGGTCCGCTCGGCTATGTGCTCAGCTTCGTGGTCGCCTGGCTGATCAACGAGCTCGGCCGCGGGGTGCGTTGGTTTCTCACCTTGATCATGTACGCCCCCACCCTCGCCGGCAACGTGTATTACATATGGACTTACATCTTCTCCGGTGACTCCAAGGGGCTGGTCAATTCCGCCCTGATCAAAATCGGCCTGATCAACGACCCCATTCAGTGGCTGACCGATTCCACCTACAGCTTTTATGTGGTGCTGGTGGTCATCATCTGGCTGAGCCTCGGCGCCGGCTTCCTGTCCTTTGTGGCTGGGCTGCAGTCGCTCGACCGCAGCTATTTTGAGGCTGCCGCCATCGATGGCGTGCGCAACCGTTTTCAGGAACTGTGGTATGTTACCCTGCCGCAGATGGTTCCGCAGCTGCTGTTCGGCGCGGTGATGTCCATCTCCACGGCGTTCGCCATCGGTTACCAGAACGCCGCCATCACCGGCTTCCCCAGCTCCAACTATTCCACCCACACCATCCTGTTGCACATTCTCGATTACGGTACCATCCGCTTCGAGATGGGCTACGCGTCGGCCATCGCCGTCGTGCTGTTCGCGATTATGCTTATATCCTGGGTCCTGATCAAAAAGGCCCTGCGCAAACTGACCTGACAGGGAGGAGGTGACGCGTGATGCAGAAGGCCATGCGTCTGCACAAGATGAAAAGAGGCAGAAGCGGCGTCCGGCTTTCCCGCTCGGTGGGCGGGACCATCGCCATCGCCCTGTTCCTGCTGATTATCGGCGCCTTCATGGCGCTGCCGATTGTTTACTCGCTTATTCAGTCCGTCAAGCCGCTCGACGAAATCTTCGCCTATCCGCCGCGTTTTTTCGTCAAGCACCCCACCTTTGACAACTACGTGCAGGTATACCAGCTGTGCCAGTCCCTCTGGGTGCCGCTGTCCCGCTACGTATTCAACAGCCTGTTTATCGCCGGGGTCGGTACCTTCGTGTACGTGATCCTCGCTTCGATGGCTGCCTTTCCTCTCTCCAAGCATAAATTCCCCGGCAAGGCGCTCATCGCCGCCCTTATTGTCTGGGCGCTGCTGTTCCGCTCGGAGGTCACCGGCATCTCCCAGTACATCATCATCTCCGGCATGGGGATGATCAATACCTACTGGGCGCTGCTGCTGCCGCCGCTGGCAAACACCTTCGGCGTCTTCCTGATGATGCAGTTTATGGAGTCCGCTATCCCCGAATCGGTTCTTGAGGCCGGCCGCATCGACGGCGCCACCGAATACCGGATGTTCTATTCGGTGGTCATGCCTGCGGTCAAGCCCGCCTGGCTGACCCTGGTGATCTTCACATTCCAGTCCTTCTGGAATGTCACCGGCGTGTCTTTCGTTTATGACGAGAGCCTCAAGACCCTTCCTTCGGTGCTGAGCACCATCTCCTCCGGCGGCCTCGCCCGTGCGGGCGCGACCGCGGCGGTTGCGGTCATCCTGCTGATCCCGCCGATCATCATCTTCATCATTTCCCAAAGCTCCATCAGTGAAACGATGGCCCATTCCGGCCTGAAATAAGTTTTTGGCCCGCCCTGCGCCGCGGCCGCTCTTTTTCGGCCGCGGCTTCAGAGCCGCCCCGTCCGGCGGCAATCAAGAAAGGATTGATTCGTGTGATAAAAGGTCTCAAAAGACTCCTCAGCCTCCTGTCGGCGGCGGTGCTGGCCGCTTCGCTGCTGGCCGTGGGCGCATCCGCCGCGCCGGCGGATGCCGCGGACCCGGACGCCATGCTGCATACCGAGGGCAACCTGCTGGTGAGGGCGGACGGCGAGGCGGTCCGTCTGGTCGGCATGAATATCCCGTATCTGTCCTGGAGCGACAATAACGTTGCGCAGGTGCGGGAAAGCCTCGAGATCGCTCTCGGCGAGTGGCAGGCCAATGCCATCCGTCTCGCGGTGGTGCCGCGGTACTGGCTGGGCAGCACCGGTGACAGCTATAAGGCGATTGTCGATGAGGTGATCGAAAAGGTCACTGCCGCCGGCAAATACGTAATTCTTGACAACCACTCTTTCTATCTGCCGGACGACGATGATCTGGAATTTTGGAAGAGTGCTGCGGCTGCCTACAAGGATCACCCGAACGTGATCTTCGAGCTGTTCAACGAGCCGGCCATGTGTACCTGGCGGCAGTATTTTGAGGGCGGCACCCTGACCTACCAGGGCGAAAACGACTGGGGTCAGGTGGACAATGTGACCATCGACTCCTGCGGCGTGCCCGCATTGCTTGACGCGGTGCGCAGCACCGGCGCGAAAAATGTCTGCATCCTCCCCGGCATCAACTGGAGCTTTGATCTGTCCTACTGCACCGAGGAAAACTTCCGCGAGTTTGCGGCAAGCGTTGCCGAAAGTGAGGCACCCGACAATCAGGAAGCCTTTGTGGAGGAATACGTCGACAAGTACTTCATGGACGATCCCGATGGCAACGGCCTGATGTATTCCACCCATCCCTATCCCACCAAGCCGACCGACTGGGACACCTATCTCAAGGACACCGTGCTGGAATACCCGGTGCTCGTGGGCGAATGCGGTCCCACCGAAAAGGCCGACGGCTTCCTGCGTAAGCTCAGCGACAACGACCGGTCCTATCTCGATACGCTGGTCGCCTACATAGACAAATACGAGATGCACATCACCCCGTGGGCATGGGGTGCCTGGCCGTATCTCAATCAGGAACCGTCCAACAAGCTGTCCGCGTACGGCGAGTACATGATGGATTATTTTGAACAGAGCCGCGTCGAAAAGGCGGTCACCCTGTACACCGGGGTGGACTACCAGGGGGAAAGCCTCACCCTTGAACCCGGCAAATACACCGCAGACGCCCTTGCGGACCGCGGTTTTTCGCTCGGCCAGCTCGCTTCGGTCTCCCGCAAGGAGGATTATTATCAGTACACCGTCACGCTGTATGAAAACAGCGATTTTTCCGGCAAAAGCTACACCTTTGTGCCGCGTGCAACCAATGTGAGCGAAGCGGTCAGCGGCTTTACTCCTGCGGCGGTGGAGATTTCGCGCGGGGTGGCTGAAAACCTGCTGACCGGTCATGCGACGGTCACCGTTTCCGGGGCGGCCGACGGCCAGCCGGCTGAAAACCTGCTCGACGGGCGCAACGGGACCTTCTGGAAGAACGTCACTGAGGAGCCCAGCGAAATCCTCATTACCCTTGACGATCTCTACGCCCTCAACGGCATCACTCTCGCACACGCTGCTGAGGCCGCGATGATGAGCGTGTTCAATGCCTCGGACTACACCGTTTCGGTGAGCACCGACGGCGAGGTGTTCACCCGTGTGGTGGATGTCACCGGCAACACGATGGGTCTGACCGAATACGATTTCGAGCAGGTGCCCGCCTGCTACATCAAGATCACGATCACCAAGGGCAGCCTGATCGACAACAAAACCCATTACCTCGCTGAGGTGATGGCCTACGGCACAAAGTACACCGGTTCCACCGAAGGGATGAAGGTGGTTATCGGCGGCGCCGATGGCGATGCGCCGGGTGGTTCCGACGCCTCTTCCCAGACCGCTGGCGGCAAATCCGCTTCGGTGACGGTACAGATTGTCTTGATCGCGGTATTCGGCGCGGTGGTTATCGGCACGGCGGTCGCCTCGATCCTCCTGTTCAAAAAGAAAAAGGCCTGAAGCCAAACGCAAACGTAAGGAGCGATGAATCGGATGAAAAAATTTCTGTGCGCACTGGCCGGCGTTCTGCTGGCGTTGCCCCTTACGGTCCTGTCAGCGTCCGCGAAAACCTTTGTGCCCTATCTTGGCTATGAATACAACCAGGAAGAGGAATCGGTGCCCGCGCCGATCGGGTATACACCCGATCGGCTGGTGCTCGGCACCGAAATCGGTGCTGGAGCGTTCAGCAGCCCCACCGATATGTGCTTCTATAACGGTGAGCTGTACATCCTGGACGCCGGCAACTCCCGCATCGTCGTCACCGACGCTGAGCTCAACCCCGTGCGGGAGATCGGTGCGCTGACCTACAACGGCGAGGAACTCACCTACACCGGAGCGCTCGGTCTGTTTGTCGGCCACGACGGCACCATCCTGATCGCCGACACCGATAATCAGCGTATTATCGAATGCAAAAACGACGGCACGGTGGTGCAGCTGCTCGGCAAGCCGGAAACCTCTATGATCGACGAAGGGCTTGCCTACAAGGTCAAAAAGGTGCTGCGCGACGACAACGGCGTGACCTATGCGCTGGTGGATGGCATCAACGACGGTGCGGTTACCTACCTGCCTGATGGTTCCTTCGGCGGATTCTTCGCCTCCAACGAGGTCGAGCAGACCGCTGAGGTAATCCTCAACTACATCTGGCGGCAATTCATGACTGAGGAGCAGATCCGCAATTCCGCCAACGCCTCGCCGCCCTCCTTCACCAACTTCGACCTCGCCGACAAAGGCTTCGTGTACACCGTCACCCAGTCGGCGGAAAAGGTCTCCGGCGTGCGTCTGCTCAACTTCAAGGGCTCCAACATCGAATCCGGTGCCGATTACGGTGACCTCGAATGGGACCGCAAGATCCGCGGCTCGATTTCTACCACCTTCGTGGACATCGACGTGGATGACGAGGATTACCTTTATCTGCTCGACAGCGCGCGCGGCCGGGTGTTCGTCTACACCCGCGAAGGCTCGCTGATGACCGTGTTCGGCGGGCTGGGCGATAAGCTCGGCACCTTCACGAGCACCCGTGCAGTGGAAACCCACGGCGGAAAGGTGTACGTCCTCGACGATATTCAGGGCAGCATCACCGTTTTCACGCCTACCGATTATATGACCGTGATGCGCACGGCCCAGAACCTGCACGACGCCGGCAATTACCTCGACGCCCGGCAGTACTGGGAGCAGGTGCTCGCCATCAACTCCAACAGCACCATCGCCTATTATGGTATCGGTCTGGCGCTCGATGAGGCTGGCCAGCACGCCGAGGCGCTGCCGTATTTCCGGCTTGCCTACGCCAACAAGGGCTATTCCGACGCCTTCAGTGAGGTGCGTAAGGATTTCATCAAGACGAATTTTATCTGGCTGCTGCTTGCGGCGGCCGCGGCGATCGTGGGCATTGTGCTGCTGACCCGGCTGCTCAAGCGCCGGTTCGCCCGTGCGAACGCCTATGAGACTTCTGCGCTCGAGCGCAAATACGCGGCGCCGCTGTTCACCCTGTTCCATCCCATCGACGGCTTCGACTCGCTCAAGCGCAGGAAAGCCTGGTCGGTGCCGCTGGCGTTCGGCATGCTCACCATTCTGTTCCTCAGCCTGACCGCCTCCTGGTTCCTCACCGGCTTCTCCTTTAATGAAAACCGCGCCTCCGATTACAATGTCTTTATTACCCTGCTGCAGGCGTATGGTGTGGCGATCGTGTGGGTGATCGCCAACTGGGCAGTATGCACCCTCATTGAGGGAAAGGGGCGTCTGATCGATATCTTTGGCGTTACGGTGTATTCCCTGCTGCCATTTATCGTCTCGCTGCTCGTATGCGTGCTGCTTTCCAACGGCATGACCCTGGAGGAGGAAGCTTTCTTGCTGTTCATCCGGGTGTTGGGCATGACATGGTCCGGAGTACTGCTGTTCACCGGGTTTATGAGCATCCACCAGTTCAGTTTTTCCAAAACCGTGCTTTCCTTCCTGCTCACCGTGGCCGGCATCGCCGTAATGATCTTCCTGGCGATCCTGTTTGTCGGCCTGATGCAGCAGGTGGTCAGCTTTATCCAGTCCATCTGGTCCGAATGGATCACCATGATGTAGCGAAAGGAGGCGGGTTTTATGCACAAACGGATAGCGGCGCTGTTTGCGGCGCTTTGCGTGTTCGCCCTGACCGCCTTTTCGGTCGGCGCGGCGGACGAGGAACCACCCGCACATACGCCCGGCGCGTTCGTGCCGCTCGCGCATGAGACACTGCCGCCCTCCGGCGGCGTGCAGACGGGTTATCAGGCGGTCGCTGAAAACGGCGCCTTCGTGCTTTACGCCGACCCCAAAACCGGCGATTTTGTCCTTGAGGATACCGCTGCCGGCCGGCTGTGGACCAGCGGCCAGTGGGACGTTCTCAATCAGGACAGCCCGGCTTACGACCTCAATGTCGGGCGGATCAAAACCGACCTCGTTTCGATGCTGGCGGTCGAGTTCGTGCAGGTAAGCACCATCGCGAGCACCGCTGTGCCCACCAACCAGAACAGCTACGCCTACAGCGTGGTTAAGGGCGGCGTTACGGTCGAAACGGTGGAAAACGGCTACCGCGCGTATTACACCTTCGCGGATATCGAGGCGACCGTTCCGGTGGAGGTTCTGCTCACCGAGGGGGGCATCTCTGCACGGATTATCGGTGACGAGATCCGCATGGGCGAAAAATACTGGATCACCTCCATCCAGCTGCTGCCCGGCTTCATGGCGGCGGACGACCGGTACGACGACGGCTACCTGTTTGTGCCTTCCGGTTCCGGTGCGCTCATCGACTTAAATGCCGGCCGCGGCGGGCTGACCAACTATTCCGAGATGGTATACGGCGACGACGCTGCCCTTGAGGTGGAGGAGTCCACCGGGCCGACCCGGGACATCCTGGTACCGGTCTACGGACTGAAAGCCGGCGATGACGGCATCACGGCGATCATCACCAAAGGCGACGAGACGGCGAACATTAACGCTGAATCCAATTCCGACGACACCTCCTTCAGCCGGGTGTACGCCGAATACGTTACCGCGATTGTGGACGATACCACCCTCTTTGAATCGGATTATTTCAATCAGAGGGTGATCCACGGCATCGAGCAGCGCGAATCATTCGGCGATTTCCAGGTGGATTTCACCGTTATGCGCGGGGAGGCCGGCTATGACGAGATGGCCCGCATCTACCGCGAGTACCTCATCGGCGGCGGGCTGGAGAAAAAAGCGGGCGCTCCCGAGCTGTTTGTCACCCTGTACGGCGCCGCCACCCGCAAGGCCTCGTTCCTCGGCATCCCGTACACCAAGACCTTCGCACTGACCAGCTTTTCGGACGCACAGGACATTCTCAGCGACCTGAATGCCTCTGGCGCTGCGGTTTCCTTACAGTACGTCGGCTGGAATAACGGCGGGGTGGAAAACAAAAAGGTGGCCTCTAAATTCGCGCCGGTCGGGGTGCTCGGTGGCAAGTCCGGTTACAAGGCGCTCGACACCTTCCTTGACGGTTCCGCCAACACCGCATATTTTGATCTCGACCCCATCACTATCCGCAAGTCCGGCGGCGGTTTCTCCGCCCTCTCCGATGTGGTCAAAACCATCTTCAACGTACGCACCCCGCAGTACAAATACATGCGTTCGGTGTACGTCCCGGTCAACACCGAAAATCCGTGGTACCTGCTCAATTCCGCCAAGGCGCTCGCCGCGGTGGAGAAGTTTGTGAAAAGCGATTCCTACGGCAACGGGGTGTCGCTGTACGGACCGGGTGAGATGCTGTATTCCGATTTCGGCAAAAACCCCATCAGCCGCGCCGAAACGGTGGAAAATTACCGTGCCATGTTCGCCGCCCTTGGCGAGCGGCCGGCGGTGGTCAACAGCGGCAACGCCTACACTTACCCGTACGCCGACAAAATCTACGCCTTGCCCACCAGCAGCGACGGCAACGTGCTGTTTTCCCGCAGCGTGCCGTTTGTGCAGATGGTGCTGCACGGCTATCTGAGCTATGGCGCCGAGAGCGGCGACGACCTGCTCGACTGTATCGCGTTCGGTGCGGCGCCCGCGTTCAGCGGCATCGCGATCGACGATTCCCAGCTGATGGAAACCAGCTTCAACTGGCTGTACGGCAGCAGCTATGCCAACTGGGCGCAGCAGGCCAAGGACAGCTTTGCGGCTTACAATGAGGTCTACGCTTCGTTGTATGACCAGGCCATTGTCTCCTACGAGGAGACGGACGGCTTCTCCAAAACCGTGTTTGAAAACGGTACAGCGGTGTTGGTCAACCGCTCGGAGCAGCCGATAACGGCCAACGGGGTGGAAGTGCCCGCCCGCGATTATCGTGTGATAGGAGGATAACGCCGTATGAAAAAGCCTCATATGACCATCAGCGGGCGCCGGGCGATGACCGGTCGGCTGTTCGTCCTCCCGTTTTACATCGGCTTCGCCCTGTTCTTCCTCAAGCCCGCCGTCGAATCGCTGACCTTCGCGTTCTCCGACGTGACCATCAAGCGCGGCGGTTTTGATGTGGTGTTTTCCGGACTGAAAAACCTGCGTTATATTTTTCAGACCGACCCCGATTTTACCAAAAATCTCGTCGCGTCGCTGACATCGCTTCTGTACACCGTGCCGGTGGTCATCATCGCATCGCTGTTTTTTGCCATTGTGCTCAACGCCAAGTTCCATGGCCGCACGGTGGTGCGCGCGATCTTCTTTCTTCCGGTGATTATCGCCTCCGGCGTGGTGATGGAGATCATCAATTCTGACACCTTCGCCTCCGGCCTGATCTCCTCCTCGCAGGGGATGGACGCTGCGGTTTCGGCTTCTTCTTACGGGCTGACTGAATTGCTCATCCAGATGGGACTGAGCGAGGACATCGTCAGTTACTTCTCCTACATTTCCTCGAACCTCTACGACCTGATGTGGCGCACCGGTATCCAGATGATCATCTTCCTTGCCGCGCTGCAGTCCATCTCGCCGGCGCTCTACGAGGCCTCCGCCATCGAGGGGGCTTCCGCGTGGGAGAATTTCTGGATGATCACCATACCCATGATCGCGCCGATGATCCTCGTCAACATTGTCTATACCATCATTGATACCTTCACCGATTCGGCCAACGCCGTGATGGATCAGATCACCACCGTCTTCCGCGACCAGCAGTATTCCCGTGCCGCGGCGATGAGCTGGGTGTATTTCCTGATCATCGGCGTCATCCTCGGCGTAGTGCTGTTCATCAGTGCACGCTCCGGCCGCAGTAAGAGCAGATAAGGGGGGAGCGCTTTGGAACTCAGACAGCTCGCGGGGCACTCTTCCGCTTTCGTCAAAAAGAACGCCACTTCCATCCTGTGGAAAGTTTTCCGGGTGTTCCTGCTCATCGGCATCAGCTATATTTTCCTGTTCCCGGTGCTGTATATGGTCAGCATCGCGGTGCGCTCGCCCGAAACGGTCAACGACCCGAGCGCGGTCTGGATCCCGCGGGGCATTTCGCTCGAAAGCATTAAGACTGCCATCGACATCCTCGATTATCCCCGCGCCATCAGCGTGACCGCGATCATCGCGATCGGCGGAACCCTCGGTTCGCTGGTGTCCTGCTCACTGGTGGGCTACGGCTTCGCCCGTTTCAAATTCAAGGAGAGAAACATCGCCTTCGCGCTGGTACTGCTGACCATCATCGTGCCGCCGCAGACGATTATCATTTCTTCCTTCGTCAACTACCGCAACTTTGATTTCTTCGGTATTCTCAGCCTGCTGCACGCGATCATCCCGGCCGTACCCGATTCGGTCAGCCTGATCAACACGCCGTGGACCTTCATCCTGCCGGCTTTCTTCGGCAGTGGGCTGCGCGCCGGCCTGTTCATTTACATCTTCCGGCAGTTCTTCGCCGGACTGCCCAAAGATCTCGAGGAGGCGGCCATGATTGACGGCTGCCGTCCGTTCAAAACCTTCCTGCGGGTGATGCTGCCGCTTGCCCGCTCCGCGATTATTACCGTGCTGCTGTTCTCCTTCGTGTGGCACTGGAACGACTATTATCAGGCCACGATGTACTTCAGCAGCAACCAGCCCATTTCGGTGATGCTCAACCAGATGCAGTCGCTTCTTCAGGACGCCAAGCTCTTCAACGTGGTCACCAACACGCCGGACGAAATCCGCACCTACCTTCAGGCCGGCTGCCTGCTGACCATCCTGCCGCCTCTGGTTATTTACATATTCACTCAGCGTTTCTTTACCGAAAGCATTGAAAGAACCGGCATCGTAGGCTGACACAAAATCCATCAAAAGAAAAGGAGCAGTGATCCGCATGAAAATGAAAAAATGGCTGACTCTGGCGCTCGCGGGCGCCATGACCCTGAGCTTTGCAGCGTGCACGCCGGCGGAGAGCGGGGACGACAACGGGAGTAAGGCGCCCGGTACCAGCACCGGCACCGACGTGTCCCATCCCGCCGACTCGCTGTGGAACAAGACCTTCGAGGGCGTTACCCTCAAACGCCTGCTGTGGTATGAGCCCGGCGATGCTGAGAAAGCTCTCGTCGACGCCTTCGAGGAGCGCACCGGCTGCACCATCGAGGACACTGTGGTCGATTTTGAAAACTACAATACAGCGCTGGCCAATTCCATCGCGGCCAACGATCCGTACGATATCGGCTATATCTACGGTTCGTTCTTCCCCACCCAGATCATCGCCGGCATGTATCAGCCGGTTAACAGCTATATGACGGAGGACAATCTGCTCGACTCCTCCTCTGCCGAGACCATCGCCAACGGCGGCTTCGATATCGGTAAGATGAACTATTACCGCTGGAACGGCAACTACTACGGCCTGTCCTCTTATTGGGATGTAGACATGATGGTGCTGCTGTACCGCTCCGACCTGATTGTGGAATCCGGCCTGATGACCCCCAACGATTACGTTGCGCAGGGCAACTGGAACCTCGACACCTTCTATGAACTGGCTTCCAAGCTGACCAACACCGGCCGCAACATGTACGGCTTCTCCGCCGGCGGCGAGAATACCCGCAGCTATGCCGAGTTTGTGTCTGCCTACGGAACCCAGATCGTCACCTACGACAGCAACGGCGTGCCGTCCCAGAACCTCGGTGATGCCAAGGTGCTCGAAGGCCTCAACTTCATCCAGAAGCTCACCTACGGCGCGGGCGCGGTTGTCAAACCGGGCGCGGCCGATGTCAGCTTCCGCAAGGGCAACGCAGCGATGGCGATCGATGGTCTGTATGAGATTCCGAAGATGATGAATGATCCGAATGTCTCTGATGTGGTTAAGAACAACTGGGATATCGCGCCCATTCCGCTCGCAGCGGGCAACGCCGGCGGCGCGTATCCAACCGACTGGCTCAAGGCTATCGGTATTGTCAACGGCTGCGTTAATCCCGATGCGGTGGCTGCCTTCGCACTGCATATGTCTACCAGCAAGGGCGACAACGTCTGGGAGTCGAGCCTGAATGAGGAACAGCTTGCACGCATCACCCCGTACTATGCCAACATCAACTACGCCAACTATGCATACGGCACCCTTGGTGAGGATTACGTGACCATGATGGCGAAAATCGCCACCGGAGCCGATATCTCCCAGCTCATCGATGAAAACAAAACCCTTTTCAAGGCCCAGATCGACAAGGTGATCAACGGATAAGCGTTCAACGGAAGGAGAACGGATATGGCACAGAAAATCAGCAAAAAGGTAATTGCCTGCATTCTGGTGCTGGCCTTTGTGCTCCAGAGCATACCGCTGATGCTGTTTATGGTATCCGGCGCCGGGGGCCAGGTGGATCTGCTGCAGACCCATCTGGCTTCCTCGCGCGGGGTGAGATATTTCCCGGGCAACGGTACGGTGGATTATAGCTCCAGCCAGGTTACGGCGGCAAAAATCAGCAGCTGGCTCGACGGCAATACCGTAAACGGTGAGGACGTTAACAGCGGCCCCACCTGGAACCCGCCGCAGTGGCACGGCGTGGAGTTCACGCTCGACAGCGTGCTCCAGGCCGATCGGCTGACCATTTATGCCGGTCTGGCGGCGTATCCGGACACGTACTGCGTATATGCGTCCGATTCGCCGGATACCCTGTACAGCCCTGACAGTCTGGTCGACGACAACGTGAGCAGCTGCACAGGTGAGGCACGTGACGTGGAGATCGGCCGGCCGGTCAAATATGTGGCCGTGCTGTTCAATGGCGAGGTCGATTACCACCGCCCGAAGGAGTTCCAACTGTGGGGCGAGGGCGGCGCTGAGTCGGTGAAGCTGGAGAACCTGTTCCACCGCGAGGACGGGAGCAATGCGATCGAATCCTCACGCGGGGTGAGATATTTCCCGGGCAACGGCACGGTGGATTACAGCTCCAGCCAGGTTACAGCGGCAAAAATCAGCAGCTGGATCGACGGTGATACCGTAAACGGTGAGGACGTCAACAGCGGCCCCACCTGGAACCCGCCGCAGTGGCACGGTGTGGAGTTCGCGCTCAGCGGCGTGTTTAAGGCCGACCGGCTGACCATTTATGCCGGTCTGGCAGCATACCCGGATACTTACTGCGTGTATGCATCCGATTCACTGGATACCCTGTACAGCCCTGACAGCCTGGTCAACGACAATGTGAGCGGCTGTACCGGCGGGGCACGCGATGTGGAGATCGGCCGTTCGGTTAAATATGTGGCCGTGCTGTTCAACGGCAAGGATGACTACCACCGCCCGAAGGAGTTTCAGCTGTGGTGCGAGGTGGAGGGCGACGAGCCGGTACAGACCGAAAACCTGTTCCGCCGTCCGGATGGAAGCAACGCGATCGCAAACTCCCGCGGGATTGCGATGAATGCCGCTTCGGGCTATGTGCAGAACAAGGATTCCATTACCAACGCCATCGGCGCGCTGACCGACGGGAATACGGCGCAGCACAACGACTGGCCGACCGCTACCGAATGGTATTACGGGGCGGAATACACCCTTGACGCGAGCTATCCCCTCGATCATCTGACCATCTATTCAGCGCTCGATGGACTGCCGGACAGCTACCGGGTATACGCGTCGGAAAACGCGGAGGATTTGTATAAGGCCGAAAGCGTTGTCGCAGACGGTATTCAGGCGGTCTTCGACAGACCGGTAGATGTAAAAATCGGCAAAACGGCGAAGTATGTCGCGATTATCGGTCTGGCCACCAGCGGCAACACCCGCCCGAAGGAGTTCGAGCTCTACGGCAGCGTAGAGACAACCGAGCCGTCGGATACCGAAAACCTGTTCCACAAGGCGGACGGGAGCAATGTGATCGAGGCCTCCCGCGGAATTACGATGAACATCGCGAGCGGCAATGTTAAGGATAAAGCCACCATTGATCAGACGGTCATCGGCGGGTTGATTGACGGCAACCTTACCGACAAATACGACCTGCCAACCTCAAACGAGTGGTATTACGGCGTGGAGTTCAGCCTAGACGGCGAATACTACGCTGACCACCTGACCATTTATGCGGCATCCGATCCGGCAGATACCTACCGGGTGTACGCGTCTGCGACGCTCGGCGCCCTGTATACGGCGGACAGCCTGGTCGCGGATGGCGTGTCGGTGCCGGCAAACACCGCGACCGATGTGGAAATCGGCAGGAACATCCGCTATATCGCGGTGCTGAGCACGGTGACGTCCGGCAATGCCCGCCCGACCGAGTTCCAGCTGTGGGGCGGCGAGAAGAAGGAGCAGCCGGATACCGGCGCTAAAAAGGTGCTCACCATCGGCAACAGCTTCTCGGAGAATGCCTCCATCTATGCCACCGAGATCGCACGGGCACAAGGCTATGACCTGACCTTTGCGTATTTGAAGCTCTCGAGTGGCACCATCGATCAGCACTGGCAGAACGCGCAGACGAACAACAGTGTGTACAAGTTCACCTACACCGATTCTGCCGGCCGGCACAACATCAAAAATGAGGGCGCCGGCGGCGCGACCATTCAGGAAGCGCTCGAATACATGGACTGGGACATTATCGTGCTCCAGCAGGGCAGTACTGCCTCCCACGACTATGCAACCTACGGCAACCTCGGCAATCTGATCAATTATGTACAGCAGTTCTGTCCGGATGCTGAGCTGATGATCCACGAGACGTGGAGCTGGGCCAACTGGCCGGCGGAACGGTTTGATGATATTGAGGCTGCCTACCACCGCGCCGCGAAGGAGAACGGCAATCTGCCGATCATCCATACCGGCCGCGCGTTCGAGTTCGCCCGTGAGGCGCTCGGCTCCCGCACAATCCTCAACGAGTCCGACAATCAGCACGCCAACGCCTACGGCCAGTTTGTGGCCGGCGCGAGTTATGTCACGGCGATTTTCGGCTGCGACATCCGCGAGAACACGTTTGGTGACGGCCATCCCGCCTTTGCCGATATCGACATGGATGTGCTGCGCAAGGCGGTCATGGATGCGGCGGACTACCAGCCCGAAGAGCCGGACCCCGGCGACGAGGACTTCGTGGCCGAGTGGCCGGAAGCGCCCGCCGGCGACAACCTGTTTGTCGGCGCGGACGCCACCCCGATTGTGGCGCCGGGCGGTGACTTCTCACAGGGCAAGTACTACAATTACAGCTTCATGGACGGCAGCAATAAAGCCGACCTGTCGGCACTCGCCGACGGCGACGTCACCAAGCATTACGACGCCTACGGATTTGGTGATAACAGCGATCTGCCCGGCGTACTGTATGATCTGGGAGCCTATTACGACGTCAGCCATATCCGCGGTTGGGCGGGCATTTACAACGCCTCCGCCTACTGCATTAATGGCTACCGGGTGTATGCCTCCGAGCTGCGTGAGGATCTGTTCAAGGAGGAGAGCCTGGTATTCTCCTACAGCAACGACAAAGACGTCAGCAGCATGTTCGCTTATGAGCCGGATGAGGCGCTTGGTAAGATCCGCTATATCGCGATTTTCCTGACCGATTCCCGTGACGGCGGCTGGCGGCTGCGTGAGTTCGCAGCCTATGGCACAAAATCCGCCGACCAGACCGGGCCGTCCGAGCCGGAAGTGCCCGACAAGCCCGACACCTACTACAAGGAATGGCCGGAAGCACCCTCGGGCGACAATCTGTTTGCGGGCGCACAGGCGTCCACCATCCTTGCGCCGGGCGGCGATTTCCTGGCTGCCAAGGAGCAGGCATATCCCTTTATGAACGGCAGCACCCCGGCCGGTCTGTCGGTGCTCATCGACGGCGACCTTACGCTGCATTACGACGCCTACGGCTTCGGGTCGAACGACAAGCCCGGCATCCTGTACGATCTGGGCGGGTACTACGATTTGAGCCATATCCGGGGCTGGGCCGGCATCTATAACAGCGAGAACTACCGCGTCTACGGCTACCGGGTGTATGCGTCGGATAACCTGGCCGATCTGTACAAGACGGGCAGCCTGGTGTTCGAGTACAGCGACCAGAAGGATCTCAGCAGCATGTTTGCGGCGGACGTCAGTCTGGAGCGGGTGCGCTACGTCGCCATTTTCCTGACCGATTCCCAGGATGGCGGCTGGAGGCTGCGTGAATTCGCAGCCTACGGCACAAAATCCGCCGATCAGACCGAGCCGCAAATTCCCTCGAGCATCATCGAGGGGCTGGACGCCGAGTATTACGGCGTGGCCACCGATGACCTCACCGACCCGGTTTACGCGGGTGCGAGCGCCGAAGTCGGCGCCCTCACCGACGGTAAGCGGGACAACGTGGAGTTCTGGGGCGGCAAGGACACCGAAAATTCGAAATTCGTTTTCATTTACGATCTGTACGCCAACTATGACCTCACCGGCGCGGCCGTCTACGCTTTCGCCGATATGATGGATACCGAGTTCGGCGTGCACAAGGGCATCCGTTCGGCTACCATCTACGCCTCCCGTACCTTCGACAGCCTGTTTGCCGAGAGCAACGGCGTTGTGGTCAAGGCGGATTACGCTGTGCCGGGTGCTGCGGACGAAACCTCATTCTATGAGGCCGACGCGCTGCCCTCCTGGAAGATGGCGCGCTATGTGGCGTTTGTGTTCACCATCGACGACTCCGCCTACGGGGCCTGCCGCCTCGAGGAACTGCAGGTATACGGTACCCTGAGCGCCACCCAAGACGAGGAGCCGGAAGAGGAGCGCCTGCCGCAGTATCTCGACATCAGCGGTGGTAATGGCGTGATCCTGCGCCTGTTCCAGAAAAACGGTCGGGACGACCTCACCGCGCTGGGCGCGAAACTGGTGGTCACCCTGTCAGAAGACAAGGCTGACCTCGATCCCGTCGCGCAGAAGCTCGGCGGACGGTTTACCGCTTCCAAGCTGTATACCGTGAAGCTGGTGGATGCCAGCGGCAAGGAAATTCCCCTCGACGGGCGGATCGTCCGGCTGAGCTTCCCGGCGGAGGATTCGTCCACCGAATGGAAGATTGCCTGCGTGGACGACAGCAGTGCGGAGCTCATTTCCAGCAGCCGCCTCGGCGATGCCTATACGGTAGAAACCGAGACCCTGCGCGCATATGCGACGGTCAAGGCCTCGTCCGGCGCGGCCGGTGACGGCAGCGAACCGGGCGGCGATGAACCGGCGGCCGCAGCTGCGGTGCTGCCGACCGTCCTGTGGGCGGTGGCCATTGTGCTCGGCGTGCTCGCTGCCGGAGGCGTCGTGCTGACGGTGGTGGCCGCTGTCAAGCGGAAGAAGGAAGAATAACCTTAAGCGGGCAAAACCCTTTGCCCATCCGGGGAAAGCGTCCCGCGGGCCGGAGGCTTGCGGGACGCTTTTTCCGCAGATGTATGTGCCGCGTGCGGGTAAGTGTCGGATATTGCACCGGCACGGCGGGTAAGCAGCGGCTTACGGCCGTTGTCCTGCGCCGGAGGGGCCATATCGGGAAAGGAATATACAGTATGAACAATCATGAAATTACAGTGCCGGCGAACGCCGCGCACCTGCGCTTTTTTGGGCGCACCGCCGCACATGTGCTGCCGGGGGCGGTGTTTTTCAACTGGAGCGGCTCCGGCTTCGCGTTCCGCTTCACCGGCACCGCCGCCTACGCGCGCCTGCGCACCGACCGACGGGGCGATGGTATCGCCGCGCCGCAGGATCGGGCGTATATAGGCGTGTTTGTGGACGGAGAGCCGCTGCAGTCGGCGCGCTTTTCTTTGGATGAGGAAGACGGCTGGTATCCCCTTGCGGTGGGGCTGGCCGATGGCGAGCATGAGATCCGGGTGGTCAAGCAGACCGAGGCGGGCTATGGCCGCGCGGCGGTGGAGGAGATCCGGGTGACTGGTTCCGCCGCGCCGCAGCCGACCGCCGCAAAGCCCCGCCGCATCGAGTTTATCGGGGATTCCATCACCTGCGGCTACGGCAATATCTGCTCGAACGAAAGCCCCGATTTCGTTACCCGTGAGGAAAACGCCTCGCTGACCTATATGGCGCTGTTGGCCGGCGCGTTGGACGCGGAGTTTTCCTGCGTGGCCGCCTCCGGCAACGGCATCGCGCACGACTACGGCGGAAACACCGTCAACTTGATTCCTGAGCTATATCCCTGCACCGATAAGCTGCTCGACGGGCACTACGGCCGGGAGCCGGAGCGCTGGGATATGGCGGCTGACCCGGTTGATCTGGTGGTCATCAAGCTCGGCGCCAACGATCAGCCCACCTGTGCGGGCGCCTATCTGCCTGAAGAAGAGCGCACGCCGGAAGCACTCGCCGCGTTGCGGGCGCTCTTCACCGACCGGCTGTACGCCTTCCTCGACGAGGTGTTTGCCCTGCGTGGGGACGTACCGGTGCTGTACTTGTACGAGCAGGATATGGCGCTGCACGACGAGATTGCCGGCACTCTTGCACGTTACGCCGCCGACCATCCCGGCCGCCGGCTGTACGGGCAGGAAATCCATTCCAAATATCCGCACGAAGGGGTGGGCGCAAACGGCCACTGGTCGTCTGTCACCCATGCCCGCGTCGCACGGGAGCTGTGCGCGAAGGTAAGGGAGCTGTTATGCTGAAGATCAGTGCCAACCGGCGGTATATCGTCGATGAGCGGGGGAAGCTGTTCCCGTATCTCGCCGACACCGCCTGGACCCTGCTGCAGCGGCTGGACCGCCGGGAAATCGTCGAATACCTGAACATCCGCGCCGCGCAGGGGTTTAACGCCGTGCAGGTGTCCGCCATTTCCGAACTCGATGGCCTTTACACTCCTAACCGAGAGGGCGCGCTGCCGTTTGCCGATGGCGACCCGATGAAGCCGGATGAGCGGTATTTTTCGCTGGTGACCTTCCTGCTGGGCGAGGCCGCCCGCCGGCGGATGGTAGTCGCGCTGCTGCCCACCTGGGGGGACAAGTTCAATCAGAAATGGGGCGTCGGTCCGGAGGTATTCACCCCGGAAAACGCCTTTGCCTACGGGGCGTATCTCGCTGGCCTCGCCGGCCGCTTCGACAATCTCATCTGGATGCTCGGCGGCGATCGGCCGATTGAAAACGAACGCCACCGCGCGGTCATCGACGCGATGGCGGCCGGCATCCGCAGCGGTGAGGGGCGGCGTCACCTGATGACCTATCATCCCTGCGGCGAGGCGTCGTCGGCCGACTGGCTCAAGGGGTGCGATTACCTCGATTTCCATTCCCTGCAGTCCGGTCATGGCTTCGGTGGCTGGCAGAGCCACCGGATGGTCGCGCGCACCCTCGCCGCCGAGGATAAGCCCTGCCTGGACGCTGAGTGCTTTTATGAGGATTTCCCGGTGGATTTCTGCCTTGATTGGGGCTACCGCTGGGGCCCGTCGGATATCCGACGGCGGGTGTATGCCAACCTCGTCAGCGGCGCGCTCGGCCACACCTATGGACATCAGAGCGTGTGGTGCTTCCGGGATAAGCGGGATGCAGAGTATCCTTACCGCTGGAAAGAGGCGCTGCACCGCCCGATGGCTTTGCAGATGAAGCAGGTCAACAAGCTTATTTCCTTTATTGATCTGCTCTCGCTTGAGCCGGGCGGCTTGTCCGCCAACTGCCTGTCCGCCGCCGGCAGCGACTACGCGCTGGTGTATCCCACCCGTGGGCGCCGTGTGTTTGTGGATATCGGCAAGCGGTTTGACGCCGTGCGGCTGCAATGGTACGATACCGCCGCCGGTACCCTGCTTGAGCCGAAGGGCGAGTACCGTGGCAAATGTGTCTTTACCCCGCCCAAACAGGGCGATCATATCCTGCTGCTGCGGGCGATATAAAAAGGCCGTGACACCTCCCGGTTTTCGGGGAGGGCGTCACGGCCTTTAATACACTGTCAATGGCTTGGCGGTCAAACCAGCATAACTTCAAGCGAAGTTTGGCCGCGAGTCCTAAAACAGTACCCATTCACGCGGATGTCCGCGGCCACCTACTTTTGGCCAAAGCGCCAAAAGTAGGCAAAAGCGCTTTTGTCCCGGCACCAAGCGAAAAACGCTGTCAGCGTTTTTCGACGATACCGAATCGATTGAGGGAGAATACCGTTTTCTCCTCATGCGGCTGAGAAGCGGGAGATGCGTTTGCATGCGGATGGCGATGCTCCTGTCGTGCCCCAAAGAGGAAAACGGATTTCCCCAAACGAGAGTTCGGTTTCCCCGCTCAGTCACATAAACGAGGGGAGCTGAACGGTTCAATCCCGGGGGGATTCGGGGAAAAAGTACGCCTGCATGGCGCACAGCAGCTCAGCGGCCGGCGGGTTTCCAGCCTCGCCGCCGATCACTGTGCATCCCCCGCAGCCGGGACATTCAGTATCGCCTTCCGGCGTCTTGACGGCTTTTTCTGCCGGGAAGACGGCACGGCACCGGATACAGCCGCACAGATCGCCCGGCGCGAACGGCTGTGGGTTGCGGCAGTGGTACAGCGCGATTGCGGTCACGGCCGACAGCGTTTCCTCCGGCCAGTCCGGCTGCCGGGGCTGGTAATGATCCAGCAGAAAACACAGGTAGGCGGTAACCGTGCGCATAGTCAGCAGATAGTACAGCAGGCATACGCCGAGCACAAAAACGAGGGCGAACAGCCAGAATGCCAGATCCGGCCGGTCTTGCCGGCGGCTTACCCACACGCACAGCAGCATGAGTGCCGCCAGCAAAAGTATGGCTAAGAGGTAACCGGATTTCCATTTCCGGCGAAACGGTTTAGCGGCTTCATCGCTGCCGTGGCGCAGCACGTTCATGAGCGCTGGCGTAAGCTTCGTTTTCAGCGCGCCCACCGCCTGTTTATACGCTTTCGACCCTTTTTCCAGCTGACGGATATGCCTTGCCTCCACGGGGTAAAAATCCAGCAGCTGCATCTGCGGCAGATTCATGGTCAGTCTCCTCTCTTTGTTTTCCTCTGCAAAAAGGCATAGTAAATTAGTCCCGTCGCGTCGGCAAGAAACCACCCGATCGGCACCGCCCACCAGATGCCGGGCAGCCCGATCGTCTCTATGGGCGCCAGCAGGTATGCCAGCGTCACCCGGGTGCCCAGCGAGATTACCGTGAGAACCACCGAAAACCCCGGCCGGCCGATCCCGCGGTACAGCCCGTACAGCAGGAACAAAACGCCGATGCCGAAGTAGCACGACCCTTCGATGCGCAGATATTCCACCCCGATGCGCAGGATCTCGGTCTCCTCCGGCTGCACGAACAGCCCCATCAGCGGCCGGGCAAACCCTACCACTACAGCCGAGATTGCTGCGCAGAACACCATCGCGGTCACCACCGCCGAGCGCAGCCCCCGCCGGATACGTGCGTGCTCGCCCGCGCCCTTGTTCTGGGCGATGAAAAACGAAAACGCATTGCCGAAATCCTGCACCGGCATATAGGCGAAGGAATCGATCTTCACCGCAGCCGCAAACGCCGCCATCACGGTGACGCCAAAACTGTTGACCAGCCCCTGCACCAGCAGGATGCCGAGGTTCATCACCGACTGCTGCACGCAGGTGAGCAGCGAATACTGCACAATCCGGCCCAGCACCGCCTTCTCAAAGCGGAAATCCGACCGCCGCGGCCGCAGCGCCGGGATTTTGACGAACACATACACTGCGATCCCGATGCCGGACACCGCCTGCGCGAGGATGGTCGCCAGCGCCGCGCCGCTCACTCCCAGCGGGATCACCACCACAAACAGCAGGTCGAGGCCGATATTGAGCACCGCCGACACCGCCAGGAAGACAAGCGGCACCGCCGAGTTGCCTGCCGCCCGCAGCACCGCCGCGAAATAGTTATACACGAATACGAAAAAGGTGCCGATAAAGATGATGAACAGGTAGGAGCGGGTGAGCGCGAAAACATCCTCCGGGATCTGCAGCAGCCGCAGAAACGGGTCGATCAGCGCGAGTGCCAGCCCCTCAATAAGCAGCGCCGCCGCGCCGATGAACCCGAAGGACAGCACCATGCTGTGCTTCATCGCGGCGGTGTCGCCCGCGCCGTACTGCATCGAAAACAGCATCCCGCTGCCCATGCACAGCCCCAGCACCACCGAGGTCAGGAACACCATTACCGCATACGACGCCCCGACCGCCGCCAGCGCATCCGGTCCGAGGAACCGCCCCACGATCAGCGTGTCCGCGACGTTGTACACCTGCTGGAGCAGGTTGCCTGCGATCATCGGCGCCGCGAACCGCAGCAGGCTGCGGGTTACCGGCCCTTTTGTCAGGGAGGTCTGCATGCTTCATCGTCCTTCTGTCTGGAATGCTGCGGGGCGGATGGCGCATGCCGCGCCCGTCCTGTTTATGGTACCGGATACGCCGCGGATTGTCAATCCCGGCGCCCGACAGAAAAGCTGCGGGGATCGTCGGTTTCCCCCAGAAACCACGTGATGGGAATCCCCAGAACCCGGGAAAACGCCATCAGCTCCAGATCGGTGATATAGCGGTCGCCGGTTTCCATCCGGGACAGGATGTTTTTGGACAGAACGATGTTTTCCTTTGTGTGCATGAGGGCGATCAGGTCATCCTGCGTCAGTTTGGGAATGTGCAGGGCGCGCGCCGCCCGGATGCGGTGGCCGCTTATGTTTTTTCTTCCTGTCATCGGCGGCAGGCGGCGTTTTTGTGCTGCCTCCTTTTGGTCTGTACGGAGACAGGGATGCGGATGTTGGCCGGAAAGCATGGTGTTTCCTCCTTATTTTATAGAATGGGAACTCCCGCAAAAATAAACGAAAATTCTGGAAAGACGGGCAGAGATATGCTACAATAACAGAGATTATAATGTTTCTTGCGGATAGTTCATCATAATAGAATTAAATTCTATTATATTAGAATAATAACATCATTTACAGCATTTGTCAACAAAGAATTCTAATTTATCAGAACGTTTAGGGTGGGTGAGATTAATGTCTGTATCCTATAATGGTTTGTGGAAGCTTCTTATCGATAAAAATATGAAAAAGCTAGAGTTGCGCGATGTGGCCGGGATCAGTAATGGCACGTTGGCGAAGCTGGGAAAAAATGAGCCGGTGGCGTTGACTGTGCTGGAACGAATCTGCAAGGCGCTGGGCTGTCAGATCGGCGATATCGTCGAATACGTGCCCGACTTAGAGGAGTAAGCGCTCTATGAGGACGTGTCTGCCGGTTATCGACAGATATACTTGTGTCCGCAGCTTGCGGTGCGGTTTGGCCGCACAGCTAGAATCGGTATCCATTCGCACGGGTGCCCGCGGCCACGTCCTTTGACCGGGGCGTCAAAGGACGCAAAACGCCCTTTTCCCCCGGCGCCCGGCGGTTACGCCCTACGGCGTCCCGCAACGGCGCCGAACTGGTTGGGGGAAAATCTGTTTTTCCTCATGCGGCGGCGGGCGGGAGATGAGTTTTTCCGCTGACACCAGCGGCGGGCGGATACTTCCAGCGTGGGCCGGCTCGATTCGGCAGATAGGGCATAGACAGAATGTCCCATAAATATCGCACTTGGACAGGACGCAAAAGCCGGAGGCCGGCCGAGGATTTGCTGCTCAACCGGAGCCGCGGCGTGGAAATCGCTTGCGATTTCGCTTGCCGCGAGTATATAAGTGGGAAAAGCAATTTTTGCGTCCTTTTGTTTGCTGACAAAAGGACGTGGCTGCCCGGCATCGGGCAAAGGGGTGCTGCCGGTTATCGGCAGACATACTTTTGTGCGAGTATGCGGCGCAAAAACTTTCCGCGTGATAACACACCTGTGCCGCGCCGCACCCCCCTTTTGGCCAAAGCCCGAAAAGATCAAAGGTGCGCTGTTACGGGAGGGGACGTTTCGCGCGATGCGCGAAACTCCCACAGGAACCGCCAGCTGGCGGTTTCTGTTGCGCTTTGGCTCCCCGGCGCCGGACTGGTTGGGGGGAAATCTGTTTCTCCTCATGCGGCTGAGGGCGAGGGACACGTTTTTCCGTTGACACGAGCGGTGGGCGCGCATTTTCGGCATCGGCCGGTCTTACAATAAAGTTCGTAAATGCGAATATAAAATATTGAATTGCAAATTAATTGTACCATATACAATACAATTGTCAAGACTTAAAATTTGTTTTTGTGTATTTTTTGTTTAAAATATAGAAAATAAAGTACTGTTATGTTATAATTAGTCTAAAAAATGTTGGAGGAAATATATGGCGCTCAGTTATAAGAAGCTTTGGATTTTGCTGATTGAAAAAGAGCTGAAAAAAACGGATTTGAAGAAGCTGTGTGGAATAGGGCCGTCAACGTTAGCAAAGCTGAGTAAAAACGAGTCGGTTTCGATGGATGTTTTACAGCGTCTCTGCAAGGCGCTGGGCTGTCAGATCGGCGATATCGTCGAATATGTGCCCGACCCGGAGGCGTAAGCACTCCACGGGATGCTTTCCAGCGTGGGCCGGACCGATTCGGCAGATAGGGCATAGACAGAATGTCCCATAAAAATCGCGCTGCGATAGGACGCCGCTGCCATTCGGGGCTTTTGCCCAAATTTCTGCCGGCAAAAACGTAAAAAATCTCTGAACACCGGCGGCTACCCTCTTGCCAACCGGGAAAAATTGTTATACTATTAACAAGTGAGGGTTTTGGCAAAAAGCCTTTACCGGCAGACCGGATCCGGACGGCAGAACGCCGCCGGAAGGAAAGCGGGAAAGCGGCCGGCGCCAGCCGGGACGACGGACCGCATGAAGATAACATGACAGCGAAAGGATGAAAGGCTACCATGAATTATCGGAACAAAAAGACCATCGAGGACATCGACGTAAACGGGAAGAAAGTTCTCGTGCGCTGCGATTTCAACGTCCCGCTGGCCGACGGCGTCATCACCGATGACAAGCGTATCCGCGAGTCCATCCCCACGATCAAATACCTCGCGGACCACGGTGCGCGGGTGATCCTCTGCTCCCACCTGGGCCGTCCGAAGGATGAGGAATCCAAGAAAAAGTGCACTCTCGCGCCGGTCGCGAAGCGCCTGGGCGAGCTGATGGGCCGCGAAGTGAAGTTCACCACCGACATCATCGGCGACGAAGCCCATGCGATGGCTGACGCCCTCAAGCCGGGCGAGATTATGGTCATCGAAAATGTGCGCTTCTATAAAGAAGAAACCAAGAACGATCCGGATTTTGCCAAGGCGCTCGCCTCGCTCGCGGACATCTATGTCAACGACGCGTTTGGCACCGCCCACCGCGCGCACGCGTCCACCGCAGGCGTGGCCGACTACCTGCCGGCGGTGTGCGGTTACCTGATCCAGAAGGAAATCACCATCATGGGCGATGCCCTCGCCAACCCGAAGCGCCCGTTCGTCGCAATTCTCGGCGGCGCGAAGGTATCGGATAAGATCGGCGTCATCACCAATCTCATCGATAAGGTGGACACCCTGATCATCGGCGGCGCGATGGCGTACACCTTCCACGTGGCGGAGGGCCGCCACGTCGGCGATTCCAAGTTTGAGCCGGACAAGGTGGATCTCGCCAAGGAGATCCTCGCGAAGGCCAAGGCAAAGGGCATCCGTTTCCTGCTGCCGGTGGATACCATCGCGGGTGATGCGTTTGATGCAAACGCGAATGTCCGGGTGTTTGAAGGCGAGATCGAAGACGGTTGGATGGGCCTGGATATCGGCCCGAAGACCCAGAAGCTGTTTGCGGATGCGCTTAAGGGCGCCGGCACGGTGGTTTGGAACGGCCCGATGGGCGTCAGCGAGATGAAGCCGTTTGCGGGCGGCACCATTGCGGTGGCCAAGGCGATTGCGGAGGGCGACGCAGTGTCCATCATCGGCGGCGGCGACTCTGCGGCGGCGGTCGAGCTGCTCGGTTTTGCCGACAAGATGACCCACATCTCCACCGGCGGCGGCGCGTCGCTGGAGTTCCTCGAGGGACTGGAGCTGCCGGGCATCGCCTGCCTCAACGACAAGTAAGAAACTCGCTTAAGCCGGCCCTCGCGGCCGGCTTTGCGGCTGTAACGGGGGAACCCGTGCCGCCGCGGATAAAAACGGATAAAAGGATGGTTGAATATGGGTAAATATGTTATCGCAGGCAACTGGAAAATGAACAAGACACCGGACGAGGCCGCGGCGCTCATCGAAGCGATCAAGCCGCTGGTCAAGGACGCGCAGTGCGAAGTTATCGTGGGCGTGCCGTTTGTGGATCTGCCCGCCGCGCTGGAAGCGGTTAAGGGCAGCGCCATCGGCGTGGCTGCGCAGAACTGCCACTGGGAAAAGTCCGGCGCGTTCACCGGCGAGATTTCTGCCGAGATGCTCAAGGCGATGCAGGTCGGCACTGTCATCCTCGGCCACAGCGAGCGCCGTACCTATTTCGGCGACACCGACGTGACCGTTGCCAAGCGGGTGCGCGCGGCGCTGGACGCGGGGCTGCGGGTGATCCTGTGCGTGGGTGAATACCTCGAGCAGCGCGAGCAGGGCGTGACCGGCGAGGTCGTCGCCATGCAGACCAAGATTGCGCTCGGCGGCGTTTCGGCCGAGGAACTGTCCCGGATCATCATCGCGTATGAACCGGTGTGGGCGATCGGCACCGGCCGCACCGCCACCGCCGAGCAGGCGAACGAGGTGTGCGCCCTCATCCGTGCCACCCTCGCGGGACTGTATGACGAGGCGGCTGCGAAAGCGGTCACCATCCAGTACGGCGGTTCGATGAACGCTGCGAACGCGGCTGAGCTGCTCGCGCAGCCGGATGTCGACGGCGGGCTCATCGGCGGTGCTTCGCTCAAGCCGCAGGATTTTGCCACCATCGTTGCGGCAGCGAAATAAGCGCTGAAAGCATGCAGTCGGGGGCGGGCGGTAATCCGCCCGCCCTTGTTTTTTCGGCCGATTGATATTCAGCGGCTGTGACGGCCATCCTAAGATAAGCAGAAAGGAAAAGGATATATGAAAAAACCGCTTGCACTCATCATTATGGACGGCTACGGCCTCAACCCCGACACCTACGGCAACGCCGTGAAGGCGGCGGACGCACCGCATCTGCATAAGATCTTCACCGAAAATCCCTGCACCGCCATCGGCGCCTCCGGCATGGATGTCGGCCTGCCGGACGGGCAGATGGGCAACAGTGAGGTTGGTCACACCAACATCGGAGCCGGCCGTATCGTGTATCAGGAGCTTACCCGCATCACCAAATCGATCGCCGACGGCGATTTCTTCCAGAATCCCGCCCTGCTTTCCGCGATGGAAGCGGCGAAAAAGCCGGGCGCTGCGCTGCACCTGATCGGTCTGCTGTCCGACGGCGGCGTGCACAGCCACAACGGGCATCTGTACGGCTTGCTGGAGATGGCCAGACGCAGCGGAGTGAGCGAGGTGTTCGTCCACTGCCTGATGGACGGCCGCGACGTGCCGCCGACCTCCGGCAAGGGCTTTGTCGAGGAACTGGAAGCCAAAATGCAGGAAATCGGTGTGGGGAAAATCGCGACCGTGATCGGCCGCTACTACGCGATGGACCGCGACAACCGCTGGGAGCGGGTGGAGAAGGCGTACGCCGCGATGGTATACGGCGAGGGCGTGCAGAATGCCGACCCGGCTGCCGCGGTGCAGGCGTCCTATGACGGGGACGTCACCGACGAATTCATCGTGCCGGTGGTGTGCGGCGACGGGAAGATCAAGGCGAACGACGCGGTGGTGTTCTTCAACTTCCGCCCCGACCGCGCCCGCGAAATTACCCGCACCTTCGTCGATCCGGATTTCACCGGTTTCTCCCGCAAAAACGGCTTTTTCCCGCTGACCTATGTCTGCATGACCCAGTACGACGCGACCATGCCGAACGTCCAGGTCGCTTTTCGTCCGCAGTCGCTCGACAACACCTTTGGGCAGTATATCTCCGATAAAGGGCTGACTCAGCTGCGTATCGCGGAAACCGAGAAATACGCCCACGTCACCTTCTTCTTCAACGGCGGCGTGGAAAAGGAATACCCCGGCGAGGATCGCGTGCTGATCAATTCCCCGAAGGTCGCGACCTATGACCTGCAGCCGGAGATGAGTGCGTACCTCGTGTGCGATGCGGTGGTGGAGCGGATCCGATCCGGTAAATACGACGTGATCGTGCTCAACTACGCCAACTGCGACATGGTCGGCCACACCGGCGTGTTCGACGCGGCAAAAGATGCCGTCGAGGCAGTGGATAAATGCGTGGGCCGTACTGTCGATGCGGTGCTCGAAATGGGCGGTACCGCGCTGATTACCGCTGACCACGGCAACGCCGACAAGATGTACGAGGCGGACGGCTCGCCGTTTACCGCACACACCACCTTCCCGGTGCCGTTCTGCGTCGTGGGCACGTCCTGCGAGCTGCGCGAGGGCGGACGGCTGGCGGATATCGCGCCGACCATGCTGAAGCTGCTCGGCCTGCCGCAGCCTGCCGAAATGGACGGCGTGAGTCTGATCAAATAATTAGCCTGTACAGGGAGGGCGCTATGGACGTTCCGGTGATGACCTTCAACATCCAGCATGGCGTCGATTATAACCGGGTGCTCAGTGCAGCTGGGACAGCAGCGGCTGATGGAGCCGGCGAGAATCCGGCCGGTATCAACCTGTCGCAGGTTGCACAGGCGATCCGGCAGTGCGGCGCCGAAATCGTCGCGCTCAACGAGGTGCGCGACGTGATGCCCGGCGTCGTTCACCCCTGTTTCACGCCGCAGGTGCGTATCCTCGCTGAAGCTGCCGGATTTCCGTATGCCTATTTCGGCCGCGCCATCGATCTTCCCGGCCAGGGGCTGTACGGCAACGGTCTGCTCTCGAAGCATCCCATCCGTTCGGCCCGCACCGTCATGGTGCCGGATCCCGTGGTGAAGGATGAACCGGCGTGGTACGAAACCCGCTGTGTGATCCGGGCGGAAATCGATATCACCGATCCGAAAACCGGTGTATGCAAGCCGTTGACGGTGCTGGTGACGCATATGGGGTTGGCCTCGTCCGAGCAGAAAAATGCGGTGCAGACCGTTCTGGAGCAGCGGGTTCCCGGCGAAGCAACTCTCCTGATGGGAGATTTCAATCTCGAGCCGGACAGCCCGATCCTCGCGCCGCTTTTTGAAGTGTTCCGCGATGCAGCGGTGCTGCTGCCGTCGGATACGCGTTCCTACCCGTCGGATAATCCCGACTGCAAAATCGATTATATTCTCGCGGACGGCCCGGTGAGCTTTTTAAAGGCGGCGATCCCGCCGCTTGTCGTCAGCGACCATCGTCCGCACACCGCTGTTATCGCGCTGTAATCCTGAAAACCCGCCTGCCGGAGTTTCCGACAGGCGGGTTTTGTTTACGAAAATGAATATAATCGAAAAATTCAACAAAATGTATATTAAAAACATGCCATTAGACAAAAAACGCCGCCGTACCTGAAAGGTACGGCGGCTGTACGTACTTATTTTCCCGGACGATTGCCATAATACCGCCGGCGGCGTTTTTTTCCGCCGTTTTGCGGCGCTGCATGGTGCGGTCCGGCTGAGGCGCCCTTTGGCGCGGGGGTATTCCGGTGTTCCTGCACCGCTGCGGCTTTCGGCGCGGGCGGCGCCACCCGCTTGGGCGCGGTCGGTTCCTGCGGCGGCTGCCGGCGGGCGGGGCGGGGTTGGGGCTGCTTTTTTGGAGTGAGCGTAAAAATTTCCATCGGATACGGGTGATTTTCCACCACCGGCACCGGCCGTTTCATCAGCTTTTCGATATCCTTCAGCAGCGGCTTTTCGTCGATGTTGCAGAACGCGATGGCCTTGCCGGTATGCCCGGCACGCCCGGTACGCCCGATGCGGTGGACATACGTCTCCGGTACCTCGGGCAGGTCGTAATTGACCACGTGGGACAACTCCTCGACGTCGATGCCGCGTGCAGCAATGTCGGTCGCCACCAGCACGCGGATGGTGCCGTCCTTAAAATTACCGAGCGCCTGCTGGCGGGCGTTCTGCGACTTATTGCCGTGGATCGCCTGCGCGGCGACGCCGGCACGGTTGAGATCGCGCGCCACCTTGTCGGCGCCGTGTTTAGTTCGGGTAAATACCAGCGCGGAGCGGATGTTTTTGTCCGCAAGCAGGTGCACAAGCAGGTCGGTCTTGTGCGGCCGGTCGACGAAATACACCGACTGGTCGATTGCTTCGACCGGCGAAGACACCGGTGTGACCGCAACCTTTACCGGATCGTGCAGCATCGAATCCGCCAGTTCCGCGATTTCGGGCGGCATGGTGGCGGAAAACATCATAGTCTGCCTCGCGGCGGGCAGTTTCGCGATCACCTTTTTTACATCGTGGATAAAGCCCATATCCAGCATGCGGTCGGCCTCGTCGAGCACAAAAATCTCCACCCGGCTCAGATCCACGAGCTTCTGGCCGATCAGGTCGTTGAGCCGGCCGGGGGTCGCCACGAGGATATCCACCCCGCGGCGCAGCGCAGCCACCTGCGGAACCTGCGACACGCCGCCGAAGATCACACAGTTAAGCAGCCGGGTATGCCGGCCGTAGGCGTCAAAACTCTCCTTGATCTGGAGAGCGAGTTCCCGCGTCGGGGTCAGGATCAGCGCCCGCACCGGGCGGGGCGGCTGACCGGCGTACCGCGCGGCGGACAGCCGTTGCAGGATCGGCAGCGCAAACGCCGCGGTTTTGCCGGTGCCGGTCTGCGCGCAGCCGAGCAGGTCGCAGCCGCTGCACGCGGGCGGGATCGCCTGCGACTGAATGGGGGAGGGCTCGGTATAGCCCGCTTCTTCGACCGCGCGAAGCAGCGGGTCGGCCAGGGGCAGCTGAGAAAATGTCATCGAATCGGATTCTCCGTTTTTCTGTAAATTTTTGTTATGACGTTTAAGCAGGCGCCGGCCCGCCTCCTTCGTCGCGGGATATCAGCCGTCTGCCGTTTCGTCCCGAACAGGCGCAAGCCCTTTTCGTCCGCAGACAGGCCGAGGTGCCTATCCGCATACCCGGTGGGATGCTGCGGTACGGGACGTATTTTGGGGCGGGGGGATGTGCTGGTTTATCGACGGCGCTGGGGCGGTATCTTGGCCATAGTTATTCCGGCTTGTCCGGATATACCGCGCGGCGCAGCACGGCATACGCTGCGGCGGGCTCGTCCACCGTGAGCACCCGTTGCTCCATCGGGCAGAAACCATCGCCGGTGCGGTTGCGGATCATCGGCACCCGTTCGCCGCAGGCATAGGGTACCCCATGTGCACGCAGCACCTTTTCCGCCGGGACACTGAGCACCCCGGCGTACACCTGTGCCGCGCCGCCATACAGGAACAGCAGCGCGGCCGACCGGCCGATCACCTTGTCGGCCACCGCCGCGCCGCGGAAGAAATCCGGATCGGCCGAAAGCCGGTCGAGCACCGGCCGGATGCCGCGCCCATAGTCGGTGAATACGTTGGTTTCCCGGAAGGTCAGCAGCGACGCGCCGGATTCCGCCAGCGCCCGCCGCTGCACGTCAAAGTCCATCACGCTGCAGCCACCCCGCTTTCCTGGCCGCCAGCAGCAGAAGCGGCACCAAAATCCATTGTAGCACGATGCCCGGCAGTCCCGCGACCGTCGCGGTCCATGCGGCGGCGGCTGAGAAGGCGCCGAGATGCAGCAGGCGGCCTGCAACAAACAATGCGAGCGCATAAATCAGCCGGCCGGCGAGCTGCGCGAGCGGCAGTCCTGCCCAAACCGGCAGCTTAAGCCGACGGATGGCCAGTCCGGCAAAAAAGCCGTAGGCCGCCAGTTCGCACACCATGAACGGCAGCCGTATAAGTGGCGGCATGCCGGTGAACGCACTCAGGCAGGGGGTGATTCCCCCGAGGGCCAGCCCCCACCACGGGCCGAGAAAAAAGCCGCCCAGAAGCACCGGGATGTGCATCGGCAGCCACACACCGCCGGCTGCCGTACCGCCTACCAGATGGAATACCTGCGGGAACAGCACGCCCAGCGCGAGCAGCAGACCGCCTGCCGCGACGGTGCGCGCTTTAGAGGATGTCATAGATTGGACCGCCTTTCCGGAAACGAGGCGTCGCCCCGTACCTCACCGCCTTTGGAGAGGCAGACAAAACTTCTGATAAGACTCACTGAAGTTATTTAACGTCTGCTGCAAACTTTGCCGCGACCTCCTTCATGCGGCCGGGGATGTCGATGTGCTGCGGGCAATGCTTCGCGCATTTGCCGCATGCGCGGCACAGATCCGCCTTGCCCTCCACGGCAGCATACGCCGCAGCCGCCTCTTCGGCGGACACGACCGCGCTGCGGTTGTAGGCCTCGAACACTTTCGGGATTTCCACCCCAAATGGGCAGGGCATGCAGTAGGCGCATTTGGTGCAGGGGACGAGCGCCATTGTATCGTAGGCAGTTTTGGCGTCGGCAAACATGGTGCACTGCGTATCGGTGAGCATGCCGGGCAGGGCACGCGAAGCGTAGTCGAGGTTTTGCTCGACCTGCTCCATCGTGCTCATGCCACTGAGCAGAAGGCTGACCTCCGGGCGATTCCATACGAAGTCGAGCGCCCACTCCACCGGGCTGCGTTCTTTGGTAAGCACCCGCTGTACGCCCGGCACAGGGCTTGCCAGCTTGCCGCCGAGCAGCGGCTCCATCACGATCACGCCGAGCCCTTTGGCGGCGGCATATTCCAGACCGCGCAGCCCGGCCTGATGGTCGATATCGATGTAGTTGAACTGGATCTGGCAGAATTCCCAGCCATCATAGCTGTCGATGATCCGCCGGAAGGTGTCGAAATCGTCGTGGAACGAAAAGCCGATGTGTCGGATTTTGCCGTCTGCTTTCGCCTTCTCCATCTTGTCTATCAGCCCGAACGGCACCGCCACATTGTCCCAACCACCCCGGTCGAGCGCGTGCATCAGATAGAAGTCGATCGCGCCGATGTCCAGCCGCTCAAGCTGGGTTTCCAGGCAGCGGTCAAAATCTTCCGGGCTCTTGTGCAAGCCGATTGGTGATTTGGTCGCCACATAGGTCTTTTCACGATAGCCGTCTTTGAGCGCCTTGCCGACCAGGCTCTCACTCTTGCCGTCGTGGTAGAAATACGCCGTGTCCACATAGTTGACCCCGCCGTCGATCGCGCGGCGGATCATGCGGATCGCTTCCGGCTCGTCGATTTCTCCGCCCGCCATCGGCATGCGCATCGCGCCGAAGCCGAGCGCCGAAACCTTTTCCGCCATGCGGCCGAATTGCCTGTACTGCATGGTCATCGCCTCTTCTTTTCAAATTCGCTGCGGCCTGTCCGGCCATTCGATACAGTATACCATATTCCTGCCCGCAGAGCAAGTGCGGGGCGGAGGGAAAACATATCCGGCCGGAATTGCACAATCCTTGGGAATGTGGTAAGCTGGGATTGGAACCTGCATGCAGCGCGTGCAGACAGGCGGACGCCGGCGCAAAAAGGCCGGGAGCAACAGGGGGATAGCAACATGACAACCTATCGGCGGCTAACGGCGTCGGAAATCGACCGGGCGCTGTTTGCCGGGTTTGTCCGGCGGCAGGAGGTGACCCGCTGCTGGCGGAAGATCAACGGCGCATGGCAGATCCGGGATATCGCATTTGTTGATGACTGGTCGGAAGAGGATTATGCGTTTCTGGTGACCTGTCTGCAAAACACGGTCTGTACCGGCGGCGCGGTGTTCGGGGCGTTCGCGGACGGTGTGCTCAAGGGCTTTGTGTCGGTGGAGTCCGCTCCGCTCGGCAGAAACGGCGATTACCGCGACCTGTCGAGCCTGCACGTCTCGCAGGAACTGCGCGGGCAGGAGATCGGCCGGCGGCTGTTTGCGCTCGCACGGGAGTTCGCGCGGGAGCAGGGCGCACTAAAGCTCTATATTTCCGCCCACTCGGCGGTCGAGACGCAGGCGTTTTACCGTGCGATGGGCTGCACCGAGGCGCAGGAGTATGATCCTGAGCATGTGGAGCGGGAGCCATGCGACTGCCAGCTCGAATGCCGGGTGTAAGATAAACAGGCGCCACCCCGGTCGCTTCCTGCGGTGCAGGATGCCGACCGGCAAATAAGGAGGGAAACCCTTATGCGGCTTTGCATTGCTGCCGCTCCATGCAGGGTCTGACGGCGGACACGCCGCATGGAGCTTACATTACTGTCCGCGTCAGGCTTTGCATTTCTATCGGATGATTTTTCACGATAAAAAGGAGCAAAGCTAAAATGAAACAGGTAAAAATTTTCCACGGCCTGGGTCCGTTCCTGCTGCTTTGGAGCACCCAGGCGCTTTCCTCGCTCGGCAGCGCCATGACCAGCTTCGGCCTGGTCATCTGGTCGTATCAACAGCACGGCTCCGCGCTGACCACCGCGCTTTTGTCGGTGTGTACCTATGCGCCGTATGTGCTGCTGAGCATTTTTGCCGGCGTGATCAGCGACCGGTGGGATAAACGGCGTATCATGCTCGTATGCGACACTCTGGCCGCCGCTGTCACACTTACGGTATGGGCGCTGCTGCATACCGGGCGGCTGGAGGTATGGCACCTGTATCTGCTCAACGCGGCCAGCGGCCTGATGAATGCAGTGCAGCAGCCTGCCTCCGAGGTGGCGGTGAGTCTGCTGACTCCGAAAGAGCAGTATCAGCGGGTCGGCGGCCTGCGCGCGCTGTCCGGTTCGCTGGTGACGGTATTGACCCCGCTGCTCGCGACCGCCATTACTGCTCTGGCGGGGATGAATGCGGTGATTCTTGTGGATCTCGTGACCTTCGCGGCCGCCTTTGCGGCGTTGTTCGGGTTTATCCGGCTGCCGAAGGATGTGTGTCCGGCCGGCGAGCGGGAATCTTTCCGCCGTGCGGCGGGCGACGGCTTTTTGTATTTGCGCCGCAATCCCGGCATCCTCGGCCTGATTGCGTTTCTCGCCGCGATCAACCTGATTGCCTCGATGTATGAAGCGGCGCTGCCCGCAATGGTGCTTTCCCGACAGGGCGGCGGACAGGCGGCTCTCGGCGCAGTAACTGCCTGTGCGGGTGTCGCCAACCTGGCTGGCAGCGTGCTGGTATCGCTGCTGCCCGCACCGAAAAACCGGGTGCGGGTGATCGGCAACGCCCTGCTGTTTGCGATGTCTACCGAGAACTTTTTTCTTGCCTTCGGCCGCAGTGCGCCGGTGTGGTGTGCGGGAGCCATACTCGGCTGGCTGGCGATTCCGCTGATGAACGCCAACCTCGATGTGGTCCTGCGTTCCCATATTCCGCTCGACCGACAGGGACGGGTATACGCTGTACGCAACGCCCTGCAGTTTTTCACTATCCCTGTGGGTTATCTGCTCGGCGGGGTGCTGGTGGACCGGGTGTTTGAGCCGCTGATGGCGGCACAGCCGCCAGACAGCCCGCTCACCGCCGCGTTCGGCAGCGGCAAAGGCTCCGGCGCGGCCGCGCTTTACGCTGTGCTGGCGGTTGCGGGAATTCTGGTATGCCTGCTGTTCCGCCGGTTCCGGCCGATTCGTGCGCTGGAAAAGCAGGAACAATAAAATAGGAAAGTATAGAAGGCCGCCGGAGCAATCCGGCGGCCTTCTTCTATACGGCGTTATTCCGTGCCCTCCAGCAACGGGCGGTGCACCGCCGCGAGCAGCTCGTGTCCCCGGGCGGTCGGGTGCGGGTCAAAATCCAACGTGCCCCAGTCGTCGCCGTCCACGTGCGCGTTGGTCAACCGGGTATCGCCGGTGTCGGCAGCAAAGGCCGCGGCGGCGTCCGCGAGCAGGCAGCCATTTTCCTCGGCGATGCGGCGAATGGCGGCGCACAGCTGTTCCATATACGGCGCGGCTACCGCCTCGAAGTCAAGGACGACCGCATCTCCGCTTTTGAGCGCGACACCGTCAAAGGGGTTGTATATCGTCATCAGCACGATGCGGGCGTTCGGGTTGTGCTCCCGCAGCAGCGCAATGGTTGCGGGAAGGTCTTCCATCAGCTGCCGGCAGCCCTCATCGGTGATCTCCTGCAGCCGGCCGCCGCTGAGGAAAGCCCGGATTTGCAGTATCAGCTGGCCTATTTCAGTCAGCGATAGCCCCGCCAGATCCGCGGGGGAGGACAACTCACCGAACAGCTGCTGCAGCTCGGCGGACAGTGGTCCGAGCAGGTTGTTGCCGCCGATGCAGATGGTGATCGCGTCGGCATTCTCCAGCAGATGCTGCGCATCCCCGCCGCCGGTCAGCAGCGCGGAAACCTGCGTGTGCATCTGCGCGGTGGTATGGCCGCTGACCGCGAAATTGCTGAACTCCACCCCGTCATAGGCGGCGCCGATCTCGTCCCGCAGCCGTTCGGGGTAGCTCTTTTCTCCGTCCGCCAGCCCGTATCCCGCTGGGATGGAATCCCCCAGCGCGGCGTACCGCCATACGGTGGCTGCCGCGGATTCCGGTGCAGATTCGGTCGGCGTACCGCTCCGGCAGCCCCCGAGCAGCAGCACCGCTGCCGCCAGAAGAAATGCGTATATTCTGTGTTTCATCCGGGTGCCTCCTTTCGCCGTTCCCTATTAGTCCTATGCAGCCCGGGCAGGTCCTATACGCAGCGGAATGCGGCTGCACGGGCAGAAAAAACCGGCATCCGGGAGGATGCCGGAAAAGGGCGGATAGAATCAGCCGAGCGGCGGCGCATTGTCGTCGGTCGGCGGTACAGGATGCTCCGCCTCGTCTTTTTTGCGTTTTTTCTCATAATACGCGAGTACCCCCGCCACCACCAGCACGGCTACGCATACGCCGATCAGGATAAAGGGTACCAAATTCATCGGGACTCCGGTAACCGGGCTCATAGACAAACGCTCCTTTCACCAAAACACGCAGGCGGTCAGGCTGCTGAGCAGGCCGTATTCCTCCGCCAGCCAATACAGACCTTCCAACGTCGCGCCGAGCAGGATGGCCAGCAGCAGAATGATCAGTACCGCGATAATCAGCGCCACGATCAGTTTGGCAATGATGCGGCGGGCTTTTTCGTCCATACTCCGACCTCCCTGCAAGCCCTATTGTAACATATTCCGCCGCGAATGCAAGCAAAAGCAAAAAAAGTTCTTGCAAAATCCGCGCGGACAGTGTAGAATATATGAGGTCAAAAGATAACCGCCCGTGGCGAAGCTGGATATCGCAGTGGATTCCGATTCCAAAGGCCGGGGGTTCGAATCCCTCCGGGCGGGCCAAAAAAGGGAAAACCGTACGCGGCAGCGTGCGGTTTTTTCTTTTTTATTCCCATCCCCACCAGGGAGGCGAACGCCCGCGGGTTCAGAATCCCTCCGGGCGGGCCAGACCTGCGGTCGGCAATTCGTAATGAGTTGCCGGCCACTTTTTTATCTTGTGGCTCGACCATAAGTAGGGTTTATTTTGTCTCATCCTTACAGAAAACAGACGCCGCATACGTCAGTATGCGGCGTCTGTTTTTTATTCGGAGGGATTCGGACCCGGAGAGGGTAAACGACGTTGAAAAACATCCCGGCTTATCGGCGCGATACGGGAATGTTCTATCCCGGCACAAAAACCGATGCAGCCGGTTTCGCGTGACAAAGCGGCGCGCGGATGGTATACTGTGGACAAAGGCTGTGCGCTCCGTTTCGAAGGTGCGGCATACGGGCATACTATCTTCATCGGAGCTGCGCTGCATCGGGAAGCGGTTGTCCGGAAAAGAGAAGGGAGCGGAAAATATGGAAGGAAAACGGCTGACGATGCTGGACCTATTGGTGGAAACCCACATCGGGCTGGAGCGGCAGGGGCCGGGCAGCCCGGAGGCGACGACCCGGGCACTGAGCTTCGTGGAAAATCCCCGCGCGATCAGGCGCACGGCGGATTTGGGCTGCGGCACCGGCGGACAGACAATGATGCTCGCACAGCATCTGGGGGGCACTCTGGTTGGTCTGGACCAGTTTTCCGCCTTCATCGACCGGTTCAACGCCAATGCCGAAAAACAGCAGCTGCAGAATCGGGTGACCGGCTTGGTCGGCTCGATGGAGGATCTGCCCTTTGCGGAGGGGTCGCTGGATCTGGTTTGGTCGGAGGGTGCGATCGACAACATCGGGTTTGAAAAGGGGCTGACCTACTGGAATGCCTTCTTGAAAAAGGACGGTTACGTCGCGGTGACCTGTCCGTCGTGGTTTACCGACGAGCGCCCCGCCGAGGTCGAAAAGCTATGGAGCGAGGCGGGCAGCCGTCTGGACGCGATCGCAGACAACATCGCTGCCATGCAGAGGGCTGGCTATGTCCCGGCCGCAGCGTTTGTGCTGCCGGAGGTGTGCTGGACCGAACACTATTTCCGACCGCGGGCGGCTGCGGGACAGGCGCTGCGCGAAAAATATCCCGGTGACTCGACCGTGGAGGAGTTCCTGGAGATGAACCGGTACGAGGAGGCGCTGTACGACCGGTACAAGGCGCTGTATGGCTACGTATTCTACATCGGCAAAAAACGGTAAGCCGCTGCGCTTGAGCGGTGCGGACGGATGTAGTATAATGAGGAAAAATGGAGGTGCGTGACATGGACAAGGCTCTGCGGGAAGAGATCGTACAGAAGACCAGGGCGCTCGTCGGGGCGCCGACCTGCAGCCGCGAAGCGCGGGAGGCTGGTGAGCGCTGGCTGAATGCGGTGGGAACCGCAAATGAAGCGGCTCAAACCCGGGCATTTATCCAGGAACTGGAAGAGGATATCATGCCAATTGACAATCTGATCGCATTTGCCCGCTCGGAGAAGGGACAGGTGTATTTCGGGGCGGATGCTGCTGCCGGCATCGCTGAGCATGCTGAGGAAATCAAGGCGGCAGGCGCGCGTTACTGCGACTGCCCGGCCTGCGCGGCAGCCGAAGCGATACTGGTACGCAGGGATGCGCTGCTCGCGGAATAAGCCACGCGGCGTGGAAATTTGCCTTTTTCTGCTGCCGGAAATTCGGAGGGCAAAAGCACTGCAGCCTCGTGCAGCGGTGCTTTTTCTTTGCGGTTTTCTTCGTGGAGGCACTGCTGCATGTTTCGGCGGCAGGGCTGTTCATGCGTCTGGAGCGGCGACGCGGGGTGGATGATGTCGGATCGTGAAAGAGGGGAGACGGACTCGTCCGTCTCCCCTTCCTTTATGCGGTTCGCGTCGTCCGTGGACAACCGGCATGTTCATTGGGTGTGTGTTTTTATGCCTCTGTGCTGAAAGCAGTGGCATGCGCAGCTCAGTCCGGGTATTCGTATTCAAAAGCGGCACAGCGGCTCTCTCCCTCAAGCAGCACCGTGCTGTCCCGAGAGAACCGGTAGGCGGCGCAGCAGGCCGCGCTTTCCCGGATGATGCGGTTCATTACCCCGCCGGACGGGGCGTAAAGTGGGTGCGTGGTCTTCTCGATAAGCCGGGCAGTAAGGGTATATTTCCCCTGCCGCACCTCGACGGCTCCATCACCCAGCCGCGTGATTCGGGCGCCCAGATAGGTCGCCAGCCGGTATTCCCTGCCCCGCAGGAAAACGACGCCAATGATGCCGGTGAACTGCAGCGGGCCGACCGGGATGTCCGCCGCCGAGAGCATCAGCGCGTCTGACCCGAAATGGCACTGGGTCCAGAGATACCGCCGCGGGAAGGAACGCCCGCGATCCCCTTCGATGTAACCGAGGCCGTCGTCAAACCGATATTCGGTGCCGTTGACGGTCAGCCGGCCGCGCACCGCGTGGGTCATGCTGTATACGCTGTGACGGCATTCCATTCCCGGCACAAACCGGAACGGCCCCATGATGTCATAGCGCAGCGGGGTCAGCGGGCCGAACCGCACATGCCCTTCGATCTGCAGCAAAGACGTGTGCAGGTGGATTCGGATCTGCCGGCTGCAGAATACATTGCGCCCGATGCGGATGTCCGGCCGGCCGGGCCGGCGCACAAAATCCTGTGCGGGAAACGGCAGACAGAACGCTCCACTTTCGGTGATGATCTGAAGTGAACAGGTTTGCTGTCCCCCGGAGCGGTGCAGTGCCGGAATAAAGGCTATGGTTTGACTGGGTGACTGCAATTTATAATAACATCCGTTAAACAGTTCTGGCATGTGGCGTCTTTCCCTCTGCGCGGCGGAATTACGGACGGCGAACCGGCCGCGGCGGCGCGGCGTTAGTGTGCCCCGCTGTGCCGGCGCCCATGCATCTGCAGAGATGCCGCAAGGGAGGGCGGCATTTCGCGGCAAGCCGCGAAGGTGGAATTTTTCGAAAAATTGCTTTCTCTGCCTGTACACGGCTGCCACGCTGCGGCTCGGCCTGGGCAAAAAATCTCCTGGCTATTCAGTCCTTTATCCCTTTTTGAGATGCGGCCTTTACCTTTCCAATAATATTTGCTATGCTGTTAGCTGGTAAGGTCGGTTCGCCCTGCGGGCAGCCAGACGCGTGCAATCGAGGCAAAGGAGCGATACGCATGTCCCTGTTTGACCGCTTTTCGCCCGTTTTTACCGACGAGCTGCGAGGGAAGCCCCTGTATACCCTGATCCGGAATGCGGTGCGTCCGGACGGCAGCCTGCCGGTGGATTTTGCGCTGCCACAGAAGGCGTGGCGGCACAAGATCACCTTTATGGACGGCGCGCTCGATGGAATCATGCTGTACCACTCAGACAGTCCGCGACAGGATGTACGGCCGCTGTGTGCTGCTTTTGACCAGATCGCAGCGGGAGATTTCGGCGGTGCGGATCGGTTACTGTATAGCTATTTCCGAAAAAGAGAGAATCCGCGGATGCTGCGTGTGATCGATCCGCTACAGGAATGGATACAGCGGGAGCGCGGCGGCGTGGACGCGGAACTGTTGTACCGTTATGCGTTGGCGGTCATCGAACGGTCCGTCAGGACCGAGGAGATCAAATTCGCACTGGCGCTGCTCGAACTGTTGGATACCGGGGATGATGCGGCGGTGCGGCAGATGGTGACGACCCTTGCGCTTTCGGATGAATTTACGCTGTTTGCGCTATATATTGAGCGGCGTTGGCCGGACGGCAATGCGCAGGTCTTTAAAACGGCGCAGCGGGTACACGGCTGGGGGCGAATTCATGCGGTGGAGCAGCTCGAGCCGGACAACGGCGAAATCCGCAGCTGGCTGTTGCACGAGGGTTGGGACAACCGTGTGATGGGGGAATATTCCGCGCTCACCTGCGCGCGAAAGGGCGGGCTGCTTGAGCGGTTGGAGCAGCCCAGGATTTCCCGTGCGGATTTTACGTCCGCCGGCCAGCTGCTGGTACTGCTGACCAACGCCGGGCCGGTGTCCGGGCTGAACGATTTTGAACGGCCGTCGGCGCTGCTGTCGGCTTATCTCGCACACGCGGCCGCCATGGCGGACACGCGCGAAGATTTGATGGCGCTGGATGCGGTGAAAGCCTATGTGGAATCGTCCGCGCTGCCGGATAAGCCGATGCTGTTGGAAGCATGCCGGCGAGTGCGGGAAAAATAAACCGAAGGAGACGGATATTTATGGAATACAGGCGTTTCGGGGACACTCTGCTTGTGCGGCTGGATCCCGGTGAGGAGCTGCTCGCCGCGCTGACTGCGGTCGCCTCGCGCGAGGGGGTCGCCTTCGGCAGCGTGCAGGGCATCGGCGCGGTCTGCGAACTGGAGGTAGGGCTTTTTGATCCGGAGCGGAAGGTGTTTCACAGCCGGTGCTTCACCGGATACCGGGAACTGACCGCGGCGGACGGTACCATCACCCAACGGAACGGCAAACCGTATCTTCACCTGCATGCGTCTGCGGCGGATGCGCAGGGGGCAGTGGTGGGTGGCCATCTGGTTCGGGCGGTGGTCAGTGCGACGGCGGAGCTGGTCATCCGCACTGCGCCGGCGGCGGTCGACCGCCGGTTTGATCCGGCGATCGGACTGAATCTGCTCGCGTTTGGGGCGGAAGATGCCTGATGCTGCGGCGGATTGAGCGGACAGAATGAGCGCGTGAGGCGGCTTGGTGCTGGTTTATAGAGGTGGTCCTGCACGTTAAGCATCAATCTAGATATTATCCGGTTGTATGACGCGATGAAGACCGGTGGACACCGGCTGTTCGCGGCGGTGCTGTACCGCCTGGCTAGCGCGGTTAACTGCTGGGCAGAATTCCGGATAGGGCTGACGGCGATCCCGGGATTTATGACGAGGTGTACCCGCGTTATACGGTGTTTCACCCCGAAAACGAGACTTGTATTAGCGTCCGGCAGGCGTACGATCCGGACTTTGCGGCTTTTTTTTCGCTTATGGCGTCCGGGACGAGCAGGTGGTCGTGCGGTCGCCGGAGAATATTTTTCACGTATCCTGCCTGCCGTGTGTGCCTTTACCGGCTTCAATATGCATCTTGCGGCCGGCTTCCGGGACTTGGAGCCGCTGGTTGCCGTCAGCCGTTTTTGAGCAGGACGGTAGGCGGCGGCTGGCAATGCGGATGCATCACGCGGCCTGCGACGGATACCATGCTGTCATGTTCCTTTGGGATCTGCAGGAATGGATGATTTTGCCGGATAACACCCGCCTCCGGCGCAGGTCGGTAGAGCAGGGCTATGCGGAAAGGAGATACAGAAATGGCAAAGATACTGTTTGTCTGTCACGGCAACATCTGCCGCAGTCCGATGGCGGAATTTGTGTTCCGTGATATGGCGGAGAAGGCCGGTCTCGCGGAGCGTTTTACCGCGGCTTCTGCCGCGACCAGCCGTGAGGAGATCGGCAATCCGATATATCCGCCGGCGCGGCGCGTGCTGGCCGGATACGGCATCGACACGCCGTCGCTCCGTCGGAAAACCGCCCGCCAGCTGACCGCGGCGGATTATGGCGCTTTTGACCGGCTCATTGGGATGGATACGGACAACCTGCGGAATATGCGGCGCATTTGCGGAGGTGATCCGGATGGAAAGCTTTCGCTGCTGCTGGACTATACCGATCGGCCGGGTGAGGTGGCCGATCCCTGGTATACCGGAGATTTTGCCCGGACACTGCGGGATGTGGAGGCGGGCTGCCGGGGACTGCTCGCGTTGCTGCGACAGGCGGAAGAAAAAGATTGAGCAAATAAAAAAGGAGCCCGCACAGACTTGCAATCTGTGCCGGCTCCTGCGGCTTTTTCAGGCTTTCGGCAGAAAAACGGCGCGAAACATTCGGTGCAGTCCCCAGCCCAGGCATAGAAAAATGCGGACGGATTCACACCTGTGCAGGCAAGCACGGTATGCAGCAGTCGGAACAGCAGGGCAATGATTTTGATCTGCATAACGCAGATATTGACCGGCCGCAGTCTTTCCTTTACGGCCTCCATCCGCATTGCTTTTCTCCGTTTGTCGATCCTCGATTTACTGCCATTTTCGTTTGCTGTCAACCACAGAACGGGAAAAAGGCATTGACGAGCAGGGGGGAATCGGCTATACTGGGAAATACAGGAAAGTACGCTTTTTTAGAAACAGAGGCCGGAATACTCTTATTCCTGCCTTTGCGGCAGCATCACGGGAAAGGATTGATTTGCAGGTATGGGCTTTATTTCGCTGAGCTTTCTGGCATTTCTCGGCGTGGCAGTACTGATTTATTACCTGCTGCCGAGCAAAATCCAATGGGTATGGCTGCTGATTGTCAGCCTTCTGTTCTATCTGACCTTTGACCTGCGGTACATCGCCTTTTTGCTGTTGAGTATCGCTACCACTTGGGGCGGCGCACTGGCGGTGTACCGGCTGCGGGAAAAACAAAAAAGCGGCGCCGCCAAAGCGATTCTTGCACTCACGCTGCTTGTCAATATCGGATTGCTGGCTTTTTTGAAGTTCGGGAACTATTCCCTGAGCCTCCTCGGGCGTATAGCCGCGCTGGCCGGTGTCAGCCTCACATTCGAGCCGCTCAGTCTGCTGATGCCCATCGGCATATCGTTTTATACCCTTCAGGCGGCCGGTTACATCATTGACGTTTACCGCCGCCGAGAGATTCCGGAAAAAAATCCGGCAAAGTTCACCCTGTTCATGGCTTTCTTTCCCCAGATTCTGCAGGGACCGATCCCTCGATTCGGCCAGCTCGCCCCGCAGCTGTATGCACCACACCGCTTCCGTTATGAGACGTTCTGCTCCGGCATGCAGCTGATGCTCTGGGGCTACATCCAGAAGATGGTAATTGCCGACCGTGCCGCGGTGCTGGTCGACTACGTTTACGGGAACGCCGAACAATTCTACGGCATTACGCTGCTGACAGCCTCCCTGTTCTATTCCCTGCAGATTTACGCCGATTTCTCCGGCTGCGTCGACATCGCGCGCGGCGCCGCCGAGATGTTCGGCATTGATCTGGCCAAAAACTTCGAACGGCCGTATTTCGCCACTTCCATTCAGGATTTCTGGCGGCGGTGGCATATTTCGCTGAGCTCCTGGCTGCGGGATTACGTCTACATCCCGCTCGGCGGCAACCGCAAGGGACTCGCCCGCAAATACGTCAATATCCTGATCGTCTTCTTTGTCAGCGGGCTATGGCATGGTGTCGGCCTGCATTTCCTCTTCTGGGGCCTGCTGCACGGTGCCTATCAGGTGGCCGGCGCACTCTGGCAGCGCATCCGCACAGCGTTCGCGGCGCGGCGGAAAAAGCCGGCGCAGGTGCTGTCACCGGCACGCTTGTGTGTGCGCCGGGCATGGAAAATCTTTTTCACCTTCAATCTGGTCAACCTGGCCTGGATCTTTTTCCGGGTCCCTTCCCTGCGGCAGGGGTTCACCATTGTCGAGCGCATCTTCACCCACTGGCAGCCCTGGCAGTTGTTTGACGGCACGCTGTATCAGCTGGGGCTGTCCCGCCACGGCTTCTGGATGGTGGTCTGCGGTGCACTGCTGATGCTCGCCGTCAGCCTGCTTCACCGCAAAATCGAAATCCGCAAAACCATTGCCCAGTTTCCTCTTCCGCTGCGCTGGGCCGTCTACATGGGCGGACTGCTGATTATCCTGCTGTTCGGCGTGTACGGCCTCGGCTACAATGCGGAAAACTTCATCTACCAGACCTTTTAAAGAGAGGTGATTTATTCGATGCGTAAAGCCAAAATATTGATCAAAATGCTGGTATTTCCGCTGATCTGTACGCTGATTTTCTGCGGTATCCAGACGATATTCACCGTAAAAGCCACACCGTCGAGCGGAATTGTTTCTCAGTTTTATGACCTGCCGGAGGACAGCGTGGATGTGCTGTTTCTGGGTTCCTGTAACATCTACAACAACGTCAGTACCGTTACGTTGTGGGAGGAATACGGCATTTCCGCCTATAACTTTGCCACATCCGACCAGTCGATGTGTACTTCTTATTATTTTTTGAAAAGCGCACTGTCTCGGCAGCAACCAAAGCTAGTGGTAATCGACGTGCTGATGTTGATTGAATATCTGGAAATCACCGAAGAAAACTACCGGTGGGCGCTGGACTATATGCCGCTGAATAAAACCAAGCTGGAATTTTCCCAGGCAATTTACGGCAAGGGCGGCTCGATCGATCGGGCGAATGCGAGGAAGCAGGATCTGTCCGTGTCTGAGGTTGTCGAAAACAGCGGGGATGCCACCCTGAATATCCTGTCGGGTCTTTTTCCGATGCTGCGGTATCACGACCGCTGGCTCGATATCGGCAAGGACGATTTTACCTCGGCATCGCTGGCCGAGCCGGCACTGTTCATGGGATTTGAGGCGCTGTTCCCCTCGGTTGCGCTCACCGTCCGCTCGGATTACATGGACGAATCCCGGGAGCTGAGTGCCTATACCGTCAGTATCAGCCATCTGCTGGACGAAGCGGTGGAATACCTCGCCAAAATTCAGACGCTCTGCGAGCAGGAAGGCATCCCGCTTTTGCTGATCAAAACCCCCACCGCGCATTACTGGAATCTCGTACGTTCCCAAAATGTGACAGAACTTGCCGCCGAAATGGGATTGGAATTTATCGACTACAACCTTCTTACCGATGCGTTCGGGCTGGACTGGTCCACGGATACGTATACATGGGAAGGCCGGCGCCTGAATGCACGCGGTGCAGAAAAATTCACCCGGTATCTCGGTGAGAACCTGCTCGAGCGCTGGCCGCTGCCCGACCGCCGCAGTGAGGAGGCGTATACCGCGCTGTGGGCACCGGTGATGGAACGATACCGGAAGGAAGAGCGTCTATATGCGCTCACCCAAGAGAACGACCTCGCCGGCTTCCTGGAGGTTTTAGCCGATTATACCGGACACTATGAAGTCATCGTTTCGTACTATGGCGACGGTGAAAATCTTTCCGCCGCCCTCCTGGAGGTGCTCGGCAAACTGGGCTTCTGCCCGCAAAAAAGCGCAGACGGCCGTCTGCTCGCTTATATCGGCATTATGGACAGAACCGGGATGCTTTACGAGGAAAGCTCACCGGAGCGTTATCTGACCTACAACAATGCCCCTTTCCCGGATTTTCTCATCCAAGTGCAGAATACCGCCATCGGCATTAACCACAACAACTTTACCCGCGTGCAGGGCGGCCTCGCGATTGTGGTATATGACCGGCAGGAAAACCGGCTCATCGATGCCGTCGGCTGTTCACTGGAGGCCGGCGATGAATTGATACGCAGTGAAATCAGTTCCGATATCTTTGCCGTCCCTGCCGGTTCCCCGTAAACTTGCCGACCCTGCCCCGGACAAACAAAAACCGCCCTGCAGTCTAACAGCCTGCGGGGCGTTTTTATCGTTTAACCGGAAGTTACAGAACACGATAGTAGGGGCAAATATTTTCGTACTGGCCGTCTTTCCGGCGGAAGCCGCCCGGGATAACCCCCAGCTGCACAAAACCCAGCCGCTCATAGAGATGCCGTGCCGGCCGATTGCTTTCGACGACCGCATTGAACTGCAGCACGCGGAAGCCGATTTCCCGGGCTTTTGCCAGGCAGTCGGTGACCAGCTTTTCCCCGATGTGACGCCCCCGGCAGGACGCCCGCACCGCATAGCTGGCGTTGGCGATATGGCCGCAGCGGCCCACATTGTTCGGATGCAGAATGTAGATGCCCACTACCTGTCCATCCTCGTCCTCCGCCACGCCCGTGTAACTCTGGGCCGCGAAGAATTCCCGCCCGGTTTCCGGCGTAAGCGGCTCCTCCTGCGGAAAGGCGATTCCCTCCTCGACGACCTCGTTCCAAACGGACAGCACAGCATCCAAATCGCTGTCCGCATACGCTCTGATCCGCACAGCACAACTCCCCCTTATCGCTGCGTTCGCAATAAAGCCGCACCCGCCGGAAAGCGAAAAAGCTTCCCGGCGGGGTGCATTAAATTATTCTGCCGCCGGCGTCTCGCCGTCGGCCTTCTTTTTGCTCTTTTTGGCTTCCTCGTCCTCAGCAGGACGATCCGCCGACAGCGCGGCAAGAATCCGCTCGGCCGCAATCCGGCGCGCGGCCGCTTCCAGCGCCAAACCGACCGCCTTGCGGTACAGCGTTTCCCGGTCGTATTCCGGGAACTCCTGCATGCGGTCCGCGACTTCCTGAAGGGTACGCTGCTGCTTTTGGGCAAAATCCGGATACATCTCCTCCACCCGGCGCTCCGACACTAGCCCGCGGATGATCTCGTGAATTTCCGGCAATGAGAGCACCGGCTTGAGGATGCAGATCATCATCAGCATCGCCAGATGATCCCGCGAATATTTTTTCTTCACCGGACGCGGCAGCACCTCGTCCTTAACGTAGTTGTTGATCATACTCGGCGTCAGCAGCTTGTCGCTGCCATCGGTCGTGAACGGCGTAAGCTGCTTGTCCATCAGGGTGATGACCTGATCCATATACAGATCCAGCTCCGGCAACCGTTCCCACGCCGTAGGTTCATACTCCCGGATATCCACAATCCAGTCCGCGAGATTCTTCCAGTGTTCTTCCATCCTCTTGCCCAACCCTTTCCCGGCATCTGTCCGCTGATAGGCTTTAACAAGTATAAAGTATAACATAATGCCGCATACTATTCAAGTTCATAAAATGTTCATTGACAAAGTGTTAATTATAAAGTAAACTAGTTTTAGAAACTAGATTCAAAGACTTTTTCGATATACATTCTCATGTCGGAGGGATTTCATCTTATGGATAATTTGTATCGTGTGGAAAAGGTCGCCGTCTGGGGCGACAGCGTGATGAAGGGCGTGGTGTATGACGAGAGCCGGAAGAAATACGCGCTGCTGCCGGAAAACGGCGTGGAGCTGGCATCCCGCACGCTGGGGATGCAGGTGCGCAATCGCGCGCGCATGGGCTGCACGATCGGCAAGGGGATGGATATACTCAAAAAGGATCTGTCCGCAGGGATCGAGGAGGATGCCGCGCTCATTGAGTTCGGCGGCAACGACTGCGATTACGACTGGGCGCAGATAGCGGCCGCGCCGACCAGGGACCATCAGCCCAAAACACCGCTTGCGCTGTTTGCCGCGCGGCTGAGCGACATGATCGCGCTGGTGCGTCAGAAGGGGATTCAGCCGGTGCTGCTGACCCTGCCGCCGATCCACGCCGTGCGGTATTTTGATTTCTTCACCCGCGGCGGGCTGGATCGAAACAATATTCTGCAGTGGCTCGGCGATGTGGAGCATATCTACCGCTGGCATGAGCGGTATAATAATGCTGTGGTGCAGGTGGCGCGGGAGAGCGACGTGCCGTTAGCGGACGTGCGGGACGCGTTTTTGTCCTACACGCATTACGGCGACCTGCTGTGCGCGGACGGCATACATCCCAACGCAAAAGGGCACGGAGTTATTGAGGAGGTGCTCGAGCACCTCGGCGTGTCGCTGCGGCGCAGGGGCATCATTGCGGGATAAGGACACCCCGGCGCCAGCCGGGGTGCTTTTTTATGGTTTGCCATGTGCCCGGCCGCAATTCGCCAAAATTTCCACCACTTTGTAAATCTCCTGCCGCTTTTGCGCGGATACGGCTTCCAGCAATACGGACAGTTCGGAGGCTTTCGCGACATAGGCACCATTAAGTACATCCGCCAGCAGCAAATCCGAGGAAACTTTCAGTACATTTGCGATTTTTATAAAGTTTTCAAAGGACGGATAATTTGCCCCACGCTCGATATTGGAAATTGCGGTCGTGCTCAGCGAAACCGCCTCGGCTAAAGCCTCCTGACTGAGACCTGCCTTTTCGCGGTATTGCTGAATCCGCCTGCCGATCCGGTTGTCCATAGCGGTTACTCCTGTAAGATTAAGTCTGTACTTACTTTAGCGCAAACCGGGTTTGAGTTGGGGACAGACTGATGATTTTATCTTCAGTCTGGATACCCTTTTTAAGAAAATTTTTAATTTGTGTTATTTATTCACTTATTGTGATAGATATTTGCCAGCTCGCCTTATTTGCGAACTGATATGCGGCGCAATGCCTACGGCGCTCGCCAAGACTTTCTTCCCGCGCCGCACCCCCTTTTGGCCTAAGCCCCAAAAGGGGGCAAAAACTCTTTTGTTCCCCGGCGCCAAGCGGGCTACGCCTTACGGCATCCCCGACGGCGCCGAACTGGTTGGGGGAAACACGGTTCTCCTCATGCAGATTGACGGCGGAAGGCGCATTTTTACGCTGTCACCAGTGGCGGGTACATACTTCCGGCGTCGGCCGGCCTATCTCCACTAGATAATGCCCAGACAGAATGCCCCATCATTATCGCGTTCCGATAGGATGCAAAAGTTAAAGGCCGGCCAGCCGAAAACCATCACAAAAGGAAAACGCGGCGTCGAAATTGCCGAAAGGCAATTTCGCTTGCCGCGATCACATAAGCAGGACAAAAGCGTTTTTTCTCCCCTTTTGTGCGCGTACAAAAGGGGATGGCCTGCCGACGACAAGTTGCCGATCGGCCGGCAGCTAAATCCGACAAACAGCATGAAAGAGAGAACGGCTGAACAGTCGCTCTCTCTTTTTATGTCATACAACCATAAAAAGAGTCGATGCTTTAATAAAGTATTCAAGGGTTTAAGTTGCGATTTCTGTTCAAATATGGAATTGTTTTCTATACTTCAAGTACAGCTTTATTTTCAGGATGGAGAGGGAAACAACCGCTATGGACAACCGGATCGGCAGGCGAATTCAGCAATACCGCGAAAAGGCCGGCCTCAGCCAGGAGGCCTTAGCCGAAGCCGTTTCGCTGAGCACGACCGCAATTTCTAATATTGAGCGTGGGGCAAATTATCCGTCCTTTGAAAACTTCATAAAAATCGCAAATGTGTTGGAAGTTTCCTCGGATTTGCTGCTGGCGGATGTGCTTAATGGTGCCTATGTCGCGAAAGCCTCCGAGCTGTCCGTATTGCTGGAAGCCGTATCTGCGCAAAAGCGGCAGGAGATTTACAAAGTGGTGGAAATTTTGGCCAAATAGTTTATGCGACGCCGTTTTGTGAGAGTTAATTTCCTTATTGCGATAGTTACTCACGATGGATAAGTATGCGGCGCAGTGCCTACGGCGCTCACCAAAACTTTCTTCCCGCGCCGCACCCCCTTTTGGCCTAAGCCCCAAAAGGGGGCAAAAACGCTTTTTCCCGTTATTCCCGGCGGCCTATCCAAACTCAGCCACCCGCTCTTCACCGGGTGCGACAGGCTGCGCCTTCGGCGCTAAGTTGCAAGCCCGTACACGCCCGCAGTCATGCGTTTTTCGGCCGCCTGGCTGCGGCGGCAGCCGCCGGTTGATCGATAAATCCGGCGTCGGCCGGCCTATCTCCATCAGATAGTGCCCCATTCATTAAAGCCATCACCGCTGTATATTTTACATCGGCGGCGATTACAAGGTGTGGTCTATCAAGGGACTATTTATTATCTATTTCATTTATTGATTGCTATTAAGGGAGTTTTACGTTATGAAACTAACCCGCGAGCAGCTGCTCGCCGCCATCCGCGCGGGCAAAAATAATCAGGTCGCTTTCCTCGACTTCTCGTGGCCTTCCTATCCGCCCGTGCAGCTTGCCGTCCACTTCAGCGGCAGCCGGATCGATGTGCTGCTGCGCGTCAACCGCACCAGAGAGCTCCCCCTGTTTTCTCTCGACAGCGCCGACGCCTTTGCCGTCTGGCTGGACGGATTTTATGCCGCCCTGAGGGAGCAAGGCGGCGCCGCTGTCATCCGCTACACCCCGCTTTCTCCCCCAATGATACAGGAAAACGGCCGCTGGGAAGCCTTCCTCGCCGCTCACCCCGGCGCCGAGGAAGATCTGTACAGCTTTGTCGCCAGCTTTATCCCGGTTAAATCCAAATCTTACGGCTACCTGTGCGACGTCGTGCTGTACATCTGCCGGCTGTACGTCGAGAACGGCCTGCGGTCGATCAACATGACCGGCGTATTTCATGCGGTGGCAGCGATGCATGGCTGCACGAAAGGCTGTCTCTCTTCCGGCATCACCGGCGAGCTGCGCTGCGCCGCAGAGGGGAAAAATCCCTTTGTATGTGCCTTCGCCTTCAACGGCTGGCTGAAAAAAATTTATCCGGTTGTCGGCACACTGGTGATGCGCATGCTCGGCGGCGCGCCCTCTTTCACGCTGTGCAACGACCGGCAGCTGCTGTTTATCTGCCGGGAAGGACGGATGATCGATCCCATCGAATACCGCAGCCTCTTAAAACATCCCTGACTTCGGAACAGCCGCCCTCGCAAAAGGGCGGCTGTTCTTTTTCAAAGAAAAGCGGGCGTCCCAGCCGGGACGCCCGCTTTTCCTATTTCCTGCTGCCGTCTGCCGACGGCAGGCAGCCCATAAGCGCTTTATACGTCTTGGTAAAATACGACGGGTTATGAAAACCGCTGAGCAGCGCGCTTTCCATCACGTTATGCCGCCCGCTCGACAGCAGCGCGCGCGCGTTGCTGCACCGGATATAATTCAGGTACCGTCCCGCCGTCTGGCCGGTGACTTCCTTAAAAACATGGCAGAAATAACACTTGCTGAACCCAACCGCACGGCAGATGTCGTCGATGGTGATTTCCTGGTCAAAGTGCGCGTACATATACTGCATCGCCTGTTTGACCAGCGCCATCTTTTTGTCCTGTCCGCCGGTTTCCGGCAGCGTGTCCGGACAGATGCGGGCCAGCCGCGCCAGCAGCCCGGCGCAGCACGCCCTGACCATCGGCCGGTAATACGGCTGTCTTTTCTCCATCTCCCGGATGATCTGCTCAAAGCAGCTCACCGCCTGCGTGTCGGCTGTCTTTGGCGGAAGCCGCAGGCCATCCACCGGAATTTCCAGCTCCTCACACAGCCGCTTGTCGATAATCAGGCAGTAATACAGACAGCGCTCGCTTATCGACTCCAGCGTATGCAGCTGGTTGCTGCCGATCACCGCGATTTCCCCCGGGTTTACCTGAACAATTGTGTTATCCTCCTGCACCGTCGCCGTCCCGCCGACAAAATACAACAACTCGATATTCTCGTGCCAATGCATATGAAACGTACTGCCCGTGCGCTGCAGCTCGTCCAGGTGGAAAATCACCCGCAGCCGCTTGTCCTCATATTCGTGGTATTCATACGGCACCGCCGCTCCCCTCCCGCCCCTGTTTTTCTCCAGCATACCTCTAAAACGGAAAAAAAGCAATATTGTTATAGCGGCGGACAAATCCGTTTCTTTACTTCCGGCTGAATCGCCGTATGATTAAAGCAAAGGAAACCACTGGAAACAGAACAGAAAGGAACGGTGACAAATTATGTATGCATTTCCGATCGGGGTAATTGTCGACAGCTTCCGGCTGCCGCTGCCGCAGGCGCTGGCCAAAGCCAAATCTATCGGCGCGTCGGGTATCCAGGTCTACACGACCGAGGGGGACATGGCACCCGAAAACCTGACCCCCGCGAAGCGGCGGGAGCTGCTGCGGCTGATTCAGGACAACGGGCTGAAGGTATCTGCGCTGTGCGGCGACTTCGGCCACGGCTTCGGTGATCCCGAAAAAAATCCCGCACTCATCGAGCGCTCCAAGCGGGTGCTGGATCTCGCCGGCGACCTGGAAACCAACGTCGTCACTACCCATATCGGCACCGTGCCGGACGATCCCGGCGCCGAGCAATACAAGATCATGCAGGACGCCTGCGCACAGCTGAGCCGCTACGCCGACGCGCAGCAGGCGCATTTCGCGATGGAAACCGGTCCGGAGCCCGCGACGGTGCTCAAGGGCATCCTCGACACACTGGGCAGCCGCGGCGTGGCGGTCAACCTTGATCCGGCCAACCTGGTGATGGTGGCGGGCGATGACCCGGTGCAGGCGGTGTACACCCTGCGCGATTACATCGTGCACACCCACGCCAAAGACGGTATAAAGCTGAGCAGCACCGACTACCTCGAAACCCCATTGGGTGAGGGCGGCGTGGATTATCCGCGCTATCTGGCCGCGCTCGACGATATCGGCTATCGGGGCTTCCTGACCATTGAGCGTGAGGTCGGTGACAACCCGGAAGGCGATATCCGGCTGGCCGCCGATTTCCTGCGGCGGATTTTTAAATGAGGTGTGGGAAAGTAAGCTTTCCTTACATATGAAAGGATGATAGTATCATGAAAATCGGCATAATCGGCGTCGGTACCATCGCCGCTTTCCACATCGAGGCCTACCAGAAAAACCCCAACGTCGAGGTTTACGCCTTCTGCGATATCAATGAAAAACGTCTCAAGGCAATGGGTGAAAAATACGGCGTCACCCGGCTGTACACCGATAAAGACGAAATGCTCAAGCTCGAGGAGCTCGACGCGGTGAGCGTATGTACCTGGAACAGCGCCCACGCCCCGTGCTCTATCGCCGCGCTGAAAGCGGGCAAGCACGTGCTGTGCGAAAAGCCGATGGCAATGAATGCGGACGAAGCGCGCGCGATGAAGCAGGCCGCCGATGAAAACGGCAAGCTGCTGATGATCGGCTTCGTGCGCCGCTTCGGTAATGACTGCGCGGTGGTGAAGGATTTCCTCGACAACGGCGAATTTGGCGATCTGTATTTCGCCAAAGCCACCTACCTGCGCCGGCACGGCGCGCCGGGCGGCTGGTTCGGCGATAAATCCCGTTCGGGCGGCGGTCCGCTGATCGACCTCGGCGTACACGTCACCGATCTGGCGCGGTATCTGGCCGGCAACCCCAAACCGGTTTCGGTCTATGGCGTCACCTTCAACAAGCTGGGCGACCGGCGGGGGATGACCGGCCGGGACGGGTATACTTCCTCCGGCGCAGGCCGACAGGATATTTTCGATGTGGAGGATCTGGCCGCCGCGCTCATCCGGTTTGACAGCGGGCTGGTGCTGTCGCTCGAGGCCTCCTTCAGCCTCAACATCAAGGAGGACGAGGGCACCATCGAGCTGTTCGGCACCAAAGCCGGCGCGAAGCTCAGCCCCGAGCTGGAGATTTTCACCGACCAGAACGGCCACCTGATCAATAAGAGCTTTTTTGGCTCCACCGCGCTGGCCTTTGAGAACCTGTTCCAGAACGAAATCGATCATTACGTCGCCTGCGTGCGCGATGGGCTGCCCTGCCGCTCCCCCGCGCAGGACGGCATCGAAATCATGCGGATTCTCGACGCGGTGTACGAATCGGCGCGCACCGGGCACGAAGTCGTTCTCGGCTGACGAAAGGCGGGTATATAAAATGAAAATCGGTGTTTCCTCTTACAGCTTCCAGCGTCTGATCGGGGCAGGAAGCGAAACCCAGCTTTCGGTCATCCGCCGGGCGGCCGAGCTTGGCTTTGACGCGATCGAGTTCACCGACCTGCAACCGCACGACGGCAGCAGCGAGGCGGATTACGCTGCCCAGCTGCACGACGAGGCGGCGCGCTGCGGCATCGAAATCTCCGCTTACGCGGTATGGGCCGACCTGCTGGGCGGCTGCGGCGGCGATCTGGCGGCCGAGACGGAACGGCTGTGCCGGAAAGTGGATGTGGCCGCCATACTCGGCGCTAAAATTCTCCGGCACGATGCCGCCTTCGGCTTCCCCGGCGCCCGCGGATACCGTGGGTTTGCCAGCGTACTGCCGCGGCTGACCGAGGGCTGCCGGACAGTGACCGCCTACGCGGCGGAAAAGGGGATCAAAACCGCGGTGGAAAATCACGGCACATTCTGTCAGGACTCCGATCGGGTCGAACTGCTGGTGAACACGGTGGCACATGACAACTTTGGGCTGCTGGTAGACATGGGCAATTTCCTGTGCGCGGATGAAAATCCCGCCGCCGCGGTCGGGCGCACCGCGCCATATGCGGTTCATGTCCACGCGAAGGATTTCCTGCGCAAAACCGCCGAACAGCCGGATCCCGGCGAGGGTTTTATTATCACCCGCGGCGGCGCGCGCCTGCGCGGTACCGTGCTCGGCCACGGTGTAGTTCCCGTGAAAAGCTGTCTTCTCGCACTGCGGGAAGCAGGCTACGATGGCACCGTTTCGCTGGAGTTTGAGGGAGCGGAAGAGGTCGATTACGGCCTGCGCGCCGGTCTCGCGTATCTGCGCCGCATGCTCGCTGAACTGTAATCCGGAACGCTGTCCCTTCCGGGACGCGTGCTGACAGAAACGAAAAACTTCTTGGGAGATATCACCAGAAATAAAAACGCCGGCAGGGGTTACCTGCCGGCGTTTTTTATGCGTATATTCAGTTTTGCTCACGGCGCTTTTTTCCGTACGCCATAGCCCCCAGCGCTCCGACCCCGATCATAAGCGCCGCCGCAAAAAGCAGACCGCTTTCCACACCGGTTGCCGGGTTATTTTCCGTATAATCCGGATCCGTCGCAGAGCATACGGTGCACTTGCCATCCTTAAAGCTGTGTCCCTTGGCCGCAATAACCACCGGTTTTTCAATCGGCGTTTTTCCCTGGGCGTCGGCAAACATCTCTTTGCAATCCTCACAGACCCAATAGGTTTCCACACCGTCTTCGGTGCAGGTCGCCTCTTTGCCGACCGTTTCCTTCATATTCACATGTTTGCATACGACCGTAAGGCTTTCATCCGTATTCGTAATCACCCGGTCGTTAGCGGTGGCTTTTGTAATCACGTTCTTCTCCGCGTCGGCAACCTTTCCGTCCGCGCCGTAATAGCCGGGAACCTGCTTATGAATAGTCGCTTTCGTTTGATCCATCTCCAGTTTGACTGTTCCGGTAGCCTCCGGCTGACCATCACTGCCGAACGAATCCGCACGGCCGTCGCCCAGAAGAATATCGCCGTTGCCTGCCTAAGTGTTTTCACCCGTATAGACAAACGCCGCTTCTTCAACCGTCAGGCTGGTAGTGGCCCCTTTCTGTGCAAGAACACGAATCGGTGCCGCATAGGTGGCCGTATTGTTTGCCGCAGTACCCGCTGCTGTGGAACAATCGGTAAATGTCGTCCCGGTTACCGTAACGGTCTGCGTTCCGGCGGATTTATTGTTCAGGTTGATCGGCACCGAGATGCCGGCAAAGGTGCAATCGCTGATACGAATCGTCCCCTCAGCATTGGAATAGATGCTGGTATTCGCATGGCTTCCGTTTTCCGCGACAAAAGAGCAGCTCTTCAGGCTGATATTGTTTTTGCCCTTTCCCCCGCTGATATAAACCCGGTTCATGTTCTGACAGTTTTCGAAACTTACGTTGACCGTATTTTCGGTATTGCGCTGACCCCAGATGGCAATCCCATTAAGGTCTTTTACCGTAATGGTGATTTCCTTATCCAGAAAAGAGCCGTTGTCCCGATCCTGCTTGCCTGTCAGACGGCTGTATTTGTACGTATCGATTTCCAGATCGTGCTCGCCGCCGGTGACCTTTGCTCCGTTTCCATAGATCGTAAGATCATCCGCGACATGCGCATGGGTCATGCTGCCGACGTCCGCGCCGGGTTTGCAGTACACTTCCGCGGTTTCTGTGGGCGTGGACATATAAACGGCGGTAAGCGCCGCAGCCAGCGTGTCATAGTATTCTCCCGCGAAGTAAACCGGCTTGGGATCCGTCCATTCGGAAACCCCGTCCGGCAAAACCGCATCGGCGGCCAGCACGCCGGCGGGAAATATCCACACCGATAAAAGAGCCGCAACCAGTACGCTGAGAAACCGTTTTGTCTTTGTTTTCATAAATATCCTCCTGACCTATCGCGTGTTCCATCAAGATTGCGTCTTCCGGACAGTGCCGGAAATATTTTTATAATAGCAGTTTTCCCGTGAAAATGCAATACCCTTTTTCGGAAGCATTTTCAATTTATACGCCCTTCCGGAACGGCAGAATCCGTCCGGCTGCGGTGTGACACCGAATATAAAAAAGGCCGTTCTGGGCAGTTTATCGATTGCTGCGCCGAATGACGGTTTAGCACAGAATAGACGTCATCTCACCCGGAGGTTCACCGGGGTGAGATGCGCAGCTTTTCGCTTCATCGGAATATTTACGCGGCGGTGCGCCTTCTGTGCAGCATCAGTTAAAAAAGGTACACGTCGGCCGTTTTGATTTCTGCCCCACATATGCGATGGCTTTTTTCGTGCGTTTTCTGCGTGATTCGCCTATTGTCCACACAAATCCCAAAGCTGTGCTAATATGGGGATAACCATCGGATACAGAAAGGAGAATACACATGCTCAATCAATCCGGCCAGCGCTATGTAACCGATCTGGAACTGATCGCCTTTGCAAGCGTGCTGAAGGTATCCATCGCATGGTTGCAGGGAGAAACGCCCGACCCCACGCCGGGAAAACAGGCCATATAAAAACGGGCGGTGCGGCACGCGCCGCCTATCCGGCCGCGATATCTTGTCTCTAAGAGGACAGCGATGTTCCTCTCCCGTGAAACTCGCTTGGGACGGCAAGGCCGTTTCGGCGGGGGCGCGCCGCTTTTTAGAAAAGGCGGCACACGTTCGCCAAACGCGAAAACTTTTTGTATATATTCTTTATTTTTAACATTTAGTATCTAAAAACACAAAGAAATCCTTGCCCGCTCATTCCCGGTATTTCACCGCGAGCCGGCTGCCCATACGGGAAAGCAGCTCGTTTGTAATCTCTCCCGCGGCGTCCGCCGCCTGTGCCGCCGGCAGCCCTTCCCCGATCAGGGTCACGATATCCCCCGGCCGCACGTCCGGTATTTCGCTCACATCCACCGTCAGCATATCCATACACACCCGTCCGGCCAGCGGCGCACACCGACCGTGTATCAGCACATGGCCGCCCTGCACCAGCGTGGAGGGCACCCCATCCGCATACCCGGCCGACACCACCGCCAGCCGCATATCCTGCGGCGCGGTAAACGCCCGGCCGTAGCCCACGCTTTCCCCGGCGCGCACCGTGCGCACCAGTGTTACCCGCGCCTTCAACGACAGCACCGCGCACAGATCGGGACGCATCACGGTATGGTCCCCGTATCGGCTCAGGCAGCCGTACAGCGCAATGCCCGCCCGCACGTAATCGCCCCGCAGCTCTGGGTAATTGAGCAGCCCATAGCTGCTTTGCAGGTGGCGTTTCGGCAATGCGATTCCTTCCTTTTCCAGCTGATCGGTCAGCGCATAAAACGCCCGTGCCTGCCGCAATGTAAATTCGATGTCCTCCTGCACTGGGCTGTCCGCTGCGCACAGGTGAGTATACGCTCCACAAACCTGCAGGTTTTTCAGCCGGCAGGCGGCCAGCACCGCCGCCGTATCCCCGGCGGCAAAACCCAGACGGTGCATGCCGGTATCGATCTTCAGCTGCACCCGGATACGCACGCCGGCAGCATCGAGCGCCTGCGCATGGGGCAGGTCCACCACCGTCTGGATCAATCGCCAGCGGCGGATCAGCCACGCGCGCGCCGCCGGCGTGGCGCCGAGAATCAGGACTTCCCCGCGTATACCGGCCCTGCGCAGCGCGATCCCCTCCTCCAGCGTGGCCACCGCGAACGCCTGCACCCCCGCGTCTTGCAAACACGCCGCCGTCACCGCCGCGCCGTGGCCGTATGCCTCCGCCTTGACCACCGCCATCAGTTCACACCCCTCCGGCAGCCGCCTTTGCAGTGTGCGGGCATTATGCACGAGCGCCCCGAGATCCACCTCGAGCCACGCGCGGTCCTCCGGCCGTATTCCCTGCCGCGGCGGACGGCGGCGCCGCCAGGCCTGCTGTGCGGCCGCAAGCGCGAACGCCGCCCCCATCGACAACGCCGTGACCATCAAAAAATGCACAAAGGTGTTGTCCACCAACAGTGCGGTCAGACCGGTGAATTTCGCGGCAAAGCGCACCGCTACGATCACCATCGGGTGCAGGATGTACACCAGCAGCGCCGCCGTGCGCACCAGCGGCAGCCGCCGCCCGCGCAGGCCGGACAACCAGCTGAACAGGAAAAACAGGCACACCGGCAGCAGCACATACATGCTGTCGTGCCGCGGCATGCCCAGCGAGCGCAGCAGCAGACCCTCCGCGACCATCGCAGCGAGGGCAAGCAGAAAGGCGCAAAAATGGAGAACGCCGGTGCCGCGCTCCGGCCGCCGGCGGGCAAACCAGCCGCCCATCACAAAAAACAGCGGCGCGAAAAGCAAACCGTTGCGGGTATAGTCACACACCTCGAACAGCCGGTCATACAGCCACGCGAGCGGGGGCAGGCCCTGCGCCAGACCGTAGTAGCTGTCGCCGAGCAGTCCCGCCGCGTACAGCACGAGGGTGACCGGAAACGCCAGCCGGAAGCCGCCGCGCCGCAGCAGCCCCCACGCAATCGCCGCGCCGGCCATCGCCGCCGGCAGATACCACAAATGATACACCGTGCCGTCGATCAGCACATCCCGCAGCAGTGTCAGCAGCAGCGGCCCGGTCGAAAAATAACCGGTATACACATTCAGCGGCAGATAAAACAGCATCGCAAAACCGTAAATTTTCGCGGTTTTGCCAAGCAGGCTTTTGAGCCTTTCCCGCTCTCCGCCGCGCCCGGCAAACAGGAAAAATCCGGAGGTCATGAAGAAAAACGGCACTGCAATGCGTGCAATCACACCGGTGAGCACGAAATCCGCCGTTTCTCCCCAGAGCAGCAGCGGTGACGTATGGATGGCCACCACCAGCGCCGCCGCGATCAGCCGGAAGCCGTCGATGCCGGTATACCCCTTCTCCCCCGTCACGTCAATTCCTCCCATATTGTCAGGATCATGCCATCCACGTTATTGCCCGACAGATCGTACACCCGGTCGTCCGGCAGCGCGAGTGCCCCGCTCTCTTCAGCGGGGATGAACCCCAGGGTAAAGGCCCGGCCGTCCTGCTCAAGATGCAGCGGCCGGCTGGAAACCGGGTGCTGCCAGAGAAAAGCAATGTATTCCTCCAGCGTCAAACCGTGCGCCGCCATGATTCCCGCATGCGGACACCCGACATACCGGAAATGCCACGGCTCATGCGCGATGCCGGTGACCGCCTCCTTGCCGCGCGGATACCTCTCGATAAACCCGCAGCGCGGCGCAGCTGCCCGGAACATCCCCGCGATGCCGTCATAGGGAAACGCCGGGCGGATGAAATCCACCGCGCCCTCGTTGATGCCGAGATCGATCGCCAAACCCGTCTCGTGCTCGCTGCATCCCGGCAGCGCCACATATTTCCGGGTAAATTCCTCACCGTTGTCCCGCAGCGAATCGGCGTACAGCCGCTCCTGCTCGGCGCGGGTACGGGCGCCACTAACCGGCAGGATGCGCGTACCACAGCCGATCTGCGTAAAAATATGCCGCAGTACCGCCGCTGCCGACGGAGCCAGCATCTCTCCGCCGCCATCCGGGGACACCGGCACGCAACGTACCGGCGCGGCCTCCGCCAGCGGATGCGCCGCATTGACCAGAATCAGGCTGCCCGCATGGATATCGGCTTCGGTAAAAGTTAACGGTTTCATCGGGAATCTCCTTTCGTAGACAAAAAGTGCCGCGGGGGTGTGATGGCTTGGCTGCCAAACAGGAAAAGCCGGCAGGCGTTTCCTGAGGACGTTTCGTGTATCGCGCGAAACAGCCCCTCCTGTAACTGGTCTTGTGCCGTATACTTGCGTAACAAATCTGTCTGCCGGTCAGCCGGCAGCAGCTTCCAGCAGGCGCTCGAGCACCGTCTCAAACGACATCCCAGCGCCGCGCATCATCGAGGGATAGCGGCTGTGCGCGGTAAAGCCGGGAATGGTGTTGACCTCATTGAACACAATGCGGCCGGCCGGTGTGAAAAACAGATCCACCCGTGCGAATCCGGAGCAGCCCAGCGCCCGGTAAACGGTTTTGGCGGCGGCGAGGATACGCGCCTCATCCTCCGGGGAGATACGGGCCGGCATATGGATTTTGGCGGTTTCGAGGGTGTATTTTTCGGTGTAATCGAAAAAGCCGCCGGCAAGCTCCACCTCATCCACCCGACCGGCCAGCAGCCTGCCGGAAGCGTCCTCCAAAATCGCACAGCCCACCTCAAAGCCTTCGATCGCTTCCTCTGCGATCACCTCGCTGTCGTGCACGAACGCCCGCTCCAGCGCCGCGGGCAGCTGATCCGCTGCGGTAACACGGGTGATGCCAAAGGACGAACCCGCCCGAACCGGCTTGATAAACAGCGGCAGCCCCAGCCGTTCGGGCAGCGTCTGCCACGCCTGCGGACCGTCCGCACGGGTGAGTACCGCCGCCCGCGGTGCCGCAATTCCGGCAAGCGCGGCGAGCTTATGTGCCCGGTCCTTATCCATGCACAGCGCACTCGCAAGGGTGCCGCAGCCGACCAACGGGATCCCCGCCAGCTCGATAAGCCCCTGCACTGTGCCATCCTCGCCGTTTTTGCCGTGCAGCACCGGAAAGGCGATATCCACATAAACCGTCTGCACCCGATCACCGTCCCGCAGCAGCAAACCGTGTACCCCGCGGTCGGGGGACAGCGCCGCCGGCGTGCAGTGTGCGGCGTCCTCCCGCCAGCTGTCGTCCGGGATGCGCTCCGTCGGCCCGTCGTACCGGAACCACCGGCCGTCCCGTGTGATGCCGACGGCAAGCGTTTCATAGCGTGCGGGGTCTAGATTCGTCAGCACCGCATGCGCAGACTGCAAAGAAACCGGGTATTCCGGCGAGCACCCGCCGAAAAGCACCGCCACCGTTTTGCGTTTCATTCTTCCGTCATCCTTTCTTCACCGGTATCCGCCTCCGGAAGGGGATAGCCGATCTCACACACGTTTTCGTACAGCGTTTCCTCGGTCGTCTGTCCGTCCGCGAGTGCGGTGCACCGCCGGCGTACCGACGCGATCTGGTACACCCGGCCGTCCCGCCTTTCATAGCGCACGAAGCCGTTTTCCACTGTATAGGCGAAAGCGGCCGGCTTATCGGTACGCAGCGCACCGGTCATCACATCCCCGTCAAAGGTGATCCGCAGCTGCCAGACGGCATTCGTATCGTTGCGCACCTTCAGGTCAAGCCAGCCCTCGCTGACCGTCGCATCCACGCCGGCGGGACGGTCGTCCTCCGCAGGCGGAAACGATTCCACCGCGTGCGCATGCCGTTCCACCATCGTCAGCGGCGAATGCAGGAACAGCCAGTACAGCAGGTTGCTCATATGGCACAGCCCGCCGCCGTAGCTGCCGACAATCTTGCCGTCCACGAGGTTCAGCCCATCCTTATACGGAGTCTTCCGGTCGGCATGTCGGGTCGCGAGACAAAACGAGAACGTTTCGCCCGGACGGATCACCAGCCGGTCGAGCACGGCCGCCGCCAAACGCAGGTTATGCACCTTATTGTACTGGTACGCAATCGCGAACCCGCTGTTCGGGTTGACCATCGGGGTCGCGCAGCGGTACGCCTCAAACGGCAGCGGCTCATCAAAATCCGCCGCGTACCGGTTTTTATCCAGCCGCATCTTCAGGTAAAAGCAGAACTTGCGCTGCCAGCGGCGCAGCGGCAGCAGAAACGGGAAGCGCTGGGTCAGTCGTTTTCTCGCCACGGGAATATCCTTCCTTTCCGGTTTGGCCATCGGCGCACACAAAAAAGCGTCTGCGTTCCGGGCAGTTTCATTCTACCCGAAACACAGACGCCGTTTATCCGCAGGAAATAAACGATTTCCTGCTTTTTTCTGATGCACTTCTTACGATTTTCTGACACGCCGGACCGGACGTGGAAAGCCGGCAGCCCCGTCGTATACGCCGCCCGCCCTCACCGGTACGGCAGCGTGATGGTGAAGGCGATCACTTCGTTTTCGCTCGCGGCAGTGATGGTGCCGCCGTGCAGGCTCACGATCTCCTTTGCTATCGCCAGCCCCAGGCCCGCACCGCCGCTGCGGCTGGTGCGCGCGGTATCCAGCCGGTAAAACTGCTCGAAAATCCGCTCGAGCTTCTCCGGCGGGATGGTGTTGCCGTGGTTGACCACTTCGATGGCCATTCCTTTTTCCAGCCGCGACACCCGCACCTCGATTTCACTGAACGGAAAGCTGTAATTGACCGCGTTGCGCAGCAGGTTATCGAAAACCCGCTGCATTTTGTCTGCGTCGCATTTGATCTGGACATCCGGGCGCGCGTACAGCGTGCAGGTGAGGTGCTTCTCCGCAAACATCGGCTGGAACTCGAAGATGATCTGCTCGAGCATGCGGGTCAGGTTCACCCGGCTGACCTCCAGCGTCAGCGAGGTGAGGTTGAAACGGGTAATTTCAAAAAACTCGTTGATAAGGTCCTCCAGCCGCTCCGCCTTCGCCAGCGAAATCGACAGGTATTTCTCCCGCAGCTCAGGTGAAATCTCCCCCTCGTCCCGCAGCAGCGTCAGATACCCGATTACTGAGGTCAGCGGGGTTTTCAGGTCATGCGCCAGATACACCACCAGGTCGTTCTTGCGCTGCTCGGCCGCCCGCGCCGCCCGCTCGCTGTCCTGCATCTTCACCTTGAGCGCATTGATCTCCACCGCAAATTCCTGCAGCGGGCTGGACAGCTCGATCATCCCCTCCTCCATCCGGTAGGCGTTCTGAGTTGCCTCCGCCAGCTCGCTCAGATAGAGGAACGGCTTGCGCCAGTAATAGGCAAAGATTGCCACATAACCGACCACGATATACAAAAACGCAAACAGCGAGGTACGCAGCTCAAACCACTTGCCGATGCGGTACAGCAGCTCGTAGCCCTGCCAGGTAAACTGGTCGAAGGCCGTCCACGCCACGAGGTATGCCGCTACGCCTGCAAAGGTATACAGCGTGGTGGTGCCGATCATCCGCAGCAGCAGGCGCCCGGCCAGACTGCGCGCCTGCCGGTTCAGCTTTTCAGTCTTCAATCTGATACCCCACTCCCCACACCGTCTTGATAAACTTCGGCCGCCGCGCCGGCTCATGCAGCTTCTCCCGCAGCCTGCCGATATGCGCCATCACAGTATTGTTGCTGCTCTCGAGATATTTTTCGCCCCAGACCGCCTCGAACAGCTCCTCCGAAGGCACCACCCGCCCCTTGTTCTCACACAGATACCACAAAATCGAAAATTCCATCGGCGTCAGGCTCACCGGCTTGCCGTACAGTGTGCACTTATGGCTGTCCTTATTGATGATCAGCCCGCGCACGTCGTATTCCGCCGCCGGTTCGTCTGCCGCTTCCCCGCGGTTATAGGTGGTGTACCGCCGCAGCTGGGTTTTCACCCGCGCGACCACCTCCAGCGGGTTGAAGGGTTTGGTGATATAATCATCCGCGCCGAGGGTCAGCCCCATGATCTTATCCATATCCTCCACTTTCGCAGTGAGCATGATAACCGGGTAAAAATACTTTTCCCGGATCTTCTGGCAGATGCGGAACCCGTCGATCCCCGGCAGCATCACGTCCAGGATCGCCATGTCCAGCCCGCCCTTCTCCACGCACGCGAGCGCTTCGGCGCCATCGTAAAATTTGCAGACCTCGAAGCCCTCGTTCTTCAGGCAGACCTCCAGCAGGTCAGCGATTTCCCGTTCATCGTCCACCACCAGTATTTTTTCATGCATGCCGCACGCCTCCTATTCACCGAAGTCTTCTCCCCTACTATACCCTACCCGGCGGGCACGGTGCAACGTCCGCAGGGGAAATTTAAGACTTTTTTATGAATTTTGGAAAAACGGCAGCCTCCCGGCCGGCTCTGCGGCGCAGCGGGAGGCTGCCGTATATATCGTGTGATCTACGAGGCGTTCTTCGCCGCCCGTTTCCCCTCCCTTTTCCCTGCAGAGAACAGAAAGCACAGACCGACGGCCGCCACCAGCAGCTCCGCTGCCGGAAAGGCGCACCACACGCCAGCGATTCCACCCAGCCGCGCGAGCACAAACGCCATCGGCACTATCACCGCAAAGCCGCGCAGCACCGCGATGATCTGCGCCGGCCGCGGGTGTCCGGCCGCGGTGAAATACACCGAGAGGATTACGTTGAATCCGGCGAACGGACAGGCGGTGAAATACAGCCGCAGGCCGTCTGCGGCAAGCTGCTGCAAACGGGGATCCCGCTCGCTGTTGAACACCGCGGCGATCGATGCGGCACCGAAAAACACCCCGGCATAAATCACAGCGGACAGCGCCAGCATCGCGATCAGCCCGCAGCGCAGAACCATACCGGCGCCGGGCCGGTCACCCTGTCCGGTGCAGCGGCTGACGATGGGCTGGATTCCCTGTGCGATGCCGGTATACATGGCGATAACCACCAGCGACAGGTTGGCAATAACGCCATAGGCTGCCACCCCCACATTGCCCGCCAGGCGCAGCAGTATGCTGTTGAACACGATCATCACCACGCCGGAGGAAACCTCGGTCACCAGCGAGGGCACCCCGCTTGACAGAATGCCCGCAAGCGGCCCGCCTTCCAGCCGGCATCTCACCACATGAAACCCGTTTTTCCCGCGCAGCCGGTGCGGCAACAGGATCAGCAGGCTGATCACCGGCGCCAGGCCGGTGGCGAAGGCCGCCCCGAAAATGCCCATTCCGCACGGAAAGATAAACACCCAGTCCAGCACCACGTTGGACAGGCTGCCGCCGATCATCGCGGCCATGGACAGCTGCGGCGCGCCGTCGTTGCGGACAAAGCACAGCAGCACATTATTGAGCAGAAACGCCGGTGCAAACAGCAGAATCACCCGCAGATAGGTATCGGCCATACCGAATACGCTGTCGTCTGCACCGAAAAGGGAGAGTATCGTACCGGTGAAGAACAGTCCCGCCAGCACGAAGAAAGCAGCGAAGGCCGCCGCGAGATACAGCGCCTGCATAAAGATCCGGTCTGCCGCCGCCTGTTCGCCCCGGCTCCTGTACACGGCATAACGGATGCCGCCTCCCATCCCGATCATCAGGCCGCTGCCGTGAATAAAGCTGTACACCGGAATCGCCAGATTCAGGGCTGTCAGACCGTTCGTGCCCAGTCCTTTGGACACAAAAAAGGTATCCGCCAGTATGTAGCCGGACAGCGCCAGCATCCCCAGGACGTTCAGCGACGCATACCGGGCGAAATCCCGGAAAATGGTGGTCTTCATCGCGGAAATCTCCTTTCCAAAAAGAACAGGCCTGTGCTGTGCTGCACAGGCCTGATGCACAACGGTAAACCCCGGCGGGTTCAGTTATCCGATTGTTCTCTGTCCCGCCGTCCGGCTGCCGCCAGCTCGATCGCCTCTTTTCCCGTGATATGCGCCGGCGTCAGCTCCAGCATGCACAGCGGTGCCCATTCGCGGTCGATCACCCGCTGCCGGTTTGCGGCGGTGTCGTCAGGCGCATATTTGCACGCCAGCTTTTCGATCGCCGCGCGCTTCTCCTGTGCATCCTCCAGAATCCGGATGGTACCGAACACAATGACGCTGCGGAAATAGGTGGTGTATGCCTCCGGCACCACCTGATCCCGATCGATGACGCAGAACGACGCTCTCGGGCTGCGCCGTATAGCATCGAGCTTATGCCCGCTTCCGGCGCTGTGGAAGAACAGCCTTTCCCCGTCATATACATAACTGATCGGCACCGCATAAGGGTACCCGTCATCCCCCGCCAGCGCAAGCACCCCTGCGCTGCCCCGCTGCAAAACAGCAGTGCATTCCGCAGCGGACAGCGCCTGCCCCTTCCGGCGCATTTCCCGAAACATCACATCAGCCTCCCTGCACCGCGTCACTGCCAGTATAAAAAGAAAAAGCGCTGTGTTTCGTATCTTCCATGGCCTAACGATACGAAATGCAGCACTTCACCGTTTACCCGGCGGCAAACGCAGCTTTGTGTATTTGCGTTGAGTATAACAAAGGCGGCGGCCTTTGTCAAGTGCGGAAGGCGGGCGGCGCCGCAGCCGGCGGATTGGCAGACAAATCTTTGCACGAAGCACGGAATGTACTGTCATGGGAGGGGATGTTTCGTGCTTCGTGTGAAGCCTCCCCCGAAAGCGCCGACAGGCACTTTCGGGGGCAAATATACTTTATGTTACATTATACGATCAGGGTGAGTAATTCAGCGTCCAGTCCATCCGGCCAAAAAACCGCCTTTTTGATCCGGTGTGGGATCGTTGGTTACGCCGAGCAGCCAAGCAACGGATACCTTCAGCACATCGGCAAAGGCGAGCAATTCCAAATCGGTCACATAACGCTGGCCGTTTTCTATGCGCGAAATGATATTTTTCGTGAGGATTATCCCATAACGCACTTGCAGCTTTGCGCTCAGATAGTCCTGTGTCAGATACGGTGTACGCAGATGGCGCGCCATCCGTATACGGGAACCGGATTGATTTCTGTCCGTGGAAAGATTCATTTTTGGCCACCCCTTATTATCGTTATACCTAACAGTATAAACGAAACGAGGTTTCTTGTATGCCTTGCATTTGTCCTGCAAGCCGGAGATGACCAAACAATCAAAAACGCGCCTGCTTTGCACCGACGCAGTCAGCGCCTTTTACGCGCCGGAACGCTCGATATCCTTTTTCAACCGGCGGATGATCTTCTTTTCCAGCCGCGATATGTAGGACTGCGAAATCCCCAGCAGGTCGGCGACCTCCTTCTGGGTATGCTCTTTGTTGCCGTCCAGCCCGAACCGCAGGCGCATGATCAGCTGTTCGCGCTCGGACAGCCGCGCGACGCATTCGAGCAGCAGGTGCCGCTCGGCTTCCTGCTCGATGTCGCGGTTGACCAGATCCGGTTCGCTGCCGAGAATATCCGACAGCAGCAGTTCGTTGCCGTCCCAGTCCACGTTGAGCGGCTCATCGATCGACAGCTCATTGCGCAGCTGGCTGTTTTTGCGCAGGTACATCAGAATCTCATTCTCGATGCACCGCGACGAATAGGTGGCCAGCTTGATATTGCGGGAAGGGCAGAAGGTATTGACCGCCTTGATCAGCCCGATGGTGCCGATGGAGATCAGATCCTCAATGCCTACGCCGGAATTCTCAAATTTGCGCGCGATATACACCACAAGCCGCAGGTTATGGGTGATCAGCACGTCGCGTGCGGCCGGGTCCCCGGCCTCCATACGCGCAAAAACGGCGGCTTCCTCCTCGGCAGTGAGCGGAGAGGGCAACGTGTCAGCGCCGTTGATATAGTGCACCCCTTCAGCCTGCCGGCGCAGCAGGCGGTACAGCAGCTGCCGCCAGTGGGTGAAGAGGCGGCGCACGGAAAGCAGCATACTCATGGCCTAAGACCTTTCCTTTCGCTTGAGTCCGGAGGTTACCGGTGCTTTTTCGCGCCGGGAGGGCGCGTGACGGCGCGCAGCTGTAATCCGGCCGGCATCTGCCGCACCGGCAAGCTCGCTGCCGAGAATGGCTTCATAATCCCCGCGGCCGAGACGGTCGCAGACCGCTATGTAAGCGCCGGTTACATCCGCACCGGCGCCGAGAAGGCTGGTCAGGGTCATCCGCTTCGGGCAGAAGGCGGGCAGCAGCCCGTCGCCGCCGACCGCGCGGTAAGGGACCAGCCGAACCGGCGGCAGCCCCATTCCAGATGCTGCCGGATCGGCTGCCGCGCCGGCCAGTACCGGTTCCGGCTGCCGTGTCAATGTCGAAGACAGCGCCTGCGCCATGGCCGGGGACAGCGCGGGCAGCAGCGCACTGCGCTGCACCACGGCCACCGGCTTGCCGGAAAACGGCTCGCTCAGCCCGTTGCCGGAATCATACAGTGCCCGCACAACGACGCTGCCGGCGTCCCCTTCGATGAGCAGGCGGTATTCATGTCCGGTCGGCGCGCTCTTACGGGTGAGGCGGTCCCAGACGCTCACCGCCGCGTAGCTGACCACCGTCAGCGCGGTGAGCATCAGCGGCGAGACGTCGTAATACACCACGCCGCCCACCACGTAAAAACCCGCCGGTGCCGCAAAAAACCACAGCGCATAGGCAACCCCACCGAACAGCGCCGACAGCAGCACGAATACCCCCGTCTGCTTAACAAAGGCGGCCGCCCCGTGCCACGGAAATGCGGTGCGCACGATGAGCGCGGCACTGCCGAGCTTAATCAGCCAGGTGAGCGGCGCGGGCAGCGGCGGCAGAAAAATCAGGCACGCGCATGCCGCGCCGAGCAGGGCGCCGAGCACCCGTCGGCCGGTGCGGCCGGGAATCCGCAGGATACGCGCGGCTGCGCTCAGCAGCAGAAAATCAATAAACAGGTTCAGCGCCAGCAATACATCCAGATAGATCACCGGCATCCGTGTCACCTCGCTTCGGCCTGCGGCGGTGACCGGCCGCCGCGGGGGAATATCTCCATTATAGGCGCACATACGGACGGAATGTGCCGAAAGGTGGACCGGCACCCGGAAAATTCGGCGGCAAAAAAGCCGTGCTTCCGCGGGTTTTCGCCTTTTTCGGGACGCGTATCTTCTTGCGTCCGCCGGACGGAGATGGTATACTGAATCCAGAGGAAAGCGGAGAACAGCGGGAGGGATGCACATGAAATGCAGCTACTGCGGAACAGAATTTCAGGGAGATTCCTGCTCCTATTGCGGCGCACCGGCCACGGCGTCGCAGCCCCAGCCGGAACCGGAGCCGTCCACACCACAGGGACAGCCCATCCCGCCGGACGTACAGCCGCCGGTACAAACACCGCAGGCCCAGCCGCCGGCAGGACAGCAGCAAAAGCCGGCCGGCTGTGTCCGGTTTTTAGCGGTTCTCATCATGCTGACCGTCGTTATTATGGTGATCTCGATGGTCGTGAACCTGTTCGGGATACTGTTTGATCGTTTCTCCGGCGGCCGCGCCGAAGTCTCCAGTGAGACCGGGCGGCGCCCCATTGTGACCGAATCCCGGCCGGAGAACAGTGAATCCGACCGACCGCCGATTATCGTCGAAAGCACGCCGGCGGAGAGCGAGGCAGAACCAGTTCGTATTACATTGGAAAAATACGAACGGCTCAAGAATGGGATGAGTTACGCGCAAGCGCTGGAAATCCTTGGCTGCGAGCCGTCTTCTACCGCGGAGACGGGCGAAAAAGGGACGGCCGGTCACCTGCTTTCATGCACGTGGGTAAACAACGGCGGAGGCGTGGTGTCGCTGATGTTCCGGCAGGATAAGCTGTACACCAAGTCGTAGGCCGGGCTGACATAAGATAAAAAAACAGTCCAAAAGCAGAAAAAGCGGGGACACTATACGTGTCCCCTATCAAAAACCCGGGTGCTTCATGACCGAAGCACCCGGGTTTTTTGCATTTGTTCTTAGTCGGGCTGACCGAAAAGCTGTTCATACAGCCAGTCGTTAAAGGGCTGGGGTTTGGGCCGCTGAAACCACTTGCGGGGATATATCTTCTGGTACAGATCGTACATCTGTTTCGTCTCCAGCTCAATATCCTCCGGGTCCTCGCCATATTCCAGCATCAAACGGTAACGCAGCAATTTCCATTTCAGCGCCGTCGCGTAATCGCCCTTGTCCTTATATGTACAGGCGATATTCCCACAATCCAGAGCGGTCTGGGGATGCGCCCGGCCCAACACCCGTTCATTGACAGCATGAGCCTTAAAGTACCATTCCAGCGCAGCGTCATAGTCGTTTAGCGCATAATACATATTGCCGATATCGTGGTGGCTCTCGGCGGTATACGCATGCTCGGCGCCAAGCACCCGCTCGCGGATCTCCCGCGATTTCTGGTGCAGGCTGAGCGCATCCGCATACTTTTCTTCGAAGCGATAGTGGTTGGCGATTCTGTCATACAGGAAGCTCAGTTCAATCTGCTGCTGATCGGTAAGGTCGTGCCGTTCATAGATGTCCCGTGCGTCACAATAGGCCTTGCGCGCCTTTTCCGACAGAGATTTCACCCCATCCGAATCGCTGAATTCATCTTCACCTTCCCAAAGCAAATACAATTCTCCCAAGGCATACAACGTTCTGGCATAGTTCAAACCGTCGGCCGCCCCTGCCTCCTCGTATATCCGGGCGGAATCCGCTAACTGTCCCGCTGCTTCCCGGTATCTGCCCTGCGTGTAATCCTGCCATCCCTGCTCATACATCGGGTTCGGCGCGTCCGGGCGCATCATTTCCATAATCCTGCGCTCCACCGCCTCATGATATTCCAGCCACTTATTCATAACCGCCCTCCCCGTAATTGTTCTGTGCCGGCAGTACAATCTTCCGAATCTCTGAATAAAAAAAGGCGATACGCCCCTTTACGCAGCCTATCGCCTTTTTTGACACGCACATCAGGGACGATGCGTCCCTATCTTTGTTATTTTGTCATGAACAGCACGCCGAGCGTATTCGGCCCGCAGTGGGAGGAAATGGTGCAGCCCGCACGGGTAACAAAAATCTCCTTGAAATCACCGTGCTGCTGCACCAGCTTTTTCACCAGGTCGATGCGCTCCTGCGAAATGCCGGAATGGGTGATAAAGATCCGCTCGTTTCGGATATCGGTGCGTCCCTCAAGACGATCCTTGACGTACTGCGCGAGCGCCTTATCCAGCGAACCGCGGTATTTCTTGCCGACTCCCATCGAGCCGTCGGCGTTGTTGACCTCGATGCAGGGCTTGAGCTGCAGCATGTTCGCGCCGAGCATCGCCAGCGCCGAGCAGCGACCGCCCTTATACAGAAATTCCAGCGTATCGATCACAAAGCTGGCCTGCGCGTGGGAGGTGAGTTCCCGCACCTCCTGCGCGATCTGTGCGGCGGGCATACCGGCCGCGATACGGTCGGCCGCCTCGAGCACCAGCAGACCGGAGCCGGTGGACAGGTTGCAGCTGTCGATGGCGTACACCCCCGGCAGCTCCTGCGCTGCCAGGCGGCAGTTATTATAGGTTGCGGACAAACCCGAGCCGAGGGTGAGATGGATCACTTCATAGCCCTGGTCGGTCCACTGCTTAAAATACTCGATGTATTCCGCGGTGTTGATCGCGGCGGTTTTCGGAAGAACCTTTTTTTCACGGTAAACCTTATAAATGTCATCGGGCATCAGGTCGACCCCGTCGCCGTACGTCCGGCCGTCGAGAATGACGTGAAAAGGATAATACTGCACGTCATAACGCGCCTTCAATTCGTCGCCGAGATCACAGGTGCTGTCTGCGCTGAGGATGATGCGACTGCCCATGCCAGGAGACCCTCCGTTTCTTTTTTCAGTATCACAGCGTTAGCATGTGAAAGGCAGTATAGCATAAAAAACAAAAAATTGCAAGGAACACGGGTAAAAAAAGACGACTGCGACGGACATAATACGCTTGTGAAGGCGTCCCGATTCGGGTATAATGACAGCATAAACCGGGACAGAAAATACAGAAACAGTCCGCCGGCTCGGCGGGAAAGGCAGGATGCTTATGTCGATACGCTTTTTTGAGGAAAATCAGGTGTTTCATCTGGACACAGCACACACCAGCCTGGTGCTGCGGGTGCTCGACGGCCACCTGATGGCCGAATACTGGGGCGCGCGCATCCGGCCGGACGACCTGCTGCATCTGTGGACGCCATGCCCCAGCGGCTTCCACCCGAACTACGCCGGTGCGCCGGACGAGAGGTACGCCCTCGACCTGATTCCGACCATCTGCCCGGTGACCGGCAGCGGCGATTTCCGCTCCCCCATGCTGGAGGCGGAATTCCCCGACGGCAGCCGCATCCTTGACCTGCGCTATGCCGGCCACACGATCATCGCCGGCGGCGTGCCGCTGCCCCACATGCCGCAGCTCGACACCAAGGATGAAACGCTGGTGCTCACCCTGATCGACCCGCCCACCGGCCTGAAGGCCGAGCTGCGGCTTGGGATATGCGAAGAGGAAGATGTCATTGCCTCAAGCCTGCGGGTGATCAACGAAACTGCCGTGCCGGTGATCCTGCACCGCGCGCTCAGCTTCAGCTTCGACCTGCCCGACAGCAATTTCGACAGGATCAGCCTGCCGGGCACCCATCTGCGGGAGCGCGAAATCGACCGCAAGCCGCTGCAGAGCGGATTGCAGGCAGCGGAGAGCCGCCGCGGCGCCTCCAGCCATCAGCAGAACCCGTTTATCGCGCTCGCCCGGCCGCACACCACCGAGCAGCAGGGTGAGGTGTACGCCGCCGCGCTCATTTACAGCGGCAATTTCATTGCTCTGGCCGAGGTGGATCCCTTTGCGTTCACCCGGATGCAGATCGGGATCAATCCCTTTGCTTTCACGTGGACACTTCAGCCGGGCGAGGAATTCCTCACTCCCGAGGCCGTCGCGACTTTCAGCGATAACGGACTTGGCGGCATGTCCCGCAATTTTCACCGCGTCTTCCGGCAGCGGCTCGGCCGGCTCCGGGAGGCACGCGGCCCGCATCCGATCGTCATCAACAGCTGGGAGGCCGCCTATTTCGATTTCGACGAGGAAAAGCTGTGCGACATCATCCGCAGCAGCAAAGGGCTCGGTATCGACATGTTCGTGCTCGACGACGGCTGGTTCGGACACCGGGATACCGACAACTGCTCGCTGGGCGACTGGGTGGTCGACCGCCGCAAGCTGCCCGGCGGGCTGGATGCGGTGATCGACTGCTGCACGGAAAACGGCTTACAATTCGGGCTGTGGTTTGAACCGGAAATGATCTCCCCGGACAGCGACCTGTTCCGCGCCCACCCCGACTGGGCGATCCGCCATCCCGACCGGCCGTACTGCCTCGGCCGTAACCAGCTGGTGCTGGACCTCTCCCGCGACGAAGTGCGCGAATATCTGCGCGAGGCGGTTGGCGCAGTGCTGCGCGCTTATCGGATTGCCTATGTCAAGTGGGATATGAACCGCCACATCACCGACGCTTATTCCGCCGCGCTTCCCCCTGCACAGCAGGCGGAACTGCCGCACCGCTACATGCTCAACCTCTATCGCCTGCTTGAGGAGCTGGAAGCGGAGTTTCCCGACGTAATCTTCGAGGGCTGTTCTGGCGGCGGCGGGCGGTTCGACGCCGGGCTGCTGTACTACATGCCTCATACCTGGACCTCCGATAACTCCGACGCGATTTCCCGGCTGAAAATCCAGTACGGCACATCCCTTGTGTACCCGCCCGAGTGCATGACCGCACACGTGTCGGTCTGCCCCAACCACGCGGTACGGCGGGTCACCCCGTTTGCCACGCGGGAGCTGGTGGCGGCGAGCGCGTCGTTTGGCTACGAGCTCAATCCGCTGTCGCTTACCGATGAGGAACGCGCGCAGATCGCCGGGCAGACCGCGCGTTACAAGGCGCGCGCCGAACTGATCGTCAACGGCGACTTTTACCGGCTCGCCGACCCGTTCACCAACGACGGCTGCGGCTGGTGCTTTGTTTCTCCCGACCGGTCGCGGGCGTTTGCGCTGTATGTGCAGCAGCTGCATCATCCCAACACCGCCAATCGCCGGCTGAAGCTCGCCGGACTGGATCCCGACGCCCGCTACCATATCGAGGAACTGAACCTCGACGCGAACGGCGACGCGCTGATGCACGCCGGCATCGCGCTCCCCTATATTTATGATTTCGAGGCACGCGCCTTCACACTGACAAAAATATAAACGCGAGCCCCGCCCGCCGGTTCTTCCGGCGGGCGGGGCTTTTGTCGTTCGTCTTATGATGTGGGAAAACGCACAAGGCAGCTGACGATCTCCCACGGGCCGGGGCAGAGCGGCACGCTCCCACCCTGCGGTACGATCTCTTCGATCACCTCGCCGCCGAGCGTTACACGGGCGGCGGACGCCGGCGGTACTGCCCATTCGAGCGTCCCCGCGCAGGCGGTATCCGACAGGTTATACACCCGAACCGTGACGCTGTTTTCGTCGGCTCCGGCGGTCATCGTGGAATAGCACAGGCTATCTCCTGTCAGGCGCAGGAAGCTGCAGGGAACCTGCACTTTCGCCGCAGGCCCGCCTACCGGCGATATGCGCACGCCCGCGGCGAGCGCGTCCTGCGCCCGCTGGAGCGCTGCGTCGGTCACGCCGTCGTCGAGCGGCAGCAGCTGGAAGCTATACCGGAACTCACCCGGCACCTGGCCGTCTTTTTCCAGGTCGGTCCCCTCGGTTTTGGCAAAGCTGCGCAGCAGCGTCACGGCAAGTGTGCCCTCTTCTCCCGGCAACGCCGCGCACTCATGCAGCCCGCAGCAGCCGGAAACAAACGCAAGGCCGGCGCCGTCCCCGCGGCGTCCCACGATACCGTGCATCGGTTTTTCCGGTGCCTCCGGCTCCCGCCAGTCGCGTGTGTCGAACACCGCGGAACCGGGACGTTTCACCATAGCAAACGCTCCCGACGCGAAATAGTCTCCTGAAAGCCCGGTCGGCAGCAACAGGCGCAGACGGTGATCCTGCGCGGTGTTGTCCACCGCCAGTTCCACCTTTACGCCGCGCAGCCCATCCTGCACATGGATATCGGCCGTCACGGTCAGAACCGCTTCCTCCTCACTGCGGCGTATCCGCTGCATCCGGCGATCATGCCGCTCGAGATGCGCCGGCACCGCCATGCGCCGCACGACCCGGAATACCGTCTCGCTCGGGCCGTCCGCAATTACCCGCACCGAAGCCGCCGCGGAAACCGCCTCCTGATTCTCCACCGGCATGGCGTGGAACCAGCCATCCCCGATCTCCGCATCGTCCGCCAGCGCGCACAATCCGCTATACGTGCGCCCCGTCTTTTTATCCGTCAGCTTAAGCGTGCCGTCCACGCATACAGCAACCGACACCAGCCCGTTGTCCGCCGACACCCTGCCTGTACGCAGCGAACCCGGCTGCCGTGCAGGCCTATCCCTCGGCTCAAGACGGAAAAAGGTGAAGCCCATCGGCGCGAGCGACGCCCGGAACGAAAAGCAGTGCCGGTCGCCCTTTACTCCACCGCGGGACACGCTATGCAGCGTGTACGGCACCGGACGGCCGTCCATGTCATATAGCTGAAAGCTGTTGATATCCTCATAACCAAACGGCTCGCTGTACCGCTGCGCCCAGTCGGGCGGGAAATCCACCGCGGCATCGATCACCTCGTCGCGTGCATACGGCAGCGGGTTGAGCACGGCCAGCGCGCCGAACGGCCGGCTGTCGGGCGGCGCATCCGGCAGCAGCGTGCCGAACAGTCTCGCCGTCATTTCCTCCGCAATCTGGCGGGACTGGTCAAACCGGTAATGCATGTCGCGGTGTACCTGGTCGATCGAGCAGCCGCAGATGCTGTCATGCGCCTGGTTCTTCAGCAGATACTGCCACGCGAGCGCCTCAAAGCGGACCGGCAGCGGGTGCTTCTTCAGCGCGGCCAGCGCCGACAGCGGCACCGCCCATTTCTCCAGCAGCGTCTGGCAGCGGTCGTTCTTCTGCTTTATGTCGATCCGGCTCGAAAGCGTATGCGGGATCACGCACAGATAGGTCGCCCACTCCTTCGCAGGCTCCAGCAGGTCGCCGTCAATCACCGGCAGCGCCGGCGCGCCGGCGGCCTCTGCGGCAGACTGCGCGGCCGCCACCACGCTTTCCGGATCCCCGAAGGTTACCTGCGCGTCCGGATACAGCCGCCGCAGGCGACCGGCGATCTCCACCAGTGCCGGATGTACCGGCATATGATCGGTAGCATCAAAAAGCGCCACCACCGGCAGCGGCGTGCGCGCCCGTTCGCGTTCGACAGCCGAACGCAGCGTCCCATCCAATTCATCATCGAACAGGCCGCCGAGCATAGGCCGTACCCCGCGGACAAAAAAGTCCCCATAGCCGCCAAGATCCGCCAGTTTGAAAGTCAGGCATTCGCTCCCGTCCGGTGCGCGCCACCGGAAAAATGCCGGCGTGGTATGCTCATTCGTACCGCGGCCGACCACCGCCTGCCGGATTCCGAAACCGGCAAGGATCTGCGGCATCTGCGCGGTGTGGCCAAAGCAGTCGCACAGGTATCCGTTTCTGACCGGCTCTCCCCCGAACTGCCGTGCCGCCGCACAGCCCGCTTGCAGGTTGCGGATCAGGCTCTCCCCGGAAACCAGAAATTCATCCGGCATACAGTACCACGGCCCTACCCGAAGCCGTCCCTGACCGATATATTTTTCCAGTTCCGGCCGCTTTTCCGGCCGGATTTCGAGATAATCCTCCAGTGTGAGTGTATTCCCGTCCAGCAGGAACACCAGCTCCTCTTCCCGTTCGAGAACGACAAGCAGTTCATCCAGAATATCCACCAGCCGGAAACGGAATTCTTGGAATGTCCGGTACCATTCCCGGTCCCAGTGGGTACCTGAAACCAAAATTATCTGCAGCTGCGGCATGCCATTCGCCTCTTTCCCGGGAATCACCCCAAATTGTTGGGCGTAACCATCAGATGATACTGATTGAAATGCCCCATCCACAAATCTTCCACCCGTTCCCTGCCATCAAAGGTCAGCCGCTCGGGCTCCAGCTCCTCAATCCGCCCAAGTTCTCCCCGCAGGTAGGCGCTCACCCGTGCCGCCGTCGTCTTCAGCCGAGCCTCCAGCCCGCCGTAGCGCAGGTCGAGCACCTCCCAGCCAAACGGTTTGTTCCATGCGGCCCATTCCTGCGCATGCTTTGCGTGCAGTGCTTCTACCTTCTCCAGCACCGCCGGCAATTCCGTATGTGCCAGCTCATCCAGCCTCGCCCGGTCGGAGGCGTCATAGGCCGCTTTCAGCCGCAGGCCCAGCTTCGCCTTGCTCCCGAGTACGTCGCACAACCGGATTACCAGCGCAAACAGGCCGCGGTAGCTCTCCGGCATCGGCTGGCCGCAGCGCGCCTCCAGCTCGCCGCGCACGGCCGCGTAGTGCTCCTCCAGCGGGATCGGCTCCGCATTCCGGTCAAACAGGCCTAGCAGCGGATCCTGCCACAGCAGATATTTCGAGGGGTTCTGCGGCTCAAGCGGCGCCAGCGACGCATCCAGGCAGTCCAGACGGCAAAGCGAAGCCCATGCCGTTTCCTCCAGCCCGGTGAACATCCGTATGCGCTCCGCCATATGCGCCGCATCCGGCGCCGCATGGTACATATGCTCTGCATATCTCACCAGCCCAGGCAGCACAGACAGATACATGCATTCGCCGCCGTTGTCGTTCCATATACAGGCAAACGCCTCCTGCACACCCTCCGCTTTGCATGCCCGCATGGCCGCCTCGGTGGCCTTCACGGTGTGGTTGTAATTCTGCACCATCGCGCCGGTCCACGTGCAGATGCCGCCGCCGAACACCGGCAAATGCCCCAGCTTCTTATGCCAGCCGATATAGGTGTGGTAAAACGCCTCTTCCTGATGATAATAATCCCAGTAAATCAGATCGATTCCTTCCGGAACCAGATGCCGCGCTTCATCCGGCAGCTGTACATCCGGGTCATAGTAGCCGCCGCCGTCTACATACATCCGGAACACCATATCGCCCCACATCATCGGCTGGAGCCCCAGGCTATCGGTGATCGCTTTCACCCGCCCGATATGTGCCTGCATCAGCTCGAACCGGGTATGGTAGCCATATTTGTCGAGATGCCGCCCCAGTCCCAGCGTATGCGCCTCATCCATACCGATATGGATCCGCCTGGTGCGCACCGCAGATGAGACCGACCGGAGCATGCGCTCGAGCAGCGCATACGTCTCCTCCTGCCCTACCATCAGTACCTCGTCCGTATCCCGGTACGGGGTCGCTGCGTTCCATTTCAGGAACTGCTCCATATGGGCGAGGGTCTGGATACAGGGAATGAATTCCACGCCGAGCGCCGCGGCATAATCGTCGATCTCCCGCAGCTGTGCGATCGAATACCGACCGCGCAGGTAACCAAAATACGGTTCCCCCTCCACCTCGTAAGTGTCCTCGGTGTACAGCAGCAGCGTGTTCAGGCCCATTACCGCCATCTGCCGCAGGAAGTATTTTACCGCGTCAACCGTCAAAACCGCGTTGCGGGAACAGTCAAACATCGCGCCGCTCTTTTCCAGCTGCCGCGTCTCCTGCACCGTGTATACGGTCGCCTCACGTTCAAGTGCGTCCGCGAGCAGCCGCAGCGCACGCAGCAGCGCAGGGATATCGCGGTATTCCACCCGTGCGGATCCATCCTGCATCTCCACTTGCAGCGTATACGCTCCGCCGGCCAGCCGGGTCAGCTGCACAGGCATGCCGTCGGCTGCCTGTGTCAGGCCGAGTTCCTCTGTTGTAAGCCGGATGCCGGTTTCTTCCGCCGTACCCGCACCGATGATCTGTATGTTCTTCATTTCTGCCCCATTCCTTCCTGATTCCGGACGCTGTGCCGCACCGCCCCGTCAGCCGCCCCTATGCCGATTCATTGCATACCATGTATTGACCCAGTGGATCGCCAGCCCATATCCCGCCGGCAGCACCTTGGCTTCCAGCAGGCCGCGCAGCTTTTTCTGCTCAGCAGAATGAAAAGCTGGCGGAAAATTCGCGTAAGTGATGAACGCTTCATCGCCCAGCGCCTCCGGCGGCGCGGTTTCGCAGCCAACATTCACCGCACAGCCGTTGCGCCGCGCGGCCTCGATCAGATACTCCGCAATGCCCATCTGATCCGCCGCATTCGCGCGGTACGCCATGATTGAGATCGACTGGCAGGCGGTTGTAACCACATCCGCCATGAGTACCTCGTCGCCGTCTTCATCCACCGCTACCTGGCTGTCGTCATACCACGCTGACACGTCCATTTCCAGCCGCAGGCCGTACCGGTCGCACAGCCCGCGTGCGTGGAGCAGAAACCGCCGCAGCTGCGAACGGTATCTGCGGTAATCGTCGCTCATATCCGGCTCAATATCCAGATGCACGCCGGAAAAACGTTCCGGCGCGGGCACCTGCGCATTATAGGCCGCAACCCCCTCGATGTAAGCGGTAATCTCCGGATAGCCGCGTCCGTCCGCGAACCAGGAGAGCACCTCTTTCCCGCCGTGGCCCAGCAGAGCGCTCACCCGCATGCCGGCCGCCGTACAGCGGCCGATGAATGCGGCAACCTGTTCGAGCAACGCCTGTCCCGCCTGCGGCTGGCTTCCCCACGGCGGCATCCTGCCCGGATCCGATGCCAGGTAAACCTCACTGACATGCTCCTTCTTCAGCATGTCCAGCGCCTCCTGCGCCGTCAGGCCGGTCCCGGCATCCGGCCGCGCCAACAGGTCTAGATCCCACCACCAGACAGCCAAAGTTATCGCTTCGCCGTCCTCCCGCACGCCGAGAAGCGGGCCGTGATATTCTTTATGCATTTGTGAATCCGTCCCTTCCGGCAGCACCCCTTTTTCCTGAAAAGGGAGGCGTCCGCACGGACGCCTCCCCACGGTGCGCTGTTACGGTTTTGTGGTCATGATGGTATAGAACGGCACCGCATGATGAATGGCAATGCCAAAGGAAGCGCATCCCGATGCATCCAGCAGCTCCCGCAGCTGGTTCTGCTGGTCGATCAGATAGGCCGCGCCCATAGGCCAATAGGTGATGCTCCGCTCACCCGCCGGCATCTCGCTGGCGTCGCCGGTTTCCGCGCCCAGAATCAGCTGGCAGCCGTTTTTCGCCGCAAAGGAAAGCTCCGGCTGGCCCAGCTCATACTGTCCCTGCGCGGTGCGCCGATACGACATCAGCGTCAGCTGGCGGCACTGTTTGGTGAAGATGTCCAGGATGCTGACGTACTCGCCGTTCTCATCGTACGCCTTCCACTCTTCCTTCAGGAACGCGTTGATATCGAAGGTCAGTTCCACACCATAAAAGTCGCAGTATTTGCGCATGCGGATCAGATAATCGGCGCAGTCCTGCAGATTCGTCTGCAGGCCGTCTCCGCCGTTTTCCCAGTCCGGTTCAAGATCGATATGCACGCCGTACAGCTTTTCATCCTCACCCGAAGCCCGGGAGTTGAAATCCGCCACCAGACGCACCCAGCGCTTGGTTGCGCGGTATTCCTGTGTTTCGTCATCCCTGCGCGCCCACTGCACATAGGCATTGTCCACCATCACGGTCAGCATCGCCACACGAATGCCGTATTTCGCGCACTTTTTCACAAAGCCGCGCAGCTCCATCTCGCTGACGAAGCCTTCCTTCAGCTCTCCTTTATTGGCGATCTGCGACTCCAGATCCATGTAGTACTGCATACCCAGATAAATCTCGGTCACACCGTTCTGGATGAGCATATCCAGCAGCATGTCGCTGCTCATATCGCTGTCCGGCGAGGTGCCCTTGATCATGCGGCAGTCCCACACCCACATGCCTACCGCCGGTTGCCCCGCGGCATCGTCTGTCTTCCGGAAAGTCAGCTTTTCTCCCTTGTACACGCTGCCGGGCACAAAGTCCGGGTCGCCCGACTGCACCGGCGCCACCGAAAAGCCCTCCGGAATAACGAGTTGGTCAAGCGGCGGGGTGGAGATATCGTACGAGGGCTGGCCGCCTGGGCGGGGAGCCGGCTGCGAGGATTCCTCCCCTCCGGCGCTTTCCGGCCCGGAAGAGGTTACAGAACTGTCCGTTTCCCCCTCACTGGGCGTTTTCTCCTGCTGGCAGCCGGCTGCCAGCAGCATGCATACAGCCGCCGTCAGAGCGGCCACACGTTTGAAAATGATTCCGACGCATCGGTTCATATGTTCTTTCCTTTCCCGAATGCCGATGGTTTACGGTTGGACGGTGTTCACCGGCTCACTGTTTATGTTTCTTTTTTCTCACCAGCACTACCGTCAGAACGATCGCTCCTGCCACAACCACCACGCCCGCAGCTGCCAGTGCTACCGTATAGCCAACCGGCCAGCCTTCCGTATGCGCGGCGTCGGAGGAATCCTCCCGGCCGCTGTCCGTGGGCCTGCCGGCCTCCATCGTGGTTCCTGCAGGCGTCGACGATGTACTGTCCGGTTCCTCCGGATCCGCAGGACTGGTCGGATCCGTCGGTGCGGGCGGCGCCGTCGTCTCTTCCTGTTTGGTGGGATAGGTTTCCGCGCCAGCCTGCGCGCCTTCGACAAAGGCAAATTCCCGTATGGTCACCGAATCGCCCCCGAGATAGACCGCGATATGCTGAAATTTGTCAAACCCGTCGTAGAAGAAGTCTCCCGGATCCAGCACCCCTTTATAGGTGCCTCCCGGAAGGGTCGCACCCATTTCACCGGTTCCCTCGATGCCAATGGATTCCGCCAGGTATTTGGTGAAAAGGAATTCGCGGTTGCCGTTGGGATACACGTCCTCTTCAAGATCCCGGATAAACCCGATGTTGATGGTGATTTCGTCCCCCTCCGCGGTAAAATCATACGCGATCATCTGTCCGGGATGGTAGGTCATATTAAAATAGTTTACCGCGTTGCCGCCGTCCTGTGTGGGCGACGATTTCAGCTTCCAGCCATCCGCTACCTTTACCGGGGTCATGGTGCTTTCGCTCGACCACTCCTCTTCCGGCAGCATATTCCCCACGACCGTTTTGGCCGATACGGGCATTATCGCCATGGCGCCTGCGACCACCGCCGCCAACACCATGCACGCCAGTTTCCTGCTCTTCATTCTCCGCTCCGCCTTTCTTCGGGCCGCCGCTTACCGCGGCCCGGCTTTTCCGGCGCCCCCTACGGGAGGCGCCGGCCAACCCGTCTGTCAGCCCTTTTTCCGACTCAGCAGCAGCGCACCCGCTGCCAGAACCGTCAGTCCGGCCGCCGCCACCGGCAGCGCCGAACCGGTCGCCGGCTTATCGCCGCCGTCGTCCTTGCCGTCGTCGGGCTTATCCACGCCCGCTTCCACGCCGGTGACAAACGCCAGCTCGCGGAAGGTCATCGTGGTTCCACCCATATACACGCCGATATGCTGGAACTTATCAAAGCCGTCGAAGCCCTCGAATACCTCGCTGAGATCCAGTACGCCTTTGTAGGTGCCCGCCGGCAGGGAAGTCTTTTCGGTGCCGACCGTGGCGATCCCGTGCTGCGCCGCAATCGCCTTGCTCAGGCAGTAATCCGGTGCGCCGCCCGGATACTCGCTGTCCTGCAGCCCGCGCACAAAAGACATATTGATGGTCGCATTGCCGCTGGCGATGGTGAAATCGTACGCGAGCAGCCAGCCCTCTTTATAGGTGGTGCCGAAATAGCCGATAGCGTTTCCGCCTTCCGTGCCCTCGGCAGCCTTCAGGATCCAGCCGTTCTCCGCGGCCTCCGGCACCAAGGTGCTTTCACCCGACCATCCGCTGGCCTGCGGCAGGAGATTGAACTGCACTTTTTTGCCTTCGGGTTCCGGCTCAGGCCCGGGATCCGGGGTGGTTTCGGTAACCTTTTCTTTCAGGGTGACGAGCGAGAAGGTATCGAACTCCACGCTGCCGCCGAAAATCACCAGATGCAGCTTTTCAAACGCCTCAAGCGGCGTGTCGTACAGCGTACCGGTCAGCGGCAGAAGCCCGCTGTGCGTCCCCGCCTTCAGTTCGCCGATTTCCCGGTCGAACATGATCTTGCGCGCCGAATCGTCCATCTGCGCGCCCTCCGCCGGCGTATATGTGAACACCCCATCCATATATATCTGAGCGGTATCCTTCACCGTGAACGAAAACTGCAGGTACTTTGCATCGCCGCACGATACCGGCGTGTCTTTGCCGAAATCCACATTGTCGCCGTCGGCCGGTTTGGTGGCTGAATCCGGGATTCCCAGCGCAGCCTTATCGGCCACCACGCGGTCCACGGTATACACCATGCCGTCGATGACGATTTCATCCGGGACCTGTTTGAGGGTGACGAGCGAAAAAGTATCGAACTCCACACTGCCGCCGAAAATCACCAGATGCAGTTTCTCAAATGCCTCAAGCGGCGTCTTGTACAGCGTACCGGTCAGCGGCAGAAGCCCACTGTGCGTCCCCGCCTTCAGATCGCCGATTTCCCGGTCGAACATGATCTTGCGCGCCGAATCGTCCATCTGCGCGCCCTCCGCCGGCGTATATGTGAACACCCCATCCATATATATCTGAGCGGTATCCTTCACCGTGAACGAAAACTGCAGGTACTTTGCATCGCCGCACGATACCAGCGTGTCTTTGCCGAAATCCACATTGTCGCCGTCGGCCGGCTTAGTGGCCGAATCCGGGATTCCCAGCGCAGCCTTATCGGCCACCGTCTCCACAGTGTACACTTTATCATCAATGACGTACTGATCCGGGACCTGCTTGAGGGTGACGAGCGAGAAGGTGTCGAACTCCACACTGCCGCCGAAAATCACCAGATGCAGCTTTTCAAACGCCTCAAGCGGCGTGTCGTACAGCGTACCGGTCAGCGGCAGAAGCCCGCTGTGCGTCCCCGCCTTCAGTTCGCCGATTTCCCGGTCGAACATGATCTTGCGCGCCGAATCGTCCATCTGCGCGCCCTCCGCCGGCGTATATGTGAACACCCCATCCATATATATCTGAGCGGTATCCTTCACCGTGAACGAAAACTGCAGGTACTTTGCATCGCCGCACGATACCGGCGTGTCTTTGCCGAAATCCACATTGTCGCCGTCAGCCGGTTTGGTGGCTGAATCCGGGATCCCCAGCGTAGCCTTATCGGCCACCACACGGTCCACGGTATACACCATGCCGTCGATTACATAGTACTTTGACGGCTCTTCCTCTGCCGGGGCGGCGCCCGCCGCCATCGCAGCGCCGGCGAGCGCAATTGTCATTGCGGATATTGCTGCCAACAACTTTTTCATTGCCCTTGCTCCTTTTCCGTTTAATTTATTGTTCAGGCCGCATACCGGCGGCCAGAGTGCGCTCATTCGATCGGGACAAATCCGCCGTCATACGGCGTAACCGTCACCAAAGCAAACTGGTCAACCGTGATATAACCGCCCTCCGGATTGGCCAGATACAGCCCCTCAATCTCCCCGAGTGCATTGTGATACACCGTACCCTCGAGGGGGATGACGCCGCGGTAGTGTCCCGGCGGAAGCCCGCCGCCTCCGCGCAGCACGCGGTCAAAATGGATGTTGCCCGCCTCACGGTCCCCGTCAAACCGCACGTCGATATACAGCGTACGCTCATAGACGGTGAAATCATAGGCCAGATGAGTCGCCGTCCCGCAGGCGATACGGTCGGTCGGCCCATAGAGGGTGTCGTTCTGGTTAAGCGGTCCGGCCGGTATGTTCAGCGCGGCACGCCCGACCCGCTCGTGCACCAGATACGGCACGCCGTCCAGACCGGTATACAGTTGGCTTGCATCCGGCCTTTCCACCCGCTGCGCCGTCACCAGCGCAAACTGCCGCACGGTGATATTGCCCCCATACAGACCGCGGCGTTCGATGATCGTGCCGAAATAGTTGGTGCCGTCTTCCATCTGCGGCAGATACGCGCCGATATCGACAAGCAGCTTATAGCTGCCCGGGCGCAGGCCGCGCGGACACCCCAGCAGGGTATGCAGCTCGATATTCATCGTGCCCGCGTCGCGGTTGCCGAAGCGTACGATCACCGGCACCTGCGCGTCGCCGCCCTGCCCCTGATTGACGGTCAGATCCACCGCCAGATAACATCCGGTGTGATACAGCGGCTGCACCACCGGCTCATGATACCATTCATCGGAATTCATGCTGTCAGGCAGGACGCTTATATCTCCCGCCGGCAGCCCCAGCGCCTGCGCATCCGCCGTCACCTGGGTGACACGGAAGGTATTGCCATCGGTGGCGGTGTATATATCTGCGGGAAGCGCGGCCGCTGAGGCATCCACCAGCCGGAACGCCTGTATCGTCAGGCTTCCGCTGCCGGTAACCTGCACGGCGGTACCGCCGCAGACGGCGCCGAACGGCACCCATTTTTCCAGATTCACATAGCCGGTATAGCGTCCCGCCGGCAGGCCGTCGGCATACCCGAATTTCTCATGGATCGCCACCGCGGCCGCCGGTACGCCGTCCGAAGAAAAATTGACGGTCACATGTACACAGGCACCTGATTCCACAACCAGATCCACATACAGACGCTGGTGGGTATATATCCCGCCGAAACTGCCCGCATACACCGTATCGGTGCCCGCAGCAGCGGACGCCGGCACACCGAGTGCAGCACGGTCCGCCACGATATTGTCGGTCTGCCAGTCATCGGCATCCCCCACGTTAGGCTGCGCCGCAATCTGCGCCGCATCTGGCATAGTCATCAAGCGGTAAAACGCATAGCTATCATGGATCGCGGCACCGTATCCGGCACAGCCCGACTCATCCAGAAGGGCGCGCAGTGCGTTCAGCTGCGCGATCATCGCGTCCGCACCGACCGAATCATAAGTGATATACCACGGGTCGCTGAGCGTCTCCCGCGGGGCGCATTCCGCACCCACCATGATCTGGCAGCCATTCACTGTGGCAAAAGCAATCTCATCCGCGGCAATTTCGTACTGCGCCTGCGCCGAATTGCGGTAGGCCATGATCGCCAGCGACTGGCACTTTCTGGTCAGCACATCCATCAGCGGCACCACCGCGCCGGTTTCATCCGAAACCGTATCTGTGCTGCCGCCCATCCACGCGTTGATGTCCAGCGCGAACTCCAGCGACTGCGCATCGCATGCGGCGCGCGCCGCGGTTACGTAGTCGGCACAGGACTGGAGATTCTGCGCGCGGGCCGGCTGTCCGTTCCTGTCGTGGTCCCAGTCCGGCTCCAGATCGATATGGATGCCGTACAGCTTCTCGCTGTCGGCCGACGCGCGCGCGTTAATGGCGGCCGCACGGCTGATCAGCGCGGCCGTTTCGGCGTAGCCGAGCGACGCATCCCACCAGTCATACGCCGCATCGCCGGATGTCGCAGTCAGCAGCGACACCCGCACGCCAATCGCGCTGCACGACGCAATGAAGCTGCGCAGCTGGTCTTCACCGACATAGCCCGGGGCAACCACCCCGCCGTTTGCCGCCACCTGCTCATCGTCCATCAGGTAGGCGCAGCCAAGATAAATCTCTGTGAAATGGTTTTTAGCCAGCATATCCAGCAGCAGCTGGGCATCCATGTCCACACGCGGGTCATCCCCCACAATTACGCGGATGTCCCACACCCACATTCCCAGCGCGGTGTTCGTGTCATTGCTGTCACGGAAGGTGAGCACCTTGCCGCTGTACGGCCCCGATCCATCCGCCGCGGCCGGGCTCACGCCTGCTGTCAGCAGCGCCGCCGCAACGGCCAGTGCCGCGCAGATTCCCGCCGCACGCCGGATTCCGGCTGTTTTCCGATTCATTGCTTTGAAACACCCCTCTCCTCATAAATCCGTTGGCAAAAACCTTTTTGATCAGCCGACGATGCCGGTCTGCTCAATCGACTGGATGAAGAACCGCTGGCACACCACATAAACAAGCATCAGCGGCAGGATAATCAGCAGGGTGGAGGCGGCAAAAATGATCGACTGATACGCTTCAAAATCCGCAGGCGATACAAAGCTGTATCCGCCCCCGCCTACCTTCGTCTGCACATCATAGCCAAGCGACTGCAGGATGCGCGCCAGCGTCGGATAACTGCCCGCGAACAGCGGCGTGTACGAGTTTTCCGCCCACTGCCACACAAACGAAAACAGGAAAATCGTTACCATTGTGGGCAGTCCGCTGCGCAGCATGATCCGCAGGAAGACCTGAAGCGGCCCCGCACCGTCAATCGCCGCGGCCTCGTCGATTTCCCGCGGGATACCACGGTAATACTGCCGCGCAAGGAAAATATACAGCCCGCACCGCGGCCCGGTCGCGGTTACCCCGAACAGTATGAAAGGTGCCAGGCTGTTGATCAAACCGAAATTCTTGAAGTTCAGATACTGCGGGGTCAGCAGGATCTGGGTGGGGATGACCATCAGTATGATCACCAGTATGAACAGTATCCGGTTACCCTTGAACCGGAATCGCGCAAAACCATAGCCCACCACCGTGCAGGAAAGAGCCTGCAGCAGCCCCACAAGCCCGCACAGCAGCGTGGTCGTGCCCACGCGCCGGTAATAGTCGAGATACTTCACCGCATCGGCGTAATTCGCCAAGGTAAAGTGCTTCGGGATCGCCTTTACGGTACGGTCATACAGGTCGGTGGGGGTCATAAAGGACATCGATATCTTGTTGAGCAGTGGGCTGAGGATGATATAACAGATGCTCAGGATGAACACGCAGCGCAGTACGCTGAGTATCAGCTGCGTGAGCCGGCGGCGGGTAAAGCTGCGGTGTATGCGCTCAGTCACGATAAAACACCTTCCTCGAAATCAGGGCAAAGGTCACGCCCAGCACCGCAAAAATCAGGATGAAGTACAGCCAGGCCGAGGCCGACGCGACACCGAAATTCTTCAGGCCGGTCAGGTCATTCCAGATGGACTTGATCAGCGGATTATTGATGTTGGTGAACGAATCGATGACGGTATACACCACATTGAGCAGGATATACGGCCCGCTCATCGGAAAAGTGATTTTCCAGAAATTAACCCACGCCGTCGCGCCTTCGATATTGGAGGACTCATAAATCGACGGCGATATGGTATTCAGCCCGCCGAGAAACAGGATGATCTGGATGCCCGATTTAGCCACAATCCCGCTGATATTCCCGGTTGCCGCCGCGACAAACTGCGTTATCTCCGCCGGCAGACTTCCGGCAAACAGCGTATTGACAAATGCCAGCGCCGATTCGGTGGCCTCCAGCGAGCCGGTACTCACCGCGGGGTCCCGGCTAAGCACCATATTGATGATCGTGTTCGCGTCCATGACCGCAAACACGCCTGACGACACCACTACTGGCAGAAAGAAGATCGCCCGCGCGAGCGTGCGCCCGTGAAACGGTTTATGCAGAATCAACGCCGCAAAAAAGCTGAAGGGCACCACGATCAGCGTATCGCGCACCGTCATCTGAAACGACTCCACCATCTTCGCGCGGAACGCCGTATTCACCAGCAAGATATACCGGTAATTCTCCAGCCCTTTCGGCACCAGCGTATAGCCACTTTCGACGATCTGGATGTCGTGAAAGCTAAAGATCACCGACTGCACGATCGGTATGGCGATAAGGAACAGGAAGCCGATGAGAAACGGCGCAATGAACGCATACCCCAGCCGGTCCCTCCGCGCCATCAGGTCATGCCGCACCGTTTTGGACTTGCCGCTCATCCGCTCACCTCCTCCTGAATATGTGCATAGCTGCGCGCCTGTATCCGGGTCCCCTCCGGCAGCTCGACCGCCTCAAAATTGTAATTCACCGCAACCGTGACCCCATTTTCATAGGTTACCCGCACGACACCGTCATTTTCCGTATAGCCGGTCATGCGGCTGCCGTACACCGGCGCAAGCGCGAGTGCCACCTCCTGCGCTATCCCACAGACCTTCTCTTTCTGATTGTCCGCACTGACCGCGCCGTACCGGTCATACGCAGTATCCTTGAGCAGCGCGTTGCCGGCCGCCATCAGGGTCGCATACGGTGCCGAACCGGTTTCGATGCATTTCAGCCGGTAAAGCTCAGGATCGCTCGCCCGGTTGAGCGAGGTCGCCGCGTACCGCACGCTGCCGGACAACACCGCCTGCACAAACGGCACAGTATCGGTCACCAGCGGGTGGGCGTTCGCCTGCATCGGCAGGCCGCAGACATAATCCGCATAGGGCAGCACATACACATTCGCCCCCCCAGTCATCAGCTCCAGCCCGGCTTCCCGAAGGGCTGCCATCGTTTCGCCGGCTGTCTCCAGCGCTGCATTGCGCGAAACATAACGCCCTTCGGTGAAATCGCCGGACAGCTCGCTGCCCATATACGGCAGCGTCGCACCGGTCAGCCCCTGCGCCGTCGCTTTGCCGGCAAAGGTTTCCGCCATCGCGCCCATCACCGACGGACTGACCACATAGCCGAAGAGCCGGCTGCTGTCCGCGGAGAAATTCGCGGGGCTATATGTGGGCTTATAGGCCTTCTCGCTGACCACCGTGCGGGCGGCGTCACTTGAGGAACGGAAGCCGTCGAAAGCGCTGTCACGGTAGACGTACTGGAAATCCGCGTCCGGGAACAGCGATATCCCTCGGCTGCCGCAGTACTCCAGCAACGCGCGCAGGCCGGCCTGCCCGCCGAGCACTCTCTCCGCTTTCGCCTGCGAGGCCGGACCCGATTTGACGCCGCCCTTCTGCCAGCCGGTATACTGGATGACCAGGCGGCCGTCCGGCAGCGCGTCCGCAAGCTCCCCGATGAGCTCCTGTGCCTGGCCGAAGGTGGTCAGGGCGCGCAGCTTTTCTTTCGGGAAACCCAGGAACGGTTCGATGTCATCGATCGCGCCGAGCAGCTGCACCACCGCCGGCACCGTCGTATCGCCGGACGCCGACAGCCGGCCTTCGGCGGTCAGCTGCTCGCGGTATGCGGCGGCTATATCCATGAAATCCCGGCAGCCGGACGGAAAGGTATACGTCACTTCGACGGCGCTCAGGTCCACATTATCTGGGTAGCTGCGCACCGTGTTGCTGTCGGTCGGCAGCAGCTTTGTGGTCGCGTAATCCAGCAGTTTGAACCGGAAGCCAGCGGCACCCACCGGCTTATCCGCCGTACGCGGCATGACCAACAGACTCGCACCCGCCGCGCCCGCCGTGACCTCTGCATAAAAGCCTCCGTCTGCATTCAACAGGCCGTACAGCGGGAAATATAGGTTTTCCTTCACCGATGTCCGGGAGGTCTGGTAGCGTGCATAATCCTCCCCATATACCCGCTCCTCATAGTCCGATACGCTCGAGGATACCATGCGGCCGATATCCATCACCGCTCCGCAGCCGTCCGGCAGCACCACCGTCGTGGAAGCGGCGCCATCCGCCGTGTTCCAGAACGGAAGCAGCACCAGGCTCTCCACCTTGAGCAGGCCGAGCACCGCCATCTCGTCGACACACACGCGCACTCGCAGCTGCCCGTCTTCCAGAGTGAATTCCACCGGCAGGGTGAAGTGGCTGTTGTCGGAGCCGCTGTCGCGGTAACCGGTCAGTCCGTTATCCCGGTCCCGATCCTCCTCGGTATACCCGATCTTCTCAAAATACGTAAGCAGCCGGTTAGTTTCCAATACCGACGGGTTGCTCTTGAGCAGGTAGATCCGCCCGAGCTGCTCAAGTTTCGTATAGGTTTTCTTGAGTGTGGCCAGCACCTGCTGATCCGTGATCGACGCGGTATCCGCCAGGCTATAGTAGCGGCTGAAATACAGGATCTCATCCGCGGAAAGCTGCGCCTCGATTTCATGATACCGTTCCTCGGTGAGCGCCTGCGGATACAGCCCCTGTCTCGCGGTGCGCCCGAAAAGATACTCCACCCGCAGGCCGTTGTCCAGCCGGCTGGTTTTCGTCTGGCCATACTGTACGCAGTCGTCATAGGAATACATCGTCTTTTCCGACTCGTTGGCGGTGATGACGTTGGCATACAGCAGCGACGTGTAACGCCCCTGCGAAAGCAGGTCGAACTCCAGCCGGTTCTGCGGGTTGGAATACCACACTCCGCCATCAGCGGTACGCACCGCCAGTTCGCCGGTCGTTTCGTGATAATACAGCGCCGCCCCGCCGTTTTCCGCTACAAGGGTCATCCGTTCCAGCCCAAGCATCTCGGCCGACTGCTCGAGCGCATCGGCGTTGGTCGGCCAGTCCGCGATAACCGCCTGGGTCAGCTCGGGATACAGACGCGCCTCCGACGCGCCTCCGGCAAGAAGCAGCCCGGCCAGAAGGCCGATCACCACCCCGGCAGCGATAAGACGATACAAAATCCTGCGCATGCACTCACCTCCTCAGCTGCAGCTCAACGCAGATGCCCCGGATATACGACAGCATGTCGTCCACGATCGAGAGGAACAGTACCGCCAGAAAGGCAATAAACACCATCGCGGCGACGGTCATAATCAACGCAAAAATCGCTTTCCGCACTGAAAACTGATGGATGGTCACCATGCCCGAAAACAGCAGCATAAGCGACAGCACCACCCCGATGGCCGACAGCATGCTGATGAAGGTCGCCTCCTCCGCCACCAGCACCCGGCTGAGCAGCACTGCTATGAGCGTGGTGACGCTGTACGGCATAGTCGCGTAGCAGGCGGCCATGAAAATATCCCGGAAGCGCCCTTCCCCGTCCATTAGCACTGTGATCGACCAGTTGGCCACACACCACAGCAGCACCGGCACCAGCACCCCCGCCGCCGTGCGCAGAATATGAAATTGCCGGATGTTAACAACCGCAAAGCTCAGCCCGGTATACACATTCTGGCATATCATCGCCGCCACCATCAGCAAAAGCAGCAATACGCACGACACCAGGCTGCCCTTATCCTCAAACCGCATCTCATAAAAGCCACGGATCGGATGGGACAGAATCGTCAGGGAATAGCGGAGTCCGCCCAGTACTTTCTTCATGTCCGTAACCATTCCTTTCTGGTGGGGAAGCCCCGCCGGCTCCGACAGAACCATTGTGAAGGTTTGCAAAACCTTCACAGGCGCTTTTTACCGTAAAAAGCGGATTTATCCAACGATAATTTTAATTTTTGTTTCTATTTTTCCGTCGGCGTACAGCGCGCCGGATCAGGAGCGTTCCCATCACCGCCGCGATCACGGCAAGCCCGGCAACAGCCGGGACGAAATACTGCCGCAGCTGCTCCGCGCGGTACTGTTTGAACGCTTTGGAATACCAGCTGCTGTTGTGGCTCTCCTCAAAATAATGCAGCGCCGCTTCATACTCACCGTTCTGGTACGCGATTTTGCCCAGACCGACATAGGCGAGCGCATATCCCGCGCTCTGCTCGAGCACCGCTTCCCAGGCCACTTTCGCTTCCGCAAGGTCTCCGCCATGCTCCGCTTCAAGCGCCTGCTGCACCGCTTGTGCGAACGCCGTACGGCGGTATGCGCACACGCTGCGCGTGCCGGTATCCGCCACATACAGGTAGTCCCCCCGCTGCGCAACCGCCACCGGCATGCGCAGGCCGCCCACCGTTACATCCGGACCGGAAAACGCGTAAAGCAGATAACCGTCCTGAGAATAGGTGAACAGATGGCTGCGGTTGTTGTCCAGCAGCGTAAATGTGCCGTTTTCCCCGCAGGACACATCCATAATGTGGGATATCCCCGTGTAGCCGGACTGGCTGCTATTGAGCACCGCGAGATCCCCCACCACCGGGCCGTAGCCATTGCGGTCGAGGATATCCGAGCCGCGGTAATTTATCCGCCGCACCACCATCCCCTGATCGCTGCTGCCGCCTGCGTCGACGCCGCTGCTTATGCTTGCCTGAATATCGCCGAGTACGGCATTTTCGTCCATCGCCGCGAGCGTCGCAAAGAGATAGCCGTCCCCGTCCAGCTCGATATTGTTGTACTCCACCGGTACGAAATCCTGCATACGCGCCCGCTGCTCTTCGGTCGAAAAACGTCTCCACAGCAGCTCGATGGTGCTGTATTTCACCTTTCCGGCAGCCAAGAATCCCGTAAAGGTGCCGTCCGGCTCAAATTCCACGATTCCTTCATTGATGTTGATCGCCACGACATGGATCCGTCCGGTCGGGTCCACCGCCAGCTTTGACGGCCGGTACCGCTCGGTGAATTCCGCATTGATGATCGAAGAATTTTCCGCATCCGGCGCCGGTATGATGCGTTTTTCCTGGAACTGCGCGTCGAGATGGAGCACCTCTTTGGTTTTTCCGTCGCAGATATAGATGTCCCCGTCCGTATCCACAAAAAGCCCCATCGGCTCTTCAAACCGCACAAATTCACCAGATGCCGCGGTATAGCCTTCCGCCGCCTGCAAAAGGCCGAGTGTCTGATCCATCACTACCACCCGGTTATCGCCGGGCTCGCTGCCGCTGACAGCCAGGTACACCCGTCCGTCCGGCGCAGCAAACAGATCGTTGAGCTGACGGAAATCCGACAGGCCAAGATCCACGCCAGACACACGCCCGGCAGACGTATACGGCGCGGGGCAATCCGCAACCGCCCCCCACAGGCCGTAGGTATAACTGGGAAAAGCCCGCTCCTCCACCGTTTCGCCTGCCGCCGGCACCGCGCAGGACGACACCGCGACCACCGCTGCCAGCACACCGGCAAGCCTTCGGATTTTCATACGCGCGCCTCCCTTTTATTCCTTGATGCCCGAAGCGGTCATGGTATCGAGGATATTGCTCTGTGTGATGATAAAAATGGTAATGGGTACGATCATCATGACCACGCTCACCGCCGCCGATGCACCCGCACGGCGCACACCGCCCGCAGCAATCTGGCCGAGGGCATAGGTCAGGGGCTTGAGCTGCTCGCTGCGGATGGAAACGCCGCCATTGGCGTTCCACAGGCTCTGCACCGAGAAGATGATGAGGGTCATCCACGCCGATTTCACGCTCGGCATCACTACGCTGAAAAAGATGCGCACTTCGCCCGCTCCGTCCATCTTCGCCGCTTCCAGGATCGAATCGTGCACGTTGCCCATGAACTGCTTCATCAGGAACAGCCCCAGCGACGAGCCGATGGCCGGCAGGATCAGCGAGGCATAGGTATCCACCAGATGCAGGTTTGACAGGATGATGAAGTTGGGGATGGAAGTGACGGTGGGTGAAAACAGCATGCTCAGCACCACCACTGAAAAGAACAGCTCCCGTCCGCGGAAACGGTGCTTCTCCAGCACATACGCCGCCATCGACGAAAAGATCACATGCAGCCCCGTGCCCGCCGTGGTGACAAACACCGTATTGAACAGGTAACGGGACATCGGCACCCAGGTGTTGCTCATCAGGCTGCCCAGATCCAGGAAGTTGTCAAAAGTCGGATTCTCCACAAAAAAGCGCGGCGGGTACAAAAACAGCTCACTGAGCGGTTTGAAGGCATTATTGATGACATACAGGATCGGGATGACCATTACTACCGAAAACAGCGCCAGAACGAGCAGGTTGAACATGTCTCCTGCCACGCTGCGCGTCTGCTTGACCCGCAGCAAATGCCGGAAAAACCGGCCAACCGCGCCGCCATGCACCGGCAGCCTCTCCCGCCGCAGGGCTGCCGTTTTCCCGGCGGGGGTTATCGTTTTCTTTTCCATCGGATCGCCACGCCTTTCCGCTGCCCGCCTCCCATGCCGCCGGGAGCGCAGCCGCTGATTTTCCGGTCCCGCGGCCTGCGCCGCCGTACGCCGGATGTCAGACCGCTTTATTTGCCTACACGGTCAAGCAGTTTATTGAACAGCTGCCGTGCGACAATCATCATCAAAAACAGCACCGTCGCCATCGCGGACGCATACCCCAGTTCAAACCGCTGGTAACCGACATCCGCCATCAGGTTGACGATGGTGGTCGCCGTGTTGTCCGTCGAGGGATACCCCGCGAGCGCGACCGTCACGTCATGGATGGAAAAGGCGCCGGATATGCTCATAACCACCCCAAACAGCAGCTGCGGCTTCATCACCGGCAGGGTCACATACCACAGCTCCTGCCAGCGGTTGCGCAAACCATCGAGCGCCGCCGCTTCATACAGCTGCTGATCCACATTCTTCAGGCCCGCCACAAACGACAGGAACCCCGCACCCATGCTGCCCCACAGCACACATATCGCAATAACTGTCTTGATATACCGCACATCGGTCAGCCATTCAATCGGCCGTTCGATAAAACCCCAGCTGAGCAGGAAGCCGTTGACATACCCGTACATATCGCTCGAAAACAGCACTCCAAACACGACATAAATCGAACCAGCGATCGCGGGCGAATAGAAAATCAGCACAAACAGCATCCGCAGTTTGGAATTGACCTCGTTTATCAGCCACGCCAGCGAAAAGGACAGGATATACCCGAGCGGTCCGGTGATCAGCGCAAATACCAGCGTGTTCTGCACCGCCGTGGGAAACACCGCATCGCTTGTAAACATCCGTATATAATTATCCAGCCCCACAAACCGCAGAGGTTCAAAATAGTTGTTGTAGGTGAAGCTGTAAAACATCGAGGTGACCACCGGCAGCACGGTGAACAAGATAAACATCGACGCATATGGCAGCAAAAACAGGTAGGACACCCGGTCCCGCCAGACATCCCGGAACAGCTGCCCGGCACCGGACTTTTTCTCCGGAACCTTCATGGCGTTTTCCCCCTTCCGCTTCAGGAATTCAAGCCGAACTCCTCGTTCTTCTGCGCGACTTCGTCGTCGATGACCTGCGCATAGGTCAGAATCGCTTCCCGCGCGTCAACGCGGCCGGTTTCGCGGGTCGCGGCACGGAATGCGTTGTTGATATAGCGCGGCAGATAATACCCGCCCGGCACCTCCGGCACCGCCTTTGCCCATGCGGCCTGCGCCGTGAGTACGCGCGACGCCTGTGCCGTCCAGCCGAGGCTGCCCATCGCCTCGAGGTTCGCGGTCGGATACCGCGCCGAAGCGCCCAGCAGGCTCTCCATCTCCTTGCCGAAATAGCTCTGCGCCTGCGCGCTGGTCCACCACTTCATGTAGTCCCACGCCGCCGCCTTATGCTCTGAATCGGCCAGCAGAACCACGCCAGTTGAGGACGAATAGCTCGAATAGTCTACCGTGCCGTCCTCCCGCCGGGTTCCCGGCACCATCGCCATTTCCCACAGCCCCTGGATCTCCGGCGCGGATACCGCTAGCGTGTTATACAGGGAAAAGTCTGCGATAGCGATCGGGGATTCACCGGTGCGGAAACGGTTGGCCAGGTTGAATATGCCCGGCAGGCCGCCCCGGTTGTACAGATCCGTCCAGAACCGGAACGCTTCCACCGCCGTTTCGCTGTCGAGTGCAGTGGCTGTCAGATCGTCGGTGTAAAACGCGCCGCCGCGCTGATAGAGAAGCATAGCAAACGATCCCAGACCGTTGGTGTTAGCGTTGGCACCGGTTTCCATGAGAATCGACATATTGTTCTTCTGCAGCGTCGGCAGGCAGTCCCGTATGTCATCCCAAGTCCAAGGCTGCTGCACGCTCGGTGCCGCGATGCCCAGATCCGCCAGGATGTCGCTGCGGTAAAACATGACCAGGAAGCTCTGCTGTTCCGGCAGCGCATACAGTCCGCCGCGGTAGGCGAACGGCGCATACGCGCTCTCCCGGAACCGCGAAAGTACCTCTTCCAGCTCCTCCGCAGGCACCAGTTCCCGCAGGTCGGTGAGCACATGCCGCATGGCGAAGTCCACCGGCTGCCCTACCCCGGCGCCCATGAGCACATCCGGGCCGTTGCCGGTCGCCAGCGACGGCAGTATCGTATCTGCCGCCACAATCTGCACCTGCACCCCTACGGTTTTGCCGTAGGTCTGTGCCGACTGCGGCTGGTAGAAGGAGCGGATCATATCGTTATAAATCGACGCCTGGTCCCGGCCGGATACCGACCAGACGGTAATCACCTCGTCAACCTCACCCGTCAGGGCATCCACACTGGCATAATCTTCAAAAAAAGAGGCAAAAAACAACCGAATTCCATACCACAGCCGGCTGAAAAAGCCGGTGTCGGCCGCCGGCATCGGCGAGCCGGGCGCAGCAAGCTGCAGGGTATCCAGATCCAGCGGCCGCGCCGCGGCATCCGCCACCCAGTCGTTGAGCGCCGCGATATTGTCCTTAAACAGGGAGAACCGGCTGGCGATCGTGCCGGTATCCCCAGCAAACAGGCGCAGCTGGATGGCCAGCTTGTGCAGGCTTTCCAGATCGCTGCCCGCGTCCCCGGATACCGTTTCCACCTCATCGGCAATGCCGTCGAGCAGCTCCGCCTGGCGGGCCATCTCCTCAATCGTCTCCGGGATCAGCGCATCGAGGTTGTAGTCACGGTAGCCGTCTGGCGACGCGCTCATAATCATCAGCAGCTGCCGATAGATCCCATTGAGCGCCTGGATACTCTCCTGTGTGCGCCCGAGCAGCTCCGCAAAATCCCCGAGGCTGACGGTCAGCGACAGGGTGTAGGTCCTTCCCGCCTCAAAATAAAACTTGTAGGCACTGCCCTGCGCGTCGCCCAACGCCACCTGCTGCCAGCCCCGCTTATACACAAACCGCAGGTTTTCGGCTTCCCGGAATGGGGTTTCGCCGTCGATAAGCAGGCTGCGAGTAGAGTAAAAGCCCTGGGAATAGTTCTGCCGGCAGCGCAGCCGTATCTCATACAGTCCGCTTTGTTCGACCTGTACCTCCCACGCCAAGGTGCTGCCCACCGACGTCCACTTTTCGCCGCCGATCGTATTCAGGCTGATTTTGGTTCCTTTCGACGGTGTAGTAGCGGGGGTACTGCGGTCCGCCACGGCAAACAGGGTCGGATCGTTCTTCCACGCCGTCTGTTCCGCCTGCATTGGTTCGAGCGAGACCGCCGCATCCGCCGCACCCGCATGGACGGCCGCATACTCCGCATAGGTGGGTGCCTGCACCGGCTGCACAAACCGCAGGCTGCGGATGCGCACCGCCGACTGCTGCACCGTAATCTCCAGCGTATGGGTACCGCCGAGCGCAAACAGCAGCGGCCCGTTTTCGTAGCCGGTGCTGTCCGTCGCTGTCGCGGTCAGCCATCCGCGCTCTGCAAACAGGATCTCCTCCTGCGGCAGCCGGATATCGTTGCCGCGGCCGTCCTCCCGCTGTGCGCCGGGCTTATCCCGCCAGCGGCGGCGCAGCACGATATTTTCCGCCCCGCGTGACGGCGCTGCGCCGTCGATCCGGAGGGCGAGCTGCACGTTCTGCGTGCTTTCCGGCAGGGGATCGTACTCGATTACCAGCGCATATGTACCGGGTACCGCCTCAAACGTGACGGCAGCGCTGCCTTCCTCACCGATGCGCACACTCTCGCCGTCCAACTGAGCGCCGCTGCTGACCGATACCTGTGTGCCGCCTTGCGCAAAGGACAGCTCCACCGGCGCGAGCGCCTGCGGCGGGTCCGCCTCATCGGCCCGCGCCGCCGCGCCGGCAGCACGTGCTGCCGGGCGGGCAATCGGGAAGGACACGCTCAGCGCCAGCGCGCAAACGAATCCCATCAGCCTGCGAAGACGCATGATGACACCTCTCTCCCAAATGGTCGGTCCGCTGATGCCGGGAATGCCGGATCAGCCGTTTTTTTCCTGCTGAGCCTTGAGAATGGCCGTATACGGGCTGTCGTCGATGAGACCCTGCATTTCCGGCGCCAGTCCGGTAATCATGGAAGATGGCGTGCCGCCGCCCGCCAGGAAGGCATCACTCAAGCCCTGGAAGGATTCAAATATGCCTGCCCGGCACACATCGTTGCAGCGGCCCCGCCAATTCAGCAGAATATCCGCATACACCTGTGCCGAAGCCGCATCCGCAAACAGCTCATCCGCACGCATTTCCACTTCCTGCCGGCGGGTCAGCTTTTCGCTCGGCGCGTACAGCGCCGCATACACCACCAGCGCCCGTTTCGCCGCTTCCTCGCTGATCGTCTGCGGGATAAACATCGCGTTGCCGCCCATGCTCGGATCCAGATAATCGTCGCCGGACGGACCCACCGGGAAATACGTCATCCCGTAGTCAGTGCGGTCAATGTTGTTCTGCTGCGCGTACGTGTTCACATACTCGTCGAGCACCCATTCCTCGCACAGCAGCATCCCCATCTTACCCGACGGCAGGAATTCCGCCGCCTTCTTGTAGCCGCACGAAATCAGCGATTTATCGGTATTGCACATGTTGTTGAAGACCTCGACGGCGGCCAGCGCTTTTGCATCGGTGAGTCCGAGGGTAAGCGTACCGTCCTCTTTCTGAGTTACCACTTCGCCGCCGTTGGACATGATCAGGCCCGCAAGAACCATGTCCGCACAGGTCGTACCGACGCCCCACTGCACCGCTTCCCCAGTGGAATCGAATTTTACCAGCTGCCGCGCATAATCCTGGAACGTGGCAAAATCCCACTTTTTCCCCTGGTCGATCAGTTCGTTGGGGTCGGTCAAACCGGCCGCCCGGAACAGCTTCCGGTTATACAGGCACATCACCTGCACCGCGTCACGCTCCCGGCTGAAGCCATAAATCGCCGAACCATATGTCTGGTCGGCCAGCGTAACCTGGCTCCAGGTGCCGTCGTGAAAATCAATCCCCACTTCCCGGCTCAGCCCGCTTATATCGCGGACTGCGCCCGCACGGATCCAGCCGCCTATGTACCACGGCACCCCTTCCATCACGTCGCCGAACGGGGTCCCGCCCATGATCGTCGTCGCCATGTTATCCCAATACGTGCCCTGATCCACTTCCTTGAATTCGACGTTCACATGAAACGCCTGCTCCACCTCACTGATCCGGTCAAGCAGCCGGTCGGTATCGTTGTTTTTGCCGGGCACCATATCCGCAAGCTTGATGTAGGTCGAGGCTATGGTTACGGTTTCCCCGCCGAAATCATACCCTTTCGGGTTGAGATTTTCCGCCGCGGCGGACGACGGTTTGGAACTGCTCCCACCGCCGGACGACGCAGGCTCCTCCTGCTGACAGCCCGCCGCACACGCGGTGAGCATCACGGCTGCCAAAGTAGCCGCGGCTGTTCTCATCCATGTTTTCATACTGACCATTCCTTTCCATATGCATCTTTTCCCCTGAAACGTTTGCTGACTGTATCGAAATTTTCCGCTCATGCCGCCGACGTGCGGCTTACCCGCTGCGTTGTGAAAATTTCCCTCTTCCGGTTCGGGCTATAGTACTCCAAAACCTAAAAAAGGGCGCAAGAATCCAGCAGAAAACCGATCCCTCTTCTAAAAATGCTCTAAATCGCCTGGTTTCGGGAAGGTCTTCTGTTGAAATACACTAAAATGTTACAATCTTATTTTAGCGCCTTATGCGGTTTAAGAAAATAGTATTCGCTGGCATGCTTTTAAGATTATTGGACATTTTTGCGATAGATTCCCGGCGGATAGCCCTCTTCGCGCTTAAAAAACTGGTTAAAATAGTAATCGCTGGTAAAACCCAGGCGGTCCGCAATCTCGCTGATGCTCAGGTTGGTATTTTTCAGCAGCTCCTTGGCTTTTTGCCGCTTGAGCTGGTTGATATATTTTTTGGCCGTCACGCCGGTGTACTTATAGATCACGCGCGAAATCTGCTTGCTGCCCAAGTAAAAATGCTGCGCCAGATCCGACACATGGATTTGTGTGTGGAGATTGTCCTCAATGTACTGACGAATTTCGTTGAAGCGCACGTCACGGTCGCGCAGCTTACGCGGCACGGCGTAACTGTCGTGCTTTCCCTGATCGAGATTGCGCGCCGCGGCAACCAGCAGCTGCAGGATGCTGCCGGTGATGTGGTTATAAAAGCCCAGCTTCTGTTCACCGGCTTCCGCCAGGATGGCTTCAAACAGCGCCCCGTAGCCGCTGCCGTCCCGAACGGGCACCCCGTCGTTGGTGTTGAATATTTCCAGCAGCAGGGCCGCCTCCGTTTCGTCCGCAGCGTCCCCCTCTATATCGCAGTTGAGTGCATATTCCGTATACAATACACCGTTGTTGTTACACTGCTCGTGATAAATATGCGGCACCGAAAGGTAAAAATCCCCCTCGCGCACCTCATACTCCCTGCCCTCAAACCGCAACAGACAGCTGCCGCCGGCCACATAATGAAATTCATAGCTCGAGTGGCTGTGACTGCCGATCACCCAGCTGTCCCATTCCTGATAAGCACAAAACTTCAGCACTGTTATATGCAAATCCCCCATCATAAGGGAAAAATCCAGTCGCTGGAGTTTATCCGACGCAGCAAAACGGTTCACCGATGTATCCCTCCAACTCTGTCTGTTCCAAGGCCAGCTGCCTTAATACATTAAATATAGCATAATTCTTAACAGTATCGCAATGAAAAATCGGACATGCTTTGTATATTTTATTCCACTTTATCCAAATGCCTCCGGTTTCATTTCGGCCGCTTCTCGTCTTCAACAGGCGCCTGCATAGGCAAACCAACGTACCATAACAGAAAAAATCGCGAAAAGCGAATATTTATTCGCCTTTCGCGATTTTCGCGTTTTGCTTGTTATTTTACAGACATATGGACGGATGACAGTGCCCCGCAACAAGGCATGAAGTCCGGTGCCCGGCCGCTCCGTTCCGGCAGGCGTGGGCCGTCCGATTGCGAAAAATTGCCCACGGCCTGCAGCTATTGGGGGCACACCCGGCAAGGCACAACGCACTTCTCCGCACGCCTCAGCCGCTATTCCCCGGTTTCCGCGAAACGGCACGCGGCAAGCGCCGCCACTGCACCGTCACCGACCGCCGTGGTCAGCTGCCGCACCGACTTACGCCGGCAGTCCCCGGCCGCAAACACGCCCGGCAGGCTGGTACGGCAGTCCTCATCCGCGAGGATATACCCGCTTTCGTCGAGTGCTAGGCTACCCGCAAACGCCTCGTTGCCCGGAATTTGGCCGACCGCCACGAACAGTCCCGCCGCCGACAGGCGCTCCCGTTCGCCGGTGACCACATTGCGCAGCATCAGGCCGGTCAGTTCTGCGTCCCCTTCGAGCACATCCACGACACAGTCGAGCCGGAACGCCACATTTGTCTTTTCCCGTAGTGAATCGAGCAACCGCCGTTCCCCGCGGAATATCTGCCGGCGATGCACCACCGTCACCGAGCGGCACAGCCCCGCCAGAAACAGTGCATCCTGTAAAGCGGTATCTCCGCCGCCGACCACCGCCACATCCTGATCTTTATAAAACGCGCCGTCGCACACCGCGCAGTACGAAATGCCGGCAAGCTCTTCCTCGCCGGGCAGCCCCAGCCGCCGGTGTTTCACACCGGTTGCGATCACGACGCTTTTCGCAGAAAAATCCCCTTCCCCGCTGTGCACCGTAAAGCCGTCCGGCACGGGTTCCAGTCCGGTCACCGCAGTCAGCTCGGTTTCCACACCGAGGTCGAGCGTCTGATCCACCAGTTGTGCGGCCAGCGCGTTGCCGCTGATCTGCTTGACGCCGGGATAGTTCTCCACCCGCGGCGAATAGGTAATCTGCCCACCATAGCTCTCCGCCTCCAGCAGCAGCACACTTTTCCCCGCCCGCGCGGCATAAATTGCGGCGGTCATGCCGGCCGGGCCGGCGCCGATGATAACGATGTCATGCATGTTTGTTCTTCCTTTCGGGAAAATGGTTTGGCCGTGGGCTAATGGAGGCCATTCCGGCATCGGCCGATCGATCAGCAGACAAATTTTCGCGCAGGTCTGGACGATCGGCCAGAATAGTGCTGTCACGTGAGGGGATGTTTTGCGCGAAGGACGAAACGCCTGCCGGCGTTTCCTGTTTTCTACGGTATCGAGTCAGTTGAGATAAAAACTGCTTTTCCGCATGCGACTTGGGTACAGGAGATGAGTTTTTGCGCTGGCATAAGCAGCGGGTGTGTCCTTTCCGGCGCAGACCAGCGTTTCCTCCCGTCCCCATAAAGCTGCGGCGGGAGCCGGGTTTCCCCGACCCCCGCCGTAAAATTTTCCTTTTACGCGTGCCGCGCCTGCTCAGCGTACTTCTTGATATTCGACAGATTCACGATTCTTTCAAACCCTTCCCCGTCGGCAACCACCAGCGTCGGCGCCTGACGCACTCCGAATCGGCTGCACAGCTCTGCGTTTTCCTCCGCGTCGGTCCGTTCAAACGAAACACCCGCCCGCTCGAGCATATCCCCCGCCAGCCGGCAGTTCGGGCAGGTTTTGGTGGTGAACAGCATCACCCTTTTTTCGCTCGTGACAGGTCCATCCGCTCCGCAGACCCCCGCCGCCGCGTGAGATTTCTTCAGCCGCGAGGCGCCAATGTTATACACCTTGCGATCCTTGAACTCCTGCGTTTTACCGTCGTTCCAGTTCTGCACCGGCCGGTAATATCCCGTAATCCGGCTGTACACCTCTGTCCTGCCGCCGCAATGCGGGCAGGTGTACTGCTCGCCGGCGAGGTAGCCATGATCCTTACAGATCGAATAGGTCGGCGACAGGGTGTAATACGGCAGGGTGTAGTTCTCCGCGATCTTGCGCACCAGCGCCGCCGCCGCCTTCCAGTCGGGCAGCTTTTCGCCGAGGAATGCATGGAATACGGTGCCGGAGGTATACAGTGTCTGCAGCTCATCCTGTACGTCCAGCGCGTCGAAAATGTCCTCGGTATAACCCACCGGCAGGTGCGAGCTGTTGGTATAGTACGGGGTGCCGTTCTCGTTGGCAGTGATGATGTCCGGGAACTGCGCCACATCGTGCTTGGCAAAGCGGTAGGTGGTGGATTCCGCCGGCGTCGCCTCGAGGTTATACAGGTCACCGTATTTCTCCTGATAGTCGCTCAGCCGCTCGCGCATATGATTGAGCACATCCTTGGCGAACTGCTGCGTTTGGGCGTGGGTCAAGTCGGCGCGCAGCCATTTGGCGTTGAGCCCCACCTCGTTCATGCCGATGAGACCGATGGTCGAAAAATGGTTCTCAAAACTGCCGAGATACCGCCTGGTGTACGGGTACAGCCCTTCCTCAAGCAGTTTGGTGATAACCGTACGCTTGACCTTCAGCGAGCGTGCCGAAATGTCCATCAGCCGGTCGAGACGGCGGTAAAAATCCTCCGGCGAGTCCGCGAGGTAGGCGATGCGCGGCAAGTTGATGGTCACCACGCCCACCGAGCCAGTGCTCTCGCCGCTGCCGAAGAAGCCGCCCGACTTCTTGCGCAGCTCCCGCAAGTCCAGACGCAGCCGGCAGCACATGCTGCGGATATCGCTGGGCTCCATATCGGAGTTGATGTAGTTCGAGAAATACGGCGTACCGTATTTGGAGGTCATTTCAAACAGCAGCCGGTTGTTTTCAGTGTCCGACCAGTCGAAGTCCTTGGTGATGGAATAGGTCGGGATCGGATACTGGAACCCGCGGCCGTTGGCGTCGCCCTCGATCATGATTTCGATGAACGCCTTATTGACCATATCCATCTCGGCCTGGCAGTCCTTATATTTGAAATCCATTTCCTTGCCGCCGACGATCGCGTTGAGCTCCGCCAAGTCGTTCGGCACCACCCAGTCGAGGGTAATATTGGAGAACGGCGCCTGGGTACCCCAGCGGCTCGGGGTATTTACTCCATAAATAAAGGATTCAATACACTTTTTGGTCTGGTCATAGGTGAGGTTGTCCACCTTGACGAACGGCGCGAGATAAGTGTCAAACGACGAAAACGCCTGCGCGCCCGCCCACTCGTTCTGCATAATGCCCAGAAAGTTCACCATCTGGTTGCACAGCGTCGCCAGATGGCTCGCCGGCGCCGACGTGATCTTCCCCGGGATGCCGCCCAGTCCCTCCTGAATCAGCTGCTTGAGCGACCAGCCTGCGCAGTAACCGGTAAGCATGGACAGGTCGTGCAGGTGAATCTCCGCATTGCGGTGCGCATCCGCGATCTCCTGGTCGTACACCTCCGACAGCCAGTAGTTCGCTGTGATCGCCCCACTGTTGCTCAGGATCAGCCCGCCCACCGAATAGGTCACGGTGGAGTTCTCCTTCACCCGCCAGTCGGTCACCTTCAGATAGCTGTCCACCAAGCTCTTATAGTCGAGCATGGTGGATTTCATGTTGCGGACCTTCTCCCGCTGCTTGCGGTAGAGGATGTACGCCTTCGCAATATCCGCATACCCTGCCTGGATCAGCACGCTTTCCACGCTGTCCTGGATATCCTCCACCGCGACCCGTCCATCCTTCACCTTCGGCTCAAAGTCCGCCGTCACCTTCAGTGCAAGCAGTTCGATCGTGCTCGGATGGTACTGTTTTTCCTGCGCCTCAAATGCCTTGGTGATCGCCGCGCAGATCTTCTGGATGTCAAATTCCGCGATCTTGCCGTCCCGCTTGGTGACCTGATACATGTTCCATACCCTCTCTTTTTATCTCAATATATTGATTGCGAAGTGATACAAATATACCATATCTTGTTGCCGAAATCAACCACTGGAAGTTTTTTCTGCACATTGCACAAGAGTTCTGCGCCCATTTACAGCATGTTTTATATACCAACTCGGTAGATATTACGCAAAGCCGGAACAGTGGCTTTCGGCTGCCTGTTTTGGCGGGTGCCGCAAACGGAGGGTACACTTCCGGTGTCGGCCGGCAAGGAATTTCTTCCCCCGTGAATGACGCAGGCATTCCGGCTGGCTGCCTGGCATCGGGCAAGAGGATGCTTCCGGTTACCCACAGACATACTAGCGTGCAAGGTTGCGGCGCAAGGCAGGCGTTTGCTGTCACGGGAGGGGAGTGTTCTGCGTGATATGCGAAACTCCTTAAGGAAGCGCTTTATGCCTTCTTCTCCGCCCCTCTTTTAGCCGAAGCCCCAAAAGGGGATAAACGCTTTCATTCCCCGGCGCCAAATGAAAAACGTCTAAGTGTTTTTCGACGGCACCGCATCGATAAGGAAAAATTTTACTTTTCCTTATGCGGAATGGGTGTGGAAGGCGAATTTTTACGCTGATTTAGGCGGCACAACCTCACCAGCAGGACTTTTCCAAACAGCTGACCGACAGGTCAGACGCCCCGCAAAGCGGCGGAAAAGACCGTTTTCGGGCTTGCCCCGAAACACGGGCCGTGGTGTCCGGCCCGGGAGGGCTTTTCCACGCGGCTGACCAACAGGTCAGACGCCCCGCAAAACGGCGGAAAAGACCGTTTTCGGGCTTGCCCCGAAACACGGGCCGTGGTGTCCGGC